>VFQR01000014.1_pt1 | contig 619982 bp, 562 predicted proteins | sample 3512321 | NCBI WGS metagenome assembly VFQR01 (sample SAMN10412374, study PRJNA504923) | tailings metagenome | isolation source: Relicate 3 Philex TSF1 revegetated site | place: Philippines: Tuba, Benguet | collected 2017-08-29
CCTCGGCCGTTGCGCCGGGCCAGGCGGCGCTGACCACCATGGTCTTGATGGCGAACGAGGGATCCTCGGCGCGGCCGAGCTTCAGGTAGCTGAACAGGCCAGCCCCTGAGAGCACGATGATGAGGAACAGGACTAGCCACGGATGCGCCACCGCCCAGGCGGACAGGTTACCCCGTGACGGGGTATGATCTTGCTCTAAGGGAGCGTTCATCGCACGATCTCGACGATACGAACGGGGATACCGGCGTCGAGCTTGTGCACGCCGGCCGCGACGATCTTCTGGCCGGACTCGAGTCCGCCCGTGACGATGGCCGAGGTTTCGGTCCATGAGCCGACATCGACGCTCTTCTTAGTCAGATGCCCGTGAGCCTCATCGATCAGCCACACGGAGGGCTGCCCCTCATCCTTGAACACGGCAGCGAGCGGCACCTTTGCCTGAGATCCATTGCCCACTCGCGCAAGATGCACCGTCGCCGTCTTGCCGAGCGCTATGCCGTCGTCGGACTTAAGGATCAAATAGCGTGCCTGGTAGGTACGCGTGGCGGGATCCGCCTGTGGAGAGACTTCGCGTAGCTTGGACGCGTACACATGATCGGGCGCCGCCCACAGCGTCACCGAGGAAATCGCGTTGCGGTCGCTGTCGATGCGGCTCTCCGGGATCGACACGACGGCTTCGAGCTCGTCGAGGCGTGCAACGCGCGCAATGAGCTGTCCGGCGCTGATGACCTGCCCCACTTCGACCGGGAGCGCCGTGACAACGCCGGATTCGGTTGCCCGAAGGTTAGTGTAGTCAAGTTGGTTCTTGGCGAGAGCGAGTGAGCGGCGAGCCCTCTCCACGCGTCCACGCGCTTCGTCTGCCGCCGCCTTCTTTTGATCATAGCCTGCGGCGCTGACCCATCCGTCCTTCGTCAGGCGCGCATAACGTTTTTCGTCGGCGTCCGTCTGCGCGAGGCTGCTTTCCGCAGCCTTGAGCTCGGCGTCGGCGGATTCGAGGGCCAAGCGGTAGTCGGTGGCATCGAGCTTCGCCAGCGTCATGCCGGGTGTCACCCTGTCGCCGACATTGATGAAGCGTTCGACGATCTTGCCGGAGACTCTAAAGCCGAGATCGCTTTGGTAGCGCGGCTTGATCGTGCCGGTATAGGACCGCGTCTCTGCCGCCCCCGTGAGCGTCACTTCTGCGGCGCGCACGGGCTGCGGCTGAGCGACGTACTCGGCACCTTCACTTTTGCATCCGGCAAGACCAACCGCTACCGAAACGAGTGCGCCCGCGATCAGGATGGGTCGCGCGAGCGTCCGTGTTGGTGCAGATTTGGAGGAAGAGGGAGCACTCATGTTGAGCCTCATCGCGGTTGCGGCCTTGTGCCGGCATGGCTGATGCACTAAGTTAGTGAAGCTAACTTATAAGTAAGTGCCGCTAACTTGGCAAGGCAGAATCGACGCGCGAAGGCAAAAAAGTTAATCCCACTAACTTAGGGTGAGTGTGCTAGCTTATGGAGTCGTCGGCCGGTAGAATTGGAATAACCCGTTATGGCCCAAGCAGAAAAACTGAAAGAAAAAAAGCGGACGGCGGTGCGCTCGAAGAAGAGCTTCCACCACGGCGACCTGCGCGAGGCGCTTATTGCCGCAACCCGCGAGCTACTGATCGAGCACGGCCCCGACGGCTTCACGCTGGCGGACGCCTGCCGGCGCGCCGGCGTGACCACGGCCGCTCCCTACAAGCATTTCCGCGACAAGCGGGAGATCCTTGAAGAGATCGTCGCAAGCGGCTTCGATCAGTTACGTGAGCAGAACGCACGCGCGGTGGCCGAGAAGGGCAGCGGCACCATCGACGGCATCACCGCGATGGGCATCTCATACTTGAGGTTCGCCGTCGCCCAGCCCGCCATTTTCAGGCTCATGTTCGGCGAGCTGAAAAAGAGCAGCAAGGCGGATGGCAAGGGCGAGGACTGCCTGAAGAATGTCGTCGAAGAAGTCGCCCACTATTGCCGCAAGAACGGCCACACGACGGACGCGCAGCAGATTGCGGTGCGGCTCTGGACATTCGTCCACGGCGCCTCGTCGCTCGAGCTCGACGGCGACTACGAGCGAGTTGTTCCCGGTCTCGACGTCGACGATCTGATTGCGGATGTCACGCCAAGGCTGCTCGGCGCACCGTCGAGCGTCCGGGCGACACGCAAAAAGGGCTAGTCATTTTCCTTTTTTCGCTCTCGTTCCAACTTCGCGGACGAGATGTCCCAATAGCTGCCGTTTGAGATGGCGATTGCCCGACGTGAACCTCGCCTCTCAGCATAGGCCGCTATTGAACGGTGAGCAGACATACTGCTCCACCGGAGCTCAGGCGCTTACGACCCTTAGCAGTACTGAGCTAATGCTGCATTGCGCTGCCATCAATGACCGTCGTGCCGAGAAAGTGGACGTTGCCACAAAAATAGTAGTGACCTGCCTTGCCATCACTCCGTCGATCGTGACGAAGTACTCCTTCGCCCTTCGGGTGCGGCGATGATCGAAACAGTGACTGTCAAACCGTGGCTCTTAGCGACGTTCGCACAGATAATGCGGTGAGGCGCCCTTCCGAAGGAGAAATCCGCTGCGTCATGCGAATTAGGGACAAGGCGCACGGCCAATCGCTCGCGTGCCAAACAAGTTACAGCGCCCCCCCTAATCACTCGAATTCATAGCCGGCGGTTAACCGCAAAATTGCATCCTCGCTGTCATCGGTCAGACCAAAGGCGCCGCCGACGCCGAAGTGCGTTTCGTTTTTGCAATCGAAGCGCAGGTTGATCCCCGCGTACTGTTCCGTGCTGCTACCGTTGACCGCGTGCTGACCGAGATTGAACGGCTGCCTTGGGGCGCACTCGGCAGGTGGACACAGCACAACGATATTTCTTACGGCACCTACCTCTACGGCTGGCCGATCCAACAGTCGCTGATGGTTGCTTTTCCAAGCATGAGCATCACTGCGAACATGTTCGCGGCCTTGGTTCTGGCACCACTAGCTGGATTTGCGTCTTGGACGGCGATCGAGACCAAGGCGCTTAGTTTCAAGACGCTTTTGCCGGCGCGGCCCGATCCGATAAATCGCCAATCATAGGGTACGTTTGCACGGTCTACGGTGAGGGTCAGAGCTAGCTGGCTAGCCGCGCAACCGGTTCGTAAGACGAGTAACGTGCTATCTCTTTTCCGCCCCTGCTGAGGTCAGGTCACGCGTCTCGGCCGCTATTGTCGCGTCGCTGCCAAGACCAAGCCAGGATTGCAGCCTGATAACCGTTTCCGGCAGCAGCACGAGGTTGAGGAAGGTTGCCGAGGCGAGGCCACCAAGGATGGTGATAGCCATCGGCGCTTCGATTTCATGACCAGGCCGGCCGAGGCCCAAGGCGAGAGGCACCAAGCCGAGCGCCGCCATCAGCGCCGTCATGAACACAGGTGCAAATCGCTCCGCCGCCGCGAGATGAATGGTGCTTGCCGACCAAGGACGGCCCTCGTTGTCGACGAGATGCTCGACATGAGCCAGCATCATCACCGAGTTTCTCGCCCCGATCCCAAACACGGTGACCAGTCCAACGAGGCTGCCCAGCGTGAGCCCTATCCCACTCGCGACGATGGCAGCCATTCCTCCGATCAAACAGAACGGCACGTTGACCAATAGCACCGCGGCGAGCGCGCGCCTCCGGAACGCTAGCGCCAGCACGATGACTACGAGCCCGATCGCGATGGCGGTCAAGAACGCCAGGCGGATCTGTCCGGCGCGTTCTTCCTCGGCGCGCCCCGCATATGAGACATAGACGGCGGGCGGCAGCTTGAGCTCGGAAATCCGAGCTTTCACATCGGCGACGATATCGCGAAGCGAGCGCTCCTCCGAGCCGTTGAAATTCACGGTGACCCGGCGCTGAGCGCTTTCATGCTGAATGTTGGAGCGTCCTTCAGCGATCTTTATGGAGGCGACGTTGCCGAGAAGCACACGAGCCTTGGAGTTGCCAATGAGCAAGTTCGCGAGCTGCTCAACGCGATCCCTCTCGGCTGGCGCCAGGATTACGACAACGTCCACCGTCTGGGCACCAACGTAGGTCTGCCCGATCGTCGTGCCGGCAAAAGCCGTCTGCACGGCATCGAGCGCGTCCTGTGCCGTGAGGCCATAGCGAGCCAGCGCCGCATTGTCGAGCGAGAGGGAAACCGTCGGCACTTTTGCCTTGCGAGGAATGCGCAGGTCTTCCACGCCCTCGATCGACGCGACGGCCTGTTGAATCTGATCAGCCGCCGATTCAAGAGCTTCGAGTTGCGGGCCGCTGAGATTGACGACCATCTGCGCTGTCTCGCCGCTCAGGGTCTCACTGATACGGTCGCCAAGGAAGGTCATTGCCTCGGTGCGCACCTCGGGGAATCTTTCGAGAACCTTCCGGATCATGTCTTGCGCTTCGGTTTCCGTCTCCTCGTGCTCGGCGGTCAACTCGACATGGAACTCGCTCTTGTCTGGGCTCCAGGTATCCTCGCCCACCTCGGCTCGCCCGATCTGATGTCCGACAGCAAGAATGAACGGCAGTTTGAGAAGTTCGTTTGAGATGCGGATCCCTGTCGCAGCCACGTCAGCGACAGACGTCCCCTGCGCCGCCGCTGTCATTTGAATGACGAAGTGCCCCTCACGAAACTGCGGGATGAGCTCGCTGCGCAGAAAGGGGGCTACAGAGACCGCAGCAGCGGATGCAGCGATCAGTGCGGCCACGGTAAGCCCCCAGTGCCTCCGCACTGCCCTCATGCAACGAGCCTGCACGTCCTTCATGCGTTCTAGCAGGCGCGGGGTCTCCTTCGTCTCCTCGCCGGTGAGCATCAAGGCGCACAACGCCGGCGTGACGGTGAGGGCCACAACCATGGACGCAATGACAGCAATGATGAAGGTGAGCGCCATCGGTCCGATAAAGCGTCCCTGGACGCCACCAGTGAAGAGGATGGGCAGGAACACGAAAATGACGGCCAGTGTGCCGTAAAACATCGAACCTCGAATCTCGATCGAGGCCTCCTCGATAGTGGCGAGATCGTCCGTGCGACCTTCCGCCTTGGCGAGGCGAAGCCGGCGCATGATATTTTCAATGTCGATGATTGCGTCGTCGACGAGAACGCCGAGGGCAAGGGCGAAGCCGCCGAGCGTCATCGTATTGAGCGTCTGCCCGAACTCGGCCAGCACCACGATGGCAGCCAGCAGCGATAGAGGAATGGCGAGAAACGAAATCAGTGCCGCCTTCCAACTCCGTAGGAAGGCATAAAGCACGAACAGGATGAGTGCAGAACCAAGCGCAAGCGCGTGTTCGAGGTTCCCCAGCGCCCGTTCGATGAATGAGGCAGGCCGGTGGAGCAGGATGACGTCTATGCCGCGCTTCTCGAGCGCCGGCTTGAGGTCCAAGAGCGCGGCCTCCACAGCCTCCGTTGCCTTCAAGGTGTTAGCCCCAAACTGGCTTGAGACCGTTACAAGGACGCCGGGCTTGCCCATGATGGTGGCGTCGCCGATCGGCACCATCGGTCCGATGGTCACGTTTGCCACCTGCCCAATCGTGACAGGTACGTTGTCCTGCATCACGACCAGGGCCTGAGCTATTTTTTCGGGATCCGGGGTCGGCGGCGTGGCATCGAGCGTTATGCGCTGCGAGCGGGTGTCGATGGTGCCGCCGCCGCGCAAGGCCACTGCGGCCCTGCCGGCTTCCATGAGTTCGGAGAGCGAAATGCCGAGACCCGCCAGTCGGTCGAGATCGGGCTGGATCTGCACTTGCCGCACTGCGCCGCCATAGACCGTCACGCGCGCAATACCCGACAGAGACAGAAGATGCGGATTGATGGTCCAGTCCGCGATGTCGCGCAGCGTGTAGGCATCGACCACATTCGAGACTAAGCCGAACTTGAGGACATCCATCGTGCTCGAGGTGAGCGGCGTGAGCCTCGGCTGCTGCACCCCCTCTGGGAGCTCTCCAGTCAGCGTGGCCAGCCGCTCCGATATGCCCTGCCGGAGCGTGAGCGGATCGGCGTCCTCGGTGAAGGTGATCAACACAACCGACAGCCCATAAACGGACTCCGAACGCATTGACTCAATGCCAGGCGCACCGTTTACGGCTGCTTCAATGGGCCGCGTGATGATTTGCTCGACGTGTTCCGGTGCGAAACCCGGCGCTTCCGTTTGGATGGTCACCTGAGGCGGCACGAACTCAGGAAAGACGTCCAGGGGCGCGTTGAGCGTAAAGAGCACTCCGGCGACCAGCCACACGACGGAAAGGGCTGCCACGGCCACTCGGTAGCGGACAGACCATCGGATGATAGCATCCATTGGCGCGCTCTAGTCGGGATCTGAGTTGGAATTGGCATCCGAGCTCGCGAGCGGCGAGCCGTGGTCGTCCTTGGTCCCGTCCTGCTCCTGAGCAGGCATCTTGTCGCGAGCCGCAGGCTTGGCGCGCGACCCGGCATCATCCCCGCGGTCGTCGTCGTCATCATCGTCGAACGAAGCGGGGTCGGCTTCACGCGATAGGAGGGCGGACGCACCCTCCACGACGACCTTCGTTCCTGGAGCAAACTCGTTGGTGATGTAACCGTCGGCGACCGGCGTCGTAAGCGTAATACGGCGGCGCTCGAACTCGCCCGGCTTGCCCTCGATGTAGCACCAGGAATCGCCAGCAAAAACCACCACGGCCGAGGCCGGCACGATCACGCCGGCCGTCGTTGCACTTCGCTCGGCATTGACCTTGGCCCGATCGCCGGGTCTTAAGCCGGGGCCGGTCGCCATGATGCCGAAGAACGAGGTGCCGGGCATGGCAAGACTGCCCGAAGGCGCCGGCCACACCGTTGTCACGGGTGTCTCCTCGCCCCCACCGAGGGCAACAATCCGCACGTTTTTTGGCCCACGCTCGTCGGAGCGCGGGAAATCGAGCCGCACCAGCGTCGTCTTGCCGGAAGAAAGCTCATCGACGAGGTTTTGGCGCTTCCCGGCCGCTAGGAATGGCGCTGACTCGCCCCAAGAGTTGCGCAATTTGAGTTCGAGCAACGCGACCTGCGTCGCGTCTGTTGCGGCCTGCCGCTCGGCATTGTCTAGACGATGCTCGCCGAGGGAGGTCGTTCCCTTGAAACGGTCCACAGTCCGTTTGCTGAACCCAAGAGCAATCTCTGCCGCGCGAATCTCGGCGTTGAGCTGAGTGAGAGGGTCAGGACTAAGGAGCGTCGCGATGCCGGAGATTTTGGTAGCCATCTCCGCGGTCGTGACGACTGCCGTTACCGGTCTGAATTTGATCTCGGCTTCGGGGCTGTAGGCCTCAGATCGCGGCTGATCACACGCGGCAATGGCAAGCGTCGCGATGCACACAACCGCACGAAAACCAGACCTAAGCGCTTCCATCGGGATTTATTCCCATAATTTTAGGGAAGAATGCCCGATCGACGTGCCATTGACCAGTCCCCCAGTAGCTTGCAGGGGCTGCCGCACGAGCACCCGTGCCCACACGGCCCTCGGGTCTTGATGAACAGCGACGCCGGTACTCCAGATCACCGTTCTTCGCCCATCGAGCGGAACGAGGGCCTCGGGCACGCGGCGCACCAAGTACCAGTAGCCGTTACGATTGATGGGTTGAGCTTCTTTGGGCTTGTTCGCCATGTCCGTCCTTCCGCTCCTTGCGGCAAGATGGACGGATGAATTGTCGACTCATATGTCGACGTATCAAGCCCTCGCGGCTACGCCATACCCCTCCCGACCCACAATTTTGTGCGACATTTCAGGAAGTTAGCGTCGATCGACTTGGCGCCCCGTAGGGGACTCGAACCCCTGTTACCAACGTGAGAGGCTGGTGTCCTAGGCCACTAGACGAACGGGGCTGCTCTCCGAAGGACGCCACCTATAGGAGAGGCCGGGCCGCCGATCAAGGACGAACTTCGCCCAAATGCACATTCCCCATGAGCCAAACGGCCGCGCGGGCGCCGGCACCGGCCCTAGCGCCCGCCCGCCCCGGGGGAGACCTCAACGCGGCGCACCACGGCCCCGCTGGCAAGGTCGAAAATCGCGATTCCGGCCCCAGAGGGCGCCTCGTAGTGGACGGCAAGGCGATCCCCGCTTAACGAGACGGACTTGACGACCGCGCCCGCCGGCAGATCGAGCCGGTCCTGTGACGGGAGCGCCGCTGCCGCAGGAGTCTCCTGAGTGGCTTCCTGAGCCTCCCGTGGTGCCGAGGGCGTCGAGGAGAGATAGATGATCCGAAGGACGACGGCCGTAAGTCCGGCAATGATGAGCAGGCCGAGAAACGACACGATGAAAACCAGGAGGCGCTCGGTACGCTTGCGCACGGCCGTTTCGTCGGCCTCACCGGCGGCCGGATCGCTCGCAGGCTGGGTCATGCCGCCGATGTCCTTCCGTATCGCGCTGCCATCCCGCAGAGCCTCCCCCATCGTCTGGATTCAAGCGGAACGTCTAACAGCTTCCCCTGTCCCAAGGCGACAGAAAAGCACGCCGCGAAAGCGCAAGGACCTCAGCCGATGATCGACCAAGACGACGAGTTGGACGACGAAGGCGAGATCGACGAAGCCGAAGGCGCGGCGGTAGCCCCGCCCAGCGGCTCCCACACGCTCACCGTTTCCGAGGAGGTTGCTGGCGCACGGTTGGACCGCTTTCTCGCTGACAGCCTGGCAGGGCTGAGCCGCGCCCGCATACAGGCTCTCATCCGCAAGGGGCAGGTCCAAGGTCCGCAAGGAACCGCCACAGATCCAGGCGCCAAAGTGAGGCCCGGCCAGAGCTACGAGATCACGATCCCGCCACCGGAACCGGCAGGCCCGGCGCCCGAAGCGCTCCCGCTCGCCGTGGTCTACGAGGACAAGCACCTGCTCGTCATCGACAAGCCCGCAGGCCTCGTCGTCCACCCGGCTGCCGGTCATGCGAGCGGCACGCTCGTCAACGCCCTCATCGCCCACTGCGGAGACGAACTCTCCGGGATCGGAGGCGTAAGGCGGCCCGGCATCGTCCACCGTCTCGACAAGGACACATCCGGCCTCCTGGTCGTCGCCAAAAGCGACGTCGCGCATCAAGGTCTCGCCGAGCAATTCGCCTCTCACGGAGCCGATGGACGGCTCGTGCGCACATACGAAGCGTTCGTGTGGGGCGCTCCCCTCCGCCAAAGCGGAACCATCGATGCCAATCTCGGCCGCAGCCAGACAAACCGCACACGCATGGCCGTTCTGCGTGGAGAGCATGGCCGGCACGCCGTCACGCATTACGAGGTGGTGGAGTCCTTTACAGGACCTGACGGCAAGCCCTTGGCGTCTCGGCTCAAGGTCGCACTCGAAACCGGGCGTACTCACCAAATCCGCGTGCATCTCGCCCATATCGGCCATCCCGTAATGGGCGATGCAGTCTATGGCGCGGGCTTCAAATCGAGCACGCGGCGCTTGCCGGAAAAGGCCGGAGAAGCACTGGAAAACCTAGGCCGCCAAGCGCTTCACGCCGAAGAGCTGGGCTTCGAACATCCGGTCACGCACCGCCCCCTTCACTTCACAAGTTCGCGACCAAGCGACATGGAAGCCCTTTATGCGGCCCTGAAACCAACACTGTCCGAACCGCCAAAAGCGCCGAAACGCACGGCGAAGCGCAACGTTTCCAATCGGTAATTAGCCCGGCAGACGGATTCGGGGATAAGGTTGCGTTAAGGTTCGGAGTGTCGAACTCCTAAGCGATCTAAACGTTGAGACACGACGTAGAAGACAAAGCGGACAAGCCGGTCGATCGCCCGGCAGAACGCGAGACAACTCCCTTCCGCCAACGGAAGGGAAAGCGGATCTGGAGACGGCAGCGTCTCCAGTTCCTGAGATGGGGAGCGTAAACTGGCTGGTCAACCCGGCCAGAGCGTTTGAGACAAATGGCAACAAAAACTCTTCCGACGATTGCTGGCGGCTCCGGTGGCCTCTCTCGGTATCTCGAGGAGATCCGCCGTTTTCCGATGCTCGAGCCCGATCAGGAATACATGCTGGCCAAGCGTTGGCGCGAGCACGGTGATCCGGATGCGGCGCAGGAGTTGATCACTTCGCATCTTCGCCTCGTCGCCCGCATCGCGATGGGCTACCGCGGCTATGGCCTGCCGATCGGCGAGGTCATCTCCGAGGGCAACGTCGGCCTGATGCAAGCGGTCAAACGCTTCGAGCCGGATCGCGGCTTCCGCTTGGCGACCTATGCCATGTGGTGGATCCGCGCCTCTATCCAGGAGTACATCCTGCGCTCGTGGAGCCTCGTGAAGATGGGCACCACCGCGGCCCAGAAGAAGCTGTTCTTCAATCTGCGCCGCGCCAAGAGCCAGCTCCAGGCGCTCGAGGAAGGCGATCTCAAGCCCGAGCACGTGAAGTCGATCGCGAAGAAATTCGGCGTGTCGGAAGAAGACGTCGTCTCGATGAACCGGCGCCTCGGCGGCGATGCGTCGCTGAACGCTCCGGTGCGCGCGGATTCCGAATCCGGCGAGTGGCAGGACTGGCTGGTGGACGACACCCCTGACCAGGAGGAGCAGCTCGTCGAAACGGAGGAGATGGGACGGCGCAAGTCCTATCTCAGCGATGCCCTCTCGACGCTGAACGACCGCGAGCGGCGCATCTTCGAAGCACGTCGCCTTGCGGAAGATCCGGTCACGCTCGAGGAGCTTTCCAGCGAGTTCGGCGTCTCGCGCGAGCGTATTCGCCAGATCGAGGTGCGCGCCTTCGAGAAGGTGCAGAAGGCGGTGCAGAACGCATCGCGTCTCGAAACCGGCGACGTGAGCTGAAGCACGTCGGCAAGAATCAAATGAGCAGCAAAGGTCGTTCCGCCTGAAAGCGGAGCGACCTTAGTGAAGCTGAAGCCACTCGCGGGCGCTCTTCTGGGCGGCCGCGATTTGCTTTTTGGTCATCTCGCGCGAGATTTCCTGGCGATAGCTCTTGGCGGCCTGGTTGCCGCGTAGCGCGGCGATGTTGAACCACTTGTGCGCCTGGATCAGATCGATTTCCACGTCCCGTCCCGCGCAATACATGAGCCCCAGCTGGAAAAGGGCATCCGCCCCGTCCACCTGCGCCGAGCCGTCTACGACGTCCTCGGCCGAAAAATCAAAACGTGCCATTCCTGTTTACCTCTGAGCACTTATCGGTCGAACTCCGAGCCCCTGCCGATCCGCCGCAAAAGCCGCGAACGTGGGCCTCTTGACGATAACGATAGGTCCGACTGCGATGAAAAGCGGTAAACGAGGGAACAGGCGTTTCGAAAAGAACGCCTTTCCCGGCGACTCGTTTCGAGCCAATCGGGTGACTTCCGGTCACCGGGAAATTCAAGTTTAACGAATTCCGTAACCTCCGGCTAACCATGCCGGAAGATTGACGGAGACGTCACGCAAGAGCGCTCGAAAGCCCGCGCTGCACGGCCTCGCGCTCGGCAAGCCGCGCAAGCCAAGCCTTTACGCGCGGAAAATCGTCGATGTTCTGGCCCTGCCGCTGCCAGTGAACCATCCAGGGATAGGACGCGATGTCGGCGATCGAATAGTCGTCGGCAATGTAGCTGCGGCCCTTGAGCCTCTTGTCGAGCACGCCGTAGAGCCGCGTCACTTCCTTGGTGTAGCGCTCGATGCCGTAGGCGACCTTCTTCGGCGCGTAATGGCGGAAGTGGTGCGCCTGCCCGGCCATCGGACCAAGACCGCCCACCTGCCAGAACAGCCATTGGTCCACCAGCACACGGCCACGCTCGTCCTTCGGATAGAGCTTCCCGGTCTTGCGTCCGAGATACTGGAGAATGGCCCCGCTCTCGAAGATCGAAATCGGCTCTTTGCCCGGGCCGTCCGGATCGACGATGGCCGGCATCTTGTTGTTGGGAGAGATCGCGAGGAAGCGGGGCTTGAACTGATCGCCCTTGTTGATGTCCACCGGCTTGATGCGATAGGGCAGCCCGCACTCTTCCAGCATGATGCGGATCTTGTGCCCGTTCGGTGTGGGCCAGAAATAGAAGTCGATCGGCTTTTGCGCCATTGGAATCCCCCCAGATAGAGCCGTAGCTAGATTGTGAGCACAGTGGAGCCTGTCGTCTTGCGCGCTTCGAGCGCGCGATGAGCGTCGGCGGCATCCCTGAGCGCGAACGTCTGGTTGACCGAGATCTTCACCACACCCGACAGCACCATCCGGAACAGATCCTGTGCGTTTGCGTCGAGTTCCGCGTGCGTCGCCGTATAGGCCATGAGCGAAGGCCGGGTCGCGAACAGCGAACCCTTGAGCGCCGTGAGCTCGAACGGCGGCACCGGGCCTGAGGCATTGCCGAAGCTTACCCAAAGCCCTTTCCTGCGCAGACAATCGAGCGAACGCGGATACGTATCCTTGCCGATGCCGTCGTAAACGACGTGGCAGCCTTCGCCGCCGGTGATCTCGCGCACGCGCGCCACGAAATCCTCGCGCGACGTGTTGATGACATGGGCAGCGCCGTGCGCACGCGCCAGCTCCGCCTTCTCGTCGGTGCTGACGGTCCCGATCAGCGTCGCGCCGAGTGCACGGGCCCATTGGCAGGCGATCAGCCCAACGCCGCCCGCCGCAGCATGAAACAGCAGCACCGTTCCGGGGCCGACGTTGTAAGTCTCCCTAAGTAGATAGCGCACCGTCATGCCCTGCAGCATCATGGCCGCAGCCGTCTCGTAAGCGATCCCGTCGGGGAGCTTCACAAGCCGGTCGGCGTCGATCAGGCGCTCTTCGGCATAGCCCCCGAGCACGCCCGCGTAGGCAACGCGATCCCCAACCGAAAGCGACGTCACGCCGGGCCCCAGCGCCACCACATCGCCCGCCCCCTCCATGCCGATCACGGCCGGTAGAGTGGCGAGCGGGTAGAGACCGGAGCGATGATATACGTCAATATAGTTCAATCCGGCGGCGCGCTGTTTGATTCGCACCTGTCCCGGGCCGGGCACGCCAACCTCGATTTGCTCCCAAGTCAGACGATCCGCACCGCCGACGGCATGCACGCGCACCCCATGCACCATTTGAGCAACTCCATGAAACGGATTGAGAATTGATGTCGCTCGGGTTCGCCTCGCCGGATATGGCCCTTCGGGCGCCAGGAGACTGCCTTGACCCTGCCACGGCTGCCTTCTATTGGCTCCCTCAAGTGATCACAAGAGGCCGGAAATGAGCATGTGCCACGCCGCCACACGAATTGCGGCGCACTTGGCTGTGGTCGCGGGAGCATTGGCCCTGGGAGCCTGCGCAATCGGCGCGGGACCGGAGATCGAGACACGTGCGGGCCTCGGCTGCGTGGACGACTCACCCGAATGCATCAGCCGCCGGCAAGCCACCCTGCGCCATATGGTCGACGACAAATCCCGGAGCTGGGTCCACGAGAGCCCCACGCCCGAGGCCTACGCGTCCGGCGTGCGCCTGTTCGCCTACAAGACCAAGAAGAAGGAGCTTTCCTGCGACGAGCTGAAGCGCGGGAAGCTGGAGGCCGACACCGCGCGCACAAGCCTGGCGAGCATGGGCACGCGCCTGACACCCGCCCAGGTTTCCCGCAGCGCCATGCTGGCAGGCGAGGTGGGCCGCGAGCTGCAGGCCGAGCTCAATCGGCGTTGCAAGAAGGCCTGACCCTGGCCAAACTGGATTTCCTCCCCACATAGGGAGCCACGAACCGCCCTCCATGCCGCGAGCCCCTCGCCCGGCCCTCATGACATGAAAGACGTTTGCCAATGGCACTTGAGGCAGTTGTCGACACGATCGTGACTTTCGTCAGAGAGCACGAGAACTGGGCGGCACCGATCGCGTTCCTCGTCGCATTCGGCGAAAGCTTCTGCTTCCTCTCCCTTCTGATACCCGGCACGGCCATTCTCGCAGGCATCGCGGCCCTGCTCGCTGCCAGCGGCATAGAGGTCTCAGTGCTCACCCCCGCCATCATCGCGGCAGGTCTAGGCGGCACGCTCGGCTACGCCGTCTCCTTCTGGATCGGCCGCTACTTCAAAGATAGCGTGCACAAGATCTGGCCGTTCAGCACCCGGCCCCACCTCATAACGCAGGCCGAGGAGTTCTTCGACAAATACGGCGCTTTCGGCGTGTTCCTCGGCCACTTCTTCGGCCCCGTGCGCGCCGTGCTGCCGGTCGTCGCCGGCATGTTCCGGATGCGCGAGCTGCCGTTCCAGATCGCCAACATTCTGAGCGCGTTCATCTGGGCGGCCGGCGTGATCGCCCCCGCCTTCTTTCTCGTCACCTTCAAGACCGAGGTGCTGGGCTTCCTCGCCGCTCACGAGTATGCGGTCGCAACCGCGCTGTTCCTGCTGGCGGTGGCCCACAGTATCCCCCGCCCCATCCTGTTCGTACCCACGCTGATCCTCGTGTTCGGCCTCGGCACGCTCATGGTGATCGGAAACGGCAACTTCCCGCTGATGTGCCTCTCGGCGGCAGCGGGCGCCTTCGTCGGAGACTTCTACGCCTATTACAAAGGCATCCTCCACAAGGAGGACCGCATCGCCACGTGGCCGTTCTCCGCAACCCAGAAGCAGCACGTCGAAGCGCGCGCCTTCGCCGAAAGACACGGCTACCTGAGCCTGATCCTCAGCAAGTTCCAGGGCTTCAACCGCGGCCTCGTGCCCCTCGAGATCGGCGCGCTGGAGCGTCCGGTGCTGCCGTTCGTCGCCGTGAGCGCCGTCTCCGCCCTCGCGTGGTCGGCAGCCCTTCTCGCGCCCGCCCTCGTCATCGGATACTTCACCGCACGCGCCTGAGACGGGTTCTAGGCCGAGGGTTTCCGCAGAATGGCGGAGCACGCATAGTCGCGGAACGGCCGCTCGAACCACAGGGACGCGCCTGTCTCCGAAGCAACCCGCCGAAGCTCCGCCTCGAGCTCCGCCCTGGGCTCCACCGAAAACTTCCGGAGCCACGCTCTGAGCCCAGTGCGAAAAGCACCTGGCAGCCGCCCTTGCTCGCCGAAATCGACGATATGCAGCGATCCCCCGGGAGCGACGGCATGGAGCGCGCGGTCGATCGTCTCTCGCCACGGCGGGATCATCGACAGCGCATACGAGATGAACACCCGGTCGAAGCCATCCACGCCGAACAGGTCCCTGGGCTCGAAACGCGAGGCATCCGCCTGCCCGAGCGTGATGCGCCGGCTGAGACCCGCTTTGGCGACAGAGGCCGCCGCCGTCTCCAGCATGGCACCCGATACGTCGAAGCCGAAGAAGCGCGCGGAAGGATAGCGCCTGGCCGCCAGAATGAGGTTGCGCCCCGTGCCGCAGCCCACTTCCAGAACGCTTCCGCCCAAGGGAACGTCGAGCGTATCCAGCAGTCCGTCTCGGCCGAGGAGATAGTACTTACGGGACGCGTCGTAGATGTGCCGCTGCAGGCGATAGATCGCGTCCATTTCGGCGGCGGCATCCACCATGGGCTAGCCCTCGAACGTGTAGAGGTGGAATCCGCCGTAGATCGACGAGCGATCGAAGACGCCCAGTGCTCGGGATTGGGCGGCATCGTAGCGGAAGCGCCCGAGGATCGCATTCGGAACGCGTCCGGGTAGGATCGTTTCCTCGCCCGCCGTCCGGAAGATCACGCGGCATCCCGGCTTGCCCGTCCGCACGATCTCGCTCCACAGCGCCGTGAGCTGCTCGTCCGTCATCCAGTCCTGAGCGTCGAGCAGCACGTAGGCGTCGTAGGTGGGCTCGGAGAAGCTGCGCAGATGCTCAGCAAACGACGCATGAACCACGGTGACGTTGCCGACGCGGGACTTCAACGTCTCCCAGTTCGCGCGCTCGAGATAGGGTGGAAGCGGCCCCGCGCCACCCGCAGCGTATCCGCGGCCGAACGCCTGCCAGGCGAAATAGTTATCCTTGAGATCGAACCCGTAGGCGAGGCGCGCCAAGCGCTCCTTGAGCACGTCCGCCATCTGCGGCGCATCACCCTTGAGCGCATCGAACTGCGAGGGCGGAATGCCGAGCCCGAACAGGGAGGCGGGCTTGTCCATGAGCCAGCGCATGTGGCGCATCTCGAACAACGGCGCCAGCTCCTCCTGGAAAATCCGCTCCTGATCCGCCCGGTCCTTCGCCTCCAGCATCCTGGCCGGGTTGCGGCCATGGATGCGTGCCATGAGATGCCCCGCCGTGATGAAGCTGCCGAGCAGCCCTTGGCGGTAGAACCTGCGGCCGAAATAGCTGATGCGGCGGCGGCCGAGGGCATCCCGCCCTTCCCAGTAGGCACGCGTGGCCGCGTCGAGATGAGGGGCGAGCAGGCTGTCGTAGATCTCAGCCGTCTTCGCATCTGCCGCCGACACGAAAAAGCGTGCGAAGGTCTCGTAGTCCGGCGCACGCGCGACGGCAGCCGTCTTGAGCTTGTTCAGCGCCACATGCGCCGGGTTGAGATCGAGCGCCGTCACCCGCACATTCGCCGCCGTCACGTAGGAGAGCACGTTGCAGCCGCCCGAGGCGATGGCGGCCACGTTCTCGCCGGGCTTCAGCGCCATGGCCTTGAGGTCGACGACGGGATCTTCCCAGATCTGCGGATAGACCAGGCCGGAGAACGCCCAGGTGAAGAAGCGCTCCTCGAGGCCCTTCCGGCTTGCCACGCCATACCGGTGCACCGCCTCCGCCAGCCGATGGTTCTTCCGGCTGCCGCGCAGGGCGTCTTCACCTTGTACGTGCGCCTCAGCCACTCCGCTCATGGAAAATCCCCCGAATATGCTTATTCATTGGGCCCGACTAACGACTTCATGTTGCAGCCCTGTGACAGAAGGGCGGCAGGTCTGTGGACCCCGTGCGACACGTGGCATCCCGCCCCAGGCCCCGGCGCCGTTCGGCTTGCCTCTGGCCGCAAGATCCCTTAGACGAGGCGTCATAGATCGGACATTCGGGCGAAGCGCCCGGCATTCACAGGATTTTTCGCCCATGACCGCCCGTCATCACCGCAAGGTCGAGATTCAGAAGAAGAAGGCCCGCCGCGCCATTCCCCGCTCCAAGGTGACGCGCATCCAGGGCAACACCGCAGCCGCCCGCAAGCGCCTGAAGAAGCTCTCGGGCAAGACCCGCGCCGCCAAGGCCAAGGCTTCCGCCTAATCATCCTGCGTGCATGAGCAGTCAGCGCCTCGGACGCGGCCCGCGTCCGGGGCTTTTGCTGTTAGTGAGGCTCAACGCCGGAATACGGTGATAGCCTCCACGTGCGCCGAGTAGAGGAACTGGTCGATCGGCGTCACGGGCCCCATGCGATAGCCCCCGTCCAGCAGGGTTCGCGCATCACGGGCCAGGGTCGCCGGGTTGCAGGAGACGGCGATCACGGTCGGCACCTTCGACTTGGCGAGCCGCTCCGCCTGCTCGGCCGCACCCGCCCGCGGCGGATCGAGCACCACCGCGTCGAAACCCGCGAGCTCCCGCGCCGACAACGGATCGCGATAGAGATCCCGTACCTGCGCCGTGACGGGCTTCAGCCCCTGCGTATGACGAACCGCGCCCGTGAGCGCGGTGATCGTCCGCCGGTCGCTGTCGTAAGCCGTGATCGACGCGCGCCGCGCCAGCGGAAGCGTGAGCGTCCCCACCCCGCAGAACAGATCCGCGACGGTCTTCGCAGACTTCGGCAGCGCCGCAACGCACAGCTCGGCCATGAGCCGCTCCGCCTGCGGCACGGCCTGCAGGAAGAGCCCCGGCGCAATCTCCACCTCCACGCCGGCAATGGTGACGACTGGACGTCCCCCCGCCACGATCAACTCGCCTCCGACCATCAGCCGCGCGAGCCCCATCTTCTGCGCAAGCGCGCCGAGCTCCGCCCGCTCGTGAGGCGAGAGATCCTTGCGGCCGTTGTCGAACGAAACGTCGAGCCCACGGTCGAGGCGCGTCACCACCAGCCGCCCGCCCGCGCGATCCGGCATCACCCGCTGCGCGATGACGCGCAGGCCGGGAACGGCCGAGACGATCAAGGGATCGAGCACCGGACATTCCACGAGATCGACGAGGGTATGCTGCCCCTCCTCACGAAAGCCGAGGATGACATCCGCGCCGCGCCGCTCGACACCCAGAAACGCGCGCCGCCGGGAGCGCGCGTCCACCACCACCGTCTCTTTCACGTCGGCGTCTATGCCGCGATGGCGGAACGCCTCCACAACGAGACCGCGCTTCCAATCTCGGTAAAGACCGGGAGACATATGCTGTGCAAGGCACCCGCCGCATTGCATGAAATGGCGGCAAACAGGCTCGGCCCGCTCTGCGCTGTCCGTTATGCGATGGTAGCCGTCATCGCTCCTGCGCCACTGCTCGCCCGCAAGCGCGAACGGCACGTACACCGTCTCGCCATCGAGCGTGGCGACGCCGTCGCCTTTGGCGCCGAGCCGCTCGATGACGAACGCGCCGCTTTCCCGAACCGAGCCCTCACCCATCGAGATGCGCTCCCAAAAGAAACTCCTGATTTCCCGAGCCGCCTTCGATGGGCGACACGATCACGCCGTCCACGCGCCATCCTGCAAGAGAGCCGACCCACGCCGCGATCTTCTCCGCCTGCGCGTCTCTCACCTCGGCATCCCGCACGATGCCGCCTTTCCCGATCGCCTGCGGCCCGGCCTCGAATTGCGGCTTCACCAGAGCAACGAGCCAGGCCCCCGCATCGGCAAAGGCAAGACCGGCCGGCAATGCCTTCTCGAGCGAGATGAAGCTCACGTCCGCGACGATGGCCCCCACCTTTCGCGTGATCTCCCGCGAGGAGAGCGCACGTGCATCCATCCCCTCGAGCGACGTCACCCGCACATCCTCGGCGAGGCGGGGATGGAGTTGCCCATGCCCCACGTCGACCGCGAACACATGCGCTGCCCCGCGCCGCAGCAGCACCTCCGTAAAGCCGCCGGTCGAGGCCCCGATGTCGAGTGCGGCCCGGCCCGCCGGATCGAACCCGAAGGCATCGAGCGCGGCTTCGAGCTTGAGGCTGCCGCGCGAGACATAGTCGGCCGCCTCCAGAAGCTGGATCGGCACATCCTCCGGCACCAGCGCACCAGGCTTGGTCTGCACGGCCCCGCCTACGCTGACCGCACCGCGAACGATCAGATCACGTGCGCGCGACCGGGTGGGAACTAGTCCCCGCGCAAGAAGCACCTTGTCGAGCCTCAGCCCCATGAATTGCCGATTCCGTCCTGAACTTTCTGTCCTGCCCGCTGGTTCTGCCACAGAGGGAGGCTATATAGCGTAATGAACTTTTCCCACGAGGCAGCCAGAAGTAGACGGAGACTATTGATGATGAAACCCAATCGTCGGAACTTCCTTGTCGCAGCAGGTGCCGCGGGCCTCCTCTCCGCTGTATCCGTTGGCGGCATCCGCCGCGCCTTCGCGGAGACGCCGTCGGGCCCGTTTACCTTGCCGGCGCTGCCCTATGATCCGGCCGCACTGGAGCCCCATATCGACGCCACCACCATGGGCATCCACCACGGCAAGCATCATGCCGCCTACGTCAACAACCTCAACAACGCGCTCAAGGATCACGGCGAGCTGGCCAAGCTTCCGCTGGAGGAGCTGCTCGCCAAGCTCCCGGAGGTCCCGGATGCAGTCCGCACCGCGATCCGCAACAACGGCGGCGGCCACGCGAACCATTCCATGTTCTGGCAGATCATGGGCGCACCCGGCGGCCCCGGCCCGGACGGCGCTCTGAAGGAGGCCATCGACCGCGACCTCGGCGGCCTCGAAAAGCTCCAGGCCGACTTCAACACCGCGGGTACCAAGGTGTTCGGCTCGGGCTGGGTGTTCGTCACCGTCGACAAGACCGGCAAGCTCGCCCTCGTCTCGAAGCCGAACCAGGATACGCCGCTCATGGACGGCGGCCGCGTCCTCATCGGCAACGACGTCTGGGAACACGCCTACTATCTGAAATACCAGAACAAGCGCGCAGACTACCTCAAGGCCTGGTGGAACGTCGTGAACTGGAAGGCCGTCGCCGACCGCTACGCCGCCGCACAGGCCGGCAAGCTCGCGATCTGATCTCGACGCATAGAGCCGATAGCGATGTTCCCCATCGCTATCGGCTTTCTTACGTCAATCGCGCAAGGCATACCGCCCCGGGCCGTTGGCGAACAACAGCAACAAGCCGCCCGCAAGGCCGAGATTCTTGAAGAAGCTGATCATCTGCATGCTGCCGCCATCTCCCGACCAGGCGGAGTGAAACACCAGCGCAGTGACGATGCAGAAGACGGCGAGGATGAGACCGGCCCAGCGCGACAAAACTCCGAACAGGATGGCAAGCCCGCCACCGAGCTCCGCGGCGATGGCAAGAGGCAGCAGAATGCCGGGAAGCCCGTAGGCTTCCATGTATCCGGCCGAGCCGGCATAGTCGGTGATCTTTCCAATGCCTGCCCAGATGAACACGGGCGCGATGAGAAGGCGCGCGGCGAGACTGGCGAGGTCGTGCGTGGATGTCATGGTTCAACCTATGTTGTAAGGGTGGGCCCGACTGCACGCTGAACCTAGCTGCTTCGCCAGATCAGGTCACGGCCTCGCTGATGAGCCCGGCCGAAAGCCATCCGTTGAGATATTGGGCGACCCGCAGCGCCGCCGTGTCCGGATCGTCATAGACAGCTGCCATTTCCGCGAGTCCCGCGAACGCCTTGCCGCGCGCGGCCTCGCTCCACAGCATATGCTCTTCTGCCCCCAGCCTCCGCACCGAGGGAACAGTGTTCCGGCGCCAGACGAGAAAAGCATGAGGCCCCTCTAGGACGGCCGCGGGGGCAGCCTCCTCATCCTTGAGAGCGCGCCAGATCTCGAAGGCGTTGGTCTCGAAGTCCAGCACGGCAGCCGACGGATGCGGAACGAAGGCGAGCCCGCCCCACGTCTCCGGCGGATGCTGCGCAAGCCCCGCAAGATCGAGCACCGGCGCATCCGGCGCATCGAACGCGAGGTCGAGCTGCCGTTCGAGCAGCGCGATCTCGCGAAGCTCGGGCTCTGCCACAAACGGATCGCGCGACAACAGCTCTGGCACCTCGCTCGCATACCAGCGCGCATTCGCATGCCGAGACGGGTAGAGCGCCACATAGCGCTGCGCCATGAGGGTGAACGCCTCGTCTCCCATGTGGCGTGCGAGCATGGGATAGGCGTTCCGCACCACCTCCACGAGACGCCCCACGTAAGCGTTCCGGTAGACGCCGAGCAGCACCGCGTTGCTCGTGCGCGAGTTGGCGGGGATGAGCGCGAGTACGTCATCGGAGCCATCGACGATCGCCGCCTGAAAACGCGTCTGCAGCTCCGCAAGAGACGGCGGCTTCGCGGTCATCCGAATGCCCTTATGCGTCAGCCGCGGCCGGTTTCAGCATCTCGGCCGCGACGGACCGCGCCACATCGAGCTCCGCCACCAGCTCGTCCAGCGGCGGGATGTGATCGTCTCGCTCGATGATCGCGGACACGGGACCGAAATGGCGCAGCGCCGTTCGATAGAGATCCCACACCTCGTCGCACACGATCGCATCGTGCGTATCGATGATGTGGCTCATGTTGTGCTCGTGCCCCGCGAGATGGAACTGCACGATGCGCTCCTTCGGCACGCCCGCGATGAAAGCATACGCATCGAAGTCGTGATTGAACGCGGAGACGAACACATTGTTGACGTCGAACACCAGCCAGCATCCGGTGCGCCGCGTCAGCTCCGCGATAAACTCCCACTCGCTCATTTCCGAATGCGAGAACTGCACGTAGCTCGATACGTTCTCGAGCGCGATCGCCTGACCCAGATATTCCTGCACGTGATGCACGCGCGCCGCCACGTGGTCGAGCGCCTCGCGGGTATAGGGAACGGGAAGCAAATCGTGCAGGTTCACGCCATGCACGCCCGTCCAGCACAGATGATCGGAAATGAAAACGGGCTCGCTCCGCTTCGCAAGCGCTTTCAGATCCCGCAGATAGCCCTCGTTCAAAGGCGCCGTCGACGCGATCGAGAGAGACACACCATGCATGACGATCGGATAGCGCGCGCGGATGCGATCCAGCATTTTGAGCGGCTGCCCGCCCGGCACCATGTAGTTCTCGGAAATGACCTCGAACCAGTCGACATTCGGATTTTCCTCCAGAATGTCCTGGTAGTGCTGAGGCCGGAGACCAAGGCCGAAACCGAGGTAGGGCGGCTTCTGTGAGGAGCCCTCGGCATTGGCCGGCGGGCATTTCTCTGCCGTCATGACGCGCGCCTCCGGAATTCAAATTTCGCGATGTCCGGCGGTAGTCTTCCTGCCGCCGGACATCATGACGCTCGGGAGCGGCTTACTTCGCCGGCTCGAATTTCGCGCCTTCGACCTTCTCGCAATCGGCCTTCGTGCTCTCCGTGAAGCCCTGGCCCTTGCAGGCATTCTGCCCCTTGCAGGCGTTGGTCGCGGTCTTGCACGCGCCTGTGCCCTTACAGGCATTTGCGCCCATGCAATGTCCCTTGGCTTCGTCGGCAGCATAAGTCGGCGCCGAGACGGCACCGGCCAGCAGAAGCGTTGCAGCGGCGGCAGCGAGAGCGGAGCCAGAGGTCACCGTGAGTTTCATGAGCGTATCCTTTCTTATGATGAACGCCATCCCGGAGTGATCATCGAAGGGCTTCCCGTCCCGGGTGCCGACCGAGGAAGCATGCTGGGAGCTACGCCGTGCCGCGAAAGGAAGTTTCAAAAAATCCGCAAAATAAAAACGTTGATCCGATGACGAAAAGCGGCCGTATGACTTCGCCCCAGCGCGTGGAATGCGCCGAGGCTCCGATCACGGCGTCGCCTTGACCAGCTTGCCGCTGAACACCACGGGTCCCGTCGGCTTGCCCGTGGGCGAGCCACCCTTGGGCTCCACGCTCACCGCATAGGTGCCGTCCATCATCATGTCGTGCATCTTGCCGCCCGCCATGGGCCGCACGTCCATCTCGCTGTCGTCGAACACGCCGAGCGACTTCGGTTGCGGCATGTCGTCGTGCACGAGCCAAAGCTGGTAGGACTTCTCCGCTTCCGCCGGCTTCTGCATCGCGGAAATGACGAACATGTTCGTCTTGGTATCGACAGTCAGCAGGAACGCCGGCAGCGCATCAGTTGCCTGCAGAACCGCCACATACTGCGTCGGCATCTGGCGCCGTTCGTACTCCTGCCAGCCGACCACGCCCGCGAGCGAAGCCGCCAGCGCCGTCATCGCACCGGCCGCGGTGCGCCAGCGGCTTGCCCGGCGCACCAGCGCCTGCTCGCGCGCCTTGAGCGACACGACATGCTGCGAAAGCCCGATTTGCGCGCGGATCTTGCTGTAAAGCCCAGGCGGCGGCTGCACCGGCGCCACGACCTCGGCCAACGGCCCGAGACGGCGCTCCCATACGGCGACCGCCTTGGCGAACGCCGGGTCGCTTTCGAGCTTGGCCTCCGCCTCGGCGCGCTCCGCGCGCGACAGCGTTCCGAGCACGAACTCGGCAGCCAGGGCATCGATGTCGTCGAGCTCGTTCATCGCTCGAGGCACCCCTTCAACTGAGCCAGACTGCGATGCAGCCAGGTCTTGATCGTGCCCTCGGGACGATCGAACCGCTTGGCGAGCGCGTCACGGCTCAAGCCATCCAGATAGGCGAGCCGGACCATCTGCCGCTTGTCGGGCTCGAGCCCTTCGAGGCATTTCAGCAGCCGGTCCACATCCTCCCGCCGCCCGAGAACCTCTACGGGATGCTCGTCGTCGCTCGGAAGATCGTCCAGCTCCGACACGTCGGCCTCCGGTCGCACGCCGCGCCGCCGCACCTCGTCCAGAGCCCGGTTACGCACGATCGCGGCCATCCAGGTAATCGGCGCCGCAATCTCGGACTTAAAGTCCTGAGCGCGCTCCCAAATCCTGAAATAGCTATCCTGGACCACGTCCTCCGCCGCCTCCTTGCTTCTCAGGATACGCAGGGCAACGGAGAAGAGTTTCGCGGAGGTGGCTTGGTAAAGCTCCGCGAACGCGGCTTCATCGCCGCGCGCCACTCCGGCAAGAAGCTCGTCGAGCTGTCGGCGCGTGGACTTCATTCCAGCCGTTCCGGTTACGGAGTTCGCCCATGTCGCACGATGGGCGCAGGCGCGAAAAACTGCGACAGTAATAACGGATTGCGGCCTCATGTCGAGACACGAGCTGCGGCTTGGCTTAATCAAAGGCTGAACAGAACCCTTTGCATCTGGATAGCCACGGAGATCCCCTTGCCGAGTTTCGGACTGCCGACCAATCTCGCTCCCATTCTTCTGCTCCTTGCCTCGAACATCTTCATGACGTTCGCCTGGTACGGTCACCTCAAGTTCAAGAGCGCGCCCATCTGGATCGCAATCGTGGTGAGCTGGGGCATCGCCTTTTTCGAATACTGCCTCGCCGTCCCTGCCAATCGCATCGGCCACGGCACCTATACGGCCGCCGAGCTGAAGACGATCCAGGAGGTGATCACGCTCACGGTCTTCGCGGGCTTCTCGGTGCTCTATCTGCACGAGCCGCTGACGCTCAATCACCTGGTGGGCTTTGCACTCATCGTGGCGGGAGCCTATTTCATTTTCCGGGGGCCGCTATGAGGCTGACACCCATGGAACGCATGAACGCCGCGGCCGCCGAAATCGACGCCGCCAACAGCCAGGATCCGAACCGCATTACAGTGGACGGTGCGGACTATCCCGCCGAGCTGATCTACGGGCAGCGCATGTCGGCCATGCTCGCGCGTGTCTATCCCGATGCCTCGGAGGCGCTTCGTCTCGCCGTCCGCGCTCAGCACATCCGCCGGTGGGAAGTACCCCGCAACACTTATCCCATGGACCGGCCCGGCTACCTCCGCTGGCGCAAGGACCTCGGCCGCAAGCATGCCGAATGGGCGGGTGCCATCCTGGCAGACCTCGGCTACAGCGACGACGAGATTGCACGCGTCGGCGCTCTCATCCGCAAGGACAACTTCCGTCGCGACCCCGAGGCCCAGGCTGTCGAGGACGTCGCCTCGCTGGTGTTTCTCGCCCACTATGCCGAGGACTTCGCGGCGAAGCATGAGCCCGGGAAAGTCATCGGCATCCTGGTGAAGACGCTCGGCAAGATGTCGGAGCACGGCAAAGCGGCCGCAGCCGGGCTCGATCTTCCCCCTGCGGTTCGCGCCGCTCTCGAAACGGCGATCGCCGAGGCCGCCGCATCATGACCTCCTCGCCGGCTCACGCGCTCGCGGTCGTTTTCGCAAGCCACGGGGACCGGGGCGGCGCCTCTCCCAACGCTGCGTTGAACGCCCAGGCCAACGCCGTGCGCGCCCTCATGCCGGGCACACCTCTCTTCGCGGGCGTGCTGAAAGGCGAACCCACGCTGGAGCAGGCGCTCGCGGAGGCAGCCGCATCGGGAGCTGAAACCATCGCCGTCTATCCGCTCTTCATGGCGGACGGCTACTTCGTGCATAAAGTTCGCGAACGCGTTCTCGCCGCTGGCCTTGCGACAGAGCCGAGAATACTCCCCCCCCTCGGCCTCGACCCGGTCCTACCCGACATCCTGGTGCAGGAGGCCGTCGCCATCGCGCACCGTAGGGGATTCGAACCCCTCAATTCCCGTCTCCTGATCGCCGGTCACGGCTCGAAGCTCGGCCCCGCCTCCGCGAGCGCAACCCGCAAGGCCGCCGCCCGCGCCGCGCTCTCACGGCGCTTCGCCAGTGTGACGACGGCGTTTCTCGAGGAAGAGCCCTTTCTGGAGGATGCGCTGCGAGCAAGTCCTGCACCGACCATCGTCGCGGGATTCTTCTTCGGCGATGGCATGCACGCCGGAGACGACGTTCCCGAAGCCATCGAGGAAACCGGCGCCAACGCGATCTACACCGGCCCCATCGGCAATTCGCCGGCCATCGCCCCCCTCATCGCCGCGGCATTGTCGGCGAACGGACCGGCAGCCTAATACGCCGAGATGTGAAACCCGCCGACACGGGCGCAAGCCGGCACTCGCACCGAGATCTCCCCGCTGTCCCAGCGGACGCCCCACTCGCAGGTCTCCTCGCTGTCCACAAAATAACTGAGCCCTGGAACGGCCGACCGGCACATCAGGCTCTCCGCATATTCGCACCGCGCCCGATCCGTCTTGAGCGCGTCCCGCAGCGGTGTACCGACACGAATGCCGAGACTGTCGGCCGCGCGCTCACTCCACGACGAAAGCGCCGTGATCTTGCCGCTCTCCTCGCTGCCGTAGATGTTGAACGACACACCATTGCGGCTGATGACGTAGCATTCCATCTCGCACTCGTCCGAAAACGTGACCGTATAGGGCTGGAACCGCCCCTTGATGAACGACGGCGAATAGCGGTCTCCGAGCGCAATCCGAAAATCCGCGTTCAAGGCGCTCTGGACATGCCGGCTATGAAAAACCAGCTCCGTCGCATCGTCGGCGCGCGCAGACGCCATGAGGACGAAGACGGTCAGCAACGCGGCGAGAGGGGAGAGGATGGTGAGGTGCAAAGCAGAAGACCTCCGGAAAAGCGAACCTGTCCGCAATCTAACGAAAAAGGCCGCTGCGTTGATGCGCAGCGGCCTCTTGTCGTTAATCCGTTAGCGCCTTGTAACGGCTACTCCCGGCGGCGGCGCTCGCCACGGCCGCCCTCGCGGTCGCGGCGGGGCGGACGCTCGGCCGAGAACGTCTCCTCGGGCTCGCCCTCGGCACGCGGAATCTCCTGACCGGTGGCCTGGTCGACGATCTTCATCGAGAGGCGCACCTTGCCGCGGTCGTCGAAGCCCAGGAGCTTCACATAGACTTCCTGGCCCTCCTTCACGACCTCACCCACGGTCTGCGGGCGGCCCTGCGTGAGCTGCGAGATGTGCACCAGGCCGTCCTTCGCGCCGAAGAAATTCACGAACGCGCCGAACTCCATGATCTTCACGACCTTGCCCTTGTAGATCTGGCCGACCTCGGGCTCCGACGTGATGCCGCGGATGCGGGCGAGCGCCTTCTCGATGCTCTCGCGGCTCGCCGACGCGATCTTCACCGTGCCGTCGTCCTCGATGTCGATCTTGGCACCCGACTCCGCAACGATCTCGCGGATCACCGAGCCGCCCGAGCCGATCACTTCGCGGATCTTATCGGTCGGAATCTTGATCGTCTCGATGCGCGGCGCGTACTCGCCGAGCTCCTCGCGGGCACCCGTCAGCGCCTTGGACATCTCGCCGAGGATGTGCAGACGGCCACGATGGGCCTGCTCCACGGCAACCTTCATGATCTCCTCGGTGATGCCGGTGATCTTGATGTCCATCTGCAGCGCCGTGACACCGTTTGCAGTGCCGGCCACCTTGAAGTCCATGTCGCCGAGATGATCCTCGTCGCCGAGAATATCCGACAGCACGGCGAAATCATCGCCTTCCTTGATGAGGCCCATCGCGATGCCGGCAACCGGCGAACGCAGCGGAACACCCGCATCCATCAGCGCGAGCGAGGTGCCGCACACCGTCGCCATCGAGGAGGAGCCGTTGCTCTCGGTGATCTCCGAAACGACGCGCAGCGTGTACGGGAACTCGTCCTGCTTCGGCAGCAGCGGATGGATGGCGCGCCAGGCGAGCTTGCCATGGCCGATCTCGCGGCGTCCCGGAGAGCCCATGCGGCCCGTCTCGCCCACCGAGTAGGGCGGGAAGTTGTAGTGCAGCAGGAAGCGCTCTTTCTTGGTGCCTTCCAGGCTGTCGATGTACTGCTCGTCCTCGCCGGTGCCGAGCGTCGCCACCACGAGCGCCTGCGTCTCGCCGCGCGTGAACAGCGCCGAGCCGTGCGTGCGGGGCAGCACGTGAACCTCGGAAAGGATGGGACGCACGGTCTCGAGATCGCGTCCGTCGATGCGACGCTTCGTCTTCAGCACGTCGCCGCGCATGATCTCCATTTCGAGCGCCTTGAAGGTGTCGCCGAGCAGCACCTTCTCGTTCGGATCGTCCGGCAGCTGAATGCCTTCGAGCACCTTCTTCTTGGCCTCGGCCACGAGATCCTGGCGCTTGCCTTTCTCCTTGGTCGAGAACGCGGTCTTGAGAAGATCGCCCGCGAGCTCCTTGACCTTCGCCTTGTACTTCTCCGCGTCGGGAAGCTTGATGTCCCAGGGCTCCTTGGCGGCCTTCTCGGCAAGCTTGATGATAGCGTCGATCACCGGCTGCATGTGCTTGTGGCCGAACACGACAGCGCCGATCATCTGGCTTTCGGGAAGCTCCTGAGCCTCGCTCTCGACCATCATCACGGCATCCTGCGTGCCTGCGACGACGAGGTCGAGCGTGCTTTCCGCCATCTCGTCGATCATCGGGTTGAGCACGAATTCGCCGCCGATGACGCCGACGCGGGCGGCACCGATCGGTCCGAGGAACGGCAGACCCGAGAGCGTGAGCGCCGCGGAAGCCGCAACCATGCCAACGACGTCCGGATCATTCTCGAGGTCGTGCGAAAGAACGGTGACGACGACCTGCACCTCGTTCTTGAAGCCGTCCACGAACAGCGGACGGATGGGGCGGTCGATGAGGCGCGACGTCAGCGTCTCCTTCTCGGTCGGACGTCCCTCGCGCTTGAAATAGCCGCCCGGGATCTTGCCCGCGGCATACGTACGTTCCTGGTAGTTCACGGTCAGCGGAAAGAAATCGATGCCGGGCTTCGGGCTCTTTGCGCCAACGACGGTGGCCAGAACGCTGGTCTCTCCGTACTGCGCATAGACGGCGGCATCGGCCTGGCGGGCCATATGCCCGGTCTCCAGTTTGAGCGTGCGGCCGCCCCATTCAATTTCCACGCGATGAATATCGAACATGTGCGTTCTTTCGTTCTATCTCTGTTTCATGTCTTTTGATGCGCGGCTTCCATAGCACGAATGCAAGCAGCGCCGCGAACCGAAAAGGTCGGCGGCGCCAAAAGTGCTTTCGAAAAAGTGGAGGCCGATTTGCCAGCGATGGCGGAGGCCGAGCTTGCCCTTCGCGTCCCCCATGGGACCCGAGCGGAGCAGCACCTCGGCCATCACCAACCCGATTTCCGCCGCTATTAGCGACGGATACCGAGCTTCTCGATGATCTTCTGGTAGCGCGCCTCATCCTTGCGCTTCACATAGTCCAGAAGCTGGCGGCGCTGGCTCACCATCTTGAGCAGACCGCGGCGCGAGTGGTTGTCCTTCTTGTGCGCCTTGAAGTGCTCGGTGAGGCCGTTGATGCGCTCGGTCAGGATCGCAACCTGAACCTCGGGCGAGCCGGTGTCGTTCGCCTTGGTGGCATTGGCCTTGATGAGCTTGGACTTAGCTTCGGTCGTCAGCGACATCGGGGTCTCCTTTCAGGTGGGAGGCCGCCCCTTCGGGCGGCGATGAACGGCCATGGCCGGGATGTCGTCCAGCCAGGTCGCAAACAAGGACCATGATCGGATCAGGCTCCATCGCCTGACGTGCGATCATCGGTCCAAAGAAAAACGCCGCTCACGCCTGAGGCGCGAACGGGATGCGCCGTTATACACATTCGTCCGGACAGCGCGAGTGAAAAGTTTCACAAACAAGGTCAAGAGGTTGCAGGACTAAAAACCGAAGTTGCATAGGCGCAAGCTTCAAATCCCGTCAGCCGCCGAAATTGAACACCCGGGTGGGATGCAAGGCCCCCTTCTCGATCTCGCCCAGCGCCACGATCTGGCCCTTGGAGATCGCATACGCCACACCGCCCAGCACCGGCGCATCGCGCCCGCGGATCAGAATGCTGCGCCCCTGCGCCAGATCGGCAGCATCCGACGGGCTGACGTTGATCTCCAGGATCTCGCCCAGCGCCATCTCGACGGGGCGCAGGAACGACGAGAGATCCTCGCCCGCCTCCGCCGCCTCCTCGATCTCCTCGAGCGAGAACGACTCCTCCTCCGCGAACGGCCCCACGCGCATCCGGCGAAGCTCGATCACGTGCCCCCGGCAGCCGAGCGCCCGCCCCATGTCGCGCGCAATCGCACGCACGTAGGTGCCCTTGCCGCAGCGTGCTTCGAAGATCGCGACGTCCTCGTTCGGGGTCCCGAGCAGACGAAGCTCGTCGATGACCACAGGGCGCGCTTCGAGCGTCACCTCCTCGCCGTCGCGCGCCAAGGCATACGCACGCTCGCCGTCGACCTTGATGGCCGAGAACTGAGGAGGAACCTGCATGATCTCGCCCGTGAAGCTCGGCAGCAACGCTTCGATCTGGGCTGGCGTCGGACGCCCCTCGCCCGTCGCCACCACCTCGCCCTCGGCGTCGTCGGTCGCCGTCTCCGCACCCCAGCGCACGGCGAAGCGATAGACCTTCTCGCCGTCGACAGCGAACGACACCGTCTTCGTCGCCTCTCCGAACGCGATCGGCAGGATACCCGTCGCCAGCGGATCGAGCGTGCCCGCGTGCCCGACCTTCTGCGCGTTGAACAAACGCTTGAGAATGCCGACTGCGCGCGTGGAGGTCATCTCGAACGGCTTGTCGAGCACCAGCCAACCGTGAACGGCGTTGCCTTTTTTACGTCGTGCCATTGTGTGCTTACCTGCGTCCCGCACCGCTCGCCCGGATCAGCGAAGCAATCGGTATCTCTCCGCCCGCGTCATCCCGGCGGTCGTGCCGCCTCACGCGCCAGTCGCGTGTCGAGAGGCGGGGCTAGTCCTTCTCCACGTCTCGCCGCACCTTCTCGCTGTGCAGGAGCTGATCGATGCGCGTGACCTCGTCGAAGGTCTCGTCCTCGCGGAAACGAACCTCGGGCGCCACCCTCAGATCCACCGCATGCGCGATCTCGCCGCGAATGAACTTCGCGTTGCGCCCGAGCGCATCGATCACGGTCTGGGTGTCCTTGCCGCCGAGCGGCATCACGTAGGCCGTTGCCAGCCGCAGGTCGGGCGACATGCGGACCTCGGTGATGGTCGTCACGTGGGAAGCGAGCACGTCGTCATAGATCTCGCCGCGGGCCAGCATCTCGGCCAGCTTGTGACGGATCAGTTCGCCGACGCGAAGCTGGCGCTGCGAAGGTCCCTTCGCACTATGGGATTTTCGTCTGGACATATCTTCTCAATCCACCGGGATCGAACCGGCACGAGGCTAATGGCCTCTATAGCGACGCAACTTCGGCTGCGAAACAGCCCGGGAGCAAGGCGACTCGCGACGAGTGTCGCGCCTCGCGGAGCGCGCCCGATCGCTCTTTTCGAGCGATCGGAACAGCGCGCATGAGCGGTCTAGAGACTTCTCTTGATCGTCTCCACCTGGAAGCACTCGATCTCGTCGCCCTCGCGGATATCCTGGTAATTCGCGAACGCCATGCCGCACTCCTGGCCAGCGGGCACCTCGCGGACATCGTCCTTGAAGCGCTTGAGCATCGAGAGCGTGCCCTCGTGAATGACGACCTTGTCGCGGAGCAGACGCACCTTCGCGCCACGCTCCACCTTGCCTTCCGTCACGAGGCAGCCGGCAACCTTGCCGACCTTCGAGATGTTGAACACCTGCTTGATCGAGGCGTAGCCGAGGAAGTTCTCGCGCAGCGTCGGCGCCAGCAGGCCGGACATGGCCGCCTTAACGTCATCCACGAGATCGTAGATGATGCTGTAGTAGCGGATCTCGATGCCCTGCGAGTCGGCTGTCTGCTTCGCCTGCGTGTTGGCACGCACGTTGAAGCCTACGACGACGGCCTTCGAAGCCGCCGCGAGCGCGATGTCCGACTCCGTGATGCCGCCGACACCCGAATGCACGACGCGCGCCTCGACCTCGTCGGTGCCGAGCTTCTTCAGCGCGCCGGCGATGGCTTCCACCGAGCCCTGCACGTCGCCCTTGATGACGAGCGTGAAGTCCTTCTTGCCCGCCGAGTCCTTCAGCGTCTGCATCATCTGCTCGAGCGTGCGCGGCGTACCGGCCGAGCCGAGCGTCTCGCGGCGCTTGCGGATACGGTAGTCGGTGATCTCGCGGGCACGCGCCTCGTTCTCCACCACGGCGATCTGATCGCCCGCCTCGGGAGCCGAGTTGAAGCCCAGGATCTCCACCGGAACCGAAGGTCCGGCGCTGTTGACGTTCTTGCCCTGGTCGTCGATGAGGGCGCGCACGCGTCCCCACGCCATGCCGGCCACGACGATGTCGCCGACATTGAGCGTGCCGCGCTGAACGAGAACCGTGCCCACCGGGCCGCGTCCGCGCTCGAGCTTCGCCTCGATCACGACGCCTTCCGCCGAGCGGTCGGGGTTCGCCTTGAGGTCGAGAACTTCCGCCTGCAGGTGGATCGTCTCGAGCAGCTTGTCGAGGTTGGTCCGCTTCAGCGCCGAGACCGGCACCTCCAGCGTCTCGCCGCCCATGCTCTCGACCACGATCTCATGCGAGAGGAGATCGGTCTGCACGCGCTTGGGCTCGGCTGCCGGCTTGTCGATCTTGTTGATCGCCACGATGATCGGCACGTTCGCGGCCTTGGCGTGATTGATGGCTTCCACCGTCTGAGGCATCACGCCGTCGTCGGCTGCAACCACCAGCACCACGATGTCTGTCACCTTGGCGCCGCGGGCACGCATGGCCGTAAAGGCGGCGTGGCCCGGCGTATCGATGAACGTCACCTTCGCGCCCGAGGGCGTCGTCACCTGATAGGCGCCGATATGCTGCGTGATGCCGCCGGCCTCGCCCGCGACCACGTTGGTCTGGCGGATAGCGTCGAGAAGCGACGTCTTGCCGTGGTCGACGTGGCCCATGATGGTGACCACGGGCGCGCGCGGCTGCTGCGCCTCCTCGGCATCCTTCTCGCCGATGAAGCCCGATTCAACGTCGGCTTCCGAAACACGCTTTGCCGTGTGCCCGAATTCCGAGACGATGAGCTCTGCCGTATCCGCATCGATCACGTCGGTGATCTTGTGCATCGCGCCTTGCTTCATCAGGAACTTGATGAGGTCGACGGCGCGCTCCGTCATGCGGTTGGAGAGTTCCTGGATGGTGATGGCTTCAGGAATGACGACTTCGCGCACGATCTTGTCCCTGGGCTGCTGAATGCCCATGGCTTTCAGCTTCTCGCGCTCGCGCTTGCGCTTGAGCGACGCCAGTGAACGCTCCCGCTGCTGCTCGTCGAGCGCATTGTTGATGGTGAGCTTGCCGCGCTCGCGCTTCTCGTCGACAGACGGAGCCTTGACCGGCACGCGGACGACCTTGCCGCCGCGCTTGATGGCGCGGCTCTCCTCGTCGTCCGCCGTCTCGACGGCGACGGGACGCGGACGCGCGTCGTCTTTCCTCACGAGCTTGGTGGGCTCTGCGCCGCCGCCACGATCGGCGGGCGGTGCCGCACTCGCGGGGCGGGGCAGCTCGATCTGCTTCGGACGGCCGCCCTCACGGGGAGCAAAACGCGTGTCGTAGCTCGTCGGACGCGGACGCGACGAAGCCGGACGCCCGCCTTCCGCGCCGTGCGGGCGCGAAGCGGGGCGCTCGGAAGCCGGTGCTGCCGGGCGTGCCGGCGGCTCGGCGCGTGCAGCAGGGCTCGCCTGCTGAGCAACCGGCTGAGGACGCTGGGGCTCGGCTGCAGGAGGAGCAACCTCGGCAGCGGGCGGAGCGGCAGCAGGAGGCGGCGGAGCGGCAGCAGCCGCTTCGGCGGCGCGCTTGGCCTCGGCCGCGCGCTGCTCTTCGGCGCGCTGCGCATCCTCGACAGCCTGCTTGCGGGCCTCCGCGAGAGCGCGCGCACGGGCGTCGCGCTCTTCCGGCCTCAGAAGATCACCCTTACCGGCATCAGCCCGCGAATCGGCGCGGACCGGAGCCTTTGGCGGAGCCTTCGCTTCGACCTTGGGAGGCGCCGCCTGCGGGGCAGCCGGCGCGGCCTCGGGCTGCGCGCCCGGCGCGGCCAGCTTGCGGGTCTTGCGCTTTTCCACAACCACGGACTTGGAGCGTCCATGACTGAAGCTCTGCCGGACGTGGCCCGATTCAACGGTGCGCTGAAGCGATAGCGGTTTGCGTCCGCCCCCAGCCAGCGTCTTATCGGCAGTGTCCTTGGTTTCGCTCATTCGATATCCGTTCAAACCTTTAATTCACGAGCACTTTCCGGCCGATCGGATGCACCGATGCCGGACCGGTAGCGCCTAAGCCGCTCGGCCTCGTCATAAAACCGCTCAGCGGCTCCGCCTTGTATGAGGGCAGCATGTACCACATTTGACCGCCCCATGGCCAAGCTCAATTGTTCTGTCGATAGACTGGTTACCAAAGAGGCTTCCTTGCCACGGGCGCGCGCAACTGCAGCATATTTGCGCTGCAACCGCTCCCTCCCGCCGTCGGCGGCATCCGAAGCCTGCACCAGGACGGCCGTCGTCCCACCTTCCAAAAGCTCGTCAACCTGCTGAAAACCGGCAGTAACCAGCCCTGCCTTGTTGGCGAGCGCCAGCGCCTCCAGCACCCGCTTTTCCAGCAGGTGCTCCACGCGCTCCGGCAAGGCCGGATCGGCCTTGACCTGACGCTTGAGGCTCTTGGCAAACACGTTGGCTTTGACGGCGCGCTCGAGCACCGCCTTGTCCGCCTTGACCCAAACCCCGCGGCCAGGCAGACGCCGCGCGAGATCCGGAACGATGTCCCCTGAGGGATCTGCGACGAAACGGATCAGGTGGTCGGGGCTCAGCGCCTCCCGCGTGGCCGCGCACAGACGCTCCCCGCCGTGTCCATCCACGGCAGGCTCGGCATCGTCGTGCTGGCGGCGGCGGTCTGCCAATGCCCCAAGTCCTCCAAAACTGGTCTGCGGCGTGTCACGGCCTTAAGCTTCCGAAGCAGCTTCGGACTCGTCCGAACCTGCCTCGTCTTCCGGAGCCGTCGCTTCCTCAGGCGTGATCCAGCCAGCGAGCACGCGCGCGCCAAGGATCAGATCCTCGGCCTCCTTGCGGCCCACCTCGAAGCCGTCGAGCACGCCCTTGTGCCGCACCGGCTCCACGTCCTTGTCCTTCGAGCGCTCGGTCCAGCCGACGAGGTCGTCCGTCGCGCAGTCCGCGAGATCCTCGAGCGTCTTGATGCCGTTCTCGCCGAAAGCGACGAGCATCGCCGTCGTCACGCCCTCGACCTTCGAAAGGTCGTCGGAAACGCCGAGTTCCCGGCGGCGGGCATCACGCTCGGCTTCCTGCTTTTCGAGATACTCACGCGCACGCGTCTGAATCTCGCCAGCCGTGTTCTCGTCGAAGCCCTCGATGTGAGCGATCTCCGACAGATCCACGTAGGCGACTTCCTCCACCGAGGCGAAGCCTTCGGTCACGAGAAGCTGGGCGATGACCTCGTCCACGTCGAGCGCATCCATGAACGCCTGCGAGCGCTCTGCGAATTCCTTCTGGCGCCGCTCGCTCTCTTCCTGCTCGGTCAGAATGTCGATGTCCCAGCCCGTGAGCTGCGAAGCAAGCCGCACGTTCTGGCCGCGCCGTCCGATGGCCAGCGAAAGCTGGCTCTCCGGCACCACCACCTCGATGCGGTTGGAATCTTCGTCCAGCACCACCTTCGAGACTTCCGCCGGCGCAAGCGCATTGACGATGAAGCTCGCCGCATCCGGGTTCCACTGGATGATGTCGACCTTCTCGCCCTGCAGCTCATTGACGACCGCCTGCACGCGGGCGCCGCGCATACCGACGCACGCACCGACCGGATCGATCGAGCTGTCGCGGCTGATGACGGCGATCTTGGCGCGCGAGCCGGGATCGCGGGCGACCGACTTGATCTCCACCACGCCGTCGTAGATTTCCGGCACTTCCTGCGCGAAGAGCTTGCTCATGAACTCGGGCCGCGCGCGCGACAGGAAGATCTGCGGACCGCGCTGCTCGCGGCGCACGTCGTAGATGTAGGCGCGGATGCGATCGCCGTAGCGCACGTTCTCGCGCGGGATCATCTCATCGCGGCGGATGATGCCTTCCGCGCGTCCGAGATCCACGATGACGTTGCCGTATTCGGCGCGCTTCACGGTGCCGTTCACGATCTCGCCGATGCGATCCTTGTATTCGCCGAACTGCCGGTCGCGCTCCGCTTCGCGCACCTTCTGCACGATGACCTGCTTGGCGTTCTGCGCGGCCACGCGGCCGAAATCGAGCGGCGGCAGGCTCTCTGCGATGAGGTCGCCGAGCTTGGCTTCCGGGTTGCGGCGCTTGGCGTCGTCCAGCGTGATCTGCGTCGCCTCGTTCTCGACCGCATCGACGACGGCCAGCACGCGCGAAAGCCGCGTCTCGCCCGTCTTTGGGTCGATCTCGCAGCGAATGTCGTTCTCCGCGCCATAGCGCGATTTCGCGGCCTTCTGGATCGCGTCTTCCATGGCCTGGATCACGATCTTGCGGTCGATCGTCTTTTCCCGCGCGACAGCGTCCGCAATTTGCAGAAGCTCGAGCCTGTTGGCGCTAATGCCTGCAACGCCTGCCATCTTCAGAGACCCTCCACGTCGTCGGTCTTCAAATCGTCCGGATCGGCTTCGACGCCGTCTCCGAGCTGTCCTTTACCTTTGGCCTTGGCCCGGCTCAGGGCTTCCCGAATGAGCTCGTCCGTCAGCACCAGCCGGGCACTGGCGATAAGCCCGACTGCAAGTCCGATAACCTTGTGGCCGTCCTCGCCGAGGTCGGCCTCTATCAGCACCTCGCCGTCCTCGAACCCTTCGAGGATGCCGCGAAAGCGCTTGCGTCCGTCGATCGGCGCCTTGAGCTCGATCTTGGCCTCCGAGCCAGCCCAGTCCACGAAATCGGACGGTCTCACCAGCGGCCGGTCGATGCCCGGCGACGAGATCTCGAGCCGGTAGCTGTCGCTGACGATATCCTGCACGTCGAGCAGCGGCGAAACGGCCCGCGAGATCGCCTCGCAGTCTTCGATCGTGATCGATCCGTCGGGGCGCTCTGCCATGATCTGCAGGGTCTTGCCGTCGCGCCCGGAAATCTCGATGCGAACAAGGCGAAAACCGAGGCTCTCGAGCACGGGCTCGACAAGCACCGCAACATCCGATGCGAGACCGGTTTCCAGAATAAAGCGATCGCGAGACGCGACCTCGTTCGAACTTTGCATACCTAGTGAATTCCGGCCGCCGCGGCAACGGGCGCTGCCAAAACAAAAAGAGCGGACCCTTGAGGGGCCCACTCTCAAAGTTGAGATGATCATGAGCAAGCGAATAATACGTGACTATGACACCCCTTGCAAGCGTGTTTCCTGGGGTTTTCAGGCCCGGAACAAAAGCCAACCGGGAGTTTGGCTAACAGTTTCGAGTCAAACTCGGGAAAAGCGGAAGAAATAGCAGCGCCGGCCTTCTCGGCCTGCTTTGGCCTCGTATCGCGTGGCGGGCCAGTCGTCGAGACGCACCCGCCAATCCTCCGCGCAGTCCGCAGTCCAGCGAAATTCGGGGGTCTGAGCCACCGCCAGCAGCGCAGTGCGCGCATAATCTCCTATGTCCGTTCCAAGCCTCAGCTCGGCCCCGGGCTTCATCACGCGCGCGAGTTGGTGCAACAGCTCGACGGAGAACAGACGGCGCTTGTGATGCCGCTTCTTCGGCCACGGATCGGGAAACAGCATGAACACGCGCGAGATCGAGGCTTCCGGCAACCAGCGCAGCAGCGGCCGCACGTCGTCGCCCCAAAGGCGCACATTTCCGAGGTGCCCCTCGTCGATGGCCGTCAAAGCCTTGACCATGCCTTCCTCGAACGGCTCGCACCCGATGAGACCGACATCCGGATGATGGCGGGCCTGCCAGATGAGATGCTCCGACCCGCCGAATCCGATCTCGAGCCACACGGCCGACGCGGCCGGCCCGAAGAGCTGACGAGCGTCCGCGGGCGCCCCCTGCGTGAGATCCACGCCCACGCGCGGCAGCAGATCGCTCATGAGCTGCCCCTGACGCGGGCTGAGCTTGCGCCCCCGCCGCCGCCCGAACGACCTCAGCTCCGTCGAATGCGCCCCGCCCTGCTTACCGTCAGCCGGATTCACGTGCCCGTCCTCAAAAAACAAACGGCCGCACACCTGCGGCCGTTCGCAACAACTCGGTTCCAGATCTCAAACGGCCTTCTTGATGGTCTCGACCAGATCGTCCTTCTCCCAGGAGAAGCCGCCGTCGTTGTCCGGCTTGCGGCCGAAATGCCCATAGGCCGACGTGCGTGCGAAGATCGGCTTGTTGAGATCGAGATGCTGGCGAATGCCGCGCGGCGTGAGATCCATCGACTTGGCGAGCGCAGCCTCGATGGCCGCCTCTTCCACCTTGCCCGTGCCGTGCGTGTCCACGTAGATCGAGAGCGGACGCGCCACGCCGATGGCGTAGGAAAGCTGGATGGTGCAGCGGTCCGCAAGACCGGCCGCAACGACGTTCTTCGCGAGATAACGCGCAGCATAAGCCGCCGAGCGATCAACCTTGGTCGAATCCTTGCCCGAGAACGCGCCGCCGCCGTGGGGCGCCGCGCCGCCGTAGGTGTCCACGATGATCTTGCGGCCGGTTAGGCCGGTGTCGCCATCGGGACCGCCGATGAAGAACTTGCCGGTGGGATTGATGTGCCAGACCGTATCCTTGCCGATCCAGCCCTCCGGCAGCGCCGCGCGCACGAACGGCTCGACGATATCGCGCACCTGGCGCGAGGAAAGATCCTCGACGATATGCTGATGAGACACCACGATCTGCGTCACGCCGACCGGCTTGCCGTTCTCGTAGCGCACGGTCACCTGGCTCTTGGAGTCGGGGCCGAGCTTCGCCGCATCCCCGCTCTTCGCCTTGCGGGCCTTGGCCAGGTCCTCGAGAATCTTGTGGCTGTAGTAGATCGGCGCCGGCATCAGCTCAGGCGTCTCGCGGCAGGCGTAGCCGAACATGATGCCCTGGTCGCCCGCGCCTTCTTCCTGGTTGGTCGGCTGCTGCGCATCGACACCCTGCGCGATGTCGGCAGACTGCGGATGGAGCAGAACCTTGATGTCGGCCTTGTCCCAGTGGAAGCCGTCCTGCTCGTAGCCGATGTCGCGGATCGCCATCCGCGCCGTATGCGCAATCCAATCCTTCGTCACCGTCTCGGGGCCGCGCGTCTCGCCGGCGATGACCACCTGGTTGGTGGTGGCAAGCGTCTCGCAGGCCGCGCGGATGATCCAGGGATCAACGCCCGCGCTCGCACCTTCACGATAGAAGAGGTCGACGATCTCATCCGAGATCCGGTCGCAGACCTTGTCCGGATGCCCCTCGGAAACGGATTCGCTCGTGAACAGGAATGACTGGCGTGCCACTGGATCCCCTCGATCTCGCGCTAAAGCTGGAACATTTTCCGACGAAGTGATCAGCGTTGCATCGTAGAAAATGTGACAAACAAAGAACCTAAAGTGCTTGATCCTAAGCGGGGCAGGACAAGTCAAAGCACTTCAGAGAATTCGGGCCGTGTCTTGCAGCTTTTACCGAGTCCGGTCAAGAGCGACGGCGCTTCGCCGCACCCCGAGCGGACAGCCCGCAGGCCGCCGCGCATTGGCTCGCACGTCCCCATGACGGGATGACTACAATTAGTCGACGTTTTCCTCGCCACCGAGCGAGCGAACTAGCTCCACCACTGAGCGGCGAACGCGCGGATCGGTGATCTTCACGAAAGCCTTGTTCAGCTCAAGACCCTCGCGGGTCGAAAGAAATTCGACGACATAGCTTTCTGTCGGCCGTTCAGCGAACCCCGGAGCGAGCGAGGTTTCCACCAGCTCCGCCGGCGCCTCGTCATAAAAGAATTGCACTGGCACGCCGAGCACGCGCGCCAAATCGAACAGCCGGCTCGCGCCGATGCGATTGACACCCTTCTCGTACTTCTGAACTTGCTGGAAGGTAAGTCCAAGGTGCTCGCCGAGCTTCTCCTGGCTCATTCCAAGCAACATTCTGCGAAGTCGGACACGAGTTCCAACATGCGCATCGATCGGGTTTGGCTTGCGCGAGCCACGCTCGGTATCGACCTCTTCGTCGATTGCTTCGTCTTTGGACATTCTTTTTTGCTCCGTACCCAACTCGACCGTTTCGGCTCGCCTCTTGCCTATGGAACTCGCGCAGCCGGGTCAATCTTGACGGTCATGAAAGAACTTTGCATCAAGTACTTTTGATTGAGACGGATACAAAAAAACAATTGATGGGCGAGATTTGTGCACTTCAGATAGCAGCTTTAAGGATTCGCCTACTGACCATCAAGCATTACGTGGAATGATTTCTTATCCTCAAAATAAAAAGTGTAGCAGCGAACAACACGCCAGCGAGCAGAAAAACGCCATCTCCCCACACTGCATACGCGGGCGGGCTATGAGATATTGGAAGTAATGAACTTACACTTCCTTTCACGTTTATACCGAGCATGACTACAATCTTTCCGGTTGGTCCGACGACCGCTGAAATGCCGTTGTTCGCCACCCTGACCAGCGTCAGGCCCTCTTCTACCGCCCGGACCCGTGCTTGATGAAAATGCTGCCGCGGCCCCGTGGTGTTGCCGAACCACCCATCGTTCGTGACGTTCAGAAGCAAACCCGGACGCGCCCGACTCGCCGCACCGACACCCGGAAAAATCGCCTCGTAGCAGATAAGACTACCCACCGGCGGAAGCCTCGGCACGGCAAGCGTCGGTCTCGGGATAACACCCTCGGTAAACCCACCCCGCATCCGCGTAAGTTGCTCGAGCCCGATAGCCTCGAGCGCGGCTTGCCATGGCAGATACTCTCCGAACGGAACAAGATGGGTCTTGTCGTAGACGCTGTGCAACGCGCCGCCGCTGTCGAACACCATCAGGCTATTGAATGCGCGATAAGCCTGCGGAGCGGCCATGCCATCCGGAGCAGCAGCGGGCTCACGCCGCAACGCGCCCGTCAGCAGCATGACGCCTTCCGGCAACGTCGCACCGATCGCCTCCAGCGCTTCGGGATGCTCCAGCGGCAGAAATGGCATCGCCGCCTCGGGCCACACCACATGCGTGATGCCGGCAAGATCGTCCCGCTCTCCCGCCGCGGTTCTGACGGAGAGATCGAGATGCTCCTGAAAGATAGCGCCCTGCTTCTCGGGCAGCCACTTCTCGCGTTGCGGAATACTCGGCTGCACGATGCGGATCTTGACGCCGTCCACGTGTCCCGTTGGAGCGGTCTCGATCCGAGCGATGCCATAGCCCGCCAGCAGAAGCAGCGGAGCAGTGACAACGAGCGCCGCGCGGAGCCCGGCGCGCCGCCGCGCAGCCCCAGCCGAAACATCGCCCATCATCACGAGCGGCGCGCCGAAGATCGGCACCGCAATCAAGGTCAGCCCGTAGATGCCGAGAAGCCCCGCGCTCTGCAGGAACACCGACGGCCCCGTGAGCGCATAGCCCAGCACGTTCCACGGAAATCCCGTAAGCACATGCCCGCGAAGCCATTCGAAACCGGCGAGCATGAGGGCGAGTACGAGCAGCCGCTGAAATCCCGGGCGCCACAGCAGAACGGAGAGTGCCGCCGCCGCCGCCCAGAACAACGCAAGACCCGCGGGCATCAGCGTCACCGCGAACGGCAGCAACCAGCCGAACTTGTCGGCCTCCACCAGAAATGCTTCCCCGATCCAGAATAGGCCGAAAAGAAAATAGCCGAATCCGAACCACCATCCCGAGATGGCAGCGGATCTCATCCCCTCCTCACGCACGCCCGGCCGCGCCGCCGCGTCGTCGATCAGCCAGACGAGAACGGGAAGTGAGAGAAACAGGATGGGCGCGAAAAGAAACGGCGCCATCGCCAAGTTTGCAAGCGCACCCGCCGCAAAGGCGATCGCATGGCGGCGCCAGCCCCGCGCCGTCCTCACCGCGTGCTGCCACTCGCCGAGGCGGTCTCGCACGTCCCTCATCGAGGTCAGCCGGACACGCCGCTGTCCGCCGCATCCGCGTGCGGCACGTGGATCTTGAGCCGCTTGACCCGGCGCGGATCGGCGTCGAGCACCTCGAACTCCACACCCGAGGCATGGCGGATCAGCTCGCCGCGCGCAGGCACGCGGCCCACGATCGCGAACACGAGCCCGCCCAGCGTATCGATGTCGGCCTCCTCTTCGGCCTTGAGCAGCTTGATCCCGAGCCGGGTTTCGAGCTCCTTCACCGGCGCGCGTCCCGACGCGACGAGCCCAAGCTTGGGATCGACAGCGATCAGATCGGCCTCCTCCTCGTCGTGCTCGTCCTCGATATCGCCCACGATCTGCTCGACCAGATCCTCGATCGTCACGAGACCATCTGTGCCGCCGTACTCGTCGACGATGAGAGCCATGTGAATGCGCGTCGCCTGCATGCGCACGAGCAGGTTCATCGCGGGCATGGACGGGGGAACGTAGAGGACCGGCTTCCTCAATTTCAGAACGGCAATAGGCCGCGTGAGATCGATGCGGCTGAGATCGGGCTTGCCGCCGGCGAGCCGGCTCTCTCCGTCCGCTTTGACGGTGTCAGCCTGGCCGGGACGCTGCTTGCTCGGCTCCCTCAGCGCACGCCCCGCCACCTCCGCCGAGATCCACCGGAACAGATCCTTGATGTGGATCATCCCGCGCGGATCGTCGAGCGTCTCGTGGAAGATCGGAATGCGCGAAACGCCCGCCTCCTCGAACAGGCGCACGAGCTCGCCAAGCGGCTCCATCTCCTCGATGGCGATGATGTCCGCCCGCGGCACCATGATCTCGTCGACGCGCGACGCGCCGAACCGCAGAAGGCCCGACAGCATCATGCGCTCTTCCGGCGAGAAGCCGCCGGTGACCTTGGCTTCTTCCTTGAGCAGAACCTCGAGCTTGTCGCGCAGCGTCGGCTGCTCTGAAAGCCCTAGCCGGGTCCAGAGATGATGAAGCCATCCGCTCGCGCTCTCGCGCATGGTAGGCCGCTCTCGGTCGAGACTCACATCGTCCATCTGGTCGTCGTCACTGGTCATGGGTTGCTGGAGTTACCTCGTCGCCGGCATAGGGATTGGCAATGCCGAGTCCCGCGAGAACCTCGATTTCGATGCCCTCCATTTCCTGAGCCTCCTCCTCCGTCTCGTGATCGAATCCGAGAAGGTGAAGCAGGCCGTGCACGACGAGGTGTTGAAGATGATGCGCGGGCGTCAAGCCTTGCTCGGCCGCCTCCCGCTCGATCGTTTCCTGCGCCAGGATGATGTCACCCAGTTGAGGCGCGCTTTCCTCTTGAGGCCCCTTGAGAGCCGGGAACGACAGCACGTTCGTGGGCTTGTCCTTGCCGCGGAAACGCGCGTTGAGATCGCGCACCGTCGCGTCGTCACTGAGCGCGACGCACGCTTCGGCTTTGGGCTCGTCCGCGAAGAGAGGATAGGAGGCGAGCGCGCGGCCCGCGGCAGCGATCAGGCGATCCCGGTCGCCGATCCGCGACCAGTCGCCTGCTTCGTGGAGGATGTCGAGGCTGAGCCAGAGGGGCGCCGCAGGGCTCCCCTCGCTCAGACTTCGACTGTCCGGATCGTCGGGCATGTCTAAGGCTTCCTCGTCCCGGCTGGACCGGCACGATCATAAGCCTCGACGATCTTCGCCACGAGGTCGCGACGCACCACATCGACGCTGGAGAAACGCACGGCCGTAATGCCGGAAACATCCGTGAGCAGGCGCACCGCCTCCTCGAGCCCCGAGGTCATACCCGGAGGCAAATCGATCTGCGAAGGATCGCCGGTGATGACCATCTTCGAGCCTTCGCCGAGGCGGGTCAAAAACATCTTCATCTGCATGCTCGTCGTATTCTGCGCTTCGTCCAGAATGACGAACGCATTGGCGAGCGTGCGCCCGCGCATGAACGCGAGCGGCGCAATCTCGATCACGCCCTGCTCGAGGTCCCGCTCGACCTTTTCGGGCGGCAGCACGTCGTAAAGCGCGTCATAGAGCGGACGCAAGTAGGGATCAACCTTCTCGCGCATGTCGCCTGGCAGAAAGCCCAGACGCTCGCCGGCTTCCACCGCCGGACGCGAGAGAATGATGCGCTCCACGAGCCCGCGCTCGAGGCACTGCGCAGCGAACGCGACCGCAAGATAGGTCTTGCCGGTGCCCGCCGGGCCGATGCCGAACACGAGATCGGTTTTCTCGAGCGCACGAATGTAGGTGCTCTGCGCCGGCGTGCGCGCCTTCACGACACGCCGCCGCGTCGCGATCTGCCCCTGCCCGTCGGAGGGAGCATCCTGCTGGCGGGAGTGTCGGATCAGCCCGTCGAAATCGCCCGGTCCCACATGCTCTCCCTTCGTCACGCGCTCGTAAAGCTGTTCCAGCACGCCGCGCGCAATTTCGCACGCCGCCTCTGAACCGTTCAGAATGACGACATTTCCGTGGGCGTGCGCCTCGATGCCGAGACGGTCCTCCACGAGAGCCAGATTGGCGTCGAACTCGCCAAGGAGGCGGGTGAGATGTCGGTTATCCTCGAACGGGACGACCACTCTCTTGTTGGGAATTGGGGATTTAGCCACTCGCCGTCGACCTATGGCCGTCTGGCCGCGAACTGCTGTCAATCGCCTCGTCTCCTAAGAGAAGCGCTTCCCAGTGACGGGAAGCCTGTTGTCCGTTGCGCAGCACGATCAATCAAAGCCCTGACCGGAGCCGAATCGCGACTCCTTCCCTTGAGCCTAGAGCCGGAACGCCGCCGAGGCGAGCGGCCTCGATCCGATGAGCTGCGCTGATCGGACTTTCGAACAGGAACCTTTTGTGCGCTCGCATGCGGTGGTGAGAACCCGGCCAGAGGAGAACGTGCTCTAGAATATGCAAGACGGGCGTCGAATCAACGCCCCTGCCAACCGCGGAACGGTTAACAGGCCTATTTGGATCCGCGTATGACACCGGAAAGGCTGTTCGCCCCGGCAGCCTGGATCTCCACGTCGATAATCCGGCCGATCAGATCCGGCTGCGCATCTGCGTGCACCAGCTGGAGATAAGGGGAACGCCCCACGAGCTGGCCGTCGCGCCGCCCGGTCTTCTCGAACAGAACCGGCAGCGTCCTGCCGACTGTCGCGCGGTTGAAACGGCTGTGGCCCTCGTCGATCGCCGCCTGCAGGCGTTCGAGCCGCTCGCGCTTCACGCCCTCGGCCACCTGCCCTTCCATCTTCGAGGCCGGCGTTCCGGGGCGCGGGCTGTACTTAAAGGAGTACGCGTGCGCGAACCCGACTTCCTTGACCAACGTCAGCGTCGCCTCGAAATCCTCGTCCGTCTCACCCGGAAACCCGACGATGATGTCGGTCGAGAGCGCGATATCGGGGCGCGCCTCGCGGATGCGCTCGATCAGCCGCATGTAATCGGCGCCCGTGTGCTTCCTGTTCATCGCGGCCAGCACGCGGTCCGATCCGGCCTGGAAAGGCAGATGCAGATAGGGCATCAGCTTTTCCTCGTCGCGATGGGCGGCGATCAGATCATCGCTCATGTCGCGCGGATGGCTGGTCATATAGCGGATGCGATCCAAGCCGTCGATCGCGGCCAGATGACGAACGAGGCCCGCAAGCGTCGTCGCCCGCCCGTCCGGGCCATCGCCATGATAGCCGTTCACGTTCTGCCCGAGCAGCGTAACCTCGCGCACGCCGCGCGCGACGAGGCGGCGTGCCTCCTCTACGAGAGAGGACACCGGCCGCGAGAATTCCATGCCGCGGGTATAAGGCACCACGCAGAACGTGCAGAACTTGTCGCAGCCTTCCTGCACGGTGAGAAAAGCGGACGCCGCTTTCGCGGGCTTACGATCAGGCAGCGCCTGGAATTTATCCTCGTCCGGAAACGCCGTCTCGACCAGCGCGCTCTCGCCGTTCCTGAGACGCGCGAGAAGCTCCGGCAAACGGTGATAGCTCTGAGAGCCGAGCACGAGATCCACGGCCGGGGCGCGGCGCACGATCTCCTCGCCCTCCGCCTGGGCGACGCAGCCCGCCACCGTGATCAGCGTGTCCTTGCCGCCCTTCGCGCGATCACGCTTGATGTCGCGCAGGCGCCCCAGATCCGAATAAACCTTCTCTGCCGCCTTCTCGCGGATGTGACAGGTGTTGAGAATGGCGAGATCGGCTTCCGACGCGTCGCTGGTCTCGACATAACCCTCGGCCTGAAGCGCCTCGCTCATGCGCTCGGAGTCGTAGACGTTCATCTGACAACCGAATGTCTTGATGAAGACACGCTTCGCCGCCAGCGTAGCATCCGGCTCGCTGTGCCGCGACTGGAGCGGCGTCTCGTCGAGAAGCGATGTTTCGAAATCGTCCACGGGGCTTTCCGGATAGCAGGCGCGGCTCGAATTGAACGCGTGCACAGCGGGTATCACAAATTCATCTGGGCCACATCCCCACGTCACCGCATTGCAGCATTGCGGGGGTGTCTTGTCCAGTGCGGCGCACAAACATAGTCACCGGATTTTGCACGAACAGGCACGGAAATATTACGTTGCATCAAAGACCTGACCCAAACTCGCGGCCCGTTAAACCTAACTGCAAAACGCCCGGTCTCTGCCGCATCCCTCAACGAAACAGCGTGTCACCGCCCTTGGCGGGACGGCTCGCGGTGCGCGCCTCCGCCACGGGGGTCGTGACGGCGATCGGCGCATCCGCCGGATAGTTGCGCAACAGACCTACGACGTTCTGGCGGATCTCGTCCTCGCTCCGCCGCGCGAGATCTTTCCGGTCGGCGAAGCTTTCGAGCGGGATCGGCTTGCCGATGCGAATGCGCACATCCAGCGGCCCCGCCTTGAGCAGCTCCCACGCGTGGCTCTGCATCTCCATGTCGCCGTACCAGCCGACGATCGGGCGTGCGGCACGGTTCATCGGCACGCCATGCAGCCGCGTGTAGACGAGCGACAGGGTCTGCACCACCACGTCCGGCGTCGCCGCAGAGGCCGCGCCTGCCTTCGCGGGAGGTTTCGCGGCGGCGAACAGCGAGGTCTTGAAGGGCAACACCCGGTTTCCGTCGCTCGACGTGCCCTCCGCGAACAGCACCACCGTATCACCCATGGCGAGGCGGCCCATGATCTCGTTCGTCGTCTCGCCCACGGCTGTGCGACGCTCGCGATCGACGAACACCGATCGCTGCAGCCGCGCGAGCGTGGAGACGAAAGGCCACCGCGAGACGTCTTTCTTCGCCACGAACGAGACCGGCGCGACGGCCGAGAGCACCGAGATGTCGAGCCACGAAGTGTGGTTGGAGATGAGCAGCACCGGCTTGTCTTTGGCCACCTCGCCTTCGATGGAGAGGCGCACACCCATCAGCCGGCACACCTGCCGGTGATACCAGTGTGGAAACCTGCGGGCGCGCGCCGGAGACACGCGGAGAAGCGCCGCCTGGATCGGCATCAACGGCACGGTGAGCGCGAAAAATCCCGCAAGAATGGATGTGGCTCTGAACGTTCCCATACTCGAAACCTTGGTCGGCGCGATGCGGCGATCCCCAGCCGAGCCCGCGTTAGCCCTTGCGCGGCGACTTCTTCTTGTCAATCGGCTCGCCGTAGAGCTCCAGCCGATGCCCGACCAGCACGTAGCCGAGCTCCCGCGCGATCTTTTCCTGCAGCTTCTCGATTTCCTCGCTGTGGAACTCGATTACGCGGCCGGTCGCAATGTCTATCAGATGGTCGTGATGGTCTGGCGACGCCTCCTCGTAGCGCCCGCGTCCGCGCCCGAACGCATGCCGTTCGAGAATACCCTTCTTCTCGAGAAGATTGACCGTCCGGTAGACGGTCGAAAGCGAGATGTGGGAATCGACCAGATGAGCGCGCCGGTGCAGTTCCTCGACGTCAGGGTGATCACGCGCCTCGGAGAGCACGCGGGCAATGACCCGGCGCTGGCCCGTCATGCGAAGTCCATGCTCCGCGCACAACACCTCTAGCCGCGAGAGGCTATCGTTTTTCGAGACCGGCATGGCGCATATCCCGAGCAATGATCGGATGCGCTCCTCCGAAGTCCGACCGGAACCTACGCGAGAGCAGCGCGAATCTCTTTGGTCTACTGGATTATAATAGGGGATTCCACAAGGCCGTCTAAAGCCTTAGTGCTAACGTCACCGCATCCACTGCTTGCGCGCCGGGACGCTCGTAGTAGCCCCGCCTCAACCCCGTTCCGAGGAACCCCGCCCTCCGGTAAAGCTCCAGCGCGGCGTCGTTGTCGGCCGCCACCTCGAGAAAGAGCTTCTTGGCCTCGGCCCGCTGCGCGGCCCGCGCCACGCCATCGAGCAGCCGGCGCCCCAATCCCTTCCGCTGCCAGGCAGGCGACACGCCGATGCTGAGAATTTCCGCTTCATCCGCGGCGAGTTGGGCCATTACGAACCCCACGCACACTTTGGGCGCTCCGCCCACCATAGCCATGAACGCCGTCGACGCGGGATGATCGAGCAGTGAACGCACGCTGTCCTCCGACCACGGGGGCGAGAACAGCTCCGCGTGAAGCCGCGCTATCTCGGCGGCTTGTTCGGGCCCAGCCCACAGCAGCGAGACGTACTTCGGATCGAGCGGCGCTCCGTTGGTCATGATACTCTCTTGAGCGAAAACCCGTCCTGCGGCTTCGCATCCGGCGGCCTCAGATAAAGGGGGCGTGGCAAGCCGGTTGGTGCGCCGAGAACGGCAGCTTCGGGAATGAACTGCACATCGGGTTCGAGCGCGCCGGGATATGCCGCGACACGCGCTCCCTCGCAGGCACGCGCAGCGGCGGCCACCGCCTCTGCACCCGATCCGGCTGCGATCGTATCCATCGTGCCGAGGAGCGAAACCGCAGTCTCCGGCGTGACGAGAGACGGCTCGCCGATCGGCGCCAGAGTACCCGCGGCGAACGCCTGGAAATAGATTTCCCCGCGCCGCGCATCCACGGCGGCCGCCAGCACTTTGCCGGACGCCTCCATCGCGCCAAGCTTGGCCGCAGCAGTATAGGCCAGCACGGCAAGGCTCGAAAGCGACACCACCTGAGCACCGCTTGCAAGCGCCAGCGCACGCGCCGTGCCGATACCGACGCGCTGGCCGGTGAACGTACCCGGCCCGACCGTCACTACGATTCGGTCGAGCGCGTCGAACCCGAACGGGGCCTCCGCCATCACTTCGGAGATCATCGGCATCAGCCGCTCGGCGTGCCCGCGCTCGAGACGTTCGAACCGGAAGGCACAGCGGCGCGACGAGCCCGCGCCGCTCTGCGGCACGCTCCACGTGGCCGCCACCGAGCAGGCGCCGAAACAGGTATCGAAAGCGAGCATGTTCATGCTTCGAGCCTATACCCTGAAGCGGCTCGCGCAACGAAAGTTTTTTAATCTATCCGGCTTGCATCGAAAGCAGGATCACTCGGCAATCGCAGCCCGAAATGCCTTAGATGATTTTCGCGAGCTCCTCGAACGCAAGACGTGGCGAACGCGGACGCAGAGCCGAGGCGTCGCCGTAGCCGAGATTGCAGAGGAAATTCGCGACCACCTCCGTCCCCGCGAAGAACTCGCGCGTCACACCCGCCTGATCGAAGCCCGACATCGGACCGCAATCGAGCCCCACGGCGCGCGCGGCCATGATCAGATACGCACCCTGCAGCGACCCGTTGCGGAAAGCGGTTTCGCGGATGTGCTCCGGCTTTCCCGTGAACCAGGAGCGCGCGTCCGTATGCGGAAAGAGACGCGGCAGCTCGTCATAGAACTTGAGATCGTAGCCGATGATTGCCGTCACGGGCGCCTTCATCGTCTTGTCGCGGTTGCCTTCCGAAAGAAGCGGCTTGAGCCGCGCCTTGGCCTCCTGCGACTTCACGAACACGATCCGCGCCGGCGAGCAGTTGGCGCTCGTAGGGCCGAGCTTCATGAGATCAATGATTTCGACGAGCAGCTCGTCCGGAACCGGTTTGTCCTGCCACACGCTGTGGGTCCGCGCGGCAAGAAAGAGCTGCGAAAGAGAGGCTTCGTCGAGAGAGAACGCCATAGCGGGAAATCCTGAAGGCTGGAAAAGCTGGCGGGAACGCGGAGTAGGCGCAAAAAGAAAGAACCCCGCCGGGAAGGCGGGGTTCCGAAAAAACCGGGATCACACGGCCTGGACTTCTTCCACCTCAGGGCAGAAATGCCGCAACAGGTTCTCGATGCCGTGCCGCAACGTGGCCGTGGAGCTGGGACAGCCCGAGCAGGCGCCACGCATATGCAGATAGACGATGCCATCGCGGAAACCGGCGAAGGTGATATCGCCGCCATCTTGCGCCACGGCCGGACGCACCCGCGTCTCGAGCAGCTCCTTGATGGTCGCCACCACATCGGCGTCCTTGGCGTCATAAGCGCCATCCGCCGTGTCGTTCGCGCCATCGCCGTCGACGATGTTTGCGCCCGACATGTAGTGCTCCATGATCGCGCCGAGGATCATGGGCTTCAAATGCTGCCACTCGGCATCATTCTTCGTCACCGAGATGAAATCCGAGCCGAGAAACACACCCGACACGCCCTCGATGTCGAACAGGCGCTTGGCGAGCGGCGAGGAGCCGGCGTCGCGCTTGGCCCGGAAATCGGCGGTGCCGTCCTCCAGCACGGGCTTGCCGGGGATGAACTTCAACGTCTGGGGGTTCGGCGTTGCCTCGGTCTGAATGAACATGTCGTGTCTCCTCGCAAACCGTGCAGGCAGCTCCATAGCGCCGCCCTCGCACGCCCCATCTTTAGAATTATTCTAGCAAATAAGCCAGGCGTCCCTAATTGTCTAGCCCTGGCATCGGGGATTTCACAAGGAACCTGATCAAATCCGGGCGCGATCTATCGGCGCGGGCCGCTGCTTCAAGCCAGGGCCACGATATCCTCGAAATCGAGGTTGCCGGGAACCACGGTGATGGGGATCGGAAACGATCCGGCCGCCGTGCCTGCTGCCAGCGTCGACACCAGCGGCCCTGGCCCCTTGGGATCTGTCGATGCCCCCAGCACGAGGATGGAAACATCCTCGTCTTCGGCGATGGTCTTCATGATCTCCTCGCCCTTGAGGCCTTCGCGCACCAGCTCCTCGCAGACGATGTTCTCGAACCCCACCTGGTGCAGCTTCCGGCGAAACAGGCGGAACAGCGCCCGCGCTTTCACCGTCTCCTCCTCGATCTGCACCTGCCGCACGCCCGCCCAATGCTGGAAGTCCTGCGGCTCGATCACGTACAGCATGAGGATCTGCCCGGATGATCGCACGACGCGCGCCGCCGCATAATAGAGTGCGCGCTCCACCTCCGGGCTGTCGTCAACGACGAGCAGGAACTTCCGGGTGTGGCCAGCCTCGAAGGAGCGGCGTTTGCGATATGCGGGCGTCATGGACGCGATGCTGCCATGCGATTCCGGACTTCACAACAGGCGCGTGGGCCGGACACCTTGGAGCACAAGCAGTCCTGATGCAGATGTCTGGACCCCGACCTGCGTGTGGGGACGTCGAGTCTGAGGCAGGCGGATAACAAACATGCCGTCACCCAGCGGAGGCCGGGGTCCGGATACGTCGGAGCCACACATCGCATGAGGGGCAATGGCGCCCCCTGCCCGCCGCCGCCTACGACCGGATGAAGCCGACGATGTCCTTCACCTCGTTCATGACCGGCGTCGCGATCGCGCGCGCCCGCTGCGAGCCGTCCGCCAGCACGCGGTCGATCTCCGCCGGATCGTTCATGAGCCGCACGATCTCTGCGCGGATCGGGCCGAGTTTTTCCGTCGCGATCTCGGTCAAGGCCCGTTTGAAGCCGGTAAAGATGCTCGGCCCCTCGCCCGAGGTCTTCTGCAGAAGCTCGAGCCCCGCCTCCTTGGTCACGCCCGCCAGCGCGGCGTAGATGCCGACCAGATTGTCGATCTCCGGACGCGCACCGAGTTCTTCGAGATTGGCGGGAGGCGTCGGAACCATGTCCGTCTTCGCCCGCTTGATCTTGTCGGCAATCGCGTCCACCTCGTCCATGAGGTTGATGCGCGAAAGATCGGAAGGATCCGACTTCGACATCTTCTTCGTGCCGTCGCGCAGGCTCATCACGCGCGTCGCCGGTCCCATGATCACAGGCTCCGGCTGCGGGAAGAACACGCCATCCGCGTAGCCCTTGGCCTCGATCGAGGGACGGAAATCGCTGTTGAACTTCTGCGCGATGTCGCGGGCGAGCTCGAGATGCTGCTTCTGGTCCTCACCCACGGGCACGTGCGTCGCGCGATAGGCGAGAATGTCGGCCGCCATGAGGTTCGGATAGGCATAGAGGCCGACGGACGCGTTCTCGCGATCCTTGCCCGCCTTCTCCTTGAACTGCGTCATGCGGTTGAGCCAGCCGAGCCGCGCCACGCAATTGAAGATCCAGGCCAGCTCCGCGTGCTCCGGCACCTGGCTCTGGTTGAACAGGATGCTCTTCTTGGGATCGAGGCCCGAGGCGATATAGGCGGCGGTCACCTGCCGGATCGCGCGCGTGAGCTCGGCCGGGTCCTGCCAGACGGTGATGGCGTGCAGATCCACCACGCAGTAGATGCACTCGTGCGTCTTCTGCATCTCGATCCACTGCACCATGGCGCCCAGATAGTTGCCGAGATGCAGGCTGCCCGTGGGCTGCATGCCCGAGAAAACGCGCTCTTTGAGTTCCATAATCCCTCGTCCGTCCGGCCAAGACCTCGCGTCGGCCCGGCCGGGGTTATGACGCGCCGGAATGGGATGCGCAAGCCTCGCGGCCGCCCGGCTCAGCCCCGCCGGGAGATCTTCCGCAATTGCCGGAGATTGAGGGTCCCCGTCACCAGAATGACGGCAGCATAAACCACGAGCCCGATGCCGATCAGCGCCGTGAGCGCCATCACGTGCACCACGAATCCGCGATCCGGCGCGAAGTAGGTGCCGAGATAGTGCGCCGCACCGATCAGCGCCGCCCCCATCACCCCACTTGACAGCACGATCATCGCGAACGCCCGCGCCATGCGCCGGTCGAGTGTGAAATGCCCTCGCTTGACGAGCGTGGTCCACAACAGCCCCGCGTTGAGCCATCCGCCCAGTGTCGTCGCTACCGCGATGCCGAGGTGCGGGAGATAGCCGAGGCGCCGGAACAGGAAGAACAGCGCAATCGAACCCACCGTGTTGGCGATCAGGCTGATGGCTGCGTAGCGCATCGGCGTCCTGGTATCCTCGCGGGCGAAATAAGCGGGCGAGAACACCTTGATCATCACGAAAGCCGGCAAGCCCAGCGCGAACACCGAGAGCACAGCGGAAGTCTGCGCCGTGTCCGTTGCCGTGAACGCGCCGCGTTCGAACAGCACCTTGATGATGGGCACCGGAACGAGCGCGAGCGCGAGCGCGGCAGGCACCGTCAGCAGCATCGCGAATTCGAGCGAGCGGTTCTGGCTGTCGAGCACGGCTTCGTGGTTGCCCGCCCTGAGTTGCCGCGACACATCCGGAAGCAGCACCACGCCGATCGCAATGCCGACGATCGCGAGCGGCAGCTCATAGAGCCGGTCCGCATAATAGAGCTGCGAGACGGCGCCCGGTTGCTGCGAGGCGATCACCGTGCCGATCATGATGTTGAGCTGCGTCACGCCCCCCGCGATCACGCCCGGGATGCCAAGCGTGATGAGCCGCCTCATGCGATCCGTCATGCGCGGACGGCGCAGCTTGAGCGTGAAATTGTTGCGCCTGAGCCCGCTGATCAGCAGCCAGAGTTGCAGCACACCCGCGACAAACACACCGACCGCCTGCACCACGCCACCGCCTGGCTCGTTGTGATAGCCCATCGCGAAACCGATGAAGATGGCGGCGGCCAGCGTGACGTTGAGAACGATCGAAACCGACGAGCTCTCCACGAACTTTCCGAACGTGTTGAGCACGCCTGAGAACAGCGCGACGAGCGACATGCAGAGGAGATAGGGAAACGTGATCTGCGTAAGCAGCACCGCGAGATCGAACTTCTCCGGCGTCTCGCTGAACCCCGGCGCGAGCAGATACATGAGCCAAGGCATGGTGAGGATCGCGACCACCGAGAGCGCGACCAGCACCGCGAACAGTCCGCTCATCGCCTCCTCGGCAAACGAGCGCGCGGCCTCCTTGCCGTTCAGCTCCAGCTCTTTCGCGAACAGGGGAATGAACGCCGAGTTGAAAGCACCCTCGCCGAACAGGCGCCGAAAGAGATTCGGAAAGCGGAACGCCACGTTGAACGCGTCCGCGACCCAACCTGCACCAAACGCCCAAGCAAAGAGAATGTCGCGCACGAACCCCAGCACGCGGCTGACGAGCGTCAGGCCGCCGACGGTGGCAAAGGCGCGATAGAGCTTCATGACTTCCCCCGGGGAACGCGCCCACCCATAATGCGCTTGCGGAAAAGTGGAAACCGGTTTTCCGGCCGGGGACGGCCCAGCCGGCGCACCTGATTGCTACTCGCGGCCGTGCGCAGAATATGAATTACGATTTTATGCCAAAGCCTTGCTGGCGATTCTACAGGGGCGGGGCAGCCCCGCCTCCGAGGGACGACACGAAGAAGCTCGCCCCCATCAGAAAGACGAGCGCCGATCCGATGAGCCCGGCCCCCGTTGCAACCGCGCCGGCGAGCCGGCTTTCCCCGCCGCCTGCCATCCGCTTCGCGAGTTCCCGCGAGCCGACCGCAAGCGACGCCAGAACCGACACCGTGATCGCCGTTCCGAAGGCCATGGCGAACGCGGAGAAAATGCCCGCGATCAAAAGCCCCTGGCTGAGCGCGAAGATCATCACCAGGATAGCGCCCGTGCACGGCCTGATGCCGACTGAGAACGCGATGGCGAGCGCCTTGGTCCACGGAAGCGAACCCTGAAGCTGGGACGGATCGGGAATGTGCGCATGATCGCAGCACGAGCCGTCCGCCGCGTGGCTGTGCCCCTCGTGCGCATGGTGGTCGTGCTCGTGCGCGTGGCCATGGCTGTGAGCATGGCTTGCGCCGTGGTTGTGGTTGTGGTCATGGTCGTGCCCGCACCCACAGCTTCCATGGGCATGTTCGTGCGCATGAGCATGAGGCTGCGCGTGATCGTGATGATGAGAAGCGGTCGCAACGGCAGCGGCGCTCCGGCGCTTGAGCAACGCGCCGAGCTGCCCCCAGAGCAGCCACGCGCCGATCAGCGCGACAAATCCCCAGCTCACGGTCTCGATCCACTTCTCGGCTGCATTGATCTCGAGGCTCGTCGCACGCAAGGCGATAGCCAGCACGCCGACGATGGCGATGGCAGACAACGCCTGAATGAACGCCGACAGGAACGAGAGCATTATGCCGCGCCGCACCGTCTTCTCGTTGGCGAGCACGTAGGACGAGATCACCGCCTTGCCGTGACCCGGCCCCGCCGCATGTAGCACACCGTAGGCGAAACTCAGGAATGCCAGCAGAAGCGTGGCATGCAGTGCATTGCCCGTCTTCATCTGGCGCACGGCCCCCGCGAGCTCGCGGTTGAGCCTCTGTTGCTGCGTAAGCACGTAAGACCACACGTCGCCGAGAAAGCTGCGCTCCACCTTCTGCGCCGGAACGCTCGTGGATTGGCCAGGCGCGAGCGGAACGCCGAACGGCGACTTCTTCGTCTCGCCTTCCTGGGCGTGCGCCGAAACGGCGACGACGAGGCAAAGCAGCAGCGCGCCGAGCGCGGAGAAAAGACGTGTCATGATTTCTTGCAGCCCAGCGTCACGGTTTTCGCGTAACCCATTCCCATGCCGGCGTTGGCATCGCCTGCCGTAAGCTGACCGCCGAACGACTCGTTCAACGACTGAAGCTGCTCCAGCTCGTTCTGCGGAATGCCGACATTGGCCGAGCAGCCCGCAGGCGCGCCTGCGCTGAGCTTCACCGGATCATCTTTGCCGAAATCGAATGCGATGAAGAACGATTCATCGAAGACGGAGAAATTGAAATCCTTGGCGTCCGCGAGCACCGGCTGCTCGAACGGCAATATGAAATGCAGCGAGAGAAGCCCATCCTTGTATTCGAGATGATAGTCGGTGGGATCCTTCGCCTTGACCGGCGCCGCGCCGAGCTTTGCCACCGTGAAGTAATTGAATTCCTTCAACCCATCGATGTTCACCTTGGCGAGCTCCGCCAGCTCCTCGCGAGAGTACTGCCCGTCGCCGTTCGCATCGAGGCCCTGGATCGCCATGGCCGTATACATGTCGTCGAAGGTCCACTTGTGCTGAAGGCCGGTGATCGACCCGCCCTCGTAGATGACGGTCGTCTCGACCGTGACCCAAACATGTGGATGCGCCGCCGCTGGCCTTGCCGCCATGACGAAAGCCAGCCCCAGCGCCAGGGTTAGGCTCCCTATCGCCGACATCCTTGCTCGCACGCTTCCCTCCTCGCTTCGCCCAGTCCCGGCACCGATGCCCGAGTTCGCCCCCAGTCTAGCACACGTCGCAGGGCATCCCGATTTGCCGGGGGACATCCGGCCACACCGCCCCGAATCACCGGGATTTGCGTCCCGTGACGGGCATTTCTGCGGCTCGCGAGACCAACCTCAAATTGGAGCAGAACGAAGGCACGGCGGCCTTTGTTGCGCCCGAATGGATGTTATAGTATCCGTAAATAAAGATCGGAGATCACCCATGCCCCGCACACGGCCCGCCTCATGCATGTATGTCCGCAATCGCGCTGTCATCGCTGCCGCGGCCACCGCAATCGCGGCCACTGCGAGCCCGGCATGGGCTGAGCTCAAGGTGACCGTCACCATCAAGCCGGTCCACGCGCTGGTGGCCCAGGTCATGGAAGGCGTCGGAACCCCATCCCTGCTCGTCCAAGGCGCCGCGTCTCCGCACACCTACGCCTTGAAGCCGTCGGACGCCAAGGCGCTGAACAAGGCCGACGTCTTCTTCCGTGTCTCGGAAAGCGTCGAGCCCTTCACGCGCAAGATCGTGGCCGCTCTGCCGAAGTCGGTGCACACGGTCACGCTCGCCGATGCCCCAGGCATCGAGCTTCTCGACGTTCGCACGGGCGACACCTTCGAAAAGCACGATCACGCCCATGAGCACGGCCACGAAGACCACGACGACGATCACGACAAGCACGCCAAAGCCGGTCACGACCACCACGAAAAGGCCGGCGAGGCTCATGACGATCACGATGATCACGAGCACGAAACCCGCGACGGCCACGTCTGGCTCGATCCTCAGAATGCCCGCAAGATGATCACCGAGATCGCGCGTGTACTTTCCGAAGCCTCCCCCGCCGACGCGGACAAGTTCAAAGCGAACGCCGAGCGCGCGAGCGAAGCCCTCGACACGCTGCAAGCCGAGATCGCCAGCGAGCTGGAGCCCATCAAAGGCAAGCCCTACGTCGTCTTCCACGACGCCTATCAGTATTTCGAGCGCCGCTTCGGGCTCACCGCAGTAGGCTCGATCACCGTGAACCCCGAAGCCCAGCCCTCCGCCAAGCGCTTGACGGAAATTCGCAAGAAACTGACGGACCTTTCGGCAAGCTGTGTGTTCGCCGAGCCCCAGTTCCAGCCGAAGCTGGTGGCGGCCGTCACGGAGAACACCAAGGCCCACACCGGCACGCTCGATCCCGAAGGCGCGCTAGTCGAGCCGGGCCCCGGCGCCTACGCCACGCTGCTCAAGAACCTGGCATCGGGCCTCAAATCCTGCCTCTCACAGGGAAGATGACGGCATCGCAGCCACGTCGTTGGACAAGACAGCCGACAAATGAAAAGGGCGGCCACAGATGTGAGCCGCCCTTTCGAGTCTGATCGGCGTATCCGCCCGCGCTAAAGCGGTGGATGCCGGGATTACTCCACCTTCGTATGCGAGGTCCGCGAGACGGCGCCGCCAACCTGGCGGGTCTCCATGCCCTCTTCCGGACGCACCGGGTTTGCTTCGTCGTCAGGATAGATGAAGAAGCCGGTCTTCGGAGCGCTCGCAACCGAGCGCGTCTTCTTCGTCACCTTCACCGGTTCAGCCACGGCCGGAGCCTGCTCGACGTCGGCCGACGCCACGCCCGCACCCGTCTGGAAGCGATTCCACGTCACCACCACCTTCGTGCCGGTCGGAATCTTCGGGTAGAGGTCGAGCACGTCCTCGTTGAACATGCGGATGCAGCCCTTCGACACGTTCTGACCGATGGTCCAGGGCGCGTCCGTGCCGTGAATACGATAGGTGCTGGAGCCCAGATAGAGAGCGCGCACGCCGAGCGGGTTCATCGGATGGCCGCCGGGCACCCAGCTCGGAAGCCGGGGATTCTCGCGCAGCATCTCGGGCGTCGGACGCCAATCGGGATTCTCACGCTTCATCGACACCACGGTGGTGCCCTGCCAACGGCTCTGCTCGCGCGGAACGGCGATCGGATAGCTCGTCGCCTGGCCTTCCTTGGTGATGTGGTAGAGACGGCGATCGCCGAAGCTGACGATGATCTGGCCGGCCTTATACTGCGGGTCGAACTTGACGACCTGGCGCTTGCCGCCACCGTACTCGGGCTCGCCACCCCACAGGAACTCGATCAGGCCCTGCGCGTTGGCGGCACCCGGCGCTCCCGCCAGCACGGCCGCCGCGGCCACTGCTGCCAGAATTCCACCGACCTTTGCCTTCAACACCGACATTTACAAAACTCCCGCTGTCATAAGCTGCAAGGGTCGAAACCGGTTCCCTCGAAAAGGTCCCGCCCCATCGCCGGCATGTTGCGCCAGTTTGATGAAGGCCCCGTATAAACCAGTCCTAAAATTGGTGGCAGAGCACCACAGTCACACCACGGTCATCTTCCGTCAATTCCGGCACACTTGCCGCTCGACCGGTGCCCGAGTGCAACGCATGCCGATTTGCAAGGCAAATCGGCAGGTTGAGTGCCTCTACAGCTTGACAACCTGCCGCATTTTGATGAGAACAAAAAAAGAACAAAATCGACCCGCATAACTCTCCTCATGAGCGCGTACCGATCCCCTCGGGTGCTCGTGCAGTGAAGTGGCGTAACGGCCGGGTAGGCTGGCGTACCGGGCCTGCCGGGTCGGCGTAAGTTCAATCATGTGGCGCATATTTACGCGTATTAACAATTTTAAGTTGCGTTAGTTGTGTGGTGTTGCGTTGTGTTCTTCGCCCGTCGCCGTGCCCTCACCCGGCGGCTGAAGCGAAGCAGTTTTCCCCGTGCCTGCGATCTTGTGGCGCCAGCCCGCGTTCAGTGTGCGTCTCGTTTCCTGGCCTGGCCCAGCGGCCGGAATGGAGCCCCCGCCATTCCGGCCGTCTTTTTTTTCGCAGTCTCGCTCCGTCAGCGTGACGCCGGCTCCGTCGGCTTGAGCCCGTCCGCCCCCATGAAAACTGCGAGAACGCGCATGGGAGCAACCCCGGTATTGCGGCCGTTGTGCGCAACGCCGATCGCCTCCAGAACCGCCTCACCCGCGCGGTACACCCGAACGCCCTTCTCCCCGTAGTCGACCTCGAGCTCGCCTTCGAGCACATAGCCAAGCACCGGCATTCCGTGTGTATGCCAGCCGGTCTCCTGTCCGGGCGCGAGTGTCACCACCGCCGCCGTCACTTTGGCCGGCGCGCCCGCTGGATAAGCGATCCGTTCCCCCACTACGGTCTCGCCGGAGGAAAGAAGTGGCACGGCAGGAGGCGGCACATCGCGTGCACGCAACGCATCCACCCACACCAGCGCAACGGCCACAGTGCAGAAGAGGCTGATTGCCGCCCTCTCGCGAATACGAAGGTTTCCAAGCATGTCTTCACCCCTATAGAACGGTATCGAGATCCTGCCGCTGGAACCGATGACAGAAGACGCGCACGCGTCTCTCGCGCGGGCCCGGCGAGCAAGCACAAGACACCATGCCGGAGTTTCCCGATGCTCTGCCGACGCCGCAAGGGACGATCATGACCGGCATTGCCCGCACGCCGCTCCGGCGAATCTCTTCTACCAGCTCCAGATCGCTCGATGCTTTCCGGCTCGCCGTTTACGCCCTGCTGCTGCTCGCCTGCTTGTCCCCGCATGACGTCCTGCGCGCAGAGCCGGTCGCAATCCCTCGCCCGCAGCTCGAGCCGGAAGCCGACACGGGCCGCGAGGAAAAACGCCTCGCCGTAGCGAAGAAGTATCTGATCACGACCGCCAACGCCCACGCCTCGGAGGCGGGCCGCGAGATGCTGCGCAAAGGCGGCTCCGCCACTGACGCCGCGATCGCGGCCCAGTTGGTCCTCGGCCTTGTCGAGCCTCAGTCATCGGGTCTCGGCGGCGGCGCTTTCCTGCTTCATTGGGACCAAGCCGAAAAGAAGCTCGCCACCTATGACGGCCGCGAGACCGCACCCGCTGCCGCCAAGCCAGACCGCTTCATGGTGGCTGGCAAGCCGATGGAATATGACCGCGCCGTACACTCGGGCCTCAGCGTAGGCACGCCGGGGCTCGTCCGCCTGCTGGAGCACGCCCACAAACGCCACGGAAGGTTGCCGTGGCCGGTGCTGTTCGAGCCTGCCATGAAGCTCGCGCGCGAAGGCTTCGAGGTTTCGAGCCGGCTCTACTTCATGCTGCGCTGGTTCGGCCCCTCCGGGCTCTCTCCCGCCGCGCGGCGCTACTTCTTCGACGAGACCGGAAGCGCGCGCCCCATCGGACATCGCCTCACCAATCCCGCCTATGCCGCCACGCTCGAAGCAATCGCCAAAGGAGGCGCCGACGCCTTCTACACGGGGCCGGTCGCCGAGGAGATCGTCGCAGCCGTAAAGAACGCCCACACTGCCGCAGGCGATCTGACCCTTGATGATCTCGCAGGCTACAAAATCGTCGAACGGCCCCCGCTCTGCGTGGATTACCGGAGCCACCGCGTCTGCGGCATGGCGCCCCCATCGTCCGGCACCATGGCCGTCGCCCAGTCTCTGAAGCTGATCGAGCGCTTCGATGTGGGGAGCACGCCCAAAGACGCCCTACGCACGGACGTGCTGCATCTCATCGTCGAGGCCGAGCGCCTCGCCTATGCCGATCGCGACCGCTACCTCGCCGATCCGGCCTTCGCGCCGGTCCCGAAAGGGCTGCTCGATCCGGCCTATCTCGCCGCCCGAAGCGCACTGATAGATCCGGCGCAAGCCATGACGCTGGTGGAGCCCGGCCTCCCGCCGGACGCCGACAAGCGCGCATTCGGCATCGACGCCACAAATGAAAGCAACGGCACGAGCCACCTCTCTGTCATCGACGCGGACGGCAACACCGTTTCGCTTACGACGACCATCGAAGGCGCCTTCGGATCCGGCGTGTTCGCCGGCGGCTTCCTGCTCAACAACCAGTTGACGGATTTCTCCTTCCGCCCCGTGGACGAGACCGGCCGCCCGGTCGCAAACCGGGTGGAAGGCGGCAAGCGCCCGCGCAGCACCATGGCCCCCACCATCGTCTTCGACGAAAAGGGTGACGTGTTCGCCACGCTCGGATCGCCCGGCGGCAGCCGCATCATTCTATATGTGATGAAAGCGCTCGTCGGCCTGCTCGACTGGCAGCTCGACGCCCAGGCCGCCCTCGACCTGCCGAACTTCGGCAGCACCGGCGACACCGTGGAGCTGGAATACGGCTGGTCGACGATCTGGCGTGCCCTCGTGCTCAAGAGCTACGGTCATGCGATTGCGCCGGACCTGATGAACTCGGGGCTGCATGCGATCGTGAGACGCAATGGCGTGCTCGAAGGCGGAGCCGATCCGCGCCGCGAAGGAATTGCCCTTGGAGATTGACACCCCCTCGCCCCATGCGAACACGCCGCTCGCCATCTCGGTAGTCGGAGCCGGCATCATGGGCCTGTGGCAAGCCCTCACGCTTGCCCGGCGCGGCCATCGCGTGCGCCTCCTCGAGAGAAGCCCCACGCCGTTCACCGAAAGTGCGAGCCGCTACGCAGGCGCCATGCTCGCGCCCGGATGCGAAAGCGAAACCGCGCCCGAGCTGCGGACACTCGGCCCGCGCGGTCTCGCGCTCTGGCGCGAGATCTATCCGGACCTCGTCAACGCCGGCAGCCTGGTCGTCGCCGCGGCCCGCGATCACACGGAGCTTGCCCGCTTCGAGAAGGCGACGGAGCCGCCCCGGACACTCGACGCAACCGGCATCGCCGCGCTTGAGCCGGACCTGGCTGGCCGCTTCGCGAAGGGCTTCTACTTTCCCGACGAAGCGCACATGGAGACGCCGCGTGCGCTGGCCTTTCTGCTGGACGCCATCCGCGCGGCGGGGGTTGCCATCGAGTTCGGAGTCTGGCGGATGCCCTCCGACAACGTGGACGTTCTGATCGATTGCCGCGGCATGGATGCTGCACCCGACCTGCCGACACTACGCGGCGTGCGCGGCGAGCGCCTTCTGATCAAGTCGGACGAGATCCGCCTGTCGCGCCCAGTGCGCCTTCTGCATCCCCGCCATCCGCTCTACGTGGTTCCCTGGAGCGGCGGCCATTTCCTGGTCGGCGCCACCGTCATCGAAAGCCAGGACATGGGACCGATCACGGTCCGCTCGGCGCTCGAACTGCTGGGCGCCGCTTACACACTTCACCCGGCCTTCGGCGAGGCCGAGATCGTGGATACGGGTGCCGGCATCCGCCCCGCCTTCCCCGACAACATGCCTCACGCGGAAATCCGCGACGGCGGACAGCGGATTTTGGTCAACGGGGCCTTCCGCCATGGCTTCCTTCTGGCGCCTGTGCTGGCGGAGGCCGTGGCCGGCCATCTCGCCCAGGGATCGCCTCATCCGCTGCTGCGCACCTGACGCGTCATCGTGGCCGCATAAACCATTCCGCTTAACCGCAGCCTTGGCGCCGAAGCCGCAATATGTCTATGGTCGCACCATGTCGAACGATACCAACACCCCGCCGGGCTCGGATAACACCACGAGCTTCGGCTTCCGAGCGGTTCGCGAAAGCGAGCGGCAGGGCCTCGTCAACGCCGTATTCTCGTCCGTGGCCTCGCGCTACGACCTGATGAACGACCTCATGTCGGGCGGCCTGCACCGGCTCTGGAAGACGGAGTTCGTCTCCATGATCGGCGCCCCGCGCGGTGATCGTCCCTTCCGGCTCCTGGATGTTGCGGGCGGCACCGGCGACATCGCCATCCGCTATGCCGAAAGCTCGGGCCCGAACGCCACTGCGGTGCTGTCGGATATCAGCCCGCAGATGCTGGAGGAGGGCCGCACCAAGGTCGCCGCCAAAGGGCTCGGCGAGCGCATTCGCCTCACGCAGGGGAACGCCGAGGCGCTTCCCTTCCCCGATGGCACGTTCGACGCCTACACCATCGCCTTCGGCATCCGGAACGTCACCCACATCGACGTGGCGCTGAAGGAAGCCTATCGCGTCCTCAAGATCGGCGGACGGTTTCTGTGCCTCGAATTCTCGGAGTGCCAGGTGCCGATCCTGGACCGCCTCTACGACTTCCACTCCTTCGAGGTGATCCCGCGCCTCGGACAGATCGCAGCCGGCTCGGCCGAGCCCTATCGCTATCTCGTGGAAAGCATCCGCCGCTTCCCCAACCAGGAGAAGTTCGCGGGCATGATCCGTGAGGCTGGCTTCGAGCGCGTCTCCGTCCGCAACCTGACGGGCGGCATCGCAGCCATCCATTCCGGCTGGAAGATCTGAGGCCCGCGCCTCACGCTATTCGAAACAAAAAACGCTTCGGACGAGGTGCCCGAAGCATTTTTTATCTCTCCGAAGAACGAGCGTTTTACTCGCCGCGATCCACCCGGCGCGAGAACTCCGTCTGCCCTCCGGAAGACAGAATGCGCGCCTGCTCGATCCAGCCCTCGCGCTCGATGCGCCCTTTGAAGTCGAGCAATTGGCTGATGCGATCGATGTCCGCTCCGGTCCAGTTGGCGACCTGCTCGTAGGTGCTGATCCCGAGCGAGTTGAGCTTCTTCTCGATCAGCACGCCGATGCCGCGGATACGCTTGAGATCGTCCACCTCGCCTGAGGAAACGCCAAGCGAGCTCCCGCCGTCGCCGCGCAACGCTTCCGAACGCACGGACCGCAACGCGGAATAGCCTTCCCCGCGCGGAGCATCCGGCACAGTGTCATCGGGCTCGGCGGCAGCAGCCGGTTCCTCCTCCACGAACGCGACCGTCTCGGGAAGCGGCTCGGGCTCTACCAGAGGCTCGACCGGCTCCGCGATCGGCGCGTGCTCGGCAGCGCTGTGCCCTGTCAGGAAACGGGCCTGCTCGACCCAGCCTTCGCGGCCGATACGGCCCGGAGTTCCGAGCAACGTCTCGAAATGCGCGACGTCCGCGCTCGTCCAGGCAGCGATCGCCGCAAGCGTGGCGACACCGTTGGCACGCAGCAGCGCTTCGGAATCGGGATCGATGCCGATGATGCGATGCAGCCGTTCGCCGTCTACGGGCGCGGCGACATCGACCGGCTCGCCTTCCGCGTGGCCGCGCGAATAATCCGCCTCATCGCCTCCAGCCAGAATCCGCGCCTGCTCGACCCAGTTCTCTTCCTCGATACGGCCCTGGATACCAAGGCTCTGGCTGATGCGATTGACGTCCGACGGCGTCCACGCCGCGATATCCGCGAAGCTCAGGACGCCAAGCCGGGCCAGGCGCTCCTTGAGGTCGGTATCGATCGCGCGAATACGCGTGAAGTCGTCGACCGGCTCGCTTGCAACGAACGGCTCAGGCTCACGCGCGGAGGCTTCGGCCAGCGCTGCTGCTTCGGCTTCTTCGGCGGCTTTGGCCTCTTCCTCGGCGGCCTTTGCGGCGGCGGCTTCTTCCTCGGCCCTGGCAGCGGCGGCGGCGGCCGCAGCAGCCGCGGCCGCAACCGCAATCTCCGTGTAGGTCGGACCCGAAGGCGGCGTCGGCAAAGAGGGCGGCGGTGCGGGAGGCTCGGGGAGCGGCTCCGGCGCGGGAGGAGCGGCGGCGACAGGCGCCGGCGGCGGCGCGACAGGCTCGACAACAGGCGCCGGCGGAGTAGCCGCGACAGGCGCGGGGGGTGGGGGCACAGGCTCCGCGACGGCCGGAACCGGCTGGACGGCGGGCGGCGGCGGAGCGGGCTGCGGCTGAACCTCGACGACCGGCTGCCCGGCGGTCTGGAACACGGGCGGAACCGAAGGAGCATGTCCTCCGGCCAGCGCACGTCCGAACCGGTCCATTTCCATCGGCTTGGCCGGCGGCACAACTGGAGCGCTCGGCTGGGAAACGCTGGTGAGGCTGGAGGCGGTCGCAACCTCCTCCGCCACATCCTCATCGCGCCTGCCGGAGAAAGCGCGCCGGATAAGGCAAGCGAGCGAGGCGCCGAGCAGGAAGGCTCCCAGCAACAGCAGGAATGTCTGCACGAGCAAAATCGTCATTCGCACCAACTCCTTTTCAAAGACAGCACCTCAGCGCGATCCCGAGCCCGCGTTCCCACGGGGCCCGCCTGCGCGCTTCTAGGTTCAGTCTTCGACGCGTCCACAGCTGATCCACCCCACGACGAGACCGATGGCGAATGCCGCGACCAGATACCAAAACAGTTTGATCACCAGGTATTCCATCTCGCCGTCCCCCAACTTCGTCCCCACGGGCTCAATTCGTAAAAGCCCGGAATTCAATACGCCTGTTGCGTGCCATGCCTTCCGGCGTGTCGTTGGAAGCCACCGGCCGCTCGGCACCGTAGCCGACGGCCGAAAGCCTGTCCTCAGACACGCCCGCATGAATGAGGCTCTTCATCACCGCGCGCGCGCGCCGCTCCGAAAGCCTCTGGTTCCGGTCAGGCTCACCCTCGGAATCCGTATGCCCCTCCACCTCGATGCGCGCCCCCGGGCACGCCTTCACGATCTCCGCAAGGCGAGCGATGGTGAGAGAGCTCTTCGGATCGATATCGGCCTTCGCACGCTCGAACAGGATCACGCCTTCGGCAGCGGCCGTCGCCAGGCGCTTTTCGCAAGCCTGCGTCTCCGCGGTCGTCTTGCGCTGTTTCGCCTTGGCCTCCCGCTCCGCCTTCTGCCGTTCGGCATCGGCTTTCGCCTCGGCCTCCATATCGGCCTCTTGCTTGGCTTTTTGCGCGGCGGCGGCCTCAGCCTCCCGCTTCGCCGCGAGGGCCGCGGCAGCTTCGGCTTCTTCCTTGGCCTTCCGTGCGGCGGCCGCGGCCTCCGCTTCCTGCTGCGCCTTCAGTGCGGCAGCCGCCTCGGCCTCTTCCTTCGCCTTCTGTGCAGCCGCCGCAGCTTCTGCATCCTGCTGTGCCTTCAGCGCCGCAGCCGCCTCCGCCTCCTTGGCATTCTGAGCGGCGGCAGCTTCGGCTTCCTGCTGAGCCTTCAATGCCGCAGCGGCTTCGGCCTCTTCCTGCGCCTTTTGCGCGGCAGCGGCGTCATCGGTTTCCTGCTGCGCCTTCAAAGCGGCGGCAGCCTCAGCCTCGGCCTCCTTGGCGGTCTGCGCAGCGGCGGCGGCGTCCGCGTCCTGTTTCGCCTTCAGCGCCGCGGCAGCCTCGGCTTCTTCCTTGGCCTTCTCCGCAGCAGCCGCAGCCTCCGCTTCCTGCTGTACCTTCAACGCCGCAGCCGCCTCGGCTTCTTCCTTCGCCTTCTGCGCAGCGGCCTCAGCTTCCGCTTCCTGCTGCGCCTTCAAAGCGGCAGCCGCGTCGGCCTCGTCCTTCGCCTTCTGCGCGGCGGCAGCGGCTTCAGCCTCGAGCTTTGCCTTTCGCGCAGCAGCTTCCCCCGCATCCGGCGACGCAGCTTGCGGGCCGATGGCTACAGGCGGCGGCAACGGCGTTCCCGCGAGATCTGTTTTCAACTGAACGGTTCGGATGCCCCAAACGGAGCGCACGGCGTCGAGCGCGGCCTTCGGCTCGCCGTCCTTCTTCGCCCGCCCCGTGATGGTGGCGTCGCGGCCATTCATGGAGACTTTCGCCCAGGGCTGACCCGCAGCCCGCAACGCCTCGATCGCGCGCTCCGAAAGCTCCGCTTCCACGTGAGGGCGCTCGCGGTAGTAGGTCCCCCAGCTCAGCATAGCGATCGGAATGAGACCCCAAAGCCAACGCGAAGGATTACACCTCATTCCCGCCCAAAGCTCCCCTTTGACCGGCAGAGACGGATACGCCATCTCCCGGCTCGGCCCCCCGGCCAACCTCGTCGCGCTGCACTATAGACAAGCCTTCCGGCGTTTCCAAGTTGCACAGAAACCCGAGCGGGCAAGACTAACCTGCTCAAATTTCAGCCGGCTCCGGCTTCGACTAAAGGCGCGATCTTAAGCATAATCCATTGAGTTGAGGGCACGATGACGGCATCTTGGGTGCCTACGTGCACAGCATTTGACCTTTGTTGGCCTTTTCCTCTTGCAAACGCGCTACACCCAGCCTCAAGTGTCACGAAACTGGCAGCCAGATGGGATTGCCCGCGTTGACTGAATCGAGAGCGCACAGTGCGGCCCGAGACGTCGCACGGCACTGCGAAGGATTCCTGCGATGACGGTCAGATTCTTGATCGTCGACGATCATCCCCTCTTTCGCGAGGCTCTTCAGCTCGCGATCGAGTCCGCCTACCCGGAAGCTGAGATCGTCGAAGCCTCGTCTATTCCCGCGGCCCTCGAGGCGCTCGGCAGCGAACAGCCGTTCGATCTGCTCCTTCTCGACCTCACGATGCCTGGAACGCGCGGATTCGACGGTCTGATCGAGCTGCGCGCGGCCCGCCCGAAACAACCCATTCTCGTTGTCTCCGCCCACGAGGACGCGCGCATCGTGCATGAGGCGATGACGTGCGGGGCGGCAGGCTACATTTCGAAGTCCGTCAAGAAGCGGGATCTGGCCGAGGCGATCCAGGACGTGATGGCCGGCCTCGTGGTTCTGCCCAAGGGCTACGCACCGCCCCACCAGGAGGGCAGCGCCTCACGCGAATCCGATCTTGCCGCTCGTGTTGCCTCCCTCACCCGCCAGCAGCTTCGCGTGTTGCAGATGGTCCGCCAGGGAATGCTCAACAAGCAGATCGCCCACGAGCTCGGCGTCGGCGAGACCACGATCAAGGCCCACGTGTCGGAGATCATGCGCAAGCTCAACGTGGTCTCGCGCACGCAGGCCGTCATCGAGGTTGCCCGCCTCGACTACGACGCCATTCTCGGAGGCGCGGCTGCCAAGGAGAACGACAAGACCGCGACGGGCTCCTGAGCGGGACTTGAAGCGCGAGCAGAACGTGAGGCGGGCGCCGCCTCACCCCACGAGATGAGTGATGAGCGCGCGCAGCTCGGCAGGCTTCACCGGCTTGCGCAGGATCTCGCTGCCCGTAGCAGCAACCGCTTCCGCCACTTCGACCGAATGATCGGCCGTGATCACCACCGCCTGGATCGGCGTGCCAAAGGCTTCCCGCACCCGCGCCACCGCATCGAGCCCCTGCTCGCCGTTGTCGAGATGGAAGTCGGCGAGAATGATGTCGGGACGGAAGGCCGGATCCGAGGCGAGCATGCCGTTCACACCTTCGAGCCCTTGGAACAGGCGGGCGTCGCATCCCCAGCGATCGAGCAGCGCCCGCATCGCTTCGCGCACGCCCGCATCGTTGTCCACCACCACCACCTTGAGTGAGGTGAGGCCGTAGGCCCGCGTAGCCGCTGACTGACGGTCGCGTGACACGCTGCGGTTGGCAGGCAGCTCCTCGGAAATGGGCACATAGACCGAGAAGCGCGTTCCCCGGCCCGGCTCCGAGCACAGCTCGATCCGATGCCCCAGCGTCTCCGCCATACGCGAGATGATCGCGAGCCCGATGCCGAACCCGCCCGCATGCGAGCGCTGACCGGCCGCGCCCCGGTGGAACTCCTCGAAGATCTTGGTCTGCTCCGAAGGCGCGATGCCCGGCCCCGTATCCCAGACGTCGATCCGGAGATGCGCGCCCCGCTTCCGGCAAGCGAGGAGCACGCGACCGCGCTCCGTGTATTGCACGGCATTTGCGAGCAGGTTTTGCAGGATCCGGCGCAACATCAGCGGATCGGACGTCACCGCCATCTCGCGCGCCCGCATCGTGAGCAGCAGCCCCTTGTCCCGAGCGATCGGCTCGATGTCCACCAGCACGGAGCGGAACAGGTCCGGCACCCCGACCGGCTGGAACGACGGCTTGATGGCCCCGGAGTCGAGCTTCGAGAGATCGAGAATGGTCCGCAGCAGCTCCTCGATGGTCGAGAGAGCATGGTCGACCTGTCCGATGAGCCGTTTGTGCTGCTGCTCGCCGTGAATTTCGCCCAGCGCCGAAAGCGAAAGCCGCGCCGCGTGCAGCGGCTGCAGCAGGTCGTGCCCCACGGCCGTGAAGAAACGCGTCTTGAAACGGTTCGCCCGCTCCGCGCCGTCGCGTGCGAGCGTCAACTGGCTGTTGGCGCGCTCGAGCCGGTTGAGCGCCGCCTTCAGCTCTTCGGTGCGCGCCCGAACCTGCGTTTCGAGACCAATCGCGGTCTGAAACATGGAGTAGGCGTTCGCCTGGTAGTCCATGGAGCGCTCGACGCGCTGCATCAGGGCTGCGTTGATCTTGGCAAGCTTCTGATTGCGCCGCTCGAGCTCTTCGAGCGCGTTGTCGTGAGACCCATACTCAGAACGGTTCTCGATCGTCACCTCGCGCCTCGCCGCGATCCAAATGCAACCCCGGTCAGGGTCTGATTGAGGTGCATGGAGTTGTGCTGCTCACCGTAGGTGTGAAAACCCACGACACCGTATGTTCTGTAGAGATCTTCCATTTGCCGATGAATCTGCCGGTTCTCGGCGTCGAGCCGCCTCAGCACGCAATCGAAACCGAGCACCAGCTCGATGCCGCCGAGAGCCTCGTCGAGATCCTTCAGTGTCCGCGCCGTGGAGCTCAGCATATCCTTTGGGCGGGCCACCGTGAAAACCAGACCTTCGTCTATGGCGCAGAAGAACGACAGGCTGCCGTCAGGATTCATGTTGCGGATCGAACGGCAGTAATAGTCGCCGCCCACCTTCACCACGAGCGGATAGGACGCAAAGCTGAACGGCCCGAGTTCGTCGGGCATGAGTCCGATGGCTGAGGCATATTCGCGCGCCGCCGGTTCCGCGTTGAGCTCATAGACCGTGCGCGCTTCCGTATCGGCCGCGGTGACCACGAGCTTGATCTGCGTCGGCTCGAAATTCGAGGTCTTGAAGATGCGGAACGGATACTCGCTCTCCACCATCATCAGGATGGCCGAGCGCTTCATCACCCGACCGTCATGAATGAGCGCGGTATTCTTGAACGTGAGGCTGTCGCCGGCAGATCCGCCGACGAGCTGGATATCGCCGAACGCCCAGTGCACCGCCGCGACCAGCGTCTCCTCGGCGTTCGAAAGGCCGTCGACCAGCATCACGCCGAATACGCGGTCCGCCAGCTTCTCGTCACCCTGCACGCCGATCTTCGCTTTGAGCCCGCGCACGATCTCGCTGGCCCGTTCCACACCGATCGCGCCGATATCCTCGATGATGCCGGTGTGGATGCGGAAACCCTGCCGCGGAAAGGCGATCAGCAGGATGCCGCTTTCCATGAGCCCATCCGGGCCGATCCCGCCCGACGTCGAGCATCCGCTGATGTCGACGTTGGGAAACGCTTCCGAGAGACCGGCATGAAGCTCAGCCGCGTCGTAATCCACGGAAAAGAGCGCGATGATGTGTTGGAAATCACCGTCGAGCGCTGCCCGCAGATCGCACACGGCGTCATGAACCGCCGGAGCCCTGGTGCTCGCCACGCCAATTCCACACGATCCCGCGGAGGCCGTAATTCGCCCCACGCCCAGTCCTCCCTTGACGCTGTCCTTGAGGTGCAGAGCACCCGGAAGCGGATTTTTTCGAACCGATACAAGGATAGGCTGCCACACCTATTGCAAAGCAGCAAATGAACTTGCTGATTGGCCTAACGGCTGATCGAGATCTCGGGTCGGATTGTTTCCCGTGATTTTACAGGTTGGTTAAGGCCCGAAGATCGACCAGCCCATACGCTGGGTGATGAGTTCCAGCGCCCGCGTGCCCACCAGCGAGTTTCCGTGCACGTCGAGCCCCGGCGACCATACGGCGATGGCGGCCACGCCGGGCACGATGGCCAGGATGCCCCCGCCGACGCCGCTCTTTCCGGGAAGCCCCACGCGGAAAGCGAAATCCCCCGACCCGTCGTAGTGGCCGCACGTCAGCATAAGCGCGTTGATGCGCCGGGCCCGCGCCCGCGAGACCACGTTCAGCCCCGTCAGCGGGCTGCGACCTCCGTTAGCGAGGAACAGGCCGGCCCGCGCGAGTTGCGCGCAACTCATGGCGAGTGCGCAGGAGTGGAAGTAGACGCCGAGCGTCAGCTCCACCGGATGCACGAGGTTGCCCCAGCTCTTCATGAAGCTCGCCAGCGCCGCATTGCGAAAGCCGTGCGCCTTCTCGGACTCCGCCACGCTCGGATCGATGGCGATCGTCTCGTCGTCGGCCAGCGAGCGCACGAAACGCACCATCTCGCCGATCGCCTCCTTCGGCTGATGTCCGGCGAGAAGCACATCGGTTACGACAATGGCGCCCGCGTTGATGAACGGATTTCGGGGAAGCCCGCGCTCATGCTCGAGTTGCACAATCGAGTTGAACGCGGTGCCGGAGGGCTCGCGGCCGACGCGCTTCCAAAGCGCATCGCCCACCTTGCCGAGGGCGAGCGTCAGCGCGAAAACCTTCGAAATGCTCTGAACCGAGAACGGCTCGTCCGCATCTCCCGCGCTGAGAACCCGCCCGTCCACCGTCGCCACCGCGATGCCGAACTTCGAAGGATCGACTTTGGCAAGCTCCGGAATGTAGTCGGCAAGGCTCCCCTGCCCGACCAGCGGCGCGAGGTCGGCACGCACAGCCTGGATGCATTGAAGAATCGCATCGCTTTCTGAGCTGGCGGCCGACGCGCACATTGAGCTTATCTGTCTCGACCGCCGGTCAACCCGCAGGCAGCGGCGCCGTGACGGCGATCACCCGCAGCTTGTGGGGCCGTCCATCCACGCCCCGCAGCATGATGGCCTGGCCGGGAGACAGTCCGATGAGCGCCGTGCCGATGGGCGTCAGCACGGAAATCTTGCCCTCGTCGATGTTGGCCTCTCCGGGGAACACGAGCTCGCCCTCGCGCCGCTCGCCCCCGTCGATCTCGAACGCCACGCGTGCGTTCATGCGCACCACCGTGTCCGGCACGGCCGCATCCGGCACAACCTCGGCCCGTTCCATCTCGGCGAGAAGCACGCGCGCGACATATTGCGAGCGGCCGGTCAGCATGGCAGACGTCGCGAGCGTGGTCAGCCGGTGCTCCTCACGTTCGCCGACGACGATCCTGGGCAGCGCATCAGTAGGCGGATGATAGACCATGTGAAAACCTCTGGTATCTGCGTCTCGCCCCGGTCGCTTCGGCCTGGAAGCGGGTTCAGGAGCGGATCAATGGGCTGGAGCAGAATCCACCTGACGCGCAAACTCTCATGCGCGAACGCGCGGACAGCGCTCCGAGTTTCTGATGAGACCTGCGCCCGGCAAGGACGCGGCCGTTAAGGTGCAGGAAGTTTTAAGGGTCTGTACGCCCCCGGCTCGGGGACTCAACAAGGCACGCCAAGCCGGGGCTAGAAGCCCGCGACTTCGGTTCCCTCACGGGGGAGCTTCAGGTGAAAGGCGGCCGGTGTAATCATGCCTAAAGAATGGGCAGAGCCGCTCGTTCTGTCAATGGGCGGAACGAACGGACGAGCGCCAACGAGGCACGACGCCCGCCCCAAACGCGAACAATGTTCAAAAGAACTGCCAGTCCAAAGAGACACGTGTGCCCGCCCCCAACCGAAGGCACTCTAATCAGCGGCCTCGTATATCGTATGACAGCTCACCACAGACGGGCGACCCCGAAGTGGACCGCAAGGAAGCCTGCCACCAGGATCACGTGGACGATGGCCGCATGAATCGGATCAATCCGAGGAGCGTCGGGTTTGCGATCGGTGTTCGTTTTCAACATATCCTGCTCCAGTTTCGTTTTACTGCCACGAAGGACACCGGCCGTGCCTTAGCGCACAGCGCGTCGCGACAAAGGCGCGGGGCGGGCCGCGGTAAGGGCAAACTCCAGATCCTCGATCAGATCGCGCGGCGCCTCGAGCCCGACCGACAGACGCAAAAGGCCGTCTGTAATTCCGGCCGCACGGCGCGCGTTGGCATCCATGCCCGCATGGGTCATCGTCGCGGGATGCGCGACCAGGCTCTCCACGCCGCCGAGCGACTCTGCCAGCGTGAACACCCGCACCGACTCCACGAAACGGCGGACGGCTTCCACCCCGCCCGACAGCTCGAAGCTCAGCATCGCGCCGAACCCGGACTGCTGCTGCTTCGCGAGCGCATGTCCCTCATGTGAGGGCAACCCCGGATAATGCACGCGCGCAACCGTCGGGCAGCTCTCCAGGTACTTGGCAATCTCGAGCGCCGTCGCCTGCTGCTCCTTGACGCGCGGGAACAGCGTCCGCACGCCACGAAGCGTCAGGTAGGAATCGAATGCCGAGCCCGTGACACCGACGACATTGGCCCACGCGGCCAGTGTCTCGGCGTCCGTCTTGTCCGCACAAACGACGGCGCCGCCCACCACGTCCGAATGGCCGTTGAGATACTTGGTTGTCGAATGAATGACGTAGTGCGCGCCGAGAAGAAGGGGCCTCTGCAGGGCAGGAGACAGGAAGGTGTTGTCCACGGCCACCTTCGCCCCAACTTCTCGGGCGCGTCGTGCGATGGCTCGAATGTCCACCACACGCATCAGGGGATTGCTGGGCGTCTCGATCAGCACCATCGTAGGAGAAGCGGAAAACGCCTCATCGAGCTGCTTGGCATCGCCCTGATCCACGAACATCACATCGAAATGCTTGAGGTCGCGCCGCGCCGAAAGAAGCCGGTGCGTGCCCCCATAGCAATCGTGCGGTGCGATCAGCAGGTCGTACGACTTGAGCTGGCTGAATGTGAGATCGACCGCCGCCATGCCCGAAGACACCACCACGGCCCCTTGCCCGCCCTCCAGCTCCGCCAGGGTTTCGGCAAGCAGGGATCGCGTCGGATTGGAGGTTCGCGAATAATCGTGCGCGCGGGCCCGCTCGAAGCCCGCAAAACTGTAGGTGGTGGAGAGGTGAATGGGCGGCGTTACCGCGCCAAACGCGGTATCCGCCGCGATGCCCTTCCTCGCGGCCACTGTTCTTGGATCGTTTCGTTTGGTCATACCAGCCCGCCCCGGAGCGTGACACCGCAAGAGGAAACCGCCATACCGTCCCGCACCGGACGTTGCACGTGACGCCGATTTTATATCGTGTTACGATATAATCAAGAGAGACCCATGACGAAAGCCACTCCTCCTCGCAAGTTTCCCAAGAAGAGTTACGAGGCCCTCGCCGACTTCCGGTACGCGCTGAGATGCTTCCTGGCCTTCAGCGAGCAAGCGGCGGGCGAAGCCGGCTTGACACCCCAGCAGTATCAGGCGCTGCTGGCCATCAAAGGCGCGGGCGACCGCAAGGCTCTCGGCATCGGCGACATCGCCGAGCGGCTCCTGATCCGCCATCACACCGCCGTCGAGCTGGTGAACCGGCTCGAGAAAAACGGCTTTGTGACCAGGACCAAGGACAAGGAGGATGCCCGGCGCGTCACCGTCGCGCTGTCCCTAAAGGCCGAGCACACCATGGATGGCCTTGCGGCGGCGCATCTCCAGGAGTTGAAAGGGATACGGCCTGTTCTGGAGCAGCTTCTCGACCAGTTCGATCCTCCGAAGCCGGATTCGAAAAAAGGCCGCTTATGACTGGGAGGCGCAAAAGGCGTCGCGCGGCAGCGCTTCTCCGCGATAAGGCCCCTGAAACAAGGATAGAGTTATGCGTGTCCTGATCCTCGGCGCCGGCGCAGTGGGCGGCTACATCGGGGCGAGACTGAAAACGGCGGGAGCCGACGTCGCCTTTATCGCGCGCCCCGAGCGGCTCGCGAGCCTCACCGCGAGCGGACTGGTCATCAAGAGCCCGCTTGGCGACTTCGCAGCTCCGGTGAGGACCGCAGCCGGTCCGCCGGCCGGCTTCGCCGCGAACGTGGCCATCATCGCCTGCAAAGCCCCGGCACTCGCGGGCGCCATCGAGACCATCGGACCCGGCATCGGACCGGACACGCGCGTTCTACCGTTTTTCAACGGCGTCGCGCATCTCGAGACCCTGCACCGCAGCTTCCCTCACACCCCTATGCTTGGAGGCATCGCCCACGGCGCGCTCACGTTGCGATCCGATGGCGTCATCGAGCACCTGACGCCCTTCTTCTCGGCGATCATCGGGCCCACCTCGAAAGCGCCCGATCCCGTCGCCGGGGAGATCGTCGCACTGCTGAGCGCAGGCGGCACAGACGCGCGCCTGAGCCCCGACATCCACCAGGAGATGTGGAACAAGTTCGTGTTCCTCGCCACGCTCGCCGGAATGACGTGTCTGATGCGCGCGAGTATCGGCACGATCGTATCGACCAACGACGGGCGGGATCTGATCTTGCAGCTCCTGACGGAGAACCTCTCGGTCGCCCGCGCAGAGCGCTATGCTCCTGACGAGACCGCGCTGGCCTCTTACAGGCAGTCTCTGACGGAGCCCGGATCGACCTTCACCTCCTCGATGCTGCGCGACGTGCTGAGCGGACGCCGCACGGAGGCGGATCACATACTCGGCGACATGCTGCGCCGCGCACGACGGCACGGCTTGGAAACGCCGGTACTGAAAACCGCCTACGCGCATCTCCAATGCCACGAGGCAACCATAGCGCGCTAGCGCTCGACAGCCCCGCTACAATGGCCTCCCACGAGACGAAAGCCCCAATCGCGAACGAGCCCTATTCCGGGATATCCGGCTCGACGAGCTTCGCAAGCTGCATGAGCGATTGCTGCCAGCCGAGATAGCAGGCTTCCGGCGGAATGACGCTGGGAATGCCCGACTGCTCGATGTTGATGTCGGTCCCGACCGAAACGGCTTTCAGCCTCACGGTCACAGACATGAGGCCAGGGAGGTTCGGATCGTCGAAGCGGTCGGTGTAGCGGATGAGCTCATGGGGCACGAGTTCGAGATACTCCCCGCCGAACGAATGGCTCTTGTCCGTCGTGAAGTTTTTGAAAGACATCTGGAACGTGCCGCCCACCTTCGCATCCATATGATGCACGTTGCAGGTGAAGCCGTAGGGAGGCAGCCACTTGGCCATCGCGTCGGCATCGAGGAAAGCCCGGTAGACCTTTTCGGGCTTGGCCGCCAGAACGCGGTGCAGGCGAACGGTAGTCTCCGGCTTGCTGGACATGAGTGTCTCCCTGGATCTTGTCGACGAGCGGGCAGCCCGGCATGAAGTCGGCTCCCTGTGATCAAGACGTTCGACACACCCGGTACCCGACACACGATCGAGATGCCTATCTCTCATCTTCGGCGGCAATGCGAAACCGCGCATCCAGCCCGGCAACCAACGGGCAGAAGAGAGCAACTGCAATAAATATCAATAAATTATGCCCCCGGACGGGAGCAACTTTCGGCTGAGCGGCATACAGTGCCGCTCAGCCATCTCCTGCAATGAGCGAAAAGCCAAAAAATTGAAGTCGAGACCTTCGCTTTCCGTCCGCGCCTTTAGGCTACGGAATCGACAGCGTCGAGGGCACGGGCGGAATAGACGAGCGCGGCACCTGCGTTCATCGCGATAGCGACGCCGAGCGCCTCGGCGATCTCCTCTTTCGTCGCGCCGCTTTCGACGGCCTTCTGCGAATGCACCGAGATGCATCCATCGCATCGTGTGGTGACCGCGACGGCAAGAGAAATCAGCTGCCGTGTTTTTTCATCGAGATGACCGGTTTTCGCACCAGCGCCGCTTGCCATGAGATAGCCGCCCACCGAATCCGGCGACAACTTCCCGAGCTCTCCGATACGTCCCAACAGGGTTTGGCGGAACCCTTTCCAATCCATCAGCGACATGAGCACTCCTTTTTTGCCGAGCTACCGGCCGGTGTCTACCTACTACATGGTAGGCATGTCAAGTACACGTGCTGGCTGTCGTCGCGCGCCTCCCGCACGCGACGCCACGACTGGCTTGAACAGGTAAGTACCTTCGGCGCTAAAAGATTTCGGCAGCTGAGCGTTCACCCATCGGGCTCCACACGCGAAAAACCGAAACAAGTGCAGCCGCCGGGGGCAATAAGTCTAGGCCGGTAGGTTGATGAGGCCGACCTGCAAATAGGGATAGGTCAACTTGGTAGTGCGCCGCTAATATTCAACGCGACGTCGATTCGTGGTCTGACGAGATAATCTGCGCAATTCAGGAGCGGACTCTTGCGTCAACCAGACGAGGACCAATCTCTCCAGCAGATGCCGGGAACCTCCAAGGCGGCAGCAATTCTGCTTGCGCTCAACAAGGAGCTGGCGGGACGCGTTCTCAAGTTTTTTGACGAAGAAGAAGTGAAGATCGTCGCGCAGGCCGTGAACGATCTGGGATCTGTGTCACGCCAGACGCTCGACAAGCTGATCGAAGACTTCGCCAGCGACATCAAAAGCGGCGTCGACTTCGGCTCCAACACGAGAAAGATCCAGGCCCTTTTGGAAGGCGTGCTGAGCCCAGAGCAGATCGAGGCTCTTTTGGCACAGACCGGAACAAGGTCCACCAACGCCGTCTGGCAGCAACTCGCCAAAATGCCCGATGCGGCGGTCGGGCAGTATCTGATGAAGGAGCATCCGCAGATCATCGCCCTCGTTCTGTCGCGGGCCGAGCCGCAGACCTCAGCGAACCTGCTCACGCTCCTTCCCAAGCCGCTCGCGAACGACGTCGTCGGGCGCATGTTGAGCTTGAGGCCCGTGCTGGAGCGGCCGATGGTTCTGCTCGAAATCTCGTTTGTGCAGGATGTGCTTCTGAACCGGCGCCGCGATTCCGATCTGTCGCCGCACACGCGTCTCGCCGAGGTCATCAACAAGATGGACCGGAAGCTGATGGACGATTGCCTGGCCGCCATCGGCGCTTACAACGAAAAGGACGCGGATCTGATCAGGCAGCAGCTCTTCACCTTCGATGATCTCGACAGGCTCACCGAGCTGTCGCTGGTGACCGTCTTCGATTCAATTCAGCCGGATGTCATCATCAAGGCTCTGTTCGGCATTCCCAAGCCGTTGCTGTCGAAGATCCTCGAAGCCATTCCCGGCCGCGCGAGACGCGCCATCGAAGCCGAGCTGGAAGGCGGCGCGACCCCGAAACCGAAAGAAGTTCACAAGGCACAGCGCGCCATTGCGGATGTCGCTCTCCAGTTGCTGGAGAGAGGCGCGATCGAAATGCAGAGCGACGACGGCGAGCAGCAACAGGAAGAGCTCATCTAGCGGCGACGCCGTCGTCTCGGCGCGGCGGGCTGAGGTCAAGCCGTGCTGTGATCGGAATAATCGGCAACGCGGTCCCGTCCGCGCGCCTTGGCTTCGTAGAGCTTCGCGTCGGCCCTTTGGACAAACATCTCCACGTCGTCTCCCGGACGGTGCTCCACCACTCCGAATGACGCGGTGACCCGACCAACCTTCTCGTGGGTTTTACGGATCGAGAACTGCTTGGCGCCGAACTGGCGTCGAATACGTTCAGCAATCGCGGTCGCCGCCCGCTGGTCCGTACCGGGGAGGATGATGACGAACTCCTCGCCGCCGTACCGCGCGACACTGTCCGTCTCCTGCACGCTCGATGCGATGATGCGTGTAAGCGCCTTGATGATCTCGTCGCCGACGGAATGGCCGAACGTGTCGTTGACGCGCTTGAAGTGGTCGATGTCGCACATGATCAACGACAGCGGCGTCCTGCGCGCATTGCTCTCGCCAACCGCCCTCTCTATCGCTTCGTCGAAGAGCCGGCGGTTGCCCATGCCTGTCAGCGGATCCTTGAGCGTCGCCTCCTCGGCCGCGCGGAGGTTTGCTTCGAGAGACGAGATTTCACGCGCGCAGGCATCGAGCTTGTTCTTGTCGTCCGAGCTGGCACGCCGCATGCGCTGGTTTTCTGCAACGAGAAGGCTGACGATGACGCGAACCTGCTCAGCCTCGGGTAGCCGCCCCAGGCGCACCTGCGCATCGGCGAGAGCCCGCGCGTAAGCCTCCCGGTTTGCGATGTCTCCGCGCATGACGGCGAGCGCATTGGAAAGCTCGCGCCCCAGCGTCTTGCTGACGGACGCAACCCGATCGGCATCGATCCGCGGCTTCCGCGAAACGAGCGGCATGACGAGCCGGCCGAGCATCACCACGCCGCTGCCTCCGGCGACGGCGAGCATGGAGAGGGCGAGAATTCCGATCGGATTGTAGCGCGTCTCGGTCACGGCGCCGCCGCGCTCCAACACCGTGCGCAGAGTAAACACGTGCGCAAGATCGGAGCTCCAGAACACAGAGAGTGCCGCCAGAGAGACGCCGCCGATCAGGGCGGCAGCGAGCGCGATCCCATGTCGGGCCGGCAACGAATGAAGGAACGAAATCATGGGAGCATAAAAGGCAAGGCGCATGTACGAATATCGTCCGCCCCTACCTGATTCCGGCTCTGGCCTCACGAGAATAGTCGAATAAATACAATAGGAGGCAAAACTTATCGAAGTATAACCGGAAACATGCCGCCAATTTATACTTTGTCTGATGGATTCTGACTAAAACTGACGCCAAAGCATCTTGTCACCACGGACGAAGCGCTTAAGCATCCACGCGCATGCTTGATGCCAAAACCATCTTCCTGGTCTCGGTCCTTTCGGACGCCCTGTTCTGTCTGTGCGGCCTGCTGCTTTGGCGCACGCAGCGGCAGGTGCCGGGCATGTTTCCACTGGCGATGGCCTTTGCAGCGAGAGGGAGCGGCCTGCTCCTGTTGGTTGCTACACCGGCGCTCACTCCATTCATTGGCATCTGGTTCGGAAATTTGTTCGCCGCGCTCAGCGTCGTCCTCATTCTCGAGGGGTTTGCGCGCTTCCTCAGCCAGCCTGCGCCGCGCCGCATTCAAGCGTTCGCGTTAGCCGTTGTCGGCATCGGCTGGCCCATCATGCTCTGGCTGCGGCCGGAGGATGTCACGCTGCGCATGTCGGTTTTGGCCGTTATGGGAGCCATATGCTACGCCCGCTGCGCGCTAATGTTCCTGCACGATCGCGGCCTGCCACCCTCCTTGCGTCGCGTGGTCGTCGCGTGGTGGTTTATCCTTGCGGGCACCTGCGCGATCTGCTCGGGCGTGGTCTGGCTCGTCTCTCCCAAAGGCCTTTTCGATCCCAACCCGTTCGTGGGCGTCTATTTGCTTCTCCACCTCCTGTCGTTCCTCGTCAAAGGGGTGCTGACCGCCATTCTGGTGGGCGTGCGTCTGCGCACGGAGCTGCTGGCACGCATCGAGGACGAGCGCGCCCAGCTTCTGATGCTGAGCCATGAGCTGCGCACGCCGCTTGCGATTGTCTCGCGCTCGAGCGAGCTCCTCGAAGAAGGAAAGGCGACCGCGAGCCCGGCCGATGCACGGCGCGTGACGCAGATCCGCTCTGCGGCAGCGCGAATGAGCGTGCTCGTCGGAGAGTTTCTCGCCCACGCCCGGCAGGACGCGATGGAAGAGCGGATAGAGCGCTTCGACCTCGCTCAGGAGATCAGATCGCTTGCGAACTCACCTCGCCTCGTGCTTGACCTGCCCAAGCACCTCCCAATGACCGGAGACCGGAAGATGATGGGCGTCATCTTCTCCAACATCACCGACAACGCACTGAAGTATTCCCCCCCTCACAGCCTGGTCGACGTTTCGCTGCGAGACCACGAAGGACAAGTCCACATGATCGTAAAGGACCGCGGAGTCGGCCTCGGCTCCGAGGAGGAACGCGTGCGGCTTGGCGAGAAGTTCTTCCGCGCCTCCAACACACACGGAACGGCGGGCATGGGTCTCGGGCTCTACACCGTCCGCAAGCTCGCCGCGCGCCATGGCGGAAACGTCGCGCTGGTGCCGCGCGAAGGCGGTGGAACGATTGTCACGGTCACAGTTCTTGGAACACCCCATGCAGCATGACGGCCATGTCCTGGTGGTCGAGGATGAACCGGCCCTCCGGATCGATCTCGTCGACTATCTTCTCGCGCGGGGCTTCCGGGTGGATCAGGCTGCCACCTGCCGCGACAGCCTTGCCCTGCTTGAGCGCTCGAAGCCGGACCTCATTCTGCTCGATCTCGCATTGCCGGACGGCAGTGGCCTCGCCGTAGCAGCCGCGGCGCGCCAGCGCTACGACCTGGCAGTCGGCATCATCATGCTCACGGCCTTCGGCGACGAAGCTCACCGTCTGGCGGGGCGAGGCGTCGGAGCGGACATCTATCTCGTCAAGGATACGTCGCTCCGCGAGATCGAAGCGTGCTGCCGCAATTTGTTGCGCAGGCTCCAGCCGTCTCCGTCGGCGAATGCTACATCCCCGCCCACGGCCTGGCATCTGGATGACATGCTCTGGCAGCTCCTGACGCCCGACGGCAGCGTCGTGCCGCTGACGGCTACGGAAGTGGCCTTCCTCAAGCCGCTCATGGCGGCCCCCCACATCGCTCAGAAGCGCGCGGATCTGAGCCCGGGCGGCGAGCCCAGAAACCTCGACGCCGTCGTGCTGCGCTTGAGACGCAAGATCGAGGCGGTGAGCAGTCATCCGCCGCCTTTCAAGGCCGTGTATGGCTCCGGATACGTTTTCACCGGAGCCCCGCCTCAGTCTTGAGGTGAGCGCGCCCTGCTCGAGGAAATCTGCCGAAGGCAGCCGCTGACCAATAGACACCGCGCTTATCTGCGCCAACCGCGATCAGAATTGCAGGTTGAGACCGACACTGCCCTTGAGGTCGTAGCTGTTGCCCAAATCACTGAAGGGGCTATTGGCGGAAACCTCACTGTAGAGAGTGAGGTCGGAGGCCCAGTTTACGCTCGCGCCCAGACCGACCTCACCCCAGAGCCGCTCGTCGGCCCGGTCGATTGGCGTTCCCGAGACGACGGCCCGCGTGCCGTCGAGCCATTCATAGTTGAGATTGACGAGCCCGTAGATGTGGCTGCGGCCGTTCTCCCATACGCTCTGATGATCGAGCGAGACACCCCATCGGGTCTTCAGGCTGTCGCCCCGGCCCGTTGACACGCGGGCGCCGGATGGATCGACGAAACGATCAAAGTGGACATTGGAATAGGCGGTTTGAACCTGCGGGGTGATGCTGAGCTTCCCCCCGATGTGCATCCGCTTGCCGGCCTCGATGCTGAAAGCCTCGCCGTCGCCGTCATTGTCCTCCGCGAGCATGCCGATGATGTTGGACGCGACGTCGCTGTTGAAATAGCTGATCTGCGCCTGACCATCGACATAGAAGCCCTCGACGCCGTACCAGGTCAGCGTTGCCCCGACGCCGTAGCCCTCTGTCTTTAGCGCGCCGTCACCGAAAATCGAGCGAACCCCGCTGTTCGCCTCGCCGTAGTGGACGGTGACGCCCGCGACCAGCCGCTCGCCCTTGGCGGTGTCTGCCATCACCCAATCCGCGCCCAGCTGTGTCTTCCAGCTGTCGGTGTGCTGATCGGAGCCAGTCGTCGAAACATCGGCGCTGGCGCGCGTGCGTATGCCCTCCGTCCGTCCCCACATTCCCCTCGCTCCTGGATTGGCACGGTCCGCCCAGCTCTGGTTGCCGACACGCTGTTGCAGCGTCGGCAACGCGTTGAGCGACTGCAGATTGGCAGCGTAGGATTCGTAGATCGGCACACCGGACTGATAGAGCGGCGGCGGAGCAGGATCATCCGTCTCGAACAATGCGGATCGCAGGTACCAGTCTCCGTCCGCGGGATCCGAGACACTTCCCTGATAGAGCCGATAGGCGTATGCGCCGGCAACAACGGCCTGCTCGCCATGAAAGATGTAATCGCCATCCAGTACGAAGCTACCGTTGGACGCGCCGGTCACTTCGACGATCCTGATCCCTTCCACTGTCTGTCCACCCAGGCCACCTCGGTTTATGACATCGACCTGGGTCGTGCCCGAGGTTGCACCGTTGACCAGGAGGCGGCTGGTTTGCGAGCTGTCGTCCCCGAGAACCGTCTCGATTTCGAGGCGGCCTCCGGTGGCGGAATAGTTGCCCTGGACGGTGAGCGTACCCATGGCGTTTCCGTAGCCTGGCGCAACGATTCCGCGATTGGTCGTGGTGCCGACCTGGCCCGTCCCCACGAGCCGTCCGGCTGGTTCCACGTCCATCGTGCCGCCAAGCACGCCGTTCACGGCCAACGTCCCTGCCGACACCGTCGCTGCTCCGACAAAACCGGAGCTATCGCCGCTCAGGGTCAGGTGCCCGAGGCCCAGCTTGTTGAAGCTCGAGCTACCCGAAAAATCGGTGCCGATTTCGATGTCGTAAGTGTTGCTATCAATCCATGCGCCTTCGGCGCCCACTGTTAGCGCTGCAAAGCCATCTAGGAAATTTGCTTCGTTTCGATTTGCGCGCAGGATGCCGCCGTTGAAGTCGAGATCAGCAGTGGCCCCGAGGCCCCGTATCACCGAGCCGGCCTCCAGCACGCCGCGTCCGGTTGCGTCGCCATTGAGATGGAGCGTGCCGTTGCCCGTGGCATCAATAGCGATATGAACATTGGAATCAGCCCTCGCGAAGCCGCCTTTCTCGATGGTCATCGTGCCCGTGCCGCCGCGGCCGACTTCGATGCGGTCTGTCGCCGTCAAGCTCGAGACATCCCCATTGCTGCTCGAAAGAGTGATCGCGCCCGTACCGCCAGCGGCGAAGCCGATATAGACGGATGCAGCGCCACCGCCCGCACCACTCGTGCTCACCGAGGCGCCGTCCTCGACGTTGAGCGTGCCGTCGCCCGAGAACCCCACATAGATGTTGTTGAGAGCATTCCAGGTCGAGGCAGCGCCGTTGACGTCGCGTCCCGTGACGGTGACTGCGCCCTCGCTACCGCCGCTGAAGCCGATGAGGCCTTGCCCACTGCTCACCAACCCGCCGTTCTGAATGGAGAGCGTGTTGTTTGTGCCATCGTAGGCGATAATTAGTTGGTTGGTAACGTTCCAGGTCGAAGCAGTGCCGGCGGCGTCGTGGCCCATGACGACAACAGCGCCCGAACCGGAAATGCTATTGCCAATCGAAGCCAATGCACTGTTCACCAAACCACCGTTCTCGATAGTCAGCGATGCAGAGCCCCCATCTCCCACCAGAAGTTGGCCAGCGTTGTTCCAGATCGAGTTGGGACCTGCCACGTAGACGTAACCGTGGCTGCCAGCCCCACCTCCGATATAGCCGTCGTTGTTGTTGACATGGCCCCCGTCTTCGATACGGAGCACGCCTATGCCATCCTGGCCGGCTACGAGGTCACCAGTGTTGGTCCACGTAGATGCATTGCCGCTGCCGTCCTGGCCGGAAACAGTGACGGTCCCCTCATCCAAGGCGCCGACACCGATGAACCCCGTGTCGTTGCTGACGGTGCCGCCATCCTGGATGTCGAGAACGCCACCACCAGGATTCGAATTGCCGACTTCAAGGTCGCTGCCAACCACCCAATGCGGTAACGACACGACGCCGCCGGGGGTTACGCCGGCGCCGGTGACGGACTGCGCGCGCGCCGGCCGCGTGTCGGCAGCCGTAAAAGCGAAAGCGACAACCGCCGCCGTCAGTTTCAAGGATCGTCGGTAGCTGACGAGGTTAGTACAGCCCTCTGCCCCAAGTTTCATAAACTGGCGTTCCCCTCAGCAAGCTCACGTCTGTCGGGAAAGAGCGCTCGTCCAACTGGCTCCACTACACGGGTCCGATGCGCGTCCGACAAAGTCTGAGCCCCCCCGACTCGAACCTTCCCTGTCAGGGCAACCCTTGCGGATCATGATTAAATTTCGGTTTGTAAACGTCTCAACATTCTCCCACCGAGCCCTTCAGCACGGCCAGGCTGGAGGCGTCTCGAGCCTCCTTTCCAGTTGAGCAACGTCCCCATTTCTGGGGTGATGCTCGCGGAAAGGACGTCTCCAGGCCAACGGTGATGTCCAGGATCCGGAAGGTGCGATCACTGAGTAAAATCGGGTGTAGTCGCGGCCGGGTTGCGATCTGGACACGCAGGTCGGCTACAGGCGACTTGGGTTCGCGGAAATCGCGCCGCGTGATCTAGAAGATGCTGGCCTCGAGGCGTGCCTTCAATTTGGACTGCTGCGCTTTCGACAATGGCCCCACCGCACAAGCGCGGACCAGCATCCCGCGCAGAAGGACTTCAGGGATGCGCTCCACGATTTGCTTGAGGGAGGGCATTGCAGATCTCCTCTCTTCTGCCTTTGACGCGCCGTGCCGATCCGGCGGGAAAGGGAACACTTCGACCCGAAGGTCGAAGTGTTCAGTGAAATCCGCAGTGCACATTGCTACGGACGGGGAGTGAGTGAGGCGTGTGACCGCCTTCAATGCCGGTTTGTTACTGGTAGGTCGCCAAGAGGTGGCCGACGTAGATCGTCAGCGCGCCTGCGATGAGCGTTACGTAGGGCAGGATACCTGCGCGACGCCGGATGGGCATTCCATTCTCCTCCAAGTCCGCTTGCATCCACGGAGGGAAGCTACCGCGGTCCGTGACGTAGTGGCGGTAGGCGAAGATGGGGATGATGCCGGCTACGATGAGAAGGCTGGTGAGGAGAACGCGCTGTCCCCAGAAGTCCGCACCCCATCCCATGATCAGCAGGTTCAGGAAGCCGCAGATAGCACCCACGGCAATCAGCCACGTCGACGCCCGGTAGGGCCGTTCGGCATCGGGCCTGTCGATCCGGTGAAGCCACCCGGCCTGCAGATTGAGGAAGACGAAGATCATGTAGGTGGTGTTCGCAAGGACGATCAGGAACACATAGTCCGAGATCGACAGCAGCACGGCGTTGACCGCAAGATCGGTCCACATTGCCGCCACCGGAGCACCGTGGCTGTTCACCCGCGAGAGATACTTCGGGAGCCATCCGTCATGGGAGCCTTGGAACAGCGTGCGTGAGGAGCCGGCCATCGCCGTCATCACCACGAGACAGATGGAGAGTGTGAGCGTCGCAATGATGATGTTTCCAAGGACCGGCCCCGCGCCCACCATTTGCGTCATGACCTGGCCAACGCCCGTGCCGTCGTAGATTCCGGGCTCGAGCAGGCCGTTCAGTCCGAGATAGCCCTGAAAGGCCACGGGGACGAGCGTGTAGAACGCGATGCAGAGAAGACCCGAATAGACCAACGCACGTACCGTATCGTAGCCGGGGTTCTTGAACTCGCTGACGTAGCAGACGGCGGTTTCGAACGGATAGGTGGACCAGGCAGCCAGCAGGAGGCACGCCATGAAGGTTGTCATTCCCACCATGTCCCAGGCGCCGTTCGCAGGGTTGCCGGCCGCGTCGCGAATGAGGGGAACGAACGGGGTGAAGTTCTCCGAGTGGAGATCCCCCGTAAACAACGGCACGATTCCGATGAGAAGCAGCGGCAAAAGCACCGCAATCGCGATGATCATCTGAACGCGGGCCGCTTTAAGGATGCCGCGATGCTGAATCGCAAACACCGCGAGCATCAGCGCCAGGCCAAGGAAGAAGGTCGCGTTGAGCCGAACGACGACGCCTTCTTTTATGAAGCTCAAATCAAAGAGGGTGATCTGCCAGGTGCGGATGAGAGCATCAGGAGGAAAGAGCAGGTTGAGGACGTATCCTGCGGCCAGTCCGGACCCGATGGCGAGGACGGGCGACCAAGAAAACCAATTCGCCCACACCGAAATCGGCCCCAGCATCTTTCCATAGGGCACCCAGGCGATCGCACCATAGACGGACGCTCCACCCGACTTTCTCGGAAAAAGACCGGATATCTCCGCGTAGGTAAAGCACTGAACGAAGCCGATGAGCATGGAGATGATCCATACTCCCGCCGAGATGTTGCCCGCAGCCGAGGCGACCGCACCAATCGAAAAAAGAACCAGAACGGGCGTGCCAGAGGCAATCCAGAACGCGTGCGTCCAATTTAGTGTGCGGTGCATCTTGTGCGATTGCACAGGTATGTCACCCGCTGATGCAATGGATGCTTCAGCCATCTCTCCGCTCCTCCCTATTTTCTCTTGCTTGAGCCCCACTCGGTTTGACGCCTCGAAATACGAGACGGCACCTCAGGGTGAAGGAGACCACAAGAGCGGAGATAGAAAACTACCCGGCGAGCTATTTATTGCATTGAACGATTTGATGCAGATGTCGCTCGTCGCTCGCGGGCATTGGCGAGAGAGAGGGGGATGCAGTCTTTGCAGCGGCTTCTTTTGCGCTGCAATCGCGATCGTCGTCCGCAACCGCCGGCTCTGCGAGTCCGGGGCTCGCCGAGCGATTGCGAACTGGCTTCCTCACAAGCTCTTCCATGAAAAGGTCTGTGACCAGTCTTTTCGGTGCGTGGCTGTTCGTTATTGCATAGACGTCGCAACCGACGCGCTCGCGCGTTTTCGAGGTGAGCGGCCAAAGCGCGCCGCTCTTCACGTCTCCGACCGCCATACGGGCAGGCAGAAGACAAATGCCGACACCGAGTATAGCGAGACGCTTTGCTTCTTCTAAATTCGGGGTGGTGGCAGCCACTCTCTTTCCGAGGCCATGGCGCAAACGATAGTAGGTGAGGCTCTCAGGCTCGTCCGCGCCGGTCAGAATGAGCGGCTCCTCGCAAAGCTCGTCCGCGCTATCGACGAAGGTGCCGAAGCGGGGATGACGCTTTCCGCAGTAAACGAGATGAACCTCACGCGTGAGGAACTCGTATTGAAGCTCCGGATATTTCATCTGGATGGGAGCAATCCCCACATCCACCTCGTTTCGCAACACGGCGAGGGAGATCGTTTCCCACGGCGCCACCTCGATCTGCAGCTCCACGAGCGGACACCGTGTGCTGTAGGAAACGAGCAGCCTGTCGAACTTGGCGCTCACAAAATTGCTGATGGTGCGGAGGCGGAGCCTTCCCCGCAGCTCGTGCGACGCGTTCTGTATGCTCTCGGGGATCTGGCTGAACTTTGCGAAAATCTCGCTCACCTGCTCGTGGAGAATTCTCCCCTCGTCAGTAAGCTCGAAACCGGCCGGACCGCGGCGGCACAGCTTCTTGCCGAGACTCTTTTCGAGCCGCTGCAGCGCAAGACTGACGGTGGATTGCTTTCGCCAGAGCACGTTCGCAGCAGACGTGACGCCCTTCGCCTCGACGATGCTGTGAAACACTTTGAGAAGGTTCCAGTCCAAGTCGAGGCAGAATTTCTGGCCTGTCCTCATAGACCCCCCGGGGTATGCGGGCTGCGCGGCTGTGTCGCTCATTCAATTTCTGCATATCCGCTTCGCGCTAGCAAGGCAGGAGCGCAGCAACGGCGACGCAACAATCTATATGCGTCGCAGGAAGCCACGGGTGCGGATCATCGACGGCGCTCATGATGAGCATGAATCTTTCGGGAGTTTTTTGCGCATTTGCGCTGACTATCATGTTGCTCGTCATTCACCAGTAACAAGGCGGATCTCGATGGCGAACAACAACGATAACCATGGCCGCGAACGCAGGGGTCATGTGCATTCACACCAGCCACATGGGGTGAGGCGGGAGGATACCCACGGCGCTCGGACCATGCAGACCTTGTCCCGTCTCTCCCAGAACAAGCAGGACGAGGAGGTCAGGCAGAGCCTGGAGTACGGACTGGAGGCGGCGAGCTCGGTCATCGACCGGAACATCTCGCTCTTCAGCCGTGGCCACCAGCCGGCCTTCGCAGGCATCAATACCTTCATGAAGGCGCCTTACTGCGAGGATGTGCGCAAAATCGGCAATTTCGAAGCGGCGTTCGTCGGCGCGCCCTTCGATTCCGCGACGACCTACCGGCCGGGCACGCGCTTTGGGCCTCAGGCGGTGCGCCGCATCTCGGCACTCTATGACGGCTACTGGTTCGACGGTGGCGTAGACATCTACGAAGAGCTGGATTTGTGCGACGCGGGAGACATTTTTGTCATCCCCGGAAACATCGAGAAGACCTTCGATCAGGTAACAAAGGCCGTCTCCCATATCTACACGTCTGGCGTGTTCCCCATCATTTGTGGTGGTGATCACTCCCTCGGCTTTCCGAACGTTCGCGGGATCGCCCCACACATCGACGGCAACGTCGGCATCATTCACATCGATCGCCACATCGATATCCAGGAAAAGGATATGGATGAGCGTATGCATACGACGCCTTGGTTCTGGACGACGCACGAAGGCGGAACCCATTCTCACCGCGACCACAGCCACATGCACGACGTCGGGTTGCCAAACTGCCATCCCCGCAATCTCGTCCAGATCGGCATCGGAGGCTGGTACGGCAACCGCCCGGGAACGGCCGTCGCCAAACGGAGAGGCACCAGCGTTCTCACGATGCACGACGTGCAGCACCACGGCCCGAAAAAAGCGGCGGAGATCGCCTTGGAAATGGCCTGGGAAGGCTGCAAGGCCGTCTACCTTTCTTTCGATATCGACTCGATCGACCCGGGCTTCGCACCCGGAACCGGCTCACCCGAACCGGGCGGCCTGCTGCCGCGAGAAGCCTTCGAGATGATTCACACGATCGCCAAGGAGGGATTGTGCGGAATGGAGGTCGTGGAGGTATCTCCGCCCTACGACGTCAACGACAACACGGCACAGCTCGCGTGCCGCGTGATCCTCGACGTGCTTGGCACCCTCGTTTCGGAGGGACATCTCGGTCATCGCAACAAGGTCATGAAGTGAGAAAGACAATGCTGCATCGTAGACTCTTTTGGTCAGTGGCTGCCTCGATCTGCGCACTCTCGTCCGCCCTGCCGGCTTCGGCGCATGTGGGACACGGAGATGTCGACGGCTTTACGCACGGCCTAATGCACCCCATCGGGGGTCTCGACCACTTTCTGGCCATGACGGCGGTCGGCATGTTGGCGGCGCTCCTCGGCCGCAGGGCGATCTGGATCGTTCCACTGTCTTTCATGCTCACGATGGTGGTGGGCGCGGCGCTCGCGATCGGACAGGTCGAGCTGCCCTTTGTGGAACTGGCGATAGCCATGTCCGTCGTCGTCCTCGGACTGGCGGTTGCGCTGCAGGTTCCGCTTCCGACGATTGCGGCCGTGGGGCTCGTTGGCTTCTTCGCTCTGTTCCACGGCTATGCCCACGGAGCCGAGATGCCGATGAATGTGTCCGGGGCCAGCTATGCGGCAGGCTTCCTGGCTGCTACGGCCCTGCTTCACCTCGCTGGCATCGCCATCGGCTTTGCTTTCAAGCGCACGCAGGACATGCGGGACGTGATCCCTCGCATCGCGGGCTGTGCAATTGCGGTTGCCGGTGTTTTTCTCGTAGCGGGAATCTGAGGCCCGCGGTCGGCGCACACTGCGAAAGCCCACGGCAGGGATGCCGTGGGCTTTTTTTTGCGATCTTGGGCTCCTCGGGTGTGTGACGCCTCTGATGTTGCGAAAACACGCAGAGCTCGGCGCTACGCATGGTTGCTGCGCGGCGCCTCGAAACCAGAATTATTTTATGAAATAGCGCATTGTGGCGCCCCGGGGCCACGTTCGAACTTCAGCCCGAAGGGCTCGGGAGCAAGGCGACCCGGGCCAAGTGGCCTGCCCTCGCGGAACGCCTACAGGCGCGTGAGCGAAAAAATGGCGGAGACGAAGGGCAAAATTCGAACTTCAGCCCGAAGGGCGCGGGAGCAAGGCGACCCGGGCCAAGTGGCCCGCCCTCGCGGAGCGCCTACAGGCGCGTGAGCGGAAAAATGGCGGAGACGAAGGGCAAAATTCGAACTTCAGCCCGAAGGGCTCGGGAGCAAGGCGACCCGGGCCAAGTGGCCCGCCCTCGCGGAGCGCCTACAGGCGCGTGAGCGGAAAAATGGCGGAGACGAAGGGCAAAATTCGAACTTCAGCCCGAAGGGCTCGGGAGCAAGGCGACCCGGGCCAAGTGGCCCGCCCTCGCGGAGCGCCTACAGGCGCGTGAGCGAAAAAATGGCGGAGACGAGGGGATTCGAACCCCTGATACCCCTTTAGAGGGTATAACGATTTAGCAAACCGCCGCCTTCAGCCTCTCGGCCACGTCTCCGGATCGCGCGAAGCACCCGTATAGATGTGGGGTCGCCGCTTTGCAAGCGCGCCGCCACCCTTTCTGACCGACGTTTTCACACCCAGGCGGGCACGGCCCCTTCATTGGTTTGTCCCAAGTCATATGATAAGGGGCGTGAGCCGCACAAACTCGTCGCCGAAGCAAAAAACAGTGCCGGCCAGTGGAGTAAGGGGATGGTTCGTATCGCATACGCAGGCGCGGGCGCCGCACTTGTCCTGGCCGCGTCAGGAAGTGCGTGGGCGCTCGAATACTGCGTGACGTGCGAAGGCCCGCCCGCCATGTACCGGTGCGTCGTCGACGGAACGCCGGACGGCCCCGGCAAGGACCCCAGCGCCTCCCTCTACTGCATCTCGGAAATGGCCTCGAAGGGCCGCCACGAGGCCTGCGCGGTCTCCCGCGGCGCGCCCTTCCCCTGTCCCGGCCTCACCACCATGGTGAAGCCGCCACCGAAGCTCCCGGGCATGGCGGCACCTCAGATCGGGGCGCCGGCACCTGACAACCGCACCCCGCTCGCAAGTGAGCCTCCCGCACCCGAGACCGCGCCGCCGCCGGAAGCCGAAAAGCCGGCAAAGGTGCCGCGCACGGTCGAGGAGCTGGCCGGCGAAACGGTGAGATCCTCCAAGAAGGGCCTGGAGCAGGCCGGCGAAGCCATCGGCGGAACTGCGAAAAAAGCGGGCGAGCAGATCGGCAACGCCGGAAGCGCCATTGGCAATGCCGCAACCAAGACGTGGAACTGCCTGACGTCGCTCTTCAGCGACTGCGGCCAGCAAGCCGAACCGGCCGAAAAACCCGCCCCGCCGGACGAGCCGCCTCATCAGTGAGTCAAGCCAGCCACGCCGCAAATAATATTGCGAACCGTTAGCTTGGCTTCATTCGAATCACATACGTTCCAAGCCGTGGGGGAGAATTACCTCGCCTGACGCGACTGCGGTCTCGGCCGCCTTGCGTCTGCTACCGGTGCATGCGTCAGAGCCTTTTTGGACAGGTGTCCTTGAGATCTCTGAACCGAAACGACCGATCAGCTGGTCAAAGAGCCCAGTGGAACGTGTGGCAGCCCAGGACGGCGCTGCCAGAGGGAGCGTTCCAAAGGCGCGCATCGCACCATCCCATAAGTCCGTCCAGGACCGCCGTGTCCGCTCCGGCCCCGTCAGCATCGTCGTCGTCTCGCTCCGCCAGCCCTGGCAGAGGGAGAGGTGTGTCGCGGCTGTCGCAGGCTTATTCGATCGGAGCTCGGTCACGGCACCAGCTAGAAGATGGAGTGCACTATGCTGAAGCACCTTCGTCAGTGGTCCACCGACGCGTCCCGACCAAGGAGCGCCGCTCATACCCATGAGCTTCGGCACGATACCGACTGGGACTTTGTACTCCTGTGGCGACTTAAACCTCCGCATCCTCCAAGTAGAACTTGAATGAGCTTTGCCGGCAGGGCGTGCGACCCGGCGCCGGCTAGAAAAACTAAAGGCCGGTCCCCCCAGGGCCGGCCTTCTAGTTTTTGAAGCTTGCGCGAGACGGCCGCTACATCGGCAGGCGCGCGATCTGATTTCCGAAGTAGTTCTCGACCGCGGTCATAATGGAATCCGAAACCTTATCGCGCCACGTGTCGGATCTGAGCAGCTCCGCGTCCTGCTTGTTGGTGACGTAGGCGAGCTCGATCAACACCGAGGGGAACTGCGCCGTCTTCAGCACCCGGAACGCGGCCTGCTGGTCCGGCTTGGCACGAAGCTCAGTGCTTGCGCCCATGTATTCGATCACCGAGCGGGTGAAGACGCTGGTGCGCTCCTGCGTGGCGTCGACCTCGCGCCCCGCGAGATCGGCGAGAATGCTCTTAACCGCCGAGAGATCGTTGTCGATGCTCGCCTTCTTCATCGTGTCGACTTCATCCTTCGTCAGGACGGCGCTCGACACCTCGCCCTTGGCGGAGCGCTGAAGTGCGTTGGCAACGTTCTCGCGCAGCGAATAGATGGTGGCACCGCGCGCCTTGGAGTTGCCGCCCGCATAGTCGGCGTGCACGGCGATGAACAGGTTCGCCTTGTGCTCCTCGGCGAAATCGACGCGCTTGCCGAGCTCGACGAACACGTCGGTATCGCGCGTCATCAGCACTTTGTAACGGCCGGTCTTCTCGAGCTTGTCCTTGAGCATGAGGCTGAAGGCGAGGACGACATCCTTCTCGACGGTGCCGTTTTTCATGGCACCCGAGTCGTGTCCGCCGTGGCCAGGATCAATCACGATGATCGGCTTGAACGAGCGCGCGGCGATCTCATCCGGACGCTGGGCGGGCATCGGCAGCGGGGGTTGCACGTCGACGGCACCGAGCGCGAACGGCGCGACCTTGAGCGGCTTCTTCGCCGCCTTGGTGGCCGAGTTGACCGGCACGATGTCGAGCGCCAGGCGATGGCCCTTGCCGTCCTTCGCACCTTCGATGCTGGCGCTCTCAACGACGACCGGGCGCGTGACCTCGATCACCACGCGGGACTTGCCGGGCGCCGATCGGCCGGCCTGGAACGACTTCACGAGACCGACCGCGATGTTCTCCTCGGGCTGCGCAGGAAGACGCAGCGCGGTCTCCGCGATGTCCACGATCACGCGATTGGGGTTCGAAAGCGAGAAAACCTGGAACTCGACCTCCTTGGGGAGGCCAATCAGAAAGCGCGTATGGCTGGCGTCGCCGCCGAGCGTCGCTTCCGGCGCGGCAGCGGCCTGCACCTTGGCTTTGGCAGCGGCACCGAGAGAGCCGGTCTCGACGGATTTCTTGGATTTTTGCGGGGAAGCGGCAGGGATCTTGTCTGACACGGCGCGCTGGTCCGCCGCGATGGCCGCGAGCGGAAACGCAAGCGCGAAAAGCGCGCAGAAGCTCTGCAGCGCAAAGCGCTGCCGGTATTCATTCATCATCGTTGTGTGACCCCCGTCTACGCAACACGGTCCATTGGCGGGACAGTCATTAAGTAACCGTAGATAATGGCGTTTTGCGGGACGCCATCAGGCATTGTTATGGAACGATAAAGGTTAACGATTTACTAATCGTCCACCATGCCGAGCGCGGGCGCACGGGAATAACCAAGCAAAATCAATGTTGTGAAGATTTTATTTAGGAAAACGTATTTGGTTACTTTTCGGTTAACGATGCGCCCGTCCAGCGCGCGAGGGCGGCCCCATCGCTGGCCCGCTCGTCGACCCACGTCTCAGTCCCGTCGGCGAAGGACTCCTTTTTCCAGAACGGCGCCCGGGACTTGAGATAGTCCATCAGGAACTCCGCCGCCTCGAAGGCCGCCCTGCGGTGGGCCGAGAGCGTGATGACCAGAACGATCGGGTCGCCGGGCTTCAACTCGCCGAACCGGTGAACGACGAGAGATCCGGTGAGGCCGAACCGCTCGCGGGCCTCATCGTCGATACGGCCGAGCTCGAGTTCGGTCATGCCAGGATAGTGCTCAAGGGTGAGCGTCTGGAGCGCCCGCCCGCCGGCTTCGCCGCGCACGAGCCCCGTGAACGTCACGATACCGCCGACGTCGGTACGCCCCTCGGTCAAGAGGCGGATTTCCTCCGCCACATCGAACGCCTCGCGCTGAACACGCACCGCCACGGCCGTTTCTCCTCAGCCGCCAGTCACCGGCGGAAAGAAGGCGATCTCCCGCGCACCCGCAAGCGCATGCGCCGGCTTCACATGAACCTGATCCAGCGCAGCGCGCACCACGCCTGCCCGCGCGAACGCGTTCTCGTACTCGGGGCCGCGCGTGCTGAGCCAAGCCACGAGATCGCCGACGGTCGCGACGCCCTGAGGCACGTCGACGACCTCCTCCGCGCGTCCCACTTTCTCGCGCACCCAGGCGAAATAGCGCACGGTGAGGCGCTGCCCCGCCGCGGCAGAGGCCCGAGCCTCGCTTATCGTTCCGATCGACACCGAACTACCCTTCCATCGCGTGGCGGACACCAGCCTTGAGATAGTCATAGCCGGTCCAGAGCGTAAGCACTGCCGCGACCCAGAGAAGCACAATTCCCGCAACCGAAGTGCCCGGAACGATCCGGTCTCCGGCCGGTCCCGCGATCAGAAATGCCAGCGCGACCATCTGCACGGCCGTCTTCCATTTGGCGAGGGCCGTCACGTGCACCTTGACGTTCAGCTCCGCCAGGAACTCGCGCAGCCCGGAAACGAGGATTTCACGGCACATGATCACGATGGCGGCCCAGATCGACAGCCCGTCGATGGTCCGGTCATGCACCAGCATGATCAGCGCCGCCCCCACGATCAGCTTGTCCGCGATCGGGTCCAGCATGCGTCCCAGCGTCGACTGCTGCTCGAGCCGGCGCGCGAGGTACCCATCGAGCCAGTCGGTGATGGCCGCGGCGACGAACAGCCAGAACGCGGCCCACCGCCCGGCTTCCCCTTCGACGAACATCAGGCAGGCCACGAGCGCAGGAACAGCCGCGATCCGTGCGTAGGTGAGCACGTTCGGCAGGCTGGTCGCATGAGGCCGGGTTGAGATGGGCGGGTCCATGGCGCCTAGCTAACACCATCCGGGCGCACGCCAGTCAATGGGGTACCGACCGGCGGCTCAACACGGCTTGAAGGAGAAACAGCGAAGTCCCCAGCCGGGGCGCCGCAATAGGCCTTATCCACAGGCAAATCCCGGAACCCAGGAACAAACCGCCCGACCACTCGTTCTCGTAACAGAAACGTCAAGCTGCCGACGTAAGTATCTCGTCGTCGACCGCTGGTCGTCAGCGCCTAGAGTGTAGCCGCGTATTTGGAATCAGGCGCCATTGTGGGCAGAGCAGGAGTGAAAGCTCCTGCTCTGCTCATTTTTTATGGCGGAGAGGCTTGGTTAAATCTTGGCCTTGGTGTCCCGCCCGGCGTCCGACACGATCTGGCGCGCGAGCTCGAACGCATCGCGGAAATCGAGGTCGAGCGGCTGCGAAGCCGTCAGCATACGGCGGAACAGCCCCGCCTGCGTCTTGTACTTGATATCGCCGATGGCGAGCGCGCCGACGCCGAGCGTGCTGCATCCCGGAAGCGGAACGCCATCCATGAAGAGATCCAGACCCTCGATACCGTAGGGCTTCACCGCATTGACGTCCGCAGCGACGAGAAGCCCCGGCGCCTTTGCGAGTTGCATCCGCGAGATGATGTTCACCCCAGCCGGACCCGCCGTGAAGATCACGTCGGAAGTCTTGAGAAGCTTGCTCTTGAGCGCATCCGTCTGCCCGGCGACGGGATGGAGCGCAACGTTGAAACGCTCGGCCGCAAACCCGGCGGAAGCCTCCAGCGGCTCTATTGCATCGTGCGCCACGATGCGCACCTCCGCACCCTCGTTCGCGGCGATGACGGCGGACGAAAATCCGACGACGCCCATCGCGCCGAACACGGAAACCCGAAGGCCCTGCCAGCCACGTCCGTAGCTGCGCCGCAGCACGCGCTCGACGCACGCCACCATCGCCGCCGCGGTCGTGAATGACCCGCCCGGATCGGCGAAAACGGAAACCTCGAACGGCGGCACCATCGCGCGGCGCGCCGCCTTCATCATGTCGAGCGCGAGCGTGATGTCCTTGCCGCCGATGAACAGGCCCGTCATGGCTTTCGGCGGCCGCGAGAAGATCGCGTCCTGCACCAGGGCACCCACGTCGCCGAGGCCCACGTTGTCGTAGGGCAGGACGACTTTGTATCCGGAATCGACCGCCATGTTGCAGTCGAACGGGCTCATGAATTTCTGCGGAGAAAGCATGTAGAGGATCGGCAGCGATCCCGGCGCCGCATCCTTTGCTTTCGTTTTCGTGCGCTTGGGTGTTTTTGCGGTTTGCGGGGTTTTCGCGGAGCTGGATTTCAAAGCCGCCTGGGGCGTCCGCTTTTCGGACGAGCGCGCACGCTTCGAACGAGCGTCGCTCGAAGGGCGACGGCCCAGCACATCCTCACTCACACGCATGACGAACTTCCCCCACGCCCTCGACGGGCACACGCACGACACTCTGCGGGCGCCGGCACGGCCTCACGCGACGCCGGTCTGCCACACCCTTGAACGGTGACTATGACAGCTGATGGTTGAGAAAGGATTTTAAAAATAGCTGGGAATGGCAGGCGTTGGTCAATCAGCCTGCGGCAAAAACTCAAAAAGGTATCGCAAGGAAACGGTATTCGCTCGACAAAACATTAACGGGCCAAAGGCCAACGTCTCAAACCCTGCGCTCGTGAAAGAAATCGTAAATCTTCTTCGCCATTTCCGCTGAAATCCCGTCGACGGCCTGCAGATCGTCCACGCCGGCGCGCGACACGGCCTTGGCAGAGCCGAAGTGCTTCAGCAGCGCGCGCTTGCGCGTCGGGCCGATCCCCGCGATCTCATCGAGCGGGTTGGCCCCGAGCGACTTCGCCCGTTTGGCCCGGTGCGTGCCGATGGCGAAGCGATGAGCCTCATCGCGCAGCCGCTGCACGAAGTAGAGCACGGGATCGCGCGGCTCCAGCATGAAGGGCGCCCGGCCCGGCATATGAAAATGTTCGCGACCCGCATCCCGGTCCGGCCCCTTGGCGACACCGACCACCTTGATGTCGCTGATCCCGAGCTCCGCCAGCACCTCAAGCGCGACCGTGAGCTGCCCCAGGCCGCCATCCACCAGAACCAGGTCCGGCCGGTCCGGCAGCGTATCCGGAAAAGAAGCGGCTTCCGCTTCCTCCTCGGCCGCCTCGCCCTGCCCCGGCACATGCTCCCACAGCGCTTCCGCGGGCGTCTCGGCCGGAGCTTCGGCCTCGTTCTCGGCAAGCCGGCGGAAACGGCGCTCCAGCACCTCCCGCATCATGCCGTAGTCGTCACCCGGCACGAGCGCATCCGATCGGATGTTGAACTTGCGATAGGCCCCCTTCGCGAACCCCTCCGGCCCGGCAACGATCATGCCGCCCACGGCATTGGTGCCCATGATGTGGCTGTTGTCGAACACCTCCACGCGGCGCGGCGGCCGCGGAAGCCCGAACCGCTCGCCCAGCGCCGCGAGCAGCGTGCGCTGCGACGAGCCCTCGGCGAGCTTGCGGCCGAGGGCTTCGCGTGCGTTGGAGAGCGCGTGCTCGACCAGCCCCGACTTCACGCCCCGCTGCGGAACGCGGATCTCCACACGCCGGTCGGCCTTTATCGAGAGCGCTTCCGCGAGAAGCGCATGGTTGGCGATCTCGTGCGAGAGAAGGATCAGCCGCGGCACGGGCTTGTCGTCATAGAACTGCGCAACGAAGCTATCGAGCACCTCTTCCACCGGAAGAGACCGATCGGCCTTCGGATAGTAGGCGCGGTTGCCCCAGTTCTGGCCGACGCGGAAGAAGAACACCTGGATGCAGGTCTGCCCGCCCTCCTGGAACGCCGCGAACACGTCCGCTTCCTCGACGCCGTCGGGGTTGATCGCCTGCTCGGCCGTCACGTGCGCCAGCGCCCAAAGGCGGTTGCGCAGCTTCGCCGCCCGCTCGAACTCGAGCTTCTCCGCCGCCTCCTCCATCAGCCGCTGGTACATTTCGCGCACCGACTGGCTCTCGCCCTTGAGAAACCGCAGCGCCTCGTCCACAAGCGCCCCATAGTCTTCAAGGCTGATCTCGCCCGTGCACGGCGCCGAGCAACGCTTGATCTGATAGAGCAGGCATGGCCGCGTGCGGCTCTCGTAGACGCTGTCGGAGCAGGAGCGCAGAAGGAACGCGCGCTCCAGCATGTTGATGGTGCGGTTCACCGCCCCCGCCGACGCGAACGGCCCGAAGTATTCGCCCTTGATGGTGCGCGCACCGCGATGTTTCAGGATCTGGGGCGCGCCTTGATCGCGGCGGATCAGAATGTACGGAAACGACTTGTCGTCCCGCAGCGTGACGTTGAAGCGCGGACGAAACCGCTTGATCAGGTTCGCCTCGAGCAGCAGCGCCTCGGCCTCGGTCCTGACCGTCACGAACTCCATGGAGGCCGTAGCCTGGATCATCCGCAGCGTGCGGTTCGGGAGCCCGGCGAGCCGCGTATAATTCTGAACGCGCGCTTTGAGATTGCGCGCCTTGCCCACGTAGACCACCTCGCCGCCCGCATCGAGCATGCGGTAGACGCCAGGCCCCGTGGTCAGGGTCTTGAGATAGGACGCGATCACGTCCGCCCCCGTGGGCACCGGCGCGCCCGCGCTCTCGCGGCGTTCTTCCGGCCCGATATTGGCGGGGGGCGCGCCGGTCTTGTCTTCGGTGTTGGGCATGTCCGGAACATTGGCGGGATGGCCCCGCCCGTCAAGCAGGCAGCATGAAATCGGCGGCAACACCGCCGCACCGGGCCGAAATGCCACAAATTCGCCTCGGAGGTCGCAGTCCTTGGGCGGACCGAAAGGCAATCTACGCGCAATTGATCCCGCTGAGCCCGGCGCGTCCGGAGGTGACGGCCCATGCGAGTTTTCACAACCCTTGCTGTCGCGCTCGTGGTGGCTTTGTCCCCCGCGCTGGCGAAGGACAAGCCGAAGCCGCCGCCGCTCGAGTTCAAGAAGTCGGAGCAGGTCCTGAAATGGATCAACGACTATCGCCGGGCGCCGGAGCCGGACCGCCTGCCGGAAGTCGTGCACGCGATGGGCGACCTCGGCCTGTTCCGCGATCTGGATTCGGCCGGCGTCTATGTCGGCTTCATCGGCGGCGTCATCGGCGCCAATCCGGAAGGCGCGGAACGGCTGGTCTCCCGCATGTTCCCGATGCCGCCCGAGGATCAGGTGGTGCTGATCCGAGCCATCGCCTACTCGGGCCTTCCGGACTGGAAGCAGCTGCTGCAGAAGTTCATCGAGCGCATGCCCGCCCGCATGGTGCTCATCCGCAAATATCTCTACGGCGACGGCAAGACGCTCCAGGAGCTGCCCATCAACGAAGGCTCTTACGTTCTCGACGCGCTCTGGGGCTATTACTTCGCAACCGGCTATCGCGAACCTATCGAGCGCATCGTGAGCGCGCTCAAACTCTCCACCAACAAGGACGACCTGGAAAAGCTGACCATCGGCTCCATGGCAAAATGGACGCTCGCCAGCAACGCCTCGCGCGAGCGCGATCTTCTCGACATCCTCGCCGAGGAGATGAACCGTCAGCCGCCCGAGGTGAGAAAGCCGCTCCGCGAGGTGATCGAGGCCGCCGAGACCTTCGAGATCGGCAAGATCCGCAAGGACGCCCTCGCCGCCATCGACGAGTTGAAGCTCAAAGGCCCACAGAAGGCGCGTGACTTCGCCTGGTGGGGACAGGCGGGTCAAACGGCGCTCGCCCTCGGCTGCGTGGCCGCCGGCGCGATGGGCCAGGTCGCGCTCGGCATTCCGTGTGTGGTTGGCGGGGCCGTCTCCACGGCCGCGCTCAAATACTTCGCGCCCGCGCAATAGCAGCAAGAAAGACGGAGATCTGAGATAGAAACGCGGCCGGGCTCAGCTCGCGCAGAGCGAATGAGCTTTGGCGAGCGCCTCGTTTCGCGACGGGAACGTGCCGATCGCTTCACCGCCCGCCGGACGCGACGAGAGAAAGCTCTTCGTCATGCTGTCCTCGAAACCGTCGATCACCGAAAGCGCAATGTAGTGCACATCCGCGCCCACCGGAGATTTCACCAGCACAGTCGTCTCGCCGCCATACCGCGCGGTTTCGACAAGACAACGCCCCGGCTTGACGCCGAGGCCTGAAGGAGGATCGAATTGGGGCTTGGCAGTCGCATCTCCTCCGCCTCCAAGACCCGTCACGAGCGCAGCCAGCCCACCCGCTTCGGGTCCGGCTGCGGCGACGTAAGGCGTGCTCGGCGGCGGCGGAACGCTCTCCACGATCGGCGGAACGACAGCGGTCGTAGGTGGTGGAGGCGGCGGTCCCGCGAGAGCGTCCGCAGGTGCAGCGGCCTGTTTCACATCAGATGCAGGAGCCGCATTGCCAGCTTGAGCCACATGAGATGCAGGCTTTAGGGCTGGTACTTTCACGTCTGCAAGCGCGGACGGCGGTGTGAACAGCGCGAATCCAGGCACGGGCTCGCCGCTCTCGGCGGTATCGGCCGGTGATGCCGGAGAAGCAGGCGCAGCCGGCGTGGTGAACCCATCGGGCTCGGCAAGCAATTCCGCGACCGCGTCGGCGGCAGTGCGCGCAGCCGGAGCTTTGGAAGGCGAAGCCGCAGCCTTCACAGCCGCCTTCGCTGAGGGCGCCGTTGCCGCCGAGGCCGTCGAAGAGGCAGGCGCGCGTTCACGCATCGGAGCCGCGGCGGGCGCTGTCGCGTCCCCGCGCGACCAGACCGTGCGAACCGCGGACGAAGCCGACGACGTCGCCCCCGTTGTCATTCCTCCACGACGCTCCGGCGGCTGGGAAGGGGGCGCCGCCGCACGTCCTCCGCCGGTAGCCCGCGGCTGAGCCGGAGCTTGCTGCCAGGGCAGCACTTCGATGTCCTGAGGCGCGGCGCGCTGTCCGCCCGCGCAGTATTCGGAGCGGAACTGCCCCGCCACCCACTCGATGGAGCCGGCATACTTGGGATCGGCCGCCCAGCGCCGTGCGAGATCCGAGAAGCGCACCGGACGGTTCAGCTCCCGCGACTTGGCGAGAATGTGCTCCTGCTTGAGCTGCGTGCGCGGCGCGACGGGATTGTTGATCATTTCACCGGAGTACACGACGAGGTGCTGGATCTGCGCCAGCACGCCCGTGTTCACATCCGGAAAGCTGTCACCGGGAACGCCGCCGCCGGTCGTACCGATGCCTGCAAAATTGTTCTGCTTGGGATCGACGTCCCCCATGCGCCCGTTCGGCGCGCGATAGGTGAGAAAGTTGGTCTCGATCGCCATCTGGAAGAACGCGTAGTCCCAGCGCACGTGCCAGGTCTCGCCGTGGTGGCGATAGAAAGAGGCGATGTCGCGAAAGCGCGGCGAGAGATTGCCGTTGCGCCGCGTGAGAAACGCCATCAGCCGCTCGGGCGTCACGCAGGCCGGAACCATGTTCTGCCGCGAGGTGCGGATCTCGGGCAGCTTGGGGGCGGCCACAGCCGCGAGCGGGGCAGCAAGCGCTGCGAGCCCCGCGGCCAGCACCACGCACGCCGATCGGCTCACAAAGGAAAGACTCGAAAAACTTGCGGTCATGAAACGCTCACGGACAACACCAACGAACGCAACGATCCGAGCTTCCCTCAGCCCTCGGGGCAGAGCTCGAAGGCTTTTTCCAGGGCCTGAGACTGACTCTGGAACTCGCCGACCGACTGCCCGCCCTTCGCATAGGCGTTGATGTAGGCGTCGGCCTCGCGCTTTTCGGACCCGTCGTTGACGTCGAGCACCGTGTAGTTGGTCGTCTTGTCCTGCGTGGCCTTGATGATGATGGCCTTGGCTCCGCCGTAGCTCGCGGTCCACACACGGCACTTGCCGGAGGCTGCCGCGCTCGGAGCCGCCTTCTTGTCCGGCTTGTCGGCTTTCTCGGTCTTTTTCTCCACCTTGCCGGCATCCTTGATCGCGCCGGGCAGCGCGGCCACCTCGATGGCCTTTGCACCCTTGGATTTGCCGGCTGCCGGAGCCGCCACGGCGGCCTGCTCGGCCTCCATGGAAACCTGCGTCTCGGCAGGAGGCGTGGGTTCGGCGTTGAGAAGCGTGAGCGGCGGGCTCATCGACGCGGTCTGCGTCTTCGCCTTCGCATCCGGTGCGACGGCGGCCGCCTCCGCGGAAGCGGCCTTCACCGGAAGCTTCGCGGCACCCTGATCCTCTGCGGCAGGCGGAGCGCCGAGTGACGAGCGGCCCGTCGTGCCCTCGGCCTTGGCCGCCTCAATGGCGCGCTTCTGCGCGTCGAGGCCACGCGTCTTCGCCGGGGCCTCTGCCGACGCCGTTTTCACGGGCGTTCCGCGGATCTCCGCGACCAGCTCCGGCTGCGGATCGGCCTCCTTGCAGACGCCGTCGAAAAAGCGCGTGGCGATGGTCTCGATGTCGACGGCATACCGGCGGCTGGTCGGGGCCCACTTCTTGGCGAGCTGGGTGAACGTGATCGGCCCGTCGATGCTCTTTTGCCAGGACGTGAGAACGTTCCACTCCTGAATATTGCGCGTGCGCTCGGCGACCGGGTTTTCCACGTGCTCACCCGAGTACATCAGAAGATGCTCGATGTGCGCCCGTGCGCCGGTCGAAACGTCCTTGAAGCGCTCGCCCCGCGCGCCCTTTCCGGTCGCGCCCAGGCCCGCAAAATTATTCTGGTCCGGCTTCACGTCGCCGCCATAAGCGAGATAGCCCGTCTCGAGCAGCATCTGGAAAAACGCATAGTCCCAGCGCACGTGCAGCGCCTCGCCGTGGCGCATGTATTCGCTGGCGACCACGTCGAATTTGGGTTCGAGCTTGGGGTTGCGCTGCCTGACGTAGCTCATCAAGCGGCCCGGCGTCGCGCATTCGGCGACTTGATTGGTTTCGCTGACTTTAATCGGGGGCAGATCGGCCGCGCTGGCAGCGGCGGGAAGAGCTGTTACGGACGCCAGAAGCAGCGCCACGCCGGAACGTGAAGACCTAGATCGGCAGGTCATGGGACACCCCAATTTTCTACGCGGCGCAGAGCGCGCCCAACAATCCGAACAATGGTTCGTAAGCCCTTAAGCTTAAGAGCCGGTTTACGCGCGAATCGACGGACGACAGATGAGGCTTACCCGTGACCCATGTTTGGGGCGCGAGTGGGGGGATGAGAGGGAGGAATTGTGGCGTGGACGGGCACAAGCGCGCAGCCACCCGCGCTTAACCCAACTGCCTACTGCCTACTGCCTACTGCCCCTCCGCCCAGGTCAGATGCTGCCCGCCGTCGAGCGCAATCATCTGCCCGGTCAATGACGGGGAGGCCAGGATGAAGCGGACGGCGGCCGCGATCTCTTCCGGGGTCGGCCCACGCTTGAGCAGGGTCGACTGGGCCTCCCGCGCGAAATCGGCATCCGTCTGATGGACGCTCTTGAGCACCGGCCCCGGCCCGATCGCGTTGACGCGGACCCTGGGCGCGAGCGCCTGCGCCAGCGTCCGCGTCGCCGTCCACAGCCCCGCCTTGGAGATGGTGTAGGAGAAGAAGTCGGGCGTGAGCTTCCACACCCGCTGGTCGATGATGTTGATCACGTTGCCCGCCACACCCTCCGGCAGATTGAGGAACAGCGCCTTGGCGAGGAACACAGGTGCCTTGAGGTTGATGTCGAGGTGTGTGTCCCAGGTGCCGGGCGTCACCGTCGCAACCGTGTCGACGAGGAACTCCGACGCATTGTTGATCAGGCAGACCGGCGGGCCGAACAGCTCCCGGCACTTCGGAATGAGCCCTTCGATGTCGGCCTCAGACGCGAGATCCCCCGCGATCGCGGCCCCGGTTCCCCCCGCATTGCGGATCTCGGTGACCAAGGCCTCCGCCTCCCGCGACGAGCGGCGATAATGCACGCACACCTGCCAGCCATTGCGCGCCAGATCGAGCGCGATCGCGCGTCCGATACGCCGGGCGCTCCCGGTGATGAGCACAGTAGGCGCAAGCTCGTTTGGATGAGACATCTTCGTAAGGGTCCTGCTGACGACTGCACTTCGGCGCGCTGACCGACGAGAGATAGCCGTCCAATCGCATCACGCCAACGTGCGCATCACTTGGGCATTGCTCGCGCGTGGTGCACAAGCGCGTCAAATCGTCCGAAATTCCTTGGTTTTGTGCCTCTTTAGCGAGCGCCAGTTGCGCAATGAGCAGCCAATTTCGAGCCCGAGTTGCTGCTGCGCGACACCGTTTGAGCGAGCCCCTCACCCGCCGCGTTTAAGGCTTGGCTCCATCAGAAGTTTCCGCCCTTTATGACACCCACGTTACGCCAATAAAGCGGCGCTCTCTCCTAGTCTTGCGGCACGCCGAGACGACCGGGGAGCACGCATCCGGCGTAGGGCGCATCGAGTGTGGGAACTATCTTTTGGGGGTTTAGGTACGATGACAATGTCATTCACGAAATCGGTTGGCGCGGCCGGCATCGCGCTTCTTACGTGCGCGGCACCGGCTCTCGCCAGCGACATGACCCCGCCCCCGGCCGGACGCGAGTTCTCCTGGTCCGTCAACGCGGCGATCACGAGCGACTATGTCTTCCGCGGCGTGTCTCAGTCCGACAACGACCCGGCCCTGCAGGCCGGCATCGACTTCGCATACGGCATTCTCTACGCGGGCGCCTGGGGCTCCTCCATCGACGAGACCTTCCTCGGCGGCAACCTAGAGATCGATTACTACGCGGGCATCAAGCCGGTGCTCGGCCCCGCGACCTTCGACCTCGGGATCATCTACTACACCTATCCCGGTGTGACCGAGCCCGCCAAGGGCGACGCGGAGGTGGTCGAGCTCAAGATCGGCGTGAGCGGCGAAATTCTCCCCAAGCTGACCGGATCGACCTACTTTTACTGGAGCCCGGAAGCCGCGGGTGACAATGGCGAATATTGGGTCTCGGAAACCAGCCTTGCCTACGCCCTTCCGAAGGTCTTCGTCTTCGATCCCACCATCAGCGGCACCTACGGCTACTCCGAGAACGTGGACACGGACGTGGAAACCGCGTGGTGGAACGTCGGCCTGACGCTTGGCTACGACAAGTTCTCCTTCGATTTCCGCTACTGGGACAGCGACTTCGACACCTTCAACGCCGTCAGCCTGACCAACCTCTCGGACGAGCGCTTCGTCTTCACCGCGAAGGTTGCCTTCCCGTAGGTCTCTCCTTTTCCCATCTGCACCTGAACGGGGCCGTTTCTGGCCCCGTTTTTTTTGCCAAACGGGGAATCAAAACACTGTTCCGGCTTTCGACAGCACCGTTTTTGATTCTGATTCACCTGAACATCCGACGTGAGATTACTTTCTTTTCCCCATTGCGCATTGCGACATGCCTAAAAAATAGGCAGCAGCCTCCCAAATCCCGTTCACAATCCGTCAACAGATGCCTCCAGTTTGCGCTTTTTGAAGGCAAGAAGTGGCCAGTTTCCGGCCAGAGTGGCATTGATGAGACACCTGTAACGGCAGCGGTGGACCCGTGTGTCTTAAAGCTTGTGCTTGGTGGGGAGTTTCGGTCTTCTGATGGGCAAGACGCACTCGCCGAGTGGAAGCGGGTCGCCCGATCATTCTGTTTCTGACGCATGATCAGGAGACCTGTTCGGTAGGGGGCACACGAACTCAGGTGTGGGACTTTGGGGGTTACAGGTACTATGAAAGCATCATTCGCCAAGTCGGTCGGAGCCGCGAGCATCGCGCTTTTGACCCTTTCGGGCGCCGCTCTTGCAGACGGCTACGGTGAAAGCGTGAAGGACGCGCCGGCTCCGGCTGGTCGCGAGTTCAGCTGGTCGGTCACTCTCGGCGGCACGTCCGACTATATCTTCCGTGGCCTCTCGCTGCGCAACGAAGATCCGGCAGCTCAGGGCTCGATCGATTTCTCGTACGGAATTCTGTACGCTGGCGCATGGGCGTCCAACGTTGGCGGCCTCGGAGCGCCTGCTGAAATCGACTGGTACGCCGGCATCAAGCCGGTTCTCGGCCCGGTCACGTTCGACTTAGGCGTTCTCTACTACACCTATCCGAGCGGCGACGACATCTCGGGTCCGCGCGCCAACCACGAGATTGACTATGTCGAGCTCAAGGCTGGTGCCAGCGGCGAGATCGCCAAGAACCTGACCATCGGCGTAATGGGCTTCTACTCGCCGGAGCAGCAGGGCTGGGGCGAGACCTACGCGGTCGAAGGCACCGCAGCTTACGCGCTTCCTGCAGTCGGCATCTTCACGCCGACGATTGGCGGCACGTATGGCTGGCAAGGCACCGAGGAAGTTGGCGTTCTCGTCAATGGCGACGACTACACCTACTGGAACGTCGGCCTTGCGCTGGCAGTCGAGAAGTTCACCTTCGACTTCCGCTACTGGGATACGGACATCAGCAAGGCTGACGCTCTTCCCGGCACCTACGGCCTCTCCGACGACCGCTTCGTGTTCTCGGCAAAGGTCACGCTGCCCTAGTCGGCACGCGCCAGAATTCACAACGGAACGGGACCCTCGCGGGTCCCGTTTTCGTTTGTGGAAGGGCCCAGCGGCTAAAGCGTTGCGCGCAAGACACAAACCTGGGGAGACGAATCGTCGTCTCGCCCTTTGTTCTTGTTTGCTAACGACCTCTGCGCTTTCCTGTCCGGCACAAGGGGTACGCGTATCGCGCGTGGCACAAAGCGCGAGACAACGATTCTGCGTTGAGGGACGGTATTCATGTGGGGTTTCAGAAATTCGGCGCTGACACTTCTCGCGGGCGTTTCGCTCGTGAGCCTGTCGGGCGCTGCCCTGGCAGACGGCTACGGCGGTAGCGTCAAAGACGCCCCCATCGCCGAGGGTCGCAAGCTCGATCTCTCGGTCACGCTTGGCGGCACCAGCGACTACGTCTTCCGCGGCATCTCGCAGACATTCGAGAACCCGGCCGCCCAAGGATCCGTCGACCTCACCTACGGCATCTTCTATGCCGGTATCTGGGCCTCCAACGTCGACTTCGACGACAATCCGAAGGCCAACGCGGAAATCGACCTGTACGCGGGCCTCAAGCCCACCTGGGGTCCGGTCACCTTCGACCTCGGCGTGCTCTACTACGCCTACCCCAGCGCGAAGGATTCCGCCGCAGAGCTCGATTATGTGGAACTGAAGGCCGGCTACAGCATGGCCTCGCCGTGGATCAAGGGCCTCACCAGCGGCACCACGCTCTACTGGTCCTCTGAATACGGCGGCGACGTCGGCGAGGTCTTCACGCTGGAAAGCGCAGCCGCCTATGAGCTGCCGCAGTTCGGCATCTTCAGCCCCTCCATCACTGGCGCCTATGGCACCGTCTACGGCGACTGGAAGGAAGGCTTCAGCGTGGATGGCACGCGAGAGGACGAATACACCTACTGGAACGTCGGCCTCGCTCTCGCGGTCGAGAAGTTCACGTTCGACTTCCGCTATTGGGATACGGACATCGGCAATGTCGTCGGTCCGGCCGTTTGCGTCAGCGAAGGCCTCTGCGACGAGCGTTTCGTGTTCACCGCCAAGGTCACGTTGCCTTGATGTCCTGAACTCTTTCTTTGAAGCCCGACCTCCTGCATGGGCGATGCTGAAAACCGAGGCCTACCGGCCTCGGTTTTTCTTTGCGCGCTCGCCTGTCCGCGCGCCCGGCGCGGAGATATGCCCAGACCACTGACATGCTGCCATACGGCCGTTGCAAGCCCTTCATCGTGCTGTCACCCGCCCCCGCTAGCGTCTGCCGCAAGTCGCCTCTTGAGACTGATCCTCTCGCCCCGAATTCCGCAGTGGGGCGCGAGCCGCCGGCCTCGGCGTTCGCTTGAGAGGAACAGGAGGGGGACGCGCGCATCGCCCTCGTCATCGCGCGTCCGTCTACGACCGCCACGCCCCGCCTGCGGGTACGCGGCGGAGAAAGAGGCCAGCCTGGCAGAACTCCCCGGCGTCCCCGCGGCCGGCGAAGGAAAGCAGGCTGGCCTCGTTTGCTTGAGCGGACCCGCAATCCCCGATTTTCCCCAGCTCTCGCCGCCTGGAGCTTGATCATCCGGCTGCGCGCAATCTATGAGATTGAGAGGCGGAAAATTGAGCAGATGCCGTGATTCTGACGATTGCCATCATGGTCGCTCTCACGATCGCGGTCGCGGCGCACACGCTTGCGCCGCGCATGGCCGACGGACGCGTGATCTTCGAGCAAAGCCCGGACCGGCCGGCTGGCTTCGGTTACAGGATGGCCTGGCTCGCCGTGCGAAGCCGCGATACCCGCGCCGTGGTGGAGGAGCTGGGCTTGCTCGCGGCCGAGCCTTGCAACTGGAAATCCGGGATCGGCACCGTCTACGACGACCACCTCGGCAACGACCACGTCTTCGTATCCCCGCCGGTGAACGGCTGGACGTTCGTCGTCGGCCTGGCTCTACCCCATCCCGTCGGCCGCAACTTCACCAACAAATGCTCCCCGCTTCTCGAGCAGCTCGGCCGGCGCTTCGTCGAGGTGCAGTTCTTCTTCGCCTACCCGGCCATCGATTGCTTCGCCTGGGCACGCCTCCTGGAAGGCCGCATCATCCGTGCCTTCGCCATCACGGATTCCGGCGTCGTCTGGAACCGGGGTCGCGCCACCAAGGAGGAGCGCGCGCTCGGCCTCAAGCTGTTCGATTTCCGCGGCGTGCGCGGCCGTAAGGGGGATGCCGGCGGAGAGATCATTCTCTATCCCACCGAAGAGCACGTCCTGCGGCTCGCCCAGCGTTGGAGCATCGACCCGACCGAGCTGGACAATATGGACACGCCCACGCCCGGCCTCGGCTACATCGCGCTCGCCCCCGCCTCCTGGCGCCCCGAGCGTCTGCGCAAGGCGGGCTAACCCAAAGCTCAGGGCTTCAGCCCGTTCAAGCAGCTTGGCGCTTCTCGGACATGACGGCCGAACGCAGGGCACGCTGCGGCATGTCCGGGAGCGTGAAGATCGTCGCGGACCGGCGCACCGGGCTTTCGGCGACGATGCTCTTTTGGCGCCCCAGCACGAGAGTGCCTGTCGTCTGCTTGTAACGCTTGAGCAGGCGCGGCGCCTTTTTCGGAATGGGTTTCCCCGCGGGCGGCGTCGTTCGCCGCCGAGCGCCCTTGAGCCCCTTGGGGACATTCTGGCGGGCGATGGACCTCAGACGCGCGGCAAGCGCCCAGCGCCGCGCGCTCGAAATGGAGAAATCGGAAGCGAAGAAGCCGAAAACCCGCTCCACCTTGGGAGCCTGGCGCACCAGGAACAGGGCAGGCAGGAAATGCGAAAAATCGGGAGCGGCACCACGCACCGCCTTGGACCCGGCGAGCGCCCGGAGAATCCAGCCGAAAAACCTTCCAACAATCCCGTTTCCTGCAGCCGCGGCCGGCATAACCCACCTCCCAGAAGTCCGCGGACGGACTTGTTCTAAAGAGGAAGATTACATCGTTTGGTTAAAGCAAATATAATTTATCGTTACAAAATAATATGTTGGAGAAAAATGCTTACACAAAATGACAGCGATGAAGCTTCAGCCCGTCTTGCGCGCCCACGGACCTAAGCTGCGGATAACCCGGCGATCTCCGCCATCTGATGGGCAATCATCTGATCCAGGAATCCCTCGAAGCGCACGGTGAACGTCGAGAGCCCCCTTGGGTCGTTGCTCCATTCCTGAAGCTTTTCTGCGAACTGCTCCGGCAATTCCGCCGCCGTCTCGTCGAGATCCACGACGCTTGCCCGGAACGCCGCTTCGGTCATCGGCAGAAAAGGAATGGTCACCATGTCCAAGTGGCCGTCGGCATGGCGGCGGGGAGCATGCACGGCTGCCGCCAGCACGATAGTCCTCTGACCGTCGAAAGATGCAATCGCGCCGATCAGCAGCCGGGACGTTTCGAACCCGGCGGGCGCTCGATAGGTCCAGCTTTGTCCGGCGGCGAGATCCATATCTACGACTCCACAAAAACTACTGACGGCTCAAAGCTTTGAGCAACAACAGGGCTGGTAGCCGTGCATCGGGGCAGCTTTCAGGCGCCACCCCGCCGAAACTTAAAAGGAACTATGCGCCACCCGCCGGATGACCTTGTAAAAAAACGGCGTTGAAGGCCTTGCCACACCCGGCTCAAAAATTTGCAGTCTCGCAAAATATGGCGAAACGGCCGGGCTCGTGCCCGGAGCTTAGACTACCGGCCGGCTCTAGGCGAGCCGATCTCGCCGGGCACGCCGCTACGGATCCCGGGCGCCGAGGCCGCCCGCAGCGCCCTGCCCAGCCGCGCCGTCGTCAACTGCGTCCGATGCGATAATGCGATCTTCCCGCCCCTGGAAGGTATCCGCCGGCAGCGGCGCGTGATCCGCCTCGCAGGCGCGCGCAGAGGTCACCCCCGTGCGCCGGTCCAGAAAAAGCGACGTGCACGACGCGGGCGCCACAGACGCTTCCGCCATTCGGATCCAGCCGGAGGGCTGCTCCGCCCTGAGCGCGTGACGTGACGCGCTCGGCACAGCCTCGACCGCGGGGCCGCCTGCCAGCACCACGTTGGAAACGAAGCTCCAGAACCCGACGAAGTGCCAGAACACCGCGCCTCCCAGAAATCCGATGATGCTCCAGCCGAGACCGCTCAAACCATCGAGCAGCCGCTTGGCGGCATCGAGCCGCTCGCGAGCCGTGACAACCGGCGGAGCACCGGCCTCAATGGCCGCAGCGCCATCATGCCCCTCCGCGCGGAACTCTCCGCCCAACGCGGAAGCCAGACTGCGTTCGTTCGCAATTCCCTGCATGCCTCGAGCCTGCAATAGCGAAAACCAAACGCAGAACGACTCGAAGCTTGAGACGAGGCGGCGGTGGCGGCAAGCCGAAATGCGGCAATCAAAAGACCGCGATCCCACAGGCCCGCATGAGTCTCACAGAGACATGACCAATCAAGCGCATGATCCAACGCGGCTTTCCCGCATCCCATGAAGACAGGAGACTAGCGGAGACTGCACAGCAGCCGCAGACTTATCCACAAGCGAAGAAGCGTCGAGCTGCCTGAGCACGCGCGCTGAAAGCCGCGCCGCTCAGCGAACCGGCGGCACGTGCATCCGGGAGCTCCGGCAAAGCGCGCCCTGATCCTCGTTGTCGCCGCAGGAACGCGGCTCGCCGGTCTTCGAGAAGCAGATGCGGATCTCGCGGAAACGGCTTCCCGGGCCGCGGCAGGCCACCGCCATCATGTCGGGCTTGAGCTGCGGGTTCACCGCCGCGAACTCCCGAATGACGTCGCGCGGATCGAGAAACTGCGCTTGCGTGGGTTTGCGGAAACGCTCCGGCACCTTGAGGCTCGCGAACAGCCGCCGCGCGGTTTGGAAGTACCCCTCTGGCGTGAGGCCCGAGCAGGTCCCATGCTTGCGGTACTCATGAATGATCAGCCGCTTGCTCGGCATGATGTCCATCATGTCGTCGATGATGGATTGCGGCACGTAAGGCTTCACCCGTGTGGGGCAGTCCTCGGGATACCCGCGCTCGTGCTGCGGCCAGAGCCCATGCAGGATGAACGCATAGCGCCGCCCGTCCCGGCGCGCGCATTGCGTATCGTCATCCTGCCCCTCGGGGCTGTCGCAGTGCGTCGGGCTCCAGGAGAGCACCAGCGAGTAATAGTCGAACGCGCCCGCCGCATTCGCCTCATTCCGGGCGCCGCCACTGGTGTTGCGAGCCGTCGTCGCGGGCGGTGCCTCCCCGGACCGGTTTCCGCCCTCGTCGCCCTTGCGCTCGAAATAGGCGAGCACCAGGGCAATTGCGATCAGCGCCAGAAGGCCAGGGAGAGTGAGCTGAGGACGGGAGGCCATGAAGATCGATCGGGTCCGGTTCTGCTGCGGAGAGGGAAGGAGAGATGCCCTGTATCACGCCACGCGGCGCGAAAGCGCATCGAGTATTCTGACCCAGCTCCGCGCGCCCTTCTTGAAGCTCTTCAAGTTGTATTTCTCATTGGGCGAGTGGATACGGTCGTCCTCCACGCCGAAGCCGACGAGCAGGCTATCCATCCCGAGCGCGGCCTTGAACGAGGTCACGATCGGGATCGAGGCGCCGCACCCCATCAGCACGGTCTTGGTGCCCCACTCCTCCTCGAGCGCAGCGGCAGCGGCCTGCATCGCGGGCGCGGACGTGTCGAACCCGATCGCCGCGCTGCCATGCCCGCCGAGGAACTCGGCCTCGCAGTCGTCTGGCAGATTGTCGGTCACGAACTTGCGCACGGCGGCCAGCACGTGCTCGGGATCTTGCCCCGGCACCAGGCGGCACGTGATCTTGACCGAGGCCTGCGCCGGAATGACCGTCTTCGAGCCTACTCCCTGATAACCGCCCGTGATGCCGTTGAACTCGAGCGTCGGGCGCGACCAGAGCTGCTCGATGAGCGAAGCGGACCTCTCGCCGGCGGGCGTCGACAGCCCGATCGGCCCCAGCAATTGCTTCGCGTCGAGACCGAGCGCCTGCCATTGCTTGAGCTGCGCCTTGGTGGGCGCGACGATCCCGTCATAGAAGCCCGGAATCTTGATGCGGCCCTTGTCGTCGTGGATCTTGCCGAGCAGGCCGACGAGCGCGCGGATCGGGTTCATCGCCGGCCCGCCGTACATGCCCGAATGCAGATCGCGCGACGGTCCCTTGACGATCACCTCGATACCCGCGAGCCCGCGCAGCATGGTGGTGATGGCGGGCGTGTCCTTGTCCCACTGCCCCGTGTCGCACACCAGCACGAGATCCGCCTTGATCTCCTTGCCGCTTTTCTTGAGAAAGCCGGGAAGCGACGGGGACCCGCACTCTTCCTCGCCTTCGATCATCGCCGAAACGGCGAGCGGCAGCTCGCCCACGACCTCTTTCCAGGCGCGCGCCGCCTCCAGGAAGGTCATGAGCTGGCCCTTGTTGTCCTCGGCGCCGCGCGCAACGATGACCTTGCCGTTGGCCTTGTCGCTCGCGATGCGCGGCTCGAATGGCGGCTTGGTCCACAGCTCGAGCGGGTCCGGCGGCTGCACGTCATAGTGGCCGTAGAAGAGAACGTGCGGCGTGCCCTTCGCGACCTTCGCGCGATCGTGCCCCACCACGATCGGATGCCCCGTCGTCTGGCGCACGCTGGCCGGGATGCCGGCCTCCGTCAATTGCGCCGCGCACCAATCGGCTGCCTTGCGGCAGGAGTCCTTGTAGGCCGGGTCCGCCGAGATGCTCTCTATCCGGAGCAGCTCGAACAGCCGCTCGAGGCCGGCGTCGAAATTGCGGTCGAGCCGCTCGAGAACCTTGGCAACGTGATCCGTCATGGGAGTCCTATCTTGAGCAAGACGTTCGCGAGAGTGCGCGATCGGTCCGGTGCAGTCAAAGGGAGTGTTGGCGCATCCCGGCGGCTATGCCACAGTCCCGCACCGGGCATCAATCCGGCACTCTGGAGGCCCGGTCCGCCGAGTGTGGCCCCAATGGGTGGCGAGGTTGTGAAACAGTCTCTTAATCAAAATATTGGAGCACCTTCCCACCTCAAGATCTTCGTACGCTGAGGAAGCGGGATAGAAACCAAACGCAGCCTAGAACAGGCGATCGTTTCAAAGAGAGGCACACGTGTCAGTTGCCCGGCCATCTTCCGACGCGGCTCCGAAATGGGTCTACTACTTCGCCGCCGGAGAAGCGGAAGGCGGCGCCGCGATGAAGAACCTGCTCGGCGGCAAGGGCGCGAACCTGGCCGAGATGGCGAGCCTCGGCCTGCCTGTCCCGCCCGGCTTCACCATCACCACCGAAGTCTGCGGCCTTTACTACAGGAACGGCCGCGCCCTGCCGGAAGGACTTGCCCCGCAGGTCGAGCGCGCCCTCGTCAAGGTCGGCCAGGAAACCGGCGCGCGCTTCGGCGACGAGGAGAACCCGCTGCTCGTCGCGGTGAGATCCGGCTCGCGTGCCTCCATGCCGGGCATGATGGACACCATTCTGAACCTCGGCCTCAACGATCGCACCGTTCTGGGCCTCGCACGCCGCTCGGGCGATGAGCGCTTCGCCTACGACAGTTATCGCCGCTTCATCCAGATGTACGGCGACGTGGTTCTCGGCGTCGATCACGGGGTGTTCGAGGACATTCTCGACAACTTCAAGAACCTCAACGGCTACTCCTTCGACACCGAGCTCGGCGCCGACGAATGGCGCGCCGTCATCGCGCTCTACAAGACCGCCATCGAGGACGCACTCGGCGCACCGTTCCCACAGGATACGAACGAGCAGCTCTGGGGTGCCATCGGCGCCGTATTCGGCTCCTGGCTCAACGCCCGCGCCGTCACCTATCGCCGCCTCCACGCGATCCCGGACGAATGGGGCACCGCAGTCAACGTACAGGCCATGGTGTTCGGCAACATGGGCGACACATCGGCAACCGGCGTCGCCTTCACCCGCAATCCCTCCACCGGCGCCAACGAGATCTACGGCGAATACCTGGTCAACGCCCAGGGCGAGGACGTCGTGGCGGGCATACGCACCCCGCAGCCGCTCACCCTCAAGGCCCGCCTCGAGGCGGAGGACCCAAACCTCTCGCTCGAGGAGGAGATGCCTCAGGCCTTCAGCGAGCTGAAGCTCATCTTCTCGGCCCTCGAAAGCCGCTACCGCGACATGCAGGACATCGAGTTCACCATCCAGAACGGCAAAGTCTGGATGCTGCAGACACGCTCCGGCAAGCGCACGGCGGAAGCCGCTGTGAAGATCGCCGTCGACATGGCGGACGAGGGCATCATTACGCGTGAGGAAGCCGTTCTGCGCGTGGACCCTTCGGGCTTCACCCAGCTTCTTCACCCGACCATCGATCCCGCCGGTGAGAAGGAGCTGCTGACGACGGGGCTTCCCGCCTCACCCGGCGCCGCGGCGGGCGCCATCGTCTTCAACTCCGACGAGGCCGAACGCCAGAAGCAGCAAGGCCGCGACGTGATCCTGGTGCGCACGGAGACGAGCCCGGAGGACATCCACGGCATGCACGCCTCGGCCGGCATCCTCACCGCGCGCGGCGGAATGACGAGCCACGCCGCCGTGGTAGCCCGCGGCATGGGCGTGCCCTGCGTCTCCGGCGCCGGTGCGCTTCGCATTAACGAGAAGGCGGAAACGCTGAGCATCGGCCCGCGCGCGTTGAAGGCCGGAGACGTCATCACCATCGACGGCGCGACGGGGCGCGTCTACGCGGGTTCCGTCCCCATGCGCCAGCCGCAGCTCTCCGGCGACTTCGCCCGCCTCATCGGATGGGCCGACGACGCACGCGGCCTCGCCGTGCGCGCCAACGCCGATACGCCGAAGGATGCCCGCCAGGCCCGGTCCTTCGGCGCGCAGGGCATCGGCCTCTGCCGCACGGAGCACATGTTCTTCGATGCAGCCCGTATTCTGGCCATGCGCGAGATGATCTGCGCCACGAACGAGGCCGGGCGCCGCACCGCACTGGCGAAGATCCTGCCCTTCCAGCGAAGCGATTTCATCGAGCTGTTCGAGATCATGGGCGAGCTTCCGGTCACCATCCGCCTGCTCGACCCGCCTCTGCACGAGTTTCTGCCGCGCCACGAGCGCGAGCTCGAAGCCGTCGCGGCTGAGCTCAAGATGCCGGTGGAGAAACTCAAGGCCCGCGTGGCGGAGCTCTCCGAATTTAATCCCATGCTAGGCCTGCGCGGCTCACGCCTTGCCATCCGCTATCCCGAAATCACCGAGATGCAGGCGCGCGCCATCTTCGAGGCCGCCATCGAAGCGGAGAAGCGTCTCGGCGCCGCCATCGTTCCGGAGATCATGATCCCGCTCGTCGCGTACCGGCGCGAGTTCGACATCCTGGCGGGCGTCATCCGTGCCACAGCCGAAACCGTGGAGAAGGAAGCGGGCGCGCGTCTCGACTACAAGCTCGGCACCATGATCGAGCTGCCGCGCGCCTGTATCAAAGCAGACAAGCTGGCCGAGGGAGAGGACGGCGCCGAGTTCTTCTCGTTCGGCACCAACGACCTCACGCAGACCATCCTTGGCCTGAGCCGCGACGACGCCTCCCCCATTCTATCGACCTACGCGACGCAGGGTGTTTACGAGACCGATCCCTTCGTCTCCATCGACCAGCAGGGCGTCGGCGAGCTGGTGAAGATTGGCGTCGAACGCGGGCGGGCGGAAAAGCCGGGCCTCAAGATGGGCATCTGCGGCGAGCACGGCGGAGACCCGGACTCCGTGGCGTTCTTCCATAAGCTCGGGTTCGACTACGTCTCGTGCTCCCCGTTCCGCGTGCCCATCGCCCGCCTCGCCGCCGCCCAAGCAGCCATCCGCGCCAAGCTCGAGACCCCGGAAAAATCCGAGACCCGCCCGGCGTTCTGAGACGCGTTCTGAGCCTCGAAGGCTACCGGCCAGCAGGTCGTCACACCCATGAGAGCAGATTACGCATGATCCATCACCTGTCTCTCGGAGTGACCGACATCGAACGCGCAGCCGCATTCTACGATGCGGCCCTTGCGCCGCTGGGATATGTCCGCGTGTGGTCGGACCTTCGCCCTGGAGAGCCCAATCAGGCAGCCGGATACGGCGTTCCTGGCGGTGGCGACACGCTGGCTCTCAAGCATCGTCCCGAACGACATCAGCCGCCAGGCCCTGGCTTCCACCTCGCGTTTGCCGCTCCCGATCCGCACGCTGTCGAGGAGTTCTATCGTGCAGCCCTCCGGCATGGAGCGAAGGACAACGGCGCCCCCGGTCTCCGGGCGCACTACGGCCCCCGCTACTTCGCGGCGTTCGTCGTGGACCCCGACGGACACAAACTCGAAGCGGTTTTCAATGGTGAGCGATGACGACGCGCGCCGGAAGCAGCGAGCCTCCCGACGTTCACGCTAGTGGAGCAGATCGCGGTTCTCGATGCGATCGATCTCGTCGAGGCTCGGGCGGCGCGGTCGCGGGCCCTGCCGGCGCGGCATGAGCAGGAGCCACAGCACCAGCGGCGGAACGATGAAGCACCACGCCATCCAGAACGAGTAGTCCCGGTTCTTCCAGCCGGCGATGAATCCGGCCAGCGCGGCGGCCGTGATCGCCGACAAGCCCCAGATTACGATACCAGCCATCATGGCGGCGTTCCCTTCATAGTGCGTGCGTGAGAGCCAGGAGACACATGAGAAAGAACTGAGGCGAAATCAAGCTCCCAGTGCTGGAGGCGCAGCTTCACCCGCCCCCTCTCGCGATTGAGGTTAATCGCCGAAAAGCCAATGCAGCCGAATGCGTTCCACGCTTCACGCGGCAGGCGCGAAGTCGAGCCCGAGGTCGAGAATCGGCGCCGAATGCGTGAGCCCGCCTACGGAAATCAAATCCACGCCTGTCTCCGCGATGGCCCGCACCGTATCGAGCGTGACGCCGCCCGACGCTTCCGTCAGAACGCGCCCATCCACCATCTCGACGGCGGCGCGCAACGTCTCCGTGCTCATGTTGTCGAGCAGCACCGCGTCGATCGGATGTTTCAACGCCGCAGCGAGCTCGTCGAGCGTCCCGACCTCCACCTCGATCTTGACCATGTGCCCGGCATGCATCCGCGCGGAGATGATCGCACGCTCCACGCTGCCCGCCGCAACGATGTGATTATCCTTGATGAGGATCGCGTCGTAGAGGCCGGAGCGGTGATTGTGCCCGCCGCCGCAGCGCACCGCGTATTTCTCGAAGGCCCGCAGCCCAGGCGTGGTCTTGCGCGTGTCCACGATGCGCGCATGCGTGCCCGACACCGCGTCCGCAAACCGGCGCGTGAGCGTGGCGATGCCGCTCATGTGACAGAGGAAGTTCAGCGCCACGCGCTCCGCCGTGAGCAGCGAACGCGCCGAGCCCGAAACGCGCGCCACCACCGCGCCGTCTGCAACGCGATCACCGTCCGCCGCGAGTGGCTCAAACACCACCTGCAAATCGAGCGCATGAAAGGCCGCCTTCGCGACATCGAGCCCGGAGATCACGCCCTGACGGCGCGCGCCGAAAGTCGCCCGCGCCTGCGTCGTCGCGGAGACGGTGGAATCCGTCGTCAGGTCGCCGCGCGTGCCGAGATCCTCGAGCAAGGCCTGCTCGACGGCGCGCTCGATGATGAGGCGCGACAGGGTGCCATCCACAGGGCGTAGGCTCACAGCGGCATCTCCTCCGCGAGCTGCAAGCTCGCCGCGCGGCGCGGACGCGCGCCGATCGCTCTGATCTGGGAAAGCGTAACGGCGCTGCGATGCTGAAACTCCGCCGAAGGCTCCGGAAAGTCCGAACGGAAATGCGCCCCGCGGCTCTCCGTGCGCAACAGCGCGGAAGCAGCGATGATTTCCGCTGCGAGCGCCATGTTGGCGACGAGACCGTCCTCTCCCGCTTCTTCCCCGATCCCGCGCAGGATCGCGAGCGCCTGCTCGAGACCGCGCCCGGTGCGAACGACACCCACGTGCTCGCTCATGGTCCGGCGCAGAAGAGCGACGAGGTGAGCCCGGTGCGCCGCGTCGAACGGACGCTCCGCCGAGGTACGGTAGGTCCGCGCGATCGGATAGGCCATGGACGGCGTGACGAGGCTTCCGATATCGTCGGCCACGCGCGCGCCCAGCACCACCGCTTCGAGGAGCGAGTTCGACGCGAGCCGGTTGGCGCCGTGCAGCCCCGTGGATGCCACTTCGCCGACAGCCCAGAGACCTTCGAGCGACGTGCGGCCCGACAGGTCCGTCGCGACGCCGCCCATGTGATAGTGCGCTGCCGGCGCCACCGGAATGGGCTGCGTGACGGGATCGATGCCCGCCGCGATGCAATGGCTGTAAACGGTCGGAAACGCTGTTGGAAACGCAGCTCCGATCGCCTCGCGGCAATCGAGGAACGCGCCACGAGCCGCCACGATCTCCGAAAATACGCCGCGTGCCACGATATCGCGCGGCGCAAGCTCGCCTGCCGGATTGAGGCTGAGCATGAACCGCTCGCCCTTGCCGTTGATGAGCGTCGCGCCTTCGCCCCGCAACGCTTCGGACGCAAGCGGCGCTGGATCCATGTGCGCGTCGATGGCGGTCGGATGGAATTGCACGAACTCCGCATCCGCGATCACCGCGCCCGCCCGCGCCGCAAAGGCCACGGCCTCGCCGCGCGCATAGATCGGATTGGTAGTAACGGAATAGAGCGCACCCGCCCCGCCCGTTGCGAGCACGACGGCACTCGCCGGCATGAAATCGAAAGTGCCCGTGCCTTTCGCCTCCGTCCGCACGAGCCGCACACCGGCCACGCGCCCAGCGCTTCCCGAGCCGCCTTCGAGGATGAGATCCTGCGCCTCGTAGTTTTCGAGAACGCGGATCGAAGGCGTGGCTTGCACCGCCGCGATCAACGCCTGCATGATGGCCGCGCCTGCCCGATCACCCGAGACGCGCACCACGCGCTTCTGCGAGTGCGCAGCCTCCCGCGAGAGCACGTAGTGCCCCGCGAGATCGCGATCGAAGGGAACGCCATAGCGCAGCAGATCGGCGATGCGGGCTGGCGCCTCCGCGGCGATCACGTCCGCCACATGCGTATCGACGATACCGCCACCTGCCGCGATCGTATCGGCCGCATGCTGGGCCGGCGTATCGCCCTCACCCACAGCCGCCGCGATCCCGCCCTGCGCCCACACGCTCGACGCGCCCTGGCCGAGTGGGGCAGCCGCGACGACGGTAACCGGCAGAGGCGCGAGGCGAAGCGCCGTGAAGAGCCCCGCCAATCCAGCACCGATGATGACGATATCGCCCGCCCCAAGCGCGCCGGAAGGATCGGCGAAGCCATGGCTTGGAGGAAGGCTGCGATCGGAGTCCATGGGCGGACCTCCTGAAGTGCGTCCGGACGAAAGCGGAACCCGATTTCCCGGCAAGAAGCACGATCAATCGCGGACTGCTGGAGTAGGCCCGCAGCAAGCACACGCCGCAGGGAGAGGACGCGGGCCACGAGGGCCCGCGCCGGAAAAGCTTAGGCCGAAGCCTCCACCATGCGCTCGACCGCGCGGCGCGCCTTCTCGGCGACAGCGGGATCGACCGTCACTTCGTAACGGTTGTAGAGCAGCGCCTCGTAGATGTTCTCGAGGCTGATGCGCTTCATGTGCGGGCACAGGTTGCACGGACGCACGAACTCGACATCCGGAGCTTCCGCCGCCACGTTGGACGCCATCGAGCACTCGGTGACGAGCACCACCTTCGCCGGGCGCTTGGTCTTCACCCAGTCGATCATGGCCGCCGTCGAGCCCGTGAAGTCCGCCGCGTTGATGACGTCCGGCGGGCACTCGGGATGCGCGATGATGCGCAGGCCCGGCTCCGCTTCGCGCATGGCGTTCATCTCTTCGCCGGTGAAGCGCTCGTGCACCTCGCAGTGGCCCTTCCAGGCGATGATCTCGACCTTGGTCTTGGTCTGCACGTACTTCGCGAGATACTCGTCGGGGATCAGCAGCACGCGCGGCGCGCCAAGGCTCTCGACGATCTTGACCGCATTCGACGACGTGCAGGTGATATCGCACTCGGCCTTCACGGCGGCGCTCGTGTTGACGTAGGTGACGATCGGCACGCCGGGATAGGCTGCCCGCAACGCACGGACGTCCTCAGGCGTGATCGAAGCCGCGAGCGAGCAGCCCGCCAGCGGATCGGGAATAAGCACAGTCTTGTCCGGGCTGAGCAGCTTAGACGTCTCGGCCATGAAGTGCACGCCGGCCTGCACGATCACGTCTGCTTCCGCGCGCGCGGCTTCCTTCGCGAGCTGCAAGCTGTCGCCACGGAAATCGCCTACGCAGTGGAAGATCTCCGGCGTCATGTAGTTGTGCGCCAGGATAACGGCATTGCGCTTCGCCTTGAGCTCGTTGATCGCCTTCACGATCGGCGCGTAGTGCACCCACTCCATCGGCGTGACGACGTGCTTCACCCGCTCGTAGAGAGGCTCGAGCTCACGCTTGAGAGCCGGCGTGAACGCAAACGGCGGAACGACCGTCTCCTTCGCCCGCGAGCGCGGTGCGCAGCTCGCTGCGTCCTCCGTCCGGGGAAGCTCCAAAGCCGACTGGGCCGAGCCAAGCGCCATTTTGACCTCCGTTCTATCATATACTCTACTTGAGTATATGAAGGACCTGAAAAACACCGGCCATCTCAGGCCAGCCACCTCCACGACCACGTCACGTCGATCAACGCGCCATGTGTAACCTACGCCCGCCCCGTCGAAAGGTTCCATCGGTTATGCTCGATCAGAGCATTGAGCGTACAAAAAGAATCTAGTTGAGACGCCGGCGATTTTCCAGGCCGTTGCTGAAAATATTTACAGACCCGCCGCAGCAATGCGCAGCGCGGCGAGTCTAGCTACGCACGGGTTTCACACGCACGCCCGGAGCAGGCCGCTCCAGCAGCACCTCGCGCCGGAAGCGGAACAGCTTGGCCGGACGCCCGCCGGTTTGCGTCTTGACCTCGCCCGTCGGCTCCACGAGACCGGCGCTCTCGACCAGACGGCGGAAGTTCTGTTTGTGCAGATGCGGGCCGAGGATGGCCTCCACCGTCTTCTGCAGCTCGAACAGGGTGAAATCGTCCGGCATCAGCTCGAAGATGACGGGGCGGTATTTGATTTTCGCGCGCACGCGGCCGATCGCCGTCGCGAGGATGCGCCGATGATCGAAGCGCATGGCAGCGCCAAGCCGGGGCGCGGTGACGCCCCAGGAGGACGCAGATTCGCGCCCATCGCGCCGGGCCTCCTCGACGAGCCCCGCTTCGTAAAGCAGCTCGAAACGATCGAGCACCTTCTCCTCGTCCCACGCTCCGCCATCGAGGCCGAAGCAGATCCGCACGCGATCCTCGCGCTGCACGGGCCGCGCAGGTGCCGAGCGCAGAACAGGCCGCTGCGCCCACTCCTTGAGCCTGGGCTCGATCTCGGCGGAGAGAATTTCGGGTTTGCCTTTGCGCCAGTCTTCCCACGGGAAGAACTGATACCAGCTGCGCCAGGAGCCATGCTGCAGATCGCGCGCATGTCCCGTTTCGGTCAGCGCGAGATAGCCGATGGAAACCACGTGCGGAGAATGATCGGCGGGCTCTGCGTGCCGCCCGCGATCGCCGAACGTGTAGAGCTGTTCGACATAGCCGAGACCGAGGCCCGTCTGCTCCTCCACCCAGGCACGCAAGCCGCTTTCCAGCGTGCGATGCGCCACGGGCGAGAAGGGACCGAACGGAAGCCCGTCCGTCGCGCTCGCACTATCCGTCTCGTTGCGGATCACGAGCACGACGGGCTCGTCGTCGATCACAGCAACGATCGCGGCATTGAGCCCGATTTCCACGTTCGCGGCCTCAGGGCGCACCGCGGCGTGGAGTGCTTTTTCTGCGCCGGTTTCTCCATCGTGAAACCGCCGCTTGATGTTTGCATCTGTGACCATGGCATCCGCTCCTGATTGCCCGCTAAACGCCGATCGTGGCGATTTTCGGAACCAACGGAAGCGGGATTTTCTTTGCGAAACAGGGAATAAAATCGAAAGCTTCCGCAAAGCCCCAAAACACGCGTTATTGCGCTTGGCTGAGGTCGGAAAATCTCCGAAGAAAAAGATGCTGCGCATCTGCCGCAGGCAGCGGTTCGAGAGCGATCAGCTTCCGCTGAATCGACTCTCCCAACCTGGTAGGCTCACCAAAGTAGAGCAGCGCTTCATCGCGTGCGAAACCGGCGAGCCCTGTCGCTTCGTAAAATGCGGCGATGCTGTCGGCACGCTTGATCTTCGCCGTGATCGCCTCCGGAAGCCGCGGCGGCAGTGAAAAACGCCGGTGAATGGCCTCGAGCAGCTTCAATTCGAACGATTTGTAGTCGAGACCGATTGCCGTTTTGAACGGGCTAATCAAATCACCGATCACGTACTCCGCGGAATCGTGAAGCAGAGCCGCGAGCCGCCACGCCTGCGGCCAATCCGGATTGAGATCCTCCGCGATCTCCTCCACCAGCAGCACATGCTGCGCGACTGAGAACGCATGCGCCCCCTGCGTCTGCCCGTTCCACCGGGCAACGCGCGCGAGGCCATGCGCGATATCCTCGATCTCGATATCGGCGGGCGAGGGATTGAGCAGGTCCAGCCGCCGCCCGGAGAGCATTCTCTGCCAGGCGCGCGGAACGCGGGTCTCGGGCTCGGATCCAGGCTCGCTCATCGCAATTCAAGCCGTTGGTGGAACGAAAGCGCGCTGCAGCTTGGCGCACGCTTTGTGGCGCGGGCATCCGGTTAGATGATCGTTCACCATGCCCGTCGACTGCATGAATGCGTAGAGCGTGGTGGGACCCACGAACCGGAACCCCTCCTTCTTGAGCGCCTTGGAAAGCCGCACGGACACATCCGTCGAAGCCGGAACCTCGCCCACCTTGGCATAGGCGTTGATGGCGGGCTTCCCGCCCGCGTGATGCCACAGGAACGACGCGAGCGACTGCCGCTTTGTGAGCCCGAGATAGGCTTTCGCGTTGTCGATCGCAGCCAGCACCTTGAGGCGGTTGCGCACGATTCCCTCGTCCGCCATCAACCGCGCGATGTCCCTCTCGGTGTAGCGCGCGATGCGAGCCGGATCGAAATCATGAAACGCGCGCCGGAATGACTCGCGCTTTCGCAGGATCGTGATCCACGAGAGCCCAGCCTGAAAACCTTCGAGCAGCAGCTTTTCGAAGAGGCGCTGATCGTCCGCATGGGGCACGCCCCATTCCTCATCGTGATAACGCGCGTAGAGCGGATCGTCGATGCCGGCCCAGGGGCAACGCGCCAGTACGTCGGCGTCAGGCAATTTCATTCGGAGCCCCGAGCTGAAAGGTGGCGAACGACGGAAGCACGACGCGAAGCGGAAGACCGTTCACGGTCACCAGCGTGCCGCCGCGCTGCGCTTCTGCCACGCGGTCGAGCCTCAGGAGAGCAAGCCCGCGCTGGCCCGCAACAGATCCGAGACGGCCGATTTCAGCCTCCCCAACCAGAACAGGGAGCGGCCCCTGTGGCAGCTCGTGGTCGGCCTCCACAGGCACCACCCGCTTGCGAACCGTGGTGCGATGCTGCATGCGCGACACCACCTCCTGGCCCACGTAACAGCCCTTGTCGAACGACACGCCGTTCAACTGGTCCAGCAGCGCCTCGTGCGGAAACGTATCGCCGAACACGAAATCCCGCCCGCCTTCGGGAACGCCGAGCCCGATGCGATGAGCCTCATAAGCCTCCGGTGACGCGTTCACTGCATCCCCGGCATCACGCACCGCGGTCACATCCGCGATGAAACGGCTCCCGAGCGCCGGAAGACGCGGATCCGCATAGACCAGCGCTCCAGCCGGAACGTCGGACGGCACGGTCTCCCCGCCCCAAGCAGCGCCGACGGCGAAGTCAGCCGACACGTCGCGGATCTCTGCCTGCGCCCTGAGCTTGTACATCGAGAGCCGCTTGACGAGATCTCCCGTCTTCTCCCGCAGCGTATCGAGGAGAAAGCCGTCCCCTCTCTTCACCACCAGGAAGTCGAACAGCATCTTGCCTTGCGGTGCGAGCAGCGCCGCATAAAGCGCGTGCGCTTCAGCGATCAGCGCGATGTCGTTTGTGATCAGTCCGCCGAGCAGCTTTTCCGCATCGGCTCCCGTGACGGAAACGACACCGCGATCCGCCAACACCGTCACATGGGGCCTCGTTGTGGCGGTCGTCATGGGCGTCTCTCGAATACGCGACGATAGCTCGGCTCAGCGGTCGCGGCGGCCGCTGGCCGCGCGCTTCTTGAGAAGCTCCTTCTCGGCCCCAGCCTCCTGCGACACCGGCGCCGGTTTGGCAGCGGGCTTCGCAGCCGAAGCGCCACCCTGGGCCTTCGCCGTGATCGGCTTCTGGCAGGCCCACGCCGCCACTTCGTCGATGTCGTAGAAGCGGCAGGCTTCCATCAGCATGCGGGCTTCCGTCCACATGTCGCCGTCCACCATCGGCATGAAGAGATCGTGGACATTGTCCACGCCGAGATAGCAGCGCACACCCGCTTCCCTGAGCTTCACGAAAGGCGCGATCGAGTTGTGCAGCGGCGCCGTCATCGGCAGCTGCTTCATGCTGAGGGCCGCAGACGGGCAGATGATGATGCCCATATCCGCTTCCTTCACCTTCTCGATGATGCGGTCCTGCTCGCGATCTTCCTTGGCCGAGAGCGAGATCGCGTGCACGCCGAACACGCGGCCCTGCATGCCGTGCTCAATGGTCTTCTCCGCGAGAAGCTCGGTCTCGTTCTCGAGCGGATTGTTCTCCTGGTCGATGTGCACGTCCACCGGCTTGCCGAGCTTCTTGGCGAGCGACAGCACCACGTCGAGATGCTTCTCGGGCTTGGGCCGGTCACGCGAGGGCAAGCCGCCGCAATAATCCGCGAGCTCGCAGGCTTCCGCATACTGCTCGAACGAGGCCGGATCGAGCACGCCCTGCAGCGGCTGCACGCCCACCTCGAACTGGATGCGCCCCGCATACCGCTGCTTGACCTCGAGCGCCGCCTTGATCGGAAGAAGGCCGACGGTGCTGTCCGCGTCCACCATCGTTCGGCAGTAGGTTGCGCCCTGATGGATCATGGTCTCGACGCCGCGGCTGATGCGCTCCACGAGATCGTCGTGCGTGTAGTTCTCCTTGAGGTAGCGGTAGAGCTCCCACTTCTTCTGCATGTCGACCTGGCTGAGCCGCAGGTTCTCGTGCGTGATCAGATACGCCTTGTCGAAATGCGCGTGATGATTGGCGAGACCGCCGAGACGCTCTGCCGCCTGAAGGAACCGGAGCCTAAGGTTCCAGGGTTCGCTGTCGTCGGCGAGGCGGTAGCGATAGGTGCCGCGCTCGGCATCGATGATGATCTGCTCGAGCGTCGCGATGCCCACGTCGGCATCCGTGATGAGCGGAATTCCGTTCTCGATGGAGAGCTTGCGGATGAGCTTCGCATCCGAGCTCTCGTCGTAGTCCTCGTCGCCCGTGAGCACGTTGATGACGAGATCGAACCGGTTGGCCTTGAGGAACGAGAGAATGTTCGGCGAGCGCCCGTCGGTGATCTTGTGGATCTCGGTGCTCTTGATGCCGTTGGCAACGAAGAAGCGGTGCGTGCCGGGGGTCGCGTAAAGCTCGACATCGAGTGTGAGAATGCGCCGGATGGCGGGAAGCATGCGCTTCTTGTCCTCGGGGCGTCCGGCGCTGATCAGAAGGCTTTTGCGGCGCTGGCGTCCGAGGAGCTTCAGGTTGAAGGCCAGAAGCTCGAGTGAGATTGCGTTGCTCATTTTCCTGACCTCGTTTGTTGCGATAAGCGCTGGCTCGCGCGTCTTAACCCCGCGGAACGTCGCCGCGTGGTGGTCAGAATCGCACCTTATTGTAGTTGCCGCGCCAGCACCACCGGATTGCGTGGGCCATCCACGGTCGCCCGGCAGACAGAAGCTCGCCGACGTCGCCATCGGACATCCGCCCGCGTCCTGTACGCGAAGCGGCGCGGGCCTACAACGTCCGCGGAGGTTTAAGTCGTCGCACCCCCGCGGAACGCTGGAATTCAGATGCCTTGATCGGCAGGCTTCGCCTCGGGCGCGGCTCCGTTGGACGGCGGAGCAGCCGCATCCGGCTGAGCGGCGGCAGGCGGCGCCTCCGGCGCAGGCTCGCTAGCCTGCTGCGGCTGAGCCTTTGCGGCAGGCGTATAGCCCGGCGGCATCACGGTACCCGACTTCGGCAGGCGCTTCATCACGTATACGACCGTCGAGGCGTTGACGTGCTGCGCGAGATGCACGACGTGCTCGTTGTGCATCCGGAAGCAGCCCGACGAGGAAGCCGACCCGATCGACTTGGAATCGTTGGTGCCGTGAATGCGGTAGAGCGTATTGCCGAGATAGATCGCCTTGGCGCCCAGCGGATTGTTGAGGCCGCCCGTCATGCGGACCGGCAGGCCGGGCTTGCGTTGGCGCATCTCCGCGGGCGGGATCCAATCCGGCCAGTCCTCGATGCGCGACACCCGCTCGACGCCGGTCCAGGCGAAGCCCTGCTTGCCGACGGCGATGGGATACACATAGGCCGCGCTCTGCGAGAGCGTGTAGTAGAGCTTGCGTCCTGCGGTATCGATGACGATGGAGCCCGGTGCGAACCCGTTCGAGAAGCTCGCCGTTTGAGGTGCCTTCGCCGAGATGGACGGCCGCCCGCCGCCCTGCATCAGATCGACCGGCTTCATCATAGCCGGCCCCGCACCGAGATAGGACGGCTTGGAGCTGGCGGGCGGGCCACCCCACATTCCATACTGGCTGAGGCCCTGCGCGGCTGCCGGAGCAGCGGCTCCGAAAGCAACAAGCCCGGCGCCGAGAACGAGCGCGGAAATCCTGAACCCAAACATCATTCAACCTCGAAGTACGCTGACCCGACCGCACCGACCAATAAGGGCGCGGTCACTTACATGGGGGCACTATATCGAACCTTCCAGATACCTGCATCCCCACAGCGGAATTGGTTGATACCGTTTAAGAATAGAGGACTGCAACGCAAGGCGCGTCATGCCGCAGCTCGCCTCACGGGAAGAATGTCCGCCCCTTGCCCCGTGTGCCGCGAAATACCTCTACTGGTACTTCCGGAACGTGTGCCAGGTTCCATCCGCTCCGATAGCAATACGCCACCACGCCCATTTTTTCGCATCCCGCATGGACTTGGCAGCCGCGGGGGGCACGAGGCGATAGAGATCCACCTCCTCCTGAGGCTTCAGGCTGTCGAGCGGCAGCTCGGCCACGTACGGCCAGACGTAGACCATCGTGTTTTCGGGGTCTTTCCCGATGGCGAGACGCGCTGGAGGCAGCGCCAGCAGGTTCGCGATGGTCGCGAGCACCTCCCGCCCCTCTCCGTCGGCCGAGATCTTCTTCCAATACGCGATCGGATCCTTGTTCGCGTCCTCGCCGAAATCCGGCTTGATCTCGTTCCACTCGATGGCGCCCTTCAGCTCCGCCACATCTCCGGCGTGCACGGCTGCAAGGATCTGCTCGCGCATATCCGCCACGTTCGGAGGCAGCGCGCCATGGAACGCCCGCTCCTCGGGCACCACCTTTTCGGCAGCGCCGCTTTTTTCCGCGACCGCCGCTTTTTCCCCCGCAAGCGCCTGAAAACTTGAGGTATTGGCATGGACAAGGCACAGCGCCGCCGCTACCAATGAAAGCGCGCCAAGACTGCCGTTTGCGGCTCGCCGCCGGGTGTGCATCGTGGTGTTTTGCTTCGAGACCGCCCTTTGCGCGTCGGGAGCGCGTGCGATCCCATCCACAGCGAATGCGAGCACCTTCGGTTCGTAACCCATGAGGCTCTGATTTCCCTTCCATCGACCTGGGTCAGCCAGGTCCCATTCGAGGTGCAATGCCGGAAGTCGATATAGCGCTGTCGCCAAGGTGGCGCGCATGCAGCTAGTCCCCAACCTGCTGATCATCCCCGTTGGAATAGTGATCGGTGTGCTTGTCGCGGCTCCAGTCGGTCCCGTCAACGTACTCTGCATACAGCGCGCCATCGAACGCGGCTTTTGGGGCGGCCTCGCCGCCGGCATCGGCGCCATGCTGGGCGACGGCCTCATCGCTCTCTTCGCCAGCCTCGGCGTCGGCGCCATCTCGGGCGCCATCGAATATCACCGCCAGACAATCCAGATCGTAGGCGGCCTCGCGCTGATCCTGTTCGGCCTCAAGCTCTACGTCGCGCCGCCGCGCTTGATGAGCGTTCAGGCCGAGGGCGAAGGAGCAGCGTCCCTGCGCGACTATGCCTGGGACATCCCGAAAACGTTCTTCCTCACCATCACCAATCCCGGCGCCGTGCTCGGCTTGTTCGCCATCTTCGGCGGCATCAGCACCTTCGTGGAGGTCCACAGCTACGTGGACGCCCTGACCATGGTCGCGTCCATCATGGGCGGAAGTTTCATGTGGTGGCTCGGCCTCTCGCGCCTGATCGGCCGCCTGCGCCACCGCTTCAGCCCGGCGCATTTGGCTTACACGAACCGCATTTCGGGCGTGCTGCTGATCGGCTTCGGCGCCCTGCTGATAGGCGAGATGGTGCTGAAGATGTTGACCTGAGACAGGGTCACAAACGGAAAAACCCGGCCGCATGGCGGCCGAGTTTCAAGATCCTAGACGACGGAAAGCAAAGAAAACGAGCTTACTGCACGTTGCGATCGAGCGTGAATTCGCCCATTTCGATCCGCCGCTCGAGCCCGACTGCGAGCTTCTTGACGGCATCCTCTCCATAGAGAGAGACAAGATCGGTCAGCGCCGTGAACAGAGCGGCATAGGCCATCTGCTCCGGTGCGACCCCACTTTCCGTCCCTTCGTCCCAAGCCGCGAGAATAAGGCTAAGCGCGCGGAAGCTCAGGTCTTCGGACGAATTGAGTTCGATATGAGTAGCCATCACAGTCCTTCCCCCAGGAAGCTAATTCGAGAGCCAAGCCAAGCCACCCCTCGCCTCACGACTCTCGACCCTTGCAATTCGTACACCTAACACGGTGAACCTTGGCGACCAGACCCCGCGGTAATTCACAGTAAACTACCCGCTACCCTCTGTTTCGTGAGAACGCCGCCGCCGCATGGCGCTCGTCCTACCGAGTGCACTGAAGTTAAGGCGTATTCTTCACCAGTCCGTCGCCAATTTGAATGCCCTCGGCGAGGAAACGCTCGATGGACGACTGCGCCGTCGGCGTGCACGTCACATAGGTGCGCCGATAGCTGCGATAGCCTTGATTGAAGCTGCGTGTGAGGCGCGCCCGCCGCAACGCGGTGCCCCCTTCCGTGTCGAGCAGCTCTTTCATCCGGTCACGCCATACCTGCCCATCGTTCGCACTGCAAAGTTCGCGCAAGTAATGGACAGCACCCAGAATTTCGGCGAGCCGCATCAGCTTGTCGTCGTAGGGCTTGGTATCCCCCGGCGCCGCGACTGCGCCGCTCGCTCCGCCGCCCACGAGCGAGAGAGCAGCGCCGAGCGCCAGCAGCATCCCTTTGATGGTGGGCCGCCTCAGGCGCGGAAATTGCGGTTCGAACCCAGTCACGTATCGGCTCTCTCGGTTGTGCAAGGGAGTTTATCACCGATTCTGACCCCAGCATGGCGGGAATCTGGGAAAGCGCGGGCGGCACTAACCCTTGTGCTGGCGCGATTTACCATGTCCGCCACACCTCTCGCCCCGTGCGGAATTAGAGGATATTGTCTGCCGGCGCGCGATTGCGGCGAGCCGCACGGGTGGGGTCGAACGACAGAACGTTCGATCGGATCGCGCGCATTTGTGTGGGGGCGAAATCCGGAGATTGTGTACTCCGCGTTTCGCGTTGCGTGACGGGAGTAGAGTATGGGTTACCGAGGCGAAGATCTGGATCTGAGGACGCCCCAGGCCGCGCCAGGAGACCATGCCCAGCCGCAACAGGCCGACCCGTTTTTCGTAAGCCAAAGAACGCGTCCCTCCGCCGGCGCACCGCGCGGCGCCCCGATCTGGGTCGACGAAACCGTACTCGACTGCTGCAACCACGCCTTCGACGTGGCGGCCGCCCACCGCGCCAACGAGGTGCGCATCGAGCATCTCATCTACGCCCTCACCCGCACCGAGGACGCCGCCGAGCCGTTCGAAATCCGCGGCGTGCGCGTCGCTGCCTTGCGCCGCGAGGCCGCGACCGTCATCGCAACCGAGATCCCGGCCGCACCCGGCAACGGCAAGACCGTGCCGAGGCGCGCCGAAGCGCTCGAGGAGGTGCTGAGGCTCGCCGCCGCTCACGCCTACCGCAAGCAATCCCCCGTCAGCGTCGCCGACGTTGTCTACGCGCTGTTCGACAGCGGCGTCGAGTTCGCGAGCCTGGGGCGGCTCTTGCCTGGCGTCTTCCCGCGCACTCTGGCCGCCCCCATGCCGGAGGCTACGCTCGACGTCGAAGCCGTGCGCGAGCGCGTTCGCAGCGCCGCCGCCGTGCCGCCTCAGCCCTCTCGCACCATTTCATCTGACTTGGCGAGCCTCGCGGCCGCTCAGGCGCAGACCCAGCAATCGCGCATCGACACCCTCGAGCAATCGGTGCGTGCCCTCACCAGCGACTTGGCAAACGAGAGAAAAATCTTATCGGGAGTGCTGCAAGATCTGCAGCGGGAACTCATGGCTCAACGCGAAGAAGCGACCCGCCTCGGCGGCCTCACGCACGAGAAGATCCAGACCGTCTTCGGAGACCGCTTGCAGAGCCTCGAGCAGGCATTTCTATCGGCACGCAACCCGGTGTCGGCGGACTTCGGACCGCTTCAGGACCGCCTGGGGTTGCTGGAGCGCGCACTGCAGGCCGAGATCTCGGTGACACGCGCCGCGGTCGAATCCCTCGCCGCGAAGCAGACCGTGGATCTGGCACCGCTTCTCGATCGCCTCGAAGCCATCGAGGAAGCCGCCCTTGAGGAACGCGAGCACGCGCGCACGAACGAGCAGGCCTTGAACGCCAGCATCCAGGCCCTCACCGCCGGGCTCGAGCGTCAGCCGGGAGAGATCGCAAACCTCGTCTCGCCCCCCATCGTCGAGCAATTGAACGCCGCCGCCGCGGCGCGCGACGCCCAGCACACGGCCGCAACCGACAGCCTGGCGGAAGCCCATCGCCGTCTCGGCCTCTTGGAGGAGGCGCTCAACGCGCACGCCGCGCGGGCCGAGAACGCCGAAAGCCTCGCCGCGCAGGATCGCGCCAGCCTGCGCGACGCGCTCGCCCGCCTGAGCGAGACCATCGCCCAGGAAGTGACGAACGGACACGCGGCCTTCACGCGTCTCTCCGAAGGCTTCACGCAGGATCTCTCCGAGCTGCACGACAGCCTGGCCAAGATCAACACCAACCAGCACACGCTGGCGACCACGCTCGACAGCCAGGGGCAGGACGCGGCGGTCGCCGTCGCCACCCTCGTCGCCCGCATCCAAAGCCTGGAGCAGGCCGCGGCGAAGCCTGTGGAAATGCTGCACTCCCTCTCCACCACCGTCGAGAAGATGCACAAGGTCACGGTCGAGCGGTACTTCCGCCGGAACCGCTTCTGGTACTGGCTGTTCGGCACCGACGATTGGCTTGCCGCGAGCTGGCCGTCCCAGTCCGCGCGCATCGCCGAGGAGCTGCGCTCGATCAAGAACTAGCGCGAGGAGACGAGATTCCCCCTCGTCCTCACCCGCCGTGGAACTCTACTGCCTACTACCCACGGGCTACCTGTTGCCCGCTGCCTGCTGCCCCGACTTCATTTGCCCCGCTTCGCCCGCTGCACGGCGAGCTCGAGCGCTTCGAGGAAGCGCGATCTGTCCTGCCGCGTGAACGACGCATTGAAGCTGCCGCCTTCACCGGTCTCACGCAGATGCCGCGAGAGATCGCGCATCGCGAGCGCCATGCCGATACTCGCGTCGGTGAACGGCTTACCCGTGGGGCCGAGGGCCTGAGCGCCAGTCTTGAGGCAACGCGAGGCCAGAGGAATATCGGCCGTCACCGCGATATCGCCCGCCACGATACGGCTCGCGATCCAGTCGTCGGCCGCATCCGGCCCCTCCTGCACCACCACACGCTCGACTTTGCTGCCTTCCGGCAGCCGCATCCAGGTGTTGGACACGTAGACGATCGCAAGATCGTGCCGGTCCGCAACCCGCAGGGCCTCCTCTTTCACCGGGCAGGCATCCGCATCAACGTAAATGATTGTCACCCGTCTTCCCCAACCCTCACTCGCCGTCGCCCTACTGCCTACTGCCTACTGCCTACTGCCTACTGCCTACTGCCCGTTACATGCTGCCCGCTGCCGCCAAATAAGCTACACTCATTTTCATGAGCTGGCACAAAGACCGCGGGCCCGGCGAGCGCCGCGGCTATCACCATGGAAACTTGCGCGAGGCGCTGATCGAGGCCGCGCTGAACCTGATCCGCGAGAAGGGTCCGGCAGGCTTCACCTTTGCCGAAGCCGCGCGGGCGGCCGGCGTCTCTCCCGCCGCACCTTATCGCCATTTCCGCGACCGGGACGCCCTCATCGCTGACATAGCCAAGCGCGGCTTCGAGGCCTTCACCCGCGCGCTGACCGTCGCCTGGAACGAAGGGCGCCCCAACGCACGGGACGCTTTCAACCGCCTCGGCGCGGCCTATCTGGCCTTCGCCAGCAGCGAGCCCGCCTACTTCTCGGCCATGTTCGAATCCGGCCTTTCGCTTTCGGAATATCCGGAAGTCCGCGCGGAGGGAGACCGCGCCTTCGCCGTGCTGCGCGAAGCCTGCGAGGCGCTGATTGCCACGCTGCCGAAGGAGCGCCGCCCGCCGCCATTGATGATGGCACTTCACATCTGGTCGCTGTCGCACGGCATCGCCGCGCTGTTCGCTCGCGGTGATCAGGCCCGCCGCCCGATCCCCATGCGCCCCGAGGAGCTGCTCGAAGCCGCCGTGCTGATCTACCTCGACGGCCTCGGCATCGGCGGGCGCTGAAACCAGACCGCACGAACGACAACACCCGCTCCTCGCCCAGCACTTGCCGGGCATGAGCGCAATCGCGATGCATATCGATGATCGGCGCGCATCCGCGTTCTTGCTCACAGAGCCTTGATCCCGGCCGCTCGTGCCAAGCATGGCGCCGGGATGACGGCCCTGGGAGGAGAGCCGCTATCCGCGCAAATGGCGTCACCCCGACGTAGGTCGGGGTCCAGACACGCTGAAACGAAGGCCTACTTCTTCTCGGGTGTCACCACGCGGATCGAAAGCTCGCGAAGCTGCTTCGGCGAGACCTCACTCGGCGCACCCATCAAGAGATCGTTGGCCTGCTGGTTCATCGGGAACAGGGCTACGTCGCGCACCGTCTTGGTGCCCGTGAGCAGCATCACCATGCGCTCGATGCCGGCTGCCATGCCGCCGTGCGGAGGTGCGCCGTACTGGAACGCGCGCAGCATGCCGCCGAAGCGCTCCTCGACGACCTCAGGCCCGAGCCCTGCGACGCCGAACGCGGCGATCATCGCATCGGGGCGATGGTTGCGCACGCCGCCCGATGCGATCTCATAGCCGTTGCAGACGATGTCGTACTGGTAGGCCTTAATCTTAAGATAGTCCTCCGGGCTCGTCGCCGCCTGGAGCGTTTCGAGACCGCCCTGGGGCATCGAGAACGGGTTGTGCGAGAAGTCGATCTTCTTCTCGTCCTCGTTCCACTCGTAGAACGGGAAGTCGACGATCCACGCGAACGCGAAGCGCCCTTCGTCGACGAGCTTGAGCTCGCGGCCCACCTCATCACGCGCCAGCCCCGCGAACTTGTAGAACTTGGCTGGATCGCCAGCCGTGAAGAAGCAGGCATCGCCCGTCTTGAGGCCCATCTGCGCCTGAATGGCGGAAGCCCGCTCTGCGCCCACGTTCTTCGCGATCGGGCCGGCACCGGCAGCGCCTTCCTCCTCGCGCCAGAAGATGTAGCCGAGACCCGGCTGGCCTTCCTTCTGTGCCCACGCGTTCATGCGATCGCAGAACGCGCGCGAACCGCCGCCCGGAGCCGGGATAGCCCACACGCGCACCTTGGGATCGCGCTCAATCATCTGCGCGAACACCTTGAAGCCCGAGCCGCGGAAATGCTCGGTCACATCCTGCATCTCGATCGGGTTGCGCAGGTCCGGCTTGTCGGAGCCATACTTTGCGATGGCCGTGTCATAGGGAATGCGCTGCCAGCCGCGATCCACGCGCTTGCCGTCCGCGAACTCCTCGAACACGGAGGTCAGGATCGGCTCCATCGTCTGGAAAATGTCCTCCTGCTCGACGAAGCTCATCTCGAGGTCGAGCTGATAGAATTCGCCCGGCAGACGATCGGCACGCGGGTCCTCGTCGCGGAAGCACGGCGCGATCTGGAAGTAGCGGTCGAAGCCCGAGACCATGAGCAGCTGCTTGTACTGCTGCGGAGCCTGCGGCAGCGCGTAGAACTTGCCCGCGTGAATACGCGACGGCACGAGGAAGTCGCGCGCACCCTCGGGCGAGGACGCAGTCAGGATCGGCGTCGGAAATTCGTTGAAGCCAGCGTCATGCATCCGCGCGCGCAGCGACTTCGTGATCTGAAGCCGCTTCATGATGATGCCGTGCAGCGTCTCGCGGCGCAGATCGAGGAAGCGGTAGGTGAGGCGCAGGTCTTCCGGATAGTCCGGCTCTCCGAACACGGGGACCGGCAATTCCTTGGCTTCGGACAGCACCTCGATCTCGGTCGCGTAAACCTCGATCTCGCCAGTGGGCAATTCCGCATTCGTCGTGCCGTCGGGGCGCTTGCGCACGCTGCCATCAACGCGGATCACCCACTCCGAACGCACGGTCTCGGCCATCTTGAAGGCCGGGCTGTCCGGGTCGGCAACCACCTGCGTCACGCCATAGTGGTCGCGCAGATCGATGAACAGAACGCCGCCATGGTCGCGCACGCGATGGACCCAGCCGGAAAGACGCGCCGTGGTCCCGATGTCGCCAGACCTCAGCGCCCCGCACGTATGAGACCGGTATCGATGCAGCGTCCCCTGAGCCGCCCCTGCCTTGCCCACGCCCGCTTCCGCCTTCTTCCCGTCTGCCATCTGCCAATACCTTGAGGCCCCGATCCAAACGCCGGATCGAACGAATCCGGCGTGCCCGTGGCTATACCCCTGATTGAAGTTGGCGGAAAAGCGCATGATGCCCCCGCAAAGTCAAGGCTTTGGGGACCGTTCCGGCAGACCGGAGCGGGCAACCCGGGAGCCACGCTTGCAAGTTCGAGAAAGCCGATTTTGAATCAGTCTCTTAGGTGAAAAGAGCCCGTCGGCATCACCCCCCGCAGCGAGGCAGTCAGGACGAGCCTGGGGAAGCTGCCCAAAGCCGCCTTGTCCAAGTTGTCTGGCTTCGGTCGATCGGCGGGTTCAGACCAGGACCAGCACCACCAGCCACATCGCCACGGACGCCGAAAACAGCCCCGCGCTGAGCTTCAACTTTCCGGAAACCTCCCGGAATTCACGCTCAAGCGTCCCCAATTCCGTCAAACGGCGGCTAACGGCCTCGAAAGTCCGAAAAGCTTGATAATCCCCTTTCGAATTTCCATCGACCGCATCGAGCCGCGTTTTCAAGAAATCAAATCGGCGCGAGAGATCGTCGATCTTTGCAGCGCGAGCCTTATACTCCCGTTCCTGAAATTCGGAAAACCGGTAGCTCCGCGATGCGTCCTCGCGCACCTCTGCAATGTCGCCTTTCAAAATCTGGATTTCCCGGCCGAGCGAGCGGATCTCCAGAATAACCTGATCGAGCTTGATGGCCGTATCGGAGACGAACGCATCCCGCGCGATAAGCTGCACCGCGGGTCCGGTCGCCACACGCTTGAATGGATTTTCTGCGATCATATAAGGCTGAAGCGCGGAGCTTCGGACACCGATCGGGCTCTTCCTGCCAAGCTCTTGCACGCCACACTCCTACGCGACACCTTAGCGGCCGCAACGCCCGCGACACGTCATGCGGGGCAACCGCACGCGGAATGGCAGCGCAAATCAATATTTTGGAGTTTCGTTTTCAGGATTTGAACAAGGCGAGCAAAATCGGAAACCGGCCAACAATAGTTGGGCCTAATCCGAAACCTTCGCCCTCTAGAAATCCGTGACTGCTCGTGACCCGCGCCTGCGGAATTTTATACATCACAGGCGTTTACTTGACTAGATGTCGCACCCTGCCATTTTACTTTTCTGCCGGATTTTATTTTGGCCGGACTTGGCGCGCGCGAAAGGGCACGCCTTCAAGCGGCGAGAACCGCAAGCGAGCACGCCGGACCGGCCGAATGGACCCGGACGGCCGCGCCGCAGCGTCGTGTCTCCCCGACGCTCATCGGGGAGAAAATGCGCCCGGCGCGCACGGAACTAGCGACATCCGCGCTTCCCGTGTCTATAACCGTCGCGCAATGCGCGTCATTACCTCGACTTCTGCCCTTTCCGAAACCTGCTCCAGGCTCGCCGCCGGCGACTTCGTCGCCGTCGACACCGAGTTCATGCGTGAGCAGACGTTCTGGCCCGACCTCTGCCTGATCCAGCTCGCCGGCCCCGGCGACGAGGTGATCGTGGACCCGCTGGCGGAGGGCCTCGATCTAAAGCCCTTCTACGACCTCATGGCGGACGAGAAGGTCGTGAAGGTCTTCCACGCCGCGCGCCAGGACATCGAGATCGTCTTCTCCGAGGCAGGCCTCATCCCGGCGCCGGTCTTCGACACGCAGATCGCCGCCATGGTTTGCGGCTTCGGCGAAAGCGTGAGCTACGTCAATCTGGTGAAGAAGATCACCGGCCGCGACCTCGACAAAAGCTCGCGCTTTACCGACTGGAGCCGTCGTCCGTTGACGGAAAAACAGCTCGTCTACGCCATTGGCGACGTCACTCACCTGCGGGACATCTATACCCACCTCAAGACCGAGCTCGAGGTGACCAACCGGGAATCGTGGCTGGACGAGGAGATGGCGGAACTGACCGCGCCCTCGACCTACGAGAGCCACCCGGAGAACGCTTGGCAGCGCCTCAAGATGCGCGTCAAGAACCGCAAAGCCCTCGCCGTTCTGATCGAGCTGGCGGCCTGGCGCGAGCGCCTTGCGCAGGCGCAGGACGTGCCGCGCGGACGCATCCTGCGCGACGAAGCTCTCTACGACATCGCCAACCAGCAGCCCACGAGCCCGGAGAAACTCTCCGAGCTTCGCACGCTGAGCGACGGCTTCTCGCGATCACAGCGCGCCAAGGAGATCGTGGACGCGGTGAAGCGCGGCCTCGAGCGCGATCCGAAGACTGTGCCAGCGCTTCCGCACAGCCAGCCCATGTCCGCGGAAGCCACCGCCACCATCGAGTTGCTGAAGGTGCTGCTCAAGGCCTCCGCCGCACGTCACCGCGTGGCCCCGCGCCTCATCGCAGACGCCGACGATCTGGAGCGCATCGCGAGCGAAAAGGATCCCGATGTCCCCGCCCTCAAGGGCTGGCGCCGGCAGCTCTTCGGCGAGGATGCGCTCAAGCTGAAGCGTGGCGAGTTGGCTCTGACGCTCGCCAAAGGCGAGGTGCTCGCCATCGGCCTTCCCGAGGAGAGCTGAGCGCGGCGGCACGACACTCCGCTGCCTGTTGCCCTACTTCCTCGGATCGTACTTATGCTTCTGGCGCCATTCCGTCAGGAAGTACGAGAGGCTGTCGTCGATGGTATCCGGTAGCACGATGCGCACCGTGACCAGCTCATCGCCGGTCGCTCCCGTCGCCGCATTGCGGATGCCCTTGCCCTTGAGCCGCAGCACCTGCCCGGAGCTGGTGCCCTTGGGGATGGTGAGCTGCACCCGGCCCGACGCGGTCGGAACCTCCACCTTGCCGCCAAGAACCGCCTCGTCGATGGTGATCGGCACCTCGATCAGGATGTCGTCGCCCTCGCGCCGGAAATCGCGATGCGGACGCACGCGGATCTCGACCAGCGCGTCGCCGGATTCGCCGCCCGCCACGCCAGGCTCTCCGCGCCCGCGAAGACGGAGGATCTGCCCGTCCGACACACCTTCCGGCACGGCGAGATCGAGCACACCGTTGTCCGGCAGCGTCACCCGCTTCTTCGCGCCCTGCACGGCCTCCAGAAAATCCACGTCCAGCGTGTAGCGGACATCCCGCCCCTTCGTGGAGAACCCGGCGCGGCCTCCACCGCCGCGTCCCATGCCGGAGAACAGGTCGGAGAAGACGTCGCCGAAATCCTCGAAGATCGGCCCGCCGCCACGCGACCGCGCCCCCGCGCCCTGCGGCCGATAGGCAGGCCTGCGCGGCTCGCCCGAGGCATCGATCTCGCCAGCATCGAACTGCCGGCGCCGATCGGGGTCGCCGACGATGTCATGCGCCGCCGTCACCTTCTTGAAACGCTCCTCGGCCGTCTTCGATGGATTGACGTCGGGATGCAGCTCTTTGACGAGCTTGAGGTAGGCGCGCCGAATCTGATCGTCGGTCGCGCCACGGGGCACGCCCAGAATTTCGTAGGGATCATCGGCCATGAGCGGCGTGCATCCTTAGTGTGCTTTCATCCCACAATCGCTTCGAGCCCCACCGCGCGATCCGGCTTTCCGGCAAGAAGCAAGATCCTGGACAGGGGCGGGTCAAGTGCAAAGAAAACACTCAGCGCGAGGATATGAAGGCCGGTCGGCCACTGGCTACGATAGATACGGGATCAGAAGCGCCCGAGACCAGCGCAAATTTGCGTCTGTGCTCAGCCCAGAATGCGGATCTCCGGCTCCCGTTGCACAAGCTCTGCGAGCATTCCGAAGCGCCGCCTCAGCCGTTCGCCGTCGAGCGCCTCGTAAGTCCTGGGAATGGTGAGAACGAGCTTCGGTCCCTCGTAGGAGAGCTTGGTCTCGTCGATGACGCCCGGCATGCCGATCGAGAGCATATGGGCCGCGCGAATGGCCGCGCCGATGATGCGAGCGCGTTTCTGCGCCCGCTTGCTGACCGCGAGCCGGAGCCGGGCCGAAAGATCGTCCCCCTTCGCCTCGTCCGATCCCACGTGCCGGTAGTAGACGGCGAGCGCGAGGAAGATGCGGCCGGGATGATCGATACCCGACATCCCCGAGTGAGCCACCACGTTGAGGCTTTGCTCACCCCGGTAGTCGGGATGCGCCCGCCAGCCGATGTCGGAGAGAAGGCACGCGGCATGTCTCAGCCGCCGGTCCTCCTCCGTTTCCTTGAGGCCATCCCCCTCGAACAGCGCGTCTGTCCATGAGCAGAGCTCGTGCGCATGTGCGACCGAACGGGACCTGAGGCGCGCATAGTCCTCGCAGAAGCAGAGCAACGGATCCTTGGCCTGCTCGTGCGGCGTCATGAGGCTGAACAGCAGCCCTTCGCGGATGCCGAAGACGGAGAAGATCACCTCCGAGGGCGCCAGCGCCTCGAGCAGACGTTCGAGCACCAGCGCGCCGTAGGGCACCACGTCGCGCCGCGCGCGCGCCACCTCTTCCATACCCCTGAGAGTCGAAACCTTCTTCGTCCGGCGCACAAACTGGCAGAACTCGATCGCCTCGCGCGTCGGAATGGAATAGCCGTGCATCACGCGCAGGGGGTAGTTCGTGTGCTCCATGTGCAGCTTGGCAAGCGCGCGCCACGTGCCGCCGACCGCGTAGAACGGACGCCCTCGCCCGTTGACCAGCCAGTTGATGCGCGCAACCGATTCATCCACCACCGGCAGCGCGCGCTCGATGCGGTTCGCCGTCTGGTCGATGAGACGCAGGCCGCCGAGCGGCAGGGTCGCCGCGTCGTTGAGGCGGTCCTTGTAGATGTCGATCACTTCGAGGCTGCCGCCACCGAGGTCGGCCGCGAGTCCGTCCGCATTCATGAAGCCCATGCGGATACCGTAGGCGGCGAATTGCGCTTCCATCTCGCCGGAGAGAACTTCGATACGCGTGCCGGCCGCCTTCTCCGCGCGCACGATGAAGTCGTGCCCGTCCTCGGCTTCGCGCACTGCCGCGGTGGCCAGCACACGGAGGTTCTTTACCTTGAGGATATGCGCGATTGCGCGGAACCGCCGCAGCGCCTCGAGCGCCCGCTCCACGCTCTCAGCGCCGAGATGCCCGGTGGAGGCGATCGACTTGCCGAGCCCGCACAGGACCTTCTCGTTGAAGATCGGCATGGCCGCCCGCACGGCGCCCTCGTACACCACGAGACGCACCGAGTTCGACCCGATGTCGATCACGCCGAGAGGCTCGAGCTCCGTTGCTTTTCCGCGCCCGCCGAACACCTGCGTCAAGCTCACCGATGAGTCCTGCCCGGAGCGACTGTTTTTGCCAAACCACGCCAAAAACGCGAAACCCGCTCTACATCATGAGTTTAGGCCGTGAAATACGCGTCTGCTTGATAGGGGCTCAAGCGGCGCCGGTCTAGTCTTTTTGCAAATCGAAGCGCGGGGGAAAATGCTTCTTGAGCGCCTGTCCGCGCCCCGAGAGCGAAGGATTTGTCATGAAGTACTTGTGCGCGTTGAAGGGCATTTCGCCCGGGGCAGGCTCGATGCGGGAGGACGACCCGTCTGCCTTGATTTCCCAGCTCTGCTGGTTGTCCTTGAGATTGGCAACCATGATCTGGTCGAGAATCTGCTCGTGCACGGTGGCGTTCTTGATCGGCACCATGGCCTCGACGCGCCGGTCGAGGTTCCGCGGCATCATGTCCGCCGAGCTGATGTAGACCGCAGCGGCAGGCGACGGCAGCCCTTCGCCCTCTCCGAAGCAGTAGATGCGCGCGTGCTCGAGGAAACGCCCGATAATGCTCTTGACGCGAATGTTCTCCGAGAGCCCCGGAATGCCCGGCCTCAGGCAGCACACGCCGCGCACCACGAGATCGATTTCGACGCCCGCCTGGCTCGCCTCGTAGAGCGCATCGATGATCTGCGCATCGACGAGCGAGTTCATCTTCATCCAGATCGCGCCGGGACGCCCCGCCTTCACATGCGCGATCTCGCGCTCGATGTGATCGAGAATGCGGTTGCGGATGCCGCGCGGGCTCGCTGCCACGTACTCGAGCTCCGCAGGCTCACCGTAACCGGTGACGAAGTTCAAGATGCGGGTGACGTCGCGCGCGATACCCGCGTCCGTCGTGAAGAGCGAAAGATCCGTATAAATACGGGCCGTCTGCACATGATAGTTGCCGGTGCCGATGTGGCAGTAGGTGACCAGCTCCGAGTTTTCCCGGCGCACGATCTGTCCGAGCTTGGCGTGCGTCTTGAGCTCGATGAAGCCGTACACCACGTGCACGCCCGCCTTTTCGAGATCGCGTGCCCAGCGGATATTGGCGGCCTCGTCAAAGCGCGCCTTGAGCTCCACCACCGCCGTGACGGACTTGCCCGCCTCGACGGCCTCTTTCAGCGCCTGCACGATCGGACTGTCGCGCGACGTCCGGTAGAGCGTCCACTTGATCGCCATGACGTTGGGATCGGCCACCGCTTGCCGCAGGAACTGCACCACCACGTCGAAGCTCTCGTAAGGATGGTGGACGACGAGATCCTTCTTGCTGATGGCAGCAAAGCAATCGCCGTTGAACTCGCGAATGCGCTCGGGGAAGCGCGGATTGAACACGCTGAACACGAGGTCGGGCCGGTCCGGCACGATGAGCTGCGACGTATCGGAAAGCCCGAGCAGCCCTTCCTTGAGGAACACGGATTCCTCCCCCACCTCCAGCTCGTCGATCACGAACTTCTTGAGCCTGTCCGGCATGCGCGCATCGAGCTCCAGCCGGATCACATGGCCACGGCGCCGCCGCTTCAGGAGCGTCTCGAACGAGCGCACCAGGTCTTCCGCTTCCTCCTGCAGCTCCACGTCGCTGTCGCGCAGCACGCGAAACGCGCCCTGGCTCTTCACGTCGAAGCCGGGGAACAGCTCCGAGATGAACATGCCGATCAGCTCCTCGAGCTGAATGAAGCGAAGCTGCGTCGACTTCGCCGTCTCCTCCACGCGCAGCCGGATGAAGCGCTCGAGCTGGCTCGGGATCGGGATGAGCCCGCTCATGGCCTTCGCATCGCTTTTGCGCTGCATCCAGACGACCATCGTGAGCCCGAGGTTCGGAATGAACGGGAACGGATGGGCGGGATCGACGGCAATCGGCGTGAGGATCGGAAAGATGTGCGAGAGGAACAGGCGCTGCAGCCACGTCTTCTCGGCAGGCGAGAGACCGGCGGGCTCGACGATCTCGATACCCGCCGTGGCCATGTCCTTCTTGATCTCGTTCCAGCACGCCTGTTTGTCCGCGACGAGCTTAGCGGCGAAGCGATTGATCTCCATGAGCTGCTGCTTCGGCGTCAGGCCATCCTGGGTCAGCGTCGCGACCCCGGCCGCGATCTGGCCGTAGATGCCCGCCGCGCGCACCATGTAGAATTCGTCGAGGTTGGAGGCGGAGATCGATAGGAAGCGCAGCCGCTCCAGCACCGGATGCTGCTTGTTCTGGGCCTCTTCGAGCACGCGCCTGTTGAACTGCAGCCACGAAAGCTCGCGATTGTAGAACCGGGCAGGACCTTCGGGCACGGGAGTTGCGGGAACCGGCGCGCGTGCTTCCACTTTCTGCTTACCTTTTGCTGAAGCCATGTCGTCTTTCCTGCAATCATTCCGGCCAATCGGTAGGCCCGAATGAGGCGTACAACGTGCAACAGTATGATGACGGCCTTAGCGCCTGTTTCATCACGCAAAAAAGCCGCGGTGGCTGGCCCCCTGGTGGAAATGGCGCGCCAGAACGGGAGATCGAATCACTTTCGCACCCGATGAGGCGCAACACCATCGTGACGAAAAGATCCTAGCCTTCGCCGCCGCCATCTTCCGCATCTTCGCGCTCCGCCGCAAGGGCAGCCGCGGCAACGGCTCGCGTCACCTTCCGTTGCATGGCGAGCGAAAGCCTGTCGCACACCGCGACCACCCGCGTGGCCGCATCCATCGAGCGATCCATGTGCAGCGCAAGATAGCTCACGACATGCGGCTCGACGGCGAGTTGCCGGTCGGAAAAGAGCTTCACCAGAACGGAGCGGATAAGCGCTTCGTCAGGCGGCTCGATCAGCACCGGCGGGATGGCCCGCAGCCGCGACCTGAGATCCGGCAGAGCGATCGTCATCTCTCCCGGCGCGATGCGGGAGGTCATCAGCAGCGAGCCGGACTTCTCGCGCGCGAGATTGAGCAGATGGAAGAGAACCTGCTCGCTCCCGATACCGCGATCGATGTCCTCCACCACGAGCGTGCGCTGCTGCTCGAAAGCGGCAACGGCCGTCTCGTCGAGCGTACGCGCAGCCGCCACCGAGGCATGCGAGCGCGCGCGCCACACGTTGGCGAGGTGGCTTTTGCCGGCGCCTGCCGGTCCGACGACAGTCGCCGCATGAAGCGGCCAGCCCGGCCAGCTATCCACGAGATCGACAGCCGTCGTATTCGACCGGCTGACGAGAAAATCCTCGGCCTCCTGCGCTTGGCGATGAGGAAGCGCGAGCACGAGCTGCTGGGGCTCCGCTGCTTTGGTGGCGCGTGCGGTCATGGCAGCGTCTCGATCGTAGCGGGAGCCGTGCCCCGGTAGACGGGGCTCTTCAGATAGACATCGAGCGCAAAGCGGATCAGCACGCCCAGCGCCGCAGCCAGCGGAACCGCGACCAGCGTGCCGACGATGCCGAACAGATAGCTGAACACGAACAGCGCGAAGATCAGCCACACCGGATGCAGACCGATCTTGGAACCGACGATGGTGGGGCTCAGGAAGCCTGCGTCGAGCCCCTGCGCGGCCAGAAACACCCCCACCACGACCAGGATCGGCAGCATCTCCGGCCAGAACTGAACGATGGCGACGGTCGTCGCCGTCATGAAGCCCAAAGCCCAGCCGACGAACGGAATGAAAGCAAGCAACCCTGTCATGAGACCGATCAGAAGTCCGTAGTTGAGCCCGATCGCCGAGAGAGCGACCGCGTAGATGATGCCGAGAATGATGCACACCGTTCCCTGCCCGCGCACGAACGCCGCCACCGCGTCGTTCATGTCGGAGGCGAGGCCCCTGAGCGAGGCCGCGTGATTTCGCGGCAGCCAGCCATCGATCTTTTCGAGCATCGGGTGCCAGTCCACGAGCAGATAGAAAACGACGAGCGGCGTCACGAGCATCAAGGCCAGGAAGTTCACGATCGTTAAGCTGCCGCTCCAGATCGAAGTCGCCGCCCAGCCCGCGAGGCTCGCCCAGTTCTCCGCCAACTGGTCCGACGCGCGTCCGATCTGCGCATCCAAACCGGCGAAACCAGGGCCGAGCCGCTCCCGGGCCCATGTTTCCAACGCGCCCCTCAGCCGCGTGATCTCACCCGGAAGCGCCGCCGCCAGCTCCTGCGCCTGCGTGAGGATGATCGGCACGATCAGCACCAGCGCCGCGATCATCACGACGGCGAGCGTCGCGACGATCAGGAGAGAGGCGACGACCCTGTTCAATCCGAGCGAAACCAGACGATCCGCGAGCGGGCTCAGGAAATAGGCGATCGCGATACCGGCGATGAACGGCAGCAGGATGTCCTTCAGGACCGCGATCGTGAGGATGAGCAATCCCGCCGCCGTGACCCAAAACAGAACCTGCCGCTCCGCGCGCATGCCTTCCCCCGTGCCGGGCGCGCACGCCGCGCGCCGCTCCACTGCGGGGACTTTTACCCAGACATGTGTCGAAGCCAAGCCCGCAGATACGCCCAGAGCGACGCGATCGTAAGCGCCCCCGCAATCCACACCAGCCCGACCCGCAATGTTTCGAGCCCGAGGCCGAAGCCGTCGTCGGCGAGCACGGTGGCCGCCAGCACGATCTGCGCCGCGGTATTGGCCTTGCTGACGATGAGGGGGCTTATGCGCACCGGATGATCGAGCAGCCAGGAGAGCATGACGCCGACGACGATGAGAATATCGCGCGAGACCACCGCGATCACGAGCCACGACGGCAACGCGCCGCGCACGCCGAGGGCTACGAAGATGGAAACGATCAACAGCTTGTCGGCCAACGGATCGAGATAGGCGCCGAGTTCTGTCGAAAGGCCGAAGCGCTTGGCGATGAAACCGTCGACCGCGTCAGAGACACCCGCGAGCACGAACGCGAAGAACGCGAGCTGCGTCTGTCCCGACACCAGAAGCCAGAACACCACGGGCACCAGGATCACACGCCCTAACGTGATCAGGTTCGGAATGTTCAACTGGCTGGTACCTGTCTCTCGAAATACGACCATACGTCACGTTATCCGACATCAAATCCAACCGGCCCCTCTGTACGGCTGGATCCGACCGGCTCGATGGCCCGAGCGATGCACAAGACCTGAAAACCAGTCGATCCCAAAAAGGCGCAAGACGCACCTTTCGGGCGTCTTACGCCAACCGGCCAAATTTTGCACCCGATCTCGTCAATCTGGCGCGCAACCGGTCACTTAAGAATTTGAATTCGAGCACGATAAGAGATGTTGATCGCGAGCAAAATCCGTAATTTTGCCTAATAGCCGGACCGGAGCGTCCACAATCCTCCGCCGGCGGTCAATGTCAGGCCCTGTCGGGCCAATACGGGTGCGAGGCCCGCGCCTCCCCCGGGATAGCGGAGAGAAACTTCCGCGCTGCGCGCCGAGACAGCCCCGATGCGCACGTCGTCCACGCCCGGGAGATCCAGAAGACGCCCCCTGAGATCGTTCCACTCCCCGAGGCTCGTGAACTCGACCGCCATGTGAACCTCGCCACCGCCACCGGAGAAACCGCCGCCCTGGCCGCCCTCCTCGGTCTTGGCGACTTTCCAGCGCCCTTCGAGCACGCCTTGCGTCACCACGGACGCGAACTCCATGGCGTAGGCGACATCACCGTCCGTGAGCCGATAGCTCCGCCGCCAGGAGAGCAGTCCGGCCGGATCGATGCCGGCCAGCGTCACGTTGAGCTGCTTGCCGGCGGTGTCCACCTCGGCAACCGCGAACAGCACGTAATCCGCTTTGTACTCGTTCGTCAGGATGCGCTCGACGCTGTCGTCGCCGTTGATGGCTGCCGCGATCGTGTCGTCATGAACCACCGGCAGAAGCGTTTCGATCTTGAGCGGCGTCAGCGTGTTGTCGAGATCGAGCCCCTTCCACACCTGGCTCCACGTTCCGCCCGCCGGACGATAGCGCATGGCCCCTTTCTCGCCGGGCTCTGCCGTCACCGGCACGAGCACCATGCGCGGAGCCTGCTCCTCCACGAACGGCACGCCCTCGCGCCGCAGGAGCTCGCGCACGCTGTCGGCCTGGAACGAGAAGTCGAGGCTCGCGATGTAGCGCGTATTCGAATTGCTTTCCGAGCGCACGGCAACGCCGTCGATATAGTTCGCTGCCCGCACGCCCTTAAGCCGGTCTATGCGGTTGTAGGCAGTGACGGGAACGAGCCGCTTCAGCAGCGCGCCCAGCGCAGCCTGCTGGCCCTCGGCGTGCGCCTTCTCCTTGGCCGCAACCGCGTCCTTGGCCGTCGCATCCACCGGATAGTTTGCGATCGTAAAAACCTTGTCCGCCGGTGCCGCCCAGGCGGGCAGCGCCCCCACGACCATCGCGAGCCCAAAGCCGAGCATGAGCCGGGAAGTCTTGGGTCGAGTCGTCAAATCATCCCTCCAGCGTAGTCAAACCGGTCTTGTCCCGGGCGGGCTTCCATGGATCTTAAGACTGCCGCGAACCGTGGCCGGCCTGCGGCATAGAGTGCTTCCCGAAGGCTGGAGCCGGATTTCCGAACAGGAAGCACGAAATCCGAACGACTCTTAGGACATGGCGCGCCCGTTGTCCGTTGCCGTTATGCCCCTGAGCTGGTAGGAGGCCCCATCTCCCTTTCACATTCGGGCGAAAGTAGGGTTTAGAGTGCTGGCGGATAACCGGTCCCGGGCTTGATCCGAAACGGAAACCGGCTTTTCGGCAACACCAACCCCGACCCGAGCGAGCTCCGAGGACTCATGAGCCAACCAGCGGACGGTTCGCCAGGCAAGAGCATCACCTACCGTGAGTCCGGGGTAGACATAGACGCCGGAAACGCGCTCGTCGAGGCGATCAAAGGCATTGCGAAATCGACCCGCCGCACCGGGGCGGATGCGGATCTCGGCGGTTTCGGCGGCCTGTTCGACCTCAAGGGCGCGGGCTTCCGCGATCCCGTGCTCGTCGCCGCGAACGATGGCGTCGGCACCAAGCTGCGCATCGCCATCGACACCGGCCGTCACGCAACCATCGGCATCGACCTCGTCGCCATGTGCGTGAACGACCTCGTCGTGCAAGGTGCCGAGCCCCTGTTCTTCTTGGATTATTTCGCCGTCGGAAAACTTGATGTGGCGACCGCCACCGCCGTGGTGTCCGGCATCGGAGAGGGCTGCCGCCAGGCGGGATGCGCCCTGATCGGCGGCGAGACCGCGGAAATGCCGGGCCACTACAAGGGCGCCGACTACGATCTCGCAGGCTTTGCCGTTGGAGCCGTGGAGCGCGGCGAGATCCTGCCGCGTCCCGACGTGGCCGTGGGCGACATCGTCATCGGCCTGCCCTCGTCCGGCGTCCACTCCAACGGCTATTCACTCGTCCGCCGCCTTGCCGCCGAGGAGAAGCTCGGCTGGGACGATCCGGCCCCCTTCGCGCGCGAGAAATCGCTCGCCGATGCCCTGCTTGAGCCCACGCGCATTTACGTCAAGCCCGTGCTCGCCGCGATCGAGGCGAGCGGCGGCGCGCTCGACGGCCCCATCAAGGCGCTCGCTCACATCACCGGCGGCGGCTTGTCCGAAAACCTGCCGCGCGTGCTGCCGCCGACAGTGGCCGCGACCGTGGACCTCACGAGCTGGCAGACGCCTGCCGTCTTCCAGTGGCTCGCCCGCGCCGGCCGCCTTCCCGACGACGAGATGCTGCGCACCTTCAACTGCGGCATCGGCATGATCGCCGTGGTCGCCAAGAGCGGAGCGGACGCCGTGCTGGCAAGCCTCGCGGCGGCCGGCGAGCGCCCGGTCGTGATCGGCGAGATCACGCCGCCCCGCGGCGAGAAGAGCTCGGCCAAGGGCAAGGGCGACGCCTGGGCCGTCACCTATGAAGGCACGCTTAAGTTCGGATGATCGCATGACAGCCAAAAAGCGCGTTGCAGTGCTGATTTCCGGCCGGGGCTCCAACATGCAGGCGCTGGTCGAAGCCGCGCGTGCCGCCGACTATCCGGCCGAGATCTCGCTCGTCATCTCGAACCGCCCCGACGCCGCGGGGCTCGCCTGGGCAAAGGCGCAAGGCATCCCCACACTCGGCCTCGACCACAAGCGCTACGAAAGCCGAGAGCATTTCGAAGGGCAGCTCCAGAGCGTCCTCGAGATGTCGCACATCGAGATCGTCGCGCTCGCGGGCTTCATGCGCCTCATGACAGCGCCGTTCGTCGAGCGCTGGCGCGACCGCATGATCAACATCCATCCCTCGCTGTTGCCGTCCTTCAAGGGGCTGCAAACGCACGAGCAGGCACTGGCAGCCGGCGTCAAGATATCCGGTTGCACCGTGCATTTTGTACGCGCGGAGATGGACGACGGTCCCATCATCGGCCAGGCCGCCGTTCCGGTTCTTTCCTCGGATACGCCCGCTTCGCTGGCGGCCCGCGTTCTCGCGGCGGAGCACCGGCTCTACCCCCGCGCCCTTGAGCTTGTTGCGCGCGGTCAAACCCAACTCAAAGATGAGCGGGTATACTGGCAAGATGTTGTTAACACTGGGATTAACCAAGAGCTGGTCCTGGGCTCGCCATCTCTCTGAACGGCAGATACTGAAACCCTGCCCTGCGTCAATCGTTTCGCCACAATCGTCGCCGAGCAACGCTGCCGCATGGACAGGTCGAAATCCGGGGCACTAGACTCCCAAACTCGAACCTCTCCAACAGTAACCCCCGGAACACCAAGCAGTTGGGTTTCGTGTGCTAGAGTAATTGGGAAAGCAAGGGTCCGCATTCCCAGACCGGCACATCGATCAATGGGTTAGGCGTTAAGAAGACCCGAAGACGAGCGAAGGCAACCTCGAACCGGATGATATGGTCCGTCGGTGCATTCGCGTGAAAAGCACATGTAACTGATCGGGACCGGCAAGGCCCCACCGGATCACCCGGAGACAACTTCGCATGACCGCACAAAGCACTGAGCAGCAGTCGGGCTTCGGCCTCGGCGACGAGAGCAGCATCTGGTTCAATCTTTCTCCGCTCCTCAAGGACCCGGAGAACCCGATGCGCCTCCTGATGCAGATGGCTGAGCGCTATGGTCCCGTCATTCCCGTGAACATGGCCAACCAGCGCGTCGTGCTCGTCACCGAGCCCGAGTACTTCAAGCACGTGCTGGTGACCAAGGTCGACAACTACATCAAGTATTTCGACGGTCTGAAGCCGATCTTCGGCAAGTCGATGATCACCCACGATGGCGCGCTCTGGCAGAAGATCCGTATGCCCCAGCAGCCCGCATTCCACCCCGACGCGTTCGCCGACTACATCCCCTACTTCATCGATGCCATCAAATCGAAGATGGCCCAGTGGGGCCGCCTCGCCAAGACCGGCGAGACCTTCGAGATGGTCGAGCAGACGTGGACGCTGGCCGCCGACATGATCTGCAAGGCGCTGTTCGACCGCGACATGCCCTTCAATCCGCACTTCGTCTTCAAGTGCGTGAAGACCTACACCGACGTGTCCAACCACAAGGACATCCGCCTGAAGCGTCAGTCCGACGCCCTGTTCGAGGTCGGCGAGGAGGATACGGCGAAGGCCGTCGAGGCGTGGTGGAGCGTTCCGCCTGCCGTCTTCGCGGCCGACCCGCGCGAGGAGCGCGAGAAGACCCTGCTCAAGATGATCGAGGCGGCCGTTGCCGACCCGAGCATTCCCGAGTTCGACAGGCAGCAGGCTATCGACGAGATCAAGCAGTATCTGTGGGCCGGCACGGAGACGACCGCGCTGACGCTCGCCTGGGCGATGTACCTCACCTCGAAGCATCCCGAGGCCGCCGAGCGCATCCGCCGCGAGGGCGAGGCCGTCTGCGGCGATCGCGAGCCCACGGCCGCCGACTACTCCGCGCTCCAGTACACGCGCTCGGTCATCCAGGAGACCATGCGCATCTATCCGCCGGTTTGGAGCCTCATCCGCGTCGCCACCCAGCCGGACGTGATCGCAGGCAAGGAGATCAAGCCCGGCGACCGCATCGTGCTGTTCGGCTACGGCGCGCACCACAATCCGAAGTTCTGGAAGGACCCCGAGGCGTTCATCCCCGAGCGCTGGATGGACAAGACCCAGAAGCAGGTGAAGTACAGCTACATTCCCTTCGGCGCGGGCAAGCGCTCGTGCATCGGCGGCGCCATGAGCCAGGTCGAGAACACGCTGGCGCTTTCGATCCTGCTGCGCCGCTTCCGTCCCGAGTATGTCGGCCTCGAGCCGCCGGGCATCAACGCGACGGTGACGCTCACGCCGCGCGGCGGATTGCTGTTCCGCGTTCGTGAGCTGAGCTGAGAAAGCGAATAACAGCCAGCTCATCTCTTGCAGGCGTATCTCCCCGCCTTCGTCGGGGTGACGGAACGTAAGGCGACGCGTCCCACAACCGCGGCCACAGGCCGGGATCCAGACACGTCTCCGAAAAACACGGCCGCTGTTTGGACCACGCAATAAAAAACGGGCCTCGAACGAGGCCCGTTTTCGTTTCAGCTCGGTCCGGCCGTTTTAGCCGACGATCTCGTCAGCCTTGAAGAAGAGGCCGATCTCGCGCTGAGCCGATGCCGCGCTGTCCGAGCCGTGCACCGAGTTCTCGCCCTTCGAGAGCGCGAACAGCTTGCGGATGGTGCCCTCTGCAGCCTGCGCCGGATCGGTCGCGCCCATAACTTCGCGATACTTGGCGATGGCGTTCTCGCCTTCAAGCACCTGAAGCACGATCGGCTCCGAGGTCATGAACGTGACGAGCTCGCCGAAGAAGGGCCGCTCCTTGTGCTCGGCATAGAATTCCTGCGCCTGGGCAGTGCTGAGCTTCACGCGCTTCTGAGCGACGATGCGCAGCCCCGACTTTTCGATCACGGCGTTCACGGCGCCGGTCAGATTACGCTTCGTCGCGTCGGGCTTGATGATGGAGAAGGTGCGCTCAATGGCCATCGTAAATCTCTCGAGTTCTGTGTTGCATCTTGAATTGTATGACATTGGGGCGGCTTATAGGACCGGCGTCTTCCCCCAAGAAAGGCGGCGCCTTAACGCAGGCAGCAAGTCTCGGGTGCCAGCCGGGCAAAAATGCCCTGTAAAAGCCCGGATTCAATGTCTGATCAGACGTTGATGTGCGGAGATTGCATAGACTATCCCTGGTGTCCATGACGAACGTTTGAAACAACATGAGATGCAGCGGCATCTTGTGGAGTGTAGCGGACACCAACGGATGCTCATGGGCGGGGTGACTTTCGGGGCGGAGCTTGCCGGCGTCAGGCGGTTCTAAAGTGAGGGACGGGGGGCTTGGACCAGTTTTCCCTCTTCATGGTATGAGCAGGCATGAGCGGATCAGAGACGGACATTCAGTGGTTTATTGCCCGGGACGGCAAGCAGCACGGGCCGGTATCGGACGTCGAGCTTAAGAAGCTCGTCGAGCTCGCTCATTTGAAGGCGAACGACCTCGTCTGGCGCCAGGGTTTCACCGACTGGCGAACTGCCGTCTCCGTGTTCCCGTCCATTGCAGATCCGGCTCCCGCAACCCAGGCAGCCCCCGCGTCACCCGCCGCCCCGGCCGCCGTTTCGCCGTCCGCTGCACCCGCTGCCAGCGCTTCTACGGCCCCGTCTCAGCCGCAGGCCGCATCCACGCCGCAAGCCGCCGGCACCGCTCAGCAGCGCGCGCCCCTCTCTGCAACGACACCGTCCTCCTCGCAGCCCGCCGCAGGGGCAGAGAGCTGGCGAACCCCCGGCGAGCCCGCGCGCGCCAACCCCCTGACGACAGGCGCTGCTCCGGGAGCGACAGCCGGCAACCCCGTCACCGGCCGCCCCGCCGCCGGCACCGGCCCGCGCCCCGATGGCGCGTACCCGTCGCCCGCGGTTATGCCACGCACCACCACCGACAGCCGCAAGCCGTCCGAGATGCCCAAGCAGCCGGCTCGCGGACGCGGGCGCAGGCTCGCTCTGGTGGCAACCGGCCTGCTTGCCATGACCGGAGCCGGGGCTTGGCTCAGCAGCCAGTACAAGGACCAGATCCTCGCCTTCATCCAAAGCCAGAGCGGCGGCAGCGCCACCGGCGAGGTGAAGACCGCGAACGCCATTCCGCCCTCGCCGCCGCCAACCGCTGTGGCCGAGCCCGCGGCGGCCCCACCCGCGTCGGGCGCTGCCGAGGCGGCCCCCGTAACACCTGCGATGCTCTCGCCCGACGACGTGGACCGTAAGCTGCAGGGCCGCACCACGTGGGTCTCCATCAAGCAGGAGTTCCCGGACTGGTATCAGACCCGCGTCGCCGAGGTCGCGCGCCTCTCCTCCGAGCACAAGGACCAGGCCGAGATCACGCGCTATCTGGTCACGGAGTTCGTCCAGCTCCGGCGTGAGAACGCGAAATTCGCGCTCGCCGCCAGTACCACGCGCCACAAGGAGGTGGCGTCCGCGTTTCTCGCCAACCTGAAGCAGCTTTCGGCCGAGAGCGGAGACGGCTGCTACGACTTCATCTCGAAGGGCGAAACGAGCACGGCAATCGTCGAGCGCATCGACGACCCGGCCAAGAACTCCGAGATCGAGGCGCAGATGGTTGCGGTCGTCGCCGCCATCGCCGAGGGCCGTAAGCAGCCGAGCGACCACGCTGCGCCTGTGAAGACTGATTATGACGTGCTCGCCGGAGAGCTCGGCCGCCTCGGCTGGACCCAGGCCGACATGCAGCTCTTCGCCAACCCGCGCGAGCTTGCGAAAGCGCCCCGCGAGCGCGTCTGCAACATGCTGAAGGACTGGTTCACCGCGCATCTCTCCATCCAGGACCCCAGCACCCAGGAGCGCCTGCTTTTCGAGACGCTGAAACCGGTGGTCTCGGGCTAAGGCACTCCCGATGCTCGACCAACTCATCAAGGTTCTGCTGACGAGCGTGCTGGTGGTCACGGCTTCGGAAGCCGCCAAGCGCAGTGTCGTGCTTGGGGCGCTGATCGCCTCGCTGCCCCTGACGTCGATCCTGGCGATGATCTGGCTCTATGCCGACACTCGCGACCCGCAACGGCTGGCGGCCTTTGCGACCGGCATCTTCTGGCTCGTCTTACCGTCCCTCGTCATGCTCATCGTCCTCCCCCTGCTGCTGCGCAAAGGCTTCGCGTTCGCGCCGAGCCTTGCCGTCTCGGTGGCGGCGACGGCGGCCAGCTATCTGGTCATGCTCCGGCTCCTGAAATGGTTCGGCATCGCGATATGAGCCAGCCAGGGTGACACACGGGGAGCGCGCCACTCGCGACACCACGTCCGCAGCAACCCGTGACAATTCCGCCGCGAGCGGCTATTCGCTCGCACACCATGCTGCACATCAACGACCTCACCTACCGCATCGAAGGCAAGCCGATCCTGGAGGAGGCGACCGCCGCCATTCCCGAGGGCCACAAGGTCGGCCTCGTCGGACGCAACGGCGCGGGCAAATCCACGCTTCTGAAGCTGATCGCAGGCGATCTCCACGCCGATCAGGGCACCGTCACCATTCCGCGCGGCGCCCGCATCGGCCGCATCGCGCAGGAGGCGCCCGGCGGTGATGAAAGCCTCGTCGATTGGGTGCTCTCGACCGACATCGAGCGCGCGAGCCTGCTTGCCGAAGCCGAAACGGCGACCGACCCGCACCGCATCGCCGAGATCCAGATCCGCCTCGCCGACATGCGCGCCCATGCCGCCCCGGCCCGCGCCGCGAGCATCCTCGCGGGCCTCGGCTTCGACGAGGAAGCCCAGCGGCGCCCCTGCCGCGCCTTCTCGGGCGGATGGCGCATGCGCGTCGCGCTCGGCTCCGTGCTGTTCCTCGAGCCCGACATCCTGCTGCTCGACGAGCCGACCAACTACCTCGATCTCGAAGGCACGCTCTGGCTCGAAAGCTATCTCAAGAGCTATCCGCACACCGTTCTGATCGTGAGCCACGACCGCGATCTTCTCAATCGCGCGGCAGGCGCCATCCTTCATCTCGATCGCGGCAAGCTTACGCTCTACACCGGCGGCTACGATGATTTCGAGGAGACGCGCCGCGCCAAGCAGAGCCTCGTGCTGAAGCTCAAGAAGAAGCAGGACGACGAGCGCCGCCGCATCCAGGCGTTCATCGACCGCTTCAAGGCCAAGGCCACCAAGGCCAAGCAGGCCCAGAGCCGCGTGAAGGCCCTCGCCAGGATGCAGCCCATCGCATCACAGGTGGAGGACCGCGTGGCGCCGTTCGCGCTGCCGAGCCCCGAGAAGCCGCTCGCGAGCCCGCTCATTCGCATCGAGAAGGCGACCGCCGGCTATGATCCGGCTCATCCCATTCTGGCCGGGCTCGACCTGCGCATCGACCAGGACGATCGCATCGCGTTGCTCGGTGCCAACGGCAACGGCAAATCCACCTTCGCCAAGCTCGTGGCCGGCAAGCTGGCCCCACTCTCGGGCAACGTGTTCGGCACGAACCGCGTTTCGGTCGGCTACTTCGCCCAGCACCAGCTCGACGAATTGAACCCGCTCTCGACGCCCTTCGACTACGTCGTGAAGCTGATGCCGGAGGCGACGGAAGCCCAGCGGCGAACGCGCCTCGGCACCTGGGGCTTCGGCGCCGACAAGGCCGATACGAAATGCGGCAACCTCTCGGGCGGCGAGAAGGCGCGCCTGCTGCTCGCGCTCACCGCTTTTCACGCTCCGCACCTGCTCATCCTCGACGAGCCGACCAACCACCTCGACGTCGACAGCCGCGAGGCGCTGATCCACGCCATCTCCGAGTTCGAAGGCGCCGTCATCCTCATCAGCCACGATCGCCATCTGGTGGAAGCCACCGCCGATCGCCTCTGGCTGGTCGCGAACGGCACGGTGAAATCCTACGACGGCGACATGGACTCGTACCGTGCCGAGTTGCTGCAAGCCCGCGCGCCCCGTGGCGACCGGAAGGGAGCGGCCGATACGGCCTCGCTCGACACCCGCGCCAGCCGCGCCGATCAACGCAAAGCTGCTGCCGACCGGCGGGCCGAGCTGGCGCCGCTCAAGAAAGCCATGCAGGCCGCGGAGAAATCCGTCGAGCGTTTGACGGCGGAGCTGGCGAAGCTCGACGAGGCGCTCGCCTCTCCCGATCTTTACGCCGATGCCGCCAAGGCGAGCCGCATCTCGCTCGAGCGTGGCCAGACGGCGAAGCGTCTCGCGGAGGCAGAGGAAGCCTGGCTGATGGCAACCAGCGCCTATGAGGACGCTGAACAGTCTGCGAGCGCCTGAGGCCCGCAGGGAACCCATCTCCATCCTCCGCGTTTTTCCAGCACAGGAGGCGTGCGGCGCACATCGAGGCGCCGCGAGCGCGTGGCGCCGTCTCCGCAACAAACATGGAGGAGAAAATCATGATCAGGCATGGAGCGGCACTTGCGGCGGCGCTGACGCTTGGCGCACTCACCGCGCACGCTGCGAGCATGATTTCACCCGACGGCCTCAAGGCATCGGAAAGCGCTGTGACGGTCGGCGCGGTCACGGCGGAAAAGGATGGCTACCTCGTCGTGCACGCCACGGACTTCACGGGCACGATCCCCGGCACAGTCATCGGCCACGCTCCCGTGAAGGCGGGTGAGAACACTGGCGTTGCGATCACGCTCGAACGCAAGGCGAAGGCCGGCAGCAAGCTCATCGTGATGCTGCACGAGGAAGGCAACAACGACACAACCTTCGATTCGGCCGACAAGCCCGCCACAAGTGGCCGCGGGCCGGTTCAGCAGATCGTGACCGTGGAGTAAGCGGGCCAACCCCAAGGCGGCTCGAGACCCGACACGGATCATGAGCAGCCGGCGGTCCCCTCAAGGCCGCCGGCAACTTGTCGTATGGAAGCTTAGAAAAAAGACCGCGCCGGTCAGATCATCTGATCGAGCAGCATGCGCGCAATCGCCTCGGGCTCCGCCGAGCTTTCGGCGCGCGCGGTGCGCCGCGTAACGCCCTCGGTCGCCCAATAGAAAACAGTCACCACGTCGTCTTCCACGACGAAGGTCGCATCGTGATGTTTTCCGTCCTTCGCGATACTGAACGCAGTGGGCGGATAGCTCGTCTCCATCTTCGGCCCCTCCTGCAAAAGCACCTTCGACGATGCGCGGAAAGATACCGTGAATCGGCCATTTGGCACGTACGTGCGATTACCTAGATGCCTCGCCGCACTGGCTCGCGCAGTTAACCCGCGATCTTCGAGAAGTCCGCAACCGTCAGAGTTGCAGCGCGGATCTCGGAGAGCAGCTTGAGGCGGTTGGCGCGCAGCGTGGGGTCGGCGTCGTTAACCGTAACCTTGTCGAAGAAGTGGTCCACGGGCGCGCGCAACTCCGCGAGCGCATTCATCGCGCCCTTGAAGTTCTCGACGTTGATCGCCGCCACCGTATCCTGCTTCACGCTCTCGATCGCCGCGGCCAGAGCGAGCTCTTCCTTCTCCTTGAGCAGCTTGAGATCGTAGCCGCCCGTATAGCTCGCCTTGTCCTTCTTCTCCTCGATGGAGAGGATGTTGGACGCACGCTTCACGCCCGCCAGCAGGTTCGCGCCGTCATCGGTCTTCAGGAACTCGCCGAGTGCTTCCACGCGGCGCACGATCAGCGCGAGATCGTCCTGCCCTCCGAGCGAGAACACCGCATCGATGAGATCGTGCCGCGCACCCTTGTCCTTGAGATAAACCTTCAGGCGGTCGGCAAAGAAGGACAGGAGATCGACAGAGGTCGAGCGAACGGACTGCCCCGCCCACGTAACGTTGCCGGCTGCCCCGAGCTTGTAGTGGCCAATGGCCTGCTCGAAAGCGTGGATCAGCGGCACCCGTAGATCATTCTCGATCACGATGCGGATCACGCCGAGCGCCGCGCGGCGAAGCTGATAGGGATCACCCGAACCCGTCGGCTTCTCGTCGATGGCCCAGAAGCCGACCAGCGTGTCGAGCTTGTCGGCGAGCGCGACGGCGATCGCAACCGCGTCGCCCTCCTCCTCCTTCGGCACGACATCCGTCGGACCCTTGGGCTTGTAGTGCAGCTCGATGGCGCGCGCGATCTCAGGTTTCGCGCCCGCGTGCTCCGCATAGTAGCGCCCCATCAGGCCCTGCAGCTCCGGGAACTCGCCCACCATGCCGGAGACAAGATCCGCCTTGCACAGCTCGGCTGCCCGCCGCGCATCCTGCGGATCGGCATCCACCGCGCCCGCGATCTGGAACGCCAGCTCCTTGATGCGCTCCACGCGCTCCTTCTGCGTGCCGAGCTTCTCATGGAACGTGATGCCTTCGAGCGAGATCGCCATCTCGTCGAGCGGACGCTTGAGATCCTGCTCCCAGAAGAACTTCGCGTCCGAAAGGCGCGCGCGGATCACCTTCTCGTTGCCCGAGACGATCTGCGTGCCGCCATCCGTTGCGGTGAGGTTCGAGACGAGAATGAACCGGTTCGCGAGCTTGCCCGTCTTGGGATCGCGCACCGAGAAACACTTCTGATGCGTCTTCATCGAGGTTATCAGGCACTCGGCCGGCACCTCGAGAAAGCTCTTCTCGAACTCGCCCATCAGCACGACGGGCCATTCGGTGAGACCCGCGTTCTCGGCCAGCAGCGCCTCGTCCGCGATCAGCTCGAGCTTCGCTTTCGCCGCGAGCCCTTCCGCCTGCTCGCGGATCTCCTCCGCGCGCTCGGCAGCGTTCAGCATCACCGCATGGCCCGCGAGCTTCTCCGCATAGTCCTCGAAGCCCGTAACCTCGAACAGCTCGTTGCCGTGGAAGCGATGGCCGCGCGTCGCATTCGACGCCGTGAGCCCCGCGATCTCGAGCGGCACGATGGTTCCGTCGATCATGCAGATGATCGACTTGAGCGGCCGGATCCACTGGAACGTGCCGGAGCCCCAGCGCATGGACTTCGGCCACGGAAACTTCGCGAGCACCGACGACACGACCTCCGCCGTGATCGCCGCCGCCGGACGGCCCGGCTTCTCGATCCGCGCGACGTAGTAGTCGCCCTTCTTCTCGTCCTTCACGATCTCCGCATCGCCCAGCGAGGCGAGCCCCGCCGACTTCAGGAAGCCCTGCACCGCCTGCTCCGGCGCGCCCACGCGCGGCCCCTTCTTCTCCTCCGAGATGGCAGGCGAATGCGCGGGCACGTCCTCGATGGCGAGCGCGAGACGGCGCGGCGTCGCGAAGCTGTGCGCGTCACCGACCGCAAGGCCCGCCGCGCGCAAGCCGTCCGTCACCAGCCGCTTGAGATCGTCCGCCGCCCGCGCCTGCATGCGCGAAGGGATCTCCTCGGAAAAAAGCTCGAGCAACAGTTCGGCCATCGGCAAGTGCCTCGTGGAAGATATTCGAATGCGGGACGCCCGCGCGTCGCCGTCACAGACATACGGGGACGCTCGGGAGCGGGCAACTCGAAAGGAAAAGCCACCCGCCAAACAGAGAGAACCGAGGGCACGCGGCAGGCATGCCCTCGGTCAGAAATCGCGACAGTCGGTCGATCCGGGCGGCCTTACGGCGCCGGAGCGGACTCGGGAGCCGGAGCAGCCTCAGGCGCGGGAGCGGCTTCAGGCGTTGCTTCCGGTGCAGCCTCGGGCTGAGCCTCGGGAGCGGCCGAAGGTTGAGCCTCCGGTGCCGCAGGAGGTGCTTCCGGAGCAGGAGCCGCCTCGGGGGCCGGCGCCGGCTCAGGCTCGGGAGCCGGTGCAGGAGCAGGCTCCGGCGCGGCGGCGGGTGCCGCAGCAGGCTCAGGAGCAGCTGCAGGCGTCGGCGTCGCTGCCGGTGTCGGCTGCGAGCGCGGAATGTACTGGATCGCCTGCTTGCCGACGTCTTCCACCGTGCCGGTCGTGGTGAGATAGCCGAGCCCGACGATCAGCGCCGCGATGTACATCCAGAGCACCGGGCGATACCGGCCGAGCAGGATGCCGCCGATCAGAAGCGCGGGGATGGCGATAACAAGCAAACCAATATGGGTCTCGGTCACGAACGGCCTCCTTCAGTCTCGAGCCACGCAGCGCAGCACGCCTTGGCGAGCTCGCGGACGCGCAGGATATACCCCTGGCGCTCCGTAACCGATATGACGCCCCGTGCATCGAGAAGATTGAAGACGTGTGAGGCTTTTATGCACTGGTCATAGGCCGGCAAGGCCATCAGGTGCTTTTCCTCGTTTGCGCCCTTATCGAGCAGCGCCTTGCATTCCTTTTCGGCATCGCGGAAATGCTGGAGCAGCAGCGCCGTATCCGCGTGCTCGAAGTTGAAGCGCGAATACTCTTGCTCCGCCTGCAGAAAAACGTCGCCGTAGGTGAGCTTCCGCTCGTCGGTGCGCCCGTTGAAATTGAGATCGAACACCCGGTCCACACCCTGGACGTACATCGCCAGACGTTCGAGACCGTAGGTAATCTCGCCCGCGACGGGATTGCAGTCGAAGCCGCCCACCTGCTGGAAGTAGGTGAACTGCGTCACCTCCATGCCGTTGCACCACACCTCCCAGCCGAGCCCCCAGGCGCCCAGCGTCGGGCTCTCCCAGTCGTCCTCGACGAAGCGGATGTCGTTGACGCGCGTATCGATGCCGATGGCATCGAGGCTGGCAAGGTAGAGGTCGAGTATGTTCTCAGGCGACGGCTTCATGATCACCTGGAACTGATAGTAGTGCTGCAGCCGGTTCGGGTTCTCGCCGTAGCGCCCATCCTTCGGGCGGCGCGAGGGCTGCACGTAGCAGGCGCTCCACGGACGCGGGCCGAGCGAGCGCAGCGTGGTGGCCGGGTGGAACGTGCCCGCGCCCACCTCCATGTCGTAGGGCTGAAGCACCACGCAACCCTGGGCGCCCCAGAACTGCTGGAGCGTGAGGATCAGATCCTGGAAGCTTTCCTTGGGCCGGAGAGCCGGCGCAGCGGCGCTCTTGGCTTCGGCGGCCCGTGTTGACGATTTCGACATGACGCGCGTTCGCCCGAGTGGTTCTGAAGGGGGGGATGCGAGGGGCGCACTATACGCATTCGCGCCCCCATGTCACGCCGCGCGGATAAGTCCCCCGGAGCGGACAACCGTTCCGCCGGACGGCGCTGACAACCTGCCCTAGCGCGAGGCGGCACCCGGGAGCTGTTCGAGAACCTTGCCGAGGAGCTGGCGCGCTTCGGGTGACGGTGGAAGTTCAGGACGATTTGGTGCGCGGCCGGTAAACGCCCGTCTGCGGATCACGCTCCAGCGTGCCGAGATCCTTCGGAGCGTCGCGGCCGCGCCGGGCAACGGCCTCCCGCAGATCGGCCTCTCGCTTGCGCGCACCCTCCTCGGCCTCCGCCAGCAGGCGCGACACCCATTTGTAGCCGGCATAGAGGCCAGCTCCGGCGAGCATCAGAGCGAACACTTGGGGCATGACACCACCTTCTCCACGCGGGAGGTTCGTAAAAGGCCCTCCGCGCGGCTCAAAGACCGAAGCGCGACCACAGGGCTCTCAGTTCCACAGCGGACACCAGATCGTCAGCTAAAGCAAGACCTTGAGGAAGATCCGACCCGCCTCCCAGCACCGACGGCAGTTTACGCAGGCGCGACGACAGCCATCCCCGCTCCACGGGCACCACGCGCAGCCGCACGTTCTCGCCGTGCACCTCACGCATCTTCGTGCGCACGTCCGAGATGCCGTCGATGAGACCCAGCTCCAGCGCTTCCGGCGCCGACCAGAACGCACCCGAGAACAGCTCCGAATCCGGACCCTTGAGCCGCCCCACGCGCCGGTCCTTGACGACGCCGATGAACACGTCGTGCACGGTGCGCTGGATGGCCTTGAGCCGCTCGATGTCGTCCTCCTTCTCGGGCTGGAACGGATCGAGCGCGCCCTTGCTCGTGCCCGCGGTGTAGACTCGCCGCGAGATGCCGAGCTTCTCGATCGCGCGGTCGAGACCGAAGCTCGCCGAGATCACGCCGATGGAACCGACGATCGACGAGGCGTCCGCATAGATCTCATCGCCCGCCACCGCCAGATAGTAGCCGCCCGACGCCGCCACATCCTCACAGAAGACATAGATCTTCTTGCCTTTCTCGTCCGCGAGCTGACGCAGGCGCCGGAACAACAGGCTCGACTGCACCGGGCTGCCGCCGGGCGAGTTGATGATCACCGCCACCGATTTGGCACGCGACATCGAGAACGCCTTCTCGATCGGCCCGGCGAGCGCGGCGAGGCTGAGCCCCGGCCGTAGCGGCGCGGCCATGCCGATAGCCCCGGAAAACCTCAGGACAGGAACCACGACGCCGCGGTTGAACAGCCCCATTCGATCACGTCCTTTCGCTGAGCTTCGTTGTTGATGAAGCGGCGGCCATCACCGGTTCTCCGCCGCCTCCCAGTCTTTCCCATAGGCTACCGAAAGCGCCTGGCCAAGCCGGAGCACGCCTTCCGCGCCCCGGGTGAAACGCTCGTTGGCCTCGTGGAGCACAAGCCCCGGCTCGAGCCGGAACGGCGCCTTCGATCCCTTGCATCCCCTGAGCAGGATGCGGCTGGCCGCCTCCCCCTCGTGGGAATGGAGCGGCAGCGCCGAAAGCGCCCCGAACCGCCCCTTCAGTGCCTCTAGCAGATCCGGCAGCGCCTCCGTCTTGTGGACGATGAGAGCATCTCCCCCCGGACGCGCCATGCGGGCGAGAAACCGGCACCAGTCCTCGAGACCAGCTTCCGGCATGGCGTGCGCCGCCGCCTTGAGCGCGTTGCGCGCAGAGGTGCCCGCTCCTTCGGTGTGGTAGGGCGGATTGGCGATGACCTGATCAAACTGACCTTCGTCAGCCCCGAGTGCCGCGAGATCTGCACTCGCCACGCGCCGAATGTCCGCTTCTACCACGGAGACCCGCTCTCCGAGGCCGTTCCTCGCGATATTCTCCCGGGCGAGCGCCACCAGATCGGGCTCCCGCTCGAGCAGAACGACGGTCGCCTCCGGACACCGCCATGCGACCGAAAGTCCGGCGGTTCCGACCCCGGCCCCCACGTCGAGAACCCGGAACGGCGCCCCGCCCCGCCCCCGCACGGCAGCAGCCAGCATCACCGCATCGAGACCGGCCCTATAGCCTTTCAACGGCTGGAGAATATTGAGCCGTCCCCCCAGGAATGCGTCATCGCTGACGGACATGCACGAGCCTCGCTGCACCTCGTTTTTCCGGTGCGTCCCCGCCTGACTCTGGCTAAGGTGCCCGGACGATGTGTGGGGTATAAGGGCCGGCGCGGGGAGATTCCACCGGTCTGCCGCGCGCCTTGTTCAGCCGTTCGACCTGAGCTTCTGATCCAGACTGCAAGAAACGTTCGCAACAAACTAAGGAATTCGCCCGTGGGAGTTGTCGTCCCCCTCAATGAAGCCCGTGAACCGTCGCAAAGCCTCGCGCCGTTGCTCGAGCTCGTCAACGAGGACATGAACGCGATCAATCGGATCATCCTCGACAAAGCCGTCTCCCACGTCGAGCTCATTCCGAAGCTGACACACCATCTGGTGAATTCCGGCGGCAAGCGCCTCCGCCCGATGCTCGCCATCGCCGCCTCCAAGCTCTGCGCCTATCGCGGAGACGGGCATGTGCGCACCGCAGCCGCCATCGAGTTCATGCACACCGCGACGCTTCTGCACGACGACGTGGTGGACGAGAGCGACACCCGCCGCGGCCGCAAGACGGCCCGCCTCATCTGGGGCAACCAGGCCACCGTGCTCGTCGGCGACTTCCTGCTCGGACAGGCGTTCCGCATGCTCGTGGACGTAGGCTCGCTGCCGGTCCTGCGCATTCTCTCCAACGCTGCCGCCACCATCGCGGAAGGCGAGGTGATGCAGCTCGCCGCCGCCAAGAACACCGCGACCACCGAGGACGCCTACCTCTCGATTATCGACGCCAAGACTGCGGCCCTCTTTGCTGCGGCTGCCGAGGTCGGCGGCGCCATCACCAACCGCCCGGCGGACGAGCAGGCCGCGCTCCGCTCCTACGGCCGCAACCTGGGCCTCGCGTTCCAGCTCGTGGACGACGCACTCGACTACTCGGGCGACAGCGCGCGCCTCGGCAAATCCGTGGGCGACGATTTCCGCGAAGGCAAGATCACGCTGCCTGTGATCCTCTCCTTCCGGCGCGGTAACGACAAGGATCGCGAGTTCTGGAATCGCACCATCGTCTCGGGTGACATTCAGAACGGCGATCTCGAGCACGCCATCCAGCTCATGAAAAAGCACAACGCCATCGACGCCACGCTGGATCGCGCGCGTTCCTACGGCAGCATTGCCCGCGACGCGCTCGCCATCTTCCCGGACAGCACCGAGAAGAGCGCCATGCAGGACGTCATCGACTTCTGCATCGCCCGCGCGCACTGACCGGAAAAAGCTTCAGCCGATGTCCGAGGCCGCAACCCACCACGTGGGCCAAGCCGCTGCGAGCGCGGCTTCTGCGGCGGCCGCGGCTTCGGCGCTCGGAAACACGCCGAAGCAAGTCGGGCCAGCCCCCGAGAGGGCTGCATACTCGATCTGCGGCAACGACGTGAATGCGGCGAGCACGGCTCCGATCTCCGGCACCACGGCTTCCGCGGCTGGCGCGAGATCGTTTCCGCACACCCGCATGAACGCGAGCAACCCGTCGCGATCCGCAAAACGCGGCGCAGGCGGCGCGCCATAGTGAGCCGCGAGACGCGGAGCGGCGAGAGCGCGAAACACACGCGCCGTCTTGTCGGCCGGCACATCGGCCAGCGGATTGACCAGCACGGCGTGAAGAACCGGAAGACCGTCCGGAATGTCCGCCAGGTGCTCGCCGACGCCCGTCATCCACAGCGCCCGGCTTTCGAGGCATACCGGAACGTCGGCTCCGAGTGTGAGCGCGAAACGATGCCAGTCGACAGCATTCCCGGCCTCACCGCTCGCGCGCCGTAGCACCCTCAGCAGCGCTCCCGCATCGGCCGAACCGCCGCCGATGCCCGCCGCCACCGGCAGATTTTTCTCGAGATGGACAGAGCCGGTCGGGAGTCCGGCCTCCGTCGAGGCGAGCAACTCCAGCGCACGCGAAAGTATGTTCGGACCTGAAAGCTTGTCCGCGAAAGGACCGCTCACCGTGAGCGCTCGCGCCGCGCCCGGTTCGAGCGTAACCACGTCGCCCGCGCGCGCGAACGCGACCAGGCTCCGGATCTCGTGGAAGCCGTCATCGCGACGGCCCGCCACTTCGAGCGTCAGATTGATTTTTGCCGGCGCGAATTCGCGGAAAGACGTCATCGAGCAAGCATCCGCGCCGCGCCGGCATGAGAGCAGGAGGAAAGACCGGCAGAGTAACGAGCGTTACTTCTGCTCGTTCTCACCCGATTTCGCAGCCTGCTTGCCGGAGCCGCTGATCGCTGCGGGCGCATCGACACCCGTCAGCCCGCTTTCCAGCTTCTTCTTGATCTTCGCCTCGTCCTCGGGCTCGGGCTTGAGCGAAAGCGCCTGATCCCACTGGTAGCGCGCCTCGCGCTCGCGGCCCACGCGCCACAGCGCATCGCCAAGATGGTCGTTGAGCACCGGATCGTCCGGCTTCAGCTCCACAGCCCGCTCTAGGTAACGCACGGCATCGGCGAAATTGCCCTGCATGTAGTGCGCCCAGCCGAGGCTGTCGACGATGTAGCCGTCATCCGGCTTCAGTGCGACGGCCTTCTCGATGTGCGCCATGCCTTCCTTGAGCTTGCGCCCCTGGTCGATCCACGAATAGCCGAGATAGTTGAGGATCAGCGGCTGGTCCGGATAGAGCGACAGCGCCTTCTCGAGATCTGCTTCGGCCGCAGACCAGTTCTTGAGGCGCTCGTAGCTCGTGCCGCGCGCATAGAAATAGACCCAATGGCGCCGCTCTGGCTTCGGCACCAGCGCCAGCGCCTGATCGTAGTAGGGAATGGCCTCCGCATACATCTTGCGCGCACGCAGGATGTTGCCGAGCGCATCCAGGATCTCGAGCCTGTCAGAGACGGTGAGCGGCAGAGGCTCGTCCAGCGCGGGATCAGCCTTCGCCGTCTTGGTACCGGAGGCAGCCGCGCCACCGCTGAGGATCGCGCGGAACGTCTCGGGTCCCACCACGCCGTCCGCCTTGAGATCGTTCTTCTTCTGGAAGGCCATCACGGCCCGGCGCGTCCCGTCGCCGAACTTGCCGTCCGCCGTGCCGATGTCGTAGCCGAGTGCCTGCAGCGCCTCTTGAAGCTTCTGCACGCTGTCTCCGCGCTCGCCACGGCGGAGCACTTCGTCGTCAGCAAGAGAGGCAAGCTCCGGCTTCGCAGGCTCGGCCGGCGCAGCAGCTTCGGTCTTGGTCTCAGTCGCCTGCGTCTTCGACGTCTCGTCGAGCAGCGCCGAAAGCGTGGCACGCGCCTCGTCCACCCGGTCGAGCGAGTTGAGGTTGAACGCCTTGCGGATCTCAACCGCCGTCGCCAGCGGGCTGGTCTTCGGAATGCGGTTGTAGGTGTTGATGGCGTCCGCGTATTGCTTGTTGCCTTCATAGGCACTCGCGAGCGCGGCCAGCGCGAACTGATGGTCGGGCTCCACGAACAGAGCCATCTGCATGTAGAGCACGCCGACACCCACGGCGCCCTCACCGATCAAGGCTTCGCCGAGACCGTAGAACACCTCCGCCATGCCGTCCGACGGCGTCGTGACGATGGGATCGATCTTCTTGCCCGACTGCACGGCGGCGCGCAGACTCCGCAGCAACGGATGGCCGTCACCCTGAGACTTCTCGATGTGTTCGTTGATGATGGAGAGCGCACGCTTGCGATCGCCCGTGTAGGCCTCATGGCGTGCAAAGGCCAGCGCTATGCGCAGCGTGCGCGCATCCTGCCCGTAGACCTTCTCGTAAGAAGCCCGCGCCTCGGCGCGCCGCCCCGCAATGTCCGCGATCAGCGCACGATGATAGCGAAGGAAGAACTGCGCCCACTCCGCCTGCTTGGGCAGGTCGAGACGCGCCAGCGCGCCCGATATGTCGTTCTGTGCAAGCTCGACCCAGGCGACGGCCATCGCGCTCGTCAGCTCGCCGATGGGGCCCGAGCCAGCGGACTTGAAATGCTCTTCCGACTTCCGCCAGGCGCCCGCCTTGAAGTCCCGCAGCGCGAGCGCGAGTTGCGCCATGCGATGCTGCTTCTGCACGCCGACCAGATCCTCGGCCAGCTTGAAGGCGCGCGGCCAGTCTCCACGGGTAGCTTCGATCTGGAACGCCTGCTCAAGCAGAAGCTCGTTCTCGGGGTCGTGGATGAGAGCGTTCCGGTAGAACTCCGCGGCTTCCGCCGCGTCGTTCTGCGACTTGGCGATGCGCCCGGCCAGATAGCTGCCCACCAGCGAGTGCGTGCCCTCGAACGTCTCGGTCGCCTCGACCGTCTCGCCTCGCGAGAGCCCGGGAGCTCCGGCGAGACCCAAGGCCAAAAGAGGAACGAGGACGGTTAACCGGCCACGGCGAGCGCTCATTCTGTGATCCTCTCTGGGAAACCCAGCACGATTTCGGAAGAGAGTAGCAAACCTTACGGGCGGTTGGCGACTCTGCTTAAACGGTGATCCAAACGGTAATTAACCGGAATCCACCCGTGCGGGACCGAGAAGAGCCCTACATCTCGGCGTAATTCGGTCCGCCGCCACCTTCGGGGCAAACCCAGGTAATATTTTGGCTGGGATCCTTGATGTCGCACGTTTTGCAGTGAACGCAGTTTTGTGCGTTGATCTGGAAGATCGGCTCGCCCACGTCGCTCCGCACCACCTCGTAGACCCCCGCCGGGCAATACCGCTGGGCGGGCTCCGCGTAGTCCGGAAGGTTGACCTCGATCGGAATGGAGGGGTCGGTGAGCTTGAGGTGGACCGGCTGATCCTCCTCGTGATTCGTGGCCGAGAAGGACACGTTGGTCAGCTTGTCGAAGGTCAGCACGCCATCCGGCTTCGGATAGACGATCGGCTCGGCCCTCTTGGCACGAACGAGTGTCGCATAATCGGCCTTCCCGTGCCTCAGCGTGCCGAAGGGCGACCAGCCGCCGAGCAGCGTCCTGAGCCACATGTCGAGCCCGCCGAACGCGATGCCGGCGAAGCCCAGCCGAGACCAGAACGGCTTGACGTTGCGCACGCGCTTGAGATCGCGCGCGATGTCGCCGCTGCGCACCGCTTCCTCGTAACCCACGATCGTATCGTGCGTGCGGCCCTCAGCGAGCGCCGCCACCGTGGCTTCCGCCGCGTGGATGCCGGAGAGGATCGCGTTGTGGCTGCCCTTGATGCGCGGCACGTTCATGAAACCGGCCGCGCAACCGATCAGCATGCCACCCGGGAACACGAGCTTCGGGATCGATTGCCAGCCGCCCTCGGTCAACGCGCGCGCCCCGTAGGCGATGCGCCGCCCGCCCTCGAACACCGAGCGGATCTTGGGGTGCGTCTTGAAGCGCTGGAACTCGTCGTAGGGCGAAAGATAGGGGTTCTCGTAGTTGAGGTGGACGACGAAGCCCACGGACACGAGGTTCTTGCCGTAGTGATAGAGGAACGATCCGCCGCCCGTCTTGCGGTCGAGCGGCCAGCCGAAGCTGTGCTGAACGAGACCGGGGCGATGCTTCTCCGGCGCGACCTCCCACAGCTCCTTGAGTCCGATACCGTACTTTTGCGGCTGGCTGTCGCGCGCGAGATCGAACTTCTTGATCAGCGTCTTGGTGAGCGACCCGCGTGCACCCTCGGCGAAGAGCGTATACTTGCCGCGAAGCTCCATGCCGCGCGTGAAGCTGTCCTTGGGCTCCCCATCGCGGCCGACGCCCATGTCGCCTGTCGCCACACCCTGCACCACACCGTTCTCGTCGTAGAGCACCTCGGCCGCAGCGAAGCCCGGATAGATTTCGACACCCAGCTCCGCAGCCTGCTCGCCAAGCCACCGCACCAGCAGGCCGAGGCTGCCGATGTAGTTGCCATGGTTGCTCATGAGCGGCGGCATCAGGATGTTCGGCAGACGGATATCACCCGCCGGTCCGAGCACCAGAAAATGATCCTCCTCCACTTGCGTGGAAAGCGGCGCGCCACGCTCGCGCCAATCCGGGATCAGACGGTTGAGGCCGATGGGATCGATCACCGCGCCCGACAGGATGTGCGCGCCGACCTCGCTGCCCTTCTCGATGACGACGACGGAGATATCCTCTCCCCGCTCGCTCGCGAGTTGCTTGATGCGGATCGCGGCTGCAAGACCGGACGGCCCCGCTCCGACAATCACAACATCGAACTCCATGGCCTCCCGCTCAGGGAGGTCAGCACCATCGCGCGCCATCGTTTTCTTATCCCATCACCGCTGCTGTCGTGTCGATTTGGTCCCAATTGAAGAATGCGTCAAGCATTGTAAACAGTCCCGACACAACGCCCGGAGCGTGCATTTGGATCGCCGCGCCGGTAAAGTGCGCTTCAATGCAAACCGAAACCGACACCCGCGCGCTCGTGGCGCTTCTCGATTGGTACCGGGAGATGGGAGCGGACGCCTCCGTGGCGGACGAACCCGTCGACTGGCTGTCGCGTGGAGACGCGGCACCAGGCCACACCTTCCAGTGGCCGGAAATCACACGGGGAGAAACCGGCAGGGCTGCGCCTCCGGCCGCCAATGCGCCCCCCCGCGCCCGCGAAGACGGCATGGCGCGTCCGCAGCTACGTCCGGCTCCGCAAACCCCGCCACCGGCCTCGCGGGCTCCCGCGCCGGGCTTCGAGCCGAGACCCGGCTTCTCCGCAACCCCGCCCGACGCCGCCGAGACCGCCGCCCGCGCGGCCGCGCGCAAGGCGGCAACGCTCGATGAGCTGGAAAGCGCGCTGCGCGCCTTCGACGGCTGCGGCCTCAAGGCCACCGCCAAGAACCTGTGTTTCTACAGGGGCGCGCCCCGCGCGCGCCTCATGATCGTGGGCGAGGCGCCCGGCCGCGAGGAGGATCTGGAAGGAAAGCCATTCGTAGGACGCGCCGGTCAGCTCCTCGACAAGATGCTGGCGGCCATATCCCTCAGGGAGGAGGACGTCCACATCACCAACGTCGTCTACTGGCGCCCGCCCGGCAACCGCACGCCGACACCGCAGGAGAGCCAGGTGTGCCGTCCGTTCCTCGAAAGGCAGATGGAGCTGGTGGAACCGGACATCGTGCTGCTGCTCGGCGGTGCCGCGGCCAAACAGGTGCTCGACGTGGCAGAAGGCATCATGCGCATTCGCGGCAAATGGCGTGAGATCCAAAGCGGCCCGCGCGCCATCAAGACCATGGCGACGCTGCACCCCGCCTACCTCCTGCGCACGCCAGCAGCCAAGCGCCACGCCTGGCGCGATCTGCTCGCGGTGAGAGCCGCTCTCGATGGAGAGACGGGCACGGCGAGACGCCCCCAATCCAACGCCTGAGGACAGTCCCTTGACGAGCCGCATCGACGAAACGCGCCCATTCATTCCTGTGCGCATCGCCATCCTCACCATGTCCGACACGCGCTCCGCCGCCGAGGACAGGTCCGGCAACACGCTCGCCGAGCTGGCCGCCGCATCAGGTCATACGGTGGTCGCCCGCGCGCTCGTGCGGGACGACGCGGAAGCCATTCGCGCGCAGGTCTCGGCCTGGATCGCGGCCCCCGGGATCGACGTGATCCTCACCACGGGCGGCACCGGCTTCACCGGCCGCGATGTGACGCCCGAAGCCGTGAAGCCGCTGTTCGAGAAGGAGATCGAAGGCTTCGCGATCCTCTTCCATCAGCTATCTTTTCAGTCCGTCGGCACCTCGACCATCCAGTCGCGCGCCTGCGGCGGCATCGCGCATGGAACGCTGATCTTCTGCCTGCCGGGGTCGACGGGAGCCTGCAAGGACGCCTGGAACGGCATCCTCAAGCTCCAGCTCGACAACCGCCATCGTCCCTGCAATTTCGTAGAGATCATGCCGCGCTTCGAGGAGCATCGCCCCAAGGCGTGAGCGCGGAGCCGCCTTATCTGCGTTCTGCGAGCGGCTCGCCCACGGGCCCGGCGTCCGGCCCGAACAGATTGGCGATCCTGCTGACCGGCATACCGAGCAGGTAGAGCCCGAGCCGGGCCTGGCTGCGCACGAGCCTCGAACCATACCCGTCCCGGCGATAGCGCGCCGCGCTCGTGACGATCCGCGCGTTGAGCAGCGTGACCCGTCCGCGGCCGATGCGCCGCACGAGATCGACGTCCTCCATCAGCGGCAAGGTCGCAAACCCGCCCGCCTCCTCGTAGAGCGCGCGAGAAACCAGCAGTCCCTGATCGCCGTAAGGAAGCTTGAGCAGGCTGCCGCGCCAAGACGACAACTGCTCGAACAGGCGCGGCATCATCCCTTCGTCGTCGAGCGCGAAACGAAACGCAGCCGCCGATGGCCGCCGGCGCCCCTTTTCGACACGCTCGATGTGAAGCCCTGCCTCGCGCTCCCACCCTGGATCGAGAAACGAGTCCGGGTTGAGAAACAGAAGCCACGGAAACCGCGCCCGCTCGGCACCTGCCTTGAGCTGAGCGCCGCGTCCGGACGGCGCCTTGAGGATCTCGGCTCCCGCGCTGTCAGCAATTTCGAGGGTACGGTCCGTCGAGCCGCCATCGGCCACGATCACCTCGCGCACCAGCCCGTCGACCGCCGCCGGCACGAGCGAGGACATCGTCTCGGCCAAATGAGCCTGATCGTTGAGGGTAGGGATGACGACCGAAATCATGGGCCCTGTCTTGCACCAAGTCTTGCAGCTCAACAAGCGCCAGCGGCGCCACAGCCCGGGGTGCGGGACCATCCGCCCACGTTCAAATTAATGGGCGTTACGGGCAGTCTGGAAATTTTGTTCTTTATTTGTTCCTGATCTGAGGATACTGTCTTCGATCATGAAATCCGGCCGCGCCACCCTATGAGCAAACCCATCCCCCGCTCCGAGACAGCGCCGGAAAGCCTCGTGGAGGCAGTGCGCAGGCGCGGGCGTGGTGCACGCTCCAACCATTCCGGCCGCTTCGAGAGCGAGCGGCGTACCGTCTTCGACGACGGCTGGGAAAGCATGGGGGAGCTGGAAGCGCTCCGCACGGAAGTCTACGAGGAGCCGGCTCGCTCCATCATCACCCGCAACCAGAGCCCTGACATCTCCTTCGACCAGTCGATCAATCCCTATCGCGGTTGTGAGCACGGCTGCATTTACTGCTACGCCCGCCCGACGCATTGCTATCTCGGCCACTCCGCGGGGCTCGATTTCGAGACCAAGCTTTATGCGAAGACCAACGCCGCCGAGCTTCTGGAGAAGGAGCTGGCGAGCAAGGCCTACAAGCCGAAGGTCATCGCGCTCGGCACCAATACCGATCCCTATCAGCCCATCGAGCGCGAGCAGCGCATCACGCGGCGGATCCTCGAGGTGCTGGAGCGCACCGGCCATCCCGTTGGCATCGTCACCAAGTCCGCGCTCGTGCTCCGCGATGTCGATATCCTTTCGCGGATGGCGGCGCGCGGCCTCGCCAAGGTCGCGCTCTCCGTCACCACGCTGGACAGAACCATCGCACGCGCCATGGAGCCTCGCGCGGTCACCCCTGCGAAGCGCTTGGAGGCGGTCCGGGGCCTCTCCGAAGCGGGCGTCCCGGTGTCCGTCATGGTGGCCCCGATCATCCCAGGCCTGACCGACAGCGAGATCGAGCGCATTCTCGAAGCCGCCCGCGACGCAGGCGCTCGAGAGGCGGGCTACGTGCTCCTGCGCCTGCCGCTGGAACTCAAGGACGTGTTCCGCGAATGGCTGGCGAGCGAGTTCCCGGATCGCGCAGACCGGGTGATCAACCTTCTGCGCTCCATGCACGGCGGAGAGGACTATGTGGCGGAGTTCAAGGTCCGCCAGAAAGGCCGCGGCCCTTATGCCGACCAGATCGCGCTGCGCTTCAGGTTGGCGCTGAAGCGGATGGGGCTCAATCAGCGCCACCACGCCCTGCGTCTCGACCTCTTTCAGCCGCCCGTACCAAAAGGCCAGCAGATGCGGCTGTTATAAATCAGGCAGCGGGGAGCAGGCAGTAAGGCAGTCGGGGAACTTCCACCCACTGCCCACCTCTATCCACACCCGCCTTTGACACGCCATTAATTCCCCGCAACCCTAAGGGCATGCGGGTGGATGATTCGAGAATTGTACCGACCTTCGAGCTGGAAGCGGCCGAGCTGTCCTTGGCCGGCGGTCCGATCGTGGGCATCGATGAAGCGGGCAGGGGCCCCTGGGCCGGCCCGGTCGTGGCCGCCGCCGTCGTTCTCGACCCCGATCGCATTCCCCAAGGTATCGACGACTCCAAGGCTCTGGAGGCGGAGGACCGCGAGCGTCTGTTCGAGCGCATCAGCGCAACCGCCCTCGCCATCGGCGTCGGTATTGGCGACGTGGAGCGCATTGATCGCGACAACATCCTGGCCGCCACCATGTGGGCGATGACGGACGCGGTGAAACGGCTCTCCTGCCGCCCGCGCCTCGCCATCATCGACGGCAATCGCGCGCCGCGCCTCTCCTGTCAGACCCGCACCATCGTCAAGGGCGACGCCAAGTGCCTCTCGATTGCCGCGGCCTCCATCGTCGCCAAGGTGACGCGCGACCGGATGATGATAGCACTCGCCCGGGAGATCCCAGGGTACGGCTTCGAGCGCCACAAGGGCTACGGAACCCCCGAGCATCGCGCCGCCCTGGTCCGTCTCGGCATCACGCCCCATCACCGCCGCTCGTTCAGACCCGTTCAACTCGCCCTCGGACTTGTCGGAGCGGAGGAGGGCGAGGCGGAGGAAGTCGTCTGAGCCATCGAGCTGGCGCAGCGAACAGCTCCGCTCCCTGAGCATCTTTCCCGGTTGAGTGACGCCAAACACCCCGGCGACGCATCCGGTCGGGCCACGCCCTCCGGCGCGGCGGAACCAAATCGTTTCCCGATTGGAAACATAAGTGCCTGACACGCAGCGTTTGCACGGAAACAAACCTGCACATGCAGCGAACCTACGGGCAGTTGTGCCTCAAAAGGCAACAACACGGCGCGCATCATACCTTGCGTTTTTGCGCCTCGCCTGAGATCGTTCGGTCACGCTCTTGTTCAACCTCCAGCAAATGGGGAAACGACCCGCCCGATGCCGCATCACACGCCGCTCATAGCGACGATTGTCACCGGTCTGGCTCTTGCCTTTGTCTTCGGCGCATTGGCCCATCGCCTGCGCATCTCGCCCCTTGTCGGATATCTGGTTGCCGGCATCGCGATCGGCCCCTACACACCTGGCTTCATTGCGGATCAGGGCCTCGCGAACGAGCTTGCCGAAATCGGCGTGATCCTGCTGATGTTCGGCGTCGGCCTCCATTTCTCCATGAAGGAATTATGGGCGGTACGGAACATCGCCGTACCGGGCGCCGTGGTGCAGATCGCGGTTGCGACGCTCCTCGGCGCGGCCCTCGCGCACACCATCGGATGGTCGCCGGGCGCGGGCCTCGTCTTCGGACTGGCACTCTCGTGCGCCAGCACCGTCGTCCTCCTGCGCGCGCTTCAGGAGCGCCGCCTGATCACGACCGAGCGCGGCCAGATCGCGGTCGGCTGGCTGATCGTCGAGGATCTCGTGATGGTCCTCACCCTCGTTCTCCTGCCCGCCATAGCACCCCTTCTCGGCGGTCATCCGGACGGACAATCGGCCGGGTCATCCTCCGTCGACGTGAGCCAGCTCATGAAAACGGTGGCGCTGACCATTGGAAAGGTCTCCGCTTTCGTCGCCATCATGATGCTGGTCGGCAGGCGCGTCATTCCGTGGATCCTCCACTACACGGCCCACACCGGCTCGCGCGAGCTGTTCCGCCTCGCCGTGCTTTCGATCGCCCTCGGCGTCGCCTTCATCGCCGCCAACCTGTTCGGCGTCTCTTTCGCACTCGGCGCCTTCTTCGCAGGTCTCATCCTGAGCGAGTCCCAGCTTTCCCAGCAGGCGGCCAACGAAAGCCTTCCGTTGCGTGACGCGTTCGCCGTTCTCTTCTTCGTCTCGGTCGGCATGCTGTTCGATCCGAAGATCGTCATCGAGCAGCCGCTTGCCGTCGCCGCGACGCTTCTGATCATCGTCATCGGCAAATCTCTGGCGGCGCTCGCCATCGTCCGCGCCTTCGGCCATCCGCTCGGCACCGCCTTCACCATTTCGGCAAGCCTCGCGCAGATCGGCGAGTTCTCCTTCATCCTCGCGGCCCTTGGCATGAGCCTCGATCTGCTGCCCGCCGCCGGACGCGACCTCATCCTCGCAGGCGCACTGCTCTCGATCGTCCTGAACCCTCTCTTCTTCGTCGGCCTCGATCACCTGAAGCCCTGGCTCGAGAAGAAGGACGAGACGCATCCCGCGAACAATGCCGAGCCCGAGGAAGAGGAAGAGCCGGTTTCCGTTACCGATCTCGAAGGCCACGTGATCGTTGTGGGCATCGGCCGCATCGGCAAGCGGATCATCGATAATCTCGCGCCCAGCGCGAAGCCCCTCTACGTGATCGACGAGAACGAGGAGGAGATCAAACGCCTCCACGCCCGCAGCATCGAAGGCATCGCCGGCAGCGCGACGACGTTGCTGCACGCAGCCAACCCCGCGAAGGCATCGGCCATGATCGTCGCCATCCCGAGCAACTTCGAAGCGGGACAGGCCATCGAGCAGGGCCGCGCCGCCAATGCCGCGATGCCGATCATCGGCCGCGCGCAGACCGAAGCGGAGGCGGATTATCTGCGCAGCTACGGTGCGACCCACGTCATCATCGGCGCCGACACGCTGGCCGATGCGCTCCTCGCGACATACCGCGCGACCGCGAGCGAGCAGCCACCGCCACCCGCAAGCCCTGAGCCGCCCCCCGAACCAAAAACCTGAGCGGACGAACGGTCCTCTCGCCGCATCGTTCCGGCTGCAGCGCCGGGCAAGAGCGTTGGCGCGCGCCGCGCAATGCCTTGCCCCGCAGCGCTGCGGCATCCCAATAAACGACGAATATTTATTGTTGTTATTCAATTAGTAACAGTGGACGGATAAAGTTTTACGTAATTTCGCAGGAACAATCAGATGATTTCCCGCGTGGGTTCCCCTGTTCATTTGGATAAGCAATGCTTCGCAACTTGAAACTGAAACACAAGGTCGTCGCGCTTATCGCCTTCCTTGCCCTTCTGCCCGTCGCCGGTGCCGCGCTCTCCTATCGCAGCCTCTCCGCCCAGAGCGAGGCGCAGGATCTCGCCATGCGCGCCAAGACCGGACAGATGTACCTCGAACGGATCAACGGTCTCGTCTACGCGATCGTCATGGACTCGCGCGGTATCTATATGTCGAGCGACTGGGCCTCGGCCGAGAGCTACGGCAACGGCTTGCTCAAAGGCGCCGCAGAGCTGGAGAAGACGACTCAGTTGTGGGATGAGACGGTCGTGGGCGAAAACCGCGAAGGCCTCGCCGATACGAAAGCCACCATCGCCGAGTTCATCAAATTCCGCACTGAGCTCGTTCGCCTCGCCCGCGAGGAGACGCTTTCCGCAGCGCGGGCATTCGGCGACAACGACGCCAACCGCGCAAATCGCAAATCCCTGAACGACAAGCTGCGCGGCCTCTCCGCGCACTACGAGACCTACGTCGAGACGACGAGCGTCGCCTCCGACGCCGCACGCCAGGCCACGTTGCGCACACTGGCATGGACCAGCGCCATCTCCATTCTCACCCTGCTCGCGGGCATCTGGCTCGTGATCCAGCACCTCACGCGCCCGATCGAAGGCATGAAGCTCTCGATCCTCGACCTCGCCGCGGGCCATACCGATCGCGAGATCTACGGCACCGATCGCAAGGACGAGATCGGCGAGATCGCGGGCGCCGTGCTCATCTTCAAGCAGAACATCATCGAGGCGGAGCGCCTTCGCGCCGAGCAGGCCGAGAGCGAGAAGCGCATCGCAGCCCAGCGTCGCGCCGACATGATGGACCTCGCCAATCGGTTCCAGGAGAGCGTCGGACGCGTGGTCGATACGGTCTCTGCCGCCTCGTCCCAGCTTGAAGCGGCAGCGGGTCAGCTCACCATGAACGCCGCTTCCACCCAGGAGCTTTCCGGCACAGTAGCCAGCGCCTCCGAGCAGACGTCGGTCAACGTGCAGGGCGTCGCCGCCGCATCGGAGCAACTCTCTTCCACGGTTCAGGAAATCAGCCGCCAGGTGCACGAAAGCTCGTCGATCGCCAACGACGCCGTGCGCCAGGCCGCCAAGACCAATGAGAACGTGATCGAGCTTTCGCAGTCGGCCGAGCGCATCGGCGCTGTTGTCGAGCTGATCAATCAGATCGCGGGACAGACCAACCTTCTGGCCTTGAACGCCACCATCGAGGCCGCACGCGCCGGCGATGCCGGAAAGGGCTTCGCGGTCGTGGCGCAGGAAGTGAAGGCACTCGCCGCGCAGACCGCAAAGGCCACCAGCGAGATCGGAAGCCAGATCCAGAGCATGCAGGCGTCCACGCGTGAGGCGGTCGACGCGATCAATGAGATCGCCTCCACCATCAACCGCATCTCGGCCGTCAGCAGCAACATCGCAGCCGCCGTCGAGCAGCAGGGCGCCACCACGCAGGAGATCAGCCGCAACGTGATGGAAGCCGCCAAGGGCACCAGCGAGGTCGCATCCAGCATCACGGCCGTGAGCCAGGGCGCATCCGAGACGGGCTCGGCGTCGAGCCAGGTTCTCGCCTCCGCCAAGTCTCTGTCGGGCGATAGCCGTACACTGAAAGTCGAGGTGGAGCGCTTCCTCTCGACCGTCCGCGCGGCGTGAGCCCCGGACAAAAAAATAACGCGCGCGCCCTAAGCCGCTGATCTTGAATCCAGATCCCAATCGCGCCGGTCCCACGACCGGCGCGATTGCTTTGTTCGCCTTCCGTTCGCCGCAAACCGATGCGAGTCCTGGCCCTGCCGAAACGTGAAAACATCCTTACGCATTAACCGAAAATTAACTCCCGCCATTTACATTCCATTAACCGTGGGACTGCTTTCTGGTCGCGTTGGGTTCGCTTCATGGATCCCTGGCATTTGTGGTTCTTCTTAGTGAGTTGCGTCGAATGGGTGTGCGTCGTCGTTCAAGTGCGGCTGCAGCGGGTCGCGGCGGCATGGCCAGAGATCGGTCTTTGGCCCGAAATCGAATCCTGGTGGGAGATTGCCTCGACCAGCTTCGTAGACTACCGGATGGAAGCGTAGATCTCGTCTTCGCCGACCCCCCTTACAATCTCCAGCTCTCGACCGAGCTTCTTCGCCCGAACAACACGCGCGTCGACGGCGTCGACGATGCCTGGGACAAGTTCGGCTCGTTCGAGGAGTACGACATCTTCACCCGCGCCTGGCTCTCGCAATGCCGCCGCGTGCTGAAGCCCGATGGCGCACTCTGGGTCATCGGCTCCTATCACAACGTCTTCCGTTTGGGCGCCGCGCTCCAGGACATGGGCTTCTGGATCCTGAACGACGTCGTCTGGCGCAAAGTGAACCCGATGCCGAACTTCCGCGGCCGGAGATTCACCAACGCGCATGAGACGCTGATCTGGGCGGCTCGCGATCAGAAGTCGCGCTACACCTTCAACTACGAGAGCCTGAAGACGTCGAACGACGATCTTCAGATGCGCTCCGACTGGCTGTTCCCGATCTGCTCGGGCCCTGAGCGGCTGAAGGACGAAGGCGGCCGCAAGGCTCATCCGACGCAGAAGCCGGAAGCCCTCCTCCATCGCGTGCTTCTCGCGACCACCAATCCCGGCGACACCGTGCTCGATCCGTTTTTCGGCACAGGGACCACTGGCGCGGTGGCCCAGCGCCTCGGCCGCAACTGGGTCGGCATCGAACGCGATCCGGACTATGCCAAGGCCGCCGAGGAGCGCATCGCGAAGGTCGTGCCGCTGTCACCCTCGGCGCTTGAAACGCAGCCCTCGAAACGCAGCGAGCCGCGCGTGCCCTTCGGCACCATCGTCGAGCTCGGCATTCTGCGCGCGGGCTCGAAGCTCTACGACGAGCGCCGCAGCGTGCGCGCCGAGGTGAAGGCGGACGGCACGCTCGCCGTGCCCGGCAGCCGCGGCTCGATCCATCGTCTCGGTGCCGTCGTGCAGGGCAAGACCGCGTGCAACGGCTGGACGTTCTGGCACTACGAGCGCGAAGGCGTTCTGCACCCCATCGACACCCTGCGCGAGCGCGCCAAGGTGGAGCTTGGACTCTCCGAGGCGAAACCGGAGGTGCCTCACATCATCGCTGCCGAGTAGAACGCAACGAGAGCGTGCGATCGTTCGCCATAGAATTTGATCGCACGTCGCATCTCGAAAAGACCACGCCCTTCGATGGGATCCAAAGCGGCGATGGTCAAGCGCACTTGGCGCGGCAAACGGGACCCGGAGCAAAATCTGCAGCGGTCGGGTTTTTGCTTCGGGTCCCGGCCTAATTACCCCCAAAGGCTGCCCGTTGCCGGCTGCCTGCTGCCTCTCCCTCAATGCTCCTTGAGCGCGTGCGCAATCACCTTGCGCATCACCGAGGGCAAAGCGGCACTTCCGAGATCGCGGCGCGCAACCCACCGGCAACGCTCGGGGTCGGCCCAGAACGTCAGGCTGGATTCCGCGGGCACGATGGCGCGCAGGATCATCAGCTCCAGCCTGAAGTGCGTGAAGGTGTGGCTGACGACGCCCGGCACCTCCCACCAGTCCGCCTTCATCGGCTGAGCCGCGAGCGCGAGATCGACCGGCAGCCAGTCGTCCCCCCAATCGGTGGAGGGGACTTCGAGCATGCCGCCGAGCAGACCCGCCTCGGGCCTCTTGCGCAGCAGCACATGCCCATCCTCACGAAGCGCCAGAAATGCGATGCCATAGCGCACCGGACGATCCGGCTTCACGAGCTTGACGGGAAGCTGCTGCTCGATACCGAGCGCGTGCGCGTGGCAATCCTGCTGCAGCGGGCACATGAGGCACGAGGGCCGCTTCGGCGAGCAGACCGTCGCGCCGAGATCCATCATCGCCTGCGCGAAATCGCCGGCGCGCCGCTGTGGCGTGAGGCTTTCCGCGAGCCGTTTCAACTCGCGCTTGGCGGAAGGCAGCGGACGCTTGAAGGCGAACAGACGCGAGACGACGCGCTCGATGTTGCCGTCCACCGGAGTCGCCGCCTCGCCGAACGCGATCGCAGCGATTGCAGCTGCCGTGTAAGGCCCGATCCCTGGCAACTCACGCAGCGTCTCTTCCGTGCGCGGAAACTGCCCGCCGTGCTCCGCGACGACGGCCTGCGCGCACTTGTAGAGATTGCGCGCCCGCGAGTAGTAGCCGAGGCCCGCCCATGCGGCGAGAACGTCGTCGAGATCGGCGGCGGCGAGTTTATCCACCGAAGGCCAGCGCGAAAGGAAGCGCTCGTAATAGGGGATAACCGCCTTGACAGTAGTTTGCTGCAGCATGATCTCGCTGAGCCAGACGCGGTAGGGATCTGACCGCTTTCCCCGCTTGCTACGCCAAGGAAGATCGCGCCGCTCGCGGTCATACCAGTCGAGCAACGCCGCAACCGTATCCGGTCCGGCCGGTCGAAGTGGCAGTTGCCTGCGCGCAACAGCTTTCACCCAGTGCCCCCTTGAGAGCGCGTCTCCGGCTGAAGACGCCGCGAATCGATCTCTATGATGCTAGGGATCTGCAACAGCTCTGCATATGATGGCGACGTCGCGTGAACGCAAAGCTCACAGAAAAGCCACGAAAGAGATCGCTCCCGCATCCTGCGCGCCGGTCTCTTTCCCTTGCCCCGTCGGACACGCGCTTCGCCGTTCCGCAGGCAGCCCGCTTCGTGCCGGCCAAGGCGGTGGGCAGCTTCGTCCCGTCGCTGACCCGCAAAGCGTTTGAGAAATTTGGCTTTTCGACAGCCACCCTGATCACGGACTGGCCCCGCATCGCCGGCGCCGAGCTTGCCGAATACACGGTGCCCGACCGGCTGAAGTGGCCGCGAGGCGTGGCGGGCGCCGACAACGGTCTTGACGACGACCAAGGCGAGCGCCGCGCCGCGACCCTGATCCTGCGCGTCGATCCGGCCCGCGCACTCGACGTGGAATACCGAGCACGCCAGATCATGGATCGCATCAACGCCTATTTCGGCTATCGCGCCGTGGAGACGATCCGCCTGATCCAGGCCCCCGTCGAGACCAGCGGGCGAAAGGCGGCCCCGCCGTCCGCGAAAGCGCAGCTCCGGTCCGCGTCGGTGACAGAGGTTTCCGGCGACCCGCTGAGCGCTGCCCTGGCACGGCTGGAAAAGGGCGTCCTGAGAGACCAGGCCACCCGGCGCAAGTAAGGGCGCACACCCCGTTTAGGCGCGGCATCCCTGCGCATTCAAATAGCATTCAGCCTGGTTTTGCCTTAATCGGGGGCCGGGCCCATGTTATCAGCCAGACCCTGAACAAGAGGCGCCCGGACCGGCCGCGACAGCAAAGGCGAGCCTGGTCAGACGCGAACGCCATGAGGAGTGAACGATGGACGTGATGAGCCGGCTCGATCGCCGCCAGGCCCTGAAAGCCGGAACCGCCATAGCCGGGCTGGCCTTTTTGACCACCGCGTTTCCGGCCCTTGCCCAGCGCGCGCAGGGCCCCGCCGAGGTGCCCGTTGCCGAGCTGATGAAAGCCGGTGATCTGCCGGATCTCGCCATCGGACCCGAGGATGCCAAGGTCACCATCGTCGAATACGCCTCGATGACCTGCGGCCACTGCATGCACTTCCACACCAAGGTCTTTCCGGAGCTGAAGAAGAAGTACATCGACACCGGCAAGATCCGCTTCATTTTCCGCGAGTTCCCGCTCGATGCGCGCGCATTCGCAGCCTCCATGCTCGCCCGCTGCGCCGGCTCCACCGAGAAGTCGCTGGCTCTCGTCAGCGCGCTGTTCGAAACGCAGGAGACCTGGGCCTTCGTGAAGGAGAACCCCACGCCGAAGCTGTTCGAGATCGCCAAGCAGGCGGGCTTCACACAGGAAAGCTTCGACAAGTGCCTGACCGACCAGAAGCTCTTGGATCAGCTCACCGCCATCCACACGCGCGCCAACACCGTGTTCGGCGTGAACGCGACGCCTTCGTTCTTTATCAACGGCAAGCGCCTCCAGGCTGCGCCGTCGATCGAGGAGTTCGACAAGGTGCTCGAGCCGCTGCTCGCGGGCTGATGACGCGGCAGGCCGGTTGATGGGGCCGGTCGAAGGGAAACGGGAGCGCACACGCGATGGGTCAGGCCCCGGCAAAGATGGCGAGAGCGAAAACAGTTGCTCTCGCCCTTGCGGCGAGCCTGATCCTGGCGGCCTGCTCCGGAAACGGCCCTGGCTTTCCCGGCCTTTCGGCAACGGACGGGGCCTCGTCCACATCCGCCGAAACATCCGCGTCGGGGAGCCCATACCCCGATGCGGCCGCTGGCGCCAAGCCGGTCGGGGACGCGCCCATCAGTCCGTTCGGGCATATCCCCGATCCATCCCAGGGCGGCCGCCAGGTCATTCAGAACCCGACCATCGCGGAGATCATGGCCACCGGTCCCTTGCCGGAAATGGCCATCGGCCGGCAGGACGCGCCGGTCACCATCGTCCAGTACGCGTCGCTGACCTGTCCACATTGCCGCAGCTTCCATCAGACCACATTCCCGGAGCTGCAACGCACCTATATCAAGACCGGCAAGGTGCGCTTCATCCTGCGCGAGTTTCCCATCGGCAAGCAGTCCGGCAACGCCACCATCGCGTTGCGCTGCGCCCCGCCCGATAAGTACTTCGAGCTCTACGGGAAATTCATGGACCAGCAGAACGCCTGGGTGTCCCAGGAAGTTCGCCTGGAACCCATCTTCGCCGTCGCCAAGCAGGTGGGGATGACGCAAAGCCAGTTCGATGCGTGCCTGAAGAATCAGGCCATGATCGATGGATTGAAGTGGGTCAAGGAGCGCGGGCGGACACTCGGCATCATCGGAACGCCGATGTTCTTCGTGCAAGGCAAGCTCGTGAAGAAGACGCTCACCATGAGCGAGATCCGCGAGCTGGTCGAGCCGCTGCTGGCCGCGCCGCAGGCGTCCGCCGCGGGCGCGGTGCGCACGCCCTGATCGTTCCACCCGCCGCATACGGCCCGCCACATACGGGAGGTGTGCACGGGATGAGTGGGATTAGACGCACGATATGAAGATCAGCCGCCTCAGGCTTCTCGGGTTCAAGTCCTTCGTCGAGCCGACGGAGCTGATCATCGAGTCCGGCCTCACCGGCGTCGTGGGGCCGAACGGCTGCGGCAAATCCAATCTGCTCGAAGCGCTTCGCTGGGTCATGGGCGAGACCTCGCACAAGTCCATGCGCGCCGCCGCGATGGACGACGTGATCTTCTCCGGCACCACCTCGCGGCCCGCGCGCAATGTGGCCGAGGTGACGCTCTTCCTTGACAACCATGAGCGCAAGGCGCCCGCCGAGTTCAACGACAGCGACCTCATCGAGATCACGCGCCGCATCGAGCGCGAGGCCGGCTCCGCCTACCGCATCAACGGGCGGGAAGCACGCGCCCGCGACGTCAAGATCCTGTTCGAGGACGCCGCCACCGGCGCGCGGTCGCCCGCCCTCGTCCGCCAGGGGCAGATCTCCGAGATCGTCAACGCCAAGCCCGAGCAGCGCCGCCGCGTGCTGGAGGATGCCGCCGGCATCGCCGGTCTCCACAGCCGCCGCCACGAGGCGGAGCTGCGCCTCAAGGGCGCCGAAAGCAACCTCGCCCGCCTCGCCGACATCATGGGCCAGCTCGGCTCGCAGATCGAAAGCCTGAAACGCCAGGCGCGCCAGGCGCGCCGCTACAAGGACCTTTCCGAGGAGATCCGCCGCGCGGAGGCGCTCCTCGCCCACCTGTCGTGGATCGAGGCCCAGACGCTCGTCCAAACCGAGGAGCACAACTTCGCGGAAGGACTGGCCTTGCTCGGCCGCGTCACCGAGGATGAGGCTAAGGCCCTGCGCCTCGAAGCCGAGCTCGCCGAATCCATCCCGCCCCTGCGCGACAAGGAAGCCGAGCGCGGCGCCGCCCTGAGCCGCATCAAGATCGAGACCGAGGGCCTCGCGAAGGAGGCCCAGCGCTGCAACGAGCGGCGCCAGGAGCTGAGCAAGCTCGCGGGCGAGCTGGAGAAGGATCTCGCACGCGAGGCCGTTCTGATCTCTGAAGCGAAGGAGATCCTTGCTGGCTTCGACGTGGAAACCTCCGCCCTCGAAGCGGCCGACATCGAGGCCGAGGCCGCAGAGGATCACATCCTGGCCGCCGAGGAAGAGGCGACCGCCGCCCTCGCCGCCGCCGAAAAGGAGCTGGCCGTCGTCACCGAGCGCGCGGCCGAAAGCCGGGCGCGCCGCAAGTCGCTCGAAGGCCAGGAGGCCGAGCGCCGCGCCACCATCGCCAAGCTCGACGCGAAGCTCACCGCGCTTCAGCGCGATACGGAAGCCGCCGCGGCGGGAGCACCCGATTCCCTGAAACTCGCCGCGATCACCGAGCAGGGCCAGCGCCTCGCCCGCGAGATCGCGGTCATCGAAACAACCACCCTCGAAGCCGAGGAGAAGCTCGGAGATCTTGCCGAAACCGCGCGCGTGCGCAGCAATGAGCTGCAGCACGCCCGCATGGCGCTGTCGACCCTCGTCACCGAGCGCGAGACGCTCCACAAGCTCGTGATGCCGGCCTACGAGGAAGGCATGCCGCCCGTGGTCGAGCACCTCACGGTCGCGCCGGGATACGAGGCCGCTCTCGTTGCCGCCTTGGGTGACGACCTGGACGCTCCCGTGCATGAGGACGCGCCCGTGCGCTGGCGCCTGATCGAGGTGAAACCCGACGACGAGGCGCTGCCCGCCGATGCCGAACCGCTGAGCCTTCACGTCGGCGCGCCGCCCGAGCTGACACGCCGCCTCCGCCAGATCGGCGTCGTCTCCCGCGAGCTCGGCGCGCGTCTTCAGCCGCACCTGAAACAAGGCCAGCGCCTTGTCAGCCGCGAAGGCGATCTCTGGCGGTGGGACGGGTTCATCGCAGTAGCTGGCGGCATGACGCCGGCCGCTCAGCGTCTCGCCGAGCGCAACCGCCTCGCCGAGATGTTCGAGCGCGAGAAGGTCGCCCGCGCCGACGTCCAGCGCCTCACCGCCCTCGACCAGGAGGCGGCCACCGCTCACGCGGCAGCGGCCAACGAGGAGAAGCGGCTCCGCGCGCTCTGGCGCGAAACCCAGACCAATCTCGTCACCACGCGCGAGGCCCTGAGCGCCATCGAGCGCCAGGCGCGCGAAACGGAAGCCAAGCTGCACGCAGTTGCCGAAGCGCGCGAGCGCGCGGAAGCGGACCGCAGGGAAGCCCAGGCCGCGCTCGATCATATCGAGGACGAATTCGCAAGGCTCGACGCCGAGGACGATCCGGCCGCGCGCCTCCCGGAAGTCCAGAAGGCCGCTCAGGATCGCCGCACGGCCCTCTCCGTCGCGCAGTCGCGCGTCGCCACCCATGCGCGCGAGCGGGAGACGCGCAAGCGCCGCGCTGAAACCATCGTCGCCGAGCGGACCCGCTGGGCCACCCGCAGCCAGAGCGCCATGGAGCACATCGCAGCGCTCGAGGAGCGGCTCGCCAAGACGAAGGGCGACATCGCTGCGCTGGAGGAAGTGATTCCCGCGCTCGACGATCGCCGCCAGAGCCTGCTCGGCGCACTCGCTGATGCGGAAGAAGCCCGCAACGCCGCGGCCGACGACCTCGCCCGCGCCGACAACGCGCTGCGCGCCGCAAGCCAGAACCTGCGCGAGCTGCAAGCCGCCGTCGCCTCAGCGCGCGAAGGACGCGCCCGTATCGAGACTCGTCTCGAAGGCGCCCGCACGCGCCGCCAGGAGGAAGCCCGCCGCATCCGCGAGGCTCTGAACGTCAATCCGGACGAATGCCTCGGCCTTGCCGGGCTCGCCCCCGATACCGCGCTCCCGGCCCTCGCCGAGGCCGACCGCAGCCTTCAGCGCCTCAAGGCCGATCGCGAGCGCCTGGGCGGCGTCAATCTGCAGGCGGACGACGAACTCAACGCGTTCCTCGAGCAGATGAGCACGATGGAGACCGAGCGCAACGACGTGGAGCAGGCCATTGCCAAGCTCCGCGGAGCCATTGGCCAATTGAACCGCGAAGGCAAGAAGCGCCTCGACGAGGCCTTCGAGACCGTCAACGGCCACTTCCAGCGCCTGTTCACCACCCTCTTCGGCGGCGGCGAGGCCCGGCTCGAGATGATCGAGGGCGAGGACCCGCTGGAGAGCGGCCTCGAAATCATCGCCAAGCCGCCGGGCAAGAAGCCCGCAACGTTGTCTCTACTCTCCGGCGGCGAGCAGACCCTCACCGCCCTCTCGCTCATTTTCGCGGTGTTCCTCACCAACCCCTCGCCTATCTGCGTGCTGGACGAGGTGGACGCGCCTCTCGATGACGCGAACGTGGACCGCTTCTGCACGCTGATGGAGAAAATGTCGGAGGAAACGGCCACCCGCTTCCTCGTCATCACCCACCATCCCATGACCATGATGCGCATGAACCGCCTGTTCGGGGTGACCATGGCTGAAAAGGGCGTGTCCCAGCTCGTCTCGGTAGACCTCGAGACTGCCAAATCCTTCCGCGAGGCGGGCTGATTCCCTGAGTTTCTCTGGTCTTTTGCGCGGTTTGGCCAAAAGCCGGCCTCGTGAGGACCACGACCATGCCCCCTAAGTAGCAGCGTCCCAGCCTGCGCCGTTTAGCCATACCCCGCCTAGCTCTGCAAAAATGTGGCCTTTGCTTGACACCGCTTAAGCTCCGGCTATGGTGCGCGCCGTTGGTAATCCGGCCGTTTCAGCCCACAGTCTGGCACGGACAGGGGAAGCTATGTCGACGCCGAGTGATGACGAAAAACCGGCTCGCGGCGAGATCTCCCCCGAAGAGCGGGAGGCGTTCAAGAAGCGCGCTTCCGATCTTGGTGCTCGACTTGAGCAGGTCAAGGCGGAGGCCCGTGCAAAGCGCGGTCCTGAGCCTGGTGACCGGGCGCGAGGCGCGGCCATGGGCCAGGCGATGAAAATCGCCATCGAGCTCGTTGTCGGCATCGCAGTCGGCGGGTTCATCGGCAAGGTGCTGGACGACCAGTTCGGCTCGGCACCTTGGTTATTGATTTTGTTCCTGATGCTCGGTTTTGCTGCCGGCCTCTTGAACATTGTGCGTACCGCCCGGCGCCTGCAGGCCGAGGCAGAACCGCTTCAGCGCAACGCGAAGGCGGTTCCCGATGACGACGAAGAAGACGACCGGAAGTAGGGGACGGAACATTGGCTGAAGCGGCAGAAGTGGCGGGTCATGCGGCCGAGCACCATGGGCCCATGGCGCAGTTCGAAATCAAGCGCCTCGTGCCGCTTGAGCTTTTTGGCTACGACATCTCGTTTACGAACGCCTCGCTGTTCATGGTGCTGGCGCTCGTTCTGATTTCCGGCTTCCTCATCTTCGCGATGACCGGCCGTTCGCTGGTCCCGAGCCGCATCCAGTCCATCGCCGAAAGCGTCTATGAGTTCGTCGCAGGCATCGTCCGCGAGAACCTGGGCGAGGAAGGCATGCGCTACTTCCCCTGGGTGTTCTCGATCTTCATCTTCATTCTCACGCTGAACATGCTCGGCATGATCCCGGGCTCCTTCACCGTGACGAGCCATATCATCGTGACCTTCGCGCTCGCCGCCATGGTCTGGATCGTGGCGACGGGCATCGGCTTCGCTCGCCACGGCCTCGGCTATCTCAAGCTGTTCGTCCCGCACGGCGTTCCGATCTGGCTGATGCCGCTGATCGTGCCGATCGAGATCGTGTCCTACCTGATCCGTCCCATCAGCTTGTCCGTCCGTCTGTTCGCGAACATGATGGCCGGCCACACCATGCTGAAGGTGTTCGCGAGCTTCGCCGTGAGCCTGCCGTTCGTCGCCAAGGCGTTTCCGGTTCTGTTCACCGCGGCATTCACCGGCCTCGAGTTCCTCGTGGCCTTCCTTCAAGCCTTCATCTTCACCGTGCTGACCTGCATCTACCTCAACGATGCGGTCAACATGCACCACTGATTAGCGCCGTAGGCCGGGTTTGGCACTTCTGCCGGGCCTGGAGCAAAGCGTGCCGTTCACAGTTCGAAACCCACTCAAAACTCTAAATGGAGACGACCATGGATCCCCAGGCAGCAAAGTTCATCGGCGCCGGCCTCGCCTGCTTCGCCCTCATCGGCGCTGGCATCGGCATCGGCAACATCTTCGGCAACTACCTGTCGGGCGCGCTCCGCAATCCGTCGGCTGCTCCGGGCCAGTTCACGAACCTGCTGATCGGCTTCGCTCTTGCTGAAGCGACGGGCCTCTTCGGCCTTCTGATCGCTCTGATCATCCTCTTCGGTTGATCCTATCTTCGGCGGCAGGCCTGAGATCCGGGGTAGACCTGTGATCTGAGGCCCGCTGTCGACTACTCCACCTGGAGAAGACCAATGATCGCAGCGATGACCGTGCTCGCCGCGGAGTTGCCCGGAATTGCCACCGACGTGGCCGAGGCACTCGACGAGCACAAGTCCGGCGGCCTGCCGCAGCTCAATCAGCCGGATTTCGCGCCGCAGCTCTTCTGGCTCGCCCTCACCTTCGTGCTTCTGTACGTGATCATGAAGCGCGTTGCGCTCCCGCGCATCGGCGAAGTGATCGAGGAGCGGAAGGATCGTATCCAGCGCGATCTCGCGGCAGCCGAGCGTCTCAAGGGTGAAACCGAGAAGGCGCTTCAGGCTTACGAGAAGGCCCTGGCTGACGCTCGTTCGAACGCAACCTCCATCGCCCGGCAGACGCGTGACTCGCTGAACGCCGAAGTCGACAAGGAGCGTAAGGCGATCGAGGATCAGCTCGCCAAGAAGCTGAGCGACGCGGAGGCGAGCATCACCGCCACCAAGGACAAGGCGCTGGCGAGCGTCAAGGACATCGCGGGCGACACGGTTGTGTCGATCGTGGGCGCGCTGACCAACCTCTCCGTTTCCAAGGATGAGGTGAACAGCGCCCTGGCCGCATCGGAGAAGTGAGGACGCCATGTTCAATCCCGCTTATCCCGAATTCTGGGTCCTGATCTCGTTCACGCTGTTCATCGCCGTTCTCGTCTGGAAGGGCGTGCCCGGCCTGATCGGAAAGGCTCTCGATCAGCGTGCGGTCGCAATCCGCACCGAGCTGGATGAGGCACGCCGCCTGCGTGAGGAGGCTCAGCAGCTCCTGGCTGACTATCAGCGCAAGAGCCGCGAGGCCGAGGACGAGGCCAAGTCGATCGTCGAGACCGCCAAGCGTGAGGCAGAGCGTCTTGCAGCCGAGACCCGCAAAGCTCTCGCCGAGCAGGTCGAGCGCCGCACCAAGGCTGCCGAGGAGAAGATCGCCCGCGCCGAAGCTCAGGCCGTCAGCGACGTGCGCGCCGCTGCCGTCGATCTCGCGGTCAAGGCGTCGGAAAGCATCTTGAAGACCAAGATCGCCGGAGACACCTCGAACTCGCTGACCGACGCCGCAATCCGCGACCTCAAGGGCAAGCTGAACTGAGTTCCGCTGTGTCGCTCTAAGAAATATGTCGCTCTAAGACACATGAAAGCCGGGCTTCATCGCCCGGCTTTTTTGTTTGGCCTCAGAGCAGCGCAATGAGGGTCGCACTAAGTGCCGAGACTGTGCCCCTCCACGGAAGCATGCTCCCGCTGCCAGCGCGAACGCAAGCGCGGTGCAATGTACCAGCTCACAAACGGCGAGATCACGAAGCTCGCGACGATCACGGCGGGCAGCAAGACGGCGGCGTTCACCTGGAGAGCCGGGATCGAGAGCACAGCCACCGCGCCCACACCGAACAGGACCGCGTTGACGGGCAGGAACACAAGCGCTGCGATAGCGGTACGCGTTCTCATGACAAATCTCCTTTGCCATTCGAACGCTTGAAGATGAGGGTCGTTCCGAACGTCTGATCCAGATCTGCCGCTAGATTCGATCTATCCCCCGCTCGCCACGATCAGCCCCGCGAAGCAGGTCAGCACCAGCGCCGACACACGCGGGATGGCGCGGGAGGCCTGTCCGGAAGCCATCGCCCGCCCGGCCACGCGGCCAACCGCGATCCAGGATAACCCCGCCACCGCGACGAACGCCGCAAAGGCGAGGAGGTAAGGCACCACATTCGCGGACGAGAACGGAATGACGCCGAACGCAAAAACAATGGCTTTCGGATTGAGCAGCGTGGTGATGAAAACCCGTCCGGCTGGCACACCCGCCGGCGCTCCCCGGAGCCCCTCGCGCCGGGTCCACAGCTCGAACGCCGCATAGAGCAGATAGGCACCGATCGCAACGCGCAGCAGCGTGGTGATCGCCGGAGAAGCCGCGAGCACCGGTCCCAGCAGGGCGTGCAGGCATCCGATCGCGATCAGATACCCCGCCACCTCGGCGCCGATCAGCGGAAGCGACCGGCGCCAGCCCACGAGCGCGCCGGAGGCCGCCAGGAGCGTATTCGTCGGTCCTGGCGTGCCGAGGATCGCGAGAACGGCGAGAGAAAAGGCGATAGGATCATGCATGTTGCCACCCTGATGGCAGCATCCGAGCCGAGTCTTGATCTGGATCAGACCGCACAGCGTGCACTCGCCAGGTCACACCTATCTTCTGGACGAAAATCCGATGCCGCACGAGATCGAATGGCTGGCGCCGTGGTACGCAATCGAGGATCCCGGCGTCCACGCCGGGCTCGAGCGGCAGCTTCGCGTCGAGATGTCGGAGAGGCACGTGCTGGCAGGCGAGAGCGTTCGCCTCCTGGCCCGCCGCGAAGATACGGATGACGCCCTCTTCGCCCTCACAGGCGGACGCGTAGCCGAGGTGCATATGACGTGGCGCCAGAGCGCCGAGCCGGACCCGCGCTGGCCAGCGACCGCAATCTTCGAGTCGCTCGATGAATGGGCCCGCGACAGCATGCGTCCGCTGCACGCGGAGCTGTCTCGTTTGCGGTGAGAGAGCGGGCTATCCCGCGTTTGGCGTGTTGCGGTCGAAGCCGACGTAGACTTCGAACTCGCCGGGGCGCGCGCCTTCGGGCACATCGAAGGTCACTGTGCGAACGGCCGAGAAATAGCCGATCGGATTCTCGACCGCGACCGTCGCATCCACGCGCAGCTTGTCCGTCGTGAGCCGCTCGCGCTTCGCGTCGGTGACGAACACATTGATCGGCATGGAGATCGGCCCCGACTGACCGCGAGGCCCCAGCAGGATGCGGCCCGAGAAGCCGTACTTCACCGTCACCTGCGTGCCGTTTATCGTGCATTCGCGCGCGGTCTTGGTGATCTCGCCGCGATGCATGATGGCAAGACCGTCGCCCACCCGGCCCGTCTCGTAGATCGTGAGGTGGCTGTCACGCGGCCAGGTCAGGAAGCGCGGGCAGCCCGGTTGCGCGTCGCCACCCGAGAACTGAGGCGCACTGTCGCCGCCCGCCTTCGCGGCCGCGATCAGATCCTGCTCGCTGACGCCCGTGGGCTCGGCCCCGGAGGATCCGCCGCCGAAAATGCTGGTTCCGAGGCCGGAGGTGACGGACGACATGCCGCATCCCCCGAGCGCGAGCGCGGCAGCAAGGGCGGCCGCGGTCGAAACCGCGCCTTTGACCTTTGTCATGACGGATTGCGCCATCCCGCTCCGATCCGCATAATCCCCCAGAACCGTCCGCGCGTCGCGAGAACGACCCAAGCTCGTCGCATCGTTTCTAGTCCAGGACGAACGACTCAAGCTCTATCATCCCTATCTTGAACCATAAAGCGGCCGCTCCCTTTTTGGCCCACACGACCCGAGGACAAGTCCAAATGGCCTCTTCCAGCGCCGAGCACGACCAAGCAAAGCGTCCGGCCCTGAACGTTCTCCTGGCCGCCCCCCGCGGCTTCTGTGCGGGCGTCGACCGTGCGATCCAGATCGTCGAGCTGGCATTGGCCAAGTTCGGCGCGCCGGTCTACGTACGCCACGAGATTGTCCATAACCGATATGTCGTGGAATCCCTGAAGGCTAAAGGTGCCGTTTTTGTGGAGGAACTGGACGAGATCCCCGACACCGACCAGCCTGTGATCTTTTCGGCACACGGGGTGCCCAAGTCCGTGCCCCTGGCCGCAAAATCCCGCAATCTTTTCTCGATCGACGCCACCTGCCCGCTGGTTTTCAAAGTGCATACCGAGGCGAGCCGCCATCACGCGGAAGGCCGCAAGATCGTTCTGATCGGCCATGCGGGCCACCCGGAGGTGGAGGGCACCACAGGCCAGCTCCCGCCGGGCTCGGTAACCTTGATCGAGACGGCCGCCGACGCAGAGACCTTCGAGCCTGAGGACGCCTCCCGCCTCGCCTACGTGACGCAGACGACCCTCTCCGTGGACGACACAGCAGACATCGTGGCGATCCTAAAGCGCCGCTTCCCGGCCATCGTCGGCCCCCACAAGGAGGACATCTGCTACGCCACGACCAACCGCCAGGCAGCCGTGAAGGCCATTGCCGGCAAGGTCGGCCTCACCATCGTCGTCGGCGCGCCGAACTCGTCGAACTCGCTGCGTCTCGTCGAGGTCGCCGAACGGTCGGGCTGCCCGAAAGCCATTCTCATCCAGCGCGCTTCCGATATACCCTGGCCTCTGTTCGACGGCGTCGAGACCGTCGGCATTACGGCCGGCGCCTCCGCCCCGGAGACCCTTGTCGACGAGGTGCTGGACGCGCTGAACGCCCGCTTCGCCATCTCCGTCGAGCAGGTGAGAACGGCTAACGAGCGCATCGCCTTCAACGTCCCCCGCGAGTTGCGCGAGCCTGCCGACGCCTGATACACGGGGAAACCCTTCGCACCTCGGCCCCTCATCCAGTCACCGAAAAAGCAAAACCTATGGCCGTTTATACGGAAGTGACGGACGACGAGCTCGCGCGGCTGATCGCGGGCTACGATCTCGGCGCGCTGCTCTCCTACAAGGGCATCGCCGAAGGCGTCGAGAACACCAACTACATGGTGCACACGAGCGAAGGCACCTTCATCCTCACGCTCTACGAGCGCCGCGTCGACACGGCGGACCTGCCGTTCTTCCTAGGCCTCCTGGAGCATCTGAACCGGAGAGGCATCTCCTGCCCGTTGCCGGTTCGCAATCGCAACGGCGAGGTGCTGACGGAAATCTCCGGCCGCACCGCCGCCATCGTCACCTTCCTCGAAGGGGTCTGGCCGCGCCGCCCGCGCGTCGAGCACTGCGCGGAAGTAGGACGCGCGCTGGCGGGTCTGCACCTCGCGGGCAAGGATTTCGCTCTGACGCGCCGCAACGCCTTGAGCCTCGAAGGCTGGCATACGCTGTTCGACCGCTTCGCCCCGCGCGCGGACGAGATCGCGCGCGGCCTCGGCAATCTCATCGCCTACGAGCTGGCCTATCTGGATCGCGCCTGGCCAAAAGACCTTCCCTCCGGCGTCATTCACGCCGACCTTTTTCCGGACAACGTGTTCTTCATCGGCGACAAGCTGTCCGGCCTCATCGACTTCTACTTCGCCTGCAACGACGCCTGGGCCTACGATCTCGCAATCTGCCTCAACGCATGGTGCTTCGAAGCTGACTTCGCCTTCAACGCCACCAAGGCCCGCGCGCTCCTCTCCGCCTATCAGAGCGCGCGCCCCCTCACCGAGGCCGAGTACGAGGCGTTTCCTACGCTCGCACGTGGCGCGGCGCTTCGCTTCCTGCTCACCCGCTCCCACGATTGGCTGCACACGGACCCTAACGCCCTCGTGAAGCCCCACGATCCGAACGCTTACGTTCGCCGCCTGAGGTTCCATCAGGAGGTGAACTCGCCGGGCGAATACGGATTGGAGAGGGTGCGATGAGCGGGACGAAGAAATCGATCGAGATCTACACCGACGGCGCCTGCTCCGGAAATCCGGGCCCGGGCGGCTGGGGCGCGATCCTCATCTGGGGCGATCACCGCAAGGAGATCAAAGGCGGCGAGGCCGAGACCACGAACAACCGCATGGAGCTGATGGCGGCGATCTCCGCACTCGAAGCGCTGAAGACAGGCGTCGAGGCGGATCTCTACACGGACAGCGCCTACGTGCGGAACGGCATCTCGAGCTGGATCCACGGCTGGAAGCGCAACGGCTGGCGCACCGCCGACAAGAAGCCGGTCAAGAACGTGGAGCTGTGGCAGCGCCTCGAGCAGGCGCTCTCCCGCCACAAGGTGACCTGGCACTGGGTGAAGGGCCACGCCGGACATCCCGAGAATGAGCGCGCAGACGAGCTTGCGCGCGAAGGCATGGCCGAGTTCAAACGCCGGTAGCTATTGTTTCCAATCCAGCCGGCCCCACCGCGACGGAAGTTCTTTCCGAGCGGCATGGTGCGTAATCCGTATCCGGCGAACCGGCGATCCGCCCGCCGACGCCGCCTCCCCCTAAAACCATTGGTGCACAATCAAGAGGCAATCGGCCCCGGCCCTGCGCGTGACGTGCGTCAAAGCGCACCAATCTTAGGGATTAATTCCCGGATTTCGTAAGATTTTACACATCCATTGCTAGGAATATAGGTGAAGGAAATAAGTTAACTGGCGGAAATAAATAGATGTTGTCTACGCTGCGTCTTCGTCTTCCGATCGCCATCGTCGGTCTCGGATTGGTGAGCTCAACGATCATGGGCTGGATCGGATGGTCCGGCGCAAGAAGCGCCTTGGAGGCATCCGCCTTCGACCGGCTTAACCTCGCAGCCGAATCCCGCCGCACCAGCCTCGAGCTCGTCGCAGACCGCCTGCGCGTCGACACCAGGAACATCGCCGGCCACAAGCTGGTGCTCGACAACATCGGCGACCTGACCGAGACGCTGAGCAAGTCCCCCGAGGCCCGCACGCAGGCACTGGAATTCTTCGCTGGCCTCCCGCCCGAGCAGCGCGCCGAGAATGACGGCAGCATGTCGGGCACCATGTACGGCCTGCGCCATTCCAAGGTGCATCCGATCGCGATGACGGCGCTCACGCAGGCGAAGTACGACGACATCCTGCTGCTAGATGAGACCGGCACCATCGTTTACACGGCAAAAAAAGGCGCGGAGTTCGGCCAGAAGATCGGCACGCCCGCGACGGAAGGCTCCGGCCTCGAGACCCTGCTCGATGCGATGCAGAAGGCTGGCGACAAGGACGTGACTTTCCAGGATTTCCGCGAGTCCACACTGTCCGCCTCGGGCCCCCTCGCATTCATCGGCACGCCGATCCTCAAGAAGTCGAACGTCGCCATGGACAGTGCCCAGCAGGATATTCGCGTAGGCTATGCCGTCATCCGCGTGGCACCCGCCCTTCTCGACCAGGTCTTGAGCGATCGCCACGGCCTCGGCAAAACCGGCGAGACCTACGCCGTCGGCACCGACGGACTGATCCGCACCAACGCACCCCTCGCCACAACCCCGACCGCTGGCAAACCCGCCGCGATGATGGGCTTCGATGGCAAGTCTTCGAGCGAGCTTTCCCGCTTCCATCGCAACGGCAACGCCTATCTCACCGCTGGAAACAAGGTCGAGTTCCTCGGCGCGGCGTGGAACGTTTACGCCGAGCAGGCGGACGACGAGGCCCTCGCCGCCGCAGCCGGCATTTCGCGCACCATGGGATTGGCAGCACTTCTGATCGTCGGTGCCCAGATTCTCGTTGGCTGGCTGGTCGCTCGCGGCATCGTGCGCCCCATCGGCGCACTGACGGCAGCCCTCAAGGCCCTTGCCGGCGGCAAGCTCACCTCCCAGATCGCGGGCAGGGAGCGCCGAGACGAAATCGGCGAGATCGCCCGCGCCGTCGAAGACATCCGTACCTTCACCGCTGCCGAGACCGAGCGCCGTGCGGCGGCCGCCGAGGAGGAGCGCCGCGAGCGCGAAGCCCAGCGCCGCCAGCTCACCGAAAGCCTGGCCCGCGATTTCGAGGAGCGCGTCGGCACGGTCGTGAGATCGGTCGCCCATGCGGCTGGCGACTTGGAGAAATCGGCGCTCGAGATGGCCGCCATCGCCGACCAGACCAAGGCCAGCTCCGTCAGGGTCGCAACCGCGACCGACTCCGCCAACCACGAGGTTCAGTCCGTCGCCGCCGCCTCCGAGCAGCTTTCGGCTTCCATTCGCGAGGTCGCATCGCTGACCTCACGCTCGGGCTCCATCGCCTCCGAAGCGGACAGGCATGCCCAGCAGACACACGAGATCGTCGCGTCGCTCTCGTCGAAAGCGGCGACCATTCAGAACGTCATCGACATGATCAAGGCGATCGCCGAACAGACCAACCTGCTGGCTCTCAACGCCACCATCGAAGCCGCGCGGGCGGGCGAAGCCGGAAAGGGCTTCTCGGTCGTGGCGAGCGAGGTGAAGGCCTTGGCCAGCCAGACCACCAAAGCCACCGGAGAGATCGCAGCCCAGATCGACGCGGTCGGCAGCGAGGTCAAGAACGCCGTCGACGCGGTATCGAGCATCCGCACCGTGGTGACCGACATCAGCCACGCCGTCGTCGCCATCTCCTCGGCCATCGAGGAGCAGACTGCGGCCACAGGCGAGATCGCCAAGTCCGCGCAGAGCGCCGCCGGCGAAACGGCCTCCGTCTCGACGAACATCGAAGAGGTCTCGCAGGCGATCACCACCACCGACCGGGCGGCAAATGACGTCGTCGAGCGGGCCCGTAGCCTCGGCAAGGAGGCATCGGACCTCGACCACAGCCTGCGTCAGTTCATTGAGCGGCTGCTCGCGGCATAAGCCCCGCCTGACGGCTGGCCAGCGCACGAGGGGCGCAGGCCAGCGTCACGCGGAATGCGTGGACCGGCTCGCCGGACAACGCCAGGCGAGCCCAAGGTTGCATCAGCCCACGCGGAAGACGGCACCGGCCACGGAGCGGGCGCGCGTGCGAACGGCGCCCCCGTCGTTGCCGGAGCGAACCAGCCACTGCCCATTGGGCGCGCGGCCGACGATCTCGCCGACGTGGTGACGCCAAACGACAACGGCGCCGACCTGCGGGCCGCTCGGGCTGCCCCACTTGCTCCAGTTCCAGGCGACGTTGAGATGCGCGCCACCGCCGCGCTGCGTGCGCATCCACCAGCCGCACCAGGCGCGCGGACGCGGACCGGCGGAATGGCTGCCACTGCGGTAGGACGAGCGTGACTCGTAGCTCTGAGTTGCGTAGCGCACCCGCTGGGCGCGGCCGCGCGAGGCGACGCGCTGACGCTTGGCGCGCGGCGTGCTCACCCGCTGATCGGCGACGGAAGCAGAATGCTGGACGAAAGGATTCCAGCTATCGCGGGCGGTTTCGCGAGACGGACGCGCGTCCGCAGACGTCGCGCCAGCGAGTACCAACAGAGTCGCCGCGACGGCGAAGACGTTCTTTCTCATCTCAAAGGTCCCCATACTATTGCGTACTGAACAAGGCGCCAGTCGCACGAGCACCGGGCAGAAACAAGGAAACGGAACGCAAGCGCGTCAATATGTCCACCCTGAGAAACCCCAGACTGGCTTGACATGTGCTAAGTAAAACGAAGTATTTATTTCTGTTGTTTTACTTGAGAGCCGCCAGAACTTTTTCGGCAGTCGCCTTGTTATGCTCGGGAGGACTGTCTTCGATGCCGAGATATTTTACAACGCCGTCCTCGACGATCATCGCGTAGCGCTTCGAGCGAGTCCCCAATCCAAAGCCCGAAAGATCGATATCGAGACCGATCGCCTTCGCGAAATCTGCGTTCCCGTCGGCGAGCATCTCCACATCGTCCTGTGCATCCCGCGCCTTGGCCCATGCAGTGAGTACGAACACATCATTCACGGCCGTACACGCAACTGTATCCACACCTTTTGCCTTGAGATCGTCCGCTCGCCCGACGAAGCCCGGCAGGTGCTGCTCGCTGCAGGTCGGCGTGAAGGCACCCGGCACGGCGAACAGCACCACCGTCTTGCCCTTGAACACCTCGCTCGACGACACCGGCTTCGGACCGCCCTCGCCCATGATCGTGAACTTCGCCTCGGGGAGTGTGTCGCCAACCTTGATGCTCATCTCGGGTCTCCTGCAGTCTTAGGGTTGAGGCTTAGTAAAACTACGTAGTCGATTGGGACGCGGACCGTCACTTGGCGACAAACGTCGCAAACGAGGATCCCGCTTCACCGACGAGCGTGACCGTCACCGGCTTTCCCTTGAGCGCCGAGAGGTCCACGTCGCTGCCGAGTGCGGCTTCGAACGTCAGGACTCCATCGGCTGACGGCCGGCCCACAAGCTCGGGAATCGGCAGAAATAGGCCATTTGGAGCCTCTAGGAAGGCTTCCGCCCCTGTGACACCCTGGGGGAAACGCGCCGCGATGGAGATCTTCGGCTGGGCGCCGCCGAGGTCGGCCTCGGCCTTGATCAGAGCTGGATCGCCGTCGCGGAGCTTGTCCTGCGCGCGGGGAACGCTGTCGAGCGCCTGCGCCGCTTCAGGCGTCAGCGGATCGGCTTCATCCGGCGCGATCGTGAGCGACAACGACACGTCGATCGGCACACACACGTCCTTGCAGATGCCGTACTGAAGATCGACCGCGAGCGCGACCGGCTCACCGCCGTTCGTGGGCGCGATCGCCACGGGCAGGATCAGTCCGTCGTGATAGCCGATCGTGTTGCCCGACTTGTCGATGAAGCGCTGCGGCGCCGGAAACATCACATCCGCGCTCGCGAGGTTGGTGGATTTCGACCAATCGAAAGACGGCGGCAAGCCACCCGCGTCTCCAGGCGCGCGCCAGTATGTTTTCCATCCCGGCTCGAGCACGATCTCGACGAAGGCGAGGTGCTTTTCGCCCTCTTGAGACGCCTTTCCGGACACCAGCCGCGCCTTCGTTTTGTGTCCCGAAACCCAGGGCGACTCTGCAGCGAAAGCGGGCGCGGTGCCGCTTGAAGACGCCACAACAAGAGCAAATATTACTTTGATGATACAGCCGTAAGCAGGTGAATTCGGGCGCAGCATGAAGTTTCGGCTCTCTTTCGCACAGACAAAAGCCCAAGGATTTGGCACAGCGGCGGGGCTCCTCCGCACAGCCTCGCGACCGCATCTATACGGCGTAAAGCGATTTTGCGCGGCACAAAACACGGCTTCACATGCGGCCTCAGTGGGGGCTAGTCTCAATCCATGACCACGCCGAGATCGAAGCGCAAGAGACGGAGCGACACCTTCCTCAAGGGACAGCTTCTCGTCGCGATGCCATTGATGACGGACCGGCGATTTGCCCGCTCGGTCATCTACATGTGTGCCCATTCCGATGATGGTGCAATGGGTCTCATCATCAATCACCGCGCCGATCACATCAGCTTTCCGGATCTGCTCGAGCGCCTCGGCATCATTCCGAGCGGCTCCGACGAAGGAATTTCGAACGACATCCTCGAACGGCAGGTTCACGTCGGCGGTCCTGTCGAAACGGGCCGCGGCTTCGTGCTTCACTCGTCGGACTACTATTCGACGGAATCCACGCTGCCAATCGACCACGAGGTCAGTCTCACGGCTTCGATCGAGATTCTGAAAGCGATCGCCTGCGGAGAAGGCCCGCTGCACGCCATGCTGGCGCTCGGCTATGCCGGATGGTCAGCGGGACAATTGGAAAGCGAGATCCAGGCCAACGGCTGGCTGCACTGCCCGCCGGATCTCGACCTGCTGTTCGATCCCGACATCGAGGACAAGTATGCACGCGCCCTCGCTAAGATCGGCGTCGACCCGTCCCATCTCGTGAGCGACGCTGGCCACGCTTAGGCTCGGCTAAATCCAACCAGCGAGCGAGTTCGCAGCCGGATGTATCCCTCGGCTACGTGTTGCCTGCTGCCCGCTGCCATCCTCAATTCTGTTTACGCGCAACACCGGCCAGGCGTGCGAGGCTCTCGGCGATCGCGGGCGGCAGGTTCGAGAAATCCGGATCGGGCCGCGCGGGCCCGGGAGCAGGGCGGCTGGCGGCGGCTGTTGCGGGCTTTGCGGCCTGAACCCTCGGCTGAACCTGTGGCGGGCCGGACGGTGACGGCTGCGCCCCGATGTTCGGCGGCAGACCGGCAGGCAGACCCGCGCCAGGAACAGGCGGAGGAGCAGGCTGCACCAGGATAGGCCGCGGGGCCTCGGGCACGACGTGTGGCGGCGGCGCAGGCGGCGTGAGCGCTGAGAGAGCTGGTCCCGGCAGCGGCGGCGGTGAGGGCGGCGGCATCGGCGGAGGTGGCAGATCGGCGCCACGAAGCGGCGGCGGCATATCCGGCCCGGGTGCGGGCGCACGCGGCTTTGCGATCCCGGCAGGCGGAGCCGAAGCCATCGGCACCACATCCGGCAACACATCGGCAAGGCGCGTCATGAGCTGTGGGGCAGACGGCACTGGTCCCGCGGCAGGCGGTGGCGGAGCAAACGCTGCTGCCGGAGGCGCGGCCCCAAGCGGCACCGTCGGTTGGGGTGGAACGCCCGGCGGCGGCATGGCGGCGGGCTTGCCGTTCGCATGAGGCTCCGGCGATGTACCGTTTACACGCTCCGGACGCAGACGCCCGCGCCGTGCGGCCAGTTGCGCGCTGTCCTCACGCGGACGCTGCTCGGCCTGCGGAGCGTGCGATGCTCGCGGCGGCGGAGCAGAAGGCGGCCGCGCGGCGCCATTCGCGCCCATCGGCGGCGGCGCATTGGCGGCCTGGGCGGCACCGGCGGCAGCCACCACGGCCTCATCCGGCTTATGCGAGGGAGCGCCCTGCGGTTTACCGCCACGCCGCTTCTTCGTTTTCGGACGGAACACGCCGACCGGCTTGTGCTTGTTCTCGGTGGTCCGCACCGTCGCGAGCACCTGCAGCACCTCGGCCTCGGCGATGGCATCGCCGCAGTAAGCGCCCTGCGCATACTCGCACCCGATCGAACGCAGGAACCCGACCTCGCTCTCGGTCTCGACGCCCTTGGCCACGACCTTCTTGCTGAGCTCGTGGGCAAGCGCCACCATCGAGCGGACGAGCTGGCCTTCGTTGCCGCTCTTCGCGTTTCCACCCTGCATGAGGGACTGATCGATCTTCACCGTGTCGAACGGCAAACGGTCGAGATAGGCGAGCGACGAATAGCCGGTACCGAACTCGTCGAGCACGATCTCCGCGCCCGCCCCGCGCAGCCACTCGAGCACTTCCGTCGACTGCTCCGGATTTTCGAGCGCGATCTGCTCCGTCACCTCAAGGCGCAGCGAGCCTTTCGGCACCACGGTGCGCCCGAGAATGTGGCGGATCTCCTGAATGACGTCCTGCCGGAAGAGATGCCGGCACGAGATATTGACGCTGACGAACAGCGGCGCCTCGCTGCGCGGAAATTCCTTTTGCCACGCGATGACATCGCGCGAGGCCCGCTGCAGGAGATAGGCTCCGAGCTTGGCCACGAGATCCGTCTCATCGGCAAACGGAACGAACACCGACGGATCTATGGTGCCGAGCTGCGGATGATCCCACCGCGCAACGGCCTCGAAGCCCGCCAGCTCCTCGGTTGGAAGATAGATGATGGGCAGGTAGGCGATGCGAACCTGGTTCTTCTCCATCGCCCGGCGCAGCTCGGCTTCGAGCGCGGCGCGGTCGTCCTGCTCGCCGCGCATCTCGGGCGTGAAGACCTCGATGCGGTCCGCGCCCGCGCGCTTGGCGCGGAACATGGCAATCTCGGCCTTCTTGAGAAGATCGTGGCTCTTCTCCTCGTTCTCGAACATCGCGATACCGATCGAGCCGGTGAGCACGATCTCCTGCCCTGCGATCTTGATCGGCGACCGGAGCGAGCGGCGAATGCGCTCCGCGTGCTGGGCGAGCTCGCCCACGGACTGGTCGGCAAGCACCAGCAGCGCAAACCGATCGCCGCTGACGCGTGCGAGCGTGTCGTTAGGGCCGAGGTGACGCTGCAGACGCCGGGCGATCGTGAGAAGCAAACTATCGCCCAGCACGAGGCCGAGAGACGAGTTGACGCTCGTGAACTTGTCGATATCGATGATGAGCATAGTGGGCCGCACCTGCGGCTCCGCCGTCGCACGCCGCATGGCGACCTGAAGCCGGTCGAGCAGAAGCTCGCGGTTCGGAAGTCCGGTCAGGCTGTCGTGAACGGCATCGTGCAGAAGCCGCTCGTGCGCGCGCTTGGCATCCGTCACGTCGCGAATGAGGCCGACGCATTTGAACGAGCGCGGATCCGTGCCCGGCACGCCCGCCGCCTCGATCTCGAACCAGCGATAGTTGTTGTCCGCCTGGCGGAGACGGAAATCGCAACAGATCTTGCCGTCGCGCCGCTCCTGCACCGTGAACAGCGCAAGCCTGAACCGCTCGCGGTCGGAGGGATGCAGATGGCGCATGAACTCGTCGGTGCGCGAGGAAAGGTCGCCCGGAGAAAGCCCGAGCAGCGCATCGACGCTGGGGCTGACTTTCACCTCGTCACGCCGTGCATTCCACTCCCACACGGCCGCGCCCGATGCGTCCACCGCAATGGAGCGGGCCTGGAGCTCGGAAGGCGCGGCGCCATAGACGGGCTCCCCTGAGCGGAACGCGTACTGCGTCACGGTGAAACCGATCGACAGCAGGATGAGCACGAGGCCGGACACGAGCCCGAACACGACCACCTCGCCGGAGAGCTGGCCCGTGAGAGCCACGCCCGCGCCGAAGATCCACACCAGGAACAGGATCCAAGTGGGAATGAGCGAGAGCGCGCGATCCTGGCCGCGCAGCGCGAGGAAAAGAATGAGCCCCGTCCCCGTGAACCCGATGAATACGAACGAGAGCCGCGCGAATGTCGCCGCAAGCCTCGGGTCTATGATCGCCACGGCAATGAGCGAGAACTGCGCCAGCAGCCACACGCTGATCAGCATCCGGATCAGGCCGTGCCACAAGGCAAGCCGCAGGAACACGTGGAGGAAGAGAACGAGGCTCGCCGCCAGCGCCGATTCCGCCGCCGCACGGTAGACCGCATTGGCTTCGGGCTTCATCTGGAACAGCTTATGAAAGAAGCCGAAGTCGACGCAGAGATAGGCGAGCGTGCACCAAGCGACGAGCGCCGATGCCGGGAAGATCAGCTTGTGGTTGGCGGCGAAGATGGCGGTCAGGAAGATCGCCATCAGACCCGTGAGGCCGAGCAACACGCCATTGAAGAGCTGGCGGTCCGAGATCTTGATTTCGTAGTCGAGCGGCTTCCAGAGATAGAGGCGCACGAAACGCTCTGAGCTCATCTCGGCGACGTAGGTAATGGTCTGCCCGGGCTCGAGCGTGATGCGGAAGAGATCCGCCCGGTCGCTCTTGATGCGCTCGGGAACGAAACCGATCGACGGTGTCACCGCCTCGATGCGGCGCGCGTCGAGATCCGGCCACACAACGCCGGAGCCGATCACGCTGTAACGATCCGCCGACAGCCAGCGCTCCACCGGCCGGTCCGTGGGATTGGTGAGCGCGAACACGATCCAGTTGGGGTTCGTGCCCGACGTGGTTGCGGAAACCGACATGCGGCTCGCAAGACCATCCGCGCCGGCCGCTGTTTCCACCTGAAGGCTGTCGCCGCGCGCTTCGTAGAGATCGCCGAGCGTCGTGATCTCGATCCGGCCCTGGTCGGGGCTGATCTCGATCGCCTTGAGGGCGAGCGCGGGACGAGCCGCGAGCACGACACCGCAAAGGACAGCGAGCAGCAGCGCGGCAAGCCGCCCCGCGACACCCCCAGGCGCGACGCAACGGAGGATCGGCCGCGCGAAGCCCCTCACGGTTGCACCTCCCCGGCCATCCAGTCCTCGGCGAGGATCGCGAACACGACATGATCCTGCCAGGCGCCGTTGATCTTGAGATAGCGCCGGGCGAGCCCTTCCTTGAGAAAGCCCGTGCGCGTCAGCACCTCGATGGAGCGCCCGTTGGTCGGCTGAACTGCGGCCTCGATGCGATGCAGGCGAAGCTGCTCGAAGGCGTGCGGCAGCACGGCTTTCACTGCCGCCGTCATGTGCCCGCGCCCTACGAAGGGAAGCCCCAGCCAGTAGCCGAGCATGGCCGACTGCGTAACGCCGCGCCGGACGTTGGACAGCGTGACGCCGCCCATCAGGCGGTCTGTCTCTGCTTCGAAGATGAGAAACGCATAGCCGAGGTCGTCGCGCGCCTCGCGCTGATAGTGCTTCACGCGGCGCCGGTAAGCGCTCTTGGTGAGGTCGTCCCGCGGCCAGGCCGGCTCCCACGGCGTGAGATGCGCGCGGCTTAAAGTCCTGAGCTCCGCCCAAGGAGCGTAGTCGCTCATCAGCGGCGGACGCAGCCACACCCCGCGGCCTTGGATGACCGCCCACTCCGACGAGTTTCCGGCCCTCAGGAACGCCATCAGGCTGTCCTTGCCTCCGAGCTTGCCGCCCCGCGCCCAATGCGTTGCGCGGCTTCCGACGCGAGCCGTTCGGAAACCTTTCCGGCTCCCACCACGGCGACCGATGGGCTCCGCGCGATGAGTTGCTGCGCGAAGCGTCCGATATCCTCAACGCTGACCGCGTCCACGTTTCGGATCAGCTCGTCGCTGCCGACAATCCGTCCGTGAGCCAACATTTGCCGTGCCATCTGCTCGGCACGGGCAGACGATGATTCCAAGCTCATTAGCAGCCCGGCCTTGAGCTGAGCTTTCGCCCGGTTCAGTTCCGCTTCGGAGGGTCCGCGCCGCGCCACATCCTCGAGCTCGGTGCCCGTCACGTCGATGAGGCTCGCCATCGTTTCCGTTCCCGTCGCCGCGTGCACCGCGAGAAGCCCCGTATCGGAGAGACCCCACGCGGACGAATAGATCGAATAGCAAAGCCCCCGCTTCTCACGAGCCTCCTGGAACAGGCGGGACGACATCCCTCCGCCAAAGAGACCCGAGAAAACCTGGGCCGTGAAATACTCCTGAGCGCGATAGGAAGGACCTTCGAACGCAAGCACGAGATGGCTCTGCTCGAAACGTTTGTGATCCCAACGGATGCCACCGTGGTAGCGCGCCTGCTCCTCACCCTCGATTCCATGGGAAGTGAGCCCCCCGAATAGGGCCTCAGCGTGGCGGACCAGAGGCTCGTGGTGGACGGCGCCGGCCGCCGCGAGCACCATGCTGCCGGGCCGGTAGTGGGTTTTCAGGAATTGCTGCAGATCAGCCGGCGAAAATCGCTTCACGTTGGCGGCCGGCCCCAGGATGGTTCGCCCGAGCGCCTGGCCGGGGTAGGCCGCCTCGTTCATCAGCTCGAAGGCGATGTCGTCAGGCACGTCTCGCGTGGCCGCGATCTCCTGCAGGATCACCTCGCGCTCGCGTTCGAGTTCGTCGGATGAAAACCTCGAGTTGAGCAGAATGTCGGCCAGGATCTCCAGCGCAACCCCTTCGTCGCCCTTAAGAACCCGGGCGAAATAGGCGGTGGTCTCGAGCCCCGTCGCAGCGTTCAGCTCTCCGCCAACCGCTTCGATCTCCTCGGCGATAGCCTGCGCCGTGCGGCTCGCCGTTCCCTTGAACGACATATGTTCGAGAAAATGCGAGATGCCGTTCTCGGCCAGCGTCTCGCTGCGGGACCCCACCCCGACCCAGATCCCGAGCGACGTGGTCTCGAGATGCGGCATCGTGTGGGTGATGACCGTGAGACCGTTGGAGAGCCGCGAGATCTCTTCCGTCATGACGCCCCCGCGGAAGCCGGCTGCACCGTCCCCTCGACAAAGCGTTTTACCGCCTCGACGTCGTTTTCGAGAACAGGATAGCGCTCGGCATCCGTGAGCAGGTTCGAGAGACGCGGCGGCAGGCCGGGCCGCTCGCCCGTGATCCGCTCCATCGCGTCGGGAAACTTCGCGGGATGCGCGGTCGAGAGCACGATGCCGGGCACCGCCGACTGCGGAACCGTCTTTTCGAGCGCAACGAGACCGCAGGCCGTATGCGGATCCAGAAGATAGCCGCTCGCCACGCGCGTGCGCCGGATGGCATCCGCCACCTCTGCTTCAGAGGCCGACGAAGCCGCGAAATCGCTCTTGAACTGCGCGGCCGTTCCCGCGAGATCGAAACGCCCGCCCTGCGAGAGCGAGCCCATCGCGCCGCGGATGAACCCGGCGTCGCGCCCAGATGCCTCGAACAGGTAGCGCTCGAAATTCGAGGAGATCTGGATGTCCATCGAAGGCGACGTCGTCTCCACCACGCCCCGCATCTCGTAGACGCCGGTCGCGTGGGCGCGCGGAAGGATGTCGTTCTCGTTGGAGGCGATGACGAGCCGCTCGATCGGCAAGCCCATGCGCTTGGCCACCCACCCCGCGAGAATATCGCCGAAATTGCCGGTCGGCACGGAGACGGTGATCGGCCGATGCGGCGCGCCGAGCGCCGCGCCAGCGACGAAATAGTACGTGACCTGCGCCACGATGCGGGCCCAGTTGATGGAGTTCACGCCCGAGAGCGAGAGCCGGTCGCGGAACGCATGGTCGTTGAACATCGCTTTGACCAGCGCCTGGCAGTCGTCGAACGTGCCCTTGATCGCAACCGCGTGTACGTTCGCTTCCTTCGGCGTGGTCATCATCCGCCGCTGGACATCCGAAACGCGCCCATCTGGAAAGAGGATCACGACATCGACGCGCTTCGAAGAGCGGAACGCCTCGATTGCGGCCCCCCCCGTATCGCCGGACGTCGCGCCCACGATGGTCGCGCGTTGGCCGCGCTTCGCGAGCGCATGATCCATGAGCCGCGCGAGAAGCTGCATCGCCACGTCCTTGAACGCGAGCGTCGGCCCGTGGAACAGCTCCAGCACCCACCGGTTGCGGTCGATCTGCACGAGCGGCGTCACCGCCGGATGGCCGAACTGGCCGTAGGCATCACGCGCCATGCCGAGCAGCGTCGACTTGTCGATCGACCCGCCGACGAAGGGCGCCATCACCTCGACGGCCACCTCCGCGAACGGCCGGCCGGCAAACGAGGCGATGGTCTCGCGCGAGAGCGCAGGCCACGTCTCGGGCACATAGAGCCCTCCGTCGCGGGCGAGCCCCTGCAGCAGCACATCCTCGAAGGTGAGGGAAAGCACTTCGCCCCGGGTGGAAATATAGGTCACGAGCTTGGCATCCTGGGTTGTACGGGCTGCCGGCCGCAAGCGATCGAGTGTTGGCCGGAAACGCGCGGAAACCGGCTTCCGAGCCGGGATCCGATCTTGTCTCTAACGCTGTACCGGGCGGCCCGCCTGCGATCAAGCCAAGGCCGGACGGCGGGCTCCCGCCCCTATGCGTTCCGTCGCCGCGTCCAGGCAAACGCCGCGAACACTGCGAGCAAGGTGGCAGCGAGACCGAACCAGGTCAGCGCATATTCGAGATGGCGGTTCGGAATGTCGAGCCGGGTCACGCCCCCCTTGGGCCAGCCGCCCGGATTGGCAGGCTCAGCTGTCGCGTCGACGAAGAACGGCAGCACCCGCGCCCGGTCCTGGTCCGAGCCCAGCGAGGCCGCCATGCCGTCGAGATCCCGCCAATACCAGACGTTTCGCGTCCGGTCGGCATCCGGCTCGAACCACCCTTTGACGCCGGCCTTGCGCACGAGCCCGCGGACGGTCACGCGGCCCTCGATCTGCCCGGCGGCCCGCGCCGCGGGCTCCTTGAGCTCCTCCGGCACGAAGCCGCGATTGACGAACAAGATCTTGCCGCCGTCCGTCTCGAACGGCGTGTAGATGTGCCAGCCCGGCCCCTCCGCGTCGACGGCGAACAGGCGCCGCTCGTCCCCATGGCGGAAATGCCCGCTCACAGAAACCGGCCGGTACTCCTCGTGGCCGAGCTGCTTCCAAGCCTCCGCCGGCTGCTCCAGCGGCACGGGCTCCTTGCCGAGGCTCTCGTTGATCGAGGCGATCAGCGTCTCTTTCCAGGCCAGCCGCTCGAGCTGCCAAAAGCCGAGTGCGAGCAGAATTGGCAGCGCCACGAGCGTCATCAGCGCCGGCACCATGAGGCTACGGCCGCGCGGCGCGCCGCCATTGAGATCGCCGGATGTCATGTCAGTCCTTGGCCAACCGGCCCTCTTCCGCTTTGTTGACCCACTGCAGCGCGATCAGGATCGCCTTGAGGAACCGCAGCAGAATGAACGCCAAGAGCGGCGTGACAACGCCCCACAGTGCCACATGGACCCAAAGCGGCGGCCCGAAGCGGAATTCGACGATGAGCGCGAGCCCCAGCACCACGAAGCCGAGGATCAGGATGGCGAAAACGGCGGGGCCGTCTCCGGTGTCGATGAACTTGTAGTCGAGACCGCACTTGCTGCAGGCAGGCTTCAGCATCAGGCCGTTGTGAAACAGGGAGCCCTGGCCGCACCGGGGGCAACGCGCGAGCAGACCCGCCACGATTGGCGACACGCTCTGGCCCCGCTCGTGCGCATTCTCGCTTCCGCTCATCGGCCGTCTCCTCCCTTGCGTAACTCTAGGTGGCCCCGGTGTGCGCTCCGGATCGCGAAGGTCCGAGGGCTCGTCTGTCCCGTGCCTACCCCGGAAAGGGCAAGGGGCCGGGCAAAAAACCCGACCCCTTCCCCATTTGCGTCGCGTTGTCCCTGACGAGTGTCAGTGACCGGCGCCCGGATGAGCGCCCGCGCCCCACACATAGATTGCGGCGAACAGGAACAGCCAAACCACGTCGACGAAGTGCCAGTACCAGGCAGCGGCCTCGAAGCCGAAGTGCTGCTGGGGCGTGAAATGGCCCTTGATCGCGCGAAGCAGGCACACCAGCAGGAAGATGGTGCCGATGATCACGTGCGCGCCGTGGAAGCCCGTGGCCATGAAGAAGGCCGAGCCGTAAGCGTGGCCGCCGAAGGTGAAGGCGGCGTGCATGTACTCGTAAGCCTGCGTGATGGTGAAGAGCACGCCGAGCACGACGGTGGCAAGCAGGCCGAGAACCAGACCGCGGCGGTCGTTCTTGAGCAGCGCGTGGTGTGCCCACGTGACCGTGCAGCCCGACGACAGCAGGATCAGCGTGTTGACGAGCGGGAGGCCCCACGGATCGAAGGTGCCCTTGAAGTAGCCGTTGACCGGCGCACCCGTCGTGGGGACCACGGCATCCGTCGACTCGACAGGCACCGGCGGCCACTGCCCGCCGAACAGCGCGTTCCGCTGCACCATGCCGAGCGCTTCGGAGACGTTCTCCGGCTTGTAGATGTCAGCCGGGAACAGGGCGAAATCGAAATAGGCCCAGAACCAGGCGACGAAGAACATCACTTCCGAAGCGATGAAGAGAATGATGCCGTAGCGGAGGTGAAGCTGCACGACCGGCGTGTGATCGCCGCGGTGCGCTTCGATGATCACGTCACGCCACCACATGTAGGCGGTGGCGGCGAGGCCCGCGAAACCAGCCGCGAACACCCAGGGACCGTGCATGCCGAACAGGCCCGTTGCGCCTTCACCCGTCGAGCGCATCCAGATGATGGCGCCGACGGCCGTCACGAACGCCGACAGGGATGCCGTCAGCGGCCATGGGCTCGGATCGAGCAGGTGGTAGTCGTGTTGCTTGCCGTGCGCTTGGGCCATATTCGTCTCCACAGTCCCCGTTCGTTTGTATCCCCCGGCCTTGCCGAAAGCTCGCCCGACACCATCGAGGTTGTCGGCCAATCTCTCGTCTCGGCCCATCGATTTACCCGCAGCAACTTCGGCTCCGGGGTCTTCCTTACTCGATCCAGGGCACGCTTCGCTTCGCGAACCGGACGCCCAGGTCTTCCTTTGCGGCATTTTCCGCGACGGACCGGATGATCGCTACGAGACCCGGTGTCCAATCCGTCCGAAAATGCCTCAGCCTCCCTGCCGTGCCTCCCCGGATTTGACCTCGGCCTTGGGGCCGCTGCCGTCCACCGGATAGAACGTATAGGAAAGCGTGATCTCCTTGATGTTCGCCGCGTCCCGGTCCGCGAGGATCGAAGGATCGACGAAAAACGACACCGGCATGTCGACGCTCTCGCCGGCCGCCAGCGTCTGCTCCGTGAAGCAGAAGCACTCGATCTTGCTGAAGTAGGCGCCCGCGATGTCGGGCGAGACGTTGAAGCTCGCCGTGCCCTTCACGGTGCCGCTGGAGGAATTGTGCGCCTTGTAGAAGGCAAGCGCATTCTCGCCGAGCTTGACCGTGATCGTCCGCTGCGCCGGCTGGAACTCCCAGTGCATGCCCGGCGTCACGTTCGCATCGAACCGCACAGTGATGGTGCGCTCGAGAACGGTTTCGGGCGCCTTTTCCGCGCGCATCGGCGTGCCGCCGAAACCGGTCACCTGGCAGAACATGCGATAGAGCGGGACGGCGGCATACGTGGCCGCGCCCATGAACAGGAGCGCGCCGAGGCACGTCACCACCACGCCGCGGTTGCTTCCGCGGCGGACCGGATCCCGTTTCGGCTCCGCTGCACCGGCAGCGGGGGCACTGTTCTCGTCGTTTGTCGTCACATCAGCTCCAGATCAACGACCGCTTCGCTTAAACGCTTAGTTTCCCATCCTCACGATGGTGGCGGCATAGAACAACAGCACCAGAAATCCGAGCCCCAAGGCAATCGCCACGGAACGCAGGCGCTGGCGCTTCAAGCGCTTCTGCTCTTCGTCTGCTCCGTCGCTCACCATGGCCTCGCGCGCGTTGAGTTCGATCTGTCCCATCTATCCTATACCCAAAGCTTGAGGGCGAGATTCTCGCCGAGGATGACCGCGAACAGAATGAAGAGATAAAAGATCGAGAACGTGAACAGCCGCTTGGCGGCGTGATCCGCCTCGCGTCCCTCACGGATCTGCCAGACCTTGAACGCCAGGTGCAGGAAGATGAGGCCCAGCACCACCGAAACCACCGCATAGACGATACCGCCGAGTCCGATCACATAGGGCATCACGGCAAGCGGGGTGAGCACGAGCGAGTAGAGCAGGATCTGGCGGCGCGTCTCGTCCGCACCGGCCACCACCGGCAGCATCGGCACGCCGACGCGCTCGTAGTCGCGGCAGCGATAAAGCGCGAGCGCCCAGAAGTGCGGAGGCGTCCACATGAAGATGATGAGGAACAGCAGCACGCTCTCGATGGTCACCGTGCCGGTGACGGCAGCCCAGCCGATCATCGGCGGGAACGAGCCGGCGGCACCGCCGATGACGATGTTCTGCGGCGTCCGGCGCTTGAGCCACATCGTGTAGAAGAAGACATAGTAGGCGATCGTGAGCGCCAGCAGCGCGCCCGCCACCCAGTTCACGAGCACGCCGAGCGTCACCACCGACATGACGGAGAGCACGGAGCCGAACGCGAGCGCCTCGTCGGCCGTCACGCGCCCGCGCGGAATGGGGCGCGCAGCCGTGCGCGCCATGTGCGCGTCGATGTCGGCGTCGTACCACATGTTGAGCGCGCCCGACGCGCCTGCGCCGACAGCGATGCAGATAATGGCGATGATCGCCAGAACAGGGTGCAGGTTACCCGGCGCAGCGACCAGGCCTGCGAGAGAGGTGAACACCACGAGCGACATCACCCGCGGCTTCATGAGCTCGAGGAAATCCCCGACTGAGGGTTCCGAGCTTGTGGCCGAGACGTTGAGCGTGCCCTCGGCAGTCAATCCTGACATCGTCTTGCATCCTCCCGCCGCGGGTTGCCCCCGCCGATAACGCTCGCAATTCTCTGTTGCGGCTTCGAGGTGATACGGTGGGCGTACTGACGCCCACCGCACGTTCGGAACGCTGGGAAAGGGAAGGCTCCCGACCTCACCTTTCCCGAAGAGCGCTTAGTGATGCGAGCTGCCCGAGATACGCGGCAGCGTCTCGAAGCAGTGGAACGGAGGCGGCGAAGACAGCGTCCATTCCAGCGTGGTCGCACCGACGCCCCACGGATTGTTGCCGGCAGGAACCTTACGGGCCAGGGCAACGAACACGCCGATGAAGAAGCACAGCGTACCGACGGCCGTCATGTACGAGCCGATCGAGGACACGTGGTTCCAGAAGGCGTAGGCATCCGGATAGTCGACATAGCGGCGGGGCATGCCGGCGAGGCCGAGGAAGTGCTGCGGGAAGAACAGCACGTTGGCACCGACGAAGGTGATCCAGAAGTGCATCTTGCCCCAGAACTCGGAGTACATGTAGCCGCTCATCTTCGGGAACCAGTAGTACCAGCCCGCGAAGATCGAGAACACGGCGCCGAGCGACAGCACGTAGTGGAAGTGCGCGACGACGTAATAGGTGTCGTGCAGCGCGCGGTCGACGCCGGCGTTCGCCAGCATGACGCCCGTGACGCCGCCCACGGTGAACAGGAAGATGAAGCCCAGCGCCCAGATCATCGGCAGGCGGAACTGGATGGAGCCGCCCCACATGGTTGCAATCCAGGAGAAGATCTTCACGCCCGTGGGAACCGCGATCACCATCGTTGCGAACACGAAGTAGGCCTGCGTGTTGACAGTGATGCCGGCGGCATACATGTGGTGCGCCCACACGATGAAGCCGACGAGGCCGATGGCGAGCATGGCGTACGCCATGCCGAGGTAGCCGAACACCGGCTTGCGCGAGAAGGTTGCCACGATGTGGCTGATCATGCCGAAGCCGGGCAGGATCAGAATGTACACTTCGGGGTGACCGAAGAACCAGAACAGATGCTGATAGAGGATCGGGTCACCGCCGCCCGCCGGAGCGAAGAAGGTGGTGCCGAAGTTGCGGTCGGTGAGCAGCATCGTGATCGCGCCGGCGAGAACCGGGAGCGAGAGGAGCAGCAGGAACGCCGTGATCAGCACCGACCAGACGAACAGCGGCATCTTGTGCATGGTCATGCCAGGAGCGCGCATGTTGAAGATGGTGGTGATGAAGTTGATGGCGCCGAGGATCGACGAAGCACCCGCGACGTGAAGCGCGAGGATCGCGAAGTCGACGGCCGGACCCGGATGGCCGGAAACCGACAGCGGCGCATAGAGCGTCCAGCCGCTGCCGACGCCGTGCATGCCCGACGGACCTTCGACGAACATCGAGATCAGGAGCAGCGTGAGCGCCACCGGCAGAAGCCAGAACGAGATGTTGTTCATGCGCGGGAACGCCATGTCCGGCGCGCCGATCTGCAGCGGAACGAACCAGTTGCCGAACCCGCCCATGGTGGACGGCATGACCATGAAGAACACCATGATGAGACCATGGCCGGTCACGAACACGTTGAACATGTGCGGGTTGGAGAAGTACTGCATGCCCGGCTCGGCGAGCTCGAGACGCATGGCGATCGACAGCGCGCCACCGATGATACCGGAGATCATGCCGAAGATCAGGTACATCGTGCCGATGTCTTTATGGTTCGTCGAGAACAGCCAGCGACGCCACCCGGTAGGGGTGTGGTCGTGATCGTGGCCGGCGTGTGCGGTGGTGCTACCCATTGTTCAAGCCCTTGTTAACCTGGGTGTTTCCAATCCTGTGCAGGCAAGAGGAAACGGCTGTCCAAAAAGCCGTTGCCTTGTTCGCTTAGCGCTGCGAGGCGGTGTTCTCGGCAACGGCCTTGATGCCGGCCTGCTCGAGAGCGACCTTATCGAGGATCTCGCGTGCCTTCTTCTTGTCCTTGGCCTGCATTGCGGCAGCCCACTCGGTGAAAACACCTTCGGACACGACGCGCACAGCGATCGGCATGAACGCATGGTTCAGACCGCAGAGCTCCGAGCACTGCCCGTAGAACATGCCTTCCTTCTCAGCCTGGAACCAGGTGGAGGTGAGGCGGCCCGGAACCGCGTCGATCTTCGAGCCGAACGACTGCACGGTCCAGTTGTGGATCACGTCGTTGCTGGTCACGAGGACGTGGACGACCTTGTTGACCGGCACCACGATCTCGTTGTCGACCGAAAGCAGGCGCGGCGTCGGGATGCCCTTCTGCTCGCGAGCCGCGACCTCGTCGTCCGTCAGCATGTTGGACGTAATCGTGAAGTTGCCGTGATCCGGGTACTCATGCTCCCAGAACCAGGAGTTGCCCACCGCCTTGATCGTAAGATCGGGCTTCGGATAGCTGTACTGGTTCATCAGCAGCTTGAACGAAGGAATGGCGATCACCACCAGGATGAGGATGGGGATCACAGTCCAGGCCACTTCGAGCAGCGTGTGGTGCGTGGTCTGGCTGGGCGTCGGGTTGCGCCGCTCGCTAAAGCGGAACATCACGTAGATCAGCAGGATGAGAACGAAAATCGCGATCGCGATGATGATCGTGTTCGTGAGGTCGTAGAAGCTGTGCAGCTCGCGTGCGATCGGCGTCGCGGCCTCCTGGAGCCCCATCTGTTTGGGATAAGGCTGACCAAGGCCATTGTTGGCCAACGCAGCGCCTGGCGTCACGAGCAGGGCGATGAGCCCAGCCAGTGCCACCTGAGGCACACACTTGAGAATCCATTTCAGCATTAATCCGCTCCCCGGTTCGTGCTCCGGCACCTGTGCCGGAATCTCCCTGATGTCGGCCGTTTCGATCTTTCCGATCGTTCCTGCCCGGCGTCGCTCGCCGCGCCCTGGGGGGTGCGCCCTGTCCGACCTTGTATGCTGCACCGCCAGTAGTGCACGCGGCTGTGGCAGAGTCCCCCGACCACACACAGCACAAACGTCAAACTCGGCTCAAGTCAAGTTTTCTGCGTCATAACTACGCGTTGAAAAAATGGCGAAGCTGATCTGGGTCATATTGCGTCGCAGCATGACATGCGGCCGCCGCAGCGAAAGCGTGCCGCTTTGCGACCGCACCATGACGACGGCCGTGCGCAGGCGGGTCCCACTTTGGCCTTTTTCCTCGCCGAGACGAGCGGAGTACGGTAGAGGCGCACAAGCGCCATTTACGGGCACTAGGGCGCCGTTGATCCGTAGGCTCATCGAGGGATATCCGTTTCTATGGCAACCTGCACCAGCCGGTCGAACAGCCTCGCACCCCCCTCTCACGCGCACAGAAACATGGTGTTGTGCGCTGCGCTATTCGCACTCTTAACGGGACTGGCGGACACGGGATTTAACCTCGTCCGTCCGGCACTTGCCGGAGGTAGCGCGGGTGAGCAACCCAAGGCGGCGGCACTCTCCCCGCAGTTCGCCGATGGAACCGTGAAGGGCCAGTACGGCGATTGGCAGTACGTCTGCAAGCCGCCGCCACCCGGCGCCAAGAACGAGGTGTGCGCACTGGTTCAGAGCGTCACCGCCGAGGACCGCAAGAACGTCGGCCTCACCATCTACTTCCAGAAGTTCTCGAACGGCACGAAGGTGCTGCGCGTGTTCGCGCCTGTCGGCATCCTTCTTCCGCCCGGCGTGGGGTTGAAGGTGGACGGCGTGGACATCGGCCACGCCCCCTTCCTGCGCTGTCACACCTTCGCCTGCTACGCGCAGGTCACCGTCGAGGACAAGCTCATCCAGCAGCTCTCTACGGGCAAAACCGCAATTTTCATCATCTTCCAGACGGAAGAGGCGGGCATCGGCATCCCGATCTCGCTTGCGGGATTCGCAGATGGCCTCTCGGCGCTGAACTGAACGCGCAACGAAAAGGCCCCCGCATCTCTCGCCCGTTCAGGGCGGTGATGCAGGGGCCTTTGTTCTGTGAAACCGCTCGGGAAACCCGGTTCCGGCCCTAAGCCACGCGACGCTGCTTGCCCGCCGAATCCGGCTTGGAAACGGTGATGCTGTTGTCCTTGCCCGTGCCGTTGAAGCTGATGTAATCGCGCTCGGCGCGCACGGCCGGGCGAACGGCATAGGCCTTCGCCCAGGGGAAGGCGTGCGACCACGTTTCGCCGATCTTCCTTGAGCTCTCGGTATACTGCTCGGCAGCCGTGCGCCAGAAGGCCAGTTGCTCGTTGATAACGTCCTGCGGCGTGCGGCAGTGGGCCAAACGCGTTGGAACTTGCATGTAGGCCTGGGTCCGCCGATTGAGCAGTCCCATCACCTCGAGCTGGCAGCACGCGGCAGCCTTGAGCGGTGCCGTGACTTGCGCGGTCAGCGCCTGAGCATCGAAGCCCGAGGCGACGCCATCCGTCGACGGTGCGCGCGGGCTGAAGCTATCGATTGCGGAAAAATAGGATTGAAAAATCGCACCGAACGGACCGAAGGCGTTCGGATCAAAGCCCGCTTGCGTACCCATCGCCTCAACTCCCTAAACATGGGTCCGGCTACATGGCCGAAACCTCTTGATCACACGTTTTTAAAACTAGGCAGGACTGTTCTCGAATGCAAATGATCAAGATCAAATGGGCATGGACAAGACAATAACGAAATGTTGATAAGATTCGCATCGTTTCAACTCGCGATCCGACAGCATTGATCCCGATGTTATTTTCCGTTTTGCTACCGAACGAGCCGTCATGAGTCCGTGACCTCGGCCCGCTATGGGACACCCGGTCACGAACAAGGGGGTTCCATTGATGACGCGCACCGCGCTCCCGCCGTCTGTCGCCTTCGAAGCAGCCGAGAACGAGGGGTCGAACCCCAGCCACGGCCCGACCATCGGCGACCTCATCGCAACACGCCTCTCTCGCCGTGATCTCGTAAAGGGACTGGCTGCGGTTTCCGTCGCCGCCGAAGCTCTCTGGCCGAAAGCTCTTGCCGCGGCCCCCGCCTCCGGTGAGGAAAAAGGCGCAGCCTCCCGTTTCGATTTCGTCGAGCTGCCCATCGCCCCCGGTTCCAAGACCCATCACGTCGCCGAGGGCTACGACGCCGACATCCTGATCCGCTGGGGTGACGCCGTTCTCCCGGACGCCCCGGAGTTCGCACCCGGCAAGCCCGACGCAGCCGCCCAGGAGAAGCAGTTCGGCTACAACAACGACTTCCTGGGCTTCATTCCGCTGGAGGGCCGCTCGGACCACGGGCTGCTCGTCGTCAATCACGAGTACACGAACGGCGAGCTGATGGTGCCCGGCCTCGCCCCCCGCAGCGACAAGGACTCGCAGTTCAGCGGCGTCACGCGCGAGATCGTGGATACCGAGATGATGGCGCACGGCGGCTCGGTGATCGAGATCCGCCGCGAAGGCGACAAGTGGTCGGTCGTGCCCGGCTCCCGTTATGCCCGCCGCATCACCGCCGAAACCGAGATAGCGGTATCCGGCCCCGCGGCGGGGCACGCGCGCATGAAAACAACGGCAGATCCCACCGGCACCCGCATCAAGGGCATGTTGAACAACTGTGCCGGCGGCGTGACGCCCTGGGGCACGTGGCTCACCTGCGAGGAGAACTTCAACGGCTACTTCTGGGGCAAAGCCGCCGCCGAGCCCGTGACGAAGGAAGCCCGTGCTCTCCGCCGCTACGGCGCACCCGGCGAGTGGTACGCCTGGGGCCGCTATCACGACCGCTTCGACACGCTGAAAGAGCCCAACGAGGCGAACCGCTTCGGATGGGTGGTCGAGATCGATCCGCTCGATCCCACGTCTGTGCCGGTGAAGCGCACGGCGCTCGGCCGCTTCAAACACGAGGGCGCGGGCAACATCGTCAACGGCGACGGCCGCTTCGTCGTCTATCAGGGCGACGACGAGCGCTTCGACTACGTCTATCGCTTCGTGACGGACGGCAAGGTGGACCTCGCAAACCGCGCGGCCAACAAGGATCTGCTCGACAAGGGCGTGCTCTCGGTCGCCCGCTTCAAGGCAGACGGCACCGGCGAATGGCTTCCCTTGATCCACGGCGCACCCAACAAGGACGGTCAAGTCTGGCTAAGCGCGCAAAACGACTTCGAGGATCAGGGCGACGTTCTGATCCACACCCGCCTCGCAGCCGACATGCTGGGCGCCACCCGCATGGATCGCCCCGAGGACATCGAGGTCGATCCCAAGACCGGCAAGATCTACCTGATGCTGACCAACAACGCGAAGCGGAAGGCGGACCAGACGGACGCAGCCAACCCGCGTGCGGAGAACTTGTTCGGCCATATCATCGAGATCACGCCCGCGAACGGCGACCATGCGGCCCCGGCTTTCACGTGGGAGATCCTGCTCAAGTGCGGCTCGCCGGCCGTCGCCGAGGTCGGCGCCACCTTCAATCCCGCCACCACGGAGAACGGCTGGTTTGGCATGCCGGACAACTGCGCGATCGATTCGGAAGGGCGTCTCTGGGTCGCCACCGACGGCAACAGCACCAAGCGCACCGGCCGCGCCGACGGCATTTGGGCGATCGAGACCGACGGCGAGCGTCGCGCCACCTCCCGCTGCTTCTTCCAGGTACCGACGGGCGCGGAGATGTGCGGCCCGTGCTTCACCCCGGACCTCGAGACGTTCTTCGTCGCCGTTCAGCATCCCGGCGAGACCGAGGACGACGCGCCGCCCTCGACCTTCGACACGCCTTCAACGCGCTGGCCCGACTTCAAGGACGGCATCCCGCCGCGCCCCTCCGTCGTCGCCATCACCCGCAAGGGCGGCGGGAAAATCGCGGGATGAACGGACGCATGAAAAAAGGCACCCGGTCGTGAAAGACCGGGCGCCTCCTGAAAAATTTTGACAGCAGGCCGCCCCAATACCGGCCCGCCGGACACAATGAACTAAATTAGCCTGCCAGCTTCGCCTTGATGAAACCGAGCACGAGCGCGGTCAGCGCTCCGCTCACGCCGCCGGTGGCAAATCCGGTCACGATCGCATTGATGTCGAGGCCCGAGGCTGCGGCCGCCCCGCCGAGACCGAGAAGCGGACCGAGCAACTGCCCGCCAAGTCCTCCGCCCAGGGCGCCGGCGATCGTGTTGCCGAGTGTGCCAAGGGCGTCGTTCTTGGTTGCAGCGGCCGCGGCGTTGCCGCCGATTGCGCCACTGACGGCTTGGATGAGTAATGATGTAAGATCCATCGAAATCTCCCCAATAAAAATCGATCTGGCACTTGTTTGAAACCTAGATCGACACAGCAATTGTCAGCCTTCACTATGTTTCATTCAAACGCAAGCCGCCTTTGATCTGATATGGTTGACAATCCAGCCCCTATTGGCGGCATCCGGCTCTATCGTTACTGGCGCGAGACCAGGATCGCATCTCGCAGACGCGAAGCAGGCGCAATACCTTTGACTGATCAATAGCCTGGACAGCGATGGACGGGCGATGAGCATCACCCCCGCGCCGTCATCGGCGAAGCAGCAGCCGGGGAGCAAATTGAGCCTTGCAGTCCCGTCCCTTCGCGGTGCAAACATCCTCCAAAGCATTTTCCGATCTCATGGGCTCCTGCCCGTCGTAGAAAATGCGACACCAAAGGACCTTTCGGCTCCGATCGATCGCATCGGACGCCCGGGTGCCCGCCGAACCGGAATGAGGAGAGTCCCCTCGATGAACGTGCACGTCCTTCCGATGACCGCAGCGCCGATCGACGCCGTTCGCCACGACTGGACGAGAGCCGAGGCGCAGGCCATCCACGACCTCCCGTTCAACGACCTCCTGTTCCGCGCCGCCACCGTCCAGCGCCTTCACTTCGATCCCAACAAGGTCCAGCTCGCCCGCCTGCTCTCCATCAAGACCGGCGGCTGCGCCGAGGACTGCGGCTATTGCAGCCAGTCCGCCCATCACGCCTCCGGCACCGGCCTGAAGGCTTCGAAGCTGATGGAGGTCGAGCGCGTCCTCAATGAGGCGAGGAAGGCCAAGGCCCAGGGCGCCACGCGCTACTGCATGGGCGCAGCCTGGCGCTCGCCGAAGAGCCGCGACATGGACTCGGTCGTCGCCATGGTGGAAGGCGTCAAGGCGCTCGGCATGGAAACCTGCATGACGCTCGGCATGCTCTCCGACGACGACGTCGTGAAACTCAAGGACGCCGGCCTCGACTACTACAATCACAACATCGATACGTCCGAGCGCTACTATTCCGAGATCATCAAGACGCGCACTTTCGCAGACCGCCTCGACACGCTGTCGCGCGTACGCGAAGCGGGTATCAAGGTCTGCTCCGGCGGCATCGTCGGCCTCGGCGAGACCATTGAGGATCGCATCGACATGCTGGTGACGCTCGCCAACCTCGAGCAGCACCCCGAGAGCGTGCCGATCAACATGCTGATCCCCATTCCGGGCACGCCGCTCGAGAACCGCAAGAAGGTCGACCCCATTGCTTTCGTGCGCATCATCGCGCTCGCCCGCATCATGATGCCGACCTCATTCGTGCGCCTTTCCGCCGGCCGCACCGAGATGAGCGAGGAGACGCAGGCGCTTTGCTTCTTTGCTGGCGCCAACTCGATCTTCTGCGGCGAGACGCTGCTCACCGCCGACAACCCAGGCGAGGACAAGGATCAGGCGCTGTTCAACAAGCTCGGCATCGAGCCGATGGCGCTCGACACCGACGCGGCCGCCGATGCGGGCATCGAGACGGCGCCCTCGGAGCACGCCGGCTGCGGCTGCTCTGGAACCTCCTCATGTCAGACAGCCACGAGCGCGCGCTAAAGGCGCTGGAACGTCGCGGCCGCCTGCGCGAGCTCAGCCCCCGCAGCGGCATCGACTTCTCGTCCAACGATTATCTCGGCCTTGCCACGTCGCCGGAGCTGACCGAGGCCGTCGCGCACGCGCTCGCGCGCGGTGTTGCCATCGGTGCGGGCGGCTCGCGCCTCCTGCGCGGCAACGATCCCGAGCATGAGGAGCTGGAGGCCGACGCGCAGGATTTCTTCGGCGCGGAAAGCTGCCTCTACTTCGGCGGCGGCTTCGTCGCCAACTACGCGCTCTTCTCGACGCTTCCCCAGCGCGGCGATCTCGTTGTCCACGACGAGCTCATCCATGCCAGCGTCATCGACGGGATGCGCGCGAGCAAAGCGGCGATTGCCTCGGCGCGCCACAACGATGCGCAGAGTTTCGAGGACGCCATCGCGGCCTGGCGCGCAGCGGGCGGCACCGGCCAGCCCTGGCTCGCGGTCGAAAGCCTCTACTCGATGGACGGCGACCGCGCTCCCCTCGGCGCGCTCATAGAGGTCGCACGCCGTCATGACGGCATGCTCGTTGTCGACGAGGCCCACGCCACGGGGGTGCTCGGCCCCGATGGACGCGGCCTTGCCCACGCGCTCGAAGGCGCACCCGATGTCGTCTCTCTGCATACCTGCGGAAAGGCTCTCGGCGTCAGCGGCGCATTGCTGCTCACCTCGCGCGGCCTGCGTGATTTTCTCGTCAACCGCGCCCGCCCCTTCATCTATGCGACCGCTCCCTCTCCGCTGATGGCGGCCGCCGTGCGCGCCTCTCTTCGCCTGGTTCGCGATGCGCCGGAGCGGCGGGAACGCCTCGCCAAGCTCGTCGATTTCGCAGGCCGGGCATTGAACGAGCGCTGTGGCATCGCGCCCTCCGGATCGCACATCCAGCCCGTTATCCTCGGCGCCGACGAGCGGGCCGTCTCGATTGCCCGCGCGCTCGTCGCGGAAGGCTTCGACGTCCGCGCCGTCCGCCCGCCGACCGTTCCCGAAGGCACCGCGCGCCTTCGCGTCTCCCTCACCCTCAACGCCGGCGAGGACGCCACCACGCGCCTCATCGATACGCTCGCCGCCATCCTTCAGCGGGTGCCCGCATGACCAACCCTCAGATTAGGAAGCCGATGCTTTCGCGCTCCGTCTCGGTAGAGCGCGAAACAGCTCGAAGGTTCGATGCTTCCGACACACGCATCTGGATCCCGGCCTTCGCCGGGATGACGGAAGAAGGTGATCGTGCCGAGTGCCTCCCCGGAACGTCACCCCGACGGAGGTCGGGGTCCAGGCACGTTTCGAAGCGTCGCGTACGGTCGCTCAGATGCAGCGCGGAAAGCGCTTTGACATGACACAAGGCCTCATCGTCACCGGAACCGACACCGACGTCGGCAAGACTGTGTTCGCAGCCGCCCTCGCGGGCGCGCTCGGCGCATACTATTGGAAGCCCATTCAGTGCGGCCTCGCGGAAGGCGGAGACACCAGCCGCATCCGCGCGCTCTCGGGCCTCGCGCCTGATCACGTGCTGCCCGAGATCTACCGCCTGGAAATGGCCGCCTCCCCCCATCGCGCGGCCGAGGCGGAAGGCCTGGAGATCAGTATCGCGAAGCTGAAGCTCCCCGAGGCTCCCGGCCCCCTCGTCGTCGAAGGCGCGGGCGGCCTCATGGTGCCCGTCAACCGCCAGACGCTGCTGATCGACGTCTTCGCGTCCTGGCGCCTGCCCGTGGTGCTCGTGGCGCGCACCGCCCTCGGCACCATCAATCACACGCTCCTCTCGATCGAGGCGTTGAACGGCCGCAACATCCCGATCCTGGGCGTAGCCTTCGTCGGCGACGAGATGCCCAACACCGAGCAGACGATCGCCGAGATGGGCAACGTGCGCCGCCTCGGGCGCCTGCCTCACCTCGATACCCTGACCCGTGCGACTTTGAGCGACGCATTCGCGAGCCACTTCCGCGTCGAGGATTTCCGCTGATGGCGCGCTCCACCGTCTGGCATCCGTTCACGCAGCATGGCGCCGAGCCCAACGCGACGATGATCGCGCGCGGAGAGGGCGCCTGGCTCGAAACAGAGGATGGCCGGCGCATCCTCGATGGCATCTCGTCGTGGTGGGTCGTCACCCACGGCCATCGCCACCCGGCCATCGTCGCCGCCATCCACGAGCAGATCGACAAGCTCGATCAGGTGATCTTCGCGGGCTTCACCCACGCCCCTGCCGAGGAGCTTGCAAAAAAGGTGGTGGGACTGGCCCCCGCTGGTCTCGACCACGTCTTCTTCTCCGACAGCGGTTCAACTTCCATCGAAGTCGCGCTCAAGATGGCGCTCGGCTACTGGCGCAACATCGGACAGACGCGCACGCGCATCGCGGCCCTGGAGCACGGCTACCACGGCGACACCATCGGCACCATGTCGGCCGGCGCGCGCGGCGTCTTCAATGCCGCCTACGAGCCGCTGTTGTTCGATGTCGTGCGTATTCCTTTTCCCTATCCGGGACGCGAGCAGGAGACGCTGGACGCTCTCGACGCCGCCTGCCGCGAAGCCCCGCTCGCAGCCCTCATCGTCGAGCCCCTGATCCTGGGCGCAGGCGGCATGATGATGTACGGCGCGACGACTCTCCACGAGATGAAGCGCATCTGCGAGCGCCACGACGCGCTCTTCATCGCCGACGAGGTGATGACCGGATGGGGCCGCACCGGCACGCTGTTCGCCTGCGATCAGGCCGCGATCGCACCGGACATCATGTGCGTCGCCAAAGGTCTCACCGGCGGCAGCTTGCCGCTCGCCGCCACCCTCGCCTCGGCCCGCATTTTCGATGCCCACTATTCCGAGGACCGCTCGCGCACGCTGTTCCACTCGTCGAGCTTCACCGCCAATCCGGTCTGCTGCGCGGCAGCGCTCGCAAATCTACGCATTTGGGAAACCGAGCCCGTCCTCGAACGCGTCGCAGCACTCGGGGCGTTGCAGGAGCGCGCGCTCGGCGCGCTCACGGCCAAGAGCGCGGGCTTCAAGAACCCGCGCCGCCTCGGCACCATCACGGCGGTAGACCTGGAGGTCGATGACAGCGGCTATCTGGCGTCGGTCGGCCCAGCGCTCCGCGCGCATTTCCTCGCGCGTGGCATCCTGCTCCGCCCGCTCGGCAACACCATCTACGTGATGCCGCCGTACTGCACGACCGAAGCCGACCTCGCCCTCGCCTACGACGCGATCCGCGACGCCCCTAAGGCGCTGTCCCGAGGACCTTAACCCCGCTAATCAAGCCTTCCGCTTCAGCACGTAGGCGGTCTCCTCAAGGGAGGTCACGCCGCGGTCCTTGAGGTTCTGGCTCTGCTCGAGGCGATCCCGGCTGTCCGTGACGCGGATCTCGTGCGTCGCGCCGAACAGCGCCGAGACCTGCTCGGACGGCGTCGAGAACGGCGGGCCCGAGATCTGGCCGTCCGGATAGGCGAGCGACACGAGAAGAATGGACGCCGAAGCGGGCACCGCCTCCGCAAGTTTCTTGGCGTAGCGCTGCTGCAAGCTCGGCGGCAGGGCCACCAGCGCGGCACGGTCATAGACCGCCGCCACGTCGGAGAGCGCATCGGCCGGCATCTCGAACACGTCCCCGCACCAGATCGTGAACGGACCCGCCGTGCGCACAACGAACGGCCCCGTCGAACGCGTATCCGCTTCGAGCCCCTGCTCGCGGAAGAAATCATCCACCGCCAGCGGCGAAAGCTCCGCGCCGATCACGCGGTGACCGTTGCCCGCAAGCCAAACCATGTCTTGGCTCTTCCCGCACAACGGCACGAAAACGGCCGATCCAGGTGCGAGGTTGAGCGACGGCCAGTTCCGCGGCAACAGATCGTTGCCCTCGGCCTGATGGAAGCCGATATCGCCTTTTTGCCAACGTTCGAGCCAGAAGTCGGGTGTCAGAGGCACCGTCCCTCCTCCTTTTGTCAGTGTCACCTTCGAGGAAACTCGTACCGGGGATCAGCTGCGATAATCTGCATTGATCGATACGTAGTCGTGCGTGAGATCGCACGTCCACACGTGAGACGTAGCCTTGCCCACGCCCACATCGATGCGAATGACGATCTCGCGCCCCTTCATATAGGACGCCGCAGTCGCTTCGTCATACTCCGCCGACCGCTCCCCGTCGCGCGCCACGCAGTGGTCGCCGAACCAGATGGAAAGCTTGTCGCGGTCGGCCGCCTCACCGGACTTGCCGACCGCCATCACCACCCGGCCCCAGTTCGGATCTTCGCCCGCGATCGCCGTCTTGAGGATCGGGGAGTTGGCACACGACAGCGCGATTTTCCGCGCGGCCTTCTCGCTCTCCGCCCCCTCCACGATAAAGGTGACGAATTTGGAGAGCCCCTCGCCGTCCTTCGCCACCTGGATCGCGAGATCCTGCATCAGATCGTGGAGCGCGGCCGAAAATTCCTTGAGCTTCTTCGAGCCCGCCTTCGTGATCGGCTCCTGCCCGCGCGCACTCGCGTCTCCCGTTGCGAAGATCAGGCACGTGTCGCTGGTGGAGGTGTCGCCGTCCACCGTCATCGCGTTGAAGGTCGTCTCGACATGCTCCGAGAGCAGCGCCTGCAGCGGCTTTGCGGCGATATGGGCGTCCGTGAAGATGAAGCACAGCATCGTCGCCATGTCGGGTGCGATCATTCCGGCACCCTTGCAGAAGCCGTTGAGAGTCACCTCGACATCCCCGATCACCGCCTTGCGCGTCGCCATCTTCGGATAGGTGTCCGTCGTCATGATCGCGCGCGCGGCCGCCTCGAAGGCATCGGGAGCCGCGTCCTTGACGAGCCCCTCGAGCAGATGCGCGAACTTCTCCGCCTCGAGCGGCTCGCCGATCACGCCTGTCGATGCCACGAACACCTCGTGGCGCGCGCAGTCGCCCGCCTTCGCAGCCGCGTCCACCGTGATCTCGACCGCTTCCTTGCCCTTCTTGCCGGTGAAAGCGTTCGCGTTGCCGGAGTTGACCACCAGCACGCGCGCCTCACCCTTCTTGAGATGCTTGCGGCAGGTGAGGACAGGCGCCGAGGCCGTCTTGGATTGGGTGAAAACGCCCGCGACGGCCGTGTCCTCCGCCAGGACGGCGACCATGAGATCGGTGCGGCCCTGATAGCGGATGCCAGCTTCCGCCGTGGAGAAGTGCACGCCGGCGATCGGATCGAGCCGGGGCAGTGTGGCAGGCGCGAAGGGCGAGGGAGGCATAGTCTTGGCCATGGAAGGAAACCCCAAACGAAATCTGCGGCAGGAGCGGGAGCGCCGCCCCCTGTTCGCCGCTCTTATAGATCAACGCGCGCCGGATATCCGCAGTCCAAAATAGAGACTGAGGACCCTAAAGCGGAATTTTTCGCTTGAGATGACAGGTATCAGTGTCCGCTCGAAGCCGAGAAGACGTTAACGACGATAACCCCGGCGATGATGAGGGAAAGGCCGATCAGGGCGGCGAGGTCCAGCTTCTGTCCGAACGCGACCCATCCGATGGCGGAGATCAGCACGATGCCGATTCCGGACCAGACCGCGTAGGCAACTCCCACAGGGATCGTCCGGAGCGCGAGCGAGAGGAAATAGAACGCCGCCCCATAGCCGATGGCCACGACGAGTGTGGGAAGAGGTTTGCTGAACCCCTCGGAAGCCTTGAGCGCGGAGGTCGCGATCACCTCCAGGACGATGGCAAGGGCCAAGGCGACGTGGCTCGACATTCTAGCCTTCCAAGCGCGAGCAAGACCCCGAAAAGGCGATGGCCGGGGCGCCCTGAGGCCCCGGCCTGAGCCAGCTTAGTTCTTCTTGTCTTCGGTCTTGTTTTCGTCCGGCTTCTTCTGGTCTTCCATCTTCTGGATCTGCTGATCCATCTGCTGCTCGAACATCTTCTTCTTGGCGGCGGCCAGCGCGGCCTCCTGCTCGACCTGCAGCTTGATCTCGCTGTCCACGTACTCGATGCTCGCCTTGCCACGCAGATCCTGGGCCACCTGCTGGCCCTTCTGCTGCACCATGCTGTTGACGATCTGGCCCTTCACCTCCTCGAAGGTGGGAAGGGGCTTCGTGCGGCGGTCCTCGATCTTGATGATGTGCCAGCCGAACTTGGTCTGCACCGGCTTCGACACCTCACCCTTGCGGAGCGCGAACGCGGCGTCCTCGAACTCCTTCACCATCTGCCCCTTCGAGAAGTAGCCGAGCTTTCCGCCGTCGGCCTTGGAGCCGGGATCGTTCGAGTATTCTTCAGCCAGCTTGGCGAAATCCTCGCCCTTGCCGATCTTCTCGAGCACTTCCTTGGCCTTGTCCTCGCTATCGACCAGGATGTGGCGGGCTTCCACCTCGTCTTCCGCGGGGATCATCTTGACCTTGTCGTCGTAGATGCCCTTGACCAGACCGTCGCTGATCGCGCCCTTGATGGACTTCTCGTAGAAGGCGTCGCGCTTCGCACGCGTATTCCAATAGGCAAGGCGCTTCTCGTAGTCCGCCCCGCTCGTCAACTTCTCGCCCTCGGCCGCGTCGGCGAAAAGTTGCATCTCAATCAGGAATTCGAGCAGCAGGCGGCGGCGGTTTGCAGCCGGAAGATTGGCAACCTCCGGGCCCACCTCGGCTTCCGCCAGCGCGAGATCCGATTCACGGATCTCCTTGCCATTGAGCTTCGCGACGACGGCGTCATCGGCCAGAGCCGCCGTCGGCGCCAGAAGAGCCGGTCCGGACAACAACGCCGCGCCGGCGAGTGCAAGCGCGGCAAGACGGACAACGCGGGGCTGTTTCACGGGAATGGCTCCTGCCAGGTTCATGGCCTCGGGAAGCGCGCCGGGACAATGGGCGCGGCGCTCCAGCCGAGGCGGAGGGATGCGAGATCGCAAATTGGGCGCATCCATAGACCAGGGCTCGGCGAGATGCCAAGTTAACAATTGCAGATATTTGCCCGCATTTTTCCCAGAATCCGGCTTAGGGACACCCGAACGACGCTTCTAAGAGAATAACCTGCCACGCGTTGACATTTCCGGTCGGCAATCCTTATGTCTGCCCCCGTGTGGCCGATTGGCCGGACTGGCGCTCCCGCGGTTCTCCAGTTCTTGGTTATGGACCGCCTGACGTACCCGGGCGAGCGTGACGCTCGACCATCCGGACGCGCCGTGCGTTCCCGCCAAGTCCATGATTTTGAGGAATTATCTTGATGCTCTCTCTCGGCACGATCGCCTCGAAGATCTTCGGCTCATCCAACGAGCGGAGAATCAAGACCTTCCGCTCGCGGGTGGAGGCCATCAACGCCCTCGAGCCCGAAGTGTCCAAACTGACGGACAGCGAGCTGCGCGCCCGCACCGAAACTTTCCGTGAGCAGTACCGCAGCGGCACCTCCCTGGACGATCTTCTGGTCCCGGCGTTCGCCACCGTGCGCGAGGCAGCGAAGCGCACCCTCGGCCAGCGCCACTTCGACGTTCAGCTCATCGGCGGCATGGTGCTCCACGAAGGCAATATCGCCGAGATGAAGACGGGCGAAGGTAAGACGCTCGTCGCCACCCTCGCTGTGTATCTCAACGCACTTGCCGGCGAAGGCGTCCACGTCGTCACCGTCAACGACTACCTCGCCAAGCGCGACGCCGAGTGGATGGGCCAAGTCTACCGCTTCCTCGGCCTCACCGTGGACACCATCGTCCACGGCCTCGACGACGAGCAGCGCAAGGCCGCCTACGCCGCCGACGTCACCTACGCGACCAACAACGAGCTGGGCTTCGACTACCTCCGCGACAACATGAAGTTGCGCAAGGACGACATGGCCCAGCGCGGCCATGCCTTCGCCATCGTCGACGAGGTGGACAGCATTCTCATCGACGAGGCGCGGACGCCGCTCATCATTTCGGGTCCCCTGGAGGACCGCGCCGACCTTTACGTGGCCGTCGATAAGCTCATCCCCAAGCTCACCGCCGAGGACTACGAGCTCGACGAGAAGCAGCGCCAGGTCTCGCTCAACGAGCTCGGCAACGAGCGTATGGAGCAATTCCTCGCCGAGGCCGGTATGCTCAAGGGCTCGCTCTACGACATCGAGAACGTCTCGCTCGTCCATCACGTCAACCAGGCGCTCAAGGCGCACAAGCTGTTCCAGCGCGACAAGGACTACATCGTCAAGGCGGGCGAAGTGGTCATCATCGACGAGTTCACGGGCCGCATGATGCCCGGCCGCCGCTATTCGGAAGGCCTCCACCAGGCGCTCGAAGCCAAGGAGAACGTCGAGATCCAGCCCGAGAACCAGACGCTGGCCTCGATCACCTTCCAGAACTACTTCCGCCTCTACAAGAAGCTCGCCGGCATGACCGGCACCGCGCTGACGGAAGCGTCCGAGTTCATGGACATCTACGGGCTGGAGGTTGTCGAGATTCCGACCAACCTCAAGATCTCGCGTATCGACGAGGACGACGAGATCTACCGCACGCAGAAGGAAAAGCTCGCCGCCATCGTCACGACCATCGCGGACTGCGCGCGCCGCGGCCAGCCGATTCTCGTCGGCACCACCTCGATCGAGAAGTCGGAGCAGTTGTCCGAGCTGCTCAAGGACAAGACCTACATCATGAACCTGGGCCGCTCGCTGCTCTCGCAGGCCGAGAAGCTCAAGGAGGCGAAGGACGGCAAATCGAGCGCGGAATCGGATCTCAAGGCGTATTTCAACGACATCGGCGCCTATCTGATCGAGATTGGCTCGGCGAAGACCAAGGGCGACGCCATCGCGCATCAGGTTCTGAACGCTCGCTACCACGAGCAGGAAGCCGGCATCATCGCCCAGGCGGGCGTCCCGGGCGCCGTGACGATCGCAACCAACATGGCCGGCCGCGGCACGGACATCCAGCTCGGCGGCAATGCGGAGTATCAGGTACGCGACTGGGTCGCCGAGGAAACGGCTGCGGGACGCACGCCCTCCGAGGACGAGATCGCGAAGAAGCGGGCCGAGATCCTGGCCGCAATCGAGGGGCGCAAGAAGACGGCCCTCGAAGCCGGCGGCCTCTACGTGATCGGCACCGAGCGCCACGAAAGCCGCCGCATCGACAACCAGCTTCGCGGCCGCTCTGGCCGTCAGGGCGACCCGGGCCGCTCGAAATTCTATCTCGCGCTCGACGACGACCTGATGCGCATCTTCGGCTCCGACCGCATGGACAGCGTGCTGAAGACGCTCGGTCTCCAGGAGGGTGAGGCGATCACCCATCCGTGGATGAACAAGAGCCTCGAGATGGCGCAGAAGAAGGTCGAGGCCCGCAACTTCGACATCCGCAAGCAGATCCTGAAGTACGACGACGTGATGAACGACCAGCGCAAGGTCATCTTCGACCAGCGCAAGGACATCATGGCCGAGGACGACGTGTCCGAGACGGTGAAGGATCTGCGCCATCAGGTGGTGAACGATCTCGTCAGCCGCTTCATCCCCGAGCGCGCCTACGCCGAGCAGTGGAACATGACGGAGCTGAAGGAGGCCATGCTGGCCATCTTCGGTCTCGATCTGCCGCTCCAGGAGTGGGGCGCGGAGGAAGGCATCGCCGACCAGGAGATCCTGGAGCGTCTGATCGCGGCCGTGGACGAGAAGGCCGCGAAGAAGGCCGCCGACATTGGCCCGCCCACTTACCGGCAGATCGAGAAGATGGTTCTCCTGCAGACCCTCGATCACCTCTGGCGCGAGCATCTCGTGACGCTCGAGCACCTGCGTCAGGTCATCGGCTTCCGCGCCTACGGCCAGCGCGATCCGCTGAACGAGTACAAGAGCGAGGCCTTCGTGCTGTTCGAGAGCATGCTGGCACGCCTGCGCGAAGCAACGACCGGCCAGTTGATGCACGTGGAGCTCGCCCCTCCGGGCGAAGCCAACCCCGAGCTCGAGGAGCGTGAGCTTCCCGAGATGCACGCACACCACCTCGACCCCACCACTGGCGTCGACGAGATGTCCGAAGAGTTGGCGATGGTCGACGCAGCCATCGCAGCGCGGGGACGGGGCAGCCGCACGCCCGAGAAGCGGGCCCCCCTGCAAACCCGCAAGGCCGCAGGCGCCGTGGATCCCTCCGAGCCCGCAACCTGGGGCAAGATCTCGCGCAATGCGCCCTGCCCGTGCGGCTCCGGCAAGAAGTACAAGCACTGCCACGGCAAATACGAATAGCCGCCGGCCCACACGAGCTTTCCGGGAAGACACGAGGCCCGTCCTGACACGCGTCAGGGCGGGCCTCGTCCTTTGGGGATGCGTAAAACCCTTCGCGCCCCGAGCGGCGAAGGCGGCCGCCTCGGCTTTACTTGCCCGTCCCGAAGACTGCGCCTGCCCCAATTTTCGAGCGGAGACGGTCCGAAAAACAATCCGTTCGCTACCGGCGGATACTCCCGGTATGTCGCGCAAGCAAAAATGCGGAAAAACGAATTATTAATTATAATCAAAGCATGGTTTTCGGCGAATTATCACGAGGTAACAAATAGTAAACCAGGAATTACATAGGGATATACTTCACATAACTTGGAAAAGTGCAAGTTTTAGTCTTTAGATTAACAAGTTAGTAGGGTTTGTTTATCTAGACATCTATCGCTTTTACATCGCTTTAACGACCCAAGCGTACCTTGTCCCTAGTTCAGACGCGCCGGGCAGCACCGCGCAACGAACTATAAGAATTGAAGTCGACATTGGGAGTTTTGAGTCATGACCAACATTTTCTCGCGTTTCCTGAAGGATGAGTCTGGCGCCACCGCGATCGAGTACGGCCTGATCGCTGGCATCATCAGCGTCGGCATCATCGCGACGCTTGGCCCGCTCCGCGACGCCCTCAACGACGTGTTCGGCCAGATCACGACGGACCTCGGCACCGGCAGCTAAGCTGCCAGGGGGATTGGCATCAAAACACTCAATCCCAAAAGGACCATCCGGGGCAACTCGGATGGTCTTTTGCTTTTCCACCGGCTGCCGTCGCCGCAATTATCGCGAAATGCGTCGCCTCCACGCGGCGTTAATATTCGTGAGATAGCATCGAAAATTGAGCCGAGAAACAGTCGTTTGCGTCGGAATCAGGCATGAAAAATCTCATCAAGAAGTTCTGGACGGACAACCAGGGTGCCACTGCGATCGAATACGCGCTCATAGCAGGCATCGTATCGGTCGGCATCGTCGCCAGCCTCCATGAGATGGCTCCCTTGATAAATGCCCAGTACGAGCGGGTTGGCGAGGCATTCGACCAATAGCGTCCAATCTCTTTCAGATAGAGGAAACGCCCGTGTTCGAGTACGCGTTGCTCATGGTATTTCCGGCGCTTCTCGCGTTCGGCGGCGCCTACGATCTTTTGACGATGACGATCCCCAATCGCGTCTCGATGGCGCTCGTCGGCTTGTTCCTGGTTGTAGCGATGATCGCGGGTCTCTCTATCGAGCAGATTCTCTCTCACTTCGCGGCCGGTCTGCTCGTTCTCGCAGCCGGTATCGCCCTGTTCGCCATCGGCGGCTTCGGCGGCGGCGACGCCAAGCTCCTGGCCGCGGCGGCACTGTGGATCGGCTTCGAGCAGCTCCTGCCGTTCTTGGTCTACGTCACCTTCTTCGGTGGCCTTCTCGCCTTCGCCATCCTGTTCTATCGGCGTCTCCCGCTCCTCGGGGTCTATGCGCCGGAATGGGCCATCAAGCTCCACAAGCAAGGCGGCGGCATCCCTTACGGAATTGCCATTGCCAGCTCGGCACTTCTGGTCTGCCCGAAGACGGCCCTTTTTATAGCATCAGCCGTCTGATCATCGTCCAAAACGGAACAGACATTAACGCCGCGTTGACGTTTGTCCTTCAAACTTTGGCTTCTAGGCACAAGGTTCGGCCATAAGGCCGTATGGGACAACGCGCGCAATGAAACGGCCCCAGCTCATTGGACTTGCCATCGCGGCGACTGCTGGCCTCATGGCATTCATGATGGTGCGCGGCCTCGTGAGCAAGCCGCCCGTCCAGAAGACCGTTGAGGTCAAGGTGAAGTCGAGCGACGTCCTCGTCGCGCGCACCGACATCGGTCTCGGCCAGATCACCAACGACAGCCTGTTCCGCTGGCAATCCTGGCCCGAGGAGACCGTAACGGCGGGCTTCATCACCCGCACCGCGCAGCCGGATGCCATGACGCAGCTTGCAGGCTCGATTGCCCGCGCGCCCATCATGGCCGGCGAGCCCATCACGCAGCAGAAGCTCGTCAAGGCCGGCCAGGGCGGCGTTCTCGCCGCCATCCTGCCCGCGGGCATGCGCGCGATCTCGACGCGCATCAAGGAGGAGACGGCCGTCGGCAATCTCATCCTCCCCAATGATCGCGTGGACGTCATCCTGATTCGCCGCTTGAGGGGCAGATCTGGCCAAGAGGAGTATGTGAGCGACCTCCTGTTCGGCAACGTCCGCGTACTCGCCATCGGCCAGCAGATCGAGACCAAGGAAGGCAAGAAGACAGCCGACGGAGCTGCCACGACGGCAACTCTCGAGCTGACGGCCCGCCAGGCCGAGCTTCTCGCCCTCGGAAACTCCATGGGCGACATCAGTCTCTCGCTGCGTTCGATTGCCGATCTCGATGTCAACCAAGGCCCGACTGCGGGCATCGACCCATCGGTCAAAGAGAGCACTGCAATTCGCGTCCTGCGTTATGGAACTGCATCGCGTTCGTACGGCGTAAACTGAGCACTTCTCGAGTTTTAGTCCGTCAAAAGGCGATAACATGCGCATTCACGTCGAACCGTCGGCTCGCTATGCCTTGGCATGGTCTGCCGCGCTCGTCTTAGGTCTGGTCCTCGCATTCCACAGCCCGCGCGCGCAGGCTGGGGGCGATTTCGTGCCTCCGCCGGGCTCTCAAAGCTCAGTCCTGCGCATCAGCGGTGGAGAGGCCTTGCCCCAATCGCGCGCCGTGCGCATCGGCCGCAACAAATCGCTTTTGGTGGAATTGCCCGTCGATCTCCGCGACGTGATGGTGTCCTCGCCCGACATCGTCGACGCCGTGGTCCAGTCGTCGAGCCGCGTACATCTGATCGCCAAGAAAATCGGACAATCCAACGCGTTCTTCTTCGATGCCAACGGCGAGCAAGTGCTCACGCTTGAAATCAGCGTGGAGCAGGACACGGCCGTGCTCGACGCGCTGCTTCAGCGGCTGCTGCCCGGTGCCAACATCAAATCTGAGATCCTGAACGATACGGTCATCCTCACCGGCACCGTCCGCACGCCGGTCGACTCGAACCGCGCAAGCGACATCGCCTCCCGCTTCATCGTGGCGACGCCCGAATCCGACAAGCGCGACAAGAACAAGGTTGTGAACCTGCTCGGCGTCGAAGGCGAGGAGCAGGTCATGCTCAAGGTCGTCGTCGCCGAGGTTCAGCGCGAGCTGCTGAAGCAGTTCGGCATCAACCTCGCAGCTGACATCAACGCCGGCAACTTCACCTGGAGCCTGCTGACGGCCAACGCGCTCCCGCTGACGACCGCAGCCGGTCTCGGCGCCCTCCCCATATTCGGCGTCTCGACTGCCGGCGATCCGAACGACCCCGCTGTAGCCTGCGGCGCGGGACAAGGCTGCGTCTATAATCAGGGACCTGCCGCAAACAGTTTCGGAAACTCGGGAACGGTCTCGAACTGGAGTTCGAGCGACGTCAAGCTCGGCAAGGCCATGCGCGCACTTGAGCGCGATGGCCTCGTTCGCACGCTGGCCGAACCCAATCTGACCGCGATTTCCGGCGAGCCCGCCAAGTTCCTCGCAGGTGGCGAGTATCCGATCCCGGTGAAGGACTCGAACGGCCAGACCACTGTCACTTTCAAGGAGTTCGGTGTTGGCGTCGCCTTCACGCCGACGGTCCTCTCCGAGGGCCGCATCAGCCTCAAGATCGAAAGCGAGGTGAGCGAGCTTTCGAACGCAGGCGCGATCGTGCTCGATTCCACCTCGATCCCGGCCCTGAAGAAGCGCCAGGCGAACTCCACCGTCGAGCTTCCCTCGGGCGGCTCCATCGCGCTCGCGGGCCTCATCTCCGACGACGTGCGCCAGAATATCGACGGCTTCCCGGGCCTCAAGGACGTACCCGTGCTCGGCACGCTGTTCCGCAGCCGCGACTTCATCAAGCGCGAGACGGAGCTCGTGGTCATCGTTACGCCGTACCTGGTCAAGCCCGTTGCCCCCAAGGATCTTGCGAAGCCGCTGGACGGTCTCGCCGAGTCCAGCGATCTGCGGGCCAACTTCATGGGTCACTTGAATCGCATCTACGGCACCGAGAGCGTGGCCCCCGCGGGCGACCTCAAGGGCGACTACGGATTTATCGTGGAATAGTGGGCGAGCCTGGAGACGCAATCATGGATTACGCACTTGCTTCGCCGCTAGAGAAACGCGCCCCCGCGCGCTTTCGCCCGGTCTCTTACGCGCTGATCGCCTTCCTGGCGACCGCTCTCGCAGGATGTCGCCACGACTACGACATCGGCGCGCCCCAGGTCGCGGGCTGGTCGATGGTGGACGCGACCCAGCGTCACCCGATCATCGTCTCCCAACAGCCCCAGACGATGCAGCTCCGCGTCGGAGCCTCGTCCCGTGGACTGGCGCCCCGCCAGCGCGCCGAGGTGCTGGAGTTCGCCGACCGCGCCCGCGCAAGCGACGCCGGCAACAGCCGCGTGATCATCCAGGCTCCCGGCGGCGGCTCCAACGAGATCGCCGCCATGCACGCGGTCGGCGAGATCCGCCAGATCCTGAGCGACAACGGATTTGCGGAATCCTCGATCGCCATCGAGGCCTACCATGCCGCAGAAACCGCCGACGCTCCGGTGCGCATCTCGTATCTGCGCTATGTCGCCGAAGCGCCGACGTGTGGTTATTGGCCGACCAATCTGGCGCGCGAGCCCAACAACGGAAACTATCCGAATTTCGGCTGCGCCAATCAGCACAACCTCGCCGTCATGGTCGCGAACCCGGGCGATCTCCTCGGCCCGCGCACCGAAAGCGATCGCCCAGGCGAGCGCAGGGACACAGCGTGGGACAAGTACGTGAGGGGTGAATCGACCGCTTCGAAGAAGACCGACGACGAGAAAGTAAAGATTGCAAAGTGACGGTAGGCGCAGCCATGTCCAAGTCTTTGAAAGGTTCGGCAACGGAAGCGTACGACGCGCTCTCGCCCTTTGCCCTTGAGGCAGAAGGCGCGGAGACGCCGGCGCTGAGCGATCGTGCACGCCCCCTGCCCCGCATTTCGATCCAGGCCTTCTGCGAGACGCCCCAAACGGCGGAGGCACTGCAGGCCGCCTCCGAGGATCGGCGCCTGAGCAAAGCCCACGTCACCATCCAGATGGGCGGCGCTCCCGCCGCTGTCGCCCACTATCAGGAAAGCCCCACGCCGAACCTCATCATTCTGGAATCGCACCTTCCCCACGGCGAGCTCGTGGCCACGCTCGAAGAGCTGGCTCAGAGCTGCGATCCGGGCACGAAGGTCGTGATCATCGGCTCCACCAACGACGTGGTCCTCTACCGCGATCTCATGAAGCGCGGCATCTCCGAATACCTCGTGGCGCCCATTTCGTCGTTCGAGCTGATGGAGTGCTTGTCAGGGCTCTATAACAACCCGGATTCCGATCCGGTCGGCCAAGTCTTCGCCTTCATCGGAGCCAAGGGTGGCGTAGGTTCGTCCACCATCTGCCACAACGTGGCGTGGACACTCTCCGAAGCCCTCGCGACCAACATCGTCATCGCCGATATGGATCTCGCATTCGGCACGACTGGGCTCGACTTCAACCAGGATCCCGTCCAGGGCATCGCCGATGCGCTCCAGAACCCCGACCGTCTCGACGAGGTTCTGCTCGACCGTTTGCTGACCACCTGCTCGAAGCATCTCTCGATCTTCGCCGCGCCTGTCGTGCTTGATCGCGACTACGAAATGTCGCCCGAAGGATGCGAGACGGTGATCGACGTCGTGCGCCAGAACGTGCCGTTCGTCGCCGTCGACCTGCCGCACACCTGGGCGCCGTGGACCAAGCGCCTCCTGCTCCAGGCTGACGAGATCGTCATCACGGCCATCCCCGATCTCGCCAACCTTCGCAACGCGAAGAACATCATCGATCTCGTGAAGACCGCGCGCAAGAACGACGCCGCGCCCCACCTGGTGCTCAACATGGCCAACATGCAGAAGCGCCCCGAGATCACGCCGAAGGAGTTCGAGAACGCGCTCGATCTCAAAACCCTCGCCGTGATCGATTTCGACTGCGAGAACTTCGGCCAGGCCGCCAACAACGGTCAGATGGTCGAGGAATACAACAGCAAGGCGAAGGCACCCCAGGCCTTCCGCGACATCGCCATGGCGCTTGCGCACCGCAAGGAAGTGAAGGTCGAGAAGAAGTCGCCGCTCGCCCCACTCCTTGAAAAGCTCAAACTCATGCGTTGACGGAGACCTCATGTTCGGCAGACGCACGAATGAACCCGGCGCCCAACGTAAGCTGCCCGCACCCTCCGCGGCGCCGGCCCCTGGGCCTGCGCCCGCGTCCGCGCCCCCGCCTCCGTCCGCGGCCGTGCCCTCGCGCGCGGAGCCCGTTGAGCAGCAGCGCCACCATTCGGAAGAATACTACGACGTAAAGACGACCGTCTTTAACGCACTCATCGACACCATCGACCTCACGCAGCTCGCGAAGCTCGACTCCGCGGCCGCGCGCGAGGAGATCCGCGACATCGTAAGCGAGATCATCCAGGTCAAGAACGTCGTGATGTCGATCGCGGAGCAGGAAGAGCTGCTCGAGGACATCTGCAACGACGTGCTGGGCTATGGCCCCCTCGAGCCCCTGCTCGCACGCGACGACATCGCCGACATTATGGTCAACGGTGCCACGACCACCTTCATCGAGGTCAACGGCAAAACGCAGAAGACCGGCGTGCGCTTTGCCGACAACCAGCAGCTCATGAACATCTGCCAGCGCATAGTGAGCCAGGTCGGCCGCCGCGTTGACGAAAGCAGCCCCATATGCGACGCGCGTCTTCCGGACGGCTCGCGCGTCAACGTCATTGCGCCCCCGCTCGCCATCGACGGCCCTGCGCTCACGATCCGCAAGTTCAAGAAGGATCGCCTGACGCTCGAGCAGCTCCAGAAGTTCGGCGCTATCACGCCACAGGCAAAGACCATTCTCGAGATCATCGGACGTGTTCGCTGCAACGTTCTGATCTCAGGCGGCACGGGTTCAGGCAAGACCACGCTTCTGAACTGCCTCACCGGCACCATCGACCACGACGAGCGCATCATCACCTGTGAGGACTCGGCCGAGCTTCAGCTCCAGCAGCCCCACGTCGTGCGCCTCGAAACGCGCCCGCCGAACCTCGAAGGTGAAGGCGAGATCACCATGCGCGATCTCGTCAAGAACTGCCTGCGTATGCGCCCGGAGCGGATCATCGTCGGCGAGGTCCGCGGCCCCGAAGCTTTCGACCTTCTGCAGGCCATGAACACCGGCCATGACGGCTCCATGGGCACGCTTCACTCGAACAGCCCGCGCGAAGCACTGAGCCGTCTGGAATCCATGATCATGATGGGCGGCTTCACACTCCCCATCAAAACCATCCGCGAGATGATCGTCGGATCCATCGACGTCATCATCCAGGCCGCGCGTCTGCGCGACGGCTCGCGCAAGGTGACCCACATCACTGAGGTCACCGGCATGGAAGAGGACATCATCACCCTCCAGAACCTCATCGTCTACGAGATCACCGGAGAGGATGCCAACGGCAAGCTGACCGGACGCCACAGGTCGACGGGCATCGCACGGCCGGCATTCTGGGACCGCGCTCAGTACTACAAGGAAGAAAACCGGCTGGCCGCGGCCTTGGCTGCGGCCGAGGTGCTGGATACCAACGGCAATCCCATGGGAGAAGGCCGTGATTGATGCCGGCGCGATGCCACTGCTGACGGCTCTTGTCGCGGCGGTCGCCATCGCGGCGACGGCCTATGCCGTCATGTATCCCTATATTTCGAGCGATCGCGCAAAGGACAAGCGCGTCGCGAACGTGACGGAATCGCGCGCCAAGAAGATGTCGACGCGCTCGGCCGCCGAAGTGGCGGCAAACCGCAAGAAGCAGGTTGCCGAAAGCCTCAAGGATATCGAGAACAGGCAGAAGGCGCGCGAGAAGGTTTCCTTGCGCCTGCGCCTCGAACGCGCGGGCCTCGACGTCGAGCCGAAGATGTTCTGGATCGCGAGCGCTGTCTCGGCCGTCCTCGTCACCATCCTTGCCGTGAGCTTCCTGCCGGCCTCCACATCGTCGTTCCGGCCGATGATCATGATCGCCACCCTGATCGTCGGCGGCCTCGGCATTCCCCGCTTCGTCCTCTCCAAGATGATCGCGCGCCGTCAGAAAAAGTTTTTGGCGGAGCTTGCGAACTCGATCGACGTCATCGTGCGCGGCATCAAATCCGGCCTGCCGTTGAACGAATGCTTCGGCGTGATCGCCCGCGAGGCCCCCGAGCCTGTCGCCAGCGAGTTCCGCGAGACGATCGAGCAGCAGCGCATCGGCGTGTCGCTCTCGGAAGCTCTCGATCGTCTCACGCTGCGTATGCCCCTTCCAGAGGTCAAGTTCCTCGCCATCGTGATCGCGATCCAGCAGCAATCCGGCGGCAACCTTGCCGAAGCGCTCGCCAACCTTTCCGGCGTTCTGCGCGATCGCTTCAAGATGGCCATGAAGGTCAAGGCTCTTTCGGCCGAAGCGAAGGCGTCCGCCATGATCCTCGCCGCCCTGCCACCGGGCGTCATGTTCATGGTGTACTCGTCGTCGCCAGATTACATCAGCCCGCTGTTCACGACGCGAACGGGAAACCTTTTCATCCTCGTCGGCCTAACCTGGATGCTGATCGGCGTGCTGCTCATGCGCAAGATGATCAACTTCAAGTTCTAGTCTCGAAAGAGCGCCGCCATGCAAGACCTCATAGATACACTTATATCTCCGCAGTTTCTTGCGACGATGCTGGCTGCGGTTTCGGTCTTCGCCACCATACTGGCGGTCGTGATGCCGATCCTTGCGCGCGACCAGATGAACCAGCGCATGCGCGTCATGGCGCTCGAGCGCGACGCGTTGAGGTCCAAGCGTCTGGCAGAGCTCAACAAGGAGCGTGCGGGCCAAGGCAGGCTGCGGCAGGCGCCGAAAGGCTTCATGCAGCAGATCGTCGACAAGCTCAATCTGAGAGCCCAGTTCGACAGCGAGGAGCTACGCAACAAACTCAAGATGGCAGGTCTCAGAGGCCAGGCGCCGCTCGTGGCCTACATGTTCTTCCGCGTGGCAGCCCCGCCGCTAGCCTTCATCGTCACGCTGCTCTACCTGTTCTTCGTCGCCGAAATCGAGGCGTCGTCGAATATGAAGCTGCTCTATTCAGTCCTTGCCGCCGGCGCCGGCTATTACCTGCCCAACGTGTTTATCGAAAACCTCACGCAGAAGCGCCAGCAAGCCATCAAAATAGCGTTCCCTGAAGCCCTCGACATGCTGCTGATCTGCGTCCAGTCCGGCATGTCGGTGGAAGCGTCTTTCGGGAAGGTGGCAAAGGAAATCTCGAACCAATGCGTCGAGCTGGGCGAGGAGCTGTCTCTGACGACAGCCGAGCTCTCCTATCTGCCGGATCGGCGTCAGGCCTTCGAGAACCTCGCCAAGCGAACGAACCTTCCGAGCGTCAAGGCGGTCACCACCGCGCTCGTGCAGGCAGAGCGCTACGGCACGCCCGTGAGCCAGGCCCTCCGCGTGATGGCCAAGGAAAACCGCGATATGCGCATGGCTGACGCCGAGAAGAAGGCAGCGGCCCTGCCCCCGAAGCTCACGGTGCCGATGATCGTATTCTTCCTGCCCGTCTTGTTCGTCGTGATCCTCGGTCCCGCCGCGATAACCTTCTGGAAGATGCAATAGTCTCGCTGAACGGTCCCGGCCCCCTGGCGCGTCACATGGCGGAGAATTGCCGCTAGCCTGGCGTCATCACGCACCCAAGCACGGAAAAGCCGGCGAACAGAGCGCCGGCTTTCGTCGTCGATCATCGATGAAGTAGGCGCAAGCGCCTGGGTATGCCCAGGTGGCGCTCGTTACTCCGCGGTGAACAGAGAGGCTGCGTGATCCGGCTCCGTACGGCCACCGAACCCGGTCTCGATGTTGCTCGACCGGAGCGCGGGCGCCTGGGCAGCAACCGGCGTCGGCGCCTTCACCTGGGCCTTGGCCACAGCCGTTGACCAGGAAGGCTCCTGCGCCGGCGTCTCACGTGGCGTCCGGGCGGGCGCCGAAGCCGGTGCAATAGCCTTGGCATCGAGCTTCACCATCTTCTTCAGAAGCGCGGTATTCGCCTGCGCATCGCTCGGCGAGAGATCCACTGAAGCAGTCCTCGTCGCTTCGTCGTACTTGCCCTGAAGGCCGAGCACGAGCGCCAGGTTCTGCCGAACCTTCGCGTTCTCGCCACCCGTCGCCGAAGCCTGCCGCAGAAGCTGCTCGCCACGATCCGCTTCGCCGCTCATGGTGTAGGCGAGCGCGAGATTGTTCAGCACGGACGGATGTCCGGGATTGAGCGCCTGCGCGCGTTCATAGTACGAGATCGCCTCGCGATAGCTGCCTTCCTTGGCCAGCACCGTGCCGCGCGCAAGGATGACGCGCCAATCGGGATTGGCAGGATCGTCCGCCACCGCCAGCACCTTCTTCGCAACGCTGACTTGATCGAGATCGAGCGCAAGGCGGCCATAGTCCGCAGCCAGGCGCCGGTCCGAGCCATGAATCAGCGACGCCTGCTGCAGCACGGCCAGCGCCTCGCGCTTCTGCCCCATCACCTTGAGGTTCTGCGCATAGGCGAGCGCTGCATCGAGATCGCGCGGGTTCTTGGAATACTGCTGTCCCCAATACTCGGTGGCCGCACGCGGATCGCTGGGCTGCTGAGCTTGGGCCGTCTCGGTAGCTGCGGGCGCCGTGTCGGGAGCCAGCGCGGAAAACAGCCCCGCGCTTTCCTCGCCGCCGATCTGAGCGCACGCACCGAGCAGCAGACTGGCCGCGATGGCTGCGAGCACACCGACGGGACGTGCCCTCTTCGGCATCGCAAGCGCGTCGAGGTCGGCCATGAATGTCTCCACTGCTCGTCGGTCACGGGGCGGGGCGCGCCTTATGCGCCCGTCTCCCGTCACTTTCCGATACAGCAGTCAATAAAGCCTTAACCGATCCGGCAGGGCCGCGCCCTAACCCGCGACTTCGGCCCGCGCCCCTCTGATCCACTCCTCGATGGCGGGAAGCGAGAGGATTGTATCGACGTAAGCCGCCGCCGTGCCGTCATCGCCGAACGCCCCGAGATCCGCAACATAGGTGCGGAAGCGCGAGGCCACCGGCGCGAACATGGCATCCGCGATCGAGAAGCGAGAGAACAGAAACGGACCATCGCCGCCGAACCGCTTGCGGCTGTCCATCCAGAGCTCGACGATCCGCCGGATGTTCGCCACCACCGCATCGGGATGCTCGGGCTTGGGATCCTGCGAGAGGATCTTCATCGGGCAGTGCTCGCGCAAGGGCTGAAAGCCCGAATGCATTTCCGCGCTGACCGAGCGCGCCACGGCTCTCGCCCTGACATCCGACGGCCACAGTGCCTTATCAGGATGGCGCTCGGCGACGTATTCGAGAATGGCGAGACTGTCCCAGATCATGAGATCGCCCGACCACAGCACCGGCACCTTTCCCGCCGGCGAATGCGCCAGGATCTGCTCCTTCGCGTCCGTGGCGCGGAGATTGATTCTGACCTCTGTGAAATCGATCCCCGCCTGCTTCAAGGCGAGCCAGGGCCTCAGGCTCCAGCTCGACGTATTCTTGTTGCCAATGACGAGTCGATATCCTTCAGCCGCCATCCTGAGCCGTCCTCTTGCGATTGTGTTTCCCTGCGTGTCTGGGGATAATGCCTGATCATCCGAGGTCCGTCCAAGCGGCCATTCTTACGAGACCAAAAGAACCCATCCATGACCGACAAATCTTCAGGGCCGAGCGCGCTCTCCCCCACCGATGTGCTGGCCCCCCACGACACCGCCGGCCCCAGCACCCCAATCTGGCTCGTCTCCGAATCGCAGCCGGTGGCACGCCTCACGGGCCTGGACGACACGGCCAAAGCGTGGCTCGAGCGCACGCGGTTCACGAGCGCGGCCAAGAAGCAGGCGCTCATTCCAGGTCCTCAGGGCGCGTTGGCAGGCGTTGCGCTCGGCATCGGCAACGGAAGCGCGGGCGATCCCTCCGGCCCCTCCGACCTTCTGATGGGACAGCTCGCCGCAAGCCTGCCCGAAGGCCTCTATCATCTTGGAGGCGACGTTCCCAATGCGGAGCTTGCCGCCATCGCGTGGGGCCTCGGCGCCTACCGCTTCCGCCGCTACAAGAGCGCGCCCGGCGAGGCCCCGCCGCGGCTCAAGCTGCCCCAAAAGCTCGACTATCAGGCGGTCGTCAACCAGGTCGGCGCGATCTGGAAAGGACGCGATCTGATCAATACGCCCGCGTCCGACCTTGCCCCGGAAGATCTGGAAGCCGCCGCTCAGCGCCTCGCCCGCGATCACGGCGCGAGCATCGAGACCATCGTCGGCGACGACCTGCTCGAAAAAGGGTTCCGCATGATCCATGCGGTCGGCCGCGCCAGCTCCCGTGCGCCCCGCCTCATCGACGTCAGATGGCAGAAGCCCGGCGGCAACCCCAAGGCGCCGATGCTCACGCTCGTCGGCAAGGGCATCACCTTCGACACCGGCGGCCTCGACATAAAGCCCGCCTCCGGCATGCTTCTCATGAAGAAGGATATGGGTGGCGCCGCCGCGGCCCTCACGCTGGCCGAGCTGATCATGAGCCGCGGCCTTGATGTGCGCCTGCGTTTGCTGATCGCAGCAGCCGAGAACAGCATTTCAGGCGATGCATTCCGCCCGGGCGACATTCTCCTGAGTCGCGCGGGCAAAACCGTCGAAATCGGAAACACCGACGCGGAAGGCCGCCTCGTGCTCGCCGACGCGCTATCGCTGGCCGACGAGGAGCAGCCCGACACGATCCTCGTATTCGCGACGCTGACCGGCGCGGCCCGCGTGGCCCTCGGCCCGGACCTCCCCGCATTCTTCACGAACGACAACGCATTCGCCGAAGCGCTCAGCGCGGAGGCCGAGGCCGTCGGCGACCCGGTATGGCGTCTGCCGTTCTGGCCGGGATACGAGCGCCACCTCGACAGCGACATCGCCGACATGAACAACGTCTATGATGCTCCCTTCGCCGGGGCCATCACCGCCGCCCTGTTCCTGAAGCGCTTCGTGAAGAACGCGCGCCGCTTCGCCCACTTCGATCTTTATGGCTGGCGCCCGGCACCCCGTCCCCTCGGCCCCAAAGGCGGCGAGCCGCAGACGGCGCGCGCCCTCTTCTCACTTCTCACCAAAGAGCTCTGCTCATGACCAACGACAAGCCGGCGGACGAGAGCGGCAACGTCAGCGAGCCTGCTCAGTCGGCCGCTCCGCCCAAGCTCGACCCGCGCCGTCACGTCGTCCGGCCCGATCTCGCAGCCCTCTCGCTTCGTGGCCAGGTGGTCTCACCCCGCTATGCCGCAGGCACGACGCGCCAGGTTGCGAAACCTGCGATCCCTCTGCGCCGCGAACCGTCGCCCAATGTGGGGATCGAGACCGAAGCCCTCTTCGGCGAAATGGTGAAAGTGTACGACGAAGCCGAAGGATGGGCCTGGGTCCAGCTCCAGCGCGACCGTTATGTAGGCTACGTTCCTTCGAGTGCCTTGAGCAGCGAGGTGCAGCTCTCGACCCATCGCGTCAAAGCGCTCGGCACGTTCGTTTATGCGGCGGCGGACATCAAGACACCGCCGGTGATGCACCTGCCGCTCAACGCCGAGATCCGCGTCAGCGAATGGGGAGAGCGCTTCTGCCGTCTCGAACGCGGCGGCTTCATAATCACCCGCCACATCATCGAGAAGGACCGCTACGAACGCGATTTCGTCGATATCGCTGAGCGCTTGATCGGCACGCCGTATCTGTGGGGCGGCCGCACCCGCATCGGCATCGACTGCTCGGGCCTCGTTCAAGTCGCCCTCGAAGCGGCCGGCGTGGCAGCCCCCCGCGACAGCGACATGCAGATGAACGAGCTCGGCACGTCCATCCTGATCCCCGAGGATTTGGAAGGCCTGCAGCGCGGCGACCTGATCTTCTGGAAAGGTCACGTCGGGATCATGAGCGATGGCGTGATGCTGGTTCACGCCAACGCGCACCACATGGCCGTGGCTGTGGAAACGCTGCCGGAAGCCGCGCAACGCATCGCCAGGGATGGTTCGAAAATCCTTGCAATCCGGCGCATCCCGCAAGCGGCAACGGCGCCGAAAGCCTGAACGATCAACCGCGACGGTAAGGCAGGAAGTGGCGATCGTGGCGCTCGCCGTATCCGTCCGGCTCCGGCCCGTCGCGCCAAACCGCGCCATCCCCGAGCAGAATGATGGTCTCGATGCCGCGCTCTACTCCGGTCACGGAGCTCACCCAGCGCCGCTGGATGATCTGGCCTTGCGTAATGCGCTCGAGAAGCAGCACCAGCTCCTCGAGCTTCCCGACCAGCCGATCCTCATACGTCTCGCCGGCAATCGCGATGTCGAAACGCCCCGTCTCCCTCAGCGCCAACGCCACCGGACACGCGGCGGCAACGACCGGCTCGATCGAAAGCAGCCAGCATTCGTCTTCATTACCCTCGAAGACGTGCGCAACATCCTTGATCGTCGGAACCCAATAGCGAAGCTGCTCGATCGTCGCCTGGACCGAGGACGGATGAAAACCCTCTTGCGTCGTCGTCATGCGAAATACACCGGCCTGATCGGAATGTGCGCAGGATGTCTCAAAAGGTGACCGCCCTCAAGCGCGATGACAGGCGGCGCATCCTGACGTAGGGAAAATTTCTGCCGACCGCGCGATGTTCGAGAATGGTCAACCCGCGATCGCCGCGCGGTGCGCCACCTTGAGATCAAACGCCGCCGCCAGAAGCGCCTTCGTATAATCCGCTTTGGGCGCTGTGAAAATTTCGTCCGCCGGACCTTCCTCCACCGCCTTGCCGTTCCGCATCACGATCACATAGTTGCAGAGCGCGCGCACGACTTTGAGATCGTGACTGATGAAAACATAGGCAAGATTACGCTTGGCTTGCAGCTCCCGCAGGAGGTCGACGATCTGCGCCTGCACGCTCATATCGAGCGCGCTCGTCGGCTCGTCGAGTACGATGAACTTGGGTTCGAGCGCCATGGCACGCGCGATGGCGATACGCTGACGTTGCCCGCCGGAGAATTCGTGCGGATACCGGTCCAGCGACGAAGCCGCGTCGAGCCCCACCTCGCCCAACGCCTTCGCCGCCTGCTCGCGCCGTTGCGCAGCGGTCCACTCGGGCTTCTGGATGAGCAGGCCCTCCTCGATGATCTCGAAGATCGAAAGGCGCGGCGAGAGCGATCCATAGGGATCCTGGAAAACAACCTGCATCTCGCGCCTGAGCGGGCGCATCTCCTTGGAGGTGAGCCCGTCGATACGCTTGCCGAGATAGACGATGGGTCCGGACGACGAGATCAGCCGCAGGATCGCAAGCCCGAGCGTCGTCTTGCCCGATCCCGACTCGCCGACAACGCCCACCGTCTGCCCGGCAAGGATCTTCACCGAAACACCGTCCACCGCCTTCACGTGATCCACGGTCCGCTGCAGGAAGCCACGCTTGATCGGAAACCACACCTTGAGATCCTGCGTCTCCGCGATCACGGGTGAGGCGGCATCGAAATGCGGCGGCTTGCCCTTGGGCTCCGCCGCGATCAGATGGCGCGTGTAGGGATGTTGCGGAGAAGCGAACAGCGCCTCCGTCGGCTGCTCCTCCACGATCGAGCCGCTCTGCATGACGTAGACGCGCTCCGCCATCCGCCGCACGATGCCGAGATCGTGTGTGATCAGCAGCATCGCCATTCCCATTTCGCGCTGGAGATTGCGCAGAAGCTCCAGGATCTGCGCCTGGATGGTCACGTCGAGCGCGGTCGTCGGCTCGTCTGCGATCAGAAGATCCGGCTCGTTGGCGAGCGCCATCGCGATCATGACCCGCTGGCGCTGCCCGCCCGAAAGCTGGTGCGGGAAAGCGTTGAGCCGCTTCTCGGGCTCCGGAATACCGACCTTCGTCAGAAGCTCGATGACGCGCGCGCGGGCAGCCTGTCCGCTGAGACCGCGATGGAGCGCCAGGATCTCGCCCACCTGCCGCTCGATGGTATGCAGCGGATTGAGCGAGGTCATCGGCTCCTGAAAGATGATCGAGATGCGATCCCCGCGGATACGCTTGAGATCCTGCTCGGACGTCTTCAGCAGATCCTTCCCCTCGAAGAAGATCTCGCCCGTGGGATGCGACGCGGCCGGATAGGGCAGCAGCCGCAGGATTGAAAGCGCCGAGACGGACTTGCCGCTGCCGGACTCGCCGACGAGCGCCACCGTCTCACCCTTGTTGATCTTGAACGTCACGCCTTTCACGGCCGTCGTCGTCGTGCCGCCGCCCGAGCGGAAGGCCACCGACAGGTTCTTGACGTTGATCAGCACCTCTTTGGACATCGCCTACCCCCTCACGCAAAGGTCTTGCGGGGATCGAGCGCGTCGCGCACCCCTTCGAAGATGAAGATCAAGAGCGACAGCATGATCGCGATGGAGAAGAACGCGCTCATGCCGAGCCAAGGCGCGCCGAGATCACCCTTGCCCTGCAACAGCAGCTCACCCAGCGACGGCGAGCCCGGCGGCAAGCCAAGCCCGAGGAAGTCGAGCGACGTCAGCGTGGTGATGGAGCCCGAAAGCTGGAACGGCATGAACGTCAGCGTTGCGACGGTGGCGTTCGGCAGGAGGTGCTTGCGCATGATGGTCGTGTCGGAAAGCCCCAGTGCCCGCGCCGCGCGCACGTATTCGAAGTTGCGCGCCCGCAGGAACTCCGCGCGCACCACTCCGACCAGAGATGTCCATTGGAAGGCAAGCAGCACGAACAGCAGCGTCCAGAAGCCCGGCACCAGAACGGCCGCGATGATGATCAGCACGTAGAGCGTCGGAATGTTGCCCCAGATCTCCAGGAACCGCTGCATGAGGAGATCGATCCACCCGCCGTAGAACCCCTGAACAGCGCCTGCCGCGATGCCGATCAGGCTCGATAGGATCGTCAAGATCAGGCCGAACATCACCGAGATGCGGAACCCATAGATCACGCGCGCCAGCACGTCCCGGCCCTGGTTGTCGAGCCCGAGCCAATTCCAGTTTCCGACGGCTAGATAGCGCGCCATCTGATCGGGCGGCGCGTCACAGAGCTTCGCGCGCGCAGCCCATTGCGGCGGCGCCGGATAACCGAGCCCCGCCTGATGCTTCACGCCATCCCGCTCGATGAAGCAGTTGCCGTCGGCATCCACGCGGTTCGGATAGTCCTTGTTGATGGTGTCGTAGGAATAGCGGATCGGCGGCCAAATCATCCAGCCGTTGGAGGTAATCTCCTCAATGATGAGCGGATCGCGATAGTCCGTCACCGCCAGGAAGCCTCCGAACTTGGATTCGGGATAGTCGACGAGCACGGGGAACAGCGTCTCGCCCTTGTAGCGCACGATCAGCGGCCTATCGTTGGCGATGACCTCCGCGAACAGAGTGACGAAAAACAGGATGAGAAAGAGGACGAGGCTCCAGTAGCCGCGCCGGTTCGCCTTGAAGTTCGCCCAGCGCCGCGCGTTGATCGGCGAGAGCGTGAAGCGCGGAAGGAGCCGCGTGAAAAGCGGCGGACGCACCGGATCGGTCGTCACGGCCTGCTCGTTGGTATCCTCGCGTCGGGCGTCCACGGCTAGATCTCCCGGCTCTCGAAGTCGATGCGGGGATCGACAAGTGTATAGATGAAATCGGTGACGACATTCACGACAAGCCCCATCAGCGCAAAGATGTAGAGCGTGGCGAACACCACCGCATAATCTCGCTTGATCGCGCTCTCGAAGCCGAGCAGCCCGAGCCCGTCGAGCGAGAACACCGTCTCGATCAGCAGCGAGCCCGAGAAGAAGGCGCTGATGAAGGCCCCCGGAAAGCCCGCGATGATGAGCAGCATCGCGTTACGGAAGATATGCCCGTAGAGCACCTCCCGCTCGCTAAGCCCCTTGGAGCGCGCCGTGATCACGTACTGCTTGCGGATTTCGTCCAGGAAGCTGTTCTTGGTGAGGAACGCCATGGTGGTGAAGGCGCCGAGCGACATCGCGATGATTGGCAGCGTCAAGTGCCAGAAGTAATCCACGATCTTCCCGAACGTCGAAAGCTGTTCCCAGTTGTCCGAGGTGAGCCCGCGTGACGGGAACCACTGGAAGAACGACGAGCCCGCGAACACGATGAGCAGCAGCACCGCCACGAGGAAGCCCGGCACCGCGTAGCCGACGACCAGAAGCGTGCTGGTCCAGGTATCGAACTTCTCCCCATCTTTCACCGCCTTCCGGATGCCGAGCGGAATGGAGATGAAATACGTGATCAGCGTCATCCAGAGGCCAAGCGAGATCGAAACCGGCATCTTCTCCTTGATCAGCTCGATCACCGACACGTCGCGGAAGTAGCTCTTTCCGAAATCGAACATGAGATAGCTTTTCATCATGAGCAGAAAGCGCTCATGCGCGGGCTTGTCGAAGCCGAACTGCTTTTCGAGGCTTTTGATGAACTCGGGATCGAGCCCCTGCGCACCGCGATACTTCGAGGTGACGCTGTCGCCCGCGCCCTGGCCGAGTTGCGACTGGCTCCCGCCCCCAAGCGTATCGCGTCCGCCGCCGCCGAGGCGGTCCGAGATCGACGTGTCGCTGCCCGTGAGCTTGGCGATCATCTGCTCGACCGGCCCGCCCGGCGCGAACTGCACGATCACGAAACTGATCAGCATGATACCGATCATCGTCGGAATGATGAGCAGCAATCGCTTGAGGAGATAGGCAGCCATCGTCGATCAGATCCTCGTTGGGGCGCCGCGCCCTGTCATCGGCTCATTCGTCACCGCTGAACCAGCGCTTTTGCCTTCTCGCTATCGTACCACCACGTATCGAGCGCGCCGCGCTCGTACCTGGGCTTCACCTCCGGCCATCCGAACTTGTTCCAGAACGCAAGGTTGTGCGCGCCCTTGTACCATTGCGGCACCCAGTAGTAGCCCGCTCTCAGAACACGATCCGCCGCGCGCGTCGCCGTCACCAGCTCAGCCCGCGATTTTGCCGTCACGATATGATCGATCAACTGGTCGAGCACAGGGTCCGCGATCCCGGCCAGGTTGAAGCTGCCATTCGTTTTGGCCGCGTCCGATCCCCAGAACGTCTTGAGCTCGATGCCGGGCGTAAGCCGGAGCGCATAGCGCTGCGTCGTGAGGTCGAAGTCGAAATCCTTGAGCCGGCGCTCATACTGGGCGGCATCCACCCGCCGCATCGTCGCATCGATACCGATCGCCTTCAGGTTCTTGAGATAAGGCCCCACGATCCGTTCGAACGAAGGGCTGTCGATCAGGATCTCGACCGAAAAGGGCTGCCCCGCCGCGTTGCGAAGCCCTTGCGGCGTCTGCGTCCATCCCGCCTCCGCGAGAAGCTTGGAGGCACGCCGCAATTGCTCGCGATTGTTGCCGCTGCCGTCCGTCACCGGAGGCGAGACGGCCTCGCCGAACACGGCTGCGGGAAGCTTGTCCCGGAACGGCTCCAGTAACGCCAGCTCTTCAGGCGATGGCACTCCGGACGCCTTCATGTCGGAGTTTTCGAAGTAGCTCCCGGTGCGCGTATAGAGCCCGAAAAAGAGGTTCTTGTTGCTCCACTCGAAATCGAACGCAAGGCCAAGTGCCTCCCGAACGCGCACGTCCTTGAACTTGTCGCGGCGCGTATTGATGAAGAAGCCTTGCGCGCCCGAAGGCCGCTCGTCGGGGATCGTGAGCAGCTTCACCCGGCCGTCCTTGACAGCCGGCTTGTCGTAACCGCCCGCCCAGTCCTTGGAGGTGAACTCCTCGCGGAAATCGAAATTCCCGGCCAGCAGGTTCTCGAGCTCGAGCGTCCGGTCGCGATAGTACTCGTAGCGAACCTCGTCGAAGTTGTGCTGCCCACGATTGATCGGCAGGTCCTTGCCCCAATAGTCCTCGCGCCGCACGTAAGTGACGTAGGTACCAGCCTTGAAGTCACCGATCTTGTAAGGGCCGGAGCCGAGCGGCGGCTCGAGCGTCGTCTTCTCGAAATCGTGCGCTGTGTAGTACGCCTTCGACAGGATCGGCAGCGTCGCAACGGAAATCGGCAGGTCGCGAATAAGCTGTCCTTGGAACGTGTAGCGCACCGTTTGCGGATCGAGCGCCTCGGCGGACACCACGTCCTTCAGCGGAATGGCGAACGCCGGATGCCCCTTCGCCTTGATCGTATCGAAGGAGAACACGACGTCGTCGGCGGTGAGCGGGCTGCCGTCGGCGAACTTTGCTTCCGGCCTCAGCTTGAAGGTAACCGAAAGACCGTCAGGCGCCACGTCCGCCGAGGAGGCGACAAGCCCGTAGACGGCATCCGGCTCGTCCAATGCGCGCGCCATCAGGGTATCGAACACCAGCTCCATGCCCTGGGCGGCGTCGCCCTTCAGGATGTAAGCATTGAAGCTGTCGAACGTGGTGAGCCCAGCCGTGCCGATCTGCGAGGCCTTCCCGCCCTTCGGCGCATCCGGATTGACGTAGTCGAAATGCGTGAAGTCAGCCGGATACTTGAGATCGCCGAAAATCGAGAGCCCATGCTTGGGCTCCGCCGAGAGCGGCGAGGCGAGGCCCGCCGCGAAAGCCAGAGCGCAGAATGCTGTAAGACCAGCGCGCACGCCGAGAAGTCGTCTCATCTGCCCTCCGAGAGACCGCGCCACCATCACGTTCATTTCCTGTGTGACGCGAGCGCCTGCTGCTTGGCCGGATCGACCCACCAGACCTGGCTGAAACCTGCGGTCAGAGACGGAAGCTTCTCGGGCCGGCCAAACATGTCCCACGTCGCGAGCCACTCGTAGGGATTGTACCACTGCGGCACCAGATAGTGCCCCCACAGCAGAACCCGGTCGAGCGCGCGGGTATGCGCGACGACCTCGTCCCGATCTTTCGCCACCACGAGCTTCTCGATCAGCGCGTCGATCACCGGGCTCTTGATGCCGATGGTGTTGCGGCTGCCGTCCTGGTCCGCCGCGGCCGAGCCCCAGAAGTCCCGCTGCTCGTTTCCGGGCGACAGGGATTGCGGGAAGCTGTCTATGACGATGTCGAAATCGAAGGTCGTCTCGCGCCGCTCGTACTGCGCCGGATCGACCACGCGGACCGACGCCTTCACGCCGATCTTCTCGAGATTGGCACGATAGTGCGCCACATGCCGCTGGAAGGCATCGGAGCCGAGCAGGAACTCCACCGTGAACGGCTCGCCCTTGTCGTTGCGCAGCACCGTTTGTGTCTTGGCCGAGCCGAAGCCCACCGCGCGGCCGAGCTTGCAGAACATGCCGCAGTCAGGATCGTCGATTTCCTCCTGGCGCACTTCCCAGCCCGCCTCCTTGAAGAGACGCATCGCCTCCTGCAGATTCTTGCGCGCGTCCTCACGCGAGGCATAGACCGGGTTCTTCCACTCCGTCGTGAACACTTCCGCCGGAAGATCCTTTTCGAACTCCTTGAGGATCTCGAGCTCACGGCCCTGCGGCAGCCCCTTCGCAGCCAGCTCCGAGTTGTCGAAATAGCTTCCGACGCGCGTGTACTGGCCGAACAGAACCGACTTGTTCAGATCCTCGAAATCGAACGCATAGTTGAAAGCCTGCCGAACGCGGGGATCCTTGAACTTGTCGCGCCGCGTGTTGAACACGAAGCCCTGCATCCGTGCGACGCCCTTGGTCGGGATCGCTTCCTTCTTGACCCAACCCTTCTGGATCGCATCGAACGCGAACTGCGTGGCCCATGAGCTTGCCGTGTTCTCGCGCCAGAAGTCGGCGCGGCCGGCCTTGAAGTCCTCGAACGCGGCGGTGCGATCGCGGAAATACTGGAACCGCATCTCGTCGAAGTTCCACTGGCCCACCATCACCGGCAGGTCCTTCGCCCAGTAATCCTTCACGCGCTCGAACACGATGCGGTTTCCGGTATCGAATTCCTTGATCTTGTACGGCCCGGAGCCCAGCGGCACTTCGAGCGTGCTCTTGGTGAGATCGCGCGGCTCGCCGTTCTTGCCGGTGGCCTCCCAATAGTGCTTCGGAAGCACGGTAAGCTGCCCGAGGATCTGCGGAAGCTCGCGGTTACCCGCGATATCGAACGTGAACGTCACCTCGTGATCGCCGGTCTTTTCGGCCTTGACCACGTTCTTGTAGTAGCGGGCATACATCGGATGCGCCTTCTTCAGCGCATCGAGGCTGAAGATCACGTCCTCAGGCGTGATCGGCTTTCCGTCATGGAAGCGGGCTTCCGGCCTCAGACCGAACTTGGCCCACGAGTAATCCGGCGGATAGGAAACCCATTCGGCGACGAGACCGTACTCCGTCGACTCTTCGTCCGGGCTTCCAGCCATCAGCGAGTCGTAGATCATGCCGATGCCGCCCGCCGACATTCCCTTGATTGAGTAGGGATTGAGGGAGTCGAACGTACCCTCGACCGCGAACCGCACCGTGCCGCCCTTCGGCGCATCGGGATTGACCCAATCGAAATGCTTGAAGTCAGGCCCGAACCGCGGATCTCCGATCAGCGAGAGCGCATGATGGCGAACAGAGCTCGCGTCCGCCGGAACTGCAGCAGGCGAAGCGGCGGGCGCGCTCTCCTCCTGGGCCGAAGCCGGCGCTGAGAGTGCCGCAGCCGTCACAAAAAGCGCGGCGAGAAAGGACGAGAAGCGGGGGGAGAGGAGCGAGGGACCTGAGCGGTGTGAAGAGCGCGAGGCAGTCACGTTATCCGCGCGCGAGCGAGACTGATGAACCCTGTATGCCGCTACCATCGTCGCTTTCGTCCCTTTCAACCACCAAGGTGGCGCGCGCAAAGCACCCGCGCGGACGCCCACCCATGACCGACCAGCCCCAGCGGAGGCGGAGGCATTGCGAAAACCAGTTCCTAGAGCGCTTCCGGAAAGGTGTGAAGGAACTTTTCCGAAAGAAGTACGCGGAAACAACGCACTAGGAAGAAGTCCGCGATCCGACTAAATCCGCAGCGGACCCTAGCACGCCTTAAATCCAGATTCGGATTAAAGATCGGCAAGATCAGGGGCCGGAAGAGGGCCGGACGGATCCCCGGCCGACGGATAGTCCGGCAAGATGATGGCAAACGAAATCGGGGCCTCTCCTGAAGGAGAAGCCCCGACCACAACTCGATATGTCGCGCGGACCAATCCGTCCGCAGCCGGCCTTTAAGGCAGCGGATGCGGAGTGTCCGCCAGCGTCCGGATATAGGCGATCAGGTCGGCCAGATCGGCCGGATCAGACACGCCGTTGAAAATCATCTTGGTGCCGGGCAGCCAGGCCTTGGGCGCGTGCAGGAAGCCCGCGAGGTCGGCATACGTCCACTCGCCGGTCTTGGCCTTCATGGCCTCGGAATAACCGTTGAAATCCGAGCGGCTGGCGCGGGCGCGGCCCACGACGTCCCAAAGGTTGGGACCGGCCTTGCTGGCGGCGGCCTTGTCGGCCGTGTGGCACGCCAGGCACTTCTTGAACGTGCCCTGGCCGTTCTCGGGCTTGGCAGTCGCAAGCGCGGCAACCACCTGCGCCGGATCGAACGCGGCAGCAGCCGGGGCACCCGCTTCGGACTTGCCACCAGCGGCCTCCGTCGCAGCCGGAAGGGTGAAGCCCCCGGCGACCGGGCCGTGCGCGCCATGACCGTTGCGCGCGATGTCGATCGCCGTCTTGGGCACAAAGATGAGAAGCAAAGCCGCGAGCACCGCTCCGGCAATCTTGGTCAGTTCAAAGGAATCCATCATCTTCTCTTCACCCTGCAACCGGACGATCCTCGTCCACCGCTTCGAACACGAGGTGCGATTTTGTTAACGTCAAATCATGAACTTAACGTTTCAGCCTGAGATCCGGCTTCACCAAATCTAAGGGGAAAGCCTCTCCGGCTCGCTAATACCGAGCCCCCGCAACTCAGAACGCATCTAAAAGACGCGGGCCATGCCTTGCAACCCCACACCCGGCCAGTCTACAGCTCATGTCGTCACATGGAGCCGCAGCGCCATCAGATCGAAGGGTTTCAAGGCCTTTGGTGCCCAATTCCTGTCAATACGACGCAGAAGACCGCCCCCAACATAGGCACCGGAGCGGACCCCGACATGGGGCCAAATGTCCGGGTCATCTGGCCCAGAGGGATATGCCTTGAGCAAACGCCGGACAGGGGCGGGCGGCCAGGCCCAACGGAAGCATTTGCCGGCGAGGTGAAGGCCGGTAAGAAAATGCAACCAACCAAAACCTGGATCGGATCGCGCGCTCCAGAGAACGAGAAGGCACAATGACGAAAGCACTGATCATCATCCCGGCCCGCATGGCCTCCACCCGCCTTCCGAACAAGCCGCTGGCCGACATCGAAGGCGAGCCGATGATCGTGCGCGTGTGGCGTCAGGCCTATGCCGCCGAAATGGGCCGGGTCGTCGTTGCCGCCGATTGCGAGGAGATCTGCAGCGCGGTGCGCGATGCGGGAGGCGAGGCGCTGATTACGCGTCCCGACCATGCTTCAGGGTCCGACCGCATTTTCGAGGCCCTGAACCGCGTCGATCCCGAAGCGGAAACCGACATCGTCATCAACCTGCAGGGCGACCTGCCGACCCTGGAGCCCCGCTTGATCCAGGAGTGTGCGTCCGTCCTGCTCACCAGCAAGGAACCGCACATTGCAACCCTCGCCGCCGAGATCCACGACGCCGACGAGCGCACCAACCCCAACGTGGTGAAAATCGTCGGCACCCCGGTCTCCCAGAACCGCCTGCGCGCTCTTTACTTCACCCGCGCCACGGCTCCCCACGGCGACGGCCCGCTGTTCCACCACATCGGCATCTACGCCTACCGGCGCACGGCGCTGGAGCGCTTCGTGTCGCTCCCCGCCTCGTATCTGGAAACGCGCGAGCGCCTGGAGCAGCTTCGCGCGCTGGAGGACGGCATGCGCATCGACGTAGCCATCGTTGACACTGTTCCCCTCGGTGTCGATACTCCGGCCGATCTCAACCGGGCCCGGCAGCTCATCAGACGAGCGCGCCGTTCCTGATCTCCGTCGGCTCACCCTCACCGGGCCGGGCCTCCGTCCCCACCTCTGCACCTGTCCGGTGTCCATGACCGGGGCCGTCCGCGGCCAGAGGCGGTCAATCCGAACACGCCTCCGTCTGTCGAGACCTGCACCATGACGAACTCCACGCGCGCGCACTCCTCCGATGCCTCGGCCTCAGCAAAGCGCATCGCTTACCAAGGCGAGCCCGGCGCGAATTCGCATCTGGCCTGCACGGAGGCATATCCGGACTTCGAAGCCCTGGCCTACCCCACCTTCGAGGACGCGCTTGCAGCCGTCACATCCGGCGAAGTGCTCTACGCCATGATCCCGATCGAGAACTCGGTCGCAGGGCGCGTCGCCGACATCCATCATCTTCTGCCCGGCGCGAACCTCTACATCGTCGGCGAGCACTTCCTGCGCGTGCGCCATCAGCTCATGTCGGTGAAGGGCAGCTCGCTCGAAACCTTGAAGAAGGTGCTGAGCCACACCCAAGCGCTCGGCCAGTGCCGCAACACGCTGCGCTCGATGGGCCTCACGCCCGTGCCGGAGGCCGATACGGCGGGATCGGCCCGCATCGTGAGCGAGCAGGGCGATCCGGCGCTCGCCGCCATCGCCTCGCGGCTGGCAGCCGAGATCTATGGTCTCGAAATTCTCCGCTCCGACATCGAGGACGAGGCGCACAACACCACGCGCTTCCTCATCCTTGCCAAGGATCCGGACGACGCCGAGCCCGAGGACAGCCCGGTCGTCACCACGTTCCTGTTCCGCGTGCGCAACGTGCCCGCCGCGCTCTACAAGGCGCTCGGCGGCTTCGCCACCAACGGCGTCAACATGATGAAGCTCGAGAGCTATCAGCTCGAGGGCACCTTCAACGCCACCATGTTCTACGCCGATATCGAGGGTCACCCGGCCGATCGCCCGGTTCAGCTCGCGCTCGAGGAGCTGTCGTTCTTCTCGACGGAGCTGCGCCTGCTCGGCACTTATCCGGCTAGCCCCTACCGCGCCGAGGCGGCACGTGCGGCCGCTCCCCCGACGGGCAAATAGCAGAACAGGTTCCCCATGAGACTGGCCGGAAAGATCGCAATCGTGACCGGAGCGGCTTCCGGGTTCGGTCGCGGCATCGCGGAAATATTCGCCGCGGAAGGCGCCAAGGTCGCCGTCGTCGACATCGATGCGAAACGGGCGGGCGAAGCTGCAGCGAGCATCGGCGCGGGCGCCATCTCCATTTCGGCCGACGTCTCGCGAAAAGCCGACGTCGACGCCATGATCGCGGCAACGGTCAAAGCATTCGGCGGTCTCGACATCCTCGTCAACAACGCCGGAACGACCCACAAGAACCAGTCGCTCATGACGGTGAGCGAGGAGGAGTTCGACCGCATCTACGCGGTCAACGTGAAGTCGATCTATCTCACCACGCTCGCCGCCGTTCCAGAGCTGGAGAAGCGCGGCGGCGGCTCCATCATCAATACCGCCTCGACCGCCGGTGTGCGCCCACGCCCGGGCCTCACCTGGTACAACGGCTCCAAGGGCGCGGTCATCACGCTCACGAAATCCATGGCGGCCGAGCTCGCACCGAAGAACATCCGCGTCAACGCCATCAACCCCGTGATCGGCGAAACCGGCATGCTGGAGCAGTTCATGGGGGCGGCCGATACGCCCGAGAACCGGGCGAAGTTTCTAGCCGGCATCCCGCTGGGGCGCATGTCGAAGCCTCAGGACATCGCCAACGCCGCCCTGTTCCTGGCAGATCCCGCGTCCAGCTTCGTCACGGGTGTCGCCATCGAGGTCGACGGCGGACGTTGTATCTAGCCGCCCGATTTCGCGTCTCTGGATCCGGCTCCATGCGAAGCATGCTTCCGCCACGAGCGTGATGACGTATCCCATCTGGCGAACAGCCGCCTCCTCCCGACGTCACCCCGACGGAGGTTGGGGTCCAGACACATCGAGCAGGGATTGGGTCGGTTGCCTCCCCACGAACGGAGCGACCGTCATATCCTCAGGGCACTGCCACGGATCTGATAGAGCGTGAGCGCGGTCGCAACGGCTAGGTTCAAGCTGTCCAGCTTGCCCGCCATCGGAATTTTAATGAGCCGCGAGCACGAGCGCGTGAGGCTTTCCGAGAGCCCAGGCCCCTCGCTCCCCATCACCAGCAGCACAGGCCCCTTGTAGGCCGCTTGCCGGAAATCCTCCTGCGCATCGAGATGCGTGCCGACCACATCGCCGCGCCACGTCGCGCGCCACAGCAGGAAATCCTCGCGCGTGGTGCGCACCAGCGGCACGCTGAACACAGACCCCATCGTCGCGCGCACCGCTTCCCGCGAATAGGGATCGCACGAGTTGCCGACCAGAATGATGCCCTTTGCACCGACCGCATCGACCGTGCGGATGATGGTGCCGAGATTGCCGGGATCGCGCACCTCTTCCAGCGCCAGCCAGCAGTCCTCGCTCGCAACGCGCTCCGGAGGATCGACCCAGCGCTGCCGGAACACCCCAATCATCGACTGCGGGTTTTCTTTCGACGCGAGCTTCGCCAGCACGGGCTCCGAAACTTCGAGCACGTCCGCCCCCGCGCCCAGCGCCCAGCCGACGAGCGAGCGCGATACGGGGCTCGCCGCCGATCCGGACTGATAGACGAGGCTCGTCGGCGTGAAACCGGCCTCGCGCGCCGTGACCAGGATCGAAGCGCCCTCGGCCACGAAAAGTCCCGTCTGCTTGCGCTCCTTGCGCATGTCGAGCGCACGGATCGCCTTCACCCTGTCGTTGGTGAGACTGGTGATGATGCGCGGTTCCGGCCCGGTCATGATGTCCACCGCACGAACAGCGATGTGGGAACCGCGGCCCCGCCGCCCTCAGCCGACAAAGCGAGTTCTCCAAACGAGAGATGTCCGCCGCGATCCGCGAGCACGTCGGCCGAAAGTTGCTCGAATGCCAGCGCGGACGCGCGAATGGCGTAGACGGTGAGGATCATCGCCGCGCGCCCCGGCGCCAGCAATTGCGCCGCATTCTTCAACAGGACCGGCAAGCCCTGGAACAGATCCCACACCTCGCCTTCCGGGCCGCGTCCGAACTTCGGCGGATCGATCAGGATCACGTGATAGGTCTTGCCCCGCCGAACCTCGCGCGCAACGAACTTCGCCGCATCGTCCAGGATCCAGCGTATCGGCGCGGAGCCGAGCCCCGACGCCGTCTGATTCTCCTTGGCCCACTGGATCGCCTTCTTGGACGCATCCACGTGCGTGACCTCAGCCCCGGCCCGCGCGGCCAGAAGCGAGGCGGCACCCGTGTAGGCAAAGAGGTTCAGCACGCGCGGGCGCTCCCCGCTCACTGCACCGATCTGCTCGATCATCCAGTCCCAGTGCGGTGATTGCTCCGGAAAGAGCCCGAGATGCCACAGCCCCTGCAGCTTGCAGGTCAGCACCACCTCGCCCACACGCACCGGCCAGCCGTCCGGCACTGGCTTGTCGAGCCGCCACTTTCCTTTTTCCTCGTCGTCGGCCGAAGCGGAGAAGACGGCATGCGCCTTCCCCCAGGCCGCGCCGCCGAGCTGCCGGCTCCAGAGCGCCTGCGGCTCCGGCCTGTCGACGACGATCGGACCGAACCGTTCGAGCTTGCGCCCACCGCCACTGTCGAGAAGCGCGTAGTCGGCTGGCCCCTTGGTGCGGATCAGCTCGAGCTTGCCCGATCGCTCGAACGGGCGGGGCCGGCGCTTCACTGCGCCCTCGGTCTTGTCGTCCTTGGCAGAGGTCATCGCGTGTCCCGTGGGGACTCGTCCCGCGCGCGCTCGATGATGTCGAGAATGGTAGCTCCGGGCGTGTCCAGCGGAAGCCGCAGGAAATCCGCCGACTGGCGAAGCGCGTCGTCGAGCAGGCGATGGAAATCGTCGCGATCGACCTCGATGGTGCCGAACTGGCGAAGGTGATCGGTCACGAACTGTGTATCCAACAACGTGAAGCCGCCGGCGATCAGCCGTCCGGCAAGATGAACGAGGGCGATCTTGGAAGCGTCCCGCACATAGGAGAACATGCTCTCGCCGAAGAACACGCCGCCCAGCGCCACCCCGTAGAGACCACCGACCAGACGGTCACCCTCCCACACTTCTACAGTGTGGCAGTGGCCGAGCCGGAAGAGCTCCTGATAGAGCCCGCGGATACGGCCGTTGATCCAGGTGGACCGCCGCCCCGCGCGCTCCGCGGCGCACCCCTCGATCACCCCTTCGTAGTCGGTATCGATGGCAACCCGCAGTGCGCCGCTCCGCACCGTCCGCGCCAGGCGCTTTGGAACGTGCACCGCCTCGAGCGGAAGGATGCCCCGGTGCTGAGGCTCGATCCAATAGAGCGCAGGATCATCCGCGCTCTCGGCCATTGGAAAGATGCCGCAGCTGTAGGCCTTGAGAAGGACCTGCGGCGTAATCTCGATCATGATGTCGTCGCGTGACGCCATCACTCATGCTCCCGTCTCAACGTCCTTGCGCCGGCTATCCGGCACCAGGCGCGATACTAAAGCCGGATCACTCGAGTGGCGAGTACCTTGACCACGCGGCGCGTCAGGACTGCTTCCCGAGATACTTTTCTAGCCAATGGATATCGTAGAGCCCGTTGGCAATGTCCGGCTGCCGGATCAGTTCGTTGAACAACGGGATCGTCGTCTCGATTCCGTCGATCACGAACTCCGACAACGCGCGCCTCAGGCGCATCAGGCATTCATTGCGGTTCTTTCCGTGCACAATCAGCTTACCAATCAAGCTGTCGTAGAACGGGGGAATGCGATAGCCCTGGTACACACCGCTGTCGACACGCACGCCAAGTCCGCCCGGCGGATGCCAGTAAGTGATCTGGCCAGGCGAAGGCCGGAAGGTGCGCGGATTCTCGGCGTTGATTCGACACTCGATCGCATGCCCGGAGAACGTGATGTCCTCCTGCTTGAACCCGAGCTGGCCGCCGGACGCCACGCGGATCTGCTCCAGCACGAGGTCGATGCCGGTGATGGCCTCGGTGACCGGATGCTCCACCTGCAGACGCGTGTTCATTTCGATGAAATAGAACTCGCCGTCCTCGAACAGGAACTCGACCGTTCCTGCGCCGCGGTACTTGATCTTGCGCATCGCGGCGGCGACGACCTCGCCGATCTTCTGGCGCGAAGCGGCGTTGAGCGCGGGCGACGGAGATTCTTCGAGGATCTTCTGGTGGCGCCGCTGCAGCGAGCAATCGCGCTCGCCGAGGTGCACCGCGTTGCCCTTGCCATCGCCGAACACCTGGATCTCGATGTGGCGCGGCTTCTGCAGATATTTCTCGATATAGACGGAGTCGTTGCCAAACGCCGCCTTGGCTTCCGAGCGTGCCGTCGCGAGAGCGATGCCGAGGTCCGCCGCCGAATGGGCAACCTTCATGCCGCGGCCGCCGCCGCCGGCGGTCGCCTTGATCAGCACAGGGAAGCCCATGTCCTTGGCGATCTTCATCGCCTGCGCTTCGCTGGTCACCGCGCCATCGGAGCCGGGCACCACCGGAATGCCGAGCTTCTTGGCGGTTTCCTTGGCTTCGATCTTGTCGCCCATGATCCGGATGTGCTCGGACGTGGGGCCGATGAAGGTGATCGAATGCTCTTCGAGGATCTCCGCGAAGCGGGCGTTCTCGGAAAGGAAGCCGTAGCCCGGATGGACGGCATCCGCGCCGGTGATCTCGCAAGCGGCCAGCAACCGCGGAATGTTGAGATAGCTGTCGCTGGCGGGCGGCGAGCCGATGCACACGCTCTCGTCGGCAAGCCTAACGTGCATCGCATCCGCGTCAGCCGTCGAATGGACGGCCACCGTCGCAATGCCGAGCTCCTTGCACGCGCGCTGAATGCGCAGCGCGATCTCACCCCGGTTGGCAATAAGGACCTTGTCGAACATTCTTATGTCGGGCAACCGGCAACAGGCAGCTGGCAGCATATACGAGGATCAGATCCCGCTGCCCGTTGCCCGCTGCCCGCTGCCGCTTCTCCCTTATTCAATGATCACAAGCGGCTCGCCGAACTCCACGGGCTGGCCATTCTCCACCAGAACGGCCGTGACCGTTCCCGCACGCGGGGCGGGGATCTGGTTCATGGTCTTCATCGCCTCGATGATCAGCAGCGTATCGCCCTGCTGCACGCGCGCCCCGACCTCGACGAACGGAGGCGCCTTCGGATCGGGCGAGCGATAGGCCGTGCCGACCATCGGCGACTTGACGGCACCCGGATGCTTGGCGGGATCGCCGCCTGCCGCGGGCGCCGGCTGCGCACCCGGCCCGGCCGAAGGCGCGGAAACCGGGGCAGGCGCACCAGAGAAATGAGAGGCAGCGGGCACGGCCGCCGCGATCGTCACCGTGCGGGCAACGCGCACCTTGAGCCCGCTCTTCTCGATCTCGATCTCTGAGAGACCCGTATCGTTCAAGAGCTGTGCGAGCTCCCTGATCAACTGCTGCTCGCCACTCGGTTTCTCGGCATCGTCTTTCGCCGTCATGCGCGCTAGCCCTTTCCCTTTCGGCTTCTTATCGCTGTCTTTGGATTTGTGTTTCACGAGACGCTCATGTCACCAGCTTCGCCATTGCGTCGAGTGCAAGCTCGTAGCCTTGAACGCCGAGGCCGCAGATGACGCCCTTTGCGGCAAGCGACACATAGGAGTGGTGACGAAAACTCTCGCGGCGGAAAATATTGGAAAGATGCACTTCGATCACCGGCAGCTCCGCGGCCGTGAGTGCATCGAGAATGCCGATGGACGTGTGCGTGAGCGAGCCGGCATTGAGAATGATCCCGGAAGCCGCGCCGCGCGCTTCCTGAATCCATCCGATGAGCTCGCCCTCGTGATTGGTCTGGCGGAATGAAACAGTAAGCCCCAACGCAGCCGCCCTCGCCTCTGCCCGCTGGCGCACGTCATCGAGCGTATCCCGGCCGTAGATCTCGGGCTCGCGCACGCCGAGCAAGTTCAGGTTCGGGCCGTTGAGGACGAATACGGGTTTGGCCATTCGCGCTTCTGCAAGGGAGTGTGGGCTGAGTGGTCGTTAGCTGAACCGCTTTTTCGCGGACGCTTCCGTCCATGAATGCAGGCCCTCCCGGCACCGGGAAAGCCACACAAGGTCCCTAGCAGCTTTAACGCACCCGCGAAAGGTCGCCAAGCCAAACGTTATGGGGCGTGTTTACCAAACCGTCTCCGGACAGAGGATCAAGGCACACCCCTAAGAAACGGGGAAAATCAAGTGCATAGAAGGCCGCCGCGGACCGAAGCCGGCCACGGCGGCCTTCTGTTTCTCAGCAATAGGTGCAGCCGGACTTCCTCAGCGCAACCACGTGCTCCTCGAGCACGTCGTAAAGGTTCTCGGGCGCCCCGCCGATGGCACGGTCGCCGACCAGGAAGTGGGGCGTGCCGTTGATGGAGAGCTTGCGGGCGAGGTCCTTCACCCGGTCGAGCTCGGCCTTGACCTCGGGCGAGTTCATGTCGGCCTTGAGCTTCACCATGTCGAGCCCGTGAGCCTCCGCGACCTTGAGGCCGACCGCCTCGTTCACGAGGCCCTTGGTCGAGATCATGTCGCGATGGACTTCCCAATACTTGCCCTGCATGCGCGCGGCGAGCGCCACCTTGGCCGCCTGCTCGGATTCGTCACGCAGGATCGGAAATTCCTTGAACACCACGCGGACGTTCTTGTCCTTCTCCACCAGCTTCGCGATCTCGCCGAAGCCGCGCTTGCAGTATCCGCAGTTGTAATCGAAGAACTCGACCACGGTGATATCGCCGTCCGGATTGCCCGCGACCGGCGCATTGGGAGCGCGATAGATTTCCTTGGCGTGCTCCGCAACCATCGCCTTCGTGCGATCGGCCTCGTCCTTGGCGAGCTTGGCTTCGAGCGAGCTCTGCACCTCGAGGAAGATCTCGGGGTTCTTGACGAGGTAGTCCTTTACGATCGCTTCGATCGCCTTGCGCTGATCGGGGCTGAACTCGTTGGCGCCGACCTGAGGCGCCGCGATCGCCGCACGGTCCTTCGCGTCTCCGGCCATCACGAACCACAGTCCGGTGATGAGAAGCAGCGGGGCCGCCACGAGCGCGCCGATGCTGAGGCCCGAGGGCCTGTTCGGCTTGTTGGGATTGGATTGGGTCATATGCGCTCCATAAGATGGCCGCGGACCAGTTCTCGGCCGCGCCTCGATAGGGGAATATAGGTCTTCAGGTCTGGGGCTTGTAGTTGATGATGTCGTCCGCCTTCACCCAGTCGGGTGAACCCGCCTTGAGACCGGCCTGGGCGCGTTTCGCAAACTCCTGCGCCTGTTTCAAGGCTCCAAAATAGAAGAGCCCTTGCGCCCGCGCCAGTTCTGCCTGCGCCATCATGCCCTTGTCGTAATACGCCTGCCCGAGCGTGTTATAGGCCGTGGCGTTGTCGGGCTCTTTCTGGACGGCCTTGCGCAAGAGGTTGATCGCCTCGTCGGCAACGCGGGGGTCCTTCGTCTGGATCAGCGCTTGCGCGAGCTGAACGCCCACGAGCGGCGCATCCCCGCCATGGAGTTGCAGCGCCTTCCTGAAAGGTCCGATGGCCTCCTGCGGGCGGCCGGCCTTCTGCAGGAAGTCACCCTTCACCTCCCAGAAGTAAGGATCGTTCGGCCTCTCGCGCAGAAGCGCATCCGCGCCTTGCAGCGCCGTCTCAAGGCCGCCCGCCCCGCCCCGGCGGAACGAGGCGATCGCCCGCGCATAACGCGCCGGCAGGCTCGTATCGGACGGTGGATAGCGGTTGAACACCACCGCCGGCGGCTCGATGTAGCCCGAGAGTTTCGCACGCACCATGTCGTGGCGAAGCTGAAGCTCGGGTGCATCTTTGTTGTTGTAGTAGGGGCTGCTCTCCACGAGCTGCCTCAGCCGCGCCAGACGGTCCGTGGCCACGGGATGGGTGCGCGCGAACGCGTCCTTGTGTGCGTCCGAGAACAGCTCCTGCCCCGCGAACCGCTCGAAGGTGGCGAGCATGCCCCGCCCGGATTGCTGAGTGGCGTTGAGATACTGAAGGCCAGCTTGGTCAGCCGCCGATTCCTGTGAACGCCGCTCGGCCGTCAGACCACGCATGATGAGCTCGTTGCCGCCCATCATCACGCCCTGTCCCGCGCTTCCGATTTCTTTGCCCGCATCCCCTCCCGAGACCGCGCCGCCGATCATGGCGCCGATGCCGAGCAGCTGGATGAGGAGCGCACGCGTCTGATCCTTCGCGATGCGCGAGCGAAGGGCCGCCATATGACCGCCTGCGATATGGCCTGCTTCGTGCGCGAGCACGCCGATCACCTCGTTCGGCGTATTGGCCTGCATCAGCGTGCCGGTGTGCATGAACACGTTGCGCCCGTCGATCACGAAGGCGTTGAACGCATCGTTGTTGACGATGCGGACGGTGACACGCCCGGTGCCGAGGCCCGCCGCACGGAAAATCTTCTGGGAGTAGTCGTTGAGCAGAAGCTCGATCTCGGTGTCGCGGATCAGCGGCAACCCTTGCGCCCGCGCGGACGGCACGGAGAAAAGTCCCGTGACGGCGCCAGCCATCGATACGGCAAGGACGATCGCGCGAAGGCGGAATCTCAAGTTCGATGTGTTCATGCTCGTTGGATCGCTCGAAAAACTCGCGCCGAATTGTGCAGAAGACAACGCCCACCTCGCCCTAAATGGGCATACCGAGCCGAGGAGCGCAAGACCAGCGGCCGCGATACTGGCCAGACCGCAGGTTGGCGCCTATAAGCCCTCCCGATTAACGACGCGAACGGCGCGTTTCCATGACATGGACCTGCGCCATTGCGGCCAAAGGAAGGCGTTCGATGACGAGCAACCAGGCCCCCGGCCGCAAAGATGCGCGCACCCGTGCACCCGCCCGCCGGAGCGACATCGCAAGCTTCATTGTCATGGACGTCATGCACGCGGCCGCCGTGCTCGAAGCACAGGGACGCTCCATCATCCACATGGAAGTGGGCCAGCCGGGAACACCCGCACCCGAGGCGGCCTTGGCGCGCGTCAAGTCCGCTCTCCATTCCGAAACGCTCGGATATACCGCGGCCCTCGGCATCGGCGACCTGAGGCGGCGCATCGCACGCTCCTACGGCGAACGTTACAACGTCGACGTCGACCAGAGCCGCGTCATCGTCTGCACCGGCTCGTCGGCCGCCTTTCTCCTGGCGTTCCTTGCCCTATTCGATGCGGGTGCGCATGTCGCACTCCCCTCGCCGGGCTATCCCTGCTACCGCCACATCCTCTCGGCTCTCGGCTGCGCCTCGCCACTCATCGAAACCAGCCCCGAGACGCGTTGGATGCCGACACTCGACCAGCTCGCAGCCCTCGACCGCGACGTCGGCCTCGATGGGCTTCTGATCGCGAGCCCCGCCAATCCCACGGGCACCATGATCGAGCCCGAGCGCCTACGGGAGCTGGCCGGATACTGCGACGACCGCGGCCTCTGGTTCGTGTCGGATGAGATCTACCACGGGCTGACCTACGAGAAGGCGGCAACAACGGCCCTCTCGGTTTCCGGCAACGCCGTCGTCATTAATAGCTTCTCGAAATATCACGCCATGACCGGCTGGCGCGTCGGCTGGCTTGTCGTCCCGCCCTCGCTGGTGCGCACCATCGAGCGGCTTCAGCAGAACTTCTTCATATCGGCTCCGGCCGTCTCTCAGATCGCAGCCCTCGGCGCGTTTGAGGCGCACGACGAGCTCGAACGAAACCGCGAGACCTACGCAAAGAACCGGATGTTGCTCCTGGACGCCTTGCCAAAGGCGGGCTTCACGGCGCTCGCCCCCGCGGACGGCGCCTTCTATCTCTATGCGGACGTCTCGCGTTTCACGCACGACGCCCGGAGCTTCGCCACAGACATGCTGAACGAGATCGGCGTGGCCGTCACCCCCGGCCTCGATTTCGACGAGGCGCGCGGCAACCAGTTCCTGCGCTTTTCCTATGCCGGCACGGAAGCCGACATCGCGGAGGGCGCGCGCCGCATCGCCGATTGGCCCCGTCTTCGGACTGCGCGGTGACGCGACAAAAAAAGGGGGCGACCGGCGCCCCCTTTTCCGAAGCCGGATCGATCAGCCTCTGCCGCCCGCACCGAGCGACACGAAGCGCGGACCGATATCCACGTGGATGTGGTTCATGTTCCGGTAGGTCATGGTGCCGCCCGCCATGTGGTTGGCGCGCAGCCAGTTCACGATTGCGGCCTTGCGTCCGCCCGCGTTGAAGTCGACGGCCAGGCCGAAACCATGCTTCGACGGCTTGCCGCTGCCCGCGATGCGCGCGCCCGGACGGCAGGTCGAGATCACCTGCACGGGGCCGAACTGTGCCTCGATGCGATCGAGAAGAGCGCGGGCCGAAGCCTGGAGGCAGCCGCGCGAGGCGCCGCCGCCACCGCCGCCCGTATGGCTGGCCGTCATGGCACGGCCCTGCAGGCGGGCGGCACGGCCGACCTTGCCCTGGCCACGATACTTGGCGGACTTGCCGGTGGTGCGCCGCGCGGTGGCGCGAGCCTTGTTGTTCGAGGTGTACGCCTTCTTCGGCGCAGCGCGGCGATCCGCTTCGTAGAGCGAGCTGACGGGACCGTTGTCGATCCGCGCTTCGGCCGGCGCTGCGAGACACGCAGCGACACCCATACCCACTACGGCAGCAAGAATACGCTTGCTCATGGAGAACTCCCTTTAAATCTACTGAGGAATTCCGGAGACCGCACAACAACGGTAAGAAGAAAGAGATATCAGTCCCGGAATACTTCAAGTCACAACCGTGATATCTGGAAACGAAATCAAGAAATGTTCCCAGCTCACGTCATGGGAGCAATGGAGTGACGCCCCCATCACGGCCGGAATATCGAAACTCGGCCTTACCATTACTCCGCACGACGGGGCGGCAGTCACCAGCCGGATATGGTCAAAATGTGGCTTGCGGCCACGCGCGAGGGGCGCCTCGAAAGGCGTCGGACAGCGCTCTTTGAATTCGTTCGGGATTCTCCGGCCGCCCCGAAACGGACGAGCAAATTTGTCGCGACCCCAATCGGTTGGGGGCGACAGTGAAACGGGCCGGGCAACTATGCCCGGCCCGTCCATGATGTAGTCAGGAAAAGAGACCGCGCAGTCAGCCGCCCAGACGGCGCTGCCACCAGCCGCGCCGAACGGTCGGCTCCTCGCCGCCCCCTGCGTCCGCACTGCCGGTCTGATCCGGCGACACCACGACCCGCTCGAGCTTCGGCTCGGCCGAGGTTGCCTGTCGGGCCCGAACGCGCGCTAGGACCGTATCCTCCTGCGCCGGCACCTCGCTTTGAGATGGGGCGGCAGGCTGCTCGGGAGCAGCCTTAGCGCGCGGCGCGTCCTCAGTCTCGACGGCAACCGCCTCCACGACCGGCGCGTCGGGCTGAGCCCGCGGTGCGCGCTCGCGGCGGCGCGGCTCACGGGCCGCCGGAGCCGCCACCTGAGTTTCTTCCGCAATCACTTCGATCGGCGCTGCGTCGTCGACCTGAGCATCGTCCAGCCCGGTATCGGCATCTTCATCGCCCGAGAAAGTCTGCTCGCCAGCCTCGTTCACGGAGCCGGCACCCTCGCCGTTCCGCGCGCGATCGCGGCCGCGACGGCCACCGCGCCGGCCACGACGCCTGCGCCGGCCGCCGCCCTCTTCAGAGCGTTCTCCATTCCGCTGGCCCGAGGCGCGCTCCTCGCGAGGAGCGCCTTCGTCGTCCCCGTAAGCATCCTCGATCTCGATCGGGCCGCCTTCGCCGCCGACCTCGATGGGCTCATCGCCGTCGGGGCCTCCGTCCTGCAGATCGTCCTCGTAAGGCTGCGGCTCGTCGCCACGACGCCCCTCGATCCGGCCCTCGCCGCCACGCTCGCGATCACCGCTGCCACCGCGACGGCCACGCCGGCGGCGCCGGCGGCGGCCACCCTCGCGGCCTTCCTGCTGGCCACGGCCATCGTCGCGGCCACGGCTTTCGCCGCGCGGCTCGCTGCCGGAAGCGGCCAATTCTTCGTCCGCACCCTCCTCGTCCGCGTCACCCTCACGGCCTTCCTCGCCCGCGAAGCCCCAATCCATGTTGACCGCGGCACGGTCCGGACGGCGCGTTGCGACGGGCGCGGCATGCCCCTTCTCGATCAGGAAGTTCGCGCCCTGCAGCTTGTCGCTCGCCTGCACGGTCACGAAGATGCCCTGACGGGCTTCCATCTCATTGATGAAGTGGCGCTTGTTGTTGAGGATGTAGAGCGCGACGCTCGACGTCGTGGTAGCGACCAGCGACGTCCGCGCACCCGCCAGCATCGCATCCTCGAGCGCACGCAGAACGGCGAGTGCAACGCTCTCGGTGGAGCGGATAATGCCGGTACCCTGGCAGTGCGGGCACTGCGAGGTGGAGCCCTCGAGCACGCCCGAGCGCAGACGCTGGCGGCTCATCTCCATAAGGCCGAAATGGCTGATCCGGCCGAGCTGAATGCGCGCACGGTCGAAACGAAGCGCATCCTTCAGCCGCCGCTCGACGGCGCGGTTGTTGCGCTTCTCCTCCATGTCGATGAAGTCGATCACGATCAGGCCCGCGAGGTCGCGGAGCTTGAGCTGACGCGCGATCTCGTCGGCCGCCTCGAGATTGGTGTTGAGCGCCGTCTCCTCGATGGAGAACTCGCGCGTGGATTTGCCCGAGTTCACGTCGATCGCCACCAGCGCTTCCGTCTGGTTGATGACGAGGTAGCCGCCCGACTTCAGCGTCACGTAGGGATTGAACATGGCATTGAGCTGGCGCTCGATGCCGTACTTCGTGAACAGCGGCTCGGGATCCTGGTGCGCAAGGACGTTCTTGGCATGGCTCGGCATGAGCATGCGCATGAAGTCCTTGGCATCCTTGTGCGCGTGCTCGCCCGCGACGATGATCTCCTCCACGTCCTTGTTGTAAAGGTCGCGGATCGAACGCTTGATCAGGTTGCCTTCCTCATAGACGAGGCTCGGCGCCGTGCTCTCGAGCGTGAGGTCACGGACGCTCTCCCACAGGCGCAGCAGGTATTCGAAATCGCGCTTGATCTCCTGCTTGGTGCGCGAGGCACCCGCCGTGCGGATGATGAGCCCCATGCCCTCCGGCACTTCGAGCTCCTGCGCGATGGCCTTGAGCCGCTTGCGGTCCTGCGGATTGGTGATCTTGCGCGAGATACCGCCACCGCGCGCCGTGTTCGGCATCAGCACGGTGTAACGGCCTGCGAGCGAAAGATAGGTGGTAAGCGCCGCCCCCTTGTTGCCGCGCTCTTCCTTGACGACCTGCACCAGGATGACCTGGCGGCGCTTGATGACCTCTTGGATCTTGTAGCTGCGCGGACGGCGGCGCGGACGCGAGGGAAGCTCCTCGAGCGCATCCTCGGCGCCAGCACTTTCGAGCGCCTCGGGCTCGCTAGCCCCGCTGGCGACGACCTGCACGACGCCGCCTTCGCCGGCATCCCCTGCCGGGGCTTCCGGAGCGGCCTCGGCTTGAGAGGCCTCCTCAGCCGCTTCGACGGCGACGGCATCCGCCGCCGGCGTCTCCGGCTCGTCATCCGGGGAAGAGTCGAGATCACCGCCTTCGAAACCGCCGGCGCTCTCGGGCTCCGCGACGTCCTCTACGAGCACGTCGTCGCGAACGCTGGCCTCGGCGATGACCTCGGGACCATGATCGTCGTCGGCGCCGTCGTCCTCTGTGCTGGCGTCGTCCAGATCCTCCGAACCGTTCTCCTCGTCGGAGTGGTCGTCGTCTGACCGGGCGCCGTCCTCAGATCCGGCCTCCTGGCCGCGAGCGCCGCCTTGGTGCTGCCGTCTGCGCGCCAGCCGTTCGGCCCGTGCGTCAGCGGCAGCCTCCTCCTCGGCTTCCGCGGCCGCTTCCTCGTCGAGGAGCGCCTGCCGGTCGGCCATCGGGATTTGGTAGTAGTCGGGATGGATTTCGTTGAATGCGAGAAAGCCGTGGCGGTTTCCGCCGTAGTCGACGAAGGCCGCCTGGAGCGAAGGCTCCACCCGCGTAACCTTTGCCAGATAGATATTCCCGCGAAGCAGTTTGCGGGCAGCGCTCTCGTAGTCGAACTCCTCTACACGTCCGTTGCGCAGAACCACCACCCGAGTCTCCTCGGGGTGGGTGGCATCGATAAGCATCTTGTTGGGTGCCATGTGTTTTTGTCCTTTGCGCGCCGGTGGGCCGAACCACCGGAACCGGCCAGACGGCCGGAGGCGACAAGCGGCCGGGTCGTGGCGCGCGCCTTGGTTGTGGTGTTTGAAATGAAAGTGTTGGGGGTGAACTTACGGGCGCGCATCCCGCGCACAGCCGGGCGGGCCGGATGCGCGACGCCTCGGGCCGCGATCGGGCCGGAAGCTGAGAAACGGAATGTGCGGTCGATCTGCATGAGCTTCGAGTGACAGGTTTCCTGATGGAGGCCTGGGGCATGCCCGAACGCAGAAACTGCGCTGGAGCGGAAAGCGGGGAACCGTCCCTGGTGCGTGCGCGGCACGTGAGCTGCAACAGCACCGGAGATGATCCGGAGTTTGCACGAGAGGACAGCGTCAGCCGTCGTCGGGTGAAAAAGGCCCGCGCGGTTCGGCAAGAGCACAGTCCCGCCCGCCTGCGGCACCCCTTTCAACGGCGCCAATCAGGCAAGCTGCATCGTAGCCAAGACCGCGCCCTTGGTTCGAGACATCGGGTGCGACGCGCTTCGGCGCATCAATCCGCCAAACCTCCTCGGAGGCCAAGGCAAACGCTGCCGATCACAAAGCGCGCGCCGAGCTGTCATCGAGCCGTGCGCATCGTCCGCTTCTGGGACTTGGCGATCACCGGTTGGGAAAAAAGCTGGCCCTAAACCAGACCGAGCATCCTGCAACCAGCTAAACTCTCGCGTGAAGAGGACGTACTCAACACGATGCGGGTTAATTTTGTACGGGTTCGCTGGCAGGCTGGCAAGTACGATATCAAGGAAACCGAGCCGCAGGCGCCCACAATCGGCCATGCCCTTGCGCAAAAGCGGCGAATATGACCTAACTTGTAGAGCCTACGTGATAATTTGCTCACGAACGCGATGGGGAACGCGTGCAGCCGGGGATGGGAACCAGGACCGGAACTGTTGGCCTGCGGACGGCTTTGGCAGCCTTCGCGGTGCTGATGCATATCTGGAGCGGTTCCCCCGCCACGGCCGATACGGTGGCCACAGCAACCCGCGCCGAGCTCACCGGAGACACCAACCGGACCACCTTCCAGCTCGATTTGACCGCGGGCGTCACCGCCGAGATTTTCACCCTCGCCAATCCCTATCGCGTCATCGTCGATCTGCCTGACGTGACGTTCCGCCTGCCGGACGGCACGGGGCAGGGGGGCAGCGGACTGGTGCGCGCCTTCCGTTACGGACTGTTCGCTGAACGCAAGGCGCGCGTCGTGCTCGACACCACGGGGCCGGTCCGCATCGAGCGCGCGGCGATGACCGCCGCGCCGAAAGGAAACGGCATCGTCTTCACTTTCGATATGGTGACCACGGCGCCCGAAAGCTTCGGCATGGGCACGGGGGCTGGCAAGGCCGAGCCCTCCCCCACTCCCCCGGCAGACGAGAGCAAAGCCCTCGCCAAGCCCAAGCGCTCCGGCAAGGCCATCATCATGATCGACCCCGGCCATGGCGGCATCGACGGCGGCGCGACCGGCGCCAGCAACGTGCTCGAGAAGAATGTCGTACTGGCGGTTGGCAAGGAACTGGGGCGCCAGCTCGCAACGACGGGCCGCTACGATGTCCGCATGACCCGGGCATCCGACGTTTTTATCTCTCTCGATCAGCGTCTTAATATGTCTCTCACGCAGGGCGTCGATCTCTTCATCTCGCTGCACGCCGATTCCCTGCCCGAGCAGAACATCGCCCAGACCATCCGTGGTGCGACCATCTACACGCTCTCGGAGCGCGCCTCGGACGAGCAGGCTCGCCGCATGGCCGAAAAGGAAAACGCATCGGATCTCGTCGCCGGCCTGAGCTCCGCCGACAGCCGCGGCGACGACGAGGTGAAGAGCATCCTCATCGACCTCATGAAACGCGAGACGGCAAATTTCTCGACCGACTTCTCGAACACCCTCGTCCACAAGATGAAGCGCGCGACCACGCTGTCCCGGGATCCCCAGCGCGCAGCCGCCTTCAAGGTGCTGAAGCAGACCCATGCCCCGTCGGTGCTGATCGAGCTCGGCTACCTCAGCAATCTCGAGGACGAGAAGCTCCTGAACTCGCCTGAGTGGCACAAGAAGGTCGCGTCCTCCATTACCGCCGCCGTGGACAGCTATTTCACGAAACGCACGGCGGGCTCGCCCGCCCCCTGAACAAGCCCCGCCGCGGCCAAGTGTCGTGCAGCGCGGCGCGCATATCTGCGGATTAAACCTTCGCCAACTGCTTCGCGCCTAAACTTCGGCACTTTTTCAATGCCTAACCGCTTGGAGTGGCATCAGCAAAGATCGGTTTAGGATGGGCAGGGTTTATGGACGACGTGATGCCACAATCCATGTTAATGTTTCGGCTTGATCCAAGGGTTGCTGCAGTGCAATAGCAAGGGCAACCACGGCATTTCCGGCTCAGTTGTGACAGGCTTGTCGAAGGAAATGCGGCAAACACAAATGTTTCGGGCGTATTCCGATCTGCCATGTTGGGATCGGGCACGCACTTGCGAGTTCCCAGAACACCTTATTGGTCGAGCGGACCCAGGCTGAATGCGAGCCCCTACCCTTCCACCTCAGCAAGAGCCCCGCAGACGGACCAGGCGGCGCAAGAGCTTTCTCTTGAGCTTCCTCGGCTGGAGCTTCGCGGCGTTCGTCGTGCTCTTCCTGGTCGGCTCGGCAGGTGCGGGCTACGTGCTGTGGCAGGTCTCTAAGGATCTCCCGGACTACGAAAGCCTCGCCAAGTACGAGCCTCCGGTCATGACGCGCATCCACGCCCATGACGGCTCGCTGATCGCGGAGTACGCGCGCGAGCGGCGCATTTTCGTGCCGATCAACACCATTCCGAAGCGCGTGATCGCAGCTTTCCTCTCGGCGGAGGATCGCCGTTTCTATGAGCACGGCGGCCTCGACGTGCAGGGCATTGCGCGCGCCGTCTTCAAGTTCATCGAAACCAAGGCCCGCGGCGGCGACCGCCGGACGGAAGGCGCGTCCACGATCACCCAGCAGGTCGCCAAGAACTTCCTTCTCACCAGCGACCGCACCATCGATCGCAAGATCAAGGAAGCCATTCTCGCAATCCGCATCGAGCGCGCCTACTCGAAGGACAAGATCCTCGAGCTGTACCTGAACGAGATCTATCTGGGCATCGGCGCCTATGGCGTGGCAGCGGCAGGCCTCGCCTACTTCAACAAGGAGCTGAAGGACCTCACCATCGAGGAGGTCGCCTACCTCGCGGCGCTCCCGAAGGCCCCCAACAACTACCATCCGTTCCGCCAGAAGGTGAAAGCCACCGAGCGCCGCAACTGGATCATCGGCCAGATGGCCGAGAACGGTTACATCACCGAAGAGGAAGCGACCGAAGCCAAGGCCAAGCCGCTCACCGTGAACATCCGCCCGGGCGGCGCGCACATCTTTGCCGCTGAATACTTCGCCGAGGAAGTGCGCCGCTCGCTGATGTCAGCCTATGGCGAGGCAAAGCTCTACGCCGGCGGCCTCTCCGTCCGCACCACCCTCGATCCGCGTCTCCAGCAGATCGGCCGCAAGGCCCTGATCGACGGCCTCGTCGCCTACGACCGCAAGCAGGGCTGGCGCGGTCCGGTGAGCAAAATCGACATTGCGGGCGACTGGGGCGTGCCCCTCGGCGCCACCGACAGCCCCTCCGACATCGCCCCCTGGCGGCTCGGCGTCGTCCTCTCCATGGAGAAGACGAAAGCCGTCGTCGGCCTCAAGCCGGCGCGCAAGCAGGACGGCTCTCTCACAGACGAGCGCCACGCCGTCGAGATCACGCTCGACGAGATCAAGTGGGCGAAGGTTCCGGGCAAGCGCACGGAAGCGAAGCAGATCTCCGACATCCTCTCTCCCGGTGACGTGATCTACGTCTCGCCCAAGGACGAGAAGAACCTCGCGGGCGTCTGGTCGCTCATGCAGATCCCCGAGATCAGCGGCGGCCTTATTGCCATGGATCCGCACACCGGCCGCGTGCTCGCCGTCGTCGGCGGCTTCTCCTTCGCCATGAGCCAGTTCGACCGCGCCCTGCAGGCAAAGCGCCAGCCAGGTTCGTCCTTCAAGCCGTTCGTCTACGCAGCCGCCATCGACAACGGCTACAAGCCGACTTCCATCGTGCTCGACGCTCCGATCGAGATCGAGCAAGGGCCCGGCCAGGACATCTGGCGTCCGAACAACTACGAGAAGGAGCAGTCGGGCGGCCCGACCACGCTCCGCGTCGGCATCGAGAAATCGCGCAACCAGATGACGGTGCGCCTCGCCCAGGACATGGGCATGCCGATCATCACCGAGTACGCCAAGCGCTTCGGCATCTACGACGACCTGCTTCCGGTGCTCTCCATGTCGCTCGGCGCCGGCGAAACCACGCTGCTGCGCATGGCCACCGCCTATTGCATGATCGCCAACGGCGGCAAGACCGTGCGGCCCACGCTGATCGACCGCATCCAGGATCGCTGGGGTAAGTCCGTCTGGCGCCACGACGCACGTCAGTGCATCGACTGCGCCGCCGATCATTGGGCCAACCAGCCCGAGCCGGACATCCCGGACGACCGCAAGCAGATCGTCGACCCGCACACCGCCTATCAGATGACCTCGATCATGGAAGGCGTCATCCAGCGCGGCACCGCCACCTCGCTCAAGGCCTTGAACCGCCCCCTCGCGGGCAAGACCGGCACGACCAACGAGGAGAAGGACGCCTGGTTCGTCGGCTACACGCCGGATCTCGTGGTTGGCGTCTTCGTCGGCTTCGACACGCCGCGTCCGATGGGCAAGGGCAACACCGGCGGCCACGTGACCGCGCCGATCTTCGGCAACTTCATGAAGGCCGCGCTGGCGGATCAGCCCGCCGTGCCCTTCCGTATCCCGCCCGGCATCAAGCTCGTGCGCGTCAACCTGAAGACCGGCCTGCGCGCCTCTCCGGATGACACGACCGCCATCATGGAAGCCTTCAAGCCCAACGAGGAGCCGGACGACGCCTACTCCGTCATCGGCTTCTCCGATCCTTACGCACAGAGCTCGGCGAGCGGACAGCCCCAGGACGGCGGCGCCTGGCAGGCAACTCCTTCGGCCCAACCAGGTTACGGCGGCGGACGCGGGGGCATGTGGTGAGAATTTCTCCCGCTTACGGTGCGCTTTAGTTGATCCACCGTAGGATTACGTGCAGCCCGACGACGCGTTTACATCCACCCGCGCCGCCACTATATCTCTCGCCATAACCCCCTATATCACTGTCTGTTGGGAGGCAGCTATGCGCGCTGAAGCGCAAAAAGTCGTGACTTCTATCGAAGAGGCGCTCGTCCTCTTGAGGAGGTCTCTTTGACCCGGAACAGGCAGAGGCTCGTCTAGCCGATCTCAACCGGCGCGCGGAAGATCCCGCGCTCTGGAATGACCCTGCGCAGGCCCAGAAGGTCATGCGCCAGCGTCAGCAGCTCGAACGCTCCCTCACGGACTTCCGCCGTATCGAGCGCGAGTTCGAGGACAATCTCACGCTGATCGAGCTCGGCGAGGCCGAGGAGGACGAGGCCACCGTCACCGAAGGTGAAGGCGCGCTGAAGCGTCTCGACGAGGAGGTTCAGCGCAAGAGCGTCGAGGCCATGCTCTCGGGCGAGGCTGACGGCATGGACACCTACGTCGAAGTCCATGCAGGCGCCGGCGGCACGGAAAGCCAGGATTGGGCCTCCATGCTGACCCGCATGTACATGCGGTGGGCGGAACGGCGCGGCTTCAAGGTCAAGCTGATCGACGAGAGCCCGGGCGAAGAAGCCGGTCTCAAATCCGCGACGCTCGAGATCGAGGGCGAGAACGCCTACGGCTGGCTGAAGACGGAGGCCGGTGTGCACCGCCTCGTGCGCATCTCGCCGTTCGATTCCAACGCACGCCGCCACACGAGCTTCGCCTCCGTGACGGTCTACCCGGTGATCGACGACTCGATCGACATCGAGATCAATCCGGCCGACGTGGACGTGAGCTTTGCCCGGTCGAGCGGCGCAGGCGGACAGCACGTGAACCGTACCGAATCCGCCGTGCGCCTCGTGCACAAGCCGACCGGTATCGTCATCTTCGCGCAGGAGCAGCGCTCCCAGCACCAGAACAAGGACATCGCCTTCAAGCGTCTGAAGGCGCGCCTCTACGAGCTCGAGCTGAAGAAGCGCGAGGAGCAGGCCTCCGCCGACCAGGCGGCCAAGACCGATATCGGCTGGGGCCACCAGATCCGCTCCTACGTGTTGCAGCCCTACCAGCTCGTGAAGGACCTGCGCACTGGAGAGCAGAGCTCGAACCCGGACGCAGTGCTGGACGGCGATCTTGACCCGTTCATTGAGGCGACCTTGGCCCAGCGCATGAAGGGCGGCACCGCCGCCGAGATTGCCGACCTCGATTAGTCAGCAGCGGGCAGCAGGCAACCGGCAGCGGCGTTCGCTGAGTTCGCTGCCTGCCCGCCGCTTCCCCTTGCCCTGTCCCCCAGGGAACAGCGGCCACCTCACAAATCTTTATGGTGCGACTCGTGGGAACCAAAGCGCCCTCCCCGCTGTTGGTCTCCCAGATCCGCCAGAGCAGCCACCCCCCGCGCCCTGGCGAGATAGAACACTGCCACGGGTTCCCCCGACCACGCTGGGCAGTGTTCACCCCACGATCGGCCCCCCAGTCCCCCCGCTGGGGGGCCTTTTTGTTGAATGCCGTTTAGAAAGAACCGCGTCTTCATATGTCAACTAATTGAATAGAAACAGCATTCAACGAACCCGCCGGAGCGGATCACGCAAAAATTCGCGCGGCCCACCCTCCCCCGCAGAATAAAGTTCCTTGTCGTCCGTTCTTCCCTAAGTGCGACCCGAATGCCTATGTCCCCGCGTTGGCAATCGAGCCGCATACCGCGTCTCATCAAAGCCGAGTGTCGCGATGAGCACGTCAATGGACGGGACAGGCCCCGCACACCTGTCCCGTCTTTTGTTTTTTCGGGTCTGGTGGATGCCCGGCCTCCGCGCTCAGTGGGCGAAGGCGGCCTCGTAGACGTCGGGCTTGAAGCCGACAATAAGCGTCTTGGCCCCGACCTCAAGCACCGGTCGCTTGATCAGCGACGGCTGGGCGAGCATCAGGGCAATCGCCTTCTTCTGATCGAGCCCCTGCTTTTCGGCATCCGGCAGCTTCCGGAACGTGGTCCCCGCGCGATTGAGCACGGTTTCCCAGCCGGCCTCCTTGCACCAGCGCTCCAGCCGCGCCTTGTCGATGCCGGACTTCTTGTAATCGTGAAAGACGGCCTCGATGCCCTGCGCCTCGAGCCAGGACCGGGCTTTCTTCATCGTGTCGCAATTGGGAATACCGTAAATCGTGACCGATTGCGTCTTGGCCATCTTCACTCCCACTCGATAGTGCCCGGCGGCTTGCTCGTCACGTCGTAGACCACGCGGTTGATGCCGCGCACCTCGTTGATGATGCGCGTGGCGGCGCGCCCCAGGAAGCCCATGTCGAACGGGAAGAAGTCGGCCGTCATGCCGTCCACCGAGGTGACGGCGCGCAGCGCGAGAACGTGGTCGTATGTGCGCCCGTCTCCCATGACGCCGACGGTCCGCACCGGCAGCAGCACGGCGAAGGCCTGCCAGATCGCATCGTACAGGCCCGCCTTGCGGATCTCGTCGAGATAGATCGCATCGGCCTTGCGCAGAATGTCGAGCTTCTCGACGGTGATCTCACCGGGAATACGAATTGCGAGACCCGGCCCCGGGAACGGATGACGTCCGACGAACGCGTCGGGCAGCCCGAGCTCGCGCCCGAGCGCGCGCACCTCGTCCTTGAACAGCTCGCGCAGCGGCTCCACGAGCTTCATGTTCATGCGCTCGGGCAGGCCGCCCACATTGTGATGCGACTTGATCGTGACCGACGGCCCGCCGCTGAACGACACGCTTTCGATCACGTCCGGATAGAGCGTGCCTTGCGCGAGGAACTGCGCGGGCGCTGTATCGGCACGCGAAGCGCCAGAAGAGGAGCCGTCGCCGATCTTGCGCGCTTCCGCTTCGAACACCTCGATGAAGTGCTTGCCGATGGTCTTGCGCTTGGTTTCGGGATCGGAAACGCCCGCGAGCGCATCCAGGAACTGCTTCGAGGCGTCCACGTGCACGAGCGGAATATTGAAGTGATCGCGGAACAGGCCGACCACCTGCTCGGCCTCTCCGAGGCGCATGAGGCCATGATCCACGAACACGCACGTGAGCTGATCGCCGATTGCCTCGTGGATCAGAACCGCGGCCACCGCACTGTCGACGCCGCCGGAAAGGCCGCAGATCACGCGCCCCTTGCCCACCTGCTTGCGGATACGCTCGATCATCTCGCGCCGGTAAGCGGCCATCGTCCAGTCGGGCTTGAGACCCGCGATCCGATGCACGAAGTTCGAGATCAGCTTCTCGCCATCCGGCGTGTGAACGACCTCGGGATGGAATTGCACGGCATAGAAGCGCCGCGCCTCGTCGGCGACCGCCGCGAACGGAGCGTTCTCACTCGTCGCGATGACGCGAAACCCCTCGGGCAGCCGGGTCACGCGATCGCCGTGGCTCATCCACACCTGATGCCGGTCGCCCTTCTCCCACACCCCCTCGAACAAGGGGCTCTCTGCATCGACCGAAAGAACGGCCCGGCCGAACTCGCGATGATGCCCGCTTTCCACCTTGCCGCCGAGTTGCTCCGCCATGGTCTGCTGGCCGTAGCAGATGCCGAAAACCGGGATCCCGGCCTTGAACACGGCGTCGGGCGCCCGGGGGCTGCCCTCTTCCGGGACCGAGGAAGGCCCGCCGGAAAGAATGACGGCCTGCGGTTTGAGCTTGGCGAACGCCGCTTCGGCATTCTGGAAGGGATGGATCTCGCAATAGACGCCGGCCTCGCGAACACGCCGCGCAATGAGCTGCGTGACTTGGCTGCCGAAGTCGATGATGAGGACGGTGGCGGACATGGAGGTTGGGTCGCTCCCTGAGAAAGTCCGGGTAGACCACCCCGCCGCCCGAGCGTCAAGACAGCGGCGGGTGAAGCAAAGCCGCACTCCACCGCCGGCACCGGAAACGCGCCCCTCCCCCGCCTGAAGCACCCCAAACAGCGCCTTGCGGGAGCCGCGAAACCGGCTAACTGGCCCAACTCTTGCGATCCATGGGGTTATTCGTTCATTTCTGAGAGGCATAGTCCCTGCCATGTTCGCCCCTCGCCGAGCCCTCTTCGCGCCCCGCCCCCTCGAGGGAATGGGCGCCAGAGACAAGGAAATGACCGAGCCCGCGGGCCTGCCCCTGCGCGAGACGCCCTTCGAGGCCGCCAAGAGATGGGCACTCGGAGTCGCCTATGCGTTGCAGCCGCACCGCGTGGCGAGCGTCCCCCACCTTCTGGCCTGGACGGCACTCGACCTGTTACGCGGCGGCACGGAGATTCCAGATCAAAATCGGACGCGGTCCCGCCCTGACACATTCGGCGGCGTCGTTCGTGGCCTGACGGCCGAGACCTATGTGGCCGCGGCCCGCCTGGGCTTTTTCCCCTGGGCCCATTGCGGTCCCCTCAAGTGGTGGACCCGCGAGAAGCGCTCCATCCTGTTCTTTCCCGAGCTGCACATCTCCCGGCGCCTGAAGCGGCTCATGAGGACAGGCAAATACCGGGTGACGTTCGATACGGCATTCGAGGAGGTGCTGGCCAAGTGCGCAGCCCCCCGCGCCTACAATTGGCACGCCCTCACCTGGCTCACGCCGCGGTACAGGGCATTCTTCGCTGAGCTCCACCGCAAAGGCCACACGCACTCCTACGAGGTCTGGAACGCCGACGGTGAGCTCGTCGCCGGCGGTTTCGGCACCGTGGCCGGACGCGTCTTCGTCGGAGAATCCATGTTCAGCCGCGAGCCGGATACCTCCAAGCTCGGCAGCGTGGTGCTCTACGCGCACTTGAAACACTGGGGCTTCGCCTTCGTGGACGCTCGCGACACGACGCCCGTTCTGAGCAAGACGGGTTACCGCGAAATCCCGCGCGCCGAGTACGAAGCCCTCATGCGGGAGCACGCGACCGGCACCAGCCTCCCCGGGCGCTGGATCGCCGAGCTCTCTCCCGCAGAAGCCGTCGAAATGTTCGACAAGGCCACGTAGCAGGCGTCTGCCATCCCGCTGCCGACGCGCATTCACCTCTTGCTAACCAAAAAAGAGCGAACGCCGAACGCGAGCCCGCACAAGGCCTCTCTCTTGCGAGGAAACGTAACTACTTAGGGATTGTCCCAGTAGTATACGGACCGAACCGGCAGAAACGAAAACCACACATGAACGCCGAAGACACCACGCCGCGCGAGACCTGGAGCAAATGGATCCACCGCTGGATTCTGGGGCTCGCCTATGCCGCTCGTCCCGGACGCATCGGAGACCTGCCGTCGCTGCTCTGGCATTCGGCCCTCGACATCGCGCGCGGCGGCACTGTGGTGCCGGATGCCTCCCGCACGGCGTCACGGCCCGACACCTTCGCAGGCATCTGCCGCGACATCTCTGCCCTCACCATGATCGAAGCCGCCCGCAAAGGCTTCTTTGCCTGGGCGCATTGCGGTCCCCTCAAATGGTGGACACGCGAGAAGCGCATGGCGCTGGTCTTCAACGAGCACAAGCTTGAGAAGCGCTGCCTGCGCGAGATGAAGAAGAACGCCTATCGCGTCAGCTTCGACACCGCTTTCGAAACGGTGGTGCGCGAGTGCGCAGCGCCCCGCGCTTACAATTGGCACACGCTGACCTGGATTACGCCGCTGATGCAGCGCCTCTACCGGGACCTGCACCGGCTTGGCTACGCTCATTCGTTCGAGATCTGGAATGCGGACGGCAAGCTCGTCGGCGGCGGCTTCGGCATATCGATCGGCCGCGTGTTCCTCTCCGACTCCCTGTTCAGCCGCGAGCGCGACGTCTCGAAGATGGTAAGCTCGGCGCTCTACTACCATCTTGCCAAGTGGGGCTACGTGCTCTGCGATGGCCGCGACTACACACCGATGCAGGACGCCATGGGATATCGCGAGATCTCGCGCGCGGACTATGAAGCGATCCTCACCAAGCACGCCCACACGGGCGGCCGCCAGGGCCGCTGGGTGGCGGAAGCCGACCTCGCGACCGTGGCGCAATGGGTCTCCGCGAACAAGCGGCCGGCCATTGCCGGCACGCCCGGCAAGACGCCCGTGCACGAGACTGCAACGGCGGAAGCTTCCCGCGCGGCGTAGCTAGTCTTAGGCGGGCTGACCGGGATTGAGCTGCCAGATGGCGATATTGAGCGCGGTCGCGTAGCTCACCCACACGAGATAGGGCACGAACAAAAGGCTCGCGAGCCGGTTCGTCTTCCACGTCAGCGAGATGAAGATGACGATGGAGACCAGGAGCGCCACGATATTGGCGGCCGCGAGCGCGATCTGGTGCTCCTTGAACATCAGCACCGACCAGGCCGCGTTGATCTGGAGCGAGATCACCCAGACGATCAGCGCCTGCCGAAAGCCTTCCTTCTCGAACACCAGCCACCCGGCCACGGCGATCATGATGTAGAGCACCGTCCACACCGGCGGGAACAGCCAGTTCGGCGGCGTCCAGTCCGGTTTCACCAGCGCTTCGTACCAGGCGCCCGGAAGGTAGGTCATGCCGGTGAGCGCCGCAGCTGCCACCAACGCGAGAAAGATCAGAAGGGTGAGGAACGGTCTCATGAAGGATTACTGCGCGGCCTCTGCGGTTTGGGTCTGTGGCTTGGCCACAATATTCAATCTTTCGACGGCCGCTTGAAGAATCTGGGCCAGCAGCTCTGGATAGCGCATTCCCTGGAAGCCGGCCATGATGTTGAGCTTCCCGTCCCAGCACCAGCCGGGATTGGGATTCACCTCCAGCAGCTTGAGCTCGCCCTTGCTGTCCGCCCGGAAATCGAAGCGCGCATAGTCACGGCAGCCGAGCCGCTCGAACAGGCGCGTCGAGTGCTCGACGAGCTGCTGCTGGGCAAGCTCCGAGAGTGAGGCCTCCTGATAGCGGATCTGCGTCCAGTAGGGACTCTCAGGCTCCCACTTGCTCTCGTAGCCGAGGATCTTGGGAAGGTTCGGATCGAGCTTCGAGTAATCGACCTCGAGGATCGGCAGCGCCCTTAGCCCCTGGTCAGGATTGCCGATCAGGCCGACGGAGTATTCGGCCCCCGTCAGAAATTCCTGCACCAGCACCGACCGCTTGGGAAACTCCGCTCTCAGCCGCTCGAGATAATCGAGCAGGGCCTTCTCGTTGCTCACTACCGCATCCATCGTGATGCCCTGGGAGCTGTCGCCCGTGTTAGGCTTCAAGAGCGCGGGGAACACCGAGGGCAGCGTGGCCCCCTGGTCTCCGGGGCGCACGTAGGTTTCGAGCGGAACCGGCACATCGAGCGTCATGGCAACGGCCCGCACGAGGCCCTTGTCGTAGCAGGCCGCGAGCGCGGCCGGCGCGCCACCGGTATAGGGAAGCCCCAACGCATCCAGCATCGCCGGAACGTGCAGCTCCTTGAAGGGATCGTTGTTGAACCCCTCGTCGCAGAGATTGAAGACGAGATCGGTCCTGAGATCCGCGAGATCGCGATCGAGCGTCGCATGATTGTCGAGATAGCGGAACTTGTACGTCGTAAGCTCCGCGAGCGCATCCTTGAGACGGCGGACCGTCTCCATGTCCTCGTCCTGGAAGGCGCCGCCGCGCTTCACCTGATCGGGAAGGCGGGGATCGCCGAGCAGAACCGTGACGTCGAGCTGCTGCAGCTTGCCGCGCGGCTTGCGCGCCGGAAGCTGAGGCGCATCCGCCGAGAGCAGCAGCCGCCGCGCCATCATGCCGAGATCCTGGTCGCGATCGGATACGGATTCCGCGCTGCCGTGATAGCGGATGTTCCGGAACCCGCAGCGCTCGAGAAGCTTGCCGATGCTCTCCTTCGTATAGAGGCGTTCGGCATAGAACTGATCCGCGATCACGCCGATCTCGTCGTGCACGATCACCTCGCGCGAGATGAGGCGTTCCCGGTCCGCCGACAGCGAGCGCTCGCGGCAGACGAAGTGATGCTCATCGATCCACTCCCACGAGCGGCGATCGAAATGATCGGCCATGTATGCGCCGTCGGTGATGTCGAGCACGATCTGTCCCGAAGGACGCAGCAGCTTGCCGACGGTAGTGAGAACCTTCTCGTCGTCCTGCTTGTTCGAGAAATAGCCGAACGAGTTGCCCATGATGGCAACGCAATCGAAGCTGCTCTCGGGAAGCCGCGGATTGCGCGCATCGCCTTCCTTGAAGACGACCTGCAGACCCTCTGTCTGCGCTCGCTTCTTGGCGAGGCGGATGAGATAGCGCGACCGGTCGACGCCGGAGACGTTCTTGAACCCGCGCCGCGCAAGCTCGAGGCAATGCCGGCCCTGCCCGCAGCACAGATCGAGGATCGCGCTGTGCGGCTGGATTGCTGCCGTCGAGACGATGAAATCCACCTCGCGGCGGGTGTTCTCGTTGTTCTCGACGACGTCACCGTCGGTTTTCACGTAGAGCGCATTGAAAAGCTTGCGCCACCACTCTGCTGGCAGATGCTGCTCGAGATCCGCAACGGGTCCGAGACAGGAGCGCGGCGAGGGGCGCTTCGGCTTCTTCGCCTTCGGCACGGGGGCCATGATGGACGATCGTCCTCGCGAGCAGTTCGAGCCTGAAGCCGGTCAACTCATGGGGCGAGAAAAAGTTCAGGCAATATCTGAACTCTCGTCGCCACGGCTCGCGGCGGGCGCGCGAAGACCGCTCGGCGCCTTCGCAGCGCGCGCAACTTAGTCAAGGATTGTGACAAAGCAAGCGGCATGTTTGCGCCGTCCCCCGCTGCGATGGGGGAGTTAGCGGGCCCGCTTGAAGCTTGCGACAAAGAAGCCGTCCGTGCCGTGCGACGCCGGGGTGAGCAGCAGGGTTTCCGCCGATCCATCGGCGGACGCCGGGGGCTCCCCGCCGATGGTGGACCGCCAGACATCGCCGTAAGGCAGGATCTCGAACCCCTCGGACCGACCGAGGAACCAGGCAACCTGATCGACATTTTCCTGAGGCAACACAGAGCATGTAACGTAGACGAGCCGCCCGCCTGGCTTCACGAGCCCCGAGGCGAGCGACAGCACCTCCCGCTGCTCCTCGATGCGCGTTGCCAGCGCCTCCGGCTTGAGCCGCCACTTCGCATCCGGCTTCCGCCGCCAGGTTCCCGAACCCGAGCATGGCGCATCCACGAGCACCACGTCGAAACGCGGCCCCAGCGCTTCGAGTGCGTCCTTGTCCCCGCCATCCAGCACCTGGACGTTCCGGGCGCCCGCCCTTTGCAGCCTTTCGAAAATCGGCCGGAGCTGACCTTTGTCACTGTCGTAGGCGTAGATCTGGCCGCTGTTCTGCATGGCCGCCGCGAGCGCCAGCGTCTTGCCGCCAGCCCCTGCACAAAGATCGAGCACCTGCTGGCGGGGCGCCGCGCCGGTGAGCGCCGCCGCGATCTGGCTGCCCTCGTCCTGCACCTCGAACCATCCCTTGCCATGGGCCGCTTCCGCTTCGACGTGCGGGCTGCGCGCGGGGCCTTCCGGCGCCGGAATGCGGACGCCGTAGGGCGCGAGCCACGTGGGCGACGCATCGAGCTTCACAAGCGCCGTGACGACCTTGTCACGCGCGGCCTTGAGCGTGTTCGCCCTGAGATCGATGGGCGCCCGCTCGGCCATCGCCCGCCCTTCCGCGATCACCCTGTCTCCGAACGCGCGCTCGAAAAAGGGCAGTATCCAATCGGGAATGTCAGCGGCGACGTTGGGAGCGGCGTCGGCTGGAACACCGGCTTCGAGACGGGCACGCTCTTCGTCGCTCAAAGGCGCCGGAGCATGGGGACCGCTGTCGCAGGCCGAAGCGACGTCCGCAGGGGAAAGGCCGAGAGCCTTCGGGGCCGCAGCGAGCGCGAGCGCACGCGGCGCGGCGCTGCCCATTTGCGCCTCGAGCGAGAGCCGCCGCCGGAGCACGTCATAAACCAGCGTGCCGATCGCCGCCCGGTCTCCCGAGCCCGCGAAGCGGTGACGCTTGCCCCAATCCTGAAGCGCGGTCGCCGCCGGCTGGTGACGCGAGAAAATATCCTCGAGCACCTCGGCCGCGGCTTGGATGCGGGCACCCGGTCTCACGAACGTCGATCCTTAGATTGGCGCCGGCGCGCTCACGCGCCGCCGGCAGAGAAGAACAGAATGCGGATGGCGAACAGCACCCACATGACGAAGAGCGTGAGCGAGGCGAACAGATAGCCATAGAAGCGGTAAGGCTGCTTGTTCGCCGTCGTGTGGATGTAGGCGTGATAGAGGCGCGCCAGCACGAACACCCAGGCGAGAACGACGAAGACGAGATTCACCTGGCTCGTGATCATCAGAAATGCGACCACGGCATAGAACAGGATAGGCGTCTCGAGCTGGTTGTGAAACGCGTTGGAAACCTGCGTCGCCCGCGCCGGCCATTTTGGCTGCCTGAGCGAGATGTCTCCGAACGTCACCTCGCCGCGCTTCACCGCGCCCACGCGCTCCTTGCGCATCCATCCCTGCAGGAAGAACGTCAGGAACACCTGCACGAACACCGGATAGAGAATGGCGGTCTGGCTCATGACAGGACCCGTTCGGACTGCGGCTTCGGCTTAAACGCTGCCGGGATAGTTCGGGCTCTCGCGGGTGATGAGAACGCCGTGAGGATGGCTCTCGCGCATGCTGGCCGGAGAGATGCGGATGAAGTTCGCGTTCTTCCGCAGATCCGCGAGCGTCTTGGCTCCCGTGTAGCCCATGCCCGCGCGCAGACCGCCGACGAGCTGGTTCAGCACCGCATCCACCGGCCCCTTGTAGGGCACCTGCCCCTCGATGCCTTCCGGAACCAGCTTGAGCTGATCTTTCACTTCCTGCTGGAAGTAGCGGTCGGCCGAGCCGCGGGCCATGGCGCCCAGCGAGCCCATGCCGCGATACGCCTTGTAGGTGCGTCCCTGGTAGAGATAGGTCTCGCCCGGCGCCTCGTCGGTACCGGCCAGAAGCGAGCCCACCATCACGCAATCGGCACCAGCCGCCAGCGCCTTCACGATGTCGCCGGAGAACCGGATGCCGCCGTCGGCGATCACCGGCACGTCGTGCTTGTGAGCTTCCGCGGCGCAATTCATCACGGCCGTGAGCTGCGGCACGCCGACACCGGCCACGATACGCGTGGTGCAGATCGAGCCCGGCCCGATGCCGACCTTCACCGAATCCGCACCCGCTTCGATCAGCGCACGCGTCGCCTCGGCGGTCGCGACGTTACCCGCCACCACCTGCACCGAGTTCGAGATCTTCTTGATGCGCGTCACGGCGTCGAGCACGCTGCGCGAATGGCCATGCGCCGTGTCCACCACGATGAGATCGCATCCGGCCTCAAGCAGCTTCTCCGTCCGCTCCCAGCCGTCGTTGCCGACCGTCGTCGCCGCGGCGACGCGCAGGCGGCCCTCCGGGTCCTTGCACGCGTTCGGATGCTTCTGCGCCTTCTCGATGTCCTTCACGGTGATCAGGCCGACGCAATGATAGCTGTCGTCCACTACCAGGAGCTTCTCGATGCGGTTCTGGTGCAAGAGGCGCTTCGCCTCTTCGCGGCTCACGTCGCGCTTGACGGTAATGAGCCGCTCCTTGGTCATCAGCTCCGCTACGGGCTGCTTGAGGTTGGTCGCGAAACGAACGTCGCGGTTGGTGAGAATGCCGACGAGACGCCCCTTGGTCTCGCCCTTCTTAGGCGCCTCGACCACCGGGATGCCCGAGATCGAGTGGCCGGCCATCAACTTCAACGCTTCGTCGAGCGTGGCCGTGGGCTGAATGGTGACGGGATTGAGAACGATACCGGATTCGTACTTCTTCACCGAGGCCGCGTGGCGGCCTTGCTCGTCGGGCGTGAGGTTGCGGTGCAACACGCCGATGCCGCCTTCCTGAGCCATGGCGATGGCGAGGCGGCTTTCGGTGACCGTGTCCATGGCCGAGGACAGGATCGGAATATTGAGCGAGATGGTGCGCGTAACCCGGCTTGCGACGTTGACCTGGCTCGGCAGGACTTCCGAGGCGGCCGGGACCAGAAGCACATCATCAAATGTCAGTGCCAGACCCAAATCGCTATCGATTGGGCGGTTAGCCATGGCTCTCTCCTTGGGCGGGTTTGACAAAGGCGGCCGCTGAACGGAGCGGCCAGGCTCGAATGTCGGATGCCCTATAGCATTGGTCGATGGAGAGGGGAAGGGACCCTCCCTGCGGCCGAGCGGCTCGCCAGAGGACGGGCCGAGAGCGGCAGCGGGAAATCCCGATTGTTCGGTTCACCAATTCTCTCGCAACTGCACATTAGCATCGCTTATGGCGAACATTGAAAATTCAATTAGACCTCGGGCGCTTATCGCGTTAGGAAGACCGGGCTAAAGTGCTCTAGAGCGTTTTAAGGAGGAAACAAAAATGAAGATTTGGTCCAAGCCCGCCGTGCGCGAGCAGGAAGTCGGCCTCGAGGTCACGAGCTACCTCCCGGCGGAGATCGACATCATCTAATTGATGATGAAGACTGGCTCGCGCACTGGCGAGCCGATAAGGCACGGCGGTCGAGCAAGCGGCCGCCGTTGCTATTTTCAGGCCCCCGCAAACAAGGCTTTGCGCGCGAATCAGAGGGCCCGGAATCAGCCCTTGAAGCCCGTAGCCAGCACATAGAGTTCCGCACTGTCCGAGCGGCTCGCTGGCGGCTTCACATGACGCACCGTCGTGAAGCGCTGCTTCAGAAGATCGAGCAGATCGCGCTCCGTTCCACCCTGGAACACCTTGCAGAGAAACGCGCCGCCCGGCGCCAGCACATCGCACGCGAAGTGCGCGGCTGCCTCCGCAAGCATCATGATTCGCAGGTGATCGGTCTTGGCGTGCCCCACCGTCGGCGCCGCCATATCGGACAGCACCACATCGGCCACGCCGTCTCTCAGCTTGCTCTTGAGCCAGCCTTCCGCGCTCTCGTCCATGAAATCGAGCGTCGTCGACTCGACACCCGCCAGCGGCTCCATGTCGAGAATATCGATGGCAATCACCTGCCCGCGCCCGTCGATCGATTTGGTGCGCTCGGCCGCGATCTGGCTCCAGCCGCCGGGCGCGGCGCCGAGGTCCACCACCCGGCCGCCCGGCTTCAGGAAGTGATACTTGTCGTCGATCTCGATGATCTTGTACGCCGCGCGTGAGCGGTATCCCGCACGCTTCGCGGCCGACACGTAAGGATCGTTGAGCTGACGCTCGAGCCAGCGCTGAGAGGAGGCCGTGCGGCTGCGCGCCGTCCTGAGGCGCACGTTGAGATCGCGCTGCCCGCCAGCCGAACCGATCGCACTCGAGGTGCCCTTGCCGCCGGACCCTCGCCCCGATTTTCCCTTCATCCGCATAGAGATCAACCTGACCGTTGGCGGCGCCGGCGACGGCCCGCGCGATAAACGCCGTCCTCGCTCATCAGCGTCGCAAGAATACCTTCGCGCAACCCCCGATCGGCAACACGCAGCCGCTCGGCCGGCCATTGCCGCAGGATCGCTTCCAGAATGGCGCAACCCGCGAGAACGAGGTCCGCCCGCTCGTGTCCAATGCACGGCTCCGCCACTCGCTCGTCGTAGGAGCGCGCGAGCAACGCATATGTCACAGACTGGATCTGGTCGATGGAGAGCCAGCACCCGTCCACGCGCGCGCGGTCGTAGCGCTTGAGCCCGAGGTGGATGCCCGCGACCGTGGTCACGGTGCCGGACGTGCCGAGCAGGTGCACGTTGCGGTCCCGCGACAGCTCGCGAAAGCCGTGCAGCGCCTCGAACGGACGCACGAGCTCGGTGACATACCGCACCATGTCCTCGAAGCTCTCGGGCGTGACGTGATGGCCGCCGAAGCGCTCGGCGAGCGTGACCACGCCGACCGGCAGCGAGGTCCAGGCCCGGATGCCCGGTTTCACGCCCGGCCGCTTCACACCGTCCTGGCCTCCCTCTCGCGCCCCCCGCGAGAGGTCGAGCCAGATCAGCTCCGACGAGCCCCCGCCGATATCGAATACGAGCACATAGTCGGCCCTGTAGTCGATCAGCGAGGCGCAGCCGGATACGGCGAGACTCGCCTCCGTCTCACGGTCCAGAACCTCGATCTTGAGGCCGACCTCGTCTTCCACCTGACGCAGGAAATCGTGTCCATTGCTGGCGATGCGGCAGGCCTCCGTGGCCACGCAGCGGGCGCGTTCCACGTCGTTGCGCGCGAGCTTAGAGGCGCAGATCTTGAGCGCCTCGATCGTGCGCCGCATGGCAGCGTCCGACAGGCGCCCCGTCTGCGACACACCTTCACCGAGCCGGATGATCCGCGAGAACGCGTCGACCACACGAAACCCGCGCCGCGAAGGCCGCGCCAGCAGGAGGCGGCAGTTGTTGGTCCCGAGATCCAGCGCGCCATACACATGACCGCGCTCACTCACGGCAGGATGCCTGCCGCGGACGTTATGGTGTATTCCGTTGAATGGCGCCTTGGCGGCGCCCGCCTCCCCGGAGGCATGTCGCGGATCGCGAGGGGGAGCGCTGGCGCGCTCGTCATCCGTCAGTTCCGGCACGTCTTTTTCCCCAGTGCCTGGTTCCGGGGATCCGAACGGCGTTGCCGCGGGCTCACCCTCTCTTCAGGCCAAGTTCTGGCTGCATCTGGCAAGAGTGTAGCAGGAGACGGCTCAGCGTAAAGTAAAAGCGCGTGCGTGGTATACAACGGCGGTTGGCAAGTTTGCGGTTGCCTCCGCGCGCTCCAGCCCTATCGCCTGCTACAAGGCGGTGTTTCTTCCGTTTGCGACTGACCCGCTTCGATAGTCGGTGCCCATGCTGCGACCCTGCCTTGCCCTCCTCCTAGCCTGCATGCTTCCCGCCGGCGCCCATCCCGAATCCGGGCCGCGCCCAGCCACCTCCAAAAGCGACATGGCCGGACTGGTGGCGGCCTATCCCGGCGTTCTCGAAAAGCTCGACGGCAACACCCTCGTCTGGCGGGATGGCACGCGCATGCCGGTCGATGACGGCAAGGGTGAAAAGCCGTTCGCAGCCTGGCTCGCCGACCCGGACATCGAGGACATGCTGCGCCTCCCCTACCCCGCTGGCGCACCGGCCACCCCGCCCGCTCCCGAGAGCGATCCCGGGCGCGCACGCAACGCCGCATTCTTCGAGAAAATGTATGGCGACTGCCGGAAGGGCGGGGTGAAATCACGCCTGACGACGATCACCTGGCTCCCGGCGAAAGCGCGACAGAAGCTGCAGGTCACCACGGTCAACAGCGTCTCCGCCCGCCTCGAAGCGGTGTCTAAAGAGCTCGACGCGCTTCCGGCCGAATTCGACAAGTATCTGATCCCGGCTGCCGGCACCTACAATTGCCGCGTCATTGCCGGCACGGACCGCGTCTCGGCCCATGGGTTCGCCATCGCCATCGATATCGCCGTGGCGCAAAGTGACTACTGGCGGTGGTCCAAGGGGAGCGCGCAAGCCGCCTACCGCAACCGCATCCCGTTGGAGATCGTCCAGATCTTCGAGAAGCACGGGTTCATCTGGGGCGGCCGCTGGTATCACTTCGACACCATGCACTTCGAGTACCGCCCCGAGTTGCTGCCACCCCTCGCGCCGCTCCCCTCCCGCTGACGCGCCGGCCACCCTTGTGCGACCAAACCCGCAATTCGCGTGGCAGTCCGCCGCGCCCCGGCCGCCCCTTGTTGCCCAAGCCCCGGAAAAATAAGGGTCTGAAGCAAAACGGCGCTTCCGGCGTTCTTGCGCGACCCGGAATGAGCTGTTATACGGCCCCACTCGACGCGCCGGACCGCGATCGCGCCAGCCCTACCAGCCTGACGCAAGGATCGCCGTCCACCTGATGCACGTCGCGATCCCGGCTTTGGGGGATCGTCTAATGGTAGGACTGCAGACTCTGACTCTGCCTGTCTAGGTTCGAATCCTAGTCCCCCAGCCAATCAAAACAACCAACTAGCTAACATCTCCGCAGGGCGCGTCACCGGGGTGGGCACCTTGTCGACACCAGCAAAATAGCCCTGGCGAGAACCCGGACGGCCTCCCCCTACTCCCTCACCGCGTCGTCACGCAGCGTCACGTAGATCGCCGGGATGACGAGCACGGTGAGCAGCGTCGACGAGGCGAGGCCGAACAGCATCGAGATCGCAAGCCCCTGGAAGATGGGATCCGTCAGGATCACCGCGGCGCCGATCATCGCGGCAAGAGCGGTGAGCAGAATGGGCTTGAAGCGAATGGCGCCGGCCTCGAGCAGCACCTCGCGCAGCGGCGCACCGCTCACCCGGCGATGCTGGATGAAATCGACGAGCAGGATCGAGTTGCGCACGATGATGCCCGCGAGCGCAATGAACCCGATCATCGACGTGGCCGTGAATGGCGCCCCGAACAGCCAATGCCCGAACACGATGCCGATCAGCGTCAGGGGCACCGGCGTCAGAATGACGAGCGGCAACGTGAACGAGCGGAACTGCGCCACGACCAGCACATAGATTCCGAGCAGCGCCACCGCGAAAGCCGCGCCCATGTCGCGAAAGGTGACATAGGTGACCTCCCACTCGCCGTCCCACAAGAGAACCGGCTTCGTCTCGCTTAGCGGCTGCCCGTGGAGGCGCACTTCAGGCTTCGGCAGCGCGCCCCAGCCTTTGGCGTCGATGAGCTGCTGCACCGCCAGCATCCCATAGATCGGCGCCTCGTAAGCGCCGGCCAGCTCCGCCATCACCATCTCGGCCGCGCGTCCGTTGTGCCGGAACACGACGGGAGATGCTTCCTCTCGCGTGACACGCACAACGTCGCCCAGCTCGACGACACCCCGCTCGCCGGGAAGCGCGTTGGCCGGTACCGGCGTCGACAGCGTCCGCTCCGAGATCGCGAGATCGTTTTTCGGAAGCTGCACCGCGATCTCGACGGGGTGGCGGCCTCCGCCCTTGTGTGAGTAGCCGACCGCGGTGCCCGTGATATAAGCCCCGATGGTGCTGTAGACGTCGTTTTCCTGGACGTTATGGAATTCGAGGTTGTCCTGGTCGAGGGTAATGCGCAGACGCGGCGCATGCTCGCGGAAGCCCACGTCCACGTCCACGATGTAAGGAACCGACCGGAAAAGCGCCGCAACCTCTCGGGCGACCGCACGCCGCTGCTCCGCGTCCGCGCCGTACACCTCGGCGAGCAGCGTCGCGATCACGGGCGGACCAGGCGGAACCTCCACCACCTTCACGACCGTTCCCGGCGGCATTGGGAGACCGTCGAGCAGGTGGCGCGCTTCGAGGGCGATTGCATGGCTCGCGCGGGTGCGTTCCCCTTTCGGCGCGAGATTGACTTGTAGATCACCTTGGTGAGGCGCGCTGCGCAGATAGGAGTGCCGCACGAGGCCGTTGAAGTTGAACGGCGCCGACGTGCCCGCGTAGGCTTGGATCGACGACAGCTCGGAAAGCCCTGCCAGGCGTTCCGCCGCCGCGTTGAGAACGCGATCCGTCTCCTCGAGGCTGGAGCCCGGAGGGAGATCGACCACCACCTGGAATTCCGACTTGTCGTCGAAGGGCAAGAGCTTCACGGTGACTGCCTTGGTGGCGAACGGAAGCAGCGCGAGCAACGTCGCCGCGCCGACCATCAGCAGAAAGCCGAGCGCCGAGCGCCGCGCGGAAATGATCGGACGCGCAGCCGCCCGGTAGCTATGACCGAGCCAGCCGCCGCCGGCCGTTTCGACATGCCCGCCTGCCGCACCGCCCACAAAGCGAAGCATCAGCCATGGCGTCACGATGACGGCGACAAAGAAAGACAGCAGCATGGCCGCCGACGCATTCGCCGGGATTGGGCTCATGTAGGGTCCCATCAGGCCCGAAACGAACAGCATCGGCAGAAGCGCGGCAACTACGGTGAGCGTCGCGAAGATGGTCGGATTACCGACCTCCGCGACCGCGTCGATGGCAGCGGCCGTTCGGCTGCGGCCATCGGGCATGGCCCAGTGGCGCGCAATATTCTCGATGACGACGATGGCGTCATCAACCAGAATGCCGATCGAGAAAATGAGAGCGAACAGGCTGACGCGATTGATGGTGTAGCCGAGCAGCCAGGATGCGAACAGCGTCAGCAGGATCGTGACGGGAATGACGACGAGCACCACCGCGCCCTCGCGCCACCCGATGGCGAGTCCGACGAGAAGCACGATCGAGAGAGTGGCGAGGCCCAGGTGGAAGAGCAGCTCGTTCGCCTTGTCGTTGGCGGTCTCGCCGTAGTTGCGGGTGACGATCACATCCACGTCGTCCGGGACCAGCTGGCCCTTGAGATCCTTTAGCCGCTCGACGATGCGCTCCGAGATCACCACCGCGTTGGCGCCTGCGCGCTTGGCAAGCGCCAGAGTAACGGCCGGTGCCCGTTGCAGCTCTCCGGTCTCACCTTTGCTGATGTGCCACGCGCGGCGCTCGAGCGGCTTGGCGCCCACGACGACATTCGCAACGTCGCGGACATAGACGGGACGGGAATCGCGCGTGGTCAGCAGCAGCAGACCAATGTCGGGGACACCCTGAAGCGTTTGCCCGGCCGCGACCGAAAGGCTCTGTCCGCCCTCACGCACGCGTCCCGCGAGAAACGAGCGGTTGGCGCCCTTCACCTTTCCGACGAGCTCGGCAAGCGTCACACCGTAGTTCGCAAGCTTTTCCGGAACCGGTTCCACACGGATCTGATCCGGCCGTCCGCCGACGATGTAGGAAAGGCCGACATCTTCAAGCTTTGCGAGCTCGACCTGCAAATTCTCGGCGATATGAAAGAGGGCGTTGTCCTCGTAGCGGGTGATGCCCGCCTTAGGAGCCAGCGTGAGCGTGACGATGGCGACGTCATCGATACCGCGGCCAACGATCAGGGGCTCGGGAATACCCACGGGTATCCGGTCATAGTTGGCGCGAACCTTCTCATGAACGCGCAGAATGGCGTCGTCCTGCGGGGTGCCGACGAAGAAGCGGGCCGTTACGACCACCCTGTCGTCCTCGGTGCTCGAATACACGTGCTCGACGCCGTTGATGGCTTTGACGATGGTTTCGAGCGGCTCGGTGACGAGCTTGACCGCATCCTCCGCCTTGAGCCCGTCGGCGGAGACGAAGATGTCCACCATAGGCACCGAGATCTGCGGCTCCTCCTCGCGCGGAAGTACCACCAGCGCGATCAGCCCGAGCGCAAGGCTCGCGAGCAGAATGAGCGGCGTCAACGGCGATTGAATGAAGGCGCGGGTCAGGAACCCCGAGATCCCGAGCCGAGGAGAACCCGTCATGGCAGCACCAGCCTGTCGCCGGCGTTGACCCCTGCGAGCACTTCGACGCTCTGCTGCCCGTCCGGCGCCTGAACCGTGCGCCCCGTCTGAACGACGACATCCGCATACCCGGAGCCATTCCGCGCGAGCCGCACGAAATCGATACCGAAGCGGCGGAACACGAACGGCCGCGGAACGACATACCCCTGGCGCTTGCCCGCCGAGATCCAGGCGAGAACACGCTCTCCAACGAAATAGCTGCCGAGGTCCGGCACTTCGGCGTCGGCGATGACGCGGCCATTGTCGAGCTCGGGATAGACCTGAGTAATGCGCCCGCTCGCCAGCGGCGCCTCCGGGCTCTCGAGACCGCGCGCGCCGAGACGAATGGGATCGCCCACTTTCATGAAACGGGCAAAGCGTTCCGGCAGCTCGAGGCGCAGAAGGTATCCGTTGGCGGCAATCGTGGCGATGCTCTCACCGGGAAGAACGACGCTTCCCTCCGTAACCGGAACCTTGAGTACGCGCCCGGCCGTCGGGGCCAGCACCTCTCCTTCCTGGATCTCCGTCTCGGCGACCGCGCGCTCGGCCTGCGCAGCCTTGAGATCGTTAGATGCCACGTCGTAGGCCGTCTGCGCCTGATCGACACGCGATTGCGGCGAGACGCCCTGGGACAACAGCGTTTGCGACCGCTCGAGCTCGACCTTCGCCGTCTCCATGCGCGAAGTCGCGGCGACGATGCGGGCATCGATGGCCTTGATCTTGAGCGCGATCTTCGGATCGGCGACGAGAGCGAGAACTTGGCCCTGACCCACCGAATCCCCTTCGTCCGTCTTGAGCGCCACCACCGTGCCCGGCGTGCGCACGCGCGCATAGATCAGATCGCGGCTGCGCACCGTGGCGTAGACGGATTTGAGATCGTCGATCTCCGTGGCAGCGACCTCGAACGTCGATGGATCAGCCGCGCGCGCATCCACGCCCGCGGCGAGCGCGAGTAGATATGTGGCGGAAAGAATACCGGCAAATGCCTTCATGGGCTGGCCTTTCTAGGCGGCCTCTAATTGAGCTTGACTCAATATCAGAATATTCTAAATTAGCAAATATGAATATTAAAGAGCTGACGTCCAGTAGCGAAGATGCCGCGGCCCTGCTCAAGGCGCTCGCCAACCCGCATCGCCTGATGATCCTTTGTGAGTTGCATAACGGTGAGCGGTCGGTCTCGGCGCTGGAAGAGGTCGTACCGCTCAGCCAATCGGCGCTCTCCCAACATCTCGCTAAACTGAGAGAAGGCGGCTTCGTCGCCACGCGGCGGGAAGCGCAGATGATCTACTACGCGCTGGCTGACGAGCGCGTATCCCGCCTTATCGGCGTGCTGCATGAAATCTTCTGCGAGCACCGCGCGCCAAAAAACCGGAGACTATCGAAATGACCATAGATCGCGCCGTGCTGGCCTTTGCAGGATCGATGATCCTGGTGAGCCTCGTATTGAGCCACTATCACAGCCCGTACTGGCTCTTCCTCACGGCATTCGTCGGAGCCAATCTCCTGCAGGCCTCGCTGACAGGCTTCTGCCCGCTGGCTCTGATTCTGAAAAAGCTCGGCATGCGTCCCGGCCAGGCGTTCTTCTAGGCGAAGCTTTCGGAGCCGTCCGGCTGCCCAGGACAGACGCGGCTTGAAAGCGAAACAGCAAGGAAATGCAGGCAGTTTGGCAAAGGTGGCAGGGCTATTTCCCTGTCGCAGGAGGGGAATTCCACGCTGAGCGCCCCCCGTCTGACTCTCAAGCCGCCGCGCCGTCCCGCCCCAACTTTGCCTCGTAGAGTTTGAGCACAGATCGTTTCCCCGCCGATATGGCGCTCGCCTCGGCCGGACGCTACGCTCGCTCCCGCTATCGAAAAGGAGGAAGGAGAGCGACACGGCCATGCTGAGGGCAACAGCCATCCTTTTTTCGCTGCTGCTCCATGGATTGGTCGGCAATGCTCTCTGGCTGCGCCTTCAGCCGGAACAATTCGAGGCGTTGAATCTCGGAGAGGCGCAAGAGATCTTCCTTGAGCCTCAGGGCATGGACCTGAGCGAGGTCACGAATATCGGAGATGACCTCCAAAGCCTCGAGGCCCAGCCATCCGTTGCGATCGATCAGGCCGCGCCGCCACCTCCGATGGTAGCGCCTTTGGACGAGCCACAAAACACGGCAGAGGATGCAAGCGGCAGCCTGGCCGAGAACGTCACCCCGCTCGCTCCGCAGGAGGCACCGGCCGATACTCTTTCTCGCGCTCAGCCGGAGACGATCCGCGACGTCATTGCGTCCGAGGAAAGCACCATCGAGCCAAACCTCGTCGATGTGCGCGGTCCAGAACCGGAACGCATTGAGGAGCAGGAGTTTGTTGCGGCCAATCAGGCATCATCCCCCGAGCAGAACCAGCTCTCCGACGCTGTGAAGGCCGATGAGACGCTTCCGCAATCGCTCTCAGAGGCTCCACCGCTGGCCGCCCAGCATCACCCTCCGCCGGACACGATCGCCGAAGCCAACCAGCCCGCCTCGCCGGACGCACTCAAGGAGCCCGCTCTCGAAAGCTATCGTGGACAGTCCCCCTCGCTCACCCCCCTGGAGGAAGCGGCACCCGAGGATATCCAGCTCGTGGCCCAGCCCGAGCAAGTCGTGATCGTGACGGAGTACAGCTCCGGAGAGGAGAAGAAGGGCGGCGACGCCAGCATCACCAGGCTCTACCTCGGCAAGATCAACGAGCGCGTCCAGCGCGCCAAGGTGAACCCGCGCTCGCGCATGACCGGGACCGTCGTCGTGAAGTTCACGGTGGGACTTGATGGGTCGCTTATAGCAAAGGAAGTAGTTTCATCGTCGGGAGCCGAGGTGCTGGACCGCGCCGCTCTCACGACGCTCGAACGCGCCGCCCCTTTCCCGGAAATTCCGCCGGAGGTGAGCGCGCTACCCATGACTTTCTCGCAGACATTCCGGTTCCTCGTCCGATAGCCGCAGGGAAGCCCGCTTCAGTTCAACCCGTCGTGCCAAGCCAGGCAAAAGAGCATGGCAAGAATTCCCACTGCCGCTCCCGCGCTTTACGCAGGTTCGCGCGTGTCCCAAACCTCTGGCTCGTCACGCAGCAAACGAGTGAAACCCATGAAGCTCCCTGTCACGGCCACGGCAATGATGCTGATTTTGGGATGCGCCCCGGCAATCGCCGGAGACCATCCCTACGCCGGCGTATGGGGCGAGGCGGGTGCCGACGAGGTCAAGGAGAACCCGGACTTCTTCGGAGAAAACGGCTGCTATAACAAATTCACCGAACAGCTCCCTGACGGCCGCTTCCGGTACTACCTCGTCGATCATGCGAAGTGGATCAGCGAGAAGAAGGTCGAATACCTGCTGGCTCAGGAGGGAACCTGCACGGTGGATGAAACCGGCAAGAGCGAGAAGTGCACGGGCCAGGTCATTGGCGAAAAACAAAGCGATTGGTACATCGCCTATCAGAACGCGGACACAAAGAGCATCCGCGCGACGTTCTACGAAAACGTCTTCTACTTCGAGAAGCGGTTCAATGGCGAGCCGATCGTTCGTCAGAAGTGCCCATTCGATATGGCGAAGATCAAGCAGTTCATCACGGGCAGGACGATTGCCGACTGCACGACGAGATGCAGGGCCTTTGGCAAAACAGAGATCGAGCCGTTCAATGCCCTGCTCTCTTTCATCAAGGCACAACACTAGAACAAGACGCGGATGTTCATCGCTTCTTTCTGCAGAAGTTCGGAAAGAGACCGGTGGGAACGGATCGGCAAAGCCGCAATCCTGGATCGGCCGGCCCTCAGATCGTATCGAGCGGCTGCACGATGAGGCCCTTCGCACTTTGCTGGAGAAAAGCGGAGATGCCGTACACCTCGGCGATGTTCGCTTCCGTCAACACGTGCTGAGGCGCATCGTCCGCAGCCACCCTCCCGCGATCGAGCAGCACGAGCCGCGTGCACCATCGGGCCGCGAGTGACAATTCGTGGAGCGAGGCCACCACGATCCGTCCCCGCTGCGCGAGGCCGGCGAGCACCTTCATCAGGCTGATCTGGTGAGACGGATCGAGGCCGGCCGTCGGCTCATCGGCCAGAAGGATCGGAGTATCCTGAGCCAACGCGCGGGCGATGAGAACCCGCGCCCGCTCGCCGCCTGACAATTCCGACAGCAGCCGGTCGCGAAGTACGAGAACGTCGGCCTCCGCCATCGCCTCTTCGACCCTAGCCCCGTCGCGATCCGTCAACCCGCGCATCGGTTGCAGGTACGGCGTCCGTCCGAGTGCGACGACCTTCTCCACGCTGAGTGGCCAAGCCACATCCCGCTCCTGCGGAACGTAGCTCAGGAGCTTCGCGCGCTCGGGCGCATCCAGCTTAGCAAGCAGCCGGCCATTGATGGCGAGGGTCCCAGTCGAGGGCACGAGCCCCAGGATGGATTTGATCAGGGTGGACTTGCCCGCCCCGTTCGGTCCGATCAATCCAATGAAGTCACCCCCCCTGAGCGACAAGGAGACGTCGGTCAGCGCCGGGCGCGGTCCGAGCTGAACCGAAACTTTGTCGACCGAAAGCGTGGTCATAGGACGTTCCTCCGGTTCTTGATGACGAGCCAGAGGAAGAACGGCGCTCCCACGATGGCCGTGAGCACGCCCAGCTTGAGATCGCGTCCCGGCGCGATGATCCGCGTGGCGATATCGGACGCCAGCAGCAGCGCCGCGCCGCCGAGCGCGCTGGCGGTGAGCAACCGGCTCGGCTGCGCCCCGACGAGCGGGCGAAGCAGATGAGGAACGATGAGCCCCACGAAACTGATGGAGCCCGCCACCGCCGTTGCCGCCCCCACCGAAGCGGCGGTCCCCAGCACCGCCAGCCACTGCGTCCGGCGAAGGCGGATGCCCATGCTGGAGGCGACATCGGCGCCGAGCGTGAGCGCATCCAGCGCCCGCCCCAGCGCGAACAGCATGACCCAGCCCGCCAGCATGAAGGGAAGCGACAGATAGACGTGCAGCATCGAGCGGTCCGCGAGCGAGCCCAGCATCCAGAACAGGATCTCGACGGCCGCAAATGGATTGGGCGAGAGGTTGAGCGCCAGCGAGGTGAGAGCGCCGGAAAGGCTCGTGATGGCGACACCGGAAAGGATGAGCGTGAGCGTGCCGGCATGCGTGCCCGAAAGCAGTTGGATCAGCACGACAGCAGCGACGGCGCCACCCATCGCCATCAATGGAAGCGCAAGCGCGAATGCGCCGGATAACCCGGTATAGAGCGCAATCACCGCGCCCAGCGATGCCGACGCACTGATGCCGAGCACGCCGGGATCCGCGAGCGGATTGCGCAAATACCCTTGCAGCACGGCGCCCGAAAGACCGAGCGTCGCGCCGATCGCGAGGCCGAGGATGGCCCGCGGCAGGCGGATCTCCCGCATCACCAGACGCGCCGCTTCATTGTCGCCATTGAGCAATCCGGCGATGGAAGTCCCGACGTCCAATCCGGCCGGGCCGATCAGAAGCGAGATGGCGAACAAGAGGACGACGAGCACCGCGAGCGCCGCGAGCAGGAGGCGATAGCTCATTTCGCAGCGCCCCGCTCGGCCTTGAGCACAGGCGCGTGCGCCGAGAGCAAGCGGACGGCTTGCGCGGTGAAAGGCGCTCCGCAGATCCAATATCTGTCAGGAATGGATGTGAGCTCGCCCCCGTCGAGGACCGCTCTCAATGCCGGGTGCTCGAAGGTCTGGTAGGCGAGCGCAGGCGCCGTGCCGGGGCGAAGGCCGCCAATGATCAGATCGGGCGCGGAGTTCACGAGCACCTCGAGCGGAAGCCGCACCATGCCGGTGAGGCCCAGCCTGGACCCCAGGTTCTCGAAACCCGAGCGCTCCACGATCGCGCTCGCCAGCGTCCCCGAGCCGGACGTATAGCTGTTGGCATAATGGAGAGCCGCAAGCGGGCGACGCCCCCCATGCATCCACTCGGGAATTGCGGCGAGTTGCCGGTCAAGCTCGCCGATCAGCTCCTGTGCCCGTGCCTCCCGATGCAGCAGGCGCCCCATCCGCAACATCTGCTCCCGGATCTCCGGAAACGAGTACGACGGCGGAAACTCCTCGAGCCGGAAGCCCAGGCGCTTCAACATCGCAATGGAGGCGCGATTGGTGAACGTGCCGGACAGAATGAGATCCGGCTTCATCATGAAGATCTCTTCGGCGAGCCCGTGGTTGATCGGAAACCGGCGCGCCTGCTCCGCCAGCACCGAACTCTCGGGATCTATCGCCAGGTGCGAGACAGAGCGAAGCTGGCCCTCGTCGGCCATTAACATGGCGAGTTGATCCGTGCAGAGGTTCATGGAAACGACACGCCGTGGCGGCGCGTCCGCATGAGCCGCCATGGAGCCGGCAAGCATCACCGCCGCGCATGCGGCAGCCAGCAGCCTCACGCCACGACCGTTGATCCGGGCGGCAAGGCGAACTGCGATAAGCGTGGCACGAATGATCATCTGATCCCGCCGGCGAGGAGCAGGAAGCTGCGGAGAACCGCGCGTGTGACTGTTTCGGATCGACGGGCAGCCGCATCTCTCATGCGGCGCGAGTATCGTGATGGCCCGTTGTTTTCGAAATTAAATGCCCACTTCGCGATGACCTGACGCAGCGTCCGTTCGGTTGCACATCAGTCGCCACGACGGTTGTCCGTCCCTCTGCGCGTCCCGCACATCAGGTGGGCGACTTGTGAAGGCAGGTCTCCTGGCTTACGGCTCAAGCGCTTCGAGCGGCCTTCCCGGCGACGGATCGCCAGTGGCAGTTCGGCCAAAGCTTGCCGTTAACAGTTGCGGGCGCAGCCACGGCTTCGACATAAGTCTCACCGCGTTCCCTATTAATCCGGAGGCTGGGAACTCGACCTCCTGGAACCGTCACGGCGCCACTTTGGCTACGGCCGGACGCCGGTGTCAACTGCCCACACCTGCCAAAGATCACCTCACCCGCAAAATGGGCTCCGGAAACCATGCGCCGGCGTCATCGAGAGAGCTGGCCCGCGGATCGGCCGGGGGCTAGAATGCAGCCCTACAGGCGCGCGAGAATTGATACGGCGTCATCGAGGAACCATGAGACGCCTTCTCGTCATTGGCATCGGGGCCGGAAATCCCGATTACATCACCATCCAGGCTATCAACGCCCTCAATCAGGCGGATGCGTTCTTTGTGTTCGACAAGGGCGAGGCAAAAGGCGATCTCGTGCGCTTTCGCAAGGAAATCTGCGAACGCCACATGAAGGATCGCCCCTTCAAGTTCATTTCGATCGCAGACCCCGTGCGCGATCCGGAACCCGGCGGCTACAAGCTCGGCGTCGCCGATTGGCATCGCGAACGCGCGAAGCGGCTTGCCGCACAGATCACAGCCGAGGTGGATGTGAACGGCTGCGGCGCGTTCCTCGTATGGGGCGATCCGAGCCTTTACGACAGCACCTTGCGCCTTGTGGATCTGCTACGCTCGGAAGGTGGCCTCGAATTCGACTGCGAGGTTATTCCGGGCATCAGCAGCGTGCAGGCACTCGCCGCGCGCCACGCCATGGTTCTGAACGCGGTGGGAGAGCCGGTGCATATCACGACGGGTCGCAAGCTCGTGAAGCACGGAATGCCGGAGATGGAAGAGAGCGTCGTCGTCATGCTCGACGGCGGCGAGACGCTCCGCACCATCTGCGACGACGATATCGAGATCCACTGGGGAGCCTACCTCGGCACGCCCGACGAAATTCTCCTGTCCGGCAAGCTTCGCGATCTCGTCGATGTCATCGAGCAGATCCGCGCCCGCGAGAAAGAGAAGCACGGCTGGATCATGGATACCTACGTGCTGCGAAGAACGCGCCCTAAAGCGCGGAGCGATCAATCCGACGACAGAAAATGAAAGAACGAGCCGGTCACGGAGCCATTGCGTGAGCCTGCGGGGCGCACGGCGCCGGTCCCCGCATCCCGGCACTCCATCAACGGCTGCCCCGTATCCGACAGCAGCGTCGCGTAATGGAACTCGTGCCCGTAGATCTCGGCCTCCTTCCTGCCCAGCACGCAATCGGAAAGCAGCCTCGCGCGGCGATATCCAAGATGTAGCTTGCGCTTGAGGAACGAGGTCTCCGCAGTGAGCAGCCCCGCCATCGCATGCCGATGGCCGTCCGCGTCCTCGAGCCCCTGCCCCAGCACCATATAGCCTCCGCATTCGCCGTGAATGGGGACGGCCCGCTCCGCCGCCGCTCTCAAGCCCGTGAGAAACCGAGACGCCGCCGCAATCCGTCCCGCATGCAGCTCCGGATATCCGCCGGGAAGCCAGATCGCGTCCGCAGCTTCGCTCGGGCTCTCGTCCTGCAACGGCGAGAACGGCAGGATCTCCGCCCCCGCGTCACGCCACGATTTCAGAAGGTGATTGTAGGCGAACGAGAACGCGACATCGCGGGCGAGGGCAACCCGCTGACCGGGAGGCCGCATCGCCGGACGCAACTCGGGCGAGGCAGCCGGTTCGATACGATGAGCCGCCTCCAGAAGCGCAGCGAGATCCACCTCGTCAGCGATCCGTGCCCCGATGCGGTTTATCTTCGCTTGCCAGTCTTCCGTCTCGCCCGCCTGCACCAGACCGAGATGACGTTCCGGCAGCCGCAAATCGCCATCGCGGAACAGGGCGCCGAACACCTTGAGCCCGATGCGCGCGAAGCCCGGCGTGATCATCGCCAGATGACGCGCGCTGGCGACCTGGTTGAGAATGACCCCCACGACGCGCACATCCGGCCGGTAGAGAGCGCAACCCAGCGCCAGCGCCGCGGCCGTCTCCGTCTGCCCGGAAACGTCGAGCACCAGAACCACCGGCCAGCCGAGCAGCGCAGCGAGATCCGCCGTTGACCCGCTGCCGGCGCGCCCCGCATCCGAGGCGCCGTCGAACAAGCCCATCACGCCTTCTACGATGGCGACATCCGCATCCGGCGTCGTATCGGCGACGAGCCGCTTGATCGCAGGAGCGGGCATCGCCCATGTATCGAGATTGAAGCTCGGCCGCCCGGCCGCCGCCTCATGATGGCCGGTATCGATGTAATCGGGTCCCGTCTTGAACGGCTGAACCGCGCGTTCGCTCTGCCGCAATGCTGCGAGCAGGCCGAGCGTTACCGTCGTCTTGCCCGAGCCCGAGCAGGGCGCCGCAACGATCAACCCTCTTGTCCTGCGCGCCGTCACCATCAGCGCCCCCTGTAGCGGCGCTGGTAGTCCAGGCTGTAGAGCGCGCTCTCACGAAAATCGCGGTGCCCCAGCGACGGACCAACAAGAATGAGCGCCGTGCGATCTATTCCGGCTTCGCCGACTGCATCGGCAATGGTGCCGAGCGTGCCGCGCAGGATCTCCTGGTCGGGCCAGCTCGCCTTCGCGACCACGACGGCGGGGCAGTCCTTGCCGTACAACGGCACCAGTTCCTGAACCACCTCGGCGATGGCCTGGATTGAAAGATGGATGGCAAGCGTCGCGCGCGTGGCGGCAAACGCAGCCAGCGTCTCCGTGGGCGGCATCGAAGAGGCGCGCCCCGGCGTGCGCGTAAGCACGAGCGATTGCGCGACTTCAGGGAGCGTCAATTCCTGGCACAGGGCAGCCGCAGCGGCCGCGAACGACGGCACTCCCGGCGTCATCGTGTAGGGAATGCCCAGCGCATCGAGGCGCCTCATCTGCTCGCCCACCGCACTCCATATCGAAACGTCGCCCGAATGCAGGCGCGCGACATCCTTCCCCGCATCCGTGGCCGCCTTCATCTCCGCAATGATTTCGTCGAGCGAAAAGGGGGCCGTATCGACAATGCGGGCATCCGGCGGGCAGTGCGAGAGAAGCTCCTTGGGCACCAGAGATCCCGCGTAAAGGCAAACGGGAGACGCCGCGATCAGATCGCGCCCGCGCAGCGTGATGAGATCCGCAGCCCCCGGACCGGCGCCAATGAAATGGACCGTCACGTTCCGCCTCCATCCGATCGCGTGCCGTCGCCGATGGCAAACGCGCACGTCGCCCTTGGCGTCGCCACCCTCGGCCCCAGCAGCCGGCCGTTCACGCCGGCCGCCAGCAAGGCCGCCGCTTCGGCAACGGATCGTGTGCCCTTGTGTTCCAGCGCGGCAGCCGATTGCGTCAGCACCGACCCCGCCATCGCATCCAGCGCATCTGTTGGATAGGTTGCGACACGCACGCCGAGGCGCCGCGCCGCCTCCTGCAAACCATCCTCATCGGATTTGGACGCCTCCGTCGCGATCACCGCGATGGGAGCGTCGCATCCGAATGCAGAACGCGCGGCACTGATCGCCTCGTCGATGTCTGCGACCGACGCACCGCGCCGGCATCCGATCCCCGCTACGAGCATGGCTTCACCACCCGCCATTGCGTAACCGGCTTGCCCGGATTCCAGACCGTCTCGCCCCCGACAGGTTTCAGCCGCGCCACATCCAGCCGCACGAGATCGCCGCCGTAGCGCTGGAACAAGTCGAGCACCAGCATCTCGGTCTTGAGCGCAACCGCATTTGCAACGAGACGGCCTCCAGGTTTCAGCGCGGCCCACGCAGCTTCGAACACGCCGGCGTCCCCCATCCCCCCGCCGATGAACACCACATCGGGACTGGGGAGGCCGGAAAAAGCCTCCGGTGCGCGCCCCCTCACGATGGCGAGATCCGGCGTGCCGAGTTGCGCCGCATTGCGAGCCGCCCGCTCCGCTCGGTCCGCGCGCTCCTCGATGCCGAACGCCTTGAGTGACGGATGACGCAACAGCCACTCGATCGCAATCGAGCCGGCGCCGAGCCCCACGTCCCACAGAACCTCTCCCGCTCGCGGCGCGAGGGACGACAGCGTCACCGCCCGGATCTCGCGCTTGGTGAGCTGCCCGTCGCTCTCGAAAAGATCGTCGTCGAGCCCCGGCGACAGGCTCAGCGCAACAGCGCGCACATCCGCCGGGATCTCGACCGCAATCGTATTGAGATCGTCGATCTCCCCGAACGAGAGATCCGAAGCCTTTCCGGAAATCACGCGCTCGCGCGGCCCGCCCAGCGCTTCGAGAATGGTGATCCTCGCCTCGCCAAGACCGCGCGCCGCGAGCAGCCGGGCGACATCGGACGGCGTCTTGCCGTTCCACGAGAGCGCGAGAATGCGCGCGCCGGGCTGAAGATGACGGATGATCGCCTCAAGAGGCCGCCCATGCAGCGTCACCAGCGCCGTATCCTGCAAAGCCCAGCCGAGCCGAGACGCAGCGAGCGAGAACGCGGATGGCTGCGGCAGGCACAGCATCTCTTCGACCGGAACGAACTTAACGAGTTGCTTGCCGACGCCGTAAAAAAAGGGATCGCCGCTTGCCAGCACCACAACCGGGCGCCCTCGCCACGCCGTGATCTCGGGCCACGCATCGCTGATCGGGCTCGGCCAGCAAAGTTGCTTGCCGCGCACCACATCTCGGACCAACATGAGATGTCTTTTCCCGCCGACCACAAGCTCGGCACTCTCAAGGAGCAGCTTGGCCGTATCCGAGAGCCCCGCGACGCCGTCCTCACCCAGCCCTATGAGAGACAGCCAGCGCGCGCCGGATCGGCCTGTCTCGTTAACGGCCATGGGCAACACCCCGATGCGCATCCTCATACTCGGCGGCACGACGGAAGCCTCCGCCCTTGCAAAGCGCCTCGAAGGCGATCCGCGCTTCACGCCGATCCTCTCCCTCGCCGGCCGCACCAAAACACCGGCAACGCCTGGCATTGCTGTGCGCATCGGCGGCTTCGGCGGCGCTGACGGTCTTGCCCAGTGGCTCGCACAATCCGAAATCGAAGCCGTGATAGACGCGACGCATCCCTTCGCCGCCCAAATCTCCGCAAACGCAAGTGCCGCGACCGCCGAAACTGGCATCCCGCTCTGCACGATCATTCGTCCACCCTGGCAACCCGTGGCCGGAGATCGCTGGCTGATCGTCAAAACCATGGAAGAAGCGGCGGGCGCCTTGGGTGAGGCACCGCGACGGGTGTTTCTCAGCATCGGCCGCCAGACAGTCGGCGCATTCGCGCGCGCGCCGCAGCACACCTATCTCGCGCGCCTGATCGAGCCGCCGGACACCGCCCCGTTGCCGCCCCGGCTCACCCTGCTCCAGCATCGCGGTCCCTTCGATCTCGCGAGCGAGACCGCTCTGCTCCGCAACGAGCACATCGATGTCGTCGTATCGAAGAACTCCGGAGGCAGCGCCACCTATGCCAAGATCGAAGCAGCCCGCACGCTGGGTCTTCCCGTCGTCATGATCGAACGCCCAGATAAGGCGGGCCCGACCCTCGTTTACGATGCGGAAGAAGCGTTCGACTGGCTCATCCGGCGTCATGCTGAGCCTCGCGCTCCGAGCGCGGCGTGTAAACCCACGGCGTAGCGCCTTCGCGCGGGATCAGGCGCGTCCGGCTGGAGCCGATCAGCACCAGCGTCCGCATGTCGACACCGGCGGGATCGGCCTTGCCGAGGCTCTCGATCCGCACCTGCAGGTCCGCCGTGCCCGCTGCCTTGACGAACAGCACCACCGTATCGGCTGCTTTCAAGCCTCTGAGAAAAACCAGCGCACGGCCGAGTTGCTCCGGCCTGGCGCGCGAAGCCGGATTGTAGAGCGCGATCACGAAATCTCCACGTGCGGCCGCTTCGAGCCGCTGCTCGATCGTGCTCCACGCTTTGAGATTGTCAGACAGCGAGATGGCGCAGAAATCACCTCCGAGCGGAGCTCCCACGCTAGCGGCTGCCGCCAGCATCGCTGTGACGCCGGGCTCGATACGGATGTCGAGCGCGCGCCACGCAGGCTCGCCCTCTTCGATCGCTTCAAAAACGGCAGCCGCCATCGCGAACACGCCGGGATCGCCGCCCGACACGACGACAACGGTATGACCGGCCTCGGCGAGCGCCAGCGCATGACGCGCGCGATCGACCTCGACGCGGTTGTCTGAACCGTGGCGCCGCTGCCCTGCAGGGCCCGGCGGCACACGATCGAGATAGGTGAAATAGCCGACGAGATCGGTCGCCTCTTCGAGGGCCTTCCGCACCGCAGGCGTCACCAGTTCCGGTGCGCCGGGACCAAGCCCCACCACTGTCAGCTTACCGCTCATAGCCGCCGCCCCTGGCCGGGAATGATCACCATGGCGAAATAAGTTCCGGCCACGCCGTCACACTCCCTGAGCGGCATGATCAGCTCATCCGCCATCGTCCCGCGCTCGACGTAGATCGCGCGATCGGAAAGGCCCGCATTCTCCACCGCCCGGCGTACTTTCTCCAGGTTGCGTCCGATCTTCATGATGACGGCCGCATCCGACGCCGCGAGCCGCTGCGTCAGCCGCTCCTCGTCGAGCGTGCCTGGAATGACGGTGAGGATATCGTCGCCCCACGTGATCGGCGCATTGGCGCGCGTCCAGCATCCGGACATGCCCGTAACACCAGGCACGACCTCCACAGGAAACGCTTCGTCCAAACGGCGCCACATGTGCATGAACGAGCCGTAGAAGAATGGATCGCCCTCCGCGAGCAACCCGACCGAACGCCCACCCTTGAGCTCGGCTTCCAGAGCAGCGGCCGTTTCCTTGTAGAACCCGGCGATCTGCTCCCGATACTCGGAGTGATCGGCAGGAACCTCGTCTGTAAGGGGATATTCGAAACGCAGCTCCCGGCGCTCCGCACCGACCAGCGCTGAGACGACCTTGCGGGCGTTGCCCTGCCGACCCTTCTTCGCGAAGAAGGCGATCACATCGACGGAGCACACGAGCGCGGCAGCACGCAGCGTCATGTAGCGGGTATCGCCCGGCCCGACGCCGATGCCGTAGAGCGTTCCCGCGACTGCCTTTCCGCCAATGTCTTCGAGAGAGATCATTCGGCCTCGCTCGCAAGGGCGTTGATCGCCGCTGCCGTCATCGCACTTCCCCCCTTACGGCCCTTCACGATCAGATAGGGGCACCGGCCATCGGCCCGAAGCGCCTCCTTGGATTCGGCAGCTCCCACAAACCCGACCGGAATCCCCACGATAGCCGCCGGGCGCGGTGCGCCCTCGTCCAGCATTTCGAGCAGGCGGAACAGCGAGGTCGGCGCGTTGCCGATGGCGACGACGGCTCCGGCGAGTTTCGGCCGCCACAGCTCCATCGCGGCCGCGGATCGCGTCGTACCCATCTTGCGCGCCAGCTCCGCAACCTCGGGGGCCTGAAGCGTGCAGATCACTTCGTTGTTGGCAGGCAGGCGGCTCCGGGTGATGCCATGCGCCACCATGTTGGCGTCGCAGAGAATAGGCGCGCCCGCGAGCAAAGCCTCCCGCGCACGTGCGGTGAAATCGTCCGACATCACAATGTCGGACGCGATCTCGACCATGCCGGACGCATGGATGATGCGCACGGCCACCTTCTCGGAATGCCCGTTGAAACGCGCGAGATCGGCCTCGGCCCGGATGATCGAGAACGAGTTGCGGTAGATCTCGGCACCGTCGCGGATATAGGAGCGCTCGTGCGTCACGGCATCAAATTCCAGCTTCCAGCATCAGGCGAAGACGTTCGAGGTTGTCCGGCTCCACATAGGCAACCGGAGGAGCCTCCGCCCGCCCATGACGAGCCACCCCGAACACAGTACCGCAATCCACCAGCATGAGATCGGCCGCCTTCGAGCGGGCGCATCCTTTGGCACATCCCGAGACGTGAACCGAGGAAACACCCGGCAGGGGAAGCAACTGGGCAAGTCTGTAGGCGGCGGCTCGCACATCCAGCCGCGCGGAGCTGCAGGCGGGCGCGCCCGGACACGCGTCGATCAGTGTCAGCGGATCATCGGGATCGGCAATAAACCCGCACTCCCGCGCCCTCGCAAGCAGGATCTCCACGTCCCGCATCCGAGTCGCAGGCACAACGAGCGCCCGCCATGGAGAAAGCCGGAACTCGTCCAGGCCCAAACTCTGGGCCGCAGCCAACAAATCGCGCATCGATGCGGCTTCGAGACGCCCGAACGGCGCCCCGATCCCGGCGCCAACCACCGTTCCGTTCACCATGATCGGACCGAGCACACTGCCGCAAGACTGCTGGGGCGGCGCCAGCACATTCTCTGAGATCGCGGCGCCATAGGGCACGAGTGCCAGCTTTAGATCCTGAACGAGGCGAGGCGCGAGAGCCCGGAAGCGGGTCCGCCCCGTGTTCTCGGTCGCTGCGAGAAAGGCTCTCAAGAGAGCTGTTACGGCATCCACGGCCGCATCCGGCGCGACGATCCCCAGCCACGCCACGCCATCGGTCCTATCGGCGCCGATGGCGATCGCCGGACGTGCCCCATCGCGGACCGCTCTCAGACGTACATCGGCGCGCTCGCCGTCGAGAGGAAGCACGCCGCCACCATCGACCGAAAAGCCGAATTTCGCTGGAAGCGACCAGAGGTCGCTCGCCTGCGAGAGCGCCGTCTCCAAGGCTAGGACGATAGGGCGAACGTCGGAGACCTCCGTCGGATCGAGCCCGGCGAGCGGGTTGATCATGACGTTGCGAACGGACTCGGCCTCCGCATTGAGATCGATAAGGCCGAGCGCCGAAAGCATACTCCAGACCTCGGGAAGCCCTTCTACCCGGATTCCGCGGATCTGCACGTTGGCGCGGCGCGTGAGATCGATATGCCCATTGCCATGCCGCTCGGCGATCTCGCAGATGTCGAGCATCTGCTCCGCGCTGAGCGTTCCGCAGTGCGCGCGCACGCGCACGATCAGCCCATCGCCCGTTTCCATAGGCTTGAGCGCGCCCGGGCACCATCCCCTCACGGGCGCCCGGTGCGCGGTGGCGGCGGGATCGCTCATGGCAGCGCTCTCTTTTCGGATGCACGCCGCACCTCGCCACTGGCGAGCACGCGATGCAGCTCGGCATGAACCGCGTTGCGCCGGGGCGACCACAAGCGCCGCGCGATCGCATCTTGCAGGCGTTCGGCAATGGCGCGAGCCGCAGACGCATTCAGCGTCAGAAGCGACCCCAGGCAATCTTCGTCCGCGATCAGGACGTCATGCACCGCTTCGAACAGGTGATCGTCCACCACGTCCGCCGTCGCGGAGAACGCATAGAGCGCGTCGACGCCCTGCGCGATCTCCGCCACGCCGCGATGTCCGTGCGCGATCATGCCCGAAACCCAGCGCGGATTGGTGAGCCGCCCGCGAACGATACGCACGACCTCCTCGCTGACCGTGCGCGCCTTGGGCGCCGCGGCCACACTGGTGTCGAGGTGATAAAGAGCCGGCGCCTTGCCGAGCCCCGCCGCGGCCGCAGCAAAACCCCCGACGAAATCCGCAACGCCATCGCCGTCGAGAAGATCGCGCTCCCTGTCGTCTTGCGGATGCACCAGCGCATCCGTCGCCGCGACACGCTCCTCAAAATCTTTCGCCGCCGGACGCTCGCTGTCGTCGCCCCCATAAGCATGAGAGCTGGACTGAAGATAGGCAGCCGCGAGATCGGCCCGGCTCTCCCACGCGCTGTCAAGCGCGGTTGCAGCCGCCCCCGCGCCATAGGTGCCGGGTTCGCTGCCGAAGATGCGAGACAGGCTTTCACCGCGAAGCCTTGCAGCGGACAGCGGGTTCCACTCTTCCGGCTCGTCGCGCTCCGCAACCAGCCGCACGGCAAGGTCGAACAAGGCAATCTGCGCCGGAAAGATGTCGCGGAACGATCCCGAGATGCGCAGCGTGACGTCGATCCTCGGCCGATCGAGCTTGGCAATCGGCAGCACCTCGACGCCGACCACGCGGTTCGATCCGTCGTCCCAGCGCGGGCGCACGCCGAGATAGGCCAACGCCTGGGCGAGATCGTCGCCCCCTGTGCGCAGCGAGGCCGAGGCCCAGAGATCCAGCATCAAGGCACGCGGATAGTCGCCATGGTCCTGCATGTAACGGCGCACAACCTCGTCGGCCGCACGCGCGCCCACGATAGCGGCTGTCCGCGTTGGCACGGCACGCGGATCGATGGTCGTGAGGTTCCGTCCTGTGGGAAGCACATCGCGACGCCCACGGGTGGGCGCTCCTGATGGCCCCGGCGCAACGCGGCGAGCGTCGAGCGACGCGATCAGGGCACCCCGCTCGCTTTCGGCGCACGCGAGGATCGCCTGCTCGACACCCGCGATCTGCGCCTCCCCACCGCCGGAGGCGCGAACCATCTGAGCCGCCAGAGCCGTCCGCGCATCCAGAGAAGCCGCCCTGCCAAACACGTGAAGATGATCGCGGATCGCCAGATCCTTGATGTCGCAAAGCTGCGCATCGAGCTTGCCGATCGCATCCCGGGGCGCATCGGTCTTCTCCAGCCCGCAGTCCGCGGCAAGGCCAGAGCGCCACGCGCGATCCAAAATCTCCCGCTCGAGGATCGCGATGCGCCGCCTGTCGACGCCATCGGCCTCGGCATATTCCTCGATGAGCCCTTCGAGCTCTCCCAGCGGGCCGTGAAGCCCCGCCTCGCACAATGGCGGCGTCATGTGCCCGATGGTAAGCGCAGAAATCCGCCGCTTGGCCTGCACTGCTTCGCCCGGATTGTTCACGATGAACGGATAGATCACCGGCACGGGCCCGAGCACCGCTTCGGGAAAGCAAGCCTCAGAAAGCGCAAGCGCCTTGCCGGGAAGCCATTCCAGCGTGCCATGCGTACCGAGATGCACGAGCGCGTGGATCTTCCGCGTCTCGCGCAGCCACCCGTAGAGCGCCACATAGGCATGGCGCGGCGGAAGCTGCATGTCATGATAGCCCGCTTTGCGGTCGCCGTGCGCACCGCGATCCGGCTGAAGCGAGATGACGATGTTCCCGGCCACCACAGCGCGAAACCGGAAATGACCGTTCTCAAAGGACGGATCGTCCTCCGGCGCACCCCACGCGGTCTCGATCTCTTTCGCAATCTCACCCGGCAGCGCACCCAGCCAGCCCAGATAGTCGCGGAGCGGCACCGTGATCGTATCGGCCCCCGGCGCAAGATCCGCGAGGCGCGAGATGAGATCATGCGCTTCGAACGGTTCATCCCCGACGTCGTAGCCTTCCGCGCGCAGCAGCCCCATGATCTCGGCCACGCTCTCGGGCGTATCGAGGCCGCAGGCATAACCCGTCCGCCCCGCGCGGTTCGGATAATCGGACAGCAGGATCGCAACACGCCGCGAGGCGCGCTCGGCCTGCCCAAGCCGCACCCAGGCAGCCGCGAGCTCGGCCACGAACGACACGCGGCCGTCGTCGGGCTCGTGCAGCACCCGCGCGTATTGCAGATCGGCCGCAGGCGCCACATCCGCCTTGAACGAGATCGCACGCGTAAAGAGGCGGCCGTCCAGCTCGGGCAGCACGACGTTCATCGCGAGATCGCTTGGAGACAGTCCTCGCCCGGAAGCCTCCCACGCGGCCTTCGGATGCCCCGCGAGCGCAACCTGCAGCACCGGACAGTCCGCGGCGTCGAGAACAGTGGTCTCGTCGGCCCGCATCGCGGAGAATGCCGTCGCATTCAGCACAACGGCCGGCATCACGCGGCGAATGAGAGCTTCGAGTGGACGGGTCGCATCCGGGTCTTTGAGGCTCGTGAGCGCGACGCACACTGGCCGCAGCCCTCGCGCGCGGAGCGCATCCGCCAACCGCGTGACCGGCTTGAAATCTCCCGCCAGCAGGCTCGACCTGTAGAAGACGACGAGCGCGTTCGGCCGATCCGGACAGGCCGAGATGGTATCGAGCCTGACAGGCAGGCCCTCCCCGTCGAGCGCCAGCGCCGGTTCCATATCGAGAGGGGGGTCGAAGGCGACATCGCGTCCCAAGAGATGTGCGGCATAGAGGAGCGCGTTGCAGGCATTGTGCGGCCCGCCGGCACGAAAGTAGCGGTCGAACGCCTCGACGACGTCTCGCGGCGCCGTGGAAAGCGCCACCAGCCGCGCATCGGGCCGGTCGTCGCCCGGTAGCGCCACCAGCAGCGTGCCGCGCTCGGATGCGGCGCGCGCAAGACGCTCGAAGCCGTAGCGCCAATAGTCGAGACCGCCGAGGCTGCGCACGATGACGAGACGCGCGTGCTCGATCACGCGCTCCACGTAGACATCCACCGACATGGGATGGCGAAGCTTCTTGAGGCTGGCAAGCCTCAGCGACGGAAAGCGGGAGGCATCCTGCTCCCACGCCGACGCGAGTGCCGAGAGATCGCTGTCGCTGAACGACAAGACAACGATATCGGCGGGTGTCTGGTTGAGATCAACCGCGCCGTCAATTTCGTCCAGCGATCCCGTCTCGACGGCAAGTAGATGCATAAAGCAACCTTACACGCTTGAAATCGCCCGCGCGATGGCCTCCCGGTCAAGTCCCTTCTGCCCGATCACGACGAGACGGCCCTGCCGGCTTTCGCCTTCGCGCCAGGGGCGGTCGAACTGATGCTGCAGGCGCGAGCCTACACCCTGGATCAAGAGCCGCATCGGCTTACCTTTGACCTCGGTAAACCCTTTGATCCGCAGGATATCGTGGTCGTCCGCCGCCCGCCGGATGCGGGCCAGCAGCACCTCAGGATCCTCGAGCTGCGGAACATCCACGATGAACGTGTCGAAATCGTCGTGATCGTGGTCTTCCTCGTTATCGTGATGCGAGGGGCGCGCCGCGAGATCGGCTTCAGCAGCCGCACCCAGCCCGAGCAGCACTTTTGCTTCAAGCTGGCCGCCGGTCGTCTCCACTACCTTGACCGCGCGCGGAACAGACTGCCGGATCTCCTCCGACACCCGCTCGAGATCCGCGGCCGTCATGAGATCGGCCTTGTTGAGCACGATGAGATCCGCGCAGAGAAGCTGATCCTCGTAGACCTCCTCGAGCGGATTCTCGTGATCGACCGACGCATCATCGGCGCGTTGCGCCGCGAGCGCCTCCGGGTCGTCCGCGAAACGGCCGGCCGCAACCGCCGCCCCGTCGACCACCGCGATGACGCCGTCCACCGTCACGCGCGAGGCGATCGCAGGCCAGTTGAACGCCTGCACGAGCGGCTTCGGGAGCGCGAGCCCGGACGTCTCGATCAGGATGTGCTCGGGCGGATCGGAAAGCGCCAGCAGTCGTTCCAGAGCAGGCACGAAATCGTCGGCCACGGTGCAGCAGATGCAGCCGTTCGAAAGCTCCACGATGCGATCCTCGCTGCAGCTTTCCACGCCACAGCCCTTGAGGATCTCTCCGTCGATGCCGACATCGCCGAACTCGTTGACGATGACAGCCAGTCGCCGGCCCTGGGCGTTCTGGAGGATATTGCGAACGAGCGTCGTCTTCCCGGCTCCGAGAAAGCCGGTCACGATGCTGCACGGAACTTTGGCGAGCGCTGTCATTCTCTGTCTTGCTCCGGCATGGAAAAACCCAACGGGGGAACGCGTGCGATCACGCCCTTGCGGAACGCTTCGGGGCGCTCCTTCCAGGGCACGATTCCATTCTCTGTTTTCTGAAACGCGGTAGCGGCCGCGATGATCTGATCGGCATGCCGCTCGGCATCGAGATCGCCGACGAGGTAGGTCCACCTGTCCGGCCCCACCATGGCGACGGTGCTGGGCCGGTTGCACACGGCAAGGCACTCGACAGGCGTGACCTTGATATGGCTCGCGTCCGTCTGCGCGAGCTTCTCATGCAGCACATCTGCCAGCGCACGCCCCGGCAGATGAAAACCCTCGCCTTCAGGATTGGCTCGCCGGCATGAAACGCAAACGAATATGGTTACGTCGGAATGGGTCATAAGATGCCGGACCTCAGAGCGCGCTAAGCGCGCCCCGTGCTATCCGTCCACTGCCAGAACCAGCCAACGGCGAGCCCCGTCGCAGCCCACAGCACCGCGTGAACCGCGAGCGATGTCGCCGCAAAACGGGCCGCAAGCTCGGCCGGCACGCGGCTCACCTCGCCCCCATGAAGGTGGGGAGCGCCGATCACATGCGGGGCGACCAGCAGAGCGACACCCAGGATCTGGAGCGCGAGACTGCGCGACCTCAGGATGAGCCAGAGGGCACCTCCCGTTGCCACCGCCGTCGCGACCCACCAGACCTGCCGGTCGATAAGATCCGCGGCTGGCATTCCAGGAAGCTCGGGCGCAAGCCCCAGCGCAGGTGCGAGGCCAGTCACGACAAAGCCGGCGGCACCCCACATCAGCGCCCGTTGCGGATCGATGCGATCACCCGAGGCGAGCAGCCCGGCAAGCAGCAGGAATGCGAAGCCGATCGCAGTCGCAATCGTCACCGTGCTCGTATAGAGCGTGCGCTCGATGCCGTCGGCGGGGGCCCATCCTTCTTCGCCCCCGGCCGCAGCATCGTGGTCGGCATGGGCGAGGATGAGACGCGCGTCGTCGCCCCGGAACACGGCAGGGCTGATCAGGGAGGGAGCCTCCGCAGCCTGGCTCTCAAAAACCTCGGCCGCGAGAATCAAGGGCGTGGTCGTGAAGTGCTGGATGACCGCTACGAGCACGCCAGCAAGAAAACCAGCCACAAGGCTGGTTGAAAGAACACGAATTATCATGGCGTTCCTCGATCAGTGACAAGGAAAGCTGAGCGCGTGGCGCGTATCGTGTCCGGCGTTGTGAATGGTGGAGGAATGCGAGAAACCGGCCGTGAAGACGAGACCGGCGCCCAGCACGAGCGCAAGCGCCGCGGCCTTCAGGCTTTCGCTTCTCGTGCCTTCCGCAGGTACGGTCGTAGAGGTGTAGGATTGCGTGTTCATCTCAATTCTCCCAGGCCGCCCCTCCGCGGCCACACGAGCTTATAGTTTCGACGGCCGGTCTCCTGGCTCTCGGTTCTCCGCGCTCAAGCGCCTTCCCGGTTTCCCAGTGGCATTCAGGCCGAGCACTCACCGATAACAGTTGCGGGGGCAGCTGCGGATTGGCCATGACGAGGCGACACCGCATTCCCGTTCAATCCTCTTGCGAGGAACCGTCACCAGTTTGATAAGGGCTGTTTCGGCATTGCGTCAATCGAAATCCGGCTCCGCGAAGGCCGGCAGTACAGGCGCGAACGGCCTCGTCCCCCCGCTTGAAAAGGAGCATCGCCCCATGCAGAACGGCACCAGCGAAGAGGCCCGCCACAAAGAGAAAATGGCGAACAGGAAAGCCGTGCAAGACGCGGAAGTTTCTTCCAAAAACATGGAGAAGGGACTGCTGATCGTCCACACCGGCAAGGGCAAAGGTAAATCCACGGCCGCTTGGGGGCTTCTCTTGCGTGCGCTCGGCAGGGGGCTGCGCGTTGGTGTCGTGCAATTCGGAAAGGGCGCCTGGGAAACCGGCGAGCGCAAAGCTGTCGAGAAGTTCGGGGATCAGGTTGTCTGGCACACATTGGGCGAAGGCTTTACCTGGGAAACGCAGGATCGCGCCCGCGACGTCGCCGCCGCCGAGCGGGCCTGGGCAGTGGCCATGGAGTTGATGGCGGACCCGTCCTTCGGACTCATCATCCTCGACGAGCTGAACATCGCGCTGCGCTACGACCACCTCGACCTCGCAATGGTCGTCGCAGCCCTCAAGGAAAAGCGCCCCAATCTGCATGTGGTCGTGACCGGACGCAACGCCAAGGCCGAGATGATCGAGGCCGCCGATCTCGTCACCGAGATGACCCTCGTGAAGCATCACTTCGCTGCCGGCGTCAAAGCCCAGGAAGGCATCGAGTTCTGACGCCCATGAAAGCGATCATGTTCCAGGGCACGGGCTCGGACGTCGGCAAGTCGTTGCTGGTTGCCGGGCTCGCCCGCGCGTTCGCCAACCGGGGCCTGCGCGTGCGCCCGTTCAAGCCGCAGAACATGTCGAACAACGCGGCCGTGACGTCCGACGGCGGCGAGATCGGCCGCGCCCAAGCCCTCCAGGCGCGCGCGGCCCGCATCGCCCCCACCATCCACATGAACCCGGTGCTCCTGAAGCCGCAGAGCGAGATCGGCGCTCAGGTAGTCGTGCAAGGCCGCGTGATCGGCAACGCTCCTGCGCGCGGCTATCACGACATGAAGCCCCGCCTGATGGCCGCCGTGCTCGACAGCTTCGAGCGGCTCTCCCAGGAGGCCGACATCGTTCTGGTGGAAGGCGCGGGCTCCGCCTCCGAGATCAACCTTCGCAAGGGCGACATCGCCAACATGGGCTTCGCACGCGCTGCGGATGTGCCGGTCGTGCTGATCGGCGATATCGAGCGCGGCGGCATCTTCGCAAGCCTTGCAGGCACGCGTGCGGTGATCACGCCCGAAGATGCAGCCATGGTCGAAGGCTTCATCGTCAACAAGTTCCGCGGCGATCCGGCGCTCTTTGCAACCGGGCTCGATCTCATTGCCCAGCAGACCGGGTGGAGCGCGCTCGGCCTCGTGCCCTATTTCACCGAAGCGGCTAACCTGCCCGCCGAGGACTCCCAATCGCTCGTAACGGGCCGCACGGCGAGCGGCGACGCGAGCCGCCCGCTCGTCGTGGTGCTCGCCTATCCGCGCCTGTCCAACTTCGACGATTTCGATCCCTTGCGCCTCGAGCCCGGCATCGACTTCGCCTTCCTTCGGCCGGGAGAGCCGATCCCGGGCACGGCTGCCCTCGTCATTCTGCCGGGTTCGAAATCCACCATCGCAGACCTCGCAGCGCTAAGGGAAACCGGCTGGGACATCGACCTCGCGGCACACGTGCGCCGCGGCGGCCACGTGCTCGGGATCTGCGGGGGATATCAAATGCTCGGCCGCGAGATCGCCGATCCCGGCGGCATCGAAGGCCCGGCGGGATCAACGCGCGGCTTGGGCCTGCTCGATGTCGAAACGATGCTGGCGGGAGACAAAATGCTGGTCGAGGTAGCGGGTACGGCGACCGGCGGCATACCGATAAAAGGCTACGAGATGCACGTCGGCCGGACCAATGGTCCGGGCTGCGCAAACCCCATGCTGCAGTTCTCCGATGGCAGACGCGACGGAGCCGTGAGCCCGTCCGGTCGCATCTCGGGGTGCTACGTGCACGGCCTCTTCGCGAGCGACGCGTATCGCTCGGCACTTCTCGATGGGCTTGGCGCGACGTCCGGCGTCCATGACTACGAGGCGGGCGTCGATGCCACGCTCGACGCGCTCGCCGCACATCTGGAAGCGCACCTCGATTGCGACCGCATCCTTGAAATCGCTCGCACACCGACGCTCGCAAGCTCGGTATAAGAGAGCGCACAACTCGCTGTCAGGGCACGTGTATCTCTGTGGCGAATTTGTACTCTCGCCCTCAGCGCCCGCCCCTCCGTGTGCATTTCTAAATTGACTCCCTGCCGCACGTTCTGAGCACATACGCCCCGTGACGGTTCCGCGGGATACGAAAGTCTCCCCGGATAATAGGGAACGCGGTGAGACCATGTGTCGACCCCGCGGCTGCGCCCGCAACTGTGAGCGGCAAGCATCTTTCGCAATGCCACTGGCGATCGACCTGATCGCTGGGAAGGCCGGGAGAAGCGCCAGAGCCGTGAGCCAGGAGACCTGCCGCCACATGTCGCCCACCTGCTGTGCGGGACGCGCAGAAGGACGGTTCACCGTAGTGGCGGCTGATGCGCAACCGAACGGAAGCAGCGTCAGGACATCACGGATGGGCAACCGGCGAGGGGTCTCGCTTGTCTCCCGAACTCCGGCATACCTGTCCTCGGGCGGCTTCTCGTTCCATCGTCTCTGACGGGGAACTCGCCATGGCTACACTTGATCCACACGCTCCATCGCCCGCTTTCGTTACGCTGGCGGACTTGCGCACACTCCTCGAGGCAGAGCTTCGAAGCTGGACTTGCGGCTGGAGCGTCGGCTCCTTCGGCGCCATCGGCGAGTATCACCAGGACGAGGGCGAGAGGTTGATCGTCGACGATCCGGCCAATCTCACCCGCGCCACCAGCCGCGGCGCCATCCGCATTGCGCTGAAGGAGAACGTAGAGCCCGTCGCTTACGAGTTGTTGAGCCCTCGTCCCCATCGCTGGAGCCAGGGCATCGCGCTTTGCCTGCCCGACGCGGAAGCCGCAGCCGCTCAGCGCGAGGCCTTGACCGAGCTCGGCATCGATCGCGACGCCATCCGCCCCGAGGATCGAGGTTCCATTCTGTTCGATGTGGGCCTTGCCCAGCCGCAAATCGACTTCTGCGTGCGCACCAGCGATCCGGATCTCTTGCGCGTGCTCAGGAGCTGCTGCGGTAAACCGACCTTCGCCACCGAGGCCGGCATGGCCATCCTCTCGCAGCATCCGCACCGGGTCGTGATATCGCATCTCGGCCGCGCCGAGGTTTATCAGAAGATCGGCGGGCCGGACACGGGCGGCGTCTCGCCGCCAGGTCCTCACACCCACGTGCTGCCCAAACTACTATCCGCGCGCAGAACGCATTCGGCGAACACGCCAATCCCCGACGGCCTGACGCCGTGCGCGTTCCTCTATCCCGGCAACCCCGTCATCGGCGCACTGGGCGAGGACACTCCCTACGACGATGGATTGTTCGTAAAATTCCAGAACTATCTCGCAGCTTTCGGACCGCCTGCCTACACCGCGACGAAGCAGCATGTGTGGCGCGCCATCGAGAACCGGGAAGATCCGGCAAACTTCGACGAGCCACAAACCCGCCTCGAAAGAGCCGCGCTGCGAAATGCCATCCGCCAACTGATCCGGCGCAGCGAAGCATCGGCTGATCAAGCTTTGCAGCAGAGTATAGAAGCTTGGCGCGCTGAGTTCGACAGGGCCTCCGAGAGCGACGACGAGTAACCTGCGCAACGCTCCACATCAGGAGTGTGGCAGATGTGTCTCGCATGGAGGTGCTGTTGGAAGAGTTCGAGGTTTGCACATTGACTCTGCCCCTCCCTTGAGGCGCTCTAAGAAACGTGACGGTGTCACCATCTGCGCAAGCAGGCGGCGACTAAGAGGGAACACGGTGTGACGCGAGCGCTGAAAAGCGCAGCACGTCGAAGCCGAGGCTGCTCCCGCAACTGTAAACGGCGAGTCTCTACCAACGACGCCACTGGCGGCCCCCAATTGGGCAACCGGGAAGGCAGGTAAAGAGACGCTTGAGCCGTGAGCCAGGAGACCTGCCGGCACGAGTCGCCCATCCTACGTGCGGGACGCGCGTTGGAACGGTTACCCGTAGTGGCGGCTGATGTGCAACCGAATGGGAGCAACGTCAGGCATGCCCAGGGTCTCGATACCCACCTGATTTGAGAACCAAGAACGCTCGCGTATGGCGGGCAATGCATCGTGCCGCGATACTTGCGGCGCCTTCGCATTGTGTGCCGCCGTTGCGAGCCGTCGGGCCGACCTGCCGGAGTTCCCGTCCATCACTCGTGACGGGGGAATTTGTGACGTATCGTAATATCGCCGCGACATCGGCGCCAAAAGGTGTCTTGAAAGCGCTTCTGCTCTCGACCAGCGCCACGCTTGTGACGCTCGCGACGCCCGCCGTAGCCCAGGAAGCGGAGGAGCTTCCGCCGCTGGTCGTCGAAGGCGCGACCGTCGAGAAGCCCAAAACAAAGGTGAGCAAGACCACTGGCTCGCCGTCATCCTACGCCATCCCTGGCCCCGCGGATTCCGCTGATGCGGCCGCGCTTACATCGAACGGCGGCGACGGCCAGACCGTGACCGGCGTCCCCGCCAATCAGATCGGCTCAGCCGTCACAGTCGTGACCGGCGCCCAGCTCAAGGCGCAGCAGATCCGCCATGCCGCCGACGCGCTTCGCAGCCTGCCGGGCGTCTCGGTCAGCCAATCGGGAAGTGCAGGCGGCATCACGCAAATCCGTATCCGCGGCGCCGAAGGCAATCACACCCTCGTGCTCATCGACGGCATCGACGCCTCCGCGGCCACCGGCAACGAATTCGACTGGTCGAACCTCATGGCCGACGACATCGAGCGCATTGAGGTCATTCGCGGCGGACAGAGCGGTATCTACGGCTCGAAGGCGATCGGTGGCGTCGTCAACGTCATCACGAAGGGCGGCAAGGGCCCGATCACCTTGGCTGCGAAGACCGAGTTCGGCAGCTATGGCACGCGAGATGTGTCCGCCCGCGCTTCCGGCGGCACCGACCAGTTCTGGCTGGCGATCAGCGCCGGTTACCGCGAGCAGGACGGCTTCAACTGGGACATCTGGGGCACGGAAGACGATCCCTGGAACAACTCCAGCATCAACGTCAAAGGCGGTGTGACCCTGATGCAGGGCATGACGCTCGATTTCTTCGTGCGCAACTCGCACAAGCTCGTCAACTCCGACCCCGATCTTTACATGCCGCGCCCCCAAACCCCTTACAACAGCGTGGGCGATGCGCCGGACTATTCCAAGACGGATCTCTTTCTCGGCGGCGTGAACCTGCGGTGGGACATGCTGGGAGGCGCGCTCACGCACGTGGTCAAAGCCAACCGGACCGACACGGACTCCTGGTACTTCGCATCGGGCCCCTGGGGCGGCGTCTCAACGAACGACTCCATCGCCGAAACCTACTCCTACCTCGCCACCTATCGCTTCTCGACACCTGAGCTTCTGCAATCGAAGCACAGCATCAGCGGCTTCATCGAGAAGAAGGACGAGGAGTTCACCCCGGGATACAGCTACACCGACGCGCTCACCCGCGAGCGCGGTCACGTGGCGACGGTCGGCGAATACCGCACGGGCTTCTACGACCGCTTGTTCGTGGGCGGCACGATCCGTCGTGACAACAACGATACGTTCGCCGATTTCACGACCTGGAACGTCAACGCGTCGCTGAATTTGCCTGAGATCGGCCTGAGGCCGCACACCAGCACCGGCACCAGCGTTGCCCTGCCCGGCATGTTCGAGCAGTTCGGCACCGTTCTCGGTAACTTCATCGGAAACCCGAACCTGGTTCCCGAGGAATCCTACAGCTGGGACGCCGGTGTGGAGTTCAGCTTCCTCAAGGGCCGCGCTATCCTGGACGTGACCTACTTCGAAGCCGACCTCAAGAACGAGATCACCAGCTCCGGTAACTCCATGTACAATCAGCTCGGTGTGAGCGAGCGCAAGGGTGTGGAGATTTCAGGCCGTCTCGCCGTGATGCAGGGCCTGACAATCGGCGCCAGCTACACCTACCTCGACGCTTCCAACCCCGACGGCTCCATCGAGATCCGCCGCCCCGAGCACGCGGGGCGTGGCGACGTGAACTACAGCTTCGATGGTGGCCGCGGAAATCTCAACCTTGCGGCGATCTACAACGGCCAGACGGAAGACACCGACTTCGTGAGCTTCCAGAACGTCGTGCTGGACGACTATTGGCTCGTGAACATCGCGGGATCCTACGAGGTCACGCCGCAGTTCGAGATCTTCGGACGTGTCGATAACCTGCTGGATGAGCAGTATCAGGAGATCCTGGGCTACAATACGCTTGGCCTGGCAGCCTACGGCGGCGTGCGGATCAAGCTCGAGGATCCCTCTACAGCCCACTGGGCCAAGTATCGCTAAGAGAAGAACTCGGAAAGCGATGGAGTGCCCCCACGCTCCCGTCACTTCGTCGCGCGCCCGCAGCCAAACCACACCGGCTGCGGGCATTTCGTTTGCAACCGTCAAAGACCTTTGTGACGGGTCTCGCCCTTGAACTCGGTCTCGTCGGTGTCGATGGCGACGACGTCGAGCTCGTTGTTCTTTGTGTTGGCGTAGGTGAAGCGATAGTGCGGATCGGATGAGATCGAGATGCTGGTCTCAACCCGGAAAACGAGATCCTCGCCCCGATTGACCGTCATCGTCTTCACGAACCGCGCAGGTGTATAGGCGCGCGTTACCGGGTCCATCTGAAGCCCGTTGATGTTCGGGTGACGGATCATGATTTGCGCTTCCCGAAGCGGCGTCGTCTCGAGCGCAGGATCGAAGCTCTTCACGACGATCTTCCCGAGATCCGAACTCGCGCCGTCGATATCCTTGGGTGCGGGCGCCGAGCATCCGCCGGACGCCTTTACGAAAGTCTTTGCCATGTGCAGCGTGCCATCGCTGGTCTCCACGATGGCGCGCACATACGAGTAGGTATCGATGCGTACGCGCGTGGTCATGCGCCGCTCTCCGCCGCCATCCCCGGCGGCAGGACCGAACGTGAACGCGGCTGCCACGGGCGCCGGGTTTTGGTCGATGATCAGCGTGAGCGACTTCAGCGCGCCCTTGACGCTGGGCGGCACGCGCATGGTGATCGGAACGATCGCTGCGTCCTCCGCCCGCTCCGGCGCGTCGATCACAATGAGGCCGTCGCCCTCGACGATCGCTCTTTCACCGAAGACTTCCTTGCGCAGCGACGGCCAAAGGTCTTCATCGCCGGCAACGGCAGGCAAAGACATTCCCGCCACACCAAGCGCGAGAGCAACCGCGATCGCTGTGCGGCGCCCTACGTCGCTGACAAGTCCTCCGACCTTGAAAATCCTGCTCACCGGCTATCCTCCTCGATTGATCTTGTTGCTCTTGTCTCGGTCAGTCCCATTCCAGCTCCGCGAACGCCGTGGTCACGTTTCGCACGTGGAAGGTGTCGAACAGTTTCCAATCCGCCCGTTCCGAAAGCGCGGCGGTTTTGGCGGCCTCGCTCATCGTCTTGTTGTCAGCGATCAGCTTGCGGACATCGCTGGCCACCGTGGACAGGTATTTCCGCTCGGCATCGAGCGCGCCGGGGAACTCCATGGCTGGAGGTCCGTGCCCCGGCACCACGCGCGCCGCTTTCCGCGTCGCAAGCTCGTCCAGCAGCGAAAGCCAGCCCTTGATGGAGCCGTCGATCGTCGGAATATGGACGGAGAACAGCAGGTCGCCGAGAAACAGCGTGTCGGTCGCCGTATCCGTGATTATGAGATCGTTATCGGTATGCGCCGTCTTCTGGGGCTCGCAGACGAGGCTACGCCCGCCCAGATCGAGCGACAGCTTGTCCTCCACCAGCACGGTGGGCAGCACGATCTCCGAGCCTTCGAACGCCTCGTCGCCGAGCATCAGCTTGTTGGACTGGAGATAGCTATCGGCCCGCATGGCGAGCGCGCGTTGTAGCTTGTGATGACCGACATAGTCCGGCCTGTCCGCCTTGAAGGCCGCATTGCCCAGCACATGATCTGGATGCATGTGCGTGTTGATGACGTACTTGATTGGCCGGTCCGTCACGCCTCGGATCGCTGCGTGCAGCTCCCGGCCCACTTTGAAGCTGCCCGACGTGTCGATGACCGCCACAGCGTCCTTGCCGACGATGAAGCTCGCGTTCGCGATATCACCCCTGTTTTGCGGAGACTGCTCCTCGTAGAGCCCCTGATGAACGAAGACCCCCGGCGCCACCTCGCTTACCGAAAGTGCGGACGGCGCACCCGCTCGCGCAGGCACATATCGCAGTACTGGCGCAGCCAATGCGAACGTTGCGGCAAGAAAGGTCCGGCGCGAAAGGGAATGTGCCGCCTCGATCTCCCGCGAAAGCAACTCCGCGTCGGGCGCGAGGGCTTTTCGCCTTCCCGCACCTTTTCCTTCAAGACGCGAACGATCCGCCAGTTTTTCCATCGGTCCGACTTCCTTCCAGTCGGTAGTCTATCGATCCAAAAAATTACGTCGCAAGGCTGTCCACGACCTCCTTGAGGGCGGGACGAATGGTGCTGGGATCTTTCAAGGCCCACGCGACGAGGCTCGCCCCTTGAAGCGTGCTCAGCACGAGAAGCGCCGCCCGCTCGGGCTTGAGATCGGCGCGAACATCGCCGCTCGACACACCGGAGCGAAGCGTCTGCTCCAGCCACTCGAGATGAATACGAAAGAAATGCTCGACGCGCCCTTGCATCGAAGGCGGCAGATAGGCCGCATCTGCAGCCAATGCGCCGCAAAGGGGCATCTGCCGATCGCGTAATCCCTGAACGAAGAAATCGCCGTAAGCCAGAAGCTTGCCCTTGGTGTCGAGCCGGCGCTCCGAAAGCTTGGCGAGCTCAGCCTGGAAGCGCTCGAGATAAGAGTCGATCAGCGCGTTCCCCAAGCTCTCCTTGGTGGGAAAGTGATGGTGGATGCTGGCCTTGCGTATCCCGACGCGCTCCGAAAGGTCGGCATAGCTGAAAGCAGCATACCCGACGGTACGCACGAGGCTCTCCGCCTCCGCGAGCAAAGCTGTCTTGGTATCCATGGTCGTCATTTGCCACTTTTTACCTACCAACTGGTAGGTTGTCAATCGAGCGCGCCGGCTGCCCGCTCCCGAAGCGCCGGATGATATTGCGAGCACCCGCCGTTAACCATCACTCTATCCGCCCACGGAAGTGAAGGGGGTTTCCGCGCTAGAATCCAGAAAATTGTTCGCTTTCACCATGTGCTCGGGCTCGTCTGACGGATGGTGGCAAAGAAGCTAAGATGCGCCCAAACGGGAAACAGAGGGATGCGGACCAAGGCACTGAAAACAGTGACCTTTCTTGACGCGTGCCGCCTCCCGTCAATTCCAGGGCGGTCTCCGAACCTACGTCGTATTTCTATAGGGCTGACATGACGCAAGCCGCAGCAAAGAAGATTGCGTGTGTGGTGATGGGCGATGAATCGCTCCTCGTCCAATGCGGAGAGGCGCTGCGAGAGCGGCAGCACAAGATCGAAGCGGTCGTTACGGCCAACGATCAGGTCGCGTCCTGGGCCAAAGGGCACGGCATCCCGACCCTGGCGCCCGGCGCCAGCCTCGAGCAGGATCTCGCGCCCTACACCTACGACTGGTTCTTCAGCATCGCCAATCTCCGGCTCATCCCCAAGGGTGTCTGGCAGCGCGCGCGTGAAGGCTCGGCGAACTTCCATGATGGCCCTCTGCCTCGCTACGCAGGCCTCAACACGCCGGTCTGGGCCATCCTGGCCGGAGAGACCGGCTACGGCGTCACCTGGCACGCACTGTCGGAGGGGATCGACGAGGGCGCGATCTACGCCGAGCGCGCCTTCGAGATCAGCGACGATGACACAGCGCTCACGCTGAATACGAAGTGCTTCGAAGCTGGCATTGCCTCGTTCTCCGAGCTGATCGAGAAGATCGAGAGCGGAAGCCTCGAAGGCCGCCCGCAATCCTTCGGCGAGCGCCTCTACTTCGGGAAGACAAAACGCCCCGAAGCCGCCGCCACCCTAGACTTCCGCCAGTCGGTCAGCCAGATCGGACGTCTTCAGCGCGCGCTCTCCTTCGGCCAGCGCTACGCAAACCCGCTCTGCCTGCCCAAGATCAGAACCGCATCCGGCGCCTACGCCGTGACCGATCTCGAAATCGACACGACGAGCGTCGCGGCGCGCCCTGGAACGGTGATCGATGTCGACAAGAGCGGCGCCACCCTCGCCGCAGCCGACGGCAGCGTGCGTATCAAGGCACTCCGCGACAGCGCGGGCGAGGCTGTCGATCCCAGCGCGGTTCTCGCCAAGGGCGAGGTGATCCGCCCGCTCGACGCAGACGAAAGCATCCGGCTCACGGAGCTGACGCACGAGCTGGCGAAGAACGAGAGCTATTTCCGCGATCGCCTCACGGAGGCACGCGATCCCGATCTCAACGGCGTGCTGCCGAAAGACGACGGCGCGATCCCCGCGTATGAGACCATCCAGCTTCCCCTGCCCGAGACCTGGGAGGCGGAGCGGACTGTCTCGGCGCTTGCCGCATTTTTTGCGCGCACGGGCAACCAGTCCCGCTTCCGGATCGCCCTCGTCGGCGACCGCCTCGCCGCGGACAGCGCTACGTTCGCGGGCTATATCGCACCGGCCGTCCCTCTGACTCTCGAGGTCGCATCGGACACGACGACAGCTTCTCTCTCCACCTCCGTCGCAAAGGAGCTGGCCGAAGCCCGCCGCCGCCGCGGCTATGCCGGAGATCTCGTTAACTGCAATCCAAAGCTTTCTCCCGGCCGCGCCACGGTCGCAATTCGACTGACGGGCGGATCCACCAGCTCGGAGCCTCTCCCGGGAAGCATCCTCACTTTCGTCATTCCGCCCAGCGCACACGCCATTGACGTTCTCGCTGACACGGCTCGTCTGCCGCGCACCGCTCTCGATGCGATCTCACGTCAGATCCAGGCGGTTTTCTCGGCGTTAGCGAGCAAGAGCGCACCCGAAAAGGTCGCGGATCTTCCGCTCATGTCGGACGCGGAAGTCGAAACCCTGCTCGTCGGCCGCAACCAGACGGGCCGCCCCTACGACCGCACCGCACTCGTGCATCGCCTGATCGAACAGCAAGCAGCGCGCACGCCCGACGCGACAGCCCTCATCTGCGAGGATGAGAAACTGACCTACCGCGATCTCGATGCACGAGCCAACCGCGTTGCAGAGACGCTCGTTTCCCTCGGCGTGAAGCCGGATACGCTCGTCGGCCTCTACGTACACCGGTCGTGCGACCTCGTCGTCGGCGCGCTCGCGATCCTCAAGGCGGGCGGCGCGTACGTTCCGCTCGATCCCACCTATCCGAAGGACCGCATCGCCCTCATGATCGAGGACAGCGGCCTCTCCATCATCCTCACGGAGAAGGGCCTCCAGCCGCCGGTTGGCACCAGCGCCGTCCATGTGCTGTCGGTCGAGGAGGCAGCTTCCAAGGCGAGCGCCGCCGCATCGGCCCCGCAGACCGAAACAACCTCCGCGAACCTCGCCTATGTGATCTACACCTCTGGATCGACCGGGCGTCCCAAGGGCGTGATGGTCGAGCACAGGAACGTCGTGAACTTCTTCGCCGGAATGGACGATCGCATTCCGCGCGCGGCAGACACGCAGCCCGTTTGGCTTGCCGTGACCAGCCTCTCGTTCGACATCTCGGTGCTCGAGCTGTTCTGGACGCTGGCCAACGGCTTTGCCGTTGTCGTCCACACGAGCCAGCAACGCGCCTCCACCACCGCGAAACGCCGGCAAGGCGCCAATGCGCCCATGGACTTCAGCCTCTACTTCTGGGGCAATGACGATGGAGCCGGCCCGCGGAAATATCAGCTCCTGCTCGAGGGCGCGCGCTATGCCGACACACGCGGCTTCCGCGCCGTGTGGACACCGGAGCGGCACTTCCACGCCTTCGGCGGCCCCTACCCCAACCCGTCAGTAACCGGTGCGGCCGTCGCGGCCGTCACCCGCAACCTCGACATCCGCGCCGGCAGTTGCGTGCTGCCGCTGCATCACCCCGCGCGCGTGGCCGAGGAATGGGCGGTCATCGACAACATCAGCAACGGCCGCGCGGGCATCGCGTTCGCGTCGGGCTGGATGCCCGAAGACTTCCTGCTGCGCCCGGAAAACGCGCCGCCCAACAACAAGAGCGCCATGCTGCGCGACATCGACGCCGTACGACGTCTCTGGCGCGGCGAGGCCGTGCAGTTCGACGCTCCCGGCGGCAAGCAGGTGAACGTGCTCACCCAGCCTCGCCCGGTCAGCAAGGAGCTGCCGATCTGGGTGACGACGGCCGGCAATCCGGACACCTACCGCGAAGCAGCCCGCCTCGGCGCCAATGTGCTGACGCATCTTCTCGGCCAATCCATCGACGAGGTCGCGGACAAGATCCGCATCTACCGTGAAACGCTCGCCGAGACCGGACGCAATCCAGCCGATTACACCGTCACGCTGATGCTGCACACCTTGATCGGGCACGACAGGGAAGAAGTGCGCGCGGCCGCCCGTGAGCCGATGAAGGCTTATCTCAGAAGCGCCGCGGCGCTGATAAAGCAGTATGCCTGGGCCTTCCCCGCCTTCAAGAAGCCCAAGGGCGTCACACAGCCCATGGACATCGATCTCCAGACCCTCGATCCCGAGGAGGTCGATGCCATCATCGAGTTCGCGTTCCTGCGCTACTTCGACGATAGCGGCCTCTTCGGCACCTTCGACGACGCCATGGCGCGCACCGAGCAGCTCAAGGCGATCGGCGTCAACGAGATTGCGTGCCTCATCGACTTCGGCGTCTCGACGGAAGTGGCTCTGCAGGCACTGGAGCCTCTCGCCGAAGTCGTGGGCACTGTTCACGCCCAGGGCAACTCCATCGTCGACATGGGCGAGCACGGCAGCCTCGCCGCCCTCGTGCGCCGCCACGGCGTTACCCATATGCAGTGCACGCCGTCCATGGCCGCCATGATCCTCATGAGCGACGAGGATCGCGCCGCGCTTCAGTCCATCCGCCACCTGTTCATCGGCGGCGAAGCGCTTCAGCCTGCGCTCCTCAACGACCTGAGGAAAACCACCGCCGCCACGGTCGAGAACATGTACGGCCCCACCGAAACCACCATCTGGTCCTCGACGGGACCGGCCACCGCTGCGGGCAGCGGCGCCGTGCCGCTCGGAACGCCCATCGCCAACACGCAGCTCTACATTCTCGACGACGCGCGCCGGCTCGTTCCGCCGGGCGTACCGGGCGAGCTCCACATCGGCGGCGACGGCGTCACCCGCGGCTATCTCGGCCGTGACGACCTCACCCGCGAGCGCTTCCTCGAAAATCCGTTCGTCCCAGGCGAGCGCGTCTATCGCACGGGCGATCTCGTGCGCATCGGCGAGGATGGCGAGATACACTTCCTCGGCCGCGCGGATCATCAGGTCAAGGTGCGCGGCTATCGCATCGAGCTCGGTGAGATCGAAGCGCGTATCGGTCTCCACCCCGCCGTCGCCGAAGCAGTTGTAATGGCGAGAGAGGACGAAGCGAACGACGTGCGCATCGTCGCGTACGTGCGCTACGAGCGCGAGCCCGTGCCGGATGCGGAATTGAAGGCTCACGTGCGTCATGCGCTACCGGACTTCATGGTGCCGGCGCACTTCGTCACCATGCAATCGTTCCCGCTGACCCCTAACGCGAAAGTGGACCGCAAGGCTCTGCCCCGCCCCGAGGAAGCCTGCCGCACGAAAGCTCCCGTCGAGTACATCGCCCCGACGAACGACTTGCAGCTCCGCCTGTCGGATGCCTTCAAGAAGCTGCTCGGCGTGGAACGGGTCGGTGCGTTCGACAACTTCTTCACGCTTGGCGGCCACTCGCTGCTGGCCGTCCAGCTTCACCGCGACCTCAAGGCCAGCATCGCGCCCGAGCTCACCATCACCGACATCTATCGCTTCCCGACAGTGGCCGGTCTTGCGGGACACATCCAGGATCGCGGACAGGCCGGAAAGCACCTGAGCCAGGTTGCTGATCGCGCCGCCGCACGTCGCCAGGCCATGCTGGGACGCCGGGCCGTGCCGGAGCGGACACGCGGCGTATCGTGAGCATCTTCGCGGGCCTCCTCGACCCACGCATCGCGATCGTCGAACGTGCGATCGGGGACGGCCTCGCCGCATCCTTTCCCGAGGAGGAAGCAGCCGTCGCCCGTGCTGTGGCGAAGCGCAGGCGTGAGTTTCTGGCAGGGCGAAATGCAGCCCATGACGCGCTTGCAAAGCTCGGCGCTCCTAGAAAGCCCCTTCTCCCAGGCCCTGATCGAATGCCGCTCTGGCCGGCAGGCTATGTCGGCAGCATCACGCACACGGATTGCCATTGCGCCGTGGCGGTCGGGCGCGCGGACGACGGTGTGCGCGCCATTGGCATCGACCTGGAACCGGCCGAGACGTTGCCTCCAGGCGTCCTGGAAACGATCGGCCGGGCCGAGGAAATTGCGTGGCTGCAATCGGCCGCGCGAAACAAGCGAGATCTCCTCGCCCGCGCCCTCTTCAGCGCCAAGGAATGCACGTTCAAGTGCCAGTTCCCGGTGACGCGGGAAATGCTCGAATTCGAAGACCTCTCAATCGAGATCGATCTCAGCGCGGAGACTTTCAAGGCCACATTCGAGCGCGACGCCGGCGAGTTTCCGCGCGGCCACACCGCCCGCGGCCGCATACGCGTGGCCAACGGCCTGCTCGCGAGCGCCATAGCTCTCTATTGCTGAATCTGTGTTGCTGAAACAGGGGTGAGGCACCGCCGCACGTGAATGCGGCGGTGACGTCTGTTCGCTACTCGGCCGCGATCTGCTGAACCGTCCGGCTCCGGTCGGCCCGCATCAGCTCCTGGCGCAGATGGCTCGCCAGAACGCGCACGTTCGGCTCAAGAACCATGCTGTCGTGATCGCCGGGAACCTCATGGATCGCGAGGTCCGCAACGAAAGGCGACCATCCATTGTCTGCACGCAGCAGGCTGCGCTCGTGATTGAGCTCGCGCCCGCCGGTCACCCGGTAGGCGACCTGCAGCTTCGGACGCATCAACAGAACGGACCCGTCGTAGGCCGCACCTTGATAGCGCGAAAGCGCACGGCGGAAGGCAGCCTCGATCTCCTCGTTGTGGAACTGCTCGGCAGACTTGGGCTGCACGCCGGCACGCGCCTGCGCCTTCCGCTGCTCCCACTCGATGCGGCGACGCACCCAGTTGCTGAAGAAGGAGAGACCTTCCTTCTCGACATCCTGCATCTTCATCATCAAGCGGTCCTGCGCGGAGAGCACGGGGTTCGCCGGATAGGGCGTATCGAGCAGAACGACGATCGCGGCCTCTTCTCCAGCGGCCCGAAGCTGCTGCGCCATCTCGTAGGCCACGAGCCCGCCACCCGAGAACCCGCCGAGCAGATAGGGACCATGCGGCTGCACGGTGCGAACTTCCGCAAGATAGTCTCGCGCCATCTCCTCGAACGTCTCGTGCGGCGCCTGACCGCCGTAGATGCCCCGCGCCTGGAGGCCGTAAACGGGACGGTCTGCCCCGATCTGCACTGCCAGATGCCGCAGGTTGAGAATGTTGCCGAACATGCCCGCGCACAGGAAGAACGGCGTGCGCCGGGGATCCTTGCCGCTGTCCATCCGCACCAGGTGCAGCAGGCGCGGCCGCTCGAGGGCAGTGACAGTCGCTCCTGCATCCGCACCGGCATCGCTCTGAGGCTTCACGCCACTCTGCTCGATGAGGGCTGCGCACTGCGCGATCGTCGGGGCCTCGAACAGCACCGAAATCGGGAACTCGACGGAGAACGCCTTCTTGATCATGCGGAACAGGCGAACCGCGATCAGCGAATGCCCGCCGAGATCGAAGAAGCTGTCGTGAATGCCGATCTTCTTCACGCCGAGGAGCTCGGTCCAGAAGCCCGCGAGCGCCTTCTCGATATCCGTGCCGGGCTCGACGAAATCGACACCAAGATCCGGCCGTTCGAACGTCGTAGAAGATGCCGCCGCCTGAACCTCGGCCCGCGCGGCAGCCCGCTGCAGCGCCGGAAGATCCATCGAGCTCACGATCACCTGCGGCTTACCGGAGCCGACTGCGCGCAAAAGCGCTTCGAACCCTTCACCCGGAAGAATGCCTTGATCGACTTGGGCGGCAAGCCGCGCCAGTGCGGGCGAGAGCTCCGCCGTATCGCTTCCCTTGGAAGCCTCGGCCGTCTTCGCCTCACCTTCGTTCGAGAGCGACGCCGAGAGATCGGTTCCAGCCGCGAGCTTCTTGATCGTGAAGCCTTCGACCTCGATCACCACACGCCCCTCAGCGTCGGCAATCGTGACGTCGAACGTCGCGTAGCCCGGTCCCAGATCCTTCGACGTGTTGAGGCGGGCGTGGCTCCAGATCTTGGCAGGCAGCGCCCCGTTGATACAGAGCTTGCCGTACGTCATCGGCACCCACAGCCCTGCCGCGGGTGAATAGCCCTCGATGAGGTTCATGGCGTAGCCCGTCGCAATGTCGAGCAGAGCGGGATGAACCAGATAGCCGTGATCGAGATCGGTGACGAAATCGTCAGACAGTGCAAGCTGAGCCAGCGCCTCGCCACGCCCGAACGAGGCCGAGCGCAGCACCTGCCAGCGCGCACCGAACCTCAGGTGATCTTCCTGCGCCGAACGATGCGGCTTGTCACCCGCGACAAGCGCTTTCGTCTCGCAGGCAGCCCCGATCCTGGCGGCATCGATAACGCGTCGCTTGGAGGAAGGCGCGATCCTCACGATAGCTTCCGCGTGACGCACGAGCGCTGCTCCGGGCTGCTCGCTGTCGATCGCGATCCGATAGCCGTCTGCCTCCGGCGTGAGCGTGACGCGCGCTGTGCGCGGTTCGTCGTCGGGAACGTGCAAGGGCCTGAGGAACGTCAGATCCTCGATCTCGAACGGCCCTTCGATCCGCTGCTCGGAGAGGGCTTCCGCGATCAGCTCGATGTAGCCTGTGCCCGGCCAGATGGCATGGCCGCTCTTGAGGCGATGCTCGTTCAGCACCCAATGGCGCGTGCTGTCGAGACGCGCCTCGAGCCATTCTTCTTTGTCCGATACGCGCACGCGCCGGTCGAACAAGGGCCCAAGCGCCGCTTCCACAACCGGCGCGGCATCTTGCTGCTCGGCCTGCGCAATGGCGCGCGCCGCCAGACCGACATCCTTCCACACGCCCCAATGCACGGCGATCGTGCGAACGCTGGACCCCACACGGCTTTCCGCAAACGCGTTGAGGAACGCGTTGGCCGCCACATAGTCGACCTGACCGGCCGGAACCGTATCGGTGCTCGTCGACGAGAACAGCACCATCACGTCGAGCGGTTCTTTCTCGAGCACCTCGGCAAGCACCAGCGTGCCGAGGATCTTGGGCGCGAAAACGTCCTCGATGTCGGAGAGAGCCTTGAGGGCGATCAGATCGTCCTTCACGACGCCGGCCGTGTGCAGCACGCCGTTGAGACGGCCAAAACGGGCTTTCGCCGTCTCGACGACGGCGCGCATCGCCTCCGAATTGGTGATGTCGGCCTGCGCCACGACCACCTCGCCGCCCGCAGCTTCGATCCTGCGAACCGCGGCAATGGCACGGCCGATGCGGTCGTTCTCGCCGTAAGCGGCCAGATAGGCATCCCACTCCGCGCTGTCGGGCAACGCGGTACGCGCCACCAGCACGAGCCGAGCCTTGAAACGCCGCGCCAGATCCTCGGCGCAAGCCGTTGCAAGCTCACCGAGGCCGCCCGTGATCAGATAGACGCCGCGCTCGCGGAACACGGCCTCGCCTTCCCCGGCCTTGTCGAGAGAAAGCGGCTCCTGGCTCTGTGTCCAGCGCCGGCCTTTCCGGTAGCAGACGATCTCGTTGCAGGGCTCCGCCAGGATGTCGTCCCAGATGCGATCCGCCGCCGAGACTTCCGCGCCCTGCGCATCCAAAGCGGCGGCAAGGCGTTTCACCAGCAGCGCACGCTGACGCCGCACGAACGTCTCACGTCCGCCGGTGGCGAGCGGAATATCGATCACCCGCACGGACACATTGGGCATCTCGCGGGGAAGCACCTGCGCGGGACCCAGCACCGTCGCCTTGTCGGGATAGGCAAGGCACTCGTTGCCGATGCGCTGCATGCCGTTGGTCAGAACCGTGATGTGGGTCGGAAGCGTATGGCCGGCATCAGACAGCGCCTGCCCCAGGAAGAACAAGCTGTAGAAGCCCCGCTCCTGATTGCGATGGAAGAAGCTCGATCCCGGACGGAAGCTCTCGTCGTGCGTCGCCAGCCAAAGATGCACGATCCGCTGCGGGACGCCGCCCGCGCCCGTGAGATCCTTCACGAGCGCGTCATAGCCGTCGCGACCCTGCTCCGGGCAGAGCACATAGTCGCCCGCTGCCGTAACGCCGAAGGCATCACCCAAGGTGACCGTGCGCACCGTATGGCCGAGTTCACGAAGCCGGGCGACGAGCCCCGCGCCAATACCGCCATCGTCCAGGAACACAAGCCACGACGACGCCTCCTGTTCCGCATCGAGCCGCACATTCGGCGAAGATTGCTTCCAAACCGGTTGCCATCCCCAATTCGCCATGTCGGCGATCTTGGCAGGCGAAGCGTCCTCCTGCGCTGCGCCGCTGGCCGCGATCCGCTCTAGGAAATAGCTCTGATGCTGGAACGCATAGGTCGGGAGATTGACCCGCTGAGGATCCGCCCCTTCCGAAAGTTTCTCGAGCGGCACCGCCACGCCAACCGCCCACGCACGCCCAAGCGCCGTGAGGAAATGCAGATTGTCATCGATCGCCTCCTCCGAATGAGGAAGGCTGTTGATCACCTGATTGGCCGGAATGCCTTGCGCTTTGGCCAGCGAGCCGAGTACACGGCCGGGCCCGACCTCAATGTAAACGCGCGACGGTTGCGCAGCGAGCAGCGCCATGCCGTCGCCGAACCGCACCGTGGAGCGCAGGTGCTTCGTCCAGTAGGCGGGATCGCGGGCTTCAGCCGCCGTCAGCCAGGTACCGGTCAGGTTGGACACGATCGGGATCGTGGGCGCGGACAAAGGCGTCGCGCGCAGAAAATCCTGGAAGCGCTCGAGGATCGGCGCCAGCATCCGCGAATGAGCCGCGATGTCGATCGGAATACGGCTTGCCTCGATTCCTTCAGCGACGAGCACCTGACGGAAAGCATCAAGGGCGTCGTTCGAGCCCGACACGACGCAAAGCTCGGGCGCATTGATGGAGGCAACGTCGAGATCGGCGGGCAGCCGCGCCTTCAGCGCCTCGGCGGGAAGCGCCACGCTCAGCATTCCGCCGGGCGGAACCTCGTCGAACAGTTCGCCGCGCAACCGCACGAGCTTCACCGCTCGCTCGAAGCTCAGCACGCCGGCAACGCACGCCGCCGCGTTCTCGCCCATCGAATGGCCGATGAGCGCTGCGGGCTTCACGCCCCAACTCATCCAGAGGCGCGCCAGCGCAACCTCCACGATGAGAATGGCCGGAAGCTGAAGCGAGGGCCGCAGAAGCCGTTCCACCGCGTCGGCCGCCTCCGCACCCTGCGGAAGCCAGATGTCCCGGATCTCTTGCGCGGCAGGTGCCGGAAGATAGGAGAGCCCTTCGTCGACGACGCGCCGGAACGCGGGTTCGTCACGATAGAGAGCACGCGCCATATGCGGATACTGCGCTCCGCCGCCCGGAAACAGGAACACGGCCTCGGCCGTTCCCTCGACGGGCGTGTGTGTAAACACGCGATGCGTGTCCGGTTGAGCAAGCAGCGCCATCGCATCCGCCCGGTCAGCGACGGCAGCCACCCTGCGATGCTCGAAATGCCGCCGCCCGTTGAGCAGCGTGTGGGCCACGTCCTCCAGCCCGAGATCCGGATTGGCTTCGAGATGCTTCGCGAGCCGCTTACCGGCCTCGTCGAGCGCCTTGCGGCTCTTGGCCGTGAGAACCAGAACCTGCGGGCCTGCATCCGCGCGCGCGGCAGGCACCTTCCGCAGAGGCGCCTCCTCGACGATCACATGCGCGTTCGTCCCGCCGACACCGAGGGAGTTGATGCCCGCGCGGCGCGGGGCGCCAGTGGACGTCCAGGGCGTCAGCCGGTCGTTCACAACAAACGGGCTGGCGGCGAAATTTATGGCCGGATTGGGCTTCTCGAACCCGAGTGTCGGCGGGATTTCCCCGTGCTTCACGGAGAGAACGGCCTTGATGAGACTGACGACACCTGCCGCGGTATCGAGATGCCCGATGTTGGATTTCACCGAGCCGACCCGGCAGAAGCCGGTCTTGTCGGTCGTCTGGCGGAACGCCTGAGTGAGAGCTTCGATCTCGATCGGGTCGCCGAGATACGTCCCCGTGCCGTGGCACTCCACATAACCGATGGAGCTCGCCTCGAGACCCGCCAGCGCCTGCGCTTCGACGATGGCCTCGGCCTGCCCCGTGACGCTTGGGGCGAGATAGCCCGCCTTGCTTGCGCCGTCGTTGTTGATCGCCGTCGCCTTGATCACGGCATGGATGGGATCGCCGTCAGCGAGCGCATCCGCCAGCCGCCGCAGCACGACGACACCCGTGCCGCTTCCGAACACGGTTCCGGAGGCCCGATGGTCGAAGGCCCGGCAATGACCGTCCGTCGAGAGGATCTCGCCATCCTGGAAAAGATAGCCCCGCCCTTGCGGAAGCTCGATAGTGACGCCACCCGCGAGCGCCATCTCGCATTCGCCGCTGAGCAGGCTCTGGCAGGCATAATGCACGGCGACGAGCGATGTCGAGCACGCCGTCTGCACGTTCACGCTCGGCCCATGCAGATCGAAAAGATAGGACGCGCGCGTCGCGAGGAAGTCTTTGTCGTTGCCGGTGTGACGAAGCAGGAACATGCCCGTCTTGTCGACCAGGGCGCGATGGCTGCAGACGTTGAAATAGAAATAGCTGCCCATGCCGCAGCCGGCGAACACCCCGACAGGGCCCGCGATGCGCTCTGGCGTGCGCGTCGAATCCTCCAGCGCTTCCCACGCGCATTCCAGAAACTGGCGATGCTGCGGGTCCATGATCGCCGCTTCCTTCGGGCTGAACCCAAAGAACTCGGCATCGAAGCCTTCGAAACCGCGAAGCTCCGCGGTCCGGGGGACATAATTCTTACGGCGAAGATTGTCCGGGCTCTCGCCAGCCTGCAGCAGTTGCTCCGGCGTTCGGGTCTCGATGGACTCCACACCTTCCCGGAGATTGTGCCAAAACTCCTCGACTGAACGGGCACCGGGTACGCGCAGCGCCATCCCAACGATCGCGATGTCGCTTTGGGACGCCCCGCTCTCACTCTCGGACATACTTGCCTCGTCTCAACTCAATTGGCCGGGCGCCTTGCCGGATACGACCGCACAGAAACGGCAAAGCACCAATTTCGGGCTCGGCTGCAGGAAGCGCGCCAGATTTCACCCGTTCGCATCAGATCAATAAAAGTCGCACAAAAAACGGATTTGGATATTGATGCAAAGCACCTATTCCCTTTTTAAAGCATTCCCGCCCGAGATGATATTAATTGAATACGACAAGCTATCCAAAAAGACAGACTGCAGATCGACGAAGAGCGGCTATGGTTAACAGCGCGAAAGCCATCACGGCGTACACCGCAGATGGAAATCCCGCTTAAGCCACAGTTTTATGACAGAAAAACGAGGTCGGCGTCCGCACAGCGAGGCTCGGCCGTGCCTACCCGCCCGAGGTAAATCCGAGCAATTTTCAGGATAAAAAATTAACCAATCAAATAAACCATATTTTACCTTCGCCGCAAAAGGAGGAACACTGCGCATGCTATAGAGGCGTCGCCAGATCGAAGCGATCAGATAATGCGGACGTTTCCTGCGTGCACAGCGATCCATTTCTAGTTGAAGGTGTAAATGTCGAGACACTCTCCCTGGGAGATGCGTCTTCACGCGTCTGCGAGGAGGTGGGCTCGGGGAAATCCTTCTCGGTCTTCACCCTCAATCTCGACCACATCGTAAAACTGCGCTGCAACAAGGCGTTCCGCGCTGCTTACGACAGGGCACGCATTGTTTTGGCGGACGGGTTTCCCATCGTTCTCGCTGGCCGCCTTCAAGGACGGCACCTGTCCCGCACCACGGGGGCGGACCTGATCGAGCCTCTCTGCGCGGAAGCGAGCCGCCGTGGCCTCCCCGTGCTGCTGTTCGGCTCCACGTTCGACTCTCTTGCCGGATCGGCGCGCCATCTCAAGAAAGACCATCCCGGCCTCACTATCGCCGGTGTGTACTCTCCGCCCCACGGCATCGATGTCCTCTCCGGAGAGGCCAACGAAGGCATCGAGTTCATCAAGAGCTCCGGCGCCAAAATCTGTTTCGTTGCCCTCGGCGCACCGAAGCAGGAGATTTTTGCCGACCGGTGCGCCCAGGAAGTGGAAGGCGTTTCGTTCATATGCATCGGCGCAGGATTGGATTTCCTCGCCGGCCATCAACGCCGCGCCCCGAAGGTGTTCCAAACCCTCGGCTGCGAGTGGCTGTGGCGCATGGCGCTCAATCCGCGCCGCCTCGCACGCCGTTACCTCGAATGCCTGTACGTATTTCCGGGCGTTCTGCTGGGCGGATTGGCCCGCCGCTGAGGTCTGGCTCCCAGCCAACGCAAATCCCACGTCACGTCTAGCTCGAACGAACGGCGCGTCCTCAGTACGCGCCGCGGAACAGCACGAACACGGTGCGCGTGATGATCTCGATATCGAGCCAGATCGACCAGTTGTCGATGTAGTAGAGATCGTGCTGCATGCGGCTGCGGATATCCTCGGTCGTCTTCGTCTCGCCTCGGAACCCGTGCACCTGCGCCCATCCGGTCAAACCGGGACGCACCCGGCGGCGGCGGGAGAAGAGATCGAGCTTCTGCTCGAAGAGCTGATCATGCGCCAGCGCATGGGGGCGCGGCCCCACGATCGACATGTCGCCAGTGAGAACGTTGAGGAGCTGCGGAAGCTCGTCAATGCTCGTACGCCTTAGAATACGGCCCATTCGCGTCACACGGGGATCATCGCGCTCGGCTTGCTTGACCGTCGGGCCATCCTCCGTCACCGCCATGGTGCGGAACTTGAAGATCCGGAAGATGCTGTTGTTCTGGCCATAGCGGCGTTGCCGGAAGAAGACCGGGCCGGGGCTGTCGATCTTGATGGCGAGCGCCACCACCGCGAGCAGCGGGGCGAGCACCATCAGGCCGACCAGCGCAACCGCGTAGTCCAGCATCGACTTCAGGAGCACGTTGCTCTCGGAAAGCGGCACCAGGTTCACGACGTTGGTCCTGAGCGGACCGAAATTCCGCGAGCCGTGGACGACCACCGGATAAGGATCGAGTTCGGTGCACAGCAAAAGCTCGGTGGAATACGACGCCAGCCCGTTCACCGCCGTTTGAATCCGGGCCGTATCCTGGGCCGGCAAGCCGATGAAAACGGTGTCGAACTCGTTGCGCTCGATCGCGTCCTTGAGCTCCGCGAGGCCACCGTCGAGAGGCAGATCCGAGCTGCCGATCGCGGCGGGCTTGGCGAGATACACGCCCTCGACCACCACCGATTGCTCGGAGTTTTCGATCTGATCCTTCATGGCAGTGATGAACTCGAGCGTGCCGAAGATGGCCACCCGCCGACGGAGCTGACCGGTCGCAACCATATGGCGCACGCGCCGCATCGCAGCCACACGCACCGTGACGAGAGCCACGGCGCTGAGCGCGAACCAGGTCAGGAACCAGCCGCGCGAATACCCTTCAGCGCTCTTGAAGATGTAGAGAATGCCCAAGAGGACGAGGAGCGACATCGCGAGCGCCCCCCAGAGCTTCCCGTAGCCGACGACGCGATCGACCAGAACATTGGGCTCGTACAGCCCCGCCTGCTTCATAAAGAGGTAAAGCGTGACAGAGAGCAGAGGCGCGGGCGCGAGATAGGGAAGCAGGCCCTGATCCTGGTCAAGAAACAGATCGATGTAGAGAAACTTGGCAACCGCAGCCGCCAGGATGACCGAGAGCCCTTCGGCAATCGCACAGGCCGTTATGCAGTTCTCGAACTTGGACAGAACTCCAGATCGAGCACTATCCACCCGCGCGAGCTGCCGAGCCCTCGCCGACACGGGCTCAACGTGCACGTTACTCTCAGCCATAACTGTCCCGACCACGCGCGCGCAATTCTAATTCTTTGGCCGTCGCGCTCGAAATTAAGCATGCGCAGACGTGCTCCATCGCCCCGGTCCAGCGCGCCATACCGTAAAATTTCAGGCTTGGATGCGTGGATAATATTTCGTTACATCAACGTTTTGGAAAGGATAAACAAATAAATTGGTTAACGTTGCTGATCCACCGTAAAGGCGGAACGGGCACGCCAACGGGGTCAACTCCATCAGCTGACTGATATTTTCGGAGGCAGAGGGCCGAGTTATAAATCAGTCATCTGACTGACAGGTGTCGAATGAAAGCGCGCTTCCCGGCGACGCTCAGCTCTGTGATGTGAGCAGCCGCGAGAGATACTGTCCGTATGCGCTCTTTCCATGCCGCACCGCAGCGGCTTCGAGTTGCGCCCCGTCGATGAAACGCATCCGCCACGCCACTTCCTCCGGACACGCGATCTTGAAGCCTTGCCGCTTCTCGAGCGTGCGCACGAACTCCGCAGCCTCGATCAGGCTGTCGGGCGTCCCGGTATCGAGCCACGCATAGCCTCGTCCCATCAACTCGACCGAAAGCGTGCCGCTGTCGAGGTAGGCGCGGTTCATGTCCGTGATCTCGAGCTCGCCCCGCGCGGACGGCTTGAGCCCCGCTGCGATGTGAGGCGCCTTCTCGTCGTAGAAATAGAGGCCCGTCACGGCCCAGTTGGATTTGGGCTTCACCGGCTTCTCCTCGATGGAGACCGCCTTCATGCCCTGATCGAACTCGACGACGCCGTAACGCTCGGGATCGGTGACATGGTAGGCGAAAACCGTCGCGCCGCTCTGCCGGCCAACCGCCACCTTCAATAGCTCCGGCAGTCCGTGACCGTAGTAGATGTTGTCGCCCAGGATCAGGCAAGAGCGCTGCCCGGCAACGAAATCCGCGCCGATGATATAGGCCTGCGCAAGTCCTTCGGGATGAGGCTGCTCGGCATAGGTGAGCGAGATTCCCCATTGTGATCCGTCACCGAGCAGACGCTGAAAGTTCGGCAGGTCGTGCGGCGTCGAGATCAAAAGAATGTCCCGGATCCCGGCCAGCATCAGCGTGGTCAGCGGATAGTAGACCATCGGCTTGTCGTACACGGGAAGAAGCTGCTTCGACGTGACGTGCGTCATCGGATGCAGCCGCGTTCCGCTACCGCCCGCCAGAATGATGCCCTTCATGATACCCTCGATGCCATGCCGCGAGATCGTCTTTAGGCGAGCCGCTCGAGCACGCCCGGTAGTGAAGCGCGCCATAGCGGCATGCGATAGCCGTGCAGCGACGCGAGCTTGCCGCTGTCCAGCCGCGAGTTGGCGGGCCGCCGCGCAGGCGTGGGATAGTCGGCGGTCGTGATCTTCTCCACCGTCACAGTCCTGCCCTTGCTCGCCCGCAGCCAACCACAGATCTCGGCCGCAAATTCCGCCCAGGTGGCTTCGCCGCCTGCCCCCATGTGGAACAGCCCACGCAAATCCGCCCGATCAGGTTCGGAGAGCACATTCCGTGCCACGGTCAGAACACCGTCGGCGACGTCGAGCGCGGAGCTCGGCGCGCCCACCTGATCCGAAACGATACGCAGGACGTCCCGCTCCCCCGCCAGCCGAAGGATCGTCTTCGCGAAATTGGCGCCAAACGGGCTGTACACCCACCCGATCCTCAGAACGACAGTGTTGGGCGAAGCAGCGAGCACGGCGTTTTCGCCCGCGAGCTTCGACGCGCCATAGACGCCGAGCGGCGCAGGGATGTCGGTCTCGGTCCAGGGGCTATCCTTTGACCCGTCGAACACATAGTCGGTCGAAATATGGATCAGCGGAACGCCAAGTGAGCTCGCAGCCTCCGCCAGCGCCCGTGGCCCCTCCGCGTTCACAGCGTAGGCGAGATCGGGCTCGCTCTCAGCCTTGTCGACCGCGGTGTACGCCGCGGCGGAGACAATGAGATCCGCCCTCGCAGCGGCCAACAGCGCGCCCACGCGCTCGGGGCTCGCGAGATCGAGCTCCGGCCGGCCGAGGGGCACGATGTCAGCGCCGAACGCAGGCCCGCGTTCCAGAAGCGCCTGAACCACTTGCCCCTTCTTGCCGGTGACGACGATGCGCATGGGAGTTATCCGGCGCCGACAGCAGTGCCGAGCCGCTCGCCGGAATAGACCTTCTCGCGCAGCAGACGCCACCACCAGTCATTATCGAGATACCACAGCACCGTCTTCTCGATGCCGGTGTCGAAGGTTTCCTTAGCGCGCCAGCCAAGCTCGGTTTCCAGCCGTGACGCGTCGATGGCATAGCGGTAGTCGTGCCCGGGGCGGTCCGTCACGAAGCGGATGAGATTGGCATGCGGCTCGCGCGCCGGACGCACCCGATCGAGAATGCCGCAGATCGCCTCCACGACGTCGATGTTCCGCCGCTCGTTGCGCCCGCCCACGTTGTACTTCTCGCCGAGCCGTCCCTTGCCCGCAATCAGGTGCAGGGCGCGGGCGTGATCCTCCACATAGAGCCAATCACGGACGTTCGAGCCGTTTCCATAGACCGGCAACGGCTTGCCATCGAGCGCGTTCAGGATCGTGAGAGGAATGAGCTTCTCGGGAAAATGATACGGCCCGTAATTGTTGGAGCAGTTGGAGATGATCGCGGGGAAGCCATAGGTGCGGTGCCACGACATGACCAGATGATCGGAAGCGGCTTTCGACGCCGAATAAGGCGAGCTCGGATCGTAGGCCGTTTCCTCGGTGAAGAAGCCGTCCGCCTCGAGCGAGCCGTAGACCTCGTCCGTCGAGACATGAAGGAACCGAAAGCTTGCTTTCCGCGCCTCATCGAGTCCGAGCCAGTAGTGGCGCGCTGCCTCGATCAGAGTGTAGGTGCCGACGATATTCGTCTGGATGAAATCCGCCGAGCCGTCGATGGACCGGTCGACGTGGCTTTCCGCCGCCAGATGGTAGATCCGGTCGGGCTGGAAGTCGTTGAGGGCTGCCGCAACGGCCTGCCGGTCGCAAATATCGGCCCGCAGGAAGCGATGGTTCGGAGCGTGCTCCACCGCACGCAAACTGGCCAGGTTGCCCGCATAAGTGAGCTTGTCGAACGTCAGCACTTCCGCGCCGGCCTCGTTGACGAGATAGCGCACCAGCGCCGACCCGATGAACCCGGCTCCTCCCGTCACCACTATACGCATCTGTCTCTCCGGCTTATTCGAAGTCGCGCGCGAGGTCGTGAAATCTCGGCAGCTTGGCATCGCGCGGCGAGACCAACGGCTCAAGCCCCGCCAGCGGCCAGGCGATGTTGAGGTCGGGATCGTCCCACAAAACCCCGCGCTCGTGCTCGGGACTGTAGGTGCTCGTCACCGCGTACCAGACCTCGGTATCCGGAACGAGGGTACAGAAACCGTGCGCAAACCCCGGCGGAATCCAAAGCTGGCTGTCGTCCTCCGAGGAAAGTTTTACCGCCACGTGCTGACCGAAGGTGGGCGAGGAGCGCCGCACGTCGACTGCGACGTCTAGCATCGCACCCTGCGCGCAACGGACAAGCTTTCCTTGAGCGGCCGGCGCGATCTGATAGTGAAGCCCGCGCACCGTGCCCGCAGGACGGGAAAGAGATTGATTGTACTGCACGAACTGCACATCGCCCGCTTGCGACTGAAACAAATCCGCACGAAAAAGCTCGACGAAATGGCCTCTACTGTCGCCATGCCGCTTTGGCGTGATCTTGATCACGTCGGGAATATGGCATCTCTCGAAGATCACCTGATCCGGCATCCTTTGCTCGTCGTATCTGGACCAATGCCTTAATGGTCTCCGCGCTTTCCGTGCAAGAACTGTCCGTTGGTTCGGTTTATGACGCGACCCGCGCGCCATTGTTGATCCAAAATAAGGCGTTCGCCGCTCTTAACTGTATTGGCGGTTTGAGGTGTATGCTGCAATCGCCTGTTGGCATACTTCGGACGGTCCGTGGTGGCGATCCGACCAATGTCGTCGTAAGGACAGGCGAATAGCGGCCTGATGCAAGGCCAAGGCTTTTCGGAACGTTCATGAGCGCCGAACCAATCGACCGTCATGTGTTTCGCGGACTCATGCGAAACGTACCTGGACAGGTGTCCGTCGTGGCCACCGGCGCACCCGGCAACCGCATGGGCCTGACCGCGAGCGCCGTGTGCTCGCTGACGGATTTGCCGCCGACCGTCATCGTCTGCGTCAATCGCACGGCGGGCGCCCACGACCCGATCATTCGGAACGGCTTCTTCAGCATCAACGCGCTTGCCGTTCATCAGGAGAGCGTCGCGCGCGTCTTTTCGGGCGCCACCCGCGCTTATGGAGAAGCCCGCTTCGAGACCGGCAACTGGTCCCCGGGCGTAACCGGAGCGCCCATTCTGGCCGACGCCGTCTGCCGGCTCGAATGCCGCCTGTCCGAATACAGAACCGCCTCGTCCCACACCGTATTCTTTGGGCAGGTGATCGCAGGATCCGCGTCCGCCGAGGCAAGCCCGCTCCTTTACATGCGCGGCTCGTATGTGGGCTTGGAACAGAGCTTGCAGGATGAGCGGGATCAGGCCCGCAACGAGGTATGTGTCTCGGGCGGGCGTATCAAATAGGGACGCCGCCGTGCCGGGTGCGGAGAGTTTGAGAGTTGCGGTGATGGATCGCGAGACCCCGAGCACCGCCTTTACCGAGAACAAGACCAGCACAGCCGAGCCTCATGCCCGGAGCGCGGCAGCCGCCACGCAACCCGGCGCCGAGCCGCTCCGGATTGCCTATCTCGTCAACCAATATCCCAAGGTCAGCCACACCTTCATCCGCCGGGAGATCCTGGCCGTGGAGCGGCAAGGTATCGCCGTGGAGCGCGTCGCCATTCGCGGATGGGATGCCGAGGTCGTGGATGCCGAGGACATCGCCGAGCAGGCACGCACCCGCTACGCCCTGAAAGGGGGAATGCTGCCACTCCTGAAGGCGTCGTGGCGCACCCTGCTCGCCTCGCCCCGCCAGTTCGCGAACGCCTTGCGCGAAGCCCTGCGCATGTCCTGGGGCGGAGAACGTTCCGCGCCCTATCACCTCATCTATCTCGCCGAGGCCTGTCTCATTCTCGAATGGCTGCGCGAAGCGGACGTCAAGCACGTTCACGCTCACTTCGGAACCAACTCGGCAGAGGTCGCGACACTCGTTCATCTGCTCGGCGGCCCGGCGTACAGCTTCACGGTCCACGGCCCGGACGAGTTCGACAAGGCCCATTGTCTCCACCTCGACAAGAAGATCGGCCACGCAAAGTTCGTCGCGGCCGTGAATTCCTATTGCCGCGCGCAACTCTTCCGCCGCGCCAACCTCACCGACTGGGGAAAGATCAAGATAGTCCATTGCGGGCTGGAGCCTGAATTCCGCGCCACAAGTGAAAGCCCGGAGCCGACCAAAGGCCGCCTGGTATGCGTCGGACGGCTCTGCGAGCAGAAGGGACAACTCGTCCTTCTCGACGCCTTCAGCGAGTTGCGCAAGAGGATCGGCGGATCTCATCTCGTTCTGGCTGGCGACGGCGAGATGCGCCCTGAGATCGAAGCCCGCATCGCAACGCTCGGCCTGTCCGGCGCTGTCACCATTACCGGCTGGATCAGCAGCGCCGCCGTGCGCGACGAGATTCTCGCAGCCGAAGCGCTTGTATTGCCGAGCTTCCAGGAGAGCCTGCCGGTCGTCATCATGGAGGCCATGGCGCTCCGCCGCCCTGTGATCACCACGTACGTCGCGGGCATTCCGGAGCTGGTCATCCCCGGGGAAACCGGCTGGCTCGTGCCGGCCGCAGCCATCACGCCCCTGGTGGACGCCATGGAAGCTTGCCTCACCTCCTCTCCCGAAGCCCTGAAGCGCATGGGAGACGCCGGCTACGCACGTGTCGTTGGACGCCATGACATCGACAAGGAAGCCGAAAAGCTCGCCCGGCTCTTCAAAAGCAACGCGATAGGCCGCGAGATCGAAGAATGGCACTCCTAGACGTCGCCACCGCTGGTCTCTTGCTTGTAGGCATCGTGCTGGCCGTCCCGGTAGCCGTGCTTCTGGTCGAGATCGTCTCCGCCCTTGCCTTTTCGAGCCCGCAGAGACGCCGGGGCGACGCCAAACCCCGCTTGGCCGTGCTGGTGCCCGCGCACGACGAAGCGCTCGTCATCACCGAGACCCTTCTCAATATCCGCGATCAGCTTTCCCCCGGCGATCGTCTGCTGGTTGTTGCCGACAACTGCACCGACGCAACCGCCGAGATCGCCGAAAATCTCGGCGCCGAAGTCGTCCGGCGCACGGACACCACATGGCGCGGCAAGAGCTACGCCCTCGATTTCGGCATCCGCCACCTCGCCTCGAACCCTCCCGACGTGGTCATCATCGTGGACGCGGACTGCGCCCTCGACTCCGGCTGCCTCCCGACCATCGGCAAAGAAGCTTACGAGACCGGCCGCCCTGTCCAGGCCCACTACGAGCTGCTTGCGCCCGCCGAAAGCCCGCCGCCGCGCGTCGGCATCGCGGTTTTTGCCGCAAAGGTTAAAAACTATCTTCGCGCCCTCGGATTTTACAATGTTGGCCTGCCCTGCCAGCTCATGGGAACCGGCATGGCATTTCCCTGGGACGCCTTTTCGAAGGTCGACCTTAATTCCGGCGAGCTCGCCGAAGATTTGGTTCTCGGATTAGACCTCGCCCGGGCCGGAATTCCCCCCATGTTTTGTCCAACGGCGCGCGTCACAAGCCGCTTTCCCGTGAGTGAGGAAGGCAGCCAAACGCAGCGCGCTCGCTGGGAAACCGGCCACCTGACAACCATAACCCGCCGCGTTCCGCTCTTACTATCTGAAGCCATAACCTCAAGAAATTGGCCACTTTTCGCCCTGGCGCTCGATGCTGCTGTGCCGCCGCTTGCGTTGCACGCGATGGCCCTCGCCGTCTTCGGCGTCGCCTCACTAATCTGGGCGCTTCTGACGGGGGTCACGTCCCCCCTGATCCTCGCCGCCGCCATCGCCGCCGCTTTCACGATCGCCGTGGCGCTCGCCTGGCAAAGCGTAGGTAGGGATAACATTACATTAATTGAATTGGCCCGCGCACCCGCTTATGCCATTTCAAAATTATCGCTATATGCTCAAATCTTGAAAGGGAAACACATTTCCTGGATCAGGTCGAAAAGGGACTGAGTGTGGAATGACTATTTTCGAACGCATACCGAACCCTCTCGACGCGACCCAGAAGCTAAGTCAGATCCTCGCAAACCCATCCGCCGATGCCGATACGGCTCCCGTCGAGTCGAAACTGGCGCGCCCGGCTGCCGACGAGGGAGATGCCGCGGCACAGGAGGCCGACAGTTGCGACATGTTCTTCGGTGACCCCACCAGCGCCCGCCGCATGGCGAAGATCATCGCGATTGCCAACACGCAGTCGGCGCACATCATCGGCGTCACCGGCGCACGCCCTGGCGTCGGCGTAACGGTCACCAGCCGCCAGCTCGCAGGAGCAATCTCGAACTTCGGAAGAAAGACGCTTCTCGTCGACCTGAGCGGAGTCGATTTTTCGAGCCTCGGCTCCGCTCACGCCCCCGCAGCCCCGATCACGCTTCTGGACTATGCGTCGGAGATCCGGCCGGGCCTCAGCGTCGTCGATGGCACCGCCGTGCCTCTGCTGCACGAGAAGACGCTTTCCGAGCTTCACCATGCGCTCGATACCGCCTCGCGATCTGGCTACACCATCATCGTCGATCTGCCCCCCGTGCTGCAGAAATCCGGCCAGCCGGTTCCTGCTACAGCCATCTCGGGCGCCGCGTGCGATCTCGTCTTTCTCGTCTGCCTGAGCGGCACCATGCAGCGCAAGGATCTGATCTCGTGCGTGCAAACGTGCGCGATCATGGAATTGAAGGTCGGCGGCCTGATCCTGAACGACTGGAAGCTTCCTGGCAGCAGCATCCTGGAAAGTTGACACCCTGACGGCGGCCGAAACCGGCCGCCTGGACGATCTGCAATGGAGTGATGCCGCACATGGGCATTGGATCTGAATTCATCCGGGAGCATCTGGTCTTCGCGCTGGACGTACTGCGCCGGCGCTGGCTCCTTCTCGCTTTGCCGATCTTGCTCGCGGCCCTCCTTTCGGCCTTCGCCGTCAAGTTCGCGCCCACCAAGTACACCGCCAAGTCGCTCATCCTCCTCCAGGCTGCAAACCGCAGCATCGGCGGATCGAACACCATCCAGCGCTCCAGCACCTACGAGCAGGTCCGCGCGATCGAAGCGTGGCTGAAGAGCGACCACGTGCTCGCAGGCATCCTGCCTCAGATCAAGGCCTTCCCTCCCGCGAAGTCGCCGGCCGAGCTGTTCATCCAGACAAGAGCGCTCGGCGCTTCGCTGACCTTCGAGCTCGTGGGCGGCTCCATTCTTGAGGTCGGTCTCGAAGGCCGCAATCCCGTGGGCCTCGGACGGGACCTCGAGGTCATCCTCTCGCGCCTCATGGAAGGCCTCACCGGCCCCGAGCAGAACATCTTCAGCGCGCCCCAATTCGTGCTCATGCGCAGAAGCGAGGACGTGGCCATCGCCGAGACGGCCTTGATGAAGGCCATCAACGAAGGCGGCTTCCAGGCACCGCTCCAGGTGCGCGCTGAGCTTCAGCAGCTGTGGACCATGACCCAGCGCCGCGGCAACGCGAGCTACGACATGTCGTCGAGCGCGGAGCCTCCGCCGGAAACGGCCTCGGACGACGACAAGAGGGCTTTCGCTGCAGCCAACAGGCTCCGCCTTGCCATCAGCGAGAACCCGAAGGTGGTTCAGAACCTCGAACGCCTGTATGGCGTCTATCAGGCCGCCCTCGATCGCTTCCAGGCCCTGCAGAACCAGGCAGGCGGCGCGCGCGGCAACAACTATGTCGGCATCTTCGACTCGCCTGACGATCTGCTCATCATCGGACGCCCGAAGGATCCAATCGTCGGAGAAAGCGTCGCGCGCAAGCTCGCCGTGGCCGGCATCCTGCTGAGCGTGATCGGAGGCTGCGGCCTCGTATTCCTGGTCGAGCTGTTCGCCGGCCTCTTGCGCACGAGACGCGACCACGAGAACGCATCCGGCCTTCAGGTCGTCGGACGGGTCTCGAGAATTCCGCGAAGGAAGCTTGCCCACGGCTGAGCACAGCCCAGAACGGAGGATACGGATCACATGATCGCAAAACGCGTAGTCCGATCCGCTCTGATCGCACTGTCCATGCTCTTCTGCGCCAGCGCCGCAATGGCCCAGGCGCGCGCCAAGTTCGACCCCGATACCGGCCTTTTCAGGGTCGAATACAAAACCTCGACCGTCGTGGATGCCGAGTTCAGTTTCTGGCGCGGTGAGTGGTCCTGGCTCGGCCTTGGCCTGGTGACGAGCGTGGTGGAGCCCCTGCGCCGCTACTCGGTGCGCGGAGACGCAGCCGAGAAAATGACACTCGATGCCGATGTGGAGCTTTCGGAGCCCGGCAAAGCCACTTGGGCTTTGCGGCTTAAGGAGGATCCGGAGCGCGCCACGGACGTCTTCGGCACCATTATCTTCAGGATTTCGAGCGACGCGCTGAAGCGCAAGGGTTTCGATCCCGTGGCGGACGTGCGTCCCGACCGGATGGGATGGTCGCTGCTTCTGGAGCCGGACAAGCCACCCCTGACGATCACGTTCGACAAACCCGTCGAAAGCCTCAGCTTCGAGATGGGAAACCGTAACGAGATCCGCGCCTATCTCCTCCAGAAGAACACCAGGCCCGATTCACTCGATCTCAAGATGACGGTGTCCCTTCCGGGCGAGTTCGTGCCCACTCTCTCCGAGCGCCTGGGCGAGAAGAAGGACACCTGGTGGGCAAGCGACATCCATTGGAACCGCACGCCTGTCGACCTGAGCTTCCTTAACGCCGAAGAGAAGCCCGCCGGAAAGCGGGGCTTCCTGCACGCGGTCGGCGAGGACCTGGTGTTCGAGGATGGAACCAAGGCCCGCTTCTGGGGCACGAACCTGTCGGGCTACGCGCTGTTCCAGGGCACCACGCCCGAGCTCGTGCGCAATCAGGCCAAGCGCATTTCGAAGCTAGGCTTCAATCTGGTCCGCATTCATCACCACGACTCGGCCTGGGTCTCACCCAACATCTTCGGCGCCGAGCCGCCGAACACCCTTTCCCTCAACGCCGCCTCGCTCGAGAAGATCGACTGGTGGATCAAGTGTCTCCGGGACGAAGGCATCTACGTCTGGCTGGACCTCCACGTTGGACGGAAGCTCAAGAAGGCCGACGGCGTCGATGCGTTCCAGGAGATCGCGGACAAGGACGGTGCCACGGCCGAAATGAAGGGCTACATGTATGTCAACGACAGCATCAAGGCCCGCACGAAGGAGTTCGCGGACGCTTACCTCTCGCATGTGAACCCTCACACCGGGCTCGCCTACAAGGATGATCCGGCCGTCGTCACCGTGCTGATCACGAACGAGAACGACCTCACCCAGCACTACGGAAACGGCCTGTTGCCGGACAAGAACGTGCCCTGGCATTCGGAGCGCTATCTCGCACGCGCCGACGCGTTCGCGGCGAAATCCGGGCTCGATAAGAGCAAGGTCTGGCGAAGCTGGGAGTTCGGGGCGTCGAAGATCTTCCTCGCCGACCTAGAGCACGCCTATTTCAGCGACATGACGAGCCACTTGCGTAAGCTCGGCGTCAAGGTGCCGATCGTCGGCACCAACTACTGGGGCGGCATGAATACCTCCGGCCTCACCTCGCTCGCTGAAGGCGACATGGTGGATGCGCACGCTTACGGCGGCACCAACGAAGTCGAGCACAATCCGCGCTTCACGCCGAGCCTGATGAGCTGGATCTCCGGCGGCGCGATCGTCAACAAGCCGTTTTCCGTCAGCGAGTGGAACGTCGAGCCGTTCCCCGTATTCGACCGCTTCCAGGTTCCAGCCCATCTCGCCTCCGTCGCAAGCCTCCAGGGCTGGAACGCATTGCTTCAGTACGCCTATACCCAGGCCCCCATGAACGGCTACGCCTCCGTCGGAAACTGGGAGGGCTACAATGATCCGGCCCTGCTCGCGACCATGCCGGCCGCCGCTCTTCTGTTCCGCGCCAAGCATGTGAGCGAGGCTAAGAGCACATACGAGCTCGACCTGCCTGAAAAGGTGTTTACGGGGACCGAGGTCAACGCACGCACCTCGCGCGCCATCAGAACCCTCACCGAAACCTCAAAGCTGCGCATCAGGGTGCCCCAGATGCCGGCCCTGAGCTGGATCACCGAGCAGCCTGCGGCAAGCAGCGCAAAACAGATTACCGATCCCGATTTCGACGCCATCGGGGAAGGCAAGACCAGCGTTTGTTCCGACACCGGCGAGCTCTGCCGCGACTGGCAGCAAGGCGTCTTCACGGTCAACACTGCGAAATCCCAGATCGCGAGCGGCTGGCTCGGCGGAAAGACAATCGCGCTGCGCGACGTCACCGTAGCTCTGAGCACCGCAAATGCCGCTGTTGCCGTTCAGAGCCTCGACGGCGAGCCTTTGCCCCAGTCGAGCAGGCTCATGGTTTCGATCTCGGCCCGGTCGACACCCGAGGTGCAGGGACGTCTGCCGTATCTCACCGAGCCCGTCGAAGGGGAAGTCAGAATTCGCGCGCGGGCTGGGCTCAATGCCTACAAAGCGGATCGCGAAGGCGTCCTGTCACCCGTGCCGCTCGAAACCACCGCCGAAGGCTACACGCTTCTGCGCCTCACGCCAGACATCCGCTCGCACTGGCTGTTCCTGCAATAGTCGCCAGCTAGCAGTCCGCGTCCCCAAGCACACCCGAACGCGGGTTTTTAGCGACAGTCTCCCACGCAATGCATTGGAGCGTTCGCGCAAGCGGCTCGCCGATCTCGGGCGGCGATGGAAGATCGGCCGGACTTTGCCGATAGAGCGTCGCGAAGTGCACCAGCGCCGAGAAGTAGATGCCAGCAAGGCTCGCGTGAATGTCGTCGAATGGCTTCGAGGGATCTCTGAGCGCGCCGGTGGCGGAGTCGACGACCGGATTGGCCACCATATCGATCAGGCGAAACGGCCTTCCGTCTGGCCATTCAAAACGATCGCCCGGCTTCGGAGCCGCCATACGCGCATCGAGCGCCAGGAGTGCGTCGCCCACCGGAACCGAATAAATGGGATCCTCGATGCCGCAACCGGCATCTGATGTCGAGGTCCAGCCGACCCGATGCAGCCAATGAGGCGCGACGACGGACGGCTTCCGGGCCGCGTCCGCAAGTTCATCCCACAGCACCCGCTCCGCCTTCATCTCGGCGCGCCAATCGAAACCCTCGGGCGCGGGCTTGCCTCCAGCCCGATGCGAGCCCTGGAAGTTCACCCACGTCTGGTAGAGATAGACGCGTGCCTTAGGATTGGCCTTGAGCAGGGTGCAGTAGAAGCTGCGCAGATAATAGGGGCTGAACTCGTACTTGAGCGTTCCCGCAAGCGGAACAGCCTCCGTCGCAACGAGCGTATCGTAACGCCCCGCCTCCGTTTCGAAGACCGCTCGCTTCTTGGCCATCGGAGAAGCGTCGCGATCGTAGCTGTGTGGCCGCCCGCGCCAGAGGGCCGACAATGGGGAGCCGAACAGCGTGTGATCCGTCATGGTGTAGGCAAGCTTTCGGCTCTCCGCCAGCCTGCCGACGACCGACATGATGTCGACGCGGCCCCACGCCGAGTCCGCCTTCTGCTCGATGAGGCTGTGCCCCACCCACATGACCGAAATACCCGGCTTAGGACCGAGCCTGTGCTCCTGCCAGCTCTCCGCGGGCGCGCGCACCATGTCTTGAGCCCTCACTTCGAAAAGGCTTGCCCAGCCGGCCGCCGCAACGGCGAGCGAGACACAAAGAGGATTGCGATATCCGGCCATTTCTCAGCCTATCAGCATGCGCGAAGACGAAAGCGCGCGCTTGAGCCGCTTCAGGATCTGCCGCGCGACCACGCTCACATGCGGCGCCTTGAGAACATCGAGATGATCACCCGGAACGTGCTGCACATCGAGGTTGCGGACGACAGCCCTCCAGCGCGCCGTCGTGTCCAGCGTCTTGCTATCATCCGCCCGGAACAGAACCGTCGTTCCGTCGTAGGGCTTCACCTTGTATCGGCGCGCCGCCCGCGCATAGATGGTATCGCGCAAAGCAGCGCGCCGGGCATCCTGAACGTCCAGGATGTTCATCACCGGGAACGCGTCCCCGGCCGGGCCTGCAAACGCACTGATCAGCTCCGAAAAGCGCGCACGCCCGCGCACAAACCCCGGCATCACGCCCTCTTTCGGGAACATCTGCACGTGATGCAGCGCGCGGCGCGCGACTGTCCTGATCTTGCGCTCAGGCATCACTGTATCGAACATGGCGAGGAACGCGACCTCCTCACCGGCGCGGCGAAGCTGCTGGGCCATTTCGTAGGCGAGCAAGCCTCCGAACGACAGCCCGGCGAGAGAATAGGGACCGTGCGGCTGCTTCTTGCGCACCTCGACGAGATAGTCGGCCGCAAGCGTCTCGACCGAGATAAAACGCGATCTCTCATCCGCGTCTCCGTTCAGGATGCCGAGCTCGCACGGAACGAAGATCGCGTAAACCGGCGTATGCGGCGCAAGCTGGTCCGCCAGCTCCTGATAGAGATGGATGCCGCAGATGCAGAACAGCGGCGGTCCCTCCCCTTGCTCCTGCAGCGACACGAGCGATGGCTGCTCGAGATGCGGACGCATGCTCATTGCCGCGCCCAATCCGGCGACGGTGGGGTTCTGGAAAAACAGCGGTAGCGTGCACCGCGGCGAGATATCGGCCCGGATGCGGTTCACGACGCGCACCGCCAGCATGGAATGACCGCCGAGATCGAAGAAGTTCTCGTGAACGCCGAAGCGCTCGGTGCCGAGAACCTCACGCCAGATCTCCCAAATGGCCTGCTCGGTGAGGTTTCGCGGCGGCGTCGCGGCTTCGATCGTGAGATCGGGCAGCGGCCCTGCCGCCAGCTGCTTGCGATCGATCTTTCCGCTCCCAAGCAGCGGCAAGGCTTCCATTTCGGTAAAATGCTGCGGTACCATGTAGTCCGGCAGAAGGGCGCGCAGATGATCCCGAAGCGCCTCTCGCCCCGCAGGCTCCGCGCCCGACGCCACATACGCGACGAGCCGTTTGTCTCCGCCGAAATCACGGACGTCGACTGCCGCACGTGAGACCTGCGGATGCCGCGCCAGCGCCGCCTCGATCTCCGCAAGCTCGATCCGGTATCCTCGGATCTTCACTTGCGAATCCGACCGGCCGAGATGCAACAGCATGCCGTCTTTGCGCCACAAGGCGCGATCACCCGTGCGATAGAGCCTCGCCTGGCCGTCGCTGGGGAAGAACGGATCTGCCAAAAATCGCTCCGCCGTCAGCTCCGGCCGTTTGAGGTAGCCCGCGCTGACGCCAAGCCCGCCGATGAACAGCTCACCCTCGACACCGATAGGGCACCGCCGCATGCCGGCATCGAGCACGTAGACCTGCGTATTGGCAATCGGCCGTCCAATGGAGATGCGTTGTTCCGCGGGGTCTGCCACCAGCCCGCCGGTGGACCAGACCGTCGTCTCGGTCGGCCCATACATGTTCCAGACCGCCTCGCAACGCACCCGCAAGGCCATTGCCAAATCCGGCGGAAGCGGCTCGCCCGTTACGATAGCCGTCTTGAGCCACGGTGAGCCGGGCCATCCCGCTGCCAGCAGCAGATACCAGGTCGACGGCGTCGCCTGCACCACGGATACGCCGTGCTCGTCAATCAGGCGCCACAAGGCAGCGCCATCCGCGATCTCGTCGCCGCCAGCCAGCACGATCTGCGCCCCGGCGCCGAGCGGCAACAACGTTTCAGTGATGGAAATGTCGAAGCTCAGCGTGGTCACCGCGAGAATGCGGTCGGATGCGGCAAGCCCCGGCTCCTGCTCCACGCTCGCGAGCAGGTTCACAACCGGGCGGTGAGGGACCACCACGCCTTTCGGTTCCCCTGTCGAGCCCGACGTGTAGAGAATGTAGGCGGCATCATCCGGACCGGCATCGCGCGACACGTCCCAAGCATCATCGGTCCGCGCCAGATCCGCCCCTTCGGAAATCGCCTTGCCGACGTCGAGACGCGAGGTCTCGGATGCCCAATCCGCGAGCGCTCCCTCCGGAGCATGGGTGAGAATGAGTCCGAGGCCTGCATCGCCCGCCATGTAGCGCAGCCGCGCAGCGGGATTGATGGGGTCGAGCGGCACATAAGCGCCGCCGGACTTCAGAATGCCGAGCTGCGCCACCAGCATCTCGACGGACCTGACGGCATAGAGCCCGACGCGGTCGCCTCGGCCGATCCCGCGCGCACGCAACGCGCGTGCAACCGCGTCCGCCGCACGGCCCAGCTCCCCATAGCTCGTCGCGCGCCCTTGGAACACGACCGCGGGTTCGTCGGCATTTCTCTCGAACGCAAGCGCCAGCCACGCAGGGATCGTCTCCGCGCGCAACACAAGATCGCGCCCCCGTTCGAACGAGGAGATCCATGCGGCCTCCTCGGCATCCATCATCGGGAGAGCCCCTATCGTCACCGTTTCGGAAGCGGCCACAGCCCGAAGAACCCGCTCGTAATGAGAGGCGAGACGTTCCATCGTCTCCCGCTCGAACAACTCCGCCGCATACTCGAAGCCGATCGAAAAATCGTGCTCGGCATCCACCATCACCGCGAGATCGAACTGCGTGGCCTCGCGGTCGAAATCGAAGCGCGAGACTTCGAGCCCGCCGAAATCGAGCTTACCGACCGGCGTGTTGATCATGTTGAACAGGACGTTGAAGAGAGGCGCGCGGCTGGCGTCTCGCTGATGTTTCAGCGCACGCACCAGAAGCTCGAACGGCATGTCCTGATGCGCAAAGGCGTCGAGCGCGCGCTGACGAACCTGCCGCAGGAGCGACGCGAAATCCTGCCCGCTGTCGACGTCGGATCTCAGCACAAGCATGTTGACGAATGTACCGATGAGCGCTTCCGAGCGCGCATGGTTGCGATTGGCAATGGGAACACCGAACGAAATATCCGTTCGCCCGGAATGACGGTGCAGCAGCGCGTCGAGCGCCGCCATCATCACCATCGAAAGGCTCGCCGCGTGACGAGCGCCCAGCGCCGTCAATTCCTTCACAAGACCGGGATCGAGCGGCACCCGCACACGGCCGCCGCGATAGAGCGGATGATTGGGACGCGGCGCATCGGAAGCGAGCGCAAACGGCTCAAGATCGGCAAGCTCCTGTTCCCAGTACGCTTCCTCACGCTCACGCCGCGCGCCGGCAAACGTGCTGCGCTGCCACGCGGCGTAATCCGCATATTGCGTGACCAAAGGAGGCAGCAGCCCCACTTCGGCGCCAAGAGCCGCGCGATAGAAGTGCGCAAGCTCGCGCGCCAGCACGGCGAACGACCACTGATCGCCGATGATATGATGCATCACGATGAGCAGAACCGCCTCGCCAGCCCCGAGTCCGACGAGGTAGGTCCGCATCAACGGGCCGCGCTCAAAATCGAACGTCTCGTGTGTCAGGCGCGCAAGCAGGCGCTCCAGCTCCTCGGCGCGCGCCGCGGGATCGGCGGCCGAAAGCGCAACACGGCGAAGCGGAACGTGCATGGCCAGGTGAACGCGCGGCTCGACTCCGGACGCAGTCGTCTCGAACGTCGTCCGTAGAATATCGTGACGCTCGATGACGCGGGCGAATGCCGCCTCCATCGCATCCGCATCGACCGTGCCCCTGAGCCGCAAGGCGAGCGGCATGTGGTAGGCAGGGCTTTCCGGCGCCTGCTGGTGAATGAACCACATGCGTTCCTGCGAGAAGGACAGCGGCGTAGCGTCTGCCAAAACGATCTCGCCGCCTTGCCCGCGACCCATACTCGAAGAAACGGAGCGGCCCGCTTCGTCCCGAAGCTTCCGCGCGAGACCGGCAATGGTCGGCGCCTCGAACACACTCCGGATCGCGAGATCCACGCCGGAGGCAGCTTTCAGGCGCGAGACGAGCTGTGTCGCGGTGAGGGAGTTTCCGCCCTGCAGGAAGAAGTCATCGTCCACATTGCAGCGATCGAGACCCAGCACAGCCATCCACGCGTCGGCGACAACGCGTTCGGTGGCATCCGCAGGATCCCGGCTGGCCTGCACGGCCGGTCCGCCATTGAGCCTCTCACCCTCGAAGCCGCCTGCGAGATAGCGCTGGCGCGCGACAGCACGTTGCGGCTTTCCGCTCGAAGTCTGGGGCAACGCCCCGCGCTTCAACACCACGACATCGTGAACCTCGACGCCGTGCTCCGCGCTCACTTCACGCCTTATACGCTCGGCCAGGTCACGGATTGCGGCCTCGTCAGGCCTCCCCGAACATTCGGCGAGCAGCACCACGGCTTCCCCGACGGATCGTTCGATGCCCAAGGCGATAACGCCACCTTCGCGCACGGCATCATGTGCCGCCTCCGCCGTATGCTCGATGTCCTGCGGATAAAGATTGCGCCCATGCACGACGATCAGGTCTTTGCGGCGCCCGGAAATATAGAGCTGCCCATCGTGCAGAAAGCCAAGATCGCCGGTACGCAGGAAGCGCTCGCCGCTTCCCGCGAGCTCTGCGCCGAACGCCTCGCGGCTCTCGTCCGGCTTCCCCCAGTAGCCTTGCCCGATGGTCAGCCCGCGCACCCAGATTTCGCCAACCCGGTTCGGCGCACGCTCAACGCCAGTTTCCGCGTCGACGATGCGAAGATCGAGCCCATCGAGCACCGCGCCGCACCCGACGAGCGTCTTGGCATCGGCGGCATGGCCTGGCGCCTCGCAAACCTCGTTGCGCTCGAGGGCGGCGCTGTCCAAGCGTAGAAAACGCGGCGGCGTTTCCTCGCAATTGAGGCTTACGGCGAGAACGGCCTCCGCCATTCCGTAGGCCGGCGCGAAAGCCTCGCTACGAAACCCATGCGGAGCGAAAGCGCGCAGGAAAGCCTGGACGGTATCGGCGCGAACCGGCTCTCCGCCGCTTGTCGCAAGAGACCAGGAGCCGAGATCCACCGTCCAGTTCGGACGGCGGGCTAGAGCTCTCACGCAAGACAGGTACGCAGTATCCGGCCCACCGCTATGCGAGACGCGATATTTGGCTATTCCCTCGAGCCACGAAAGCGGCCTGCGCATGAACGAGACAGTCGGCATAAGATAGGAGGTCGCGCCCTTGTAGAGCGGCGCGATCACGCCCTGCACAAGCCCGAAATCGTGAAACCAGGGGAGCCAATTGAGGGAGCTGACCGGTTCCGTGCTCGAATCCGCTGTGCGTGTGATCACCGCGCAGTGATGCAGCACGTTGGCGTGCGTGAGTTCTACTCCGCGAGGTTCGCTGGTCGAGCCGGACGTATATTGCAGGTACGCAAGATCGCTTTCCGAAACCGTGACGTCTGGCGGTGCCGTCGCGAGACCTCCATCGAGCGCCTCGTAAGACACCCAATTATCAGGCACTGGCAGCGGCAGCTTCGCGAGCTGGTCTGCGGTGGTGACGACAAGGCTTGCGCCGGCATCGGCCGCGATGCCCTGCAGGCGACGGTATCCGATTTCCGCAAACTGCCGCGGCGCTGGCGCTGGCGCCGGAATGGGCACCGCGCCGGCCACGATGCACGCCCAGAACAGCTCGATGCTTTCGAGACCGTTGTCGAACGCGAGAAGCACACGCTCCCCCGGCTCGCAACGCGCGGCCAGGGCATAGGCGAGAGTGAACACCCGCCGCTGCAGCTCTTCGTAAGTGATCTGGCAGGCTATGCCGAGATTGTCGGCCAGCAGCGCGTAGGCGACCGTCGTCGCGCCGAGGCGGCTGCATTGACGCAGAAAGAGAGTGCGCAAATCTGCTGGAGCCCGGTCCTCCGGCGAGGCGGTGCGCAGCTTGGATGCTTTGGGAGAGAGGGCACGAAGCCGGTCTCTGGGACTGACATGAGTCACGTTATCGCAGCCACGACTGTTTCCACGACCGACATGACGCCTCAGCCACCCAGACGCCCCTGCCAACATTCAGAAAAGACGAAAAAACCCGAACCAAATCCTATCCGTCCGCGCAGCGCCTAACAAACGCCCCAGAGCACTAGCGTTAACGGAGCGAAAAGCATTGTGCCCGCCTCCGCAAGGCGGGATCGCACGACGACGGAATCACTTGTATTCAATTAATTTTCCCGCACGCCCCGTGAGCAGGTCTCGCCGAAATTTCATCTGTCCGGCGGCCTCGGGAAATCGGCCCAGAACGTGGAGAAAAGAGGACGCCAGAGGCATCGGCTCACGCCCCGTGCGCTTGAGGTAAAGGCGGAGCACCTGAACGGGATAGACCAGCGCGAGCGCAAGGCCCGCAGGCCCCACAAGCACCACCGTGGCGGCGATCGCTGCCGGAATGCCGGCACCCCAGATCCACGCGCGGCGGGACTCGGCCACCCAATGACGCTCAGGCGGGTCGCCATGCAGGTGAGCGCCTTGGGCAAACGCGTAGCCGGAGCGCACGGAGCGGCGCCACCACTGGGAGAAACGCGTCATCGCCGCGTCATGCAGCGTCATCGGGTGATCGAGGCAGAAAATCTTCCACCCCCGCCGACGCAAGCGAACGCACAGCTCGGGCTCCTCGCCCGCAATGAGATCCGGCCGGTAACCGCCGGCCTCGCGGAACGCGCTTGCGCGCATCAACGCATCTCCGCCGCAGCTTTTCACCTCGCCCGCAGGAACGCTCCATTCGAGATCGCAAAGCCGGTTATAGAGAGAGCGTTCCGGAAACCGCTCCCGCCGCCGGCCGAATACGACGGCCGCCGCATCCGTCTCGGACAGAAAGCGGCGTGCGGTCCCGATCCAGCCGCGCTCCACCTCGCAATCGCCATCCACAAACTGAATGTAGGCCGGGCGCTCCCCAAGGCTCTCCAGATGGGAAAATCCCGCGTTGCGCGCCCGGGCAGCCGTGAAGGGCAAGCTGAGGTCAAGCGGCACCACGTGCACGCCAAGCCCTTCCGCGAACGCGATCGAGCCGTCGCTCGATCCGGAATCCACGTAGACGATCGTGCGAACCTGCCCGAGGAGCGAGCGCAGGCAACGCTGAAGCCGCTCGCCCTCGTTACGCCCGATGACGATTGCCACGACGTCCTGGTGAGGCTGCTCCACCGCGCCCGGGCCGCCCTCCGTCATCGCGTCTCCCCGCCGGCAGACGGATTGAGGATCGCGCTCTGACGCGCGAGATCGCTGAGAAACCGTTCGGGATTCGTGGGTGCGCGTCCCCGCACGACGTTGCGGAGCATCGATAGTGCGGTTCCGGCCGCAAGCGCGAGATCCGCCAGCGCCGCATAGACCACGCCATGATGCTTGATGAAGTAGCGCCGCCGCGACTGGAACCAGTAGGGAGCCCGCCGCTTGACACGCCCCGCCGCATCGGTGACGCCCGTGCTCTTGCCCACGAGATGGATCACACGGCTCTCGGGCACATACCAGCAAGACCAGCCGTAATCCAACGCACGACGGCAGAAATCCGTCTCCTCGTAGTAGAGGAAGTAGTCCTCGTCCATCAGCCCCACGTCCTGGAAAACGCGTGTGCGGATCAGCATGCTCGCGCCCGAAAGCCAATCGTAGCGGGAGGGCTCATCGGTGAGAGGAGGCGCGATCACCCACGGCTTCAGCAGCTTGGACACGACGCCGATCTGAAGGCTCGATTCGAACTCGCCCGCGACCGAATGAAAGCGAAACGCCGAGCATTGGCGCTCCCCATCGGGGTGCTCCAGGCGGCTTCCGGCGATCCCCGCATCGGGATGGGTTTCGAGAAAGGAGATGAGCGCGCGGAGCCCGCCCGGCCTCACGACGGTGTCGGTATTCAGAAGCCAGATGTACTTAGGGGGCTGCGGCTTCGCGAGCTGCTCGCGAACCACGCCGTTGTTGCCATAGCTGAAGCCGCCGTTGATCGGCATCGGCAGCAGCCGCGCCCACGCGGACCATCCGTTCTCCGCTATGGCGCGCGCGATCTCTGCGCCCGATCCATCCGGCGAGGCGTTGTCTGCGACCACCACATGAGAGCCGGGATACTGCGCAATCTCGGGCTCGAGCGAGCGAAGAGCGTCCAGCGTGAGATCGCGCGTGCAATAATTCACGAGCGCGACAACGACGGTGACACCCGAAGCTGTCTTATCCGTCTGCTCAGAAAACATAATTTCACCCACTACGATCGGACGCGGTTGCGCCTCAGACGCGCGGCACTCGTACTATCACAGCACCGAAGCTTCGGAAGAAATCCCGCTGACTTTGGTTGAGCGGGGCGAAATCCCGCCTCGCGCGCGGCGTCATCCACAGGCCTCGGCGCGGAGCCCGGCTGCAAGTTCCGTCGTCGCGAACCGGCCCCAAACCGCACGTTCTCGACTGCGACGATCCGATGAAACACCGCCCTTCCGTGTGACAATCCACAGCTCGCGGCGGCAGCGGTTAACCAAGGTAAACAATATCATAATATTTATGTTGCACATGATTGTATCAGGTCATATTTTTCGATTTCTAGACGTGCCGTTTTGGCACGTATTTGCTCCTGACTTAGGTCGTTCACATGGGGCACGTCGTTGGCCTGCAATCTTTGTGCAGACGAACGCCGTAGCGGAAGGGTGGAGTCCGTGACGAGTAAAATTGTTAGCCGCCCGATCGTGCGGCGAGTGCGCATTCCGACGCTTTTGGGCGCGTGTGTCGCAGCAAGCATATTGCCTGGCGCTATTTTTGCCGACAGCTTTGGAGAAGACTCGGCCCATGCCGACAGGCATGCGGCCTCGGCGGTGGATCTCGCATCCGTATCGCCCGCGCATGCGCTCTCGCCAAACGCGTCGAGTATCCGCGAGGTCGAGTACAGCGTACCCGCCGCGCAAACGCAGGCTCAAACCAAGAAGCGGGCGACATTCGACATGTCGCACGTCGAGCGCATCCGGATCCGCGTGTGGGGCAACGCCGACGTAAGCGGCGACTACACCATCGATCCGGACTCTTCGCTCTCCTTCCCGCGCCTGGGCCGTATCGAGATCGGCACCATGACGCCGGCCGAGCTCGAGCAGATGCTGGCCCAGAAGCTCAGCGCCTTGACGCGTACTGACGTGACGGTGGCCATCGAGGTCGCCAAGTTCCGTCCCTACTTCATCATGGGTCAGGTTGCCGAAGCCGGTGCCATCGAATGGCGCCCGGGCCTCAAGGTGATCCAGGCCATTTCTCTCGCACGCGGTGTGATGCGTTCGTCTGTCGAGGGAGGCAGCACGCAGGTTCGTACGGTTGCGAACCGCCAGACGCGGACGCAGTTGACCTTCGCTCTCGCACAGCTCGCGCGCCTAAAGGCCGAGCGTGAGGGTGCTGACGCGGTCGCAACGACCGAGCGCGTCAAGACGCTGATCAAGAGCGTTCCGGAATCGAGCCGCACGGCTCTGACGACGCTCGTCGCTCGCCAGAACACGATGCTGAGCGAGCAGCGCGACATGATGGAAACCCAGCTCATCGGCCTTCGTCGTGAGCGCGAGGCCGCCGAGCGTGAGCTCTCCGCCGCCCAGAGCCAGGAGAAGGCCGTCCTCGGCCAGCTCGAGATCACGCGCGCTCAGCTCGCCGACATCGAGAGCCTCAAGGACAAGCAGCTCGTCTCCAAGAGCCGTTATCTGAGCCAGAAGTCGGACCTGCTTTCGAGCGAGGTGCGTTACGCAGAGGCGCACTCCATGGTCGAGCGTGCACGCGTTCGCCTGAGCAACATCGACCAGCAGCTCGTGATGGTTCCTCAGCAGCGCCGCGCCGCTCTGAGCGAGCGTATCGATGCGCTCGAGCGTGAGGTCGCCCAGCTCGAGCTCGCTTCGGGCGTGCGCCCCGGCACCGCTGACCAGGAGGATGTGCTGAAGCTCAAGTATCACATCGCCCGCGAGACCGCTGAAGGCGTGCAGACGATTCCCGCCTCCGTGTTCACCGAGATCCTGCCGGGTGATGTGCTGATCGTGGCCGAAGGCCAGGACGCCCAGCCTGAGGCCGCCAGCGAGCAGTCGTCTCTCGAAGGCAGCGACAACGCGATCGACGCTGCCGACGCCGCGCAGCGCATGATCGAGGACGCGGCCGTGGACGCCCCGGCGATCCTCCGCCGCACGTCTTCCTCGTCCTCGGACGCAGGTAGCCGCAGCCACTACTGAGATTGCTTCCAGCGGCCGTGCGGCATGACCTGCCGCGCGGCCGCTTTTTCGTGCCCAAACAGATGCATCTTCGTCACGAGCCAGCCACCCCGGCGCGACGCCGCAAGGCCCACGGACGCCATGTTGGCCCGATATTAATCTCCTCATGCGTGAATGGCTTGCCAACCAGCCCCTTCGATGGTGATTAGGCCTGTCCCAGGCCGACCGGGCACTTTCGGAACTTGATGCGAGGAGAGCATCGCGTGCGATTTGTACCGCTTGATGCGCTCTCCCGGCTCAGCTTCTCCGCGCTCCGCGACCGCTTCATCCACGGCCGCATTTTCCAGGCCGCCAGCCTGATGATGGGCGCTCAGGTTCTGAGCCAGGTGATCCGCCTCGGCGGCAACCTGATCATCACCAGATTGCTGGCTCCCGAGATGTTCGGCCTCATGATCCTCGTGATCATGATCCAGGTCACGCTCGGCCTGCTCTCCGACATCGGGCTTCGCTCCGCCATCATTCAGAGCAAGCGCGGAGACGATCCCGTGCTCCTCAACACCGCGTTCTCGGTGCAGGTGCTCCGCGGCGTGATCATGTGGATCGCCTGCGTCGCCATCGCGATGCTGTTGTATCTCGCCAACAGCTTCGGTCTCTTCAAGGAAGGAACCGCCTTCACCGCGCCCGAGCTGCCCCTCCTGCTCATTGCCGCGTCATTCGTGTTCGTGATCGGTGGTTTCCAGTCCACGAACCACATGACGGCCGGCCGCAACCTTGCACTCGGCCGTCTCATCATCATCGACGGGGCCGCCCAGATCGGCAGCCTGATCTTGATGATCGCGCTCGGCTACTTCACCCGGTCGATCTGGTCTCTTGTCGCTGCCAGCGTGGTCGCGACACTCATCACGACCGTGATGAGCCACACGTATCTCCCGGGCATCAAGAACCGCTTCATGTGGAACCGGGAGGCACTCACCGAGATATCGAAGTTCGGCCAGTGGGTGTTGGTTTCATCGATCACCTTCGTGTTCGCAACCAACATCGATCGCGCCTTCCTCGGCGCCGTCGTCAGCGCTGCGACCCTCGGCATCTACTCCATCGCGCTCAACCTGCATGGAGCGGTCGACGGGCTGATCTCGCGGCTGTTCGACAATGTCGTTCTCCCGGCTTTGAGCGAGGCCTCTCGTGAGAGCCACGAGAAGCTGCGCCAGCAATTGATGCGCCTGCGCCCACCGATCGACATCTGGTATCTGAGCTCTGCCGGCTTTCTGTTCGCGGTTGCGCCGAGCCTCGTCTCGCTGCTCTACGATCACCGTTACGAGGATGCGGGCGCCCTCCTCCAGATCCTGTCGTTCTCTCTCGTGTTCGCGCGATACGGCGTTTTCAGCATGGCTTACCTCGCCGTTGGACGGCCGAAGTACCAGGCGATCCTGAGCTTCGTGAGACTGGTTGCCGTTGCCGTTCTCTTGCCGACCCTCTTCTACATGTACGGCCTTCACGGCGCGATGTACGCCATCGCGCTCCATCCCATCGTCATGATGCCTTTCCACTACGTCTTCGCCCGCGAGCTCGGTCTTGCGGATCTGAAATACGAGCTGATGGTGCTCCCGGCATGGCCCGCGGGCTACATCGCCGGATTGACCGCAATTGCGATCCTCACCCGCGTCCTCGGCTGAGACGCCTCGTCAGGCGATCGCAGCGCGGCGATGCCATCCTAGATCTGAGGGGCAGGGAGCTTCCGCGCCAGAGCGGGTTGCCAAGCGGGTACGCAGACCGGAGAGGGCGGCCGCACGCGAACCACCTCCTCATGTCTCTTTGCCGAAAGGCCGTAGGCGGCACGCCCCAGCGCCGCGAATACGATACCGAGATGAACCGTCAATGCGACATCGCTCGTCGTCGCGACGAGCGTCAGCCAGCCCACGAGGATCGCCAGCAGCACGGCACACGTCGAACGATCTCCGTGGCGCGCCTCGCGCCAGGCCCCGACCAGCAAGCCGTAAACGCTTTGCAGGAAGATGGAGAAGAACAGCACGAACCCGACGAACCCGTAGCTGAGCGCGATCTGCAGGTAGAGGTTCGTGATGTCGATGATGCCCTGCCCCTGGACAAGGTGATCGAACTTCCCGCTCGACATGAACCCGATGTTGCCGAACAGGAAATGGCTGCGGATATAGTCCAGCGACGTGATCAGAAGCTGTTTGCGATAATCGAACGTCCCGTAAGGATCGATCTCCGAATGATCGGTCTCGAACAGCCAGACGCTGCCCGCCATAACGCCGGCCAACAACCCCACGAAGTAGGTGGTCCGCAGCACCGTCGAGCGCATTGCAAACATCGCATAGACGCCATAGCCGAGCGCGAGCCCCACCATCGCCCCGCGCGAGCCGGTGGCAAATAGCCCGATGAACAGAAACGCCCGAAGCAGGTTGAGCCGGATGAACCCGAGCGACATGCGATGCTTCAGATATTCGAGTAGCAGCATGCCCGCCGCCAGATAGAACCCGAGCGAATGCGTGTTCGCCGTAGCCGAGATGCGCAGGAGCCCGCCACGATAATCGGGAATGCCCATCACGGAAGGCGGCTCGAACAGTCTGTAGAAATCCCACTGCTTGAGCGTGGAGATGAACGTCACGGCCGCGAGAATGACCGCGCAGGCGAGGAAGCCCCGCAGACAGGTTTCGAGCGCGTCATCGCTGTCTATGGCGCGCACCAGCGCCATATAGGGCACGATGAGGATCATGAACTGCTCCGCGAAGAAGCGGAACCCGCTCGTCACGTTGAGGGCCTGCGCCACCATGGCCGCCGTATACGCGGCAAACGCGACCACCGCGAAATCGGCGAGAGACCAGCCGAGCTTCGGCCGATCCGGCGATCGCGCGTAGAACAGCAGCGGCAGAAGAATGACGACGACCGCGATGCGGCTGTTCGAGACCACGGCGAGAAAGTTGATGCCTGGAAACGGAAGATCGGCATGAACGAAGTGCGGCACGGAGGGCACCGCGATCAGAAAGAAAGCCACGCGCCGGGCCGCCGAGAGGGGCGCCAGCGCCAGCATCAGCGCGGCCGTGGTCAGGAGGATCGTGAGAGGGTCGACGACGAGGAAGACGACCGGAATGCTGAGGAGCCACAGGAAAAGCCCGCGGCCCGCATCGAGATGCACCGTTCTCAATACGACGATCGCGAGACCGAGCGCAGCAAAGGCATAGATGGCGGCCGAAACGCTTGCGCCCATGCAACCGTGATCCTGAGGCCCATGGCCATGGAGAATCCAAAGCCATTGTTTCCGCTAACCAAATAATACGCGGCGACAAGCGCCGCCATCATGTGCGGAGAATATGGTTGATGCTTCGGATTAACGGAGCATACCGGCGCCAGATGGGGGAAAAGCCCTATCGGTCGGTCGGAATCCAGATCATCGCGATGGTGCCCGCTGTCGCCGCGGCAGCAACAATGCCGATGAGCAGCGGCTTCGAAAAGTCCGACGCCACAGCCGTGAACAAAACGGATCCCCACGCGACCGCAACGGCAGTGAATTTGATCTCGCGCCGGATCGCCCGCCGCTCCTCGAAGCGCCGCGCTTCCGCCATGGCCTCCCTGAGCAACGGCACCCGGTCGAGCCATCCGAGCAATCTCTCGCTCGAGCGTGCGAACGCCCAAAGCGCGACCAGCAGGAAGGGAGTTGTCGGCAGGCCAGGCAGGATCGCACCGGCAATGGCGAGCAGCGTTGCAATGCCGCCGACAGCGATATAGGCCAACCTTTGCACGCGATGCCCAATCTCCCGGTCAGTGGCTTAGTGAATTGAGTTGCAGATCCGGATCATATCGGTCTTGCGTGCCGTACGCATCGGGCATCGGCTTGATCTGAATCAATAATCACGACCGCCATAATATAGAATAAAATTGTGGTGCTGAGCGAGATCCCTCAAGGCTGCAGACCGAAACCGCCCTACGGCGCCCGTGAAGCCGCCACAAAAGGAGCCGCCATGGCGAGCGACAGTCATGATCTTGAAATGTTGCGGAGCGCCCTGTTTCTGTCAGGGCTGTCCGAGAGCGACTTCAAGAAATTCGCTGCCGAGACACCCATCGTAACACTCTCCGCGGGCGAAATCCTGTTTCACCAGGGCGACGTGGCGACGGCCTTCTATTTCGTCCTGGACGGATGGGCAGCCCTGTTCCGCGAAGGCTCGGACGGCGAGCGGACGGCGATCCATCTCATCGGCCCGGGTGAATCGTTCGCCGAGGCCGTGCTCGCCCGCGAAGCCCACTATCCCGTCAGTGCCGAAGCCGCGACCGATCTCCGGCTCGCGAGAATAGACACGGCGCGCTTCCGCGCCCTCATCCTGCAATCACCCGAGCTGTCGCTGTCGATCATCGCCGCGGTCTTTGGAAAGCTTCGTCGTCTCGTTGCGCGCATTGAGCAGGATCAGGAGTGGTCACCCCAGCGCCGGGTCGCGGCCTTCCTGCATAAGATCTGCGGGGACAATGACGGCATTTGCCGCTTCGAGCTCCCCGTCGAGCAGCGCTACATCGCAGCACGCCTGTCCATGACGCCGGCAACACTGTCGCGCGCGCTAAGTGAGCTTGCCGCGATCGGCGTAGAAGCGAAACGACGAAGAATTGTCGTGAGCGACGTCAGCAGACTCGCCCGCTTCGTCAACCAGGACGAGTTCTGAATATCGCACGTCCGCGTGTCGCACAGGACACACACCCTCCATGCCAAGACACCACTTGACCAAGAGCAAGTAGCTTTCGAACAAACTGGAATACGTTGGTCAAGAAACAACGCATCGGGGTCTGTAAAAAGATGTATTTTACGGGAAACTTTAGTCAGAAAGATCGCCATCCCTCGGCTGAGACGCTCCGTGCAGGGGAAATCGCTGGCCGCCAAGCAGGCGGCCTCGAAGCTGGATTGGCCCTTTGCGCCCTGCTTCTCGCGTGGCCGACCGACGCATCGAGCCAGTCGGCCGCACCGGGTGCGAGCGTCGACCTGCCCCCGGTCGTCGTTCAGGGCACCACGTCCCAGCCCGCAAAGAAATCCAAGAAAGCCGCAACCTCGGCGGCGTCTGGAGCAACGCAAGCATCCGAGGGCGTAGGTGCCGAGGCCGCTCCGGCCAGCGAAGGCTCGCCGAGCCAGGAAGCCGCGAGAACCCTGAACGCCATCCCCGGCGGCACCGCCGTCGTCACCAGCGAGGAGATCACGCCCAAGGCCAGCGCGTCGCTCTCCGAGCTGCTGGCGTTCGTCCCTGGCGTCGTCGTGCAGAACTTCTTCGGCAGCAACGACCAGCCGCGCCTCCAGATCCGCGGCTCCGGCCTTCAGCAGAACCCCTCGGAGCGCGGCACCCTCGTGCTTCAGGACGGCTTGCCCATCAACCGCGCGGACGGATCCTATATCGTCGGCTTCGCAGATCCGAAGAGCGCCGAGTTCGTCGAGGTTTATCGCGGCTACACCGCCAACCGGCTCGGCGCCACGGTACTGGGCGGCGCCATCAATTTCGTTTCGCCCACAGGCATCACGGACCCCGGCGTCGAGGTCAGCGTCGAAGGCGGAAGCTTCGGTCATTTCGCCACCAGCGCACAGGCCGGCGCGCGCCAGGGTGATCTCGACGCCCACGCGAGCCTCAGCTACGCCGAGCGCGATGGCTACCGTATTCACAACGAATCCGAACGCACAAACCTGAACATCAATGCAGGCGCGCGCATCAACGAGAACATCAACACACGCCTGTTCTTCGGATACACCGACCTCGCCTTCGACGTCGTGGGTCCGCTGTCCAGCAAGCTGATGGAGCAGAACCCGAAGCAGATCTGCTCGGGCCCGCCCAACTGCCTCGGTCCGAACGTCGGCCGTGACGATCCGAGCCGTGAAGCCGAACAGTTCCGCGTCGGCTCGCGCACGACCGCGCGTTACGGCGCTAACCTGTTCGACGTCGCGTTCGGTTACACTTACACGGACGACAGCTTCACGTTCCCGATTTCCGGCGGCGTGCGCGAGACGGACGGCGGCGACTTCACAACTGTCATGCGCTACGCCTACGCGCCAGAGCCGAGCCGCGCTCTGCCCCTATTCGAGCTGACCGGCCAGTATGTCGTCGGCTCCGCCGACCGCCGCTACTTCATCAACAATCGCGGCGACAAGGATCTCCTTGTCGGCGAGAACGAGCTCGACTCGAGCACGCTTTCGATCCACGCCGGCTTCAACGTCCCCATCACGGACCGGCTGACGGTCTCGCCTGGCATCGCGTACTCCTACGCCACGCGCGACAACGACGACATCTATACCGCGACGACGCGCCCCTTCCTCGCAATCCCAAATCCCGCAGCGACGATGCGGGGCACGCGCCCCTTCAGGGACACGAGCTATGATCGCTCCTACTCCGAGTGGAGCCCGAGCCTCGCGCTCAGCTACGACATCGCTCGCGATCAATCTGTCTTCACCGCCGTGAGCCGCAGCTTCGAGCCGCCGACCCACGACGACCTGATCGCCACCGTCAACGGCAATCCGAATGCCAGCGCCGGATTTGGCGGATCGGCGCCGAACCCTCTGGCCGCCGTGTTCTCGACACCCGATCTCGATGCACAGACCGCAACTACGCTCGAAGGCGGCTGGAAGGGCAATACCAGCTCCATCGCATGGTCCGCCATTGCCTATTACTCCTGGGTCGAGGACGAGCTGCTCAACCTGCGTGACGCATCGGGCGTTTCCCTCGGCGCCGTCAACGCAGACAAGACAACCCACTTCGGCATCGAGCTGGGAGCCGCCGTCACACTCACCGCAAACCTCAGCGGCCGCGTGGCCTACACCTACCAGGACTTCCGCTTCGACGGCGACCGCAACTACGGCGACAATCGCCTGGCCGGCGCCCCGAGTCACATCGTGAACGCAGCTCTGCGCTACACGGTCATCCCGGGTCTATGGGTCGAAGCCGAGGTCAACTGGGTTCCGGACGAAACCCCGGTCGACAACGCCAACAAGCTCTACAACGAGGCTTTCACGCTGGTCGATCTCCGGTCGAGCTACGCCGTAACCGACAACCTCTCGATCTTCGGCGAGGTCTCGAACATCTTCGACGAAAGGTACGCATCCGCGACGCTGGTCGTCGACTCCGTCTCTAGCCCCAACCAGGCTGTCTTCCTGCCGGGTGACGGGCGTGCATTCGTAGCGGGAGTAAAAGCGAAGTTCTGATGTTTAGAAAACAGCACTTGGGGCGCGGTTACGCCGAGCCCACAGGCATCACGCGCAGAACCTTGATGAAAGGCGGAGCGTCGCTTGGCGGCGCTTTCGCCGTTTCTGCGCTTGTGCCATCGCCCGCATTCGCCGCGCCTCTCGACAAGCTCGAGATCTGGGGGCCGCCTGCGGGACCTTCGATCACCGTTCTGCACGCCATCGCCACGGGAAAGCTCGACGGCGTCGCACGCAAACCCACCCTGCGCGTCTGGCGCCAGGTCGACGAGGTGCGCGCGGGATTGACATCGAAAAGCTTCGACGTGGGCATCACCCCCGTCCCGGTCGCGGCCAATCTTTACAACAAGGGCCTCGGCGTGCGGCTCGTCAACGTCATGACGAACGGCATCCTCTACGTCATGTCGGCGGATCCGGACCTGACGAGCCTCGAAAAGCTCCGTGGTCGAAAGCTCGCGACGCTGTTCCCCAACGAGCTTCCGAGCCTGATCCTGGAGCGCCTGTTCCGTCTTGCAGGCGTGGACGGCAAGAAGGATCTGGAGCAGGTGCCGAGCGCCACACCGCTCGAAGCCATGCAGCTCCTGGTTCTCGGCCGCGTGGACGCCGCGATCATTCCGGAGCCGGCGGCATCGGCTGCCATCGTCAAAGGAAACCTCGCCGGCAAGGTCATCCACCGGGTCATCGACCTCCAGGCCGAATGGGGGCGCCTGACCGGAAAGCCGACCATCGTCCCCCAGGCCGGTCTCGTGGTGACAGACAGCTTCCGCGAAGCAAACGGTCCTGCTCTCCAGGCGCTTCAGGACGCCCTCGCCAAAGCCGCAGCCGACGTGGCAGCCCATCCGGCACGCGCCGCCAACAACGCAGCGGGACCGCTGCAGATGCCGTGGCCCGTAATCGAGAAGTCCATCCCATACTGCAATCTCGTGGCCACACCGGCACGCGAGGCCCGCACTGCCGTCGAAAGCGTTCTGGAGGCCATGGCAGAGGTCAACCCCGGCTACATCGGCGGCAAGCTGCCGGATGCCGATTTCTACTTGTGAGGCCCCGATGGGACAGGTCTTGCTCGACAGGATGGGACGCCTCGGCCGCTTCTTGTGGTCGGGATGGGTGGGCGTCGCCGGTCTCGCACTGTTCTCCGCCGTCTGGCAGATAGGCCACGAAGCCTATGGCGATTTCATTCTCCCTTCTCCCATCGCCACCTTCCACGCCACGGCAGAGCTATTGCGCGCGGAGGAAACATGGCGGCTGGCTCGAGCCACCTCCACCCGCGCCATCCAGGGCTTCGCGCTGACCGCCTTTCTCGGCGGCGTGCTCGGACTCGCGGTCGGGTACTCCGCCGCGGCCATGCGCCTGGCGCGTCCCCTCCTCACCATCATCATGGGCGTGCCGCCGATCGCCTGGATCGTGCTCGCCATGATCTGGTTCGGATCGACCAGCGGAACGGTTCTGACGACGATCGTCGTCGCAGGCTTCCCTCTCGTTTTCGCCAACGTCGCCGAAGCCGTGGCGACGCGCGACCGCGCGTTGGAGGAGATGGCCAAGGCCTTCGGCGCCGGCCCGCTGCAAAGGCTATGGACGGTCGTGATGCGCCATGTGGCAGGCCAGTATTTTCCGGCATTGGCCGTCGCCCTCGGATCGGCCTTCAAAGTGGCGGTCATGGCCGAGCTTCTTGCCAACATCGACGGCATCGGCGTCGCGCTCGCCATGTCGCGCTCCAATCTCGATGTCGCTCAGTCGATCGCCTGGGTGGTGGTGATCGTCACCGCGATTTTCATGGTGGAGTACGGCGTGGTGCAGCCCATCCGCGCCGAGCTCGAGCGCTGGCGTGAAGCCGCTCGCCCATGGGGGGTCAAGAGATGACAGCCCTTGCGCTCGAAGGCGTCTCCCACGCCTATTTCGGCCGGACCGTTCTGGACCGGGTCAAGCTCGACGTACGCGACGGAGAGATCGTCTCGCTCGTCGGTCCTTCCGGTTGCGGCAAGAGCACGCTTGTCCACATCGCCGCCGGGCTCATCGAGCCCCAGCGAGGCCGCGTCGCCAATGGCTACCGCCGTCACGGCATGATCTTTCAGGAGCACCGCCTCCTGCCGTGGGCCACGGCTGAGGACAACATCGCTTATCCGCTTCGCCTCGCAGGCGTGCGCTGCAACGCGCGCCGTGCGCGAGCCAGGGCGGCCGCCGACCTCGTGCACCTCGATCGCCGGGATCTCGAGAAGTACCCGGTCGAGTTGTCGGGCGGCATGCGCCAGCGGGCGGCCATCGCTCGCGCGCTTGTCGTGGAGCCGGACTTCGTGTTCTTTGATGAACCGTTCACCGCACTCGATGTCGCGCTGAAACGCCAGATGCAGGATCTCGTGATCGCCGCGGCGCGCCAGGCGCGTTTCGCGGGCCTCTTCGTGACCCACGATCTCGCGGAAGCCGTGCGCGTATCCGACCGGATCGTTGTGCTGGACGAGCGCGTTCGCGGCATCGCCGGAGAACGCTTCCTGTCCCGGCCTCAGGGAGAGCGTGACGACGCCTTCGTGTTCGCGACCGTGCAGGCCTTCTTGAACGAAGATCCTCTCTTCGCCCATATCCACGATACCAACGAGCGGCGGGCATCATGAGCACGTCTCAGTCGGCGCGATTCGAGTCTCTGTCCGGGACTCTCGATGTTCTCAGCGACGAGGGGTTTCGCCTCTTCTTTCCGCTAGCCGCCCTTCACGCCGCGCTATGGCCTTTTCTATGGGCGGTGATCTACGGTTTCAATCTGCCGCTCGCGACCGAGATCCCCCCTGGCCTTTGGCACGTCCACGAGCTGATCATTGGATCGTTCGGTGCCGCGCTCATCGGCTTCATCACCACCGCCGTTCCGGAGTGGACCGACACGCCGCGGCTTCGCGGGCGCGCACTGTTCGTGTTTGCAGGTCTCTGGGGCTTTCCCCGCATCGCCGGCCTTGTCGGCCTGGAATCCCTCGGTCCCATCGCCGCTGTTTGCGATCTCGCCTGGCTCGCGCTCCTCGTCGCCTATCTCGTGCAGATCTCGCTCAGGAAACAGTCCACGCGCTTGATCGGCTTCGTGTTCTGGATCGCGTCCCTGTTTCTCGCCGAGGCCGTCACCCGCTACGCGTTCCTCGACATCGCGAACCGCATGGAGCTTGCCCAGCGCGCAAGCCACCTCGCCGGGTTCATTTTCCTCGGCATTCTCGGGATCGCGCTGGCGCGCATCACCGTGCCGGTGACCAATCTTGTGCTCGATCCCACCCAGGAGACCTCGCCGTTCCGCCCGCACCCCGGCCGCATGAACCTCGCACCCGGGCTCGTCGCCGTACTGATAGGCGCGGAAGTCCTCGGTCTATCCCAACAGACCACGGGTTATCTGTTCATTGCCGCTGGCGCCGCCTTCATGGACCGCGTGGCCGAAGCCTTCATCGGCAAGGAAATCGTGCGGGCCGAGATCCTGGCGCTCGCAGGCTCGAGCGCATTTGCCGGCATCGGCCTGATCCTGATTGGCGCAACCCACCTGGGAGCCCCGATCCCGGAGCGTGCCGGGCTGCACGTCGCCCTGATGGGCGGGCTGGGCCTCGGCGTCCTCACCGTATTCGCGATTGCCGGGCTGAGGCACACGGGACAGGCGCTCGGCCTTGTCCGCCAGACCAGGGCCGCAATGCTTTTCCTGGTGGCAGCCATGGTCGTGCGGGTTCTTCCCGAGATCTGGCCAACGGACTTGCTCTCGTCCCCGCCCTATGCGCTTGTGTCGCTACTCTGGGCCGCAGCCTTCTTGCTTTGGGTTAAGGTCTACTGGCCGTTCATACGCGATCGTAGCACCTTCCAACACGACGGCTGTTGAGGCGCTCCCGTGACCACCACCCATCTCATCCGGCAGAAAAACCCGCCCGCAATCCTTAGTCTCGGATTCCGGCCGTTCTTTCTCTTGGGCTCCATCTATGCCGCGGTCTTGATCGCGCTCTGGGTGCCGTGGTTCCTGGGCCTCATCTCCGTGCCGAGCGCTTTCCCGCCCACCGCCTGGCACGCCCACGAGTTGCTGTTCGGCTTCGTACCCGCCATCGTCGCGGGCTTCCTGCTGACGGCGGTACCGAACTGGACCGGACGAGCACCCGTGAGGGGGCTGTCACTCGGCGCCCTCGTGCTGCTCTGGCTCACGGGCCGCATCGCCCTCGCGCTGTCCGCACACCTTGATCCGTTGCTCACGGCAGCACTCTGCGTATCGTTCCCCCTCGCGCTGGCGGCTGTCATAGGGCGCGAGATCGTTGCAGCAAAGAACTGGCGCAACCTCAAGATCGTCGGTGCCCTGATCGGCCTCGCCGGAGCCGACGCCCTGTTTCACTACGAGGTCTTCGAGTTCGGCCGACTGAAGCATGCGCAGACGCTGGCCGTCGCCGTGGCGCTTCTGCTTGTGATGACCATCGCCGGGCGCATCATCCCGTTCTTCACCACCAACTGGCTGAAGCAGAACCGGCCTGGGGCCCTGCCGCAACTCTTTGGCCGCTACGACATGGCTGCCATGGTGCTCAGCGGAGCCGCGCTCCTCGGCTGGGCCTGCCTTCCAGTTTTGGAAAGCCTGACCGCTCAGGCTCGTCCGATCGTGGGCTCGGCCATGATTGCGGCCGCAGCCGCGAATTTCTACCGCCAAAGCCGCTGGACACCGCTCCGTACCTTCGCCGAGCCGCTGCTCGCCATTCTTCACGTGGCGTACGTTTTCGTGGGCCTCGGCTTCTTGCTGTCCGGCCTTGGCGTCCTGAACGACAACTTCGAGTTTGCGTCCGCCGGCCTCCACGCATGGACCACGGGCGCCATCGGCACCATGATCATCGCGGTGATGACGCGCGTTTCGAGAGGCCACAGCGGCCGAAAGCTCACCGCACCCGCAAGCACGGTCGTGCTCTATGCCACGGCGCTTATTGCAACCTGCGCCCGCATCGGCGCGGCGCTCCACCCGGAATTGACGTCCATCCTGCTTCCGGTCTCGGGCGCCGCCTGGATCCTGGCCTTCGGCGGCTTTGCCGCGCTCTACGGCCCCATGCTCATGAAGCAAAGGCTGTAATCGCGCGAACCACCTTCCGTTCGCACAGCACAGTTTACATCGATGACCGAATAAGGATTGCAGCCCGGCTCAGGATGCAGCCGCGCGCTCTGCGGCCGATTCCGCCATCGCCGCCGCACACCACCCCAGTATGTCCTCGCGGCGCTGCGGGAGGAAAACCAGGTCGTCTCCAACAAAATCGCGCCACGCCTCGAAATGGACGCGCTTCAAGCCGACCAGCACCGGCACCTGAAGGAAAACCGCACTTTCGATCAACGGCCGGAAGCCGTTCCCATCCGACTCCCGCTTCCCGAACCGGTTGATGATAACGAGCTCTGTTGCGGGATCGAGCGACGACGCCGCAAGACCGACGGAATCCTCGAGCGCGTTCGCGTCCAGCCGGCATCCCGGCTCCGGCGGAGCCCGATCGTCAGACGTCTTGATGCACTGCCCGGTGGCGAGGTCCTCGAGCGTCATCTCGCAACGGTTGGGGCGCGGCGCAGACTTGGACTGCACGGCGCCTGCGAGCTTCACGCCCGCATGACGGAATTGGTAGGCCACATCGGTGAGCAAGGCATCCGTCAGCTCGCCTTGATCGCCTTCGTAAAGAATCGCCGCGACATTCATGGATGAGCCCAACGCGTTTTTTCCGTTCGATCGACTGCAGCCTTCGCCCGATCAAGCCGACAATCAGCCTAGCTTGAAATGAAGCCGAGCGCCGCCCGAACGGCATTGATTTGCGTTAAGTCAGCCTAACAGACCGGAAGCGGCTGACACATCCCCAATGTCGTCCCGAAAAAATAGCGGGAGAGAGCACGAGGCTCCCTCCCGCCTCCGCATCAACCGATCTTGGCGTAAGCTTCGATTTCGACCTTCTGCCAGGGGCGCAGCATGGACGTTACCTGAACAAGGGTGCTGGCCGGACGCACGGCATCGAAGGACTCGAGATGTCCCTTGGCGACGGCGTCGGCGTCGTTGATGTCCCGAACGTAGACGACGGTTCTCACCACATCCTTGAAGCTCGCGCCCGCGTCCTCGAGCGCCTTGCCGACGATGGCGAGCGCCGCCCGTGTCTGCGTGTAGGCATCGCTCTTCTCATGGCCCACTGGCGCGCAGGTGCCCGAGACGTGTACGTCGTTGCCGATCCGCACCGCGCGCGAATAGCCGAACACGCCTTCGTAAGCTCCCCCCGAGGAGACGTTCACGCGCTTGGCCTTGCTGGCAGTCGTCATTTTTTCCTTCCTTTCGCTTGTTTATAGTTTGGTCGCATCGCGGAGCCGGTACCAGGTCTCGACGACCGGCACGACGCGCTTCGCAATTGGGTGAGCCGGGTAGCTCGGGAACACGAGATCGTCGAACGCGGTCCGCCCGGACGTATCTCCGATGAGCTGAAGCGCGATCTTGTGCCCGAAATAGGTGGCGCGCGAGACGCCGGTCCCGCAGTAGCCGATGGCGTAGTGAACGCCCTTGGACGTGCGGCCGAGATGCGGGACCTCGTCGTAGGTGTAGCCGATGAGGCCATCCCACGCGTGCGTGATGGGCACGTCCGCGAGCGCCGGAAAAACCCGCAGCATGTCGCGCGCGAGGTGGCCGAACGCCAGCGGCGACGTGTCGGAGGCGAGACGTCCCACGCGCCCGCCCCAGATCACGCGGCGCTCTCCCGGGGCCGCCCGGAAATAATAGAAGACGCGGTTGGTGTTTCCGTAGACGCGATTCTTCGGCATCAGCGGCGCGAAGATCGCCTCTGGAATCTTATCCGTCGCAATCAGGCCGGAGCCGATCGGAACGATCCGCCGTCCAAGCTCCGGCAGAAGGTTGTCCGTATAGCCGTTGGTGGCGATGATGACGTTGCGGCAGCTCACTTCGCCGCGCGCGGTGCGCACATCGAACCCGCCTGCGCGCGATGAGATGTCCTCAACCCCGGCATTGCCGATGACGAAGCCCCCTGCCTCCTCGATCCGCTGCGCGAGCCCCGCGTGATAAAGCCCGGGATGAAGGGACGCGTCAGCCGGCAGCACAGAGCCGCCATGGAAAACGTCCGATCCGATCTCTGCGTGCTGCTCCGAGCGCGGCACCATGAAACTCTCGACGCCGGCCAGCTTCCGCAGATCCTCCATGTCACGCGCCATGGCATCGTAGTGCTCAGGCTGGATAGCCGCGCGAAAGCGGCCGCACCGCTGGAAATGACACGCGATCTGCTCCGTCGTGACCAGGTGCTCTATGTAGTCGAGCATCTCCACGCCTTCACGAAGCATCGCTTCGGCTTTCCTTCGCCCGCGCAACTGAATGAGCCGCTTGACCCGGAACTTCTGATTGCCGCTGCCGATCTGTCCGCCATTCCGCGTGCTAGCACCGAACCCGGGATCGTTGCGCTCGAGCACGGCCACGGAGCGCCCGTTGCGCAGAAGCGTAAGCGCCGCTGAAAGTCCGGTGAAGCCGGATCCCACCACCACGACATCGACGGTCGCGGGAAGTGCGCGATCCGATTTTCGCCGCGGTGCCGCCTCCCACCAGTAGGGACGATAGAGAAGCCCGGCAGACGACGTGACGCGCCCCTCTGCGAGGCTGGATACGGTTGGACCAGTAGGCTCTTCGCTCGTCATCGAGCACGTTCCTTTTTGATCGGAAATTCAGCCAATTCGAAAAATCATGGCTTTCACTGCATACAAAGAAGTTGCACCTCATGCAAGTTTGTTGTACGCCATGATCAGCGAGCATGCAGACAAAGTCGACCGCTCAAAGACAAGCTCGCATTGGGAGGAATGCCATGTCGATGGCACATTGGAACTGGCGTAATTCGCCAGGGCAACTTGTTGCACCGCAAGATCTCGATATTCAGAAAGCCAAGCTGTTTCTCGCCCAGCATCAGGTCCGTTACGTACTGGCTCAGTTCGTGGACATCTATGGTGTCGCGAAGAGCAAGGCCGTTCCCGTCGACCACCTCGAAGACATCGTCACCGATGGCGTGGGCTTCGCGGGCGGCGGCGTGTTCGGCATGAGGCTCGCGCCTCACGAGCCCGAGTACATGGTGATCGGCGACCTCTCGACGATGACGCTTACGCCCTGGGCGCCCGGCTATGCCCGCATGATGGGAACGGGCACCGTATGCGGCAAGCCCCATCCCATCGACACCCGCAACATCCTGAAGACGCAGATCGCGCGCCTTTCCGAGCGCGGCTGGACCCTGAACACCGGCATCGAGCCTGAGTTCAGCCTGTTCGAGCGCACGACGGATGGCTCGATCGTTCCGTTCGATTCGACGGACGTCCTCCAGAAGCCCGCCTACGACTATCGCGGCCTCTCCCGCGTCCGCGTCTTCCTGGAGCGCGTCACGGAAAGCCTGCAGGCGCTCGGAATCGACGTCTACCAGATCGACCACGAGGACGGAAACGGCCAGTACGAGATCAACTTCAAGTACGCCGACGCACTTACATCGGCCGATCAGATCATTCTGTTCAAGATGGCCGCGGCCGAGATCGCTCATGAGCTTGGCGCCATCTGCTCCTTCATGCCGAAGCCGAAGAGCTCCACCACCGGCAACGGCATGCATATCCACGCCTCGATCGCCGATGCAGCCGGACGCAACCTGTTCCACGATGCATCCGACAAGAACGGCATGGGCCTGTCGCAGCTTGCCTACCACTTCCTGGCGGGCATCCTGAAGCACGCAGCCGCTCTCACGGCCCTGCTTGCGCCAAGCGTGAACTCCTACAAGAGACTCGTCGTCGGCCGCACGGCGTCTGGCACGACCTGGGCTCCGGTCTTCGTCGCCTATGGCGACAACAACCGCACGGCAATGGTCCGCGTTCCTTACGGACGCATCGAGCTCAGAACCGGCGACTCGGGCATGAACCCCTACCTCGCGCAGGCCGCCATGATCGCGGCCGGCCTCGACGGTGTGGACCGCAAGCTCGATCCCGGCCCGCCGCACAACGTCAATTTCTATGCGCTCTCGCCGCAGGAAATTGCCGCAAGAAACATCGACATCCTTCCCCAGTCTCTCAGCGAAGCCGTCGAGGCTCTGAACAAGAGCGAGCTCTTCCGCAAGACGCTGGGAACCGAGTTCATCGATGAGTTCGTATCGCTGAAACGCGACGAATGGACCGACTACCACCGCCACGTCTCCGATTGGGAAGTGAAGCGCTACCTGAGCTTCTTCTAGGACGCGTGCTCTCGGCCGGCCGCAGGCCCGGCTGAGAAAAATTACAACAGCAGAACGCAGGGCGGCGCCGGTCTTCGGCGACGAAGGGCCGGTGCGCGCCCTGCGCAACACCAAACCTGAAGGAATGAACCTCCCATGTGTGGAATTGCTGGGCTCTTCATAAAAGACCCGAAGCTCGAGCCAGAGCTCGGCGCGCTTCTCGCAAAAATGACCTCGACGCTGTGCAGCCGCGGCCCCGACTCGGCGGGATTCGCGATCTACAGCCGCGGCAAGGGCGATCTCTCCAAACTCACCATCGCCGGTCCCTCCACGAGCTTCGACATCGCGGGCGTCGCTGAAAAGCTCGCCACCTTCATCGGCAACGGCGCGAAAAGCGCGGTCCGGTACTCTCATGCCGTAGTCTCGCTGCGGCCGGAGGACGTGGCTAAGGCGGAGGAATGGCTCACGGCCAACCACCCCGACGTCACTGTGATGAGCGAGGGCACGAGCCTCGAGATCTATAAAGAGGTGGGCTATCCGGACGACGTGGCGAAGGCCTTCGGCATCGCCGGCATGGCGGGCAGCCACGGCATTTCCCACACGCGTATGGCCACGGAATCGGCCGTCACCACCAACGGCGCGCATCCTTTCTCGACCGGCGCCGATCAGTGCCTCGTGCACAATGGGTCGCTCTCGAACCATGCTTCCCTCCGCCGCGAGCTCAAGCGTGAAGGCATCCGGATCAAGACCGAGAACGACAGCGAGGTGGCGGCCGGCTACCTCACCAAGCAGATGCAGGCGGGCCAAACCCTCGGCGAGGCGCTGAAATCCAGCCTCGACGACCTCGACGGCTTCTTCACGTTCGTGGTCGGCACCGAGCAGGGCTTCGGCGTGCTGCGCGATCCCATCGCGTGCAAGCCTGCCGTCATGGCGGAGACCGACCGCTATGTGGCGTTCGCCTCCGAATACAAGAGCCTCACCTGCCTCCCCGGAATTGAGAAAGCCAAGGTCTGGGAGCCGAAACCCGCCACCGTCTACTTCTGGGAGCACAACTGATGCCGAGCATCGATCTGTCGAAGACATCCGTTCGAGAGCTGAATGCCACGCTCCACAAGCTGAAGGCGGACACCAACGAAACGCTCTGGACGGTCACCAACCCTAACGGAGAGCACTCGATCGCCGCAGGCGTCGACGCCCCTGTCACCATCAATGTGCAGGGCAGCGTCGGTTATTTCTGTGGCGGCATGAACAAGCACGCCAATATCGTCATCGACGGCAGCGCCGGCCAGGGCGTTGGCGAGAACATGATGTCCGGCCGCATACACGTGAAGGGCGACGCGAGCCAGAGCGCTGGCGCCACCGGACGCGGCGGTCTGCTGATCGTGGACGGAAACGCCTCAGCCCGCTGCGGCATCTCCATGAAGGGCATCGACATCGTGGTGAAGGGCGGCATCGGCCACCTCTCCGCCTTCATGGGCCAGAACGGGCGTCTCGTCGTATTCGGCGAGGCGGGAGAAGCTCTCGGAGACTCGATCTACGAGGCCCGTCTCTATGTGCGCGGCCCTGTCGCTGGGCTCGGAGCCGACTGCATCGAGAAACCGCTGCGCGACATGCACAAGGCCGAGCTGATGGAGCTGCTCACGGAAGCGGGAGAGGCTCACAAGATCGATATCGCCGAGTTCCGCCGCTACGGCTCGGCGCGCAAACTTTACAACTTCAACATCGACAACGCCGGAGCCTACTGATGACCAGCCACGAACGGAACTGGATGCCGACCACTCCGCGCAAGTCGGCCACCTTCGACGACTACTCGCTCTCCGAGATCCGCCGCGCCGCCGCTACCGGCATCTACGACATCCGCGGCGGCGGCTCGAAGCGCCGCCTGCCGAACTTCGACGACCTGGTGATGCTCGGCGCCTCCATGTCGCGATATCCCCTCGAAGGCTATCGTGAGAAATGCGGAACCGACGTGGTTCTCGGCACGCGCTTCGCCAAGAAGCCGATCCACCTCAAGATCCCCGTCACCATCGCAGGCATGAGCTTCGGCTCGCTTTCGGCCAATGCCAAGGAAGCCCTCGGACGCGGCGCCTCTCTCGCGGGCACCTCCACGACCACGGGCGACGGCGGCATGACGCCGGAAGAGCGCGGCCAGTCCACCACGCTGGTCTACCAGTATCTGCCGTCGCGCTACGGCATGAACCCGGACGACCTGCGTAAGGCAGACGCCATCGAGATCGTGATCGGCCAGGGCGCCAAGCCCGGCGGCGGCGGCATGCTGCTCGGCCAGAAGATCTCCGACCGCGTGGCCGAGATGCGCCAGCTTCCGAAGGGTATCGACCAGCGCTCGGCCTGCCGCCATCCCGATTGGACCGGTGCCGACGATCTCGAGATCAAGATCAACGAGCTGCGTGAGATCACAGACTGGGAGAAGCCGATCTACCTCAAGGTCGGCGCGAGCCGCCCCTACTTCGACGTCGCGCTGGCCGTCAAATCCGGTGCGGACGTCGTTGTGCTCGACGGCATGCAGGGCGGAACGGCGGCGACGCAGGAGGTGTTCATCGAGCACGTCGGCATTCCGCTGCTCTCCGCAATCCGCCCCGCCGTGCAGGCCCTCCAGGACCTCGGCATGCATCGCAAGGTGCAGCTCATCGTCTCGGGCGGCATTCGCAATGGCGCGGATGTGGCGAAGGCGCTCGCGCTTGGCGCCGATGCAGTGGCTGTCGGCACGGCAGCGCTCGTGGCCCTCGGCGACAACGACCCAAAATGGGAGAAGGAGTACGCGCAGATCGGCTCCGCCCCGGGTTGCTACGACGATTGGCACGAGGGACGCGACCCCGCAGGCATCACCACCCAGACGCCCGAGCTCTACAAGCGCCTGGACCCCGTCATCGCTGGCCGCAGGCTCGCCAACTACCTCAAGGTCTTGACGCTGGAGGCCCAGACGCTGGCGCGTGCCTGCGGCAAAAACCATCTCCACAACCTGGAGCCGGAGGACTTGGCGGCACTCACCATCGAGGCAGCAGCCATGGCCCGCGTTCCGCTGGCAGGCACCACTTGGATCCCCGGGGCTACGGCTTGAGCTGTGCAGCAGCTCTCAGGCCATTTCCCCCAACTGCCGGGAGTGAAAACTCCCGGCATTTTTTTCCGGAAGCGCGTGAAGCGCCTCTCATTCTTCGCCATAGATGATGATGGAGATGAACTTCGCCCGCTCGTCGAGCAGCTTCTCCGGGCCATGCACCACGTCTCCCGAGAAGGTGAAGGCATCTCCCGGCTCGAGCAGATACGTGTACTCGCCGAACCGGTACTCCACCCGCCCTTGCAGCATGTAGATGAACTCGGTGCCGGGATGGGCAAAGCGCGGATAGGACTGGCTCTTCTTGTCCATCTCGATGAAGAAGGGATCGAACAGCTTCTTCGGCCCCTTGTCGTAGGAGAGAAGCTTGTAAGTGTAGCCGTACTTCGTACCGACCCGCACGACTTCCATCTGCTCGCTGCGCTTGACGAGCTGCGCCGTGCCCTCTTTCCTATCGGTCTGCTTGAACAGATCCGAAAGCCCGATGCCGAGTGCGTGACACAGCCGCTCGAGAGAATCGAGACTCGCCGTCGCCATTCCATTCTCGATCCGGCTCAGCATGGCGCTGGACATGCCCGCCCCCGTGCTGAGATCGGCAAGCGTGAGGTTCGCAGCCAGCCGAAGCTGCTTGAATACCTCTCCGATCCGCTTTTCCAACGGCACGTTCGCCGTGTCGTGCTGCGCGTCCGCCTTCGCAGCCGGCTGGCCTTCCGCAAGTTTGTGACGTCGCGAAGGAGCCCGCCGGACTTTGGTTTTTGCCATGTCGTGCCTTGCCTGAGATGAGTCAAACGTACTGCAAACGCACGAACTTTGCCGCGCGAAGCAGGGGGCTGCTCCCATAATGCAGCGTTGCTCCGGATTGGCAACCGATGCTGCAGCGCACAGTCCAGTTACCTGACGGGCAATAAATTTGCATACAGGGTATGCAAATTTATTGCATCAGAGGCAACTCTGCGGCAGTATGCCTCGCACTAACACTTCATCAATAACTCCTCCTGAAGGGGAGCATAGGGAGCGATTCATGCAGGACGTGGCGAACAAAAAGCCGGAGGCAAACACTGCCTTTGCCGGCGATGAATTCGGCGGGTTGCACCGAACAATTGACTGGAAGGGTGCGTTTTGGATTGCGAGCGGTGTGCCCGCGCTCGTTCTGATTTCAATCGGCGGCATGGGGGCGACGGCCGGCAAGCTCGCCTTCCTCGTCTGGACGATCTCCGTGGTGATGGGCTTCCTCCAAGCCTACAGCTACGCCGAGATCGCAGGCCTCTTCAAAAACAAGTCGGGCGGCGCCGCCGTCTACGGCTCGGCTGCATGGCTGCGCTATAGCAAGCTCATCGCGCCGCTGTCGGTCTGGTGCAATTGGTATGCATGGACGCCGGTGCTATCGCTCGGCTGTGCCATCGCCGCCGGCTACATCCTCAACGCCATCGCGCCCATCCCCGTGTTCGGCGCGGACTCGCCTGAGGTTCTCGCCTGGCTCAAGAACGCAGCCAATGCCGCCGCCATCGACGGCAAATCCGCCGAGGAAGCTGCAAAGCTCGCCATCGCGGCCGTGACGGAAGCGGCAACACCCGCTCTTCGCACGATGACGCTTGCGAGCTTCTCGTTCTTCGGCCTTGCCAACATCGAGATCGGCCCGACCTTCTTCATCGGCGCGGCGCTGATGCTGATCACCTTCGCCATTCAGCATCGCGGCGTGCTCGGCACCGCGCGCGTTCAGATGGCGATCGGCCTTCTCGTCGTCATCCCGATGCTCATCGTCGGCATCGTTCCCTACTTCAACGGCGGCGTGAACTACCAGAACTATACGCCGCTCGTGCCTCCGAACGGCGAGTGGAACAACGGCGGCTGGACGTTCTTCCTCGGCGCTTTGTTCATCGCCGGCTGGTCCACCTACGCCTTCGAGACGGCCGTCTGCTACACGCGCGAGTTCAAGAATCCGGCTTCCGATACCAAGAAGTCGATCATCGCCGCTGGTCTTCTCTGCGTCCTGCTCTACACGCTGGTTGCTGCATCCTTTCAGGGATACCTCGGCCTCGAGGGCATGACGCAGCCCGGTATCGTGGACGGCACCGGCGTTGCGGCTGCCATGGGCCACATGGTCGGCGGTGGCTCGCAGATCATCACCCATCTTCTGGAGATGATGATGATCCTCGCGCTCATCCTCGCGATCCAGATGGCGATGGCCGGCTCCTCCCGCACGCTCTATCAGGGCGGCGTCGATGGCTGGCTGCCCAAGTACCTCGCCCACACCAACGAGCACGGCGCCCCCACGCGCGCCATGTGGACCGATCTCATCTTCAACCTCGGTCTTCTCACCTTCGCGGCTTCGGACGCGACGGCGTACTACCTGATCCTCTCCATCTCGAACGTCGGCTACATGATCTTCATCTTCCTGAACCTTCAGGCGACGTGGATCCACCGCATCGACAGCCCCAACATTCCCCGCCCCTACCGGGCACCGAACTGGCTGATCGCCGTCAACGCAGGACTCGGCTTCTTCAACCTGTTCCTCATGGGCGTTGGCGCCAAGGTCTGGGGCAATCCCAACGCGCTTTGGTACGGTTTAGCGTTCGGATTGCTGATCATCCCCGTCTTCCTGTTCCGTCACTACGTGCAGGACAAGGGACGCTTCCCCGATCACATGCTGATCGACCTGGATCTCAAGAGCCAGGATCTCGGCGAGAGACGTGCGGGCATCCTGCCCTACCTGGCACTCGCCGCGGGCGCTGCCATCGTCCTCTTCGGCCACTACTACTTCCAGCTCCCGTCTTGAGCCTGAGACGGAGCACCTAGCGGACTGGCCGGGTCATCTCATGACCCGGCCATTTTTGTATCAGGAGAGCGCTTCCGCGAGCTTCGCGATGCCGGCCTCGATCTCCCGCTCGCTGAGCGAGGAGAACCCGAGCACGAGATAACGGTCTCCCTCCGGCACTGGCCCGAAATTGATGGCCGCTCCAGAGGCCAGCGTGTAGACGCCCACACCCGCCGCGAGCCCGATCTCCTCGACCTCCTTGGCCGAAGGCAAATGAGAGGGCAACCGCCACGCCAGATGCATGCCTGCTTCGTCGCCGATGATCTCGCTCTCGTTGAAATGCCGGCGTAGCGAGGAGACGAGCGCGTTCCGCCGCGCGAGATAGAGGTTGCGGATGCGCCGGACATGCCGTTCGAACCCGCCGCCGGTCATAAAATCGGCAAGCGCAGCCTGCTCGAGCCACGGCTGCCCGTTGTTCATGAGCGTTTTGACCTGACGCGCGCGTGAAATAAGATCGTTCGGCACCACCACGTATCCAAGACGGAGCCCCGCGCCGAGGCACTTGGAGAACGTGCCGAGATAAATGACACGATCCGCGCGATCGAGCCCCTTGAGAGCCGCGATCGGCGCCCCGTGAAACCGGAAATCGCTATCGTAGTCGTCCTCGACGATATAGGAGCCGGTCTGCGCCGCCCATGCCAGCAACTCGAGCCGCCGCTCGAGCGACAGAGTAACGCCGAGCGGATACTGATGCGAGGGCGTCACGTAGGCGATCGCATTCCGGATGTTTGGCAGCTGGCTGCAATCGAGCCCGCGATGATCGATCCGGACGGGCACGAGCTTCGCGCCGAAGCTCTCGAACAGAAACGCAGCACCCTGGTAGCAGGGCGACTCGACAACCGCCGTGCTGCCAGGCTCCAGGATCATCCGGCTCACGAGATTGAGACCATCCTGGCTTCCGCCCACGATCAGGATCTGGTCCGGGCTCGCGACAATGCTCCGCGCCGGCCGCAGCCGGTCGGCGATCGCGCGACGCAGGTCGATCAGCCCCGCGACGTCCCGGTACTCGGTGAGCGCCGACCCTGCCGACTGAAGCCGCCGGTGGACGAGTGTCGCCCACGCCTTGCGCGGAAACGAGTTCGGATCGGGCCGGCCGACCCAGAAGTCGGCCGTCAGCTTGCGCCGATGAGGATTGACGAGCATCTGCGCGCGAAACTCGCGCTGCATCACCTTCGACGGGCGGCGCACTTTTCGCGAGACGGAGCGCGCTTCGCCATGCGTAGCCGTATAGAGAACATCCTCAGGAATCTGCAAAGACACGAACGTCCCGCGCGTTTTGCGGGATTCGATATAACCTTCCGCCATTAAACGCTCGTAGGTGAGACTGATCGTGTTTCGAGAAACACCAAGTTGCTCGCTCAAAATACGCGTAGCAGGCAGCGGCTCTCCAGGACGAAGCCTCCCTTCCAAAATCATCCCGCGTACCTGCTCAAAAATCTGGATTTGCAGGCTGATTTCGCCCTCACGCTGAAGTCTGAGCGGCAATGTCACGGCTGGAAAGCTCCCCGGCAGATCGCAGAACCGAGTTCCGCATTGGCACCATAGTAGTGCGAGTGGCCATCAATTCCATAGAGCCACGCCTCACGCAGCGGGTAGAGCCACCGCGCCTTGCCTGCGCCGTAAGAACAGCACAGATCCCGGGATAACACCCTACACAAAAACATTTATTCTCGGTTCGATCGGTCTCTTGCCCAGACGATAACGCTCCGCCTTCAAACTTGTTGGCGACACTCCGGAGAGGCCACGGGCAAGGAGAGATGGCACCAGCAGTCGTTTTCTCCCTGGCCCTAGGTGAGAGCCAAGCCGCGAGCCTATGGTTGCCACGCCACGGCACAATGGGTGGGAACACTTGGCAGAAGCCGCGAAATCATCGTCCGGTCATTTCCGAATTAAATTCGGGAACGGCGGAGCGAGAAACAGGAAATGAAGCGGAAATAAGAAAACTGCCGCTTCCAGCAGGATTCGCGGATTTCAAAGAAAATAGTCGCCCACACCCAAGCGCCCGTGACCAGGACAAGAAAATCCTGAGAAACGTCTAGGAGGAAACATCATGTCCAGATCAGTCGGCGCCGCGGCGCTGCTGTTGACGACCGCCTTGGCCATGCCAGCCATCGCCAACGACGATGTGTTGAAGCAGAGCAAGGATCCCAACCAGTGGGCCCTGCAAACGGGTGACTACGCAAATCACCGGTTTTCCACCCTCGATCAGATCAACACGCGCAACGTCGGCGATCTGAAGGTCGCCTGGAGCTTCTCGACGGGCGTGTTGCGCGGCCACGAGGGAACGCCGCTGGTCATCGGCAGCACGATGTACCTCCACTCACCGTTCCCGAACGTCGTCTATGCGTTGAACCTCGACGACGAGAACAAGATCATCTGGAAGTACTCTCCGAAGCAGGATCCCTCGGTCATCGGCGTGATGTGCTGCGACACCGTCAACCGCGGGCTCGCCTATGCTGAAGGCAAGATCTTCCTCTACCAGGCCGACACCACAGTCGTCGCGCTCGACGCCAAGACCGGCCAGGAGGCTTGGAAGGTCGTGAACGGCGATCCCAAGAAGGGCGAGACCGGCGTTGCCGCACCCGTCGTCATCAAGGACAAGGTGATCGTCGGTATCTCGGGCGCCGAGTTCGGCATCCAGGGCTCGATCACGGCCTACGACATCAAGACCGGCAAGCGGGCCTGGCGCGGCTATAGCGTCGGCCCCGACGATCAGATCCTGTTCGATCCCCAGAAGACCACCTCGCTCGGCAAGCCGGTCGGCAAGGACAGCTCCCTCAAGACCTGGACTGGCGACCAGTGGAAGATCGGCGGCGGCTCGGTATGGGGATGGTTCTCCTACGATCCGGAGCTCGATCTCTTCTACTACGGTACCGCGAACCCCTCGACCTGGAACCCGGCTCAGCGCGCGGGACCCGATGGAAAGCAGATCGACCAGAAGTGGACGATGTCGATCATCGCCCGCAATCCGGACACGGGCGTCGCTGCCTGGGCCTACCAGATGACCCCGTTTGACGAGTGGGATTACGACGGCATCAACGAGATGATCCTCGTGGACCAGGAAGTCGCGGGCAAAACGCACAAGGCCCTCGTCCACTTCGATCGCAACGGCTTCGGCTACACGCTGGACCGCACCAATGGTGAGTTGCTGGTCGCCAAGCCTTACGATCCCGACCTCAACTGGTCGAGCGGCGTCGAGATGGACAAGTCCAAGCCGAATTACGGCAGACCGACTGTCGTCGCCTCGAAGTCGACGTTCCTCAACGGCGCGGACGTGAACACGAAGAACATCTGCCCAGCCGCGCTCGGCTTCAAGGATCAGCAGCCCGCGGCCTACTCGCCGGAGACGCGTCTCTTCTATGTCCCGATCAACAACGTCTGCATGGACTACGAGCCCTTCAAGGTCTCGTACACACCGGGACAGCCGTACGTCGGCGCCACGCTCTCGATGTTCCCGCCCGAAGGCAAGACCAACACGGGCCATGTGATCGCATGGGATGCCGGCAAGGGTGAGATCGTCTACAGCCACGACGAACGCTTCTCGGTGTGGTCGGGCGTACTGGCCACTGCCGGCGGCATCTTCTGCCACGGCACGCTGGACGGCTACCTCAAGTGCCGCGACCAGAAGGACGGCAAAGAGCTGTTCAAGCACCGCAACCCGTCCGGCATCATCGGCAACGTGTTCACCTACAGCCACAAGGGCAAGCAGTACATCGGCGTGTTCTCGGGCGTTGGCGGCTGGGCCGGCATCGGCTTGGCGGCAGGTCTCGACAAGCCCACCGACGGCCTCGGCGCGGTCGGCAACTATGCGGGCCTCAAGGAGTTCACGGCTCTTGGCGGAACACTCTCCGTCTACTCGCTGCCATAGCGCTTCCTCCCACAAGAGTTAGGCCTGCGAGCAACTTGGACCGGCACCCCGCGTGCCGGTCCTTTTTGGCTTATGATGACCGTCCGAAATTGGAGTGCCGCACGTGAGCCAGACGAGAATACCCGAACTTCCCGCCGTTGCGCCCATAGTCCTCGCAGGACGCATCGCGCCCATCGATGAGCGGGAGCGGATGAGCGCCATCGCCAAAACGCCCCTCGAAAGCCCATGGCGCGTGACACGGACAGGCCTCGCTGGCGACCAGCAGGCCGATCAGAAGAACCACGGCGGCCCCGAGAAGGCGGTCCACCACTATCCCTTTGATCACTACCGAGCATGGGAGGCGCAGATCGGCGAGCATGCCCTTCTCGGCGCGCCCGGCGCATTCGGTGAGAACCTCTCGACCACCGGATGGACGGAATCGAACGTCCACATCGGCGACATCGTGCGCTTCGGATCAGCCGTGCTTCAGGTCAGCCAGGGACGGCAGCCCTGCTGGAAGCTCAACGCGCGCTTTTCACGCCGCGACATGTCGATGCTGACGCAAATGAGCGGCCGCACCGGTTGGTACTATCGCGTGATCGAGGAAGGCGAGGCAAATCCCGGAGACGAGCTAAGGCTTGTCGAGCGACTGCACGAGGCCTGGCCGCTCTCGCGGCTGATCACGCTGCTCTACCGCGACACGCGCCGTTACGACGAGCTGGCGAAAATGGCGGAGATTGCAGAGCTCGCCGCCGGATGGCGCGCGCTGGCCACACGCCGCATCGAGAAACACGCTGTCGAAGACTGGGCGCCGCGCCTCCTCGGCGAGGTTTGACTGCCCCTTTGTCTGTCAGGCCCCTGACACCCGGAACCTGCGAAGCGACGCAATCCCGAGCAGCACGAACAGAACGAGCGCCGCCCCTTGAGTTGCGGCGAATGGAGGCTCGGATTGCGTCGGGGCCAGCGCCGAAAGCGCAGGGTTCTTGAGGAACGTCTGCACGATCAGCACGAACACATTGAGATAGAGCGCGAGCGTAGCCGACACCACGTAGATCCCGCGCCACGCACCCGACAACTGAGCGACGTAACGCGCATAGACCGCAACAGCGAGCACCGCCAGCGAAATGAGCGCTACGATGTGGGAAGGCAGCAGCTGAACGAACGGAAATCCAAAGCCTGTCACGTTCGTCGCCACCGTCGCCGCAAGGAATACATGTGTCGCGCCATCAAGCCGCTCGTTCGACAAAAAGCCGCCGACGACCACAAAACCCGCGGCAATACCCACGAGACTCAGCGCAACGTGAAAAAGCGTGAACCCTTCCAGCCCGAAAATCATCTTGCCCCCCGCATAGATCTCTCGAACATTCGACAGAAGTGAGCCCAAAAGATTATCAGCATCATGAAAATACCTGCAACCGGGGAAACCGCAATCGAAATCCCCAAGGCAAGACGGAAAACCGCAAAGGAGGAAAACAGCCGGTCCCTCACACGCAGGCCCCTAGCTCTCCAGCAGCGCCTTGCGCGTGGCGGACAGGAACTCCTCGGAGATCGCATACCCTTCCGTCGCGCGCGCCAGCACCAGCGCTCCGACCAGCATACTGGCAGTCGTGAGCGCCTCCTCCCGCGAAGCCTTCTTTTTTCGCCGCGACAGGATCTGAGGCAGCCTGTCGATCAGCGACATCACACCCGCCGCGAACGCAGACCGGATTGGCCCTTTGCGCTCATTGCGGGCTATATCCCCGCAGAGCGCGGCAATCGGACAGCCTTCCGCCCGCTCGTCCCGGTGGCTGAGCCGCGTGTAGCGCTTGATGAATGCTGCCCGCAGTCCCTCGGCGTCGGAGCCATGACGCGCAATGAGATCGTCATAGTACTTGCGCTTCGCTTCGAACGCCTCGTCGCACGCTGCGACGACCAGCGCTTCCTTGGACTGGAAATGACCATAGAACGCGCCGTGCGTAAGCCCGGCCTCCGCCATGAGAGACGGAACGCTGACCCCATCGATGCCATGCTGCGGAAAAAGCCGCGACGCCGCGCGGATGACGTCGATCCGGTGCTGATCCGCCTGCTTGCGGGAAACGCGGGGCATGCTTCCTCTCCTCTTATTTTTGGGCCGCGATCATCGCCGCCGAATAGCACACGCTATTTATGATCCTGCCAATATATGCGGCACGTCGCCCTGCGCGAGATCAATTGCCTGTCAGGCTGCGAGAGGCGCTCGGCGCGGCCCCTCGGAGTTTCTGAGCGCTGCAAATGCCAGTGCGGCGAGGATGCAAAGAACACCCGCCACGAAAAACGCAGGCAAATAGGTGTCGTAGACGGTGCGCGAAAGACCCGCGCCATAGGCGGCCGAGGCCGCCCCCAGTTGATGTCCCGCAAAGATCCAGCCGAACACGATGTTGGCCTTGCCGTCTCCGAACCGCTCGGCCGTGAGCTTCACCGTAGGCGGCACAGTCGCGATCCAGTCGAGCCCATAGAACAAGGCGAATATCGTGAGCCCCACTATCGTGAAATCGCTGAAAGGAAGGTAGAGCAACGAGAGCCCGCGCAAGAGATAGTACCAGAACAGAAGCCACCGGTTGTCGAACCGGTCGGACAACCACCCCGAACCAAGGGTTCCGAAAAAATCGAAGACACCCATCATCGCGAGCAGACCGGCCGCACTCGTCGCAACCAGCCCGAAGTCGCCGCAGAAGGGAATGAAGTGCGTCTGCATCAAGCCGTTGGTGCTCACGCCGCAGATGTAGAACGTGCCGAAGAGCACCCAGAAGACGGGAACACGCGCAGCCTCCCGCAAGATTAGGAGCGGCGCGAGAAGAGATTGCCCGAGCCCTCCGGAAACCGGCACCTCACGCTCGTCGGGTTTGCTCTCGCCATAAGCGGGCAATCCCACATCCCGAGGGCGATCCCGCATCAGGGCCAGCACCGCCAGCGCAGTCAACAGCAGGGCACCGCACACCACGCCCAGCGCCGTCCTCCACCCGAGAGCCTCGGTAAGGCGCGCCAGCAGCGGAAGAAAGACGAGTTGCCCCGACGCCGAGCTTGCCGCCAGCAGACCGAGCACCAGGCCGCGGCGAGCCGAGAACCAGCGCATCGCAACCGTCGCGCCCAGCACCATCGCCATGAGACCGGTACCGATGCCGACAACGACGCCCCAGAGCACGACGAGCTGCCAAATCTCGCTCATGGCCAGCGAGGCCGTGAGCGCAGCGGCGATGAGGGAGAGGGCAGCCAGCACCACCCGGCGCACGCCGAAGCGGTTCATGAACGCGGCGGCGAACGGCCCCATCAAACCGAAAAGCGCAAAGCGAACCGCGAGCGCAGCCGACACTTCATCGCGTCGCCAGCCGAATTCCTTCTCCAAGGGCTCGATGAAAACGCCGGGGGCACCGACCGCACCGGCCGTGACCAGCATGGTGAGAAACGTAACGGCCACCACCACCCATCCGTAATGGATATCATGGCGGCGCAGCACACCCGCAAGCGCGTTCGAGATCACAACCCGCGCCCTCGCATCGTGTCCAAGAATTGCAAATCGCCCCGTGCGGCGTCCATCATAGGCCCCTCGTCCGCCACTCGTCATCAGCGTGGCACAAGCCGCATTAAATTATGGACATAATATAATAGTCCGGACTTGTTGACCAGCGCCGGTGTTCCTGGCTCGCCCCCCGGCGGCAAACTCTCGATATCGGAGACGCGCCCAGAAGTTGCATCGACGCACCTCTGCGGGCATCAGAAAGCGGCCTTCGCATCGAGGGCCGGGCGACCCAGAAAGCGCATCCAAACGCACCAATGCTCAACAAACATCTCTGATCCGCCAGAGACTTGCAGGAGCGCCATCCCCCTGCGCTCAATCCCTCCCTAGCTATTTCCCGCAACCGGCCTATGTTGGAAGCATCGTGAAGTTGGACCCCTGGCCGTGACGCAAAGCCCCGCAAGCCGGCAGAAAACCCGCAGCCCCTGGGCCGCCATTTTGGCGGTTGTCCTTGGTGCGCTCGCTGGCTTCGCATCCGGCTTCGGCTTTGCCACCAGCACGGCGGGTGGCATTTCCATTGCGGATCACGGCCTCGATGCCCGCACTGCCGGCAAGTCGGCCTCCGTCCGGCTCGACGCGTCCAACCCGGACGCCAGCGTCGGCGGCACATCCCCCGACGCCGCCCTCTCACGCAGCGAAAGCTTCGATCCTTGGCCCCGCGAAACTTGTCTGGCCTTGCCCGGCGCGTTTCGTTTGCCCATCGCCGTCGCGCTCGTTCGCGATGGGCGCAGCCGCGCACCGCCTGTCGCCTGAGCCGGTCGCCTGATCGGCCCGCTGCGCCTTTTTACCTGACATAGCCAATTTCCCGCCCACCGCCCGGAGCACGCCTCCCGGCGGTGTCGGCCATATCGGAATGCGACAATGCTTCATTTCTCGCGCTTCAAAACACTGCTGATCCTGGGCGTGTGCCTGCTCGGCGTCCTGCTCAGCATCCCCAACTTCATAAAGCCCGGCGTCTTGCCCTCCTGGGTTCCTCAACCTCGCATCAACCTCGGCCTCGATCTCCAGGGCGGCTCGTATCTGCTGCTCGAGGTGGATATGAACTCCGTCATCAAGGAACGGATCGCAAGCGCGCGTTCCTCCACGGCCGAGGCGCTCCGCAAAGCCCGTGTCCCCTTCACCTCGGTGGTCTCCGGCAAGGATAGCGTTACGGTGACCCTGACGGACGCCGCCAACATGGGCGCCGCTCGACAAGCCATGAAAGACATCCTGGCTGAACGCGTGGACGGCCCCTCGCGTGCGCCCGTGTTCGTCACCACCACCGACGGCGCGATCATCACCCTGACGCTCGATCCGCAAGGCGTGCTCGATCTCTCGAGCAAAGCCATCCAACAGTCGATTTCCATCGTGCGCCGCCGTATCGACGAAACGGGCGTCAACGAGCCGGTCGTAGCCCGTCAAGGCCAGAACCGCGTCCTCGTCGAGCTGCCCGGCGTCTCCGACCCCGACCGCATCAAGCGCCTGCTGGGCTCGACGGCAAAAATGACCTTCCGCCTCGTCGCGCCGGAGGGCACGGCCGCCGGTCCCGATATCGAAATGCTGCCGATGGCCAACAAGGCCGAAGGGACCGCCAAGCTTCCCGTGCGCCGCCACGTGGAGGTGGACGGCATGAACCTCACCCGCGCCAACGCCGCAATGGATCGCAACGCGGGCGGATGGGTGGTCGACTTCGGTCTCGATTCCATCGGCACCCGCCGCTTCGCCGACACGAGCACGAAGCACGTGGGCGAGCCCTTCGCGATCGTGCTGGACAACAAGGTGATCAGCGCCCCGGTCATCCGCGAGCCGATCCTCGGCGGACAAGGCCAGATCAGCGGACACTTCACTGTGGAGGAGGCAAACGATCTCGCCGTGCTGCTGCGCGCGGGCGCTCTCCCCGCACCGCTCACCATCGTCGAGGAGCGCACCATCGGCCCAAGCCTTGGCGCGGACGCGATCCGGGCGGGTCTCTACTCGATAATCGCGGGCTTCACGCTTGTCGTCGGCTTCATGATCGCCACCTACGGGCGCTTCGGTTTGTTCGCCGCCACGGCTCTCTTCGCCAACCTTGCCCTTACCATCGCCGGCCTTTCGATGATGAGCGCAACCCTCACCCTGCCAGGCATGGCGGGCATTCTGCTGGCGCTCGGCATGGCAGTCGACGCCAACATCCTGATCAACGAGCGAACCAGGGAGGAGCTGACCAAACGCAACGGCGTGATCTCCTCGATCGAGACCGGCTTCCGTCGCGCCTACACCACCATCATGGACGCCAACATCACCACGCTCATCAAGATGCTCATTTTGTTCGTCGTGGGCGTGGGCGCCATTCGCGGCTTCGCGGTCACCATCAGCCTCGGCATCGTCGTGTCGATCTTCACGGCCATCGTGCTCGTCCGCCTGCTCACCGCAACGTGGATCAAGTACGCGCGCCCGAAGTCTTTAAGCATCGGGACGCGCTTCCGCTTCTTCCCCGATCATACCACCATCCAGTTCATGAAGGCACGCTACACGGGCCTCATCGTATCGGCCGCCATCAGCCTTGCGTCTCTGGGGCTGGCCTTCCACCCCGGCCTCAAGATGGGCATCGACTTCGCGGGCGGCGTGGTGATCGAGGCGAAGACGCCGGCCCCCGCGGATGCACCCACGCTGCAAAGCGCGCTAGCCGATGCGGGCCTCGGCCCGGTCCAGGTCCAGCGCTTCGGCGGCCCGGATGACGTGCTGTTGCGCTTCGAGCATCCGCAGGGAACGCCCGAACAGCAGCAGGCCGCCTTGCAGACCGCACGCGAGACCGTGCAGAAAGCAGCGCCCGGAACGGAGATCCGCCGCGTGGAGGTGGTCGGCCCCTCGGTCGGCGCCGAGCTGCTGAGTGATGGAATGTGGGCTCTCGGCCTCGCCGCCGTGGCCATGTTCGCCTACATCACCTTCCGCTTCGAGTGGCCGTTCGCAGTGGGCGCGATCGTGACGATGTTCCTCGATCTCACGAAGACGGTTGGCTTTCTTGCCCTCACGGGCTTCGAGTTCAACCTGACCTCGATCGCGGCCATCCTCACCATCATGGGCTTCTCCATCAACGACAAGGTCGTCGTCTACGATCGCGTCCGCGAGAACCTGGTCCGCTACAAGCGCACGCCGCTTCGCGAGATCGTCGATAAGAGCATCAACGAGACGCTGTCCCGCACTATCGGGACATCCCTCGCTCTGTTCCTGTCGATCGCCCCGCTCGCGGCATTCGGCGGCCCCGCGCTACGGGAGTTCGCGCTGACGCTTCTCTTCGGTCTCGTGCTCGCCACAAGCTCGTCGATCTTCATCGCGGCACCGATCCTTCTGAACATCGGAGAGCGTTATCTCCGCCGCAGCGGACCGGCACCGGCCGCACCCGAAGGAGCGCTACCCGCCAAATAGCAACCGGGTCGCAACTCCTCGTCAAACCTCGAACGCGCGGCGGAACTAAACCGCGGCTGGATGACCAGCCGCGGTTTTCTTTGTTTTTTGAGTTGTCTCATTTCCGCGGCAGAGGCGGAGGCGGGTCCCCTGTATCGCTCGGGGGCGGGATGACCGGCATCTTGCCTTTGAAGTCGTCGGGGATGGGTTTCTGGATCTTCGGATCGATTCCGCGCGGCGGCTCGAGAACGCCTTCTCCTTCCTTGAGCTCTTTCGACAGCGGCTCCTTCGGCTTGTCGCCCCCGGTGCTTGGATCGGGCGGTGGTGCCGGGCTTTCGGATGGCGGCTCCATTACCTCGGGCGGCGAAGCAGGCGCGCCAGAAGGCGACGGTTGAGCGACCGCGGCGGCAGGGCCGAAGAATGCGCAAAGCGCAATTGATCCGGCAAAAGCGCGCCACCGAGGATCAGCTCGCGTTTTGCGATAGCGCAACAGCAAAGCGTACACTCCTCTTCTAGTGAGCATCTTCCTAGAGAACGGTCAGCGTGCACACTCCGTTCCGCGCGCGCCCCATGCTGAACAGTCTTCCGTTGCATATACGGGAACCAAAGCTGATCGCCCGCGATTACCCGGCCAGCCGCAACAGGCTGGAGAGCGCCCCAATGTATGAGTTGATATTCACGGTATGCTCGGTTCTCGTCGGAGCCTCATGCAGGCAGGAGAACCCTATTCAGCTCGAAGAGCACGTCGGAATGATGGGGTGCCTCGTCGCGTCTCAGATAGAAGGCGCGAAATGGGTGGAGGCGCACCCAAACTTCTACGTCACGCGCTACACGTGCCAGCCTGCAAAGATGTTCGCCCACACCTGAAGCCTGTCGTCGCCGTCAGGTTCGCAGGGTTTCGAGCGCTTCGCGGATCTTTTTCGACAGCTCCTCGAGCGTGAACGGTTTGGCGAGGAAGTGCACGCCAGCGTCCAGAACGCCATTGTGGACGACGGCATTCTTCGTAAACCCGGTCATGAACATGACCTTGAGATCGGGCCGCAACTCAAGAGCTCGGTCGGCGAGCTTCCGGCCATTCATTTCGGGCATGACGATATCGGTCAGAAGAAGATCGACGCTCTTGCCATTTCCGATCTGGACCAGCGCCTCACTCGCATTGCGCGCTTCGAGCACGGTATAGCCGAGCTCGCGCAAGCCGGCCGCAGTGAGCTCCAGCACACGCGCATCGTCTTCCACGAGCAGGATCGTCTCCGTGCCTCCGATTTGGCGCTCGCCGGACGTCTCCTCGGTGGCCCGCTCGGCCTCGCCGGCATAGTAGCGAGGCAGATAGATCTTGATGGTCGTGCCTTGCCCGATCTCCGAGTAGACCTTCACATGGCCCCCGGTCTGCTTCACGAAGCCGTAGACCTGCGACAACCCAAGCCCGGTGCCTTTGCTCTGCTCCTTGGTGGTGAAGAATGGATCAAAGGCTTTCGCCATAACCTCCGGCGACATGCCCGTGCCTGTATCGGTGACCGCGATCAGCACGTACTGGCCGGCCGGAACACCGGGATGGAGGCGCGAATAGCGATCGTCGAGGTGGCAGTTGGCCGTCTCCACGGTGAGCTTGCCGCCCTCGGGCATAGCATCGCGCGCATTGACACATAAATTGAGAAGCGAGCTTTCGAGCTGCACGGGATCGGCATGGGTCAGCCATAGGCCCCCGCCCAGGATGGTCTCCATGCTGATCGCCTCTCCGATCGCACGCGAGATGAGCTCGGAGATTCCGGCCACGAACTTGTTGGCGTCGATGGGCTTGGGCGCGAGCGGTTGCTGGCGTGAGAACGCAAGCAGTCTTTTGACGAGCGTCGCGGCCCGGTTCGCTCCGTCGAGCGCTCCGGCGAGAAACGCCTCCGCCCCGGCCTCACCTTTTGCGAGGCGCTTCTGCGCGAGCCCCACACCGCTCACGATCACGGCCAGCATGTTGTTGAAGTCGTGCGCGATGCCACCCGTCAGCTGGCCAATCGCCTCCACCTTTTGCATCTGGCGGATCTGAAGCTCCGCCGCCTCTCGCTCCGCAATCGAAGCTTTGAGAAGTTGATTTGCGTTCGCGATCTCGACAGCACTCCTGCGTGTGTTGACGATCCAGGCCGCAAGCGCGCCGAGTGTTGCGAAAAGTCCGAGCGCAATGGCGACGAGTAAGGTGGCGATGGTCCGATCGGCCGCGTCCTCACGCGCATCGAGCAGGTTCTGCTCCTCGCGCCTCATGCTGCGAAAGCGCTCCCGCAGATCGGTCATCAGTTCGAGGCCCTGCCGGTCGAGCACTTTCGCGAGCGCCGCCTCGAACCCATTGTTCCTGCGTAGCTCGATCGTCTGGTCGGCGACCTCGATGCGCTTGCCGATGAGCGGAAGCGCCGACGCCACGGCTTTGGCCTGGTCCGAGTTGTCTCCCACGAGCACGCGAAGGTCCGCGAGCTTGTCCGGAAGCTTCGCCTTGGCTTCCAGAAACGGAGTGAGAAACGCGTCATCGCCCGTCAGGATGAAGCTGCGCTGCCCAATCTCGGCATCCTGCAAAAGCGACCAGATCTCGGAAATCCGCGTCTCGACCTCGAGCGTATGGCGCACCCAATGGGCCTGGTTGACGTACCGCGTCCCTAGCCAGATGGTCATCGCAAATATGAGGATCAGAGCCGCGCCAGCGACTTCAGGCACACGATTTTTGAGCACGTGAAACACGGTGTTCGTCATCGAGAGCCTGATCCCTTGCGCCTCCGCCCGAGCACATATCCCAGATGTGCTTTCGCTAAGCAATGCTTAGGCGACGCCGCGCCGCGTGAAAGCCCGGGTAGGGTTGTGAAGTTCCGCCAACGGCGGAACCGATGCCCCCGCGCCGGTGTTCAGGGAAAATAACCAAGAAAAAGGAGCCAAGAATGCACAAGGCACTCCTCCCCCTGGTTGTAGGTCTCGCTTGGTACGCCCCGGTTTTCGCCGCAGGCAGCGCAGGAGACGACGCCGGCCAAGTTGCGTTCAATACCCACTGCCGCAACTGTCATTCGACCAATCCCGGCGACAACCGCCTCGGTCCGAGCCTGCACAACATCTTCGGCGCGAAGGCGGGCCAAGTCCGCGGCTTCGCCAACTATTCGGGTAGCCTCACCAGCGACATGACCTGGGACGAAGCCACCCTCGACAAGTTCATCACCGACCCCACCGCGCTCGCATCCAACACCACGATGAAGCCGTTTGCGGGCGTGGCTGACGCAGAGCAGCGCAAGCTGATCATCGACTTCCTGAAGACAAAATCGAAGTCTTAGACTCCACCCCAAGACCGCCTGACGGCCCCACGCCCCGGGAACTTCTCGCGTCCTGGGGCGTTAATTCGGTCACCGCGCGGCCTGCCGGACCAAGCGGCAGTCTCGGACAACTCTTCGGGTGAGAGGCATCCCTATGACAAGATGGGCTGCGGCGCTGAGGGGCGTGCTGCCCGGCTCGTCGAAGGAGAAAAGCGCGTCAGGCAAGGACAGCGTGAACGGCGCCAAGGCACACGCAGGCGCCGCCTCCGGCGCAACGGTTGAGTCTACACTCGCCGAAACCGCCCGCCTCAACGCCCCGGTGGTATGGCTGCTCGGCAAGGTTCAGAGCGGCAAGACCTCCGTGATCCGCGCGATCACCCAAAGCACGGATGCCGAGATCGGCGATGGCTTCCGCCCGTGCACCCGCACCTCGCGCATCTACGCCTTCCCTGCCGAGACGCCGGTCCTGCGCTTCCTCGACACCCGCGGCCTCGGCGAATCCGCCTACGATCCCGCCGAGGATCTGGCCTTCAACGAGGCCAATGCTCACCTCATCCTCACAACCATGCGGGCCATGGACCCGAGCCAGGGTGCCGTGGTCGACACCCTGCGCAAGGTGCGGGCGCGCCATCCGGACTGGCCGATCGTCGTTGCGCAGACGAGCCTTCACGATGCCTACCGGCCAGGAGAGGGCCATATCCTCCCCTATCCCTTCGAGGCGGGATCGCCACGGGAAGCCGTCGAGCGTATTCCGACGGACCTCATGCGCAGCCTCGCCTATCAGCGCACGCTTTTCGATGACCTTCCCGGGAAAGGCCCGCTTCTTTTCGTCCCCGTCGATCTCACCCGATCCGACGACAGGCTCCCGCCCAGCGACTACGGGCTCGATGCGCTCACCGAAGCCCTCGCTGGCGTCGCCCCCGCCGGCATGCTCGCTGCGTTGTCGGCGATGCCCGGTTTCGAGGCCGATCCAAAAGCACGCTCGGCCGATCCAATCGTAATGGGTCATGCCATGGCTGCCGCCGGAAGTGACCTCGTCCCCATCCCGGTTGCCGGTGCCATTGCCGCCTCCACCATCCAGGCGCGTATGCTGAGCCAGCTCGGCGGCCTCTATGGTATCGCGTGGGATCGGCGCGCCTACGCGGAGCTGACCGCAGCCTTGGGAGCGGGCACGCTCGCACGCGTCGCAACGGGAATCGGCGTCCGCCAGCTCGCGAAATTCCTGCCGGTCTATGGCCAAACCGCGGGCGCGGCCGCCTCGGCAGCCGCGAGCTTTGCCGTCACTTACGCACTCGGCAAAGCCGCCGTCGCCTATCTCCATGGCCGCCGCCTCGGCAACACCGACACGAAGAGCGTTGCCGCCATCTACCAGCAGGCCCTGCGCGACGCCTTCCGTATGGCGAAGGAGCGTCGGCTTGCGGACCGGGATCGCGGGGCACAGCCATGAGCACCCCCTCCGGCAACCGCAGCGCGCGCCGAACGGCCTCTCTCATTCTCATCGCGTTCGGCCTTCTGATCCCGGCCCTGTCGCTCATTCCGCTCGGCAGCATCTGGCTCTGGCAGAACGGCTATCTGCTCTACTGGACCGGCTTCGCGCTGGCCGCTGTCCTGGCTGTCTATCTGGCCCAGCGCCGCTTGCTTCCGAAGGCACCGGAAATCGCAGAGGAAACCCCCGCAACTGCAGCCGCGGAGGAGGCGGCGACACGGCCCGATCCCGGCTGGTCCCCGCTCGAGGAGCAAGCCTGGATGGACGTTCAGGCGCTCGCCAGCCGCACCGACCCGGCCCGGATCACCACCACCGGCGGCCTTCTCAAGCTCGGACAGGATGCCATCGAGACCGTGGCGAAACGCCTTCATCCCGGCCGCAGCGATCCACTCTGGCAATTCACGACACCGGAAGCGCTCGCCATCATCGAGCGTGTCAGCCGAAAGCTCCGCGTCTTCATGCTGGAAAGCGTTCCATTCGGCGACCGGCTCACGATCGCCCAGGTTCGCGCGCTTTACAGACGGCGCGGCCTCCTCGAGACGGCTGAGCGCGTCTACGATGTGTGGCGCGTGATCAGGCTCGCAAATCCAGCCACAGCCGCCGTCCAGGAGGCGCGCGAGCAGCTTTCCAAGGCCATGATGCAATGGGGGCGGGACGCGGTTACGCGCCGCCTCATGGAGATCTACGTCGCAGAGATCGGACGCGCCGCGATCGATCTCTACGGCGGGCGCCTGCGCGTGACATCGGCAGCGCTCGCCGCCCACGTCTCCGACGAAACCGCCGCCGATCAAGCCGCCATGAGCCAGATCCGCGCCGAGCCGCTTCGCATTCTGGTTGCTGGCCAGACGGGAGTGGGCAAGTCGAGCCTGGTCAACGCCCTCGCCACCGAGGTCAAGGCCGCGACGGACACGCTGCCCGCCACCTCGGCGTTTACCGCCTATGTGCTGGAACGCGAAGGTTTTCCCGCCGCATTTCTGATCGACAGCCCCGGCATCGGAACCGATCCCAAGATGCTCGAGGAATTGATGGAGCGGGCAGCCGATTGCGACCTCGTTCTGTGGGTCGTTGCCGCCCATCGCGCCGACCGTGAGATCGATCGAAAGGCGCTCGAAACCTTGCGGCTTCACTTTGCAGCGCGCCTGAACCGCAGGCGGCCACCTCTTATCCTCGTCACCACCCACATCGACCGGCTGCGTCCCTTTGGCGAGTGGAACCCGCCCTATGCGCTTCTCTCCGATGATCGCGAGAAGGCGCGCAATATCCGCGACGCGGTGTCCGCCGCCTCGGCCGACCTCGGGTTTGCAGCAGACGAAACCGTACCGGTCAGCCTTCTCGATCCCGGCGCGCCCTACAACGTCGAGCAGCTCTGGCAACGCATCGCAGACGCGCTCCCGGAAGCCATGCGCGCGCAGCTGCTTCGTTGCCTTCACGATCTCAAGGACAAATGGACATGGAAATCCGTGTGGTCCCAGGCCAGCGGCGCGGGCCGCGCCATCGCAGGCTCTTTCAAGAGAGAGCCCGCCCGCTCCGGACGCCCCCCATGATCAGCGCGGACCGGCAGAAAACAGAAAAAACTACGGGAGCGGCCCCATGGCGATGATCGCAGAGGTACCATCCGAGACACGCGAACGCGCGCGAGCCGAAGAGGACGCGCGGGCCGAGCGCACGACCGAGGAGACATGGGCCTTGGTTGCGAACGTGTCGGTGACGGGCCTGTTCGCGCTGGCCACCCTCGCGGCCCTCTACCTCATGAAGGAGGTGGTCGTTCCCGTCATCCTCGCGTGGGTCGTCGCCAACATCCTGCTGCCCGTCGTCGCCTGGATGGAGAAACGCGGGCTCCCGCGGAGCGCATCCGTCCTGATCGTGGCGCTTGCCATGGTGGCGGTCGTGCTCACCATCGTGGCCCTCTTGTCGCTGCCGCTCACCTATTGGCTGGGCCGCGCGACCGAGCTCGGCGCGCTCATCAAGGAAAAGCTTCAGTCCATGGCGCAGCCGCTGGAGTTCCTGAAAGAGATCCTTGGCGCCATCGGTCAGGCCACCGGCCAGGCGGGCACCGGCCTTCATGTGGAGGAGAGCACCAACATCGTCGGCGGCATCGTGAGCATCCTCACGCCTGCGGTCACGCAAGGCATCCTCTTCATCGGCGCCCTCATCTTCTACATGATCTATCAGAAGCAGATCAAAGCACGTTCTGTCCTGATCCTGCCGAACCGCGATGCGCGCCTGACGGCACTCAAGATCCTGTCTGACATCGAGCGCAACACCACCGTCTATTTCGGCACGTTCACCATCGTGAACGCCTGCCTAGGTCTCGCCACCACGATCCTTGCCTATGCTGCCGGCCTCCCGAACCCGTTGCTCTGGGGCGTGCTGGCTGCGGTCCTCAACTACATCCCCTACATCGGCCCCGTGATCATGGTGGCCGTGCTGTTCCTCATAGGGCTGTTCACTTTCCCCAGCATTTCCGAAGCGTTAGTCGCACCTCTCATCTACATCGCCATGACCACCGTCGAAGGCCATTTCATCACGCCCACGCTCATGGGCAAACGCATGACCATGAACCCCTTCGCCGTGTTTCTCGCCATTGGCTTCTGGACTTGGATGTGGGGACCGATCGGCGCTTTCGTCGCGGTGCCCATTCTGATGACCACCACCGTCACGTTCCGCCATCTCTTCCCTAAGGACGCACCCGAGCTGCCCGCATGAAACCAAGTCATGAAACCAAGTGACGGGGATCTGCGTTGAACGCGCAGGCCGCAAAGGCCGTCCCACATACACAAGGAGCTCCACCCCATGGCACAATCAACCTCGAGCACGAGCACGCGCGCCACGAGCGATTACGGCCGCAATGCCGCCGACGATCTCGCCGACAAGGCCGCGAACCTGGCCGAGAAGACCGGCGAGCAGATCGAGCGCGTGGTGCAGAACGTCGCCGACCAAGGCCGTCAGGCCACCGAGCAAGTGCAGGTCGTCGCCGAGAACTTCAAGACCGCTGTCGACAAGTCGGTGAAGGAGCAGCCGCTCACCACGCTGGCCGTTGCCGCCGGCCTCGGCTTCATCATCGGCGCGCTTTGGAAATCTTAAGCGCACGAAGATAACGTCGAAAGCAATCCGGGGAGATGCGCGATATGTTCCAAGGCCTCTTCAGGCGCGCCGAATCCACAATCGACTCGGTCGTCGCAAAGTATGTGGGGCGCGCGGCTATCGCCATCCCCCTGGTCATTGCAGGCGGCTTCGCCACCGCCGCCCTCACCGTGAAGCTTGTCGAGATCTACGGCTCCGTCACGGCCTACGCCATCATGGCGGCGCTCTTCGCCCTGATCGGGCTTGTGACGATGGCCGTCATAAACACGGGTGCACGCCCGGCTGAGAGCCAGCCTGCCGAACCCTCGACCGCCTCCGAAGGCACGGCCGAGAGCACCGGACCCGATGCCTCCGATCTGCTGACACCAGAGGTGAAAGCGTTCCTTGCCTCTGCGGCGCCGGCAGCACTGCCGAGCATCGTTAGGGGCGTCGGCCGCAATCTGCCGCTCATTCTGCTGCTGGCCTTGATCGGCTTCGTGATCTCGCGCTTCGCGGAGAACGCGGAGACCGTCTCTACCCCGTCCGAGGGAGATCTGGCCGCCGCGCCTCCCGCGGCGTGATCGGCCTTGAAGAGCTCAAGCGCTCGAAAAGGTCCCACCCGTTGCCGGGCGGGACCTCTTGTGTTGGCTGAGACTATTTCTCTTTGCAGGGTGTCGCGACGCCGATGCACTGATACTTCGTGCCGATCTTGCGGCAGTCGTGATCGGCATCCTTGGCGACATCCCACTTCGCCCAGCTCTCGTCGTACTTCTTGCGGACATCGAGACGCCAGGCCCACTTGGCCTGGTTGATGGCTTCCGCCTCCGTCTTCTCCCGCCGTCCATAGGAGGAGACTGCCTCGCCCTTACAGGTGAACTTTTCGAGCTTTTCACCGGAAAGCACGGTTGAGAGCGTATCCTTGCAGGGGATCGCCTTGCGCTTGCACACCCAGCGCTGCCCCTTCGGGGTCTTCACCTCGTTGCAATCCACGGTACGCGCGTCTGCATAGCGCCACGAGTTGAACTCGGGCCCCACCTTCTCGGCCACCGCTCGGCGCCACGCAAAGAGCGAGTTCTGATACGCGCCGAGGTTCTTCGAGAGGGCCGGCTCGCCTTCAGCCACGATCGGCTCCGTTTTGCACTCGCGCGCAACGCTCGCGCTCGCGAAGCTGACCGCAGCCACCAACCCCACCGCGGCAAGCTTGAGCACGCGGACAACGCCCTGAGACTTCATCCCTGTTCCCCATCTGTGATGTTTGAAAATACCGAGAGAATGATGTCGCCCGCCGGGGCGATCGAGGCCACACATATCCCGACCGCAAAGCTCCCCTTGAGCAAAACCGGAGGCAATCTAGCGGACGACCAAGACGGCACTCAGACGGAATGGTGAGCTTACGGGAATTGTAAAGTATGGGACATACGGGGGTAAGAATGGCCCCCTAGGATCAGGGTCGGGCGGTCACTGAGTGTGGGCTTCCTCGTGTTGCCCACAGCCAGCTCCTGAACAAATTGGTCCCCCCTCGAGTGCTGCCCGGAATAGGCACCCAACCTTGCTGGGTGTCAGAGCCCGAACGCCCCAAAAGGTGTTCGGGCTCTTTTCATATGCCGTAACTTCGATGGCGCTGGTCCGCCATCACGGCGACGCGGAAAACCTTGGGTCCGTCAGATACTTGGGACGGCCCCCAACCCCGGGAAAGCCGGTCGTGCACGCGCGGCTACCCCGGGCCAGATGCGGTCTTGGCACCGCCGGATTGGTGCTATAGACGCGGAAAGAAGAGGCGATGGACATGCGCGCCACAGGGATGGCAGGACCACGTCGCGACCCAGGGAGTTCCGGCATGCGTCTGCTTCTCGTAGAGGATGACAAGGAGACGGCGCGCTACGTTTCGAAGGGGCTCATCCAGGCGGGGCATACCATCGACGTCGTATCCGACGGCAAGGACGGCCTCGCGCTCGCGATTCGCGAGAACTACGACATCGTGATCCTCGACCGCATGTTGCCGGGCCTCGACGGCCTCTCGCTGGCCCGCACGTTGCGAACTGCCGGCAGCCACGTGTCGATCCTGTTCCTCACCTCCCTTGGCGGGGTGAACGATCGCGTGCAAGGTCTCGACGTCGGTGGCGACGACTATCTCGTGAAGCCGTTCGCCTTCGCGGAGCTGCTCGCCCGCGTCAACGCCCTCGGACGGCGTGCACCCATGCGGTCGGAGGGAGACATCCTCAGAGCCGGTGACCTCGAGCTCGACGTCGGAAGCCGCGTCGTGAAACGGGGCCAAGAGCGCATCGACTTGCAGCCCAAGGAGTTCGTGCTCCTGGAAACGCTCATGCGCAACAAAGGCCGTGTCGTCACCCGCACCATGCTGCTCGAGCGCGTCTGGGGCTTCCATTTCGACCCGCGCACGAGCGTCGTGGAAACGCACATCTCGCGCCTGCGCGCCAAGATCGACCGGCCCTTCGCCAAGCCCTTGATCCACACCGTTCGCGGCAGCGGCTATTCCATCAATGACAGTCCGTGATCTGTTCCGGCGCACGCAGGTCCGCTCTGCCGTCGCGTTCACCCTCATCATCACGGTCAGCGTCACGGCGTTGTTCGCGGTTCTGATCGTGCACCTCGCAGCCGGCCTCGAGGACAGCGTGCGGGCGCGCGTCGTGCACACGCGAGACGCGCTCCTGGCCATCGACCGGCGTTACGGCTTCGACGAATTGGTGAGCGTCGTCGTCGACGAGGCGGAATCCGTCCGCGACGCCGACAGCATCTTTGCCGTCCAGGACTCCAATGGCGCCATTGTCGCCGGCAACATCCGCACCGAACGCCCGTTCGAAGGTTGGCGGGTGCTGGAACGCTCCCACCTGCCCGACATCGCCGGGAACGGAACCGGCCGCGATCGCTTCTTCGCTCTCTGGACCCCGGTCTCGAAAGGCATGCTGCTGATCGGCCGCAGCGACCGCGAGGTGCAGCAGGCACGGCTGATCCTGATGCGCAGCCTGGGCTGGGGCCTGCTCGCCACCGTCATTCTGGGCGTCGGATCGGGCATCTACCTCGCGCGCGGCGCGCAAAGGCGCATTGACGACATCGCCAACACGCTTTCGGCCGTCTCCGCCGGCGAGCTCGATCGGCGCGTTCCCATCAAGCTGTCCCAGCACGATCTCGACGAAGTGGGCCAGCGCATCAACGCGATGCTGACCCAGCTCGAACGCCTGGTGCAAAGCGCCAACCAATCCTCGACCGACATCGCCCACGATCTCAAGCGCCCCATGACGCGGCTGCGCCAGCAGCTCGAGAGCGCTTACGATGCCGAGCCCGCCAACTCCGAGATCAAGCCCATCCTCGATGGCGCCATCGAGGAGGTGGACAGCATCGTCTCCACCTTCGAAGCGCTTCTGAACATCGGCCAGCTCGAAGCAGGCGACCGGCGCGCGCGCTTCGTCGACATTGACCTGCGTAAGGTGCTCGACGACGCGACGGAGGCTTACGCGCCAGTCATTGAGGACAGCGGCTTCAACCTCGCATGGAACGCCCAGCAAGCCGCAGCGCTCACCATTCGCGGAGACCACGAGCTTCTTCTCCAGCTCGTCGCCAACCTCATCGAGAACGTGATCCAGCACTGCCCCTCGGGAACCACCATCGAGTTGTCGCTCTCCGGAAATCCGCGCAAACCCAACCTTACGGTGGCCGACAATGGCCCCGGCATCCCGTCCGATGAGCATGAGAAGGTCTTCCGGCGCTTCTACCGGCTGGAACGCGAGCGCTCGAGCCCCGGCCATGGTCTCGGCCTCAGCCTCGTGCGCGCCATCGCGGACCTGCACGGCGCCAGCATCGACCTGATCGACAACGCCCCGGGCCTCAAGGTCTCGATCACATTTCCGCAAAGACCGTAACGCAGCGAGCCGCGCATCATCTCACGGCAATCCACATTACGGGATTTGTAAGGTCGCCTCCAGACCAGGGTAAACCCGCTGCGACATAGTCGGCGACACCCTAGAACAGGAGACAGACTATGAGAAAACTGACTGTCCTAACGGTTGCACTCGCCGCGCTCATGACGGCGGCTCTCTATGGCGCTCCGGCCTTCGCCGATGATGCACAGCCCGCCGCCGAAGCTCCGGCGGACAGCTCGGCGACGACCTCCACCGACACCCCGGCTCCCGACGCCGCGCCTGCGAGCGAGGAAAAGCCTGCCGAGTAATCACGCAGCGACGCTCGCAAAGCGGGCTCTGCCGCGAGCTCGAGGCGCCTGAGCAGCCAGGCGCCCGGAGCACACTCCGCGACGGCTTGATTCCAATCGCGGAGTTCGTGCTCTACTAAGAGGATGAGATGGCGGGTTGATTCTCGCCGTCTCGTCTTCTGGCGGCAAAGGAAGCCCGGCCCTCCTCATGACGGACAACGAAGCGGTCCAGCTCTCCTCGCTCCTGGTCGGCGCGCGCTACGACGAAGCGGAGAGGCTTGCGCAAAGCCTCCTCGCGCAAGGGCGCATCCAGGATCTCGCCCACTTCACCCTCGGCATCGTGCACTATCAACGCCGCGATTACGACGGCGCCGTCGAGGCCCTGCAGCGGGCCATTACGCTCAACCCCACCGCATCTGCCTGGAACAACCTCGGCGCCGCCTATCGCGCCACCGCCAAGCTCACCGAGGCCGCGAACGCCTACGAGAGCGCGCTTGCGATCGATTCCAGTTTTGTGGATGCGGCCGCGAACTACGCGAACGTGCTCGTCGATCTGGGCAACTACACGGCCGCTGAGACCATGGCACGGCGCGCAATCGCCAACGGCGCCACCTCGCTTCAGGTTTATGTCACCCTTGGCAACGCTCAGTTTCGGCAAGGCGATCTGATCGCCGCCGCTCAATCGTTCAGGAAAGCGCTGGACATCGGCTACAACGTCGGTGCGGTGAGAAACCTCGGCAGCACGCTCGCCAATCTTGCCCGCTTTGCCGATGCCAAACAGGTGTACGGCGCGGCCCTCGCGCGTCAGCCCGATCCGGAGCTGCACTCGAGCCTGCTGATCTGCCTCACTTACGATCCCGAAATGAGCGCTCCCGCGCTTCGCGCCGCCTCGGCCGCCTATGATACCGCCTACGCGAAGCCCGTCGCGCGGCCGCTCGCGCGCCATGCCAACACGCCGGAGCCCCAGCGCCGTCTGCGGGTGGGCTACGTCTCGCCGGATCTCTGCAATCATGTGGTCGCCGTGTTCATGCTCCCGCTGATGACCCGGCATGATCGAAACGCCGTCGACATCTACTGCTACGCGGATGTGCGTCACGTCGACGAGACCAGCCGCAAATTCCAGGGAATCTCGAACTGGGTGCAGATCACGGGCCTGCCCGACGAGCGTGTCGCCGCGCAGATCGAGCAGGACCGGATCGACGTGCTGGTGGATCTCGCCGGACATTCGCCCGGCAACCGCCAACTGGTGTTTGCGCGCAAACCCGCGCCCGTGCAGCTTTCCTACGTGATCGGAACCGGCACCACGACGGGGCTCTTGGCGATGGATGGCCTCATCGCCGACAAAGACCTTTTGCCGGCCGGCTCCGAGGCCTTCATCAGCGAGCGGCCCCGCCACCTGGATCGCCCGTTCGTCGCCTACGAGCCTCCCCCGACGATGCCTCCCGTGGGACCGCTTCCCGCCTTGCGAAACGGCCACGTCACATTCGGATATTTCGGCCGCCCCATCCGCCTCAACGATCGCGTCGTGCGCGTGTGGTCGGACATCCTGCGCGCCTGCCCCGGCAGCCGCCTGCGTCTCGACAACAAGCCTTTCGGTTCCCCCGGAACGCAGGAGGATGTGCGCCGGCGTTTTCTCGCGCACGGCATCCCCGCCGCGCGCTTGGATCTCCGTGATACGCCCATCCATGCCGCCGTGCTCGCCGCCTACAACGAGATCGACATCGCGCTCGATCCCTTTCCGCATAACGCCGGGACGACCTCGCTCGAAGCCTTGTGGATGGGCGTGCCGGTGCTGACGCTCACCGATCGTCCGCCGGTCGGACGCCTCGGAGCGAGTCTGCTCGGAGCACTGGATCTCCACGGCTGGATCGCACGCGACGACCAGGACTACGTGGACAAGGCGGCCCGCGCAGCGCGCGATCTCGAAGGTCTCGCCGCAGTGAGAGCCGGATTGCGAGCCCGCTGCGAACGATCGGCGCTCGGCGATGTCGAAGGGCTCACCCGCGCGATGGAAAGGCTCTACCGTCAGTGCTGGCGCGAATGGTGCCAATCCGCCGCCACTTGAAGCTGCAGACTTGGAGAGGCGGCCGAGAGCGCTTAGTCTCCCTCTTACACCTTGTCGGATCGCGTCCCATGCAGGACATCGAGGATATTCTGGCGCGTCTGTCGAAGTCGCCGTTTCGACAGAGGTTCAAACTTCGCGCTGAAGAACGGGCCTATCTCGAAACCCATGGCCTCGAAGGCATCCTGGAGCAAGCCCGCGGCTTCATCCGAAAGCGCCTCGCCGCCGCCTTTCCCGAGAACGACGGCAAGCAGACACCGTTTAAAAGCCATCCCGTCTTCATCGCCCAGCACGCAACGGCCACCTGTTGCCGGGGATGCCTCGAAAAATGGCACGGCATCGGCCAAGGCCATCCGCTCGGTGCCGCCGAAGTCGACCACGTCATCGCGGTGATCGAGCACTGGCTGAGACAGCACGCGGGTGACTGTCGCGAGCCACGCCAGCCACGCCTTCTCTGACCCACCAGCACTCGAACATCCGCCCGGCTCCGCTGGCGCGATAGACGGCTTCGCAACGATGCATATTTGCAACACATTCGGCAGGAAGTGATGCCGATTACGGGGTAGCACGGGCTTGCGCCCGCAACGCCTCCCAGGCACCCTATCTGACATCGCGCCGGACACCGGACGGGAAACCGTGCCCGCCACGGCAATTTGAGGGTCCATCGCAACACCGAAGGGGGAGACCTTTCGCATGACGATCGAGCGTTCCAGAGGTCGAGGTTCGCGCCTGCCCTCGACACCGCGTTTCGCCTTGCTGGCCTTGATGGCCTTGGCCGTATCCTCGTTCACGCCCACGCGGGCATCCGCCCAGGACCTGTTCTCGTTCCTCTGGGATGGCGGATCGCGCTCGGTCGTTGGCTTCAGTTCGAAGTATGAGCCGCGCCAGATCATCGTCTCCTTCGGCGACAGGAAGCTCTATTGGATCCACAAGCGGGGCGAAGCCATCAGCTACCCGATCGCCGTACCGCGTGAGCAGAGCCGCTGGTCGGGCGTGACGAGTGTCTCGAACAAGGCGGTGAACCCGAGCTGGACGCCGACGCCCACCATGCTGCGCGAGAACCCGCGCCTGCCTCGCTGGGTGCCGGGCGGCCATCCGCAGAACCCGCTGGGTGTACGCGCACTCTATCTCGGCGCATCCGCCTACCGCATCCACGGCACCGACGCGCCCTGGACCATCGGCACCGCCGTCTCCAAGGGATGCATTCGCATGTACAACGAGGACGTGCTGGACCTTTACCCGCGCGTGCCGGTCGGAACCAAAGTCACCGTGACGTGGCAGCGCTTTGGCTGATCTGACGTGGCCCGGGAAACCGGGCCACAGCTCCGTTCAGAACACGCGTTTCGAGTTGTAGCACACCCTCCCCCACAAGCTTCGCTCAAGGCAAATCGAGCAAGTCTTTTGGCTAGGTTTCCGTCCAGCACGAAGAACGTCTCGATCGCGTTGTGTGATCTACAAGCCGCGATGGAGCGGGCCGGACGCGGCCCGTGGAGGAACGGTGCCTAGGCCGTGCTCGCTTCGGACCTCTCCGGAGCGCGATGCACCGGTCTCACGGAAGACTTGGAGCGCGGGTCGATGAAAAACCGATCGCGCTCCGCAGCAGTGGCCCCTTGAGCGGTTGATGAGCCCGGTGCAGGCCGAGAGAAGATCCAGCAGAGGTGGCGACGACGTCGAGAACGTCGAGCTGACCGGCCCCAAGAAGGTGGCCGCGCTTCTCCTTTCCATGGACAAGAAGGTCGCCTCGCGCCTTCTGAAGCACTTCGACGAAGACGACATCAAACTCATCGCCCAGACCGCGACCGATCTCGGCGCGGTCTCGAAGCAGACGCTCGACGCCCTCATCGAAGAATTCGCGATGAGCCTGCGCACGGGCGGCGATCTCGTCGCGACCGCCAACGAGGTCGAGCAGCTCCTCGCCGGTGTCGTGCCCCCGGAGCAGATCGCCGAGATCATGTCTCAGGTGCGCTCGAAATCGCTGCAATCGATCTGGATCAAGCTCGGCGAGGTGCCGGAGCTTTCGACAGCGCAGTATCTCTCGAAGGAGCATCCCCAGGTATCCGCGCTCGTCCTGTCACGCACGCCTCCTGCCTACGCGGCTGCGGCCCTCAAGATGCTGCCCACCCCGCTGCGCAACGAGATCATGCGCCGGATGCTTGCGCTCAAGATCGTGCTCGAACGGCCGATCATGCTGCTGGAGGGCGCCGTGAAGGAAGAACTGCTCTACAAGAGCGCGAAGAACACCGGCCCCACCATCCACGCCCGTCTTGCCGACATCATCAACAAGATGGATCGCAAGCAGATGGACGAGATCCTGACCGATCTCGATCAGCATCGCCCGAAGGAAGCCGAGGTCGTGCGCGGCCTGCTCTTCACCTTCGACGATCTGATGCGTCTCTCGCAGCCAGCCCTCGTCACGCTGTTCGACGGCGTTCCGGCGGATCGCACCATCACGGCGCTTTTCGGCGCCGATCCGAAGATGGCGGAGCTGATCCTCGAAGCTACCCCCGCGCGCGCTCGCCGCATGATCGAGCAGGAGCTCGCCACGGGCAAGAAGGCCAGTGCCAAGGAAGTTCAGAAGGCACGGCGCGCCATCGCCGACGCGGCGATGGAGATGATCGAAAAAGGTATCATTGAGATCGGGAATTCGGAGGAGGAATGATGCGGGAGGAATACGCAGAGATCCGCCACTCCGGCGGCCAGCCCGGCACGGACAAGCTGCTGGAGCCGCCCAAGCTCGAAGTCGAGCGCCTGCATGTGCTCAAAGGCGTACTCGAACGCCTGGTGACCACGCTCGCCGAGCGCTTCCGCGACTACTGCAACGTTCCCTCGTCGTTTTTCGTCAACCAGGTCGAAAGCGGAAATTCCTGGGACGTTCTCGAATCCTACGAGGACAGCATCGCCGGCATCTACTACTGCCGCCAGTGGGACAGCAAGATCGTCATCGGCCTCGACCGCCGCTTCATTTTCTCGCTGATCGACGCAGCTTTCGGCGGTGACGGCAGCATGCCGCCTTTCGAAGCCGATCGGCCCTTCACCTCGCTCGAAGCGCGCCTCGCCCGCAGCGTCTTCAGCATCGTCGTTCCCGAGCTGGAGGACCTCCTCAACCCGATCACGCCCGTCAATCTCGATCTCGAGAAGCTCGAAACCAAGCTCGACTTCCAGATCCTCGGCCAGACCGACGTGCCCGTCATCGCCGTCCAGATCCTCTTTCAGATCCTGGATAACGGCGGGCGTATGTTCATGATCATTCCGCAATCGGCGCTCTATCCGATCCGCAAGCTGCTCGAACGGTCTCGCGCGCTGGACGGCACCAGCGTCGATCCCGAGTGGCAGAAGAAGATGCAGGACGGACTTGCGTCTTCAACCATGCTTCTGAAGGGCGTGCTCGAGGGTCCGGAAATGACGCTCGATGAGATTACGGCGCTCGAGCCCGGCCAGATCCTGCGCCTCGACGCCGACACCAAGAGCCTGATCGCCCTCGAATGTCAGGACGAGCGCCTCTTCTGGTGCCGCCTCGCGCAATCCAAGAGCCAGTTCGCTCTCGTCGTCGAGCAGCCGATCGACCGGCAGAAGGAGCTGGTTGCGGATCTGATCTCGAGCTCTCCCGCGCGCTGACGCGAGACAGTCGCACTGCGTCATCTGCCCGCGGGGCGCGTGAACGACGCTCTGACATTTACGCTTCGTTAAGCCTGCCGCCCCGCGGCCAGAGCGGTTCTCCCGCGGTGCACGCCGCTTTTTTTGCGCTTTCACCTAAAGAAGCTGATCAGATTGCGTCCTAAACAACGCCGCTCGTAACCGATTCTTAGGCAAGGCCGTGGAGTATCGTCGTTCATATGACGAAACTTCAGCGCGGGCGGCAGCAAATGGGAATGACTGAAATCGAAACCGGATCACAAGAAGCCGGAAGCGTCGACTCATTGGAACAACGTGCTGCGTGTCTTGTTAATCCCGCGTCGGGAATCGCAAACGACTACCTCAATCACTTCAACGAGGTTCTCCTTCTGATCGAGAACCTTCCGACGCTCCTGCCCGAAATGCTCGATGAGCTGCTCGAGTGGCGCCCGGTGACCTACCGCGAGTATTTCGCGAAGTCCCTGCTGCCCGGCAGCGCACGCGCCCTCGAAATCTACGAAGGCCTCGACGAAGCCTTCCGGCGCGACTTCGAAAGCATCATCGACGGCATCAACGCCATGGCGATGGCGAGCATCGACGTTATTCGCGCTCATCGCAGCCCCGATGGGGAACTCGATCCTTCGCGCGTTTCCGACTTCTGCGAGAATGCATCTTGCGCAATCCGGAGCGCACTTAACCGCGCCTCCGATCTCGTGAACAACGGAAGGGAAAACGCGGCCGAGTCTCCTCAGGGCATGGCCGACCGGCTCATCCCGTGTGTGGCGTAACCGAGTAAGCGCGCCAGACGCCAAGGGGGACTTCCAATGGACGAGTTACTGCGGGACTTTCTGACAGAGACGACCGAGCACATCGAAGGAGCGGAAACCCAGCTCGTGCATTTCGAGCGCAATCCCTCCGATGCGTCTCTGATCACCAGCATTTTCCGCCTTGTTCACACCATCAAGGGCACATCGAGCTTCCTGGGCCTCGAACGCCTTGAGCGCGTGGGCCACGCAGCGGAATCGGTGATGGGCATGCTGCGCGACGGCGTTCCGCCGACGCAGCACTCCGTCACTATCATTCTTGCTGCAATCGATCGCATCAAGACAATCATTGAGGAAATCGGAGCCCACGGCTCCGAGCCCCCGGGCGACGACAGCGCCATCATCGATGCGCTCGAAGCCTACTATGCCGCCGGCTCCGAGGCCGCAACGGCCGCCGCAGCAGCGGAGGCAAGCGCCAACAAGGCCGCCGCGCCGGCAGCATCGCCCGAACCCGCAGCTCCTGTTGTGGAAGCTGCCCCCGTAGCCGCCGCTGTCGAGCAGGTCAAGCCGGCCGAGCCCAAGGTCGAAGCACCCGCAGCACGCGCCGAGGCTCCGAAGGCGGAAGCCGCTGCGTCCCAGTCGAAGGAAGCCCGCTCGCAAGGCGGCTCCACGGCGAACCAGGAATCCATTCGCGTCTCGGTGGACACCATCGAGCGCATGATGCAGCTCGTCTCCGAGCTTGTCCTCAGCCGCAACCAGCTCCTCGAGCTCGCGCGTCACCGTGAGGACGACGCGATCAAGACACCGCTTCAGCACCTTTCGACGCTGACCAGCGACCTGCAGGACGCCGTGATGCGCGCCCGCATGCAGCCGGTCGGCCGTCTTTACGCGAACCTGCCGCGCCTCGTCCGCGAGCTTTCGACCAGCCTTGGCAAGAGCATCGATCTCGTTACGGAAGGCGCCGATACCGAGCTCGATCGTCAGCTCATCGAGGTCATTCGCGATCCGCTGACCCACCTCATCCGCAACTGCGCCGACCACGGCATCGAGCGCCCTGAAGAGCGTCTCGCGAAGGGCAAGCCCGAGCGCGGAGAAATTCGCGTCTCTGCCGCTCACGAAGCCGGCCAGATCACCATCGACATCGCCGACGACGGCAAGGGCCTCGACACCGAGCGCATCAAGAAGAAGATTCTCTCCCAGGGCATGGCGACGGAGCAGGAGCTCCACGCCATGAGCAACGAGGAGATCTATCGCTTCATTTTCGAGCCCGGATTCTCCACGGCCCAGGTCGTGTCGAACGTGTCCGGCCGCGGCGTCGGCATGGACGTCGTGCGCTCGAACATCGAGGCGATCGGCGGCTCCGTCACCCTCTCCTCGAACGAAGGCAAGGGCAGCCGCTTCTCACTCCGCATTCCGCTCACGCTCGCGATCGCGCCTGCCCTCATCATCGAGGTCGCCGGCCAGCGCTTCGCCCTGCCCCAGACGTCCGTCGTCGAGGCGGTGAGCCTGGGCAAGAACTACAAGGATTTGATCCAGAACGTGCAGAACGCTCTGGTGCTGAAGCTGCGCGAGGAAGTAATTCCCGCCGTCGAGCTGCGCGAAGTCGTCGGCCTCGGCAACAATGACGCGAACGAGGAGAGCGAGAAGCTCGCCGTCGTCATGCGCGTGGGCACGGACTCTTTCTGCATCATCGTCGACGGCGTTGCCGACATCCAGGAGATCGTCGTCAAGCCGCTCAGCGCCTCGCTGGCTCACCTCAAGGTCTTCAGCGGCCACACCATCCTCGGTGACGGCTCGGTCGTTCTCATCCTGGATCCCGCCGGCATTGGCGCCAACCTTGGCATCGAGAAGTCGACCGAGAAGAAGCGCGAGCAGGCCCGCGACCAGAACGCCCAGGAGCGCCGCCGTCTCGTCATGTTCCGCGCCGGCCCCGGCGCGCCGAAGGTTCTGCCCCTTTCGCTCGTCTCGCGCATCGAGATGGTCGAGACCAACCGCATCGAAAGCTCGGACGGCCGCCTTATGGTGCTGCTCCAGGGCCGCCTGATGCCGATCGTGCCGATCTCGTCGCAGATCGACATGTCGCGTCCGTCGTATCCGGTGCTGGTGGTCGCAACGGAGAACCGCTCCATCGGACTCATGGCCGACGAGATCGTGGACATCCTCGAGGACAAGCTCGAGATCCAGCTCGCCTCTGCCAACTCCGAGCTGGTCGGCTCTGCCGAGATCCGCGGCGAAGCCGTCGAGCTCATCGACGTCTCGCACTTCATCCGCATGGCCGACTCGCCCGGCAGGACCAACCCCGTGCCTCAGCGGGTGCTGTTCGCAGCCGACGACCAACTCGTCCGCGACATGCTTTGCCCGGCTCTCTCGGCCGCAAGCTACAACCTTGTCGCGACGTCCATCCCGGCCGACATCAGCGAGCTGGTCAACCAGTTCGCCTCCTTCGACGCCATCATCCTTGATGCCGATGCACCGGCCTTGTCGGCGCCCGGGTTCCTCCGCGCACTCAAGGAGCGCAAGGATCCGGCCCGCACGCCCATCATCGGTGTCAGCCGGACACCCACGAACCGCACCTCGCGCATCGCCACCGAGAACGGCATGCTCGCGCTTCTGAGCAAGCATGACCGCCATGCCCTGCTCGAGACGCTCGCCTACGCTCTCGATGCAGCCGCCGATGCCAAGGCCACGAGCATGGAGATTGCAGCATGAGCGCCGCTGTCGCCCTTCAGACCGTCTCCGACGTTCCGACCGCAGGTGAGGAGAGCTACTTCACCGTATTCGCTGGCGGGGAAGCATTTGGCCTGTCTGTCCTCCACACGCAGACCATCTTCCGCATCACCAGCGTGACCCCGATCCCGCTTGGCCCGATCGACATCGTCGGCTTGGTAAACCTGCGCGGAAAGATCGTAACCGCCGTAAGCCTGCGCCGCCGCCTCGGCATCCCCGTCGACGAGGTGCAGAACTCGCTTGCGATCGGCATCGAGCACAAAGGCGAGAACTTCGCTCTCATCGTGGACGAGGTTGGCGACGTGCTGACGCTCGACGCCTCGATGAAGGTGCAGATTCCTGCCCACTTCGATCCTGCACGTTCCCGCTTCATGGCGGGTCTCTACAAAGTCGGAAACCTCCTGATCCCCGCACTCAACATCGGGGCTCTCTTCGACTTCTCCAACTAGACCGGACGAGGCCCGGGCTCTCGGGCCCGGCACGCCGGCCTCAAGAACGTGGCTGCGATCCCTTCGGCTCCACACGGAGCCCGAAGGCGAAACACGGTCCGCAAAGTGAGTAGTGTAGCGTAAAGGTGAGTGACATGAAGAAAGCGCTCGTGGTGGATGACTCTTCCTTCATCCGCAAGATCGCCCGGCAGATTCTCGACAACATGGGCTTCGAAGTCTCGGAGGCCAAGGATGGCGCACATGCCCTCGAGCAGTGCCAGGCATCCCTGCCCGACCTGATCCTTCTCGACTGGAACATGCCCGTGATGAGCGGTCTGGAGTTCCTGACCAAGCTCCGCAAGATGCCGCACGGCGACGAACCCCAGGTCGTCTTCTGCACCACCGAGAACACGCGCGACAAGATCCTGACCGCGCTCGAAGCCGGCGCGACCGAATACATCATGAAGCCTTTTGATCAGGAAATTATTCGCACCAAGCTCGAGCAGATCGGGATGGTGTGACGATCAAAGCCCGTGCGTGTGAGCCCGCGAAGGCAAGCCCGCCACGATCGGCTCAACCTTAATATAAGTGATGCGTAACATGTCCCAAGCATTTGACGCCCTTTGCGAATTCTTGCGCCGCTCGTCCGGCCTGGTGATGGAGCAGAGCAAGAAGTACCTCGTCGAAAGCCGCGTCATGCCGATCGTCCGGCGCGAAAAGCTTTCGGGGCTCGAGGAACTGGTGCTCATCCTCCAGAAGAACCAGAACCCCAAGCTCACCAAAGACGTCATCGAGGCGATGACGATCAACGAGACCTACTTCTTTCGCGACAAGGCCCCCTTCGATCAGTTCCGCAACGTCATGCTGCCGGCGCTGATCGCGTCACGCCAGAACGACAAGCGCCTGCGCATCTGGTCCGCCGCGGCCTCCACCGGCCAGGAAGCCTACTCGCTCGCGATGATCCTGGACGAGAACGCGGCACGTATGCCCGGCTGGAAGATCGAGATCCTCGGAACCGACCTTTCGGACCAGGTGCTCGAAAAGGCCCGCAAAGGCATCTATTCGCAGTTCGAGGTTCAGCGCGGCCTGCCGACGCCCATGCTGCTGCGCCACTTCAATCAGATCGGCGATAGCTGGCAGATCTCGGACGCGATGCGCTCGAAGGTCACCTTTCGCCAGATGAACCTGCTCGCCGACTACACCTCCCTCGGCCGCTTCGACATCATCTTCTGCCGCAACGTGCTGATCTACTTCGATGCCGCCCGCAAGATGGACATCCTCGGCCGCATGACGCGCATCCTTGCGCCCGATGGCTTCCTCACGCTCGGCGCATCCGAAAGCTTGATCGGCCTCAAGACGGATCTTGTCCCGCATCCCGAGCACCGCGGAATTTTCCAGCGCGGCGGCGCCATGGCGTCTCCCGCAGCAGACGCGGCTTCCCGCTTTGCCTCGCGCATCGACACACCGGCTCCCACCCTGCCGCCCGGCTTTGGCGCAACGGCCATGAATGCCGCGGCCCGCTTTCGCACCGCCGGCTAGGTCATCATCTCAGAATTGGACGTATTGAACGCGGCGGTCAAATCCGCCGCGTTTCTTTTTCCTGACGATCCCGGTCAGGCCGTGCAAGCTCGCTGCCTCTCCCGAGCTGCGCGAGCCGCGTGATGTCGGCGATGTTGTTGGCTCCGAGGCCTTCTGTATCGACAAGCGCGGCCAGCGCGTCGCCCGCTACGCTCTGCAGCATTGTCCTGACCGCAAGACGCTCCGTCCGCGGCCCGCGCTCGAGCGCGGCCGATCCGGTGTCGCCCGGTGCATCGGTCGAGCGTGGCGGTCTCGCCTTCAAAAGCTCGGCGATCTTGAGCGCGCTCGCATCACGATCGAGCACAACCGGCGGCAACATCTCCGCCGCGCCGCCGCTCGCCGCCGCGTCGTTCGAGGCGCTGGCGACCGGCATGGCGTCCGGATTGCCGATCCACATCGCTTCCTGAGTGCGCCGATTGACGAGCCCCGGCAGAACCTCGCCGCCCGCCTTGTTGTATTTCTGGAAGATGTCGCGGGCTGCATCGAGATCGCCCCGCCGCACGGCATCGCCGAGGCCGCTGTCGATCCAAGCCGTTCCCGCGTTGTAGGTGAGCGACGTCAGCGCCGCCTTGGTGCCTTCGTCCACATGCGGCGCCGCCTTTTCGACGATCGAACGCGCAGACGACACCTCGGCCTGGAACCTGCGCTCAGCCTCCGTACGGCTGATGACCTCACCGGCGTAGCGTGCCCGCGTGCCGTAGCCGTTCGTGTGCTGCGCATAGTCCCAAGTCGCCTTGGGCGTGAAACCTTCGAAGTTGCGGATCGCATCCAGATAAAAGCTGTGCATGGCAGGGATCTGTGGCCTCCGACCAGCCTTGTTAACCCGAGGCCCTTGCGTAAAGCTGACGCCGATTTCCAGACCCAGACTCACGAGATCCTTGGCACGGCAGTTGCGTAGAACGGTATGTGTCCTCGTTTGGTGCAGCCATGCAGCTATCCGCTAACCTTCGCGCTCGAATCTCCGCTCTCGGTGAGTTGTCCCGCCCTTTGGGAGAAACCCGTGCGACGGCTCTTGCCCGCGCGCTCGTCAATGCAGTCGCGACCGACGTAGCCCATGGCCGCGATCCACAAGCCACCATCGACGGCTGGATTCGCCGTATTGCCGCTGAGATCGTCGAAAAAGCCCCTACCGAGACCGCCACGCCTAGAAAGCCGGCCGGTCCGCGCCGCATCGGAGACGTTCTACCTGAGATCCACTGAGCTCTTAGCGGCTCACTGGAAGCGTTGTGCCATCGCAATTGCGCCGGTCTTCCCGCCTCACCGTGCCGAAGCCTGACGAGCCGTTACTGCCTGTCCCGTTCTGGCACGAATAAGCCCGTAAAATTTGAGCAAACTTTTCCTGTGTCACCTAAGCCGACTGCAAGAGGCCCTGAGGTACAAAGAGTGACGCTGCCGCACCAAAGCGGTGAGCCGAAAAAAGTATCAGGGTCAGGGTCGGTTCAAACATGTACCAGAAAGCCAATGTGACTATGCTCCGTCAGCGTCGCGACAACATCCGCGAGTGGCTGGAGGAAGAAGCCCCGTACACCGACGTCGACCAGCGTCACCTCGATGCCCATACGCCCGAGCGTGCCTATTGGCACCATGGCTATCAAGCCGCGCTGAGCGACATCATGGCTATGCTCGCCCTTGAAGGCGAAAGAAACGACACCTCGGACATTCCCAATTAGTGCCGGCTGGCCTATCCGGATGCATCCGGTTCCCCGGCGGCTGGAAGTCGTGGAACAGTTCGCACTCCGCATGGAAGGCCGCCTCACTGGACGTCGAGCATCTGTACTTGAACAGATTGCCCGACCCGATGAGCTGAAGAAGCTTGTCGCGGACGTCATGGTCGGCCCGGCCGACGTAGTCGACATAGAACCTGCCGTCGGGGCCTTTGTGTCCAAGCACAAAGGCTCCCGGCGCGACGCGCGGGATGGTGTCGGTAATGTCGTCGTAAGCGAGCCTGAAGGGCCCGAGAAGTCCTGTGCTTGTCATCGCTCTCGCCGCTCGTGGACCAGACGGGAATGGAATTACGCTCATACCGAACTCACGCTCTAACAACGCCGTTTACGCGGGGTTAAACATATAGCCCTTCCGCGCTCCTGCGAATGCCGTTGCTGCCGGCATCCTTACCATCCGCGGGTGTGGGATAGTCCTGCCGGCCGAAAGATCCGTTCTCCTGGCGGCCTTGGCCACCGGAGGAATTCGCGAGGCCCTGGCCAAGCTGCCCCTGCGGCGACCCTTGGGATGCCGCGGAGCCGGAGCCGCCGAAGCCGGACTGCGTAACGCTCAAGCGGGAGGCTTCGCTCTGCGGGCCGGTCGTGACGCCGTCGACCGAGTAGCCCGCCGAGGACAAAGCACCGACCAGCGCATCGCGTTCTCGCTCGATCACGGCCAGCGTCTCGCGCCGCTGTGTCTCGAGATGCACGGTGATCGCGTTGTCCTTGAGCGCGAGCCGCACCGTCACGCTGCCGAGATTGGCGGGCTTGAGCTCGATGCTCAGGACCTTGACCACGCCTTCCGACGAGCTTTCGCCGAGGCCATCGGCCCGCAACTCAGCTTTCACCTCCCGGGCGATCTGATCGCTCAGGGGCTCGTAAGTGCCAGTCGCATCGGAGGCCTCGTCCATCGGCCGGCTGGCCTGAGCGGCGTTGAGCATGGACACGAACGAGTTCGCCCCCTGCTGTTGCGAATTCCCGCTCGAAGAGCCTCCGCTATCCTGCTGGCGCCCGCCCGCATGGGCTCCCATGGCTTGATCCGCGGATGCGCTGCCACCCTGGCTCCGCGCCTCGACCGCCGGTGACCGGCTCGCACCGGTCTCGCTCTTGGATGCGGTGGTGTCTGTATTCATCTCCGGCCGGACGCGATCGAACGTCTCTCGAACACCCTGTCCCGCCTTGGCTGCTGCCGTCTCACGGGCAAGCTGCTCTCCCTCCGGAACGGCCTCCGCCGCCTCCGACGCAGCCGCATCCACCGGCTCACCGAAAGACGCGACCGCATCCGATGGCATCGGCTCCAGAGCCAGATGCTTCTCCTGGCCCAGGACGGTCACCTTGATCTCGACCGGAGGCTCCACGCCGGGTGCATCAGCGAGCGCGTCCACGCCGATTTCCTCGGACGCCTCCGGGTTCTTGAGAAGGGCCAGAAGCTTGGCCGCATCGAGCTGATCCTCGTTTTCGATGACCTCGCTCGGCAGCAGTGGTCCGTCCTCTTGCGTCTCGGCCTTCTTATCCTCCGTGATATCGCCACGGCGCACCAGCGCCTCGCCCGTCTTCAATGTCGCGAGTGCCTCGGCAAACTCCCCGCTCTGAGCCGGGTCCGAAGGCTCGACAGGCTTTTCCAACGCCGCAAGAATCAACGAAAGGCCAGTGACACCGCCCTGGTCGGTCCGCTTCGTGCCCTCGTCGCTCGACCGCGCGGAATCGTCCTCGCGCTTGCCCGTATCGGCCGCATCCTCGTTGCTCGCGTCCTTGCGCTCTGTGCTCGCCCGTTCGGACGCGTTCGCGCTCCGCGAAGACGAGGAAGCCGGCGTATCCGAAGAGCGCGAAGCCGAATCCAGAGCATCGCGAAATGACGTGTCTCCACGATCGTTGCGCGCGCCCTCACCCGGGCTCTGGCGCACACTCGTTGTCACGGAGAGCATGGCTGAATTCAAAGCCTGCGCGGCGCTCACTGCGGCACTCCTTCCAATAGTGAATCGACTTTCGAAAGCAACGTCTGCGCACGGCCGACGGCTTCCGGCGGCGCTTCCTCGAGCTTCTCCGGAGCCTCCGGCCACTTGCCGACAGACCGCGCCACGGCGAGCGCGGACTCGCGCACCTCCCGATCCGAAGCACCGAGCTTTGCGACATCGACCTGGTTCAGCAGCTCGACCCCGCGCTCGAACTCGTCGGTCGCGACCAGGGACGCCCCCTCGAACAGCTTCGCCCGCTCGACCGCGCGGCTGCCAGGCTGCGAGAGATCCCGCGCCTTGTTCGCCGCGAACTTCGCGATGTCGATGTTGCCGCCCTTCGTCGCTTCCTCCGCAATCGAAAGGTAGAGGCCGACACGTTCGGCCGCGGGCACCTTCATCAGCTCGGACTCGGTGCGCGACACCCACTCCGACGCGCGCTTGTAGTTCTGACGCGCCACGCCAGCAAAGAACTGCCTGCGGAAGTTGCGCGCGAAAAGCGAGCGTGGAAAGCGGCGCGAATACTGTGAGGCGAGCACGTCGAAGCGCTCCACCTCGCCTTCTCGCGCCAGGAGCAGGATCTGCTGGCGCAGGGCCGATTCCTCGATCAGCGTTCCCGGCGCGAGCAGGCGCGCCTCGTCGAAGAAATCGATGGCCTTCTTGATGTCCTTCTTGCCGATCAGCGTGCCCTGGATGAGCGCGATCATGCCGCCGAGCAACGGATCGAGCTTCCGGGCTTCGATCTTGTGGATCATGCTCAGCGCATCGACGAGCCGGCCTTCCCCGTAGGCCAGCGCACCCTTGAGAAGACGGCGCTCGATGAACGGCGTCTTCTTACGCCCGATAACCGTCTTGAGAACCGCCGGATCGCCGCCGCTCAGAACGAAAAAGATGGCCGCGCGAACATTGCGAACGTCGTCCCAGACGCCCACAGGCAGATCGCGCATCTGCTCGCCGTAATCGCGCAGCAATTTCCGCTGAAGCTCATGCGCCGTCGTGCTGCCGGAAGCGACCTCGTCTTGCACGGAGCGAAGCGAGCGCACGAGAACGTAGGGCTGCTTGTCGAGCTCAACGGCCGGCATCTCGGGCCAAAGCGGTTCAGGCGGAGGCTCGCCCTCCGCTTCGCCGCCTTCAGCAGCCTTCGCGTTATCAGTGGCCTCGCCATGCCCGGCTTCCGCGCCCTCGGGCGGCGGAGTGCTTTCCGCCTTCGCGCTCTCGCCATGGTCTCCCGCCGCTATGGCTCCGCCGGCGCCGGCCGAGAGGCAGGCGAGTGCGAGCAGCAGGAAGAGAGCACCACCTCTCATCACGTCCTGGGCACCCTGAGAAGGATCTCGATACGGCGGTTCTCCGCCGCATTAGGATCTGACGGAATCTTAGGCTTGCGATCGGCCTGCCCCTCGATGCTCTCGAAGCGGGTTTCCTGAACGCCGCCCCGCACGAGCATGTAGTAGGCCATCTGCGCGCGCGACATAGAAAGACGCCAGTTGTTGTTCTTCTCCGACCGGAATTTCTTCGCGTCCGTGTGCCCGCGCACGACAATGTTGCCGTCGCGCGCAGCCAGCACCTTCGCCACTTTCTCCATCACGAGCACCAGCTCAGGCCGCGGCTCTGCGGAAGCGCTGGCAAACATGCCGAAACGGAAATCGTCCGTGAGACTGATCAGATAGCCCTCGTCGACCTTCTTCACCTCGATGCTTGGCTTCTTCTCCGGCGCGAGTCCCTGAAGCTCCTTCAAAATCTCGCCTTCGAGAGCGCGCGCTTCCGCCTTGCTCTTTTCCGCGTCCGCGTCCTTTGCTGCATCTGCCGGCTGCGCTTCCGCGGGGACGGCCTTGGGCGCCGGCTCCCCCGCTTCTTCCGGCTTGACCTCGAGCGGCGGCTCGAGGCCCGGGGGCTTCGGATAATCACCCGCCTCGTCGAGTGTCATCGGCGACGGCTCGGCCTGGCCCGTGTTCTTGTCCGGAACAATGGGGCGCTCTGCGAACGGCTCGAACGGATTGCTGTAGGCGTCTCCCCCGGGCAGCGTACTCTCGCTCTTGGCGTCCTTGATCTGATCGTTGTCGCTCGCGGCCTTGAGCGCGAGCCGTGCCAGTACGCCGTAAGGGTCGTTGAACAGCTCCTCCTCGGCCTTCTGCGCCACGCCCTCCTTGAGCTCTCCGTCGCCTCCCGGCTTCGAAGCGCCCTGCATCTTGTCCTTGCCCTCGATGTCGCTGATGTTGGCGCCTTTGTCGGAGGGCCCGACCGTCGTGGGAGCGGTCTTCTCCGTCTCCTGCTCCTCCTCGACGCCTTTCGTGGTCGGCCTCTTAGAATTGAGCTTCAGTGGATTGAAGTAGGTGGCGATCTGCTGGATCTTCTCCTTGTCGGAAACGTTGAGGAGCCACATCACAAGAAAGAACGCCATCATCGCCGTCATGAGGTCGGCGAACGCGATTTTCCACGCACCGCCGTGATGGCCTTCCTCGCCGTCACCGCCGCGACGCCGGACGATGACGACCTCATGCGGGCTAGACACATCTCCGTCGGCACTCATGCGCCATCCCTCTCGATTGCGTTCGCCCAGGCGCCGAGCTGTGTTTCGATAATCGTCTCGTCGGCGCGCACGGTCACATCAACGCTCTCGGTCACCGAGAACGACACACCCTCATAGGCACCCAGCCGGCCTTCCATCGCCGAGATCAGATCATTCGGCCCAGAGACAGAGACTTTCGCGTACTCGCCCTTCGCCAGCAGACTGTTGAGGAGAGCGGATAGCTCCTCGATGGCCTTTACGCGGGACTGCTCGCTGATGATCGGAACGAGAATGCGGCTCGCTTGATCGGCAATGCGCCGCTCGAGATCCTCCATGGACGACGAGAGAAGCTGCCCAAGAAGCGCGCCCTGCTCTGCCGCCCATTTCTGCCGCTCGGCGGCAAGCTTCTTTTCGAACGCGGCTGCTTGAGCTGCGAGGGCCGCGTCGGTTTCCACCTGCGCGGCTGCGCGCGCTTCCAGAATACCGCGGGCGTGCGCATCGCTGATCTGCGCGGCGATATCTGAGTTGCCCTCTCCGCCGATCGGGGCTCGGCCGCCACGCCGTGACGGCTCCCCGCTCATCTCGGTGAGATAGTAGGCGACCGGAAGTGCCGTCGTCATGCGGCCCGCTCCCGCATCCACTGCTTGAGGATGTTGGCGGCTTGCTCTTCATCGAGCGCGACCATCTGCTCGAGCCGGCGCTGCGACAAGCGCATGACGTCGGTCGTGATGTCCTCGATGAGATTGGGCTCGCGCTGCGCCTTGATGCCAAGCAGTTCGGCGGTCGCCGCGGAGTCAGCCGCGAGAGCCGCGATCTCCGCCTCTTCGTTCGAGGTGAGCAGCGACCCGTCGTCGACGGCCGCGCCACCTTCGGCCGCGCCAAGCGCTCCGCCGGCCACCTGCGCACCTTCCTTCTGGTCGAGCAGCAGCCGCGTCACGGGCCGCAGTCCGAACGTAACCACGATGAACACGAGGCCGAGCACCGTCAGTGCCTTGATCAGTCCCGTAGCGAGCCCGATCAGCGGCCCCATGAGGCTCGCTGTGTCGAAGCCCTGGTTCATTTGGGTGTCTTCGGCGAACTCGACGGCCACGACGCTGATCTGATCGCCGCGCTTCACATCCACGCCAGCCGCGGTTCCGACCAGTCTTTCGACCTCCTTCACCTGCGCCTGCACGGCTTCCGGCGTCGCGGATTCACCCAGCGTCGCCAGCAACCTCTTGCGGTTGAGCACGACCGCGATCGTCAGCGCGTCGATCCGGTAGCCCTCGCTCGTTGTGGAGATCGTCTTCGAGTTGAGCTCGAAGTTCGTGAGATCCTCGCGCCGCTCGTTGGTGCGCTTCGATTGATCGCCGCCCGAGCCGCCCGCGCTCTGCTCCGGAACGTTCTGCTCGACTCCCACCGGCTGCTTGCTGGAGGTATCCTGCTGGCTTCCGCTTTCCTTTACGACGCGCAGCGAGCGCTCGACCTTGGAATCCGGATCGAACGAGGTCTCGTTGGTCTGGCGTTTGTCGATGTTGAGGCGCGCCGCGACGCTGACCTCGAAATTATCGAGGCCGAGATAGGGCGTCAGCGTCTTGCGAACATTGTCGGTCAGATCCTTGCTCACCGTCTTCTCGAGCTCGATCATCCGGCTCGATGACGTGGAGCTGGCATCGCCCGCGGAGGCGAGCACGGTGCCGTCGGTGCTCAGAATGCTGATGTCGTCCACGGTGAGGCCCGGAACGGCCGCCGCGACGAGGTGACGGATCGCCTGCGCGGTCGAGGCGTCGGCCGCCATCTCGGTGCGGATGACGACGGAGGCCGAAGCGGGCTGGCGGCCTCGGCGGAAGGAGCCGGTTTCCGGCATGACGATGTGAACGCGCGCGGCCTTCACACCCTTCATTGCCTGGATGGTGCGCGCAAGCTCGCCCTCGATGGCGCGCACGCGCGTCACTTCTTGCATGAAGGAGGTGAGGCCGATGGGGCCGAGCTTGTCGAACAGCTCGTAGCCCGCGTTGGAGCTCGAAGGCAGGCCCTTCTCCGCGAGCAGCATGCGCGCCTGCGCCGTCTCCTCGCGGCGAACCATCACCTTGGTTCCCTCGGAGTTGACGTCGAAAGTGATGCCGGCATCCTTCAGAACGGCGCCGATGCGGCTGACATCCTGCGCGTTGAGGCCGGAGTAGAGCGTGTCGAAATCGGACCGGCTGAGGTAGTAGCTGCCGAAGCCGACCGACGCGAAAACGGCGAGACCAACCAAGCCGAGCGCTGCCAGGCGCTTCGTCCCGAGCGCCAGCAGATTTGCCCAAAGTCTGTCGAGTTGTTCGAGTCCGAGCATTGCCGACTCAACCCCTTGCGCGGCTTGTTGGATTTGTGCCGAAGGGATTCTGGACAATCAAGCTTGCGTGGAAATTGCGCCGAGTAACGAAACGCCCTGAAACGCCGCCAAAATAGCGAAGGCCACGCCGGGGCGGGGTGGCGTGGCCTTCGGGGGCGCGGGGTGATGGGATCCGGGCCCGGAAACTCTTGGGACGGCGGTTAGCCCTGGAACAGCTGCAGGATCTGCTGAGCGGACTGGTTGGCGATGCCAAGCGCCTGGACGCCGAGCTGCTGGCGGACCTGAAGCGCCTGCAAGCGAGTCGATTCTTCGTTCATCTCGGCATCGACAAGCTGGCCGATGCCGGTGTCGATCGATTGAATGAGCTTGCTGACGAAATCTTTCTGCAGGTTGATGCGCGACCTAGCCGCGCCCAGCACCGTCGCCGCGTCCGTCATCGAGCTGAGCGCATCGTCCACGCCTCGAATCATATCCTCGAGGTCGGCCAGATCGGCCGTATCGTCGGTAATTGTCGAGATATCGAGGGTCGCAGCCGTGTAGGTGGTGCCAGCCGTGGTCGTCCGATCCTTGTCGAGCACACCCTGCAGGGTACCCGACGTCGTGGTGTCGAACAGCATGGTGCCGGTGGGGCCGACGTTCACCTCGATCTTGCCGATCGTGATCTCGCCGGTGCTGTCGCGCGAGTACGAAGCCACGATCGTCTTGGAGATGATGCCGGTCGAATCGGTCATCAGCCAGTTCTCGCCGGAGAACACTGCTGATTCGGCCGTGCTGCGCAGCTCTGTCTGCAGCGCCGAGATTTCGCTTTGGATCTTGCCGCGGTCGAGGCCGGGGGCGCGGGCAGCCACCAGCTTGGCTTTGATTTTGCTTACAGTTTCGATCGCGCTGTTCATCGCCGTCACGGTGACGTCGGCGGTTGCCGCACCAAGGCCGAGCGCGTCCTGAACCGTTGAAACCGCCATATTGTCGGATCGCATCGTCGTGGCGATCGACCAGTAGGCGGCGTTATCGGAGGCGTCCTTAACCCTCAGGCCCGTCGAGATACGGTTCTGCGTGACCAACATATCCTTGTTGGTCTTGTTGAGGGTTTGCAGCGCGGTCATGGCCGCGACGTTGGTATTTAAGCTGCTCATTCCGGCGCCCTTTTACCGATTCGTGACTCATTGTTTCCTTTGAACCTTGTGTGGGGATTGCCACCCTGACGTAGGCCCGGCGCAGGACCACGAGGGAGTCACGAATCGGAAAAGCGCAAAAAAGCGAAAACCGCGCCCCTTTTGGGGGGGCGCGGCTTTCGATTGGGGGAACGGTCGAAGCTTGTAGAGGCTTACTGGAACAGCCTCAGGATCATCTGGGCCGACTGGTTGGCCATTCCGAGCGCCTGGACGCCGAGCTGCTGGCGAACCTGCAGAGCCTGGAGGCGAGTCGATTCCTCATTCATGTCTGCGTCGACGAGCTGGCCAACGCCGGTATCGATGGCGTCCATCAGGCTGTCGGCAAATCCCTTCTGAAGATCGACGCGGGCCTTCACGGCGCCGAGGACGGTCGCGGACTCGGTCATCTCCTTGATGGCCTCGTCGACGCCCTTGATGAAGTCCTCGATACGGTCGAGGTTCGTCTGCGAGTCATCGGTGAAGCTGCTGATGTTGATAGCATCCGGATCCGGCGTGCCGCTGCCGTCGTCCTCGGGGACGATACGGAAGTCGGCGCCGCCGCTGGCAGCGGTCCGCATCTTGTCGAGAATGCCCGTGGTGCCTGCGCCGGTATCGAGCAGGATCGTCTTGTTGAGGTCGACCGTGATGGTGCCGACCGAGATCGAGCCGGCGGCATCGCGCGAGAACGAGGAAACGAGCGTACGCTCCATTTCGCCCGTGCTGTCGACGGCGAGCCAGTTCTGGCCCGAGAAGATCGACGTCGACACGGCGCTTCTCAGCGATTCCTGAAGCTGCGAGATTTCCGACTGGATCTTGACTCGATCGAGGCCCGGCGTGCGGGCGGCAAGCAGCTTGTCCTTGATGGCGGTCGCGGTCTTGATCGACGCTTCCATGCCCTGCATAGCAACATCGACCGTGGCGGCACCGAGACCCAGCGCATCCGACACCGTGGAGATGGAGCTGCGATCTGAACGCATCGTCGTGGCGATCGACCAATAAGCTGCGTTGTCGGACGCATCGTTGACCCGGAAGCCGGTAGAGATCCGGTTCTGCGTGGTCAACATTTCCTTATTGGTATGATTCAATGACTGCAGGGCAGTCATCGCCGCAATGTTGGTGTTAATGCTGCTCATCGTGTGTTCCTCTTCCGACTCGTCTGTCCCGCTCCCCAAGTCGGGCTTTCACGGAAGAAAATAAGCATTGTTGCTTACCGAACCGTTAAACAGTGCCCCAAATGCACCAAAACAATTCAAAATGGGACACTCCCAGCCCCCACGCGCGGTGGAAGTGCTGGAAAACGCAGCAGAATTGAGGGTGCCATACGGCCCGGCCGCCAAAAGCCGGACTATCCCGGCGCCGCAACGACGGGGCATCTGCCACCTCCCGGTGGCCCAAAAACAATAAATAATAAAAGGCCGCACCCAAGGGTGCGGCCTTCGAAATCGTCAAATCGAATCCTGACGCTGCTTATCTGAAGAGCGAAAGGATGGACTGCGCCGACTGGTTGGCCATGCCGAGCGCCTGAACGCCAAGTTGCTGACGCACCTGCAGAGCCTGAAGACGCGTCGACTCCTCGTTCATGTCTGCGTCGACGAGCTGGCCGATACCGGTGTCGATGGCATCCATCAGATTGTCCGCGAAATCCTTCTGCATATCGATGCGCGACTTCACGGCGCCGAGGACGGTCGCGCCATCGGTCATCTTGGCGATCGCCGAGTCGACACCCTTGATGAAGTCCTCGATGCGATCGAGGTTCGCCTGGGAATCATCCGTAAGCGTGCTGATGTTGATGGCATCCGGGTCAGGCGTGCCGCTGCCGTCGTCCTCGGGGACGATGCGGAAATCGGCGCCGCCGCTGGCGGCCGTAATCATGCTGTCGAGAATGCCGGTCGTGCCCGAGCCCGTATCGAGAAGGCGCGTCTTCGACAGATCGACCGAGATCGTGCCGACGGAGATGTTGCCGGAGGCATCGCGCGAGAAGGACGAGACGAGCGAGCGCGTGCTGTCGGCGCCGTCTGCCGCGAGCCAGTTCTGGCCCGAGAAGTTCGACGTAGAGACAGCGCTTCTCAGCGATTCCTGAAGCTGAGTGATTTCAGACTGGATCTTGCCGCGATCGAGGCCCGGCGCGCGGGCAGCGAGCAGCTTGTCCTTGATCTGGCCGGCGATCTTGATGGCGCCTTCCATGCCCTGCATGGCGACGTCGACTGTGGCCGAGCCGAGCCCGAGCGCGTCGGAGACGGTCGACACGGCGCTGCGATCCGAGCGCATCGTCGTAGCAATCGACCAATAAGCGGCGTTGTCCGAGGCATTGCCGACGCGAAGGCCGGTCGAAATGCGGTTCTGCGTGACCAACATGGACTTGTTGGTCTGGTTCAACGACTGCAACGCGGTCATCGCCGCGATGTTCGTATTGATGCTACTCATTACTACTACCTTTACGCTACACCACCGCGACCGCGACTACGGTCGTTCTTTTACACTCGCGGCACCGTGCTTAGGGCCTTGCCCCCCAACCCAATCTGCCACTAATCGAAGTTATAGCGTCGAGGTATTGATCCACGGTTAATCCGGCCTTGCTCCCCTCCGTAAAATTCGGAGCTTTGCCTCATGGGAACGAGCGCACGAGCCCGCCAATGAGCAGATTCCACCCGTCGATCAGCACGAAGAACAGCACCTTGAACGGAAGGCTCATGACAGTGGGCGGTAGCATCATCATGCCCATGGACATGGTGAGCGTGGCGACGATCAGGTCGATGACGAGGAATGGCAGCACCACGAGAAAGCCCATCTCGAAGCCGCGCCTCAGCTCCGAAATCATGAACGCGGGGATCAAGACGCGCAGCTCCACCTCCGCATCGGCGGGACGGGGACCAAAGCGCTCCTGCGCGAGATCCTCGAACAGCTCGAGATCCTTGGGCCTCACGTTGGCCCGCATGAACTCCCGCAGCGGCTGCGTGATCTGAACATACGCCTCCTCCTCGCTGATCTTGTTCTCGGCAAAAGGCTTGAGTCCGTTCTGCCAGGCTTTGTCGAAGGTCGGCGCCATCACGTAGAAGGTCATGAACAAGGCCAGACTCACGAGGATCATGTTCGCGGGCGTCGTCTGCAGTCCGAGACCCGACCGCAGCAGCGAGAGCACGATCACAAACCGTGTAAAGCACGTCACCATCATGAGGATGCCGGGCGCCACCGACAGCATGGTGACGATCAGGATGATCTGCACCATGCGCCCGCTGACCGTCTGCTCGCCCGCCGGCAACAGGCCCTCGAGGTTCAACCCCTGCGCCAGAGCAGCGCTCGGAAGCACCAGCAGAAGCATGAGCACGGAGAAAGCGGCGAGACGTCTCATTCGATCACCACGCCATGAATGATGACATCTTTGATATGCGTGCGGTCACGAATGGTGGCGCGATCGATGAAATCCTCCCGGAGGTTCTGGAACCCGCTCGGCCCCTCGAACTGCGCGAGCGTCGCCGTGCGGAGGTAGGCAACGAAATCCTCGGCGAGCTGGGCCGCCAAGGTATCGGCGCCCTGGGGCATGTCATCCATCAACAGCGATGCCTCAATGCGAATCCAGGCATCCTTGGGCTCGGCGAGATTGGCCACGATCGGCGTCATGGTGACGAGCTTAGCGGTGGAAGGCACTGTGGATTTGACCGGCTCCTGCGCCTCGGGCTCCTTCGCCTTCTGCTTGGCGTTCGCTTCAGCCGCGCTCTTCAGCTTGCCGTCGAGAAAGAAACCGAACCCGGCTCCGAAGCCGAGCGCCAGCAGGGTCACGACAATGATCCCGATCAGACCGCCGCCACCGCCCTTCCCGTCACCCTTGGCATCGCGCTTCGCCACCGCCGGTTCTCCTTAGAAGGGCGTGAGAAGGTCGAACAGTTGCTGGCCCACCGCCGGCTGCTGCACTTCCGTGATGCGACCGCGGCCACCGTAGGAGATGCGGGCTTCCGCGATCTTGTCATAGGCCACGGCGTTGTCGGTCGAGATGTCGCGCGGCCGCACGATGCCCGCCACGCTGAGCTCGCGGACTTCGAAGTTCACCCGCACCTCTTGGCTGCCACTGATGATCAGGTTGCCGTTCGGCAGCACGCCGGTGACGACGGCCGCCACCAGAAGCTCGATGCTCTCGGACCGGGTGATGCCGCCTTTGCTGTCCGTCGAGGTCTCCGCATCGGCCTCCACGTTGACGGACATATCGCCGGTGTGGTTGAGGCCGCCGGACGTCGCGAGATCGTAGCCGATCTTCGGCTTGAGCTTGGTCGTGGCGTCACGCGACCGCTTGGAGTTGTTGTCGAGGTTCGCCTTGTCCTTGATCGAGATCTTGACCGTCACAACGTCGCCGATCTTGCGCGCACGCGGATCGCGGAAAAGATCGGCGCTCCCATCCTGCCAGATCGAGTTTCCAGGCCGATAGGCCGGCTGCGGCGTCGGCTCCGCGGGCAGCGGGACGCGGTCGGCAAGCAATCCCGACCCCACCGCGCTCAGCGCCGGCTCGCGGTTAAAATCACGGATGTCATTGGCACAGCCGCCCGCAAACAGCGTGAGCGCAACAACGACGAGGGCCGGCCGCCTCGAGAGCGCCGGCTTCCGCCAAAGACAGATCCTCGTCATGGCTCACCTCGTCATGTTCCCGGCCGCTGCGGCTGAGGAGCTTCCCCCGCGGGCGGCTCCGGCGCAGCACCCCCCGCCTGTCCGGCAGCGCGCCGTCGTTCAGGCGGAACTTTCGCGGCACCCGAGATGATCGTCGCGATCTTGGCAGCCCGCTCAGGGTCCATCTCACCCATGATCTGGCTGGCCACCTTCGTTTCGAGCTTGGTCACCACGGCCGCGGCCATCTCCTCGTCGAGCGTTGCGAGTTGCACCGCCGCCGCATCGGGCCGCATCCGCGAATAAAACCCCACGAGCTTTTCGTGAGCCTTACGTGAGAACTCGTCGCGCCGTTCGAGCCAGCGCTTGTACTCCAGCGTTCTCGACTCGAGCAGCTGCGCGCGCTTGTCGAGCTCCGCTTCCATTTCCTTGATTTTCTTGGCCTGCCAGGCAAAGCGGGCATCTGCCGCCGTATCCGCGGTATTGAAGCAGTACTGTTGCGCCGCGGTCGCATTAGGCGGCAGCGCGTCCAAAGGACCCGGCTTCTTGAAGAGCGTGCCGTTGTCGGTTGCAGGCGCAGATTCGCCCGCGGCAGCCTCAGGCGCCTTCGCAGCCGCTGCATTTTCAGCCGCTGCCGCCACGGCCTGCGCCGGCGCAACCGGTTGCGCGGTGAGTGGCCTGATCGGCGTCGGCCCCGCAAGCGGTGGAACGGTCGCGTCCGGAACCGGGCGAGCCCCGGCTGCAGGCGTCGTAGCGCGAGGCTGCGGGATGGCCCCCGTTACGATCGGCGACCAGGCGCCCTGGGGAAGTGGGTTGCGCACATTTGGCGGCGTGTTCCGCTGCGCGGGAAAAAAGCGCGGATCGATCGTAGCGGCAGGCCGGTTGGCCGAACCCGGCGGCGGCGCGTTGAAAGTTCCGCCCGGCGTCGTGGCGACGGTCGGCATCCAGCCCTGCTGAGCGGACGCCGGCGACCAGAGCGCCGCGACGAGCAACAGCGCTGCAAGCCAGAAGGCGATTTCCAAACCGCGCGGCAGCGCCTGCGCCTCTATCCGGTCAAACCGCCCGCCATGAGCCTGCTGCCGCCTCATTGCACCACGAGCTCCGCCTGCAGGGCACCCGAAGTTTTGATCGCTTGAAGAATGGCGATGATCCCGGTCGGCCTGAGCCCCATCATGTTGAGCCCGCGCACGAGCGTCTCCAGGTTCGTGCCGCCCATGATCGCGAGATTCGCGCCTTCCTGGTTGACCGTCACGAAGCTTTCCGGAACCACCACCGTCTGCCCATCCGAGAACGGCTCGGGCTGCGAGACCTTGGCGCCCTCGGTGATGCGCACCGTGAGGCTTCCATGCGAAACGGCAACCGTCGCGATCTGCACGTCGCGGCCGATCACCACCGTTCCGGTGCGCTCGTCGATCACGACGCGGGCGGGGCCATCGGCATGGGTGAAGAGCTCCCCGATCTCCGCCAGAAAACGGGCCGCATTCACGTTGTAGGGCCTTTCGAGCGCAACGCTTCTCAGATCCTGCTCGCGCGCCGTCCGCTTGCCGTACTTGTGCGTGGTGTAGTCGTTGATCGCATCCGCGATGCGAACCGCCGTGCTGAAGTCAGGATTGCGCAGCTCGAGCACGAGCGTGCCTTCGTCGTCGAGCGAGCCCGCGACTTCCCGCTCCACCAGGGCGCCGTTCGGAATGCGCCCCGTCGTCGGCACGTTCTGGCTGAGCGATTCCGCCCGTCCCGTCGCCGAGAACCCGCTGACCGCAACCGGCCCTTGCGCAACCGCATAAATGGCCGAATCCGCGCCGTTGAGCGGCGTCATGACCAGCGATCCGCCCGCAAGCGACGTGGCGTCACCCAGCGACGACACCGTGACGTCGATGCGTGAGCCCGGCCCTGCGAACGGCGGAAGATCCGCCGTGACGAGCACCGCCGCGATGTTCTTGGTCCGCGAATTGGCATTTCGGATGTTGACGCCCATCTGGTCGAGCATGGATTGCAGCGACTGCGCCGTGAACGGCGAGTTGCGCAAGCTGTCTCCCGTACCGTTGAGGCCAACGACGAGACCGTAGCCGATCAACTGGTTCGCGCGGACGCCCTGCACGGCCGTGATGTCTTTTATTCGCACCCCGTCGCCGCCCGCGCTCGCCGGCAGGCTCATCAGGATGAAAAGAGCGAAGAGCGTGAGGCAGCGCATCATCACATGCCCACCCGCACCGTTCCGTCTGCCTGCACGACGCCGCGGATCGTGGTCCCCGCTTCCGTATTGCGCAAGCTGATGATCTCGCCTGCCGAGCCGGCCTGAAGCGGCACCGCCACGGAAGAGATGATAAGCGCGCCCGACTGGAAGATGACGACCGCGGGCTGTCCTTGCTTGACGGCAAAAGGCTCACGAATGCCGGTTGCTGCGATCGGCGCATTCGGAAGCAGCGTCTGGCGCGCCACCTTGCCGATCAGCTCCTCCCGCGCACCGGCGAAGCCAGGGCCTTCGAAGTCGGGGCTTCGAAAAACCCGGTCGACCAGCATGGTGTCGGCGATCACGTCGCCGGGATAGATGGTCACGCGCGGAACCGGCAGCACGCGCTCGGCTGCGAGAGCCGGCACGGCGGGCAAGGCCGCAACCACGCAGAGAGCTAAGCACGCCACAGGCGCGAACCAGCCCCGCATTCTGGAAATGACGGGTCTAAAAGCCTGCACCATGGTCGTCACCGCTCCTTTTCACGCCTACCGCATGTTGTTGGCGACAGTGCCGTACATCGCATCGACCGTCTGGATGACCTTCGAGTTCATTTCATAGGCGCGCTGCGCCGAAATGAGCTGCGTGATCTCCTTCACCGCATCGACGTTGGAGTTTTCGAGATAGCCCTGGTGGATACGTCCGAAACCAGCATCTCCGGGCACGCCCGTGACCGGATCGCCGGACGATTGCGTCTGCCGATAAAGGTTGCCGCCCATGGGCTCGAGACCAGCGTCGTTGACGAACGCCGCCATCGTAAGCTGGCCGATAAGCTGGGGCTGCGTCTGGCCCGCGATCGTCGCGTAGACCTCGCCCGTCTCGTTGACGACGATCTTCGTCGTATCCTGCGGAACCGTCATCGCAGGCTGCACCTCGTACCCGTCGAGGGTCACGATCTGCCCCTGGTCGTTTTTGTTGAAGGCGCCATCGCGCGTATAGAACGTCTCGCCCTCGGGCCCGGTGATCTGGAACCAGCCCCGGCCATTGATCGCGAGATCGAGCGGATTGGTGGTCTGTGCGAGCGAGCCCTGCTCGTGCAGATGCCGGACGGCCGCCGTGCGCACGCCGAGGCCCACGTACGCGCCTTCCGGCACGTTGGATTCACCGCCGCGCGCCGGCGCTCCCAGCGCCCGCTCCGCCTGATACAGCAGGTCCGTGAACTCGGCCCGTGCCCGCTTGTACCCGGTGGTGTTGATGTTCGCGATATTGTTCGCGATCACCTCCAGGTTTGTCTGCTGCGCATTCATACCGGTCGCAGCAATCGAAAGCGCTCTCATGAAGGTGTCCTGCTTGTACCGTTAAATGGTCATACGGCTGATTTCGAGATACGCAGCGACGACCTTGTCGCGAATGGCGATACCGGCTTGCAGCGTCTGCTCGGCGGCCATCACGGCCTCGACCACCTGCTGCGTGGTTGCTTGTCCGCGAACGCCCGCGACGGCGGTCTGCTCGCCGGATTTGAGCGTCGTGATCGCATCGAGCGTCATCTGCCCGAGCACCGTCCCGAAATCGGTAGGAAGCGTCTCGGTCTTGACCGTGTTCGGCGTGCCGACGACCGGCGTCGGCTGGGCGATCTGGCCCGCGCCGACCGTTCCGGCAAATCCGCCGTAAGGAGAAAGCTTGCCGACGCCGTCCAGCATCACGAGCTCCTGAGAAGATCGATGGTCATCGAGATCAGCGAGCGGGCCTGCTTCACCACCTGCAGGTTCGCTTCATAGGACCGATTGGTCTCGCGCATGTCCGCGAGCTCCACCAGCATGTCCACGTTGGGCAGCTTGACGTTGCCGTTGGCATCCGCCGCCGGATGGCTCGGATCGTACTCGATGCGATAGGGCTTGCGGTCGAGATCGACGCGATCCACCTGCACCATCTTGGCGCCGGACGCATCGTCGAGGGCCGATTCGAAGCTGACGGTCTTGCGCGTATAGGGATTGGAGCCCGGCGTCTTGCCAGTCGATGACGCGTTGGCCAGGTTTTCCGACACGACCAGCATGCGCCGCGACTGCGCCTCGAGCCCCGAGGCGGCCACCTTGATCGCAACTTGCATCGGATCGGCCATGTCTTACCCCCGCGACGCAGCTAGAAGCATGCGATGGAACGTCTTCAGCACGCTCGTGTTGCGTGCGTAGGCGCCGGCCACCTCGCCGGACTTGAGCATCTGCTCTTCGAGGCTCACGCTGTTCCCCGAATGCACCACCTGCCACTTCGCCGATTCCTCGGTGTCGGCATCGCTGCCGGCGCCGCTCGTGGGGCTGAGATGGTTGGCCTGCGTCTTACGCATCTCGATGCCGGTCGAGTTGAGAACTGCCTCGAAGGGCTCCACGTCGAGCGCCTTGTATCCGGGCGTGTTCGCATTCGCGACGTTCTGCGCGAGCACCGACTGGCGCACCGAAAGCCAGCGGTTCTGCTGAGACGCGATCGAGAAGAAGTTGATGGAATCCATGGGAAGCGCAGTCCCCTCTGAGCCTCCATCGGTTTTAGGTCTCTAATCTTGTCTGAACCTTGTGATTGTCCGCGCGTGCGACCCTGAGCAGGGAGAGAAATCATCGGCGGCTGAAAGTGTTAACGTCGTCTCGGTGAGCGTCCGCTAGCCATGCGCGGGGATCAGCCCGCTCGCGCCGATGCCGTTGAAGAGCGCCTGCACCGCGATGGCGGCCAGCAGAATGCCGAACACCCGCATCAGCACACGTTGCGCAGTCACCCCGATGAAACGCGTCACGTCATGAGCGAGCATCAGCAGCGCGAGCGTGAGCGCCATCACGGTCGCGAGCGCGGCAAGCGTCATGGAAAGAGCGAACGCATCGCCGTGCGCGTTGGCCGCGAGCAGGATACCCGCACTCATCGCGCCGGGCCCTGCAAGCAGCGGCGTCGCGAGGGGAAAGACGGCAAGATCTTCCTTGTGCTGCGCCTCTGCTCCTTCCGGAGGAGTGAGCTTGAACGCACTAGTTGGCCGCGCGAACACCATGTCGAGCGCAATGACGAGCAGAATGACTCCGCCCGCGGTCTGCAAGGCCGGGATCGAAACGCCGAGTTGCTTCAGCAGCGGACCGCCTGCAAGCGTGGAAGCCCCCAGAATGACGCTCGCGATGAACGTCGCACGCATCGCGATTCGCCTACGCTCCGCCGCCGAGACCTTGGGGGTCAGCGTTGCGAACAGCACAGCCGCCTCGATCGGACCGATCGTGGCGAAGAACGTCGTGAAGCTTGTGAGCGCCGCGGCAAGCATCAGCTCGGCTCCGAGCGGAAATGAAGAGCCATCGCAAACGAAGAAAGCGAACGAGGTTTAGGCAGTCTAGCGAAGCGATGCAAAATCACTAGGCAAGCTGTTAGCAACACCACCGAGATGCTGCTAAGCAATTGATTGCAATAAATAATAATTGGAAATTTCTGAATTTCACGTACCCTGTTTGCGTGAACCTGGCAACCGGGGGAGCCAACCTTGAGCACAGCCGACAACGACTTTGTCCGCATGCTTGCGGGCTACAGTCTAACGACCGCCGAGATCATCTACCGCCTGCCCGACCACCCGTCGCTGATGCAGAGCTACATCTGGCAAGACTACGACCTGCACCCGCGCTTTCCAAAATTGAAGAGCTTCCTCGACTTCTGGTCGCACAACCTGGAAGGCAAACTGCATCAGGTTCTCGTTGCGCACTCAGGTCTCGTAAAGCCGTGCGAGCTGAAGTTGATTGGAGCCGAGTTCAGGCTCCAGTAACGAGCAATCCGCAGGGATCTAGTGCTCGGCGCGCGCGCCCGTATCCGCTTGCGGCCGATGTCCCCGGCTCGTCGGCACGAGGCGCGCGTCCTCGATCGCCTCGACGAGGCGGGCCGTGTTCTTGTCCGGATCTTCGGAGCCACCCTCGAAAGATACGTAGCTGATCTCGATCCCCGCTTGCAGGGATTGCAGCACCAGACGGAAGTAGGCCGAGACGTTGAGATGATGGAACTCCATGTCGAGCGAGATGCACGGCGCGCATCCCCACGGCAGATCCACCTCTCCTGAAAGTCCAAAGCAGATCGTCCCGGGCTTGAAGAACATCTCGGTGGACGAGTTGACGAGATTGCGGATGTTTCCGAACTGCTCCGTTCGGATGAAAGCGATGAAATCGGCAGGATCGACGAGCCTCAGCTCCGAGGCTACATCCCTCATGCCTTCGGCCAGTGCCTTTTCACGCTCGCGCGAATAATCTTTGCCCTGCTTCAGCATATCTCGATCCTCACACGGCCCGTCGTGGCTGTTGTCCCCGCTGCTGCAGGAACAGAATGACGCCGGCCACGGCCTTGTAGAACTCCGGTGGAATCATCTTATCCACCTCGACGCTTGCGTAGAGCGAGCGTGCCAGCGCCCGGTCCTCATAAATCGGAATATTATTTTGCTCGGCGATGAACCTGATCTTCAACGCGATGAGATCCTTGCCTTTAGCAAGAACGACTGGCGCGCCTCCTTCTTCCCGCACATAGCGCAATGCGACGGAATAATGCGTCGGATTGGCGACGATCAGCGTCGCTCTCGGCACCTCCGCCATCATCCGGCGCCGCGAACGGTCTCTCTGCAGAGACCTCAAGCGCATCTTGATGAGCGGATCGCCTTCGACCTGCTTGTGCTCATCCTTGACCTCCTGCTTGGTCATGCGCAGCTCTTTGCGCCAGGAGAAGCGCGACCAGGCGAGATCCGCCGCGACGAGGATAGCCGTCGTAACCACCACGGCCGATAGAAACCGAATGCTGAGATCCTGCATCAGGCCCGGGATTGCGGTCGGCTCCATGAACAGCGCGTTGAACATTTCGCGGTAAGAGCCGCCTAGCGCGATGTAGCCGCCCACCGCCACGATCGAGAGCTTGAACAGGCTCTTCAGGAACTCGACCTGGCCCTGTACGCCGAAAATCCGGCTCCATCCCTTGGCGATCGAGATGCGCTCGAGCTTGGGCTCGATCCGGTCCACGACGAATTGCGGCTGATTCTGCAGGAACGACGCTGCGACGCCCGCGACCGCCAGCACCAGAACGACGGGTGCGATCACCTTCGCCGCCTCGATCGCCACCACGAGCAGGATCGCAGATGCGTCCGCACCTGTTCCGACCGAGAAGCTTCCAGGATGATCGATGAAGCTCTCGAGCGAGAAGCGCAGCTTCACCACGTTGTCGGAGATCAGGAAGTAGACCGCGATGAGGATCGCGAGCATAGAGGCCAGAGTGGTCGCTTCGCGCGAGTGAGGGACTTGGCCCTTGTCGAGCGAATCGCGGATCTTCTTCTCTGTTGCCTCTTCTGTTTTACTCTCTTTGTCTGGCGCCTCTGACATCGAGATGAGACCTGCTCAGAATGGGCAATAAGTGGAAACGGGCGCCGCCGCTGAAAAAAGCACGGTTGCGCAATAGTCTCGCGATCAGGCTACCCGCGTCGGCGCCGAGCTGCCGATGACTTCCGTCAGCGACACGCCGAACCGCGAATTGTCCTCGTCGAGCACCACCACCTCGCCCCGGGCGATGACACGGCCGTTCACCACCACGTCGACAGGCTCGCCCACCTTACGGTCGAGCGGAACTACAGCGCCACGTCCGAGCTTCAGAACGTTCGCAACCGGCATCGTCGCCGACCCGAGCACGATCTTCACCGAGACGGGGATTTGCAGCACCGTCTCCAGATGGCGCGGCTTCTGGCCAAGAGCCGCCTTCGCGGCCCCGTCTACCTCACCCTGCCCCGGATCATTGATCGACTGCAGCTCGGCTGCGGCGGGACGAAAATCGGAACCTTCTTGGCTCATCGCGGGCTACCTGGGTTGACTGCGTTTCAAAAATGATCCGAAAGACTCGCGTTACGTAAAATCCTGCGGGCGCCCGTGCGGCTTACGCGGCCTTCTTGGCCTCGCCGCCGCCTCCGCCGCCCACCGTCTCTGCTTCCACCTCGTCGATGGTCGGACGCTCGTAGGCGGAAATGGTCTTGCGCCCATACTCGACCGCGACCTGCGGCATGGCCCCGTTCATGAAGGCCAGAAGCGTCTGCTTGGCGACGATGTAGAGGCGCATCTGCTTCTCGCGGCCCACCTTCACCTTTGTCGCGAGCGGGCCGAACACGCCGTAGGAGAAGAAAATGCCTGCGAACGTTCCAACCAGCGCCGCGCCGATCAGGTGACCGAGAACCTCCGGCGGCTCCGAGATCGCGCCCATGGCCTTCACGACGCCGAGCACCGCCGCGATGATGCCGATGGCAGGAAGGCCGTCCGCGACATTGGTCAGCGCCTGATAGGCCTTGAGCTTGTCGTGGCGCAGCGTCTGGATCTCCTCGTCCATCAACGCCTCGACCTCGTGTGTGCGTGCGTTGCCGATGATGATGAGACGGCAATAGTCGCAAATGAAGACGGTGAGATCCTTGTTCTTCAGCACCGTCGCGAATTTCTGGAAGATGGGCGATTCTGCCGGCTGGTCGATGTGCTTCTCGACCTCGTTGCGCGGCTTGCTGCGCAGCTCTCGCATGAGCGAGTAGAGAAGCCCCATCACGTCGAGGTACTGGCGTCCCGAGGGCGCGGCATTGCCGAATGCTTCGCCGAGGCCCTTGCCCGCGTCCTTGATCACCTTCATCGGATTGGCGACGATGAAGGTACCGAGCGACGTGCCGAGAATGATGACGAATTCCCACGGCTGCCACAGCACTTCCACATGCCCGCCCATGGCCATGAAGCCACCGAGCATACATCCGAGCATAACGACGAGACCGAGGATGATCGTCACGAGCTAACCTCGCGTTAATGGTTGTTAACGCATTACTAGCGGTGACCTCCTTGTGCGAGCCTGATCTGTGGTCCGGCCCTGGCAGGCCTCCCGGATGCTCCCGTCGCGTGACGCGTCCCAATTCACTCGAGCTAGTTGCAGAACGAATTGACGTCAGCCTGAGGCAAGGCGGCTTGACGAAACTGGCAACCCGAGACACGCGAGGCCGAAAACCGTGCTCACAACGTCCGATAGCTACAGACTAATCGCCCAGAACCTCTCGAAGTCGCTCACCACGCTTTCGAAGGATCCGCAGATCGCGCGCGAATCAAAATATTATCTAGAGAATATCGGGCAAATCAAAACGGTCGACGATTTCATCAAGAACGACCGCATTTATCGTTTTGCCATGAAGGCGTTCGGCCTCGAGGATATGACCTACGCCAAGGCGTTCGTCAAAAAGGTCCTGAAGGAAGGCATTTCTGATTCGAAGGCCTTCGCGAACACGCTGACCGACAAGCGCTTCAAGGAGCTCGCCTCCACCTTCAACTTCGCCGCCAACGGCGAGACCACCACTCAGGCGGCGGACACCCAGCAAGGCACTGTCGACCGCTTCATACGCATCTCGCTGGAGCAGCGCTCTGGAGAGCAGAACGAGGGCGTTCGCCTCGCGCTCTATTTCGCCCGCAAGGCCCCCACCATTTCGAGCACGCTCGGCATCCTCGCCGACAAAGCGCTCCTCAAGGTTGCGCAGACCGCTTTGAACATTCCCGCCGAAACGTCGCTGATGGACATCGACAAGCAGGCCGAAATGTATGCCAAGCGCATCGACGTCGCAGACTTCAAAGACCCCAAGAAGCTCGAAAAGTTCATCTCCCGCTTCACCAACATGTGGGAGCTCAACAACGCCGCGTCCTCGCTGTCGTCCTCGCTCGCCGTCCCGTCCATTACCGGCGCGAGCCCCGTGGGCATCTCCGTCGGCGTGCTCGCGACCTTGCAAACCCTGAAACTCGGAGGCCGCTGAATGCAGCCAAGTCTGTACGTCTCGCTGTCTGGCCAGTTGTCGCTCATGCGCCGTCTCGACACGCTTGCGCACAACGTCGCCAACGTGAACACGGCAGGCTTCCGCGCGGAGGAGATCAAGTTCGAGCAGTTGATCTCGCAGAAGACGGACGAGCCGACCGCGTTCGTCTCTACGGGACAGACCTATCTGTCGCGCCAGGCCGGTGAGGTCGTGCGGACCGAGAACCCGCTGGATATTGCCGTCACCGGCGACGCCTGGCTGGCTTTCCAGGGACCTAACGGCCCCGTCTATACGCGTGACGGCCGCATGACCATGACGCCTGAAGGCGAGTTGCGAACGTTGACCGGCTATCCCGTCCTCGACGTCGGCGGCGCGCCGATCCAGCTCAATCCCAACGGCGGCCCGCCCAGCATTTCCCGCGACGGCACCATGACCCAGGGCCAGAACCGTGTTGGCGCCGTCGGTCTCTTCACCATTCCTGACCAGGCACGCCTCAGCCGCTTCGAGAACTCCGGCGTGATGCCGGACATGGCTGCCGAGCCAGCGCTCGATTTCAGCAGGGTAGGCTTGCTGCAGGGGTTCATGGAACAGGCGAACGTCAATCCGGTTTCCGAAATCTCGCGATTGATTCAGATCCAGCGGTCGTTCGACTCGATCAGCAATTCCATCGCCCAATCCGAGCAGACCCTAACCACAGCCATCAAGACGCTCGGCGAGACGAGCTAGACCCAAGCGCCCGCCGCACAACGCCGCGTTCCTCTCGAGACTGAGCCAGCATGACAAAACCCGCGACCGAGACAACGAACGAGCGCAAGGCCGAAAAGCGGCCTCCGAATGCGCTCGAACGGCTGGGTGATCGCATCGCGCACGCCACGTCGGCCGTTCCGCTGGTTCGCATCGGCGGCATCGTCACCCAAGTCACGCCCGCTTACGTTCAAGTCTCCGGTCTCTCCCAGCATCTGAAACTCGGCGATTGCGTGAGCTTCAGCTCGACCCCCGTGCCCCAGCTCGGCGAGGTGGTGCGCATCGACGGCAGTGGCGCCACCATCAAGCCTTTCGATGCCAATCTGAAGATCGGCCCGGGGGGCATCGTCTGGCAGCACGGCGAGCAGAGCCTGCGCCCCCATCCCTCGTGGAAAGGGCGCGTGCTTAACGCTCTCGGCGCCCCAATCGACGGCGCGGGACCGCTGCTCGAAGGCCCTCGCGCCTACCCCTTCGACGCAGAGCCTCCATCGGCCATGAGCCGCGAGCGCGTCCGCACGCCGCTCAAATCGGGCGTTCGCGTCATCGACCTGTTCACACCGCTTTGCGCTGGCCAGCGCATCGGCATCTTCGCCGGCTCCGGCGTCGGCAAATCAACCCTGCTCTCCATGCTCGCCCGCTCGCGCGGCTTCGACACCGTCGTCCTCGCGCTCGTCGGTGAACGCGGCCGCGAGGTTCGCGAGTTCCTGGAGGACGCGCTGGCGCAGAACCGCAGCCGCGCCGTCACCGTGGTCTCCACGGGCGACGAGAGCCCGATGATGCGCCGCCTTGCCCCGAAGACCGCGCTCGCCATTGCGGAAGCGTTCCGCGACGCGGGCGACAGCGTGCTGCTCATCGTCGATTCGGTGACACGCTTCGCCCACGCCACGCGCGAGGTTGCACTCGCTGCAGGCGAAGCCCCGGTCGCCCGAGGCTACACGCCGTCTGTCTTCAGCGAGCTGCCGAAGCTCCTGGAGCGCGCAGGCCCCGGCGCCGAAGGGACCGGTTCGATCACAGGCGTCTTTTCCGTGCTCGTCGACGGCGACGATCACAACGATCCCATCGCAGACAGCATCCGCGGCACCCTCGACGGTCACGTGGTGCTCGACCGCAAGATCGCCGACCAGGGCCGCTATCCCGCCGTCAACGTTCTCACGTCCGTCTCGCGTCTGGCCAATACGGTCTGGTCGGCGGAGCAGCGCAAGCTCGTGATGATGCTGCGCGCCATGATCTCCCACTTCGAAGACACCCGCGATCTCCGCCTCATGGGCGGCTACCAGCGCGGCGCCGACGCGGAGCTCGACAGGGCGATCGACATCGTGCCGAAACTCTATGAGGCGATGAAGCAGACCCTGACTGACCCGCAGAGCGTCGATCCGTTCCAGGAGATAGCGCGCGCGCTCGCGCCCGATCCCGCCAAGGACGACGGCCAGAAGCCGCCCGGCCGCTGATCTTTGTTCCCTGCTCCTGCTGCTGCGGCACGATCCTACAGCTTCGGCGGACCGCGCACGTCCTTCTTCGGAATGTAGGAGAGCTGGTCGATCAGGACATCCTGCACCATCTCCACCCCGAGCCGCTTGTTCACGTTCTCGCCGAGCTTTTTAGCAAGCAGAGGCAGGTCCTGCTTCTTCATGTTCTGGAAGTTGACCTGCTCGCCCGCGTAGATGGTCTTGAATGCCTCGTCGAGAACGTAGACTTCGGGGTTCACCGGCACTTTCTTGAGCGCGTTGGCGTCCACCGTGAACACGAACTGCGCCACCATGTAGCCCTGGATCGTGCCCGCGCCGATGATGGGCACGTTGATGGCCTTCGTCCGCAGCTCCTCGAGCTTTTTCTCGGATTCGGCGACTTGCCCGGTACCGCTGTTCTTCTGCCATTCGAGCACGCCGAATACGGCGGCCAGCGTCACCACACAGACCCAGATACCCGTGGCAAGAACCTTGATCATGATCGACTATAAGCGGCCGAAATCGCCCGCGTGTAGGTTCCGTCGGATTCCGATTGACGGATGGCATCCGACAGCGAAGTCGAAATCTCACGCACCGCTTCGAGATGGAGCTTGAGCATATGCTGGTTCGCCGCGAGCTTGGAGCGCAGCGAGCCCACGCGCGCTGCGAGCATCGGATTGGGCCCCGCTCCCTGCATGTTGCGCAGCGAACGCGTCAGCTCCAAGAGTGCCTGGCTCTTGCGATCGTTGTAGTCCTTGAGATCGATCGCCTTGCGATCGCGCAACGCCGCGGTCTCCTGATCCACGATCTCTTCCAGCCGCTGAATGGAAACCTCGAGCATCGGAATGACGGAGCCTCGCCCCGCGTTCGGCGGCAGAGACGCCGCTTGAGGAGGCGCGCTCTGGGCGGGCTGAGGTGTCTGAGGCGGAACGGAAAAGCGCTGCAACATAAGTTTACTCTCCAGTATTCGGCTCGATACCAAGTGCCGACCCCACCGAGCCGTTCAGGGTCGAAATGTGGCTCAGCACATCCGGAGAGGAGAACCCTCCGGGACGGACCGGCACCACATGACCGGCCCTCACGTAATCTGCGATGCCGACGCTACCGCGCTCGGCCACCTGCTCCGCGATCTTCTCGGACATCATCGACTTCCAGAAATCGCCTGAAATGCCCGAGCCGAAAACGCCCTCCGCCGTATCCGGCATCATCTCCTGGATGAACGACTGCAGCACGAACGCCTCGAACTTCTGCGCGGCATCTGGCGTCTTGCGCACATGCGTGGGGTGCGGAGAAGGCAGAGCCTCGCTCGCGGCCTTCACATCGGAAATCGGACGGATTGTAAGATCAGCCGCCAAAAAGCAGGCCCTCCCGTAGGGGATGTCTTGACAGGTTCACCATGACTCAACGGTCTTGCTTGGAGCTTGCGCCGCTTTGCGCGAACCCGGCCTCGAGCAGCCGCTCCAGCTCCTCCCGCTCCTCCACCCGCCGCAACTCCACCGCAAGCTCCTCCGCAAGCCGCTCCGAGTTGCGCACGCGCCCGCCATGCGCCACCACGACCTGCATCTGCGCTTCGAGCTCCGGCAAGAGCTTGCTTTCCTCCTGCCGCAGGGACTTGAGGCGGCGCACCGTCACGTCGGTGAACAGCCCGTGCAGCGCGCCCTCGCCCGACAATGCTTCCGCCAGCTCTCGCTGCTCCGTCTGGCACCGCGTCATTTGCTGTTGAAGGCGCGCGTACTTGAGCTCCTCCATGCTGTGAAGGTGCTTTTGTACTTCCAGAATACGTTTGAGGCCGCGAACCCGATCCCGCATGGCGGTCACCCGTTGGAAAGAAACATCTGGAAGCCCGAGATGAACAGCGTGAGCGCCTCGCTGAAGGTGAAATAGAGAAGCAGAAGCCCTCCCGCGAGCACGAACGGCGCCGAGATGAAGTAGACGGGAATGAGCGGCGTCATCTTGTTCATGATGCCGAAGAGAAAGTTGACGATCAGCGAGTAGACGAGAAACGGGCTCGTGAGCTGGGCGATCAGGATGAACGAATCCGAAGCCGCATCCGTGACCTTCGCCAGCGCAAACTGCGGATCGAACATATCCACGACCGTCAGCACCGAGTAGGAGGCCACCAGCGCCCGCATCACCTCCACATGCAGCCCGGTGACGAACAGGAGAACCGTAGCGGTGAGCGTGAGCAGCGTGGCAACAGCGGGCGCAGGTTCACCCTCTTCGACAGGCGGATCAGCCATGCCGCTGAAGCCGACCAGCATGGCCGCTGCCGTCCCCATGAACTGCAGCGCAAGGAAGAAGATGCGCGCCATGATGCCGATCACGACGCCGATCATCGTCTCGGAAAGGATCAGCTGCGCGATGGCGGGCGGCGTGGCCTTCCCGAGATCGCCCTCCACCTCCGGTATGATGATCGGCGCGAGTGCGAGCGTCACCGAGACCGCCAGAAACACGCGCACCTGCACGGGAACGCGCGGGCTTCCGAACCCGGGCATGATCATGAGGCAGCCGCCGATACGGCAGAACACCAGGAAGGTGAGCAACACCGTTCCTGCAGTGATCGTGATCACGAGATCGTTCCCAAGGCCTTGACCTGCACGCCGCGTGCAATCTCGAGATGCGAGAGCACCGGCAGCGTCGGGAACAACCGTTCCGTCACCATGCGCACATAAGGCCGCGCGTCCGGCGCCGATACCAGCACGAACTGATGCCCTTGATCGAGAAGGCCACGAATGACCTTCGACGCCTCCGCGCCGAACTGCTCGATGAGGCGTGGATCGATGTCGAACTCCACCACCTCTCCCTTCGCGTCGCGCTTGAGGCTCTGGTGGAACGCCAGATCCCACCTGTTTCCGAGGCGGAGCACCTTCAGCACGCCGGCATCCGCGAGATCCCCGCAGATCTGCTGGGCCATGCGCATGCGCACATGCTCGGCGAGTTGCTCGGCACGGCGCACGTGCGGAGCGATCTCGGCGATACTTTCCAGGATGAGGTGAAGATTGCGGATCGAGATGCGCTCGGCGAGCAGGAGCTTCAGCACCGCCTGCAGGCCGGAGTAGGAGAGCTGCGAGGGAATGATCTCGTCCACCAGCCTGCGGTACTCCGGCTCCAGCCGGTCGATGAGCGAGCGCATGTCCTTGTACGAGAGAAGCTGCGACAGGTTCCCACGGATCACCTCGCGCAGGTGCGTGAGCATCACCGACATAGGATCGACCGGATTGAAGCCTTCGCGCTTCACGGTGTTGGCAAACATCTCGGAGACCCACAGCGCCTTCATGCCGAACGCCGGCTCCCGCGCCTCGTCGCCCGGAACGTCCGGCACCGGCCCATCGCCGGTGATGACCAGAACGTCGCCGATCCTGAGCTCTTCCGACGCCACGACCGTGCCGTGGATCTTGATCTGATAGGTCTTGCTGGATATCGCGATATCGTCGCTGATCCGGATCTCCGGCACGACGAAGCCGTATTGCTTGGCGAACGCGCGCCGCATGCGGCCCACGCGGTGTGCAAGCTCTCCCTGCGAGGACAGCAGCGCCGTGGAAAGCTGCTTGCCGAGAGAGATCTCCACCTCGGCCGTCTTGAGCTGCTCCTTGACCGATTGACGCGCTTCTTCCTTGGTGCGCCGTTCTTCTTCCTTCTTGACGGCCTCCTCCGCCGCTTTCGCCTCGGCGAGCTTCTTCGGGATCGAGATCGAAACGAAGATCAGGCCACCGGCCAGAAGAGCGAACGGCAGGAACGGAAGACCCGGCGCAACGGCGAGCGCAAGCAGAACGGCGCCGGCGACGCCAAGGGCGCGCGGATAATTGCCGAGCTGGCTGAACACGGCCATTTCCGCCGAGCCGCGCGTGCCGCCCTTCGAAACGAGAAGGCCCGCGGCCAGCGAGATGATGAGGGCCGGGATCTGGGTGACGAGACCGTCACCGACCGACAGGCGGACGAACACGTCGGCTGCGTGGCCGAGGTCCATATCATGGCGCGTGACGCCGATGATGATGCCGCCGAACACGTTGACGGCCGTGATGATGAGACCGGCGATGGCGTCGCCGCGCACGAACTTCGAGGCACCGTCCATCGAGCCGAAGAACGCGCTTTCCTCTTCGAGCTCGCGCCTGCGGCGCATGGCTTCCTTCTCGTCGATGTTGCCGGCCGACAAGTCGGCGTCGATCGCCATCTGCTTGCCGGGGATCGCGTCGAGGGTGAACCTCGCGCCCACTTCTGCGATACGCGTGGCGCCCTTCGTGATGACGAGGAAGTTCACCGTGATCAGGATCACGAACACCACGGTTCCGATCACGAAGTCGCCGCCCATGACGAAATTGGCAAAGCCCGCGATCACGTGCCCCGCCGCGGTATGGCCCTCGGCGCCATTCGAAAGGATGAGACGCGTCGTCGCCACGTTGAGCGACAGACGCAGCATGGTCGCGATCAGCAGCACGGTCGGAAAGGCGGAGAACTCGAGCGGACGGTGGATCCAAAGCGAGACCATGAGGATCAGCACGGCGAAGGCAATCGAGAAGGCAAGGCCGACGTCGATCATGATCGCGGGCAGCGGCAGGAACAGCACCGTCAGGATGATGACGATGCCGACCGCAAACCCGATGTCGCGTCTGCTGCTACGGTCCGGTGCGCCAGGTACGGCGACGGTCGTGGCCATGCTACCCCCGAGCCAGGACGATGATCACATCGGGCGCACGCCGCCCGAGGCGAGAATCATCGATCTCACAAAAAAGCCGAGGAAAGTCTGGCCGATCAACCTTGCGCGAAGGTCTCCGCCAGGCACACGCCGCAGAAAAACGCGTGCGCCTGCGCGGCCTTAGAGAACGGCGTCAGAAGCCGTTAGGGATGCGCGCGTAGGTCTGTTCGGCGAACGCGAAGATCACCGATCCGACGAACGGGGCCGTGAACGAGGTCACGACCAGGATCGCGATGATTTTCGGAACGAAGGTGAGCGTGATTTCCTGCACCTGGGTGAGCGCCTGCAGGAGCGCGATCAGGATACCCACGAACATTGCTGCAACAACCGCGGGCGAAGCCGCGATCACGACGGTCCAGATGGCCGCCTGTCCGATGTCGAGTGCGTCAGCTGGATTCATGACTAAGAGACCTTCACTCCGGCTTCCATCACGATCTCCTTGCCGCTTTCGAGCACGGCAACGGCGCCCGTCGACACGATGCGCACGGAGGCGACCTTGCCGCTCACCGAGCCGTCAGCCGACGTCACCGTCTTCCCGATGAGCCCGTCGGCCTGGTTGAGCGCCAGCGACGTGATGAGAGAGTCAAGCTTCGTGTTCGTCTTCATGGCCTGCTCGACGTTCGAGAACGAGGCGAGCTGGGCCACGAATTGGGTAGAGTCCATGGGCTTCGTCGGGTCCTGGAACTTCATCTGCGCGGTGAGAAGCTTCAGGAATGCGTCGTAGCCGAGCGTCGAGGTCCCGCTCGTAGAGGAGCTGGAGGACGTCGACGACGAGTTGTTGGTCTGCTGATTGCTCGAGGTCGAGGTAGAGCTTCCGACGTCCATATCAGCCGGCCTCCACCAGTCGGAGCTCGGAACCCTTGTTTCCGCCGAGGATCGCATCCTCGATCGGGACAAGCGTGCGGAGCGTCTTGAGCGCCGCGAACGGCGACCCGGCGTTCACCTGCTGGCCGATCGTGTCGAGGCCTGCCAGAACGATGGGATTTTCGAAGGCTACCCGCAGCCAGCGCATGGTGTCCTCATAGACGCCCCGCGCCATCTCCATGCCATCGGCTTCCATCACCATGGTCTGCAGGATGTAATAGAGCTGGCGGAGCGGCGTGATCGTCTGCTGCACCTGCATGATCTCGTTTTCGAGCAGATAGGGCACATCGTTCAGGATCTCGAACGACGACCTTCCCTCCGATTTCAGCACCGCGCCGTTGAGAAAAATGCGCTCGCCAGGGCGGAGCGTGACCCGCGTCGTCGTCATCTCAATCCCTCCGAAATGGTCCTTGATACTTCGATCAGCCCTGCAAAATTGGAGGACCGTCCGAGCCGGATCTCCTCCGCCTCGCGCATCACCCAAAGCCCCACCGACACCAGATCCGCCCTGAGCTTCGGCGGCAATCCGTTCTCGGCCTTGGCAAGATCCTCGATGAAAATCCCCCAGAGCTTGCGCACGAAATAGATGGCGTCCACAGCCTCGCGGGACTGGGAGCCATGCTTCTCGGCGATTTGCAGCAAGGCGATCGAACGCTCGAGCGCAGAGCGCTCTTGCTCCCTCGCCTCCTTGGGCGACTCGTCGAGGACCTCGTTGTAGTAGAACTTGTACATTCGGCTTCCCAAATCTCCGGACGCTCAGGCTGCGCTTTAGATGTGGCTGATGAGGCTCAAGTTCTGCAGGCGCGCCGTGAGTGCGTAGGCTGTTTCGATTTGCGTGAGCAGAGCGTTGACGTTTGCAGTGGCTTCGTAAGGATCTACGCCTTCGAGACTGGTGATGTGCTCCTTGAGGAGCGACACCTGAATATCCGTGCGATCGTTCGCGGCCGAGATACGCTCCTGCGACGTGCCGAGACCGGACCGGAGCTGCGTGAGGTCGCCGAGCGCCTGGCCCATAACGGCGATAGCCTTGTCCACCACGGCGTAATAGGCATCCGAGCCGAGGTTCTCGAGGCCAATATCCGAGATCATCGTATAGACGGAGGCGATCTTGCGAAGCCCCTCCTCGTTGGCATTCGTCGAGGTCTCGATGCGCTCGTTGGTCGAAATGCGCGTCGTGATGTTCTGGTCCGCAGCCGCCGACCACGTTGTTGTCCAGTTGGCATTGTTGAACAGATCGCCGAACGCGCCGTCGAGGAACGTCGTCATCTGAGTGCCGGTGATATTCTCGACGCCGGGCCCGGTCTGAGAGACACCGAACTCGCTGACGAACGCATTCTCCATTGCCACCCGGCCGGCCGATGGCGGCGTCCCGTAGTAGTCGGTGATCGGCTTCACGTCCGTGTTGACGCCCGCGAAGATATAGGCGCCGTTGACCGCGGTGTTCATCGCCGCGGTGAAGGAGGTCAGCTTGGCCTTCGCGTCTGTAATGGCGACGCCGTCGCTGCTGCGCGCGGCGCGCGCAGCCATCAGCGTCTGCATGAACTGCTGCGCCGCGTCTCCGATGCCTTCGAGCGTCGTCTGCGTCAGCTCGAGCCGCGACGAGGCGACCGAATTGGTATCCTTGAACGTGTTGAGGCGATCGAGATCCTGCCGCAGCGAGACCGTGCGCTGTGTGAGATAACCGAGGCTCAGCCCAACATCGGCGTGCCGCCCCGTCGTCGATTCCTTCTGCGCCTCGGCAAGCTTCGTCTGCAGATTGACGCGCGTCTCTCTTGTCGCGTTGGTAAGGGCCAGGGTCGATATCGAGGTTGTTTTCATGGCGTCTTACCTAGATGGCCCCGATAAGCGCGGTGTACATCGTGTCGACAACCGAAATCAGTTTCGACGATGTCTGGAACGACCGTTCCAGCTCGAGCATGAGCGAAAGCTCCTCGTCGAGGTTCACTCCCGTTAGCTTTGTGTAGGATTCAAAGGACCGCTGATGAAGCGTGTTCTGATACTGATAGCTGTCGTCGGCGACCTTACGCGCCTCCTGCAGCCAACCGGCGGAGGACGAGGAATAGGTCTCGAGCGTGCCACCGTTGGCGAGCTTGGCCGCGCCATCGAAGGCATACGTCCCGCCCATCTTGGTGATCAGCTCATCGAGGCGATCCGTATAGCTCGCCGCTCCGGTCGTGTTGTAGATGTAGTTCGAGACCGAAGGATCCGCGATGCCGCCGTCCCTCAAACGGGTCGCGACGCCGCCCTTGTCGGGATCGACGTTCGGATTGATCCGCAGCGCGGCCGCGAGACCGCTGATCAGCACACCGTCCGGAGGAACAGTCGTCGCGCCCGAATAGGTGAAAAGTCCAGGCGCATCGGGCAGAGCGGAGCTCGCGTCCGTCTCAGCGAAGGCCGTGACGAGCACGCGCGCCATCTCGTCGAGCTGAGCCTCGTAGGCAAGCGAGATATCGTCGCGCGCCTGCACGAGCCCCACAAGGCGGCCTGACTGCAGCGGCATGGTGGCATTGGCGCCCGTGACGGGAACGCCGTCGATGTACACCGCGCTGCCCGCCAGACCTGGCGTGAGATTGGTCGTCCGGTCGAAAACCACGCTGCGAGGCGATCTGTCGAACAGCGTCACGCCGCTGTCCGTATAGACCGCCATGTCGTTGTTGTCGCGAGACACCGTGCGGATGCCCACCTCGTTCGAGAGGCTGGCGAGAATCTGGTCGCGATGATCGAGATAGTCGGTGACGTCCGTGCCGGAGATCGTCCCCTTGGTGATCTGGTCGTTGAGCGTCTGGAACTGCGCGAGCAGAGAGTTCACGCGATCGACGGACGACTGGATGCCGGCATCCGCGTCGTTGCGGACCTTCTGCACGGTTGCCGCCGCGCCATTGAGTCCGGTCGCCAAATCCTGGGCTGCCCGCACGGCCGCCTTCGCGGCAAGCTCGCTGTGAGGCTGCGTCGAATAGCTCTGAAGCGCCGTCGAGAGCTTGTTGATGAGCGCGGCGGGCGACGCATCGAGCTCCACGTCATTGACGGTGGCATCGAGAAGATCGAGGGAATCGAGGATCGCCGAATGCATCGCGGACGACGAGCTCGACGACAGAATCTGGCGAAAAAGAACGGGCTCTTCCGCCCGCGTTACGCCCGAGCTCCGCACGCCGGAACCCGGCATGGTGACGACTTCGACCGACTTGCGCGTGTAATAGGCGCGATCCGCGTTGGCAATATTCCGCGAGACGACCGAGGTGCGGTCGCCAGAGACCCAGAGGGACGAGTTCGCGGTGGACAAACTTGCCGAAAGGCTCATCGCGCGTGCTTCCCCCTAGATCATCTCAAGCGCTTAGCGCTTGAGGTTGACGAGGACCTCCATGAGCTCGCCACCGGTCTGGAACACCTTCGAGTTCGCCGTGAAGGCGAACTGAGACTCGATCATCGTGGTGAGTTCGCTTGCCGTATCGACGGTCGACTTTTCGAGTGCCGACGAACGAATTTTTCCGAACAGGGCCGTTCCCGGAAAGCCGAGCTGAAGATTTCCCGAATCCGCGCTGACGGAATAGGCATTGCCCGCCTCAGGCGTAAGATTGTCCGGGCTCGGCACGGTAGCGAGCGGAATGCGATAGATGCCGACGCGCGCGCCGTTGCCGTAGACGGCATAGAGCGTGCCGTCTCCAGCGAACTCCACGCTCTCGACCGAGCTCGGCTTGTTGCCGTTGACGTCCGACTTGAGGATCTGGAACTCGTCGGCAAGCTCGCTCGACTCCGCCATGTCGAGGCGCAGGGTCTGTCCGTTGGGCACGGGAATATCCATGTAGGTCGGGCTCGGCGTGGTGGTGTCGAGCTGACCTGTGGTCGGGTCGAACAACAGCGTTTCCATCGCGAGCGGCGGATCGCCGGCCGAGCCATAGGGAAACGACTTTGTCGTCGGATCGGCCGTGGAGGCGTCGAAGATCGAGACCTCCCACGTGTTCGTCGCCGTCTTCGTATAATAGATGTCGAGCGTCACTTCGCGGCCGACGTTGTCGATCACCGTCATCGACGTCTTCGCGGAATAGACGGAGGTCGTGTCGTTGACCGTTCCAGGCGTCGAGGTCTGGATAGCCGAGTCTTCCTTGAGGTTCGCGTAGAACGTGCCCTGGGTAGAGGGCGTTGCCTCGAGCGACATCGCGCTGATGTTGACGTTCTGCAGGCCCGTCGTTCCGTTGGCGGAGACGGCGGCCACGCCGCCGTTCAACGGGTAGCCCTGGAGCGTAAGACCCGCCGCGTTGACGAGATCTCCGTTGGCAGCTTTGACGAAAGAGCCTGCGCGCGTGAGATACGTCACGCCGCTGCCGTCGTTGACCAGGAAGAACCCCTCGCCGCTCACCGCAAGATCGGTCTTCGACGTGGTGTAGTCGAAGCCGCCCTGCTGCGTGATGCCATAGCGGACCTGAACATCCACGCTGCCCGGCACGTAGCTTGACGAGCCGGACTCGAGCACCACCGTTGAGAACTCCGTGAACGCGCGCTTGTAGCCGTGCGTACTGGCATTGGCGATGTTGTCGGAAACAGTGCCGAGACGGCTCGATTGCGCAGCCATACCGGACGCACTGGTCCGCATCATGCCGGAAATGCTCATACGACGGGATCCTTCACGAATAGCTCTGACCTATCGAGTAGAGCATCCGCATCTTGCGCGAAGCTGGACGGATCACCAGTTTCGCCCCGTTTTTCGGCCACCGCGTCGACCACCAGCCGGTAGCCGAGGTAGCGTTTGGAGTCGATCGGATCATAGCCGAGCCGGTGGCGAAGCCGCTTCCTGAGCTTGCTGATGTGACTTTCGACGACGTTCTCGTCGATGTCCTCGCTGAACAGGCCGTAGACCGAGTTGAAGATCTGGGTCTTGTTGATGCGGCAACCGCGGTTGCTGACGAGATACTCCAGGATGCGCCGCTCGCGGCGCGGAAGCTGAAGAACCTCTCCCTTCACCTCGGGATCGCGCCCATCGAAGAACACGCGCATCTCGCCGACATCGGTATAGTCGGGCGCCCCCACCGCGCGCCGGCGGATTGCCTTGACGCGAGCGATGATCTCGCGCACGTGAATTGGCTTCCTCACCACGTCGTCCACGCCGACCGAGAACAGATCCAGCGTCTCCTCGAGAGACCGGTTCTCGTTCATCGCGATCACGGCAGTTGTCGCCGAGCGGCGACGGATGATCTTGGCAAGCGCGCAGCGGTTCCCGCAGTCACCCAGCAGAAACGCCTCGACGGACCGCATATCCGCCTCGGAAACAGCACTCACCCAGCCTTCGAACTCTCCCGGCGCCAAGCCGCACGCCGAGATTCCCTCCCGGTTAAACCAGGACGTGTATCCTTCCGTAACGGTCGCCCGCTCGTCCACCACGACGATCATTTGATGTTCCCCCGCACATCGGCACCCCCCGAATCAGAAACGCAACCCCACTTAACCGGGATGCAGTGCGTCGGCTTTTCGATCAACGATTTGTTGAGGATTTCTCGGACGCTGCCGCGAATCGCTCTTGAAGTGTTGCTGAAAGTGGTCATTCCGCCTTGGAGAGAGTCGCAGAATAAAGAACCGCGTACGGAGAAAACCTGGCGTCCCTCAAGCCTGGCACAAGCGCAGCCCGCTCTAATGCCCACCGCGTCCGGATTGCGAGTGGGAGCGGCAATGCGATTCAAGATCCGCGTATCGATGTGGCTGAGAAAGCTGGTCCTCGTCGCCCCCGCAGCGCTCGCGCTCGCGGGTCTGCCGCGCGCGGCCCTGAGCGACGGCTACCAGATCTCACTCGTGGCTCCCGGCATGAATCAGACCGAGCTTCAATCCGTCATGGGGCCGCCGAGTTACATTCAGGTCAAAGGACTCCGCCAGGCCTGGCAATACTGTCCGCCCCGCTCCCTCATCCGTTTCATCGACGACATGCTGGGCCGCGAGACCGAGCCGCCACTGTTCGTGACCGTGTGGTTCAACAGCGGCCGCGTCGAGCACATGCGCGCCTACCCCAGCCGCGTGATGGGACGATGCGAGGATTTCCTCGCCGCGTTCAGTTGGGAAGACACGATCGATGGTGGCGGCTTCGAATACGGAGGCCGCATCAAGTAGCGCGCCCCAGCCCCCCACCTCGCTCTAGGACGGCCTAGCCGTTTTCAAGGCCCGGTCGATCTCCGCATTGACCTCGGCCATCGCCGCCAGCGCCTCGGCGCGAAGCTCCGCCGGAACCCGGTCGGGATGGTTCTGGGCAGCGAACCGGCGCCTGAAGCGCCGCAACTCACCCGGCGAATGCACTTTGGACGTCAAAAGCTCCTTGAGCTTGCGCGCGGCTTCGCCCGGCGGCTCGACGGTCTTGGCCTCGATGGGATCGCGCTCCGCACTGTAGGCGTTCGCCAGCGATTGCTGCGCCACGTAGCCGGAGGCCGTCGCGATGTCGCCAAGACTTCCGATCGCGGGCCCGATCCCGGCACTCTCCTCGAACAGAATGGGCTGCCCGTCCGGATCGAGGCGTGCGTCTTCGAGCGCAGCCTCGAAGGCATGCTTCTGCTCACGGCGCCGAACGCGCGTTGGCCAGACCAAAGCGACCTCCCAGACCACGATCGATGTGCACCCGCCTGCCGGACCGAGGCCCGCTCACCAAAGCGGGGCCGCGCAATCTCTCGTGTCTGGAGAGATCGCGTCCGCGGACGGCAGACGTCCACGCACCCATAGTGCCGCCGTTCGCTTGTTTGGACCTTGCCGCCGCGTTGCAGGGGAGACCCGGTCGCAAGAACCTGCTACCGGTCCTCGTCTTGCACTGGCGCCCGCGCATCGCCCGTTGCATCGGCGACACCTGCGCTGCTGGCGTCTTGAGGAAGAAGGCGCACCGCCACCACCGTGGCGTTGTCCTGATGCGGATCCTTGAGCGCCTCGACGGCGCGGATCAGCGCATTGGCCACCGCCACCGCCCCATCCTCGGCATAGGCAGCGACGATACGCTCAATCTCCATCGACTCGAGCGTCTGCAAGCCGTCACTCGCCAGGATGATATAATCGCCGGGCTCAACCTTGAGCGGACGGCGCGACAGATCGATGAGATCGATGTCGTCGCCGGTCACGGCCGAGCGCAGCATGTGGCGGCGCGGATCGCGGCGCGCCTCGTCCTCCGAGATCGCGCCCGCGGCGGCCAGCCGGTCGAGTTCGGGCGCGAGCGAATGGTCCTCGTTGAGAAGCGCGATCTCACCGCGCCGGTAGAGCAGCAGCGGGCTATCGCCCACGCTGACCCATTCGATCCCGTCCGCCCCGAAGGTCACGCCGACCAGCGTCGACCCCATACCCGCCAGCATGGGATTGGCATCTACGGTATCGGCGATCGCCTGGTTCGCCGCCGTCAGCGCTTCGATCAGGCGCTCCGTGTTCGGGCCGTCCTGATCCGCGTAGGCCTTGATGAAGCTCTCGCACGCCATGCGGCTCGCAAGCGCGCCGCCCGCGTGCCCGCCCATGCCGTCGGCCAGCACGGCAACGACCGCGCCGGGAGCGGCTGCATCTTCCCCGCTCCAGAAAAGAGCGGTGTCTTCCTGGTAGCTACGCGCACCCTTGGTGGTGCGGCTGGCATGCTCGAAAGCTAGCATTCGTCCTTTTAGACCATGATCGCTCGGCCCCGGCTCGCGGGATCCGAAACGGCAGCGCCGGGCTCCTCGAAAACCTAGAGCGCTTCAACAGCAGTGTGAAGCGGTTTTCCGGCGAGGAGCCAGACATGACAAGTATTTAAGCCGTGTCGCCACGGCCCGTCGTCAAAGTCGTGAAAGCTTGTGCTCAACTCTGCTCCTGCAGCGCCGACCAGTCGAAGTCCGCCCCGCAGAACGGCACGAACACGAGTTGCGTCCGCCCCATCGTGATCACGTCCATCTGCGCGAGCTCGACCGCACCCGTAGGCCGCTTCTCGTTCACGGAAACGACATTGGTCTTCGCGAGGTTCGGCACGAACAGGAACGAGCGCTCCGCCGAATCGTAGCGGATATAGGCCTGCTCCTCGGACGAGATCGCGTCGTCACCGAAATCGATCGGAATGCGGTTGCTGCTCGCGCGGCCGAGAGAGTTGTTGCCTTCGAAGATCGGGCGGAACTGTCCGATGCCGGGCCCGCCCACGACGACCAGCCATCCCACCACCGGATCGTGCTCGAACGCGCCGCGCGTCACCTGCATCTTGCCGCGCACGAGCGTCGTGCGCTGAGGCGCATCCTGAGACGGCTTGCCGGCCGCACGCACCACGCGCGTCGTCGGCGGCGAATCGGTCTCCACATGACGGCTCTCCACCGTCACCCGCGGCGTGCGCGCTTCACGCGCCGCTTCCGCGGCACTCGGCGTTGCTGCCTCGCCGCGCGGCGGAGGAAGCTGGACGGCCGCATCCGGCCCCGGCACGGCAACCGTCGCACCCTCGCTCGCCTGGGCCGCGGCCAGCTTTACCGCCGCCTCCTGCCGCCCGGTATCCTCCCGGCTGGCAGCCACCAGCGCATCCTTGAGCGACCCAAGAAAACGGCCCGAACGTTGACCTTGTGGCCCACCAGCGTTCCCAGACATGCTGCTTCGTCCTCCTCCTGATCCTGTGTTCTCTAAGCTCGCCAGTCTTAGCTCGCCGGAGCGGCCGAAAATTTCAGCCGCGCGTTGCCGAGCTCGATGACGTCGCCGCTGCCGAGCCGCGCCTCCGCCACCGCGCGTCCATTGACCACCACGCCGTTTCCGCCCGCGCTCGAAAGGTCGGTAATCACGAACTCCGCATCTTCGGTACGATGAATGGCAGCATGATAGCGATGCACCGTCATGTCCTCGAGGCAGATGTCGTTGTCGGTTTCACGGCCGATCCGGAGCAGAGTGCGCCGAAGTCCGTAACGCTGCTGAGTGGCGGATGGTGCCACCTCGCCGGCATTGACGATCTCGATCCACGCTTCCAGCGGACGCAATGGAATATGCCCCGTCCTCACGCCTTCACGAGGCTCGGCCGCCGCTTCGCGCGAAACACGGCGCACCTGCGTCTGAAGCTGCGACACCTCGAGCGATGCCGCTTCGCGTTTCCGAACCAGCAACCCGATCAGCGCCAACGGCGGCACCGCAATCAGCGCCACGAGACCGAGCACCAGCGCGGGCGCCTGCGCATAGCTAGCAGCGATCCAATCTGTGAAAGCCGCCCACGTGTCGAAGGCCGAGCTGGCATTTGCAAAACCGCTCCCGCCCGGCGCGGCTTCCGGATTGGCACACGCGGACGTGCCGAGCCCGGCGAGCGCAAGTCCGCCGGCCACAATCAGGATCGTCGGCGCCCAACCACGGCGGAGCCTGACGGGTTCGCGTTTCGAAGGTTGCATGGGATATGCTCAGGCCCGAATCTGCCTCAAGTCTTCGTTGCGCTCTGCGGCAGCAACATGGCCGGACGGCGGCTCCCGCGCAAAATGGCACAACATTGGAGCGCCAAGCGCACGCCTCCGCCACATTCCTGCTTCACAAGGGGCAACGGAGGTGATTTGCACACGACGTGCTTTTCCGCGAGGAGCACAACTTGAAGAGTGGCCCGCCGAGAAAGATGGGTATTGATTGCCCCCTGCCGGATGAGCGCCCGCCAAGATGCTAGACTGTTGGAGCGATTCAACAAAATTCGAGCCACAGGCCTCGAACACGCGTCCCGAGCCAACGCAGAGCCCGAGAGCTGATGACCAATCTGATTGCGCTAAAGAGCGGCACGGAGCTTGTCGGTGATTACCGCATCGAGCGCGTGCTTGGCGCGGGCGGCTTCGGGATCACCTATCTCGCCGAGGAGGTCGCGCTCGACCGCAACGTCACCATCAAAGAATACTTCCCGTCGGACTTCGCCGCCCGCTCCTCCACCGCGGATGCCGGTCCCCGCTCGCAGGACTGCGCCGGCGACTATCGCTGGGGGCTCGACCGCTTCATCGAGGAAGCCCAGACGCTCGCCAAGTTCTCGCACCCCAACATCGTGCGCGTGTATCGCTATTTCAAAGCGAACAACACAGCCTACATGGTGCTTCACTTCGAGGAGGGTCAAAGCCTCAAGTCGTGGCTCAAGGGTCTCGGCCGCGCGCCCCGCCAGAAGGAGCTGGACGCCATCATCGCGCCGCTCCTCGATGCACTCGAGCTCATTCACAAGCAGGATTTCCTGCATCGCGACATCGCACCCGACAACATCATCATCCGCAAGGACGGCTCGCCCGTTCTGATCGATTTCGGCTCGGCGCGCGGAGAGATCGCCGCGCACTCGAAAACCGTCTCCGCACTCGTGAAGCCGGGCTACTCGCCCTATGAGCAGTACGCCGAGACGAGCCGCCAGCAGGGCCCCTGGACCGACATCTACGCACTCGGCGCCACGCTCTATCATGCGGTCACCGGCAAGCGGCCGTCCGATAGCCCCTCGCGCATGGTCAAGGACGAGCTGACGCCCGCGCGCGACGCGGCACTGTCGGCCTACCGCGCAGGCTTCCTCAAGGCCATCGATCACGCACTCGCCCTCCAGACGGAAGCTCGCCCGCAATCGATCGCGGCCTGGCGCGGCGCGCTGCTCGCGCCCGAGCCCGCGAAGCCGAGCTGGTTTGCAAAAGCCCCGGCTGCAAAGCCGGCAGATGCTCAGGAGGAGGCCGCTCCCCCTGCCAAGCCTGCGAAATCTCCTGCCGCCGCGGCGACACCGCCGCAACCCGATGCGCCGGGTCCCAAGGGCGGCATGCTCGATTTCCTCGACGGGCTGAAGAAGAAACCCGCAGCCGAGAAAGAGAAAAAAGAGAAGGTGGCTCCTGCCAAGGCGGAGCCTGCCGCCGCAGCAGCGCCAGCCGCGGCAGCGGGCGGCACCAAGAAACTGTCGCAGCCGCCCGAGCCCATCAAGCTCCCGCGCATCCTGCGCAAGAAGGACCCCGGCACCGCCATCATCGTCAAGGAGCCGAAGGCGGAGGCCAAGGAGAAAGATAAGGACAAGGAAAAGCGCAAACCCGCGAGCCGCCCTCGCCCGATCCGCGCGCGGCAAGGCGTGGGATGGCGCCCCATCCTGTTCAAGCTTCTCGTCGGCGTCGGCGTCGCGAGTGGCGCCGTCGCCATGCAGGATCGCTTTCCGCAATTCGAAAGCCGCGGCAGCGGCGAGACCACGGCTGGCGTCTCGACGGGATCGTCCATTCGCACCGCGTCCTTGCAGGAAGCCCCCGTCATTCGCCCCGTCGCCGAGCTGAGCGGACACGTTGGGCCGGTGACCGCCGTGGCATTCTCCAATGACGGCTCGGCCATCGCCACCGTCGGCGCGGACGCACGCCTCAAGATCTGGAATCCAAGCTCCGGCACGCTCATCCGTACGATTGAGCTCGACAATGGCCCGGCGACCGCATTCGCCTTGTTCGGCACACACGCCCTAACGGGCCATGGCAGCGGCGAAATCGTGCTGTGGGATTGGCAGCGCGCCGAGAAGCTCGGCTCCTTCAAGCGCAACGAGGCCGAGATCTGGTCCGTGGTCTTTGCCGGCCGCGCGGACCGCTTCGCAGCCTCCAGCCACGACTGGAAAGTCACGCTCTGGGATACCGCGACGCCCGGCGGCCCAGTGCAGGTGATCGACGCCCACGCCAGCGCGGCGCAAGCCGTCGCCTACGCCACCACCGACAAAGGTCCGCGCCTCGCCTCGGGCGGCGCCGACAAAACCGTCAAGCTCTGGAACCTCGATACCCTCGATCGCATCCGCACCTATCGCGGCCACCAGGATTTCATCACCGCACTGGCCTTCCGGCCGGACGGCAAGGCGATCGCCTCGGCCAGTCTCGATGGCAGTATCCGTCTCTGGTCCACCAGCTCCGGCCGCTCCCAGCGCCGCCTATACGGCCATCGCGGCCGCGTAGGCTCGCTCTCGTTCTCGCCCGACGGCGCAAATCTCGCGTCGAGCGGCGCCGACGGGCAGCTTCGCATCTGGGATGTCTCACGCGGGCGCACCATCCGCACCATCACCGGCCATACCGGCGCGATCAACGCCGTCACCTACTCGCCGGACGGATCACGCCTCGCCTCCGCAGGCGCGGATGGCATCGTGCGCCTCTGGGCAAACCCGCTTCTGCGGCCCGCCACCAACTGACCAGCCGCCAGCCCGAAAAAGAAAAGAGCGTGGTCTCATGTGCGAGAACACGCTCTTTATCTGTTGCCTTTGGCCGGATCGCTAGACGATCAGCCCCGCGCTGCGCGCTCGTAGTCGGCGATATGTCCCTCGAGATCCACGTAAGCCGGGCACGTAGCCCCGCAACGGCGCTCGATCTCAGAAAGCTGCACACGAGCCTGCTCCGGCTGGTGCTTGGTGAGGAACGCCTCACCGAGATAGGCGCGCGCAACCGTGTAGTTCGGGTTGACCTCGAGGGCCTTCTGGTAGATCGGCATCGCCTCGTCGACATGGCCGAGCTTACGCGTCGCGAAGCCGATGTAGGTCAGAACCCGCTCGTCCTTCTTCTGGGCAAGAGTGAGATAGCCGAGCGCCTGCTCGTACTGTCCGTTCTTCGCCAGCCAGTAGCCGGCATAGAACAGCTCTTCGTCCGCCATCTTGGCGCTCGCTTGCCCAACGCAGGCCGTCCACGCAGCCGTTCCCTTGGCCAGCGCATCGCACGCCGCACTCGTGGGTCCCACATCCTTGGAAACCCGCTGTCCCTCAGCCAGCAGCGGAGACGCGCAAAGCGCGGCACCGAGAGCCGAGACACCGAGAAGCCGAACGGTTCTGGACGCAAGTCTGATCATCAAAGTCCCCCTTGGGAAGCGAGATACCCGCCCCCGCTAGTCTCAATCAAAATCTGTGCGAGGTTCGCTCACCCGCGCTGCGGATGCATCGCTTCGAACGCCACGATCTGCCGCTTGAGCTCCGTGAACGCCACGCAGCCTTGGCCGCACCGGCGCTCGATCTCACCAAGCTGCTCGGTCGCATGGGCGAGGTCACCCTTGGCCAGGAACGCCTCTCCCATGTACTCGCGCGCCTGAACATAATCGGGTTCGATCTCGAGTGCACGCGCGTAGTAGGGCAGCGCGCCGTCCACATCTCCCATCTTCCGCGTGGCGAAGCCTATCGCGTTGAGAAGGCGCGGATTTTCGCGATCTTGGACCGTACCGAGAAGAGCCAGAGACTCCGCCAGCCGCCCCGTATGCGCCAGCCAGTAGGCCCCGTTGATAACGGCATCGTCGGAGACGTTGTGCGGCTTGCAGGCAGGCTTCTTCTTGTTGACTGGCTTCGTGCAATCGATACGCGGCTTGGCGGGACCGTCGTCGTCGATGGCCAGAACCGGGGTAGCGGCCGCGAAAAAGGCCGTGACACCGGCTGCCGCAACGAGCTGACCAACCAAGCGCAAACCAACCGGCTTCATGAGATTTCTCCAGTTGCAGCAAACGACAAATCCAATTGGCGGGAATTTTATCCCTCGTCCGCGCTCAAGTCCATGTGGCGCCGGCTGGGGATTTTGAGCTTTTTGTGTCGTTCGGACAAAGCGCTGCCATCATTGGGGGACATGGGTCCGGCAGGAAGCGTGGCGCCCGCGTGTAAGCTGGCCCCTTCCCCATCGAAACATCACGGAAAGACGGCACGAGGATAGAGCGTGTTCTGGTGGCGAAAACGCAATGAAGGCTTCGAATGGCGCGACTACGTCCGCACCACCATCCTCGTGCGCCGTGAGCAGCGCCGCCAGCGCCTGAAGGACGTGCAGTCGGCAGCCGCCGCCCACGTGAAGGAGGCCGGCAAGCGCGGGCTCGACGCCAGCGTATCCGGCGTTCGCAGCGCCAGCACCGGCGCCTGGTCACACTTCAAGTCGCTTTCGGTTGCATCAGCCTCCTTTCTGGGACGGGCGAGCCTAGCCACAGGCTCCGCTTTGGCCGCCACGGCCAAGGGACTGGGGGCAGGCACGGCCACGCTGGCCCGGCGCGCAGGAGAGCCGCTTGGACCGATCCTCGAACCGCTTCTGTCTGTCGTCCGCGCTCCCAAGATCAATCTCGCGCTCAGGATTGCGGCCGCTCTCACAGTGCTCGGCACCGCGTATCGCACCTGGACATTCGGCTTCGATGGCGACGCCCTCGTCGCAGCCGTCATCGCAAGCGTTCTCGCTCTCCTCCTTGTGCTGGCCCACCTGACCGATCCCGGCCGCGACCGCCGGTCTGGAGATCGGGAAGGCCTGCTGGCCAAGCTGCGCAACTACGAGGTCGTGTTTCCCGGAGATACGCGCGTATCCGTCACGACGGCAGGCCTCGCGCTGCTCGGCATCGTCTCCATCGCAGCGGCGGGCAGCGCTGCTCTTTATTATGCGGCGCCAAGCCAGATAGCAGGCGTCGTATCCGCGCCGTCCACGACAGGCGCCCTCCCCGACACGGATGCAGTAAAACTCGAAGGCCGAGCCATCGCCATCTCGGGAGATACGCTGCGTGTCGCCGGCACGCTCATCACCCTCGACGGGATCGAGGCCCCCGAGACCGGCCAATCCTGCCAGCGCAAGAGCGGCAAGTGGCGCTGCGGCGTAGCTGCCAAGGATGCCCTCGCCAACCTGGTGCGCGGCCGGCGTATCTCCTGCGAGTTGTTGAGCGACGGCGAAACTGGCAAGAAGGCCCGCTGCTACACGCGCGGCAAGGACATCGCCCGGCAGCTTGTGCGGGAAGGCAGCGTGTTCGCCACCGGAGGCTTCCTGAGCCGCTACGCCAGTGTCGAAAGCGAAGCCCAGACGGACAAGGTGGGGCTGTGGGCTGGAGACATCGAGCGCCCGCAGGACTACCGCGACAAACGCTGGGAGGAAGCAACACGATCCGCACCCGAAGGTTGCCCCATCAAGGGCCGCATCCGCTCGGGCGCACGCACTTACCTGCTCCCGTGGCAACCTTCCTACGACAGCGTGAAGCTGAGCACCGCAAAGGGCGAGCGCTGGTTCTGCTCGGAGAACGAAGCAAAGGCCGCTGGCTGGAGACGCGCCGCCCCATCATGAAGGGCGAGCGACGCGAGAGCCGCCACGATCCCACGACGACCTTCCAGAAAATGGAAAGCCCGCGACCGGGGGGGAGGTCGCGGGCTGAAGAACTGTGACGCCCCTAGGGGGGGATAGGTGGGACGGCGCCACGTTCGCAATTTTTATTTCACCCCAAATGAAACGACTTTGCAAGCTGCTGCGAAAACGACCGGAGATATTGCTTAAGATTTAGGCTAATAACTCCAAAGAACTGTATTTTAAAAATATACAGTATTTTCAACTAGATGAATGCCAGGGCACCCGCGCTCAATTCCCTAATCCGTCTCCTAACATCTTACAAGGATTTAATATTTGAAACGGATCGAGGGCGCTCTTGATTGCTCTCATCGTTTCTACGGCGGGTGCACCAAGTTCCCGGGCGAGATACGCCATCTTTCCCTGCCCGACCCCATGCTCACCGGTGCAGGTGCCGCCCATATCGAGGGCGCGCACCACCAGCCTGTCGAGAAACGAGCGTACCCGAGCAAGCTCCGCGGTGCTCTCCACGTCCACGACCGGCAGCACGTGGAAATTCCCATCGCCCACATGTCCCACGATGGGAGCGGTCAATCCCGAGGCCTCGATGTCGGCAACCGTCTCCAAGACACAGCGCGCCAGCTCTGAAACGGGCACGCACACATCGCTCGCGATCACCGATTTGCCCGGCCACATCGTCTTGACCGCCCAGAACGCATCATGCCGCGCGCGCCAGAGCGTTCTCCGCCCCTCCTCGCCGTCCGCCCAATCGCAAGTCATGGCTCCGTTGCGAAGCGCGATCTCGCGAAAGTCTCGAAGCTGCTCCTCCGTGGCGGCCTCTCCGCCCGCGATCTCGACGAACAGATGCGGCTGCTCCGGCAACGAGAGCTTGGAATGAAAATTAACGGCGCGGATCTGAAGCGCATCCAGAAGCTCCACGCGGGCGAGTCCCAGGCCGCATTCGGTCGCCTCGATCGTCGCATCGCACGCCCCGCCGAGCGACGAGAACGGGCAGGCCATGGCGATGATGCGCGCGGGGATGGGATTGAGCTTAAGGGTAAGCTCGGTGATGATGCCGAGCGTGCCCTCCGAGCCGATCAGAAGCCGCGTCAGATCCAGCCCTGCTGCCGACTTGCGCGCCCGTCCTCCCGTCACGACCACATCCCCGTTGGCCATCACCGCCTTAAGGGAAAGAACGTTGTCCCGCATCGTCCCATACCGCATGGCGTTGGTGCCGGATGCCCGGGTGGCAGCCATGCCCCCGAGCGTCGCATCCGCCGCCCCCGGATCGACGGAGAAGAAGAGACCAAGATCGCGGATATGCGCGTTCAATGAGGGGCGGGTAACACCGGCCTCCACCACGCAATCGAGATCGCTCGGCGAAACCGAGAGGATCCGCGTCATGCGGCTGAGATCGACCGAGATGCCTCCCCGCGGAGCATTCACCTGCCCTTCGAGCGAGGTTCCCGCCCCGAACGGAACCAGCGGCACGCGATGGCCCGCAGCCACCCGCACGATCTGAACCACCTCCTCAGTCGTGAGGGGCCACACCACCGCGTCCGGCGGCTCGGCCGCGATCCAGGTCAGCGTGTTGGCATGAGCACGGCGAACCGCCTCGCCCGTCTGCACACGCTCCCCGAACAGCGCCGCGAGCTCCGCGATGGCCGCCCCCGGATCGATCCGCATCGCTCGAAAGTCTCCCATCAACGCGCACCGGGCTGAATGCCCCCGACCATAGGCGAGTTCGCCCGCCGATCCCACTAGTCCGGCATGTTGACCGCCGCCTAGGCCGTGAGCGGACGAGCAGAATACCGCCCGCTTCTTTTTCGGCGCTTTCTTGCGTAACACTGGCCACGCCAAAGCTTGGCATATCCATAACGGAGACCATCATGTTCCGCAGGCTGGGAGTTGCCGTATTCGCCTTGATGGCGGCCGGCGCTCTGTCCGTCGCCGAAGCCGAAGATCGCCTCGTCCTCATCGGCACGCAAACCGTGGATCTCAGCGGGAGCGGCGTATCCATCGACGTCAGCGAGGCGCCGGGCGCGTTTCGCGGCATCCGCATTCGCGCCAAAACGGGGACGGCGAACATCGATCGCGTGCAGATCGTCTACCGCGACGGTACCGTTCACAACGAGACGCGTCCCATCGTGCTTTCAAAAGGCGAGCGCACCCGGCCGATCAACGACACATCGGGCGATGGCTTCATCGACACTGTCAACATCGTGAACTCGCCCGGCAGCGGCAAGGCGGTGATCGAGGTACTCGGCATCCAGACCGCCGAGGGCGCGAAAAAGCAACGCTCCGCGCCCTCCACCGGCGACGTGACCGACGCCAAATCCGGCACCCTGCCGGACAACTCCGTCCCGGGCACCGTCAAGGACGGCCGCGACGTCATGTTCGGATACCAGAACGTCGGCTTCGGCATCGACCGTGACGTGATCAAGGTCGGCGGCGACCTCGGCAAGTTCACGCGCATCCGCTTGCGCGTGATCGGCAACGACGTCCACGTCAACGCGCTCAGGGTGGTGTTCGTCGACGGGCAGGAGCAGAACCTCGCCGTCGACGCCGACCTCAAAGCCAACACGCGCTCCAAATGGTTCGAAATCGACGGCAGCAGGTTCATTCGTGAAATCCAGTTGACCTACCGTTCGCATCCGAATTTCCGCGGGCAAGCCCGCATCGAGGTGACGGGCGAATATGCAAAGGGCTGGCTCGATCCTGCGGGCGAAGGGCGCAACTATCGCCAAGGCTGGGTGCTGCTCGGCGCCCAGACGGCGGGCTTCACCGGCTTCGACCGCGACGTGATCACCGTCGGCGAGAACGAGGGCGGCTTCACGCGCCTCCGCATCGAGGCCGTGGACCGCGCCATCACGCTGAAGGAAATCCGCGTGAAATACGCGAGCGGCCCAGACGAGGTCTTCACGATGCGCGAGCGCGTGGACCCCGGCAAGCCCTACGGCCCGCTGGAGTTCAAAGGCGGCAAAGCGCCGATTAAATCCATCGAGGCCAGCTACCGGTCGCGCTTCGACCTCGCCAAGGGTCTCCGCAGCGCGCTCGACGGACGTCCGGCCGTGGTCCAGATCTGGGGTCAGCACTGACCGCCGGGCTGCGTAGCTCGCTGGCAAGCCGGTAGAACGAAATGAGGCAGGGCTCATCCGAGTCCTGTCTTTTTTTGGGCTCCGTCGGCCCTTACTCTCCGAAGCGTCGAAAGCGTCCCGGCCAGGCGCACTTCGATGAAGACAATAGGCCTAACAGGGGAATACGCCGTGGCGCGTAACCACATCTCGCTCGCACTCGCCTCAGCTGCATTCGTATCGGCTCTGGCCGGCAGCTTCGCATCCGTCGCCCAGGCGGCAGACGCACAGATCCGCCTTGCTCAGTTCCGCGAGCGCGACCGGGGCGGCCCGCCCTCCCGCGAGCGTCCGCCGGAAATCATAGGCGAAGCGCGCATAAACAATCGGATGGCCAACGTCGTCTTCCGCATCGACCCGCGCCAGTCGCACGTCTCCGAAATCGCGATCCGCTCAGGCAACCTGCCGGTCCTCCTCGAAGACGCCGAGATCGAATACGCCGACGGGACGCGCCAGAGATCGCCGATCCTGAACCGCGTCGCGCCCGGCCAGCAGAGCAAACCCATCGCCGTCGATCCGCGCCGCGCCGTGCGACAGATCTCTGTCACCAAGCGCCCCGGCCTCAGGCCCGGCGAGACGATCCTGCAAGTGATTGGCAAGGTCGAAGGCGGTCCGCCGCATGGTCCCGGCCCCGGTCCTGGCGCAGGCGGCCCGCCTCCGGGGCAATGGGGCGGCATCGGCGGAAATATCCCGCCCGGCTGGGTGCTTTTCGGCGTGCAGGACGTAACGTTCCGCGGCGAGCGCGACGTCATCCGCGTGGGAGAGCAGTTCGGCCGCTTCGAGCGGCTCGCGCTCCGCGTCTCCGACAACGACATCTTCCTGCGCGAACTGACCGTGGTTTATGGAAACGGCGAGCGCGACCGCAAGGTCATCGAGACCGCCATCCCCGCCGGCAGCCAGACCCGGCCGATCGATCTGCGAGGCGACCGCTTCATCCGCGAGATCGAGCTGGTCTACAGGGCAGCCCCCAATCGCCGCGGCCCCGCCGTGGTCGAGATCTACGGCGACATCGCCAACGCCTGGATCGGCGACCGCGATCGCCCCGGCCGCAACGGCGGCTGGCTGATGCTCGGCGCCGAGCGCGTCTCCATGTTCTCGAAGGAGCGCGACGCCATCCGCGTCGATCCCCGCGTCGGCCGCATCAAGGCGATCCGCTTCGCCGCGCGCCGGTCGGACGTCACGTTCTACAGCGCCCGCATCGTCTACGAGAACGGCGAGGCCGAGAACCTGCCATTCGCCCGCAAGCTCAAGGACGGCGAGTTCACCACGCCCATCGACCTCAAGGGCCGCGGCCGGCGGGTCGACCGAATCGAGCTGAAATACCGCTCGAAGCTTGGCCTCAAAGGCGAAGGCATCGTCGAGGTCTGGGGCCTGAACTGAGGAAAACGAACTTACGAACGAAGAAGGGGCGGAAACGCATGAAGTTTCCGCCCCCTTTTTATGCCGTCTGCCTGCGGCTATCCTGAGGAACACGGTATCGAGTCGGCGCCGCCGCCTACCGTTCGCTCCCACCGCAGGTTCCGATCTCACGATGGCCATTCGCCAGCTCAGCCCAGAAACCGTCAACCGCATCGCCGCAGGCGAGGTGGTCGAACGGCCTGCGAGCGTCGTCAAAGAGCTGGTCGAGAACGCCCTCGACGCGGGCGCGACGGAGATCGAGGTGGTCACCGTCTCGGGAGGGCTGTCGCTGATCCGCGTGACAGACGACGGCATCGGAATGGACGCCCGCGACTTGGCCCTCTGCGTCGAGCGCCACGCGACCTCGAAGCTCGACGGGGACGATCTGCTGGCCATTCACACCCTGGGATTTCGCGGCGAGGCCCTGCCCTCCATCGGCGCCATCGCCCATCTCTCCATCGCCTCCCGGCCACGCGGTGCACGCGATGCGCTGGAGATCGCCGTGGACCGTGGCGCCAAGCAACCGCTGAAGCCTGCAGCCCTCAATCCGGGAACGCGCATCGAGGTACGCGACCTCTTTTCCGCTACCCCAGCGCGGCTCAAGTTCCTCAAATCGGAACGCTCCGAAAATCTGGCCGTTTCCGAAGCCGTAAAGCGTCTCGCGATGGCGCATCCCAACGTCGGCTTCTCCCTCACCATGGGAGAGCGCACGGGATTGCGCCTCCCTCGCACGGACGCAACGTCAGAAGGTATGCTGCAGCGCCTCGGCCGCATCATGGGACGCGAGTTCATGGACGATGCCGTGCCCGTATCGGGTGAGCGCGACGGCATCGGCGTGAGAGGCTTCGCTGGCCTTCCGACGTTGCATCGTCCCGACGCATCCCAACAGTTCCTCTTCGTCAACGGCCGCCCGGTGCGCGACAAGCTCGTTATCGGCGCCGTGCGTGTCGCCTACGGCGATCTCGTTCCCAAGGGGCGCCATCCCCTGCTTGCACTCTTCGTCGACCTGCCGCCGACGGAAGTGGACGTCAACGTACATCCCGCAAAGGTAGAGGTCCGCTTCCGCGACGGCGCAACCGTGCGCAGCCTTCTCATTGGCGCCCTGCGTCATGCACTCGAAAACGCGGGCTTCCGGGCCAGCGCGCAGGGTGGCGCGCGAACACTCGAAACGCTCGCGCGCACACCGGCCGCCACACCGCAGCAGTACCGCCACTACGACCCCGCGCCGTCGTCCTTCCGCTTCGAAGCACCCGCCCAAAGCGGAGGCTTCGCGGAAGAGCGGCAAGCGGCCTTCCAGGCGCCCTTCGAAGCGTTCGACACGCCGAGCGCCGACAGCAATGCGCACGACGAAGCGTCCGTTGTTCCCGGCAATGAGCACCGTCCCCTTGGCGCGGCCCGCGCGCAGCTTCACGAAACCTACATCGTCGCGCAGACGGAGACCTCCGTCGTCATCGTCGATCAGCACGCCGCACACGAGCGTCTCGTCTACGAGCGCCTGAAACGTGCCCTTGCCAATGGCGGTGTCGCGCGCCAAGCCCTCCTCATCCCCGCCGTCGTCGAAGTGGGCGACGACGAAGCGCTCGCCCTCGATGAGAAGGCCGAAGAGCTCGCGGAGCTCGGCCTCGTGCTCGAGAAGTTCGGCCCTGCCGCCGTCGCCGTGCGTGAGGTTCCGGCCCTCCTCGGCACCTCGTCAGTAGATGGACTCGTGAAAGATCTCGCCGCCGAGCTGCTGAACGAAGGCACCGCCGCGCCCTTGCGCGAACGCCTCGAAGCCATTGCCTCGCGCATGGCGTGCCACGGCAGCGTGCGCGCCGGCCGCCGCCTCACCGCAGCCGAGATGAACGCGCTCCTGCGCGAGATGGAAGCGACGCCTTTCTCCGGCCAGTGCAATCACGGACGCCCCACCTATGTCGAGCTGAAGCTCTCAGACATCGAGCGTCTCTTCGGCCGCAAGTGACACCCACTTGATACGTGTCTGGACCCCGACCTCCGTCGGGGTGACGTCAGTTTGTGGCGAGCGGCTTCAGCATACGTCATACCGGCGGAGGCCGGTATCCAGACACAGCTCAGTACGAACTATGCGGCAAGCCTACCAGAGCGCCACAGAAGCGAACCTCATCCGCCGGATCCGTTGAAGCCACCAAACACCACCTGCGTGTCGCCCCAGGTGCGGCGGTCGAACTCGGTGAACCCGTCGGGCAAAACCGCCTCGCTGTTGGCCCGTTCCTCGAGCACCACGACCGCGCCGGGTGTCAGCCACTTCCCGTCGCGTAGCGCCACGAGCGCCTTCTCGCCCAGGCCCTTGCCGTAGGGCGGATCGAGAAACGCGAGCCCATAGGGCTCCATGTTTCCGGCAGGACCGAGATCCGTGGCATCGCGGCGGAAGATACGTGTTGCGCCCGTGAGCCCCATCGCTTCCACGTTGGTCCGGATAAGCGCCCTCGCCTCGGGGGCTTCTTCCACGAACAGGCAATACTGAGCCCCACGCGAAACGGCCTCGATTCCGAGCGCCCCCGTTCCCGCAAAGAGATCGATGACGCGCGCACCCGTCAGCGTGAACCCCGGCACGCCATGCAGCAGGATGTTGAACACCGCCTCGCGCACGCGATCCGACGTAGGCCGGAGCCCGTCGTGCTGAGGCGTAGCGAGCGCGCGTCCCCTGAAAGTCCCGCCGACGACCCGCATCACGCGTCCTCGCGCTCGCCTTTGGATTTCGGATGCGGCCGCTGCGGACCCTTCTTCTTGGCGGGCTTGTCCTCGCTCGCATCCACCAGTCCGAACTCCGCCGCGATTTGCGGCCCGAGCTGGTCGGCAAGCACGCGCCGCCGCACCACCTCTGCCTCGCCCGGCTTCAGGTCCAGAAGCTGGAACGGCCCGAACGACACGCGGATCAGCCGGTTGACGTCGAGCCCGAGGCTCGAAAGCACCTTGCGCACCTCACGGTTCTTGCCTTCGCGAATGCCGACCGTCAGCCACATGTTGGCGCCCTGCATCGTGTCGAGCGTCGCCTCCACCGGCCCGTAGCGCACGCCGTCGATCTCCACGCCCTCCTTCAGCTTGTCGAGATCGACCTGCGTGACGCGCCCCTTCGCACGCACGCGATAGCGCCGGAGCCACCCTGTCGCCGGCAGCTCGAGATGGCGCGCAAGCTCGCCGTCGTTGGTGAGCAGGATGAGGCCCTCGGTATTGAAGTCAAGACGCCCCACTGAGATCACGCGCGGCAATCCGGGCGGTAGGTTGTCGAATACCGTGGGCCGCCCCTGCGGATCGTTGTGCGTAGTGACCACACCCTTCGGTTTGTTGTAGCGCCAGAGCTGTGAAGGCTCGGCGAGGGGCAGAGGCTGCCCGTCCACCAGCACGCGATCCTTGGGCCGCACCTCCACCGCTGGCGTTTTCAGCACCTGCCCGTTGAGGCTAACCCGCCCGTCCGCGATCCAGCGCTCCGCTTCTCGCCGCGAGCAGAGCCCCGCCCGCGCCATCGCCTTCGCAATGCGCATGGGCTCTGAGACCGAAGGAACACGCTGCTGCGGAGCGCCCTTCTTGCCGCCGCCAGGACGCGGCCCCGGCTTGCGGACGCGAAAACTGGTAGCCGGCGACGGCTTCTCTCTCCGGTCCGGACGCTCCCCCTCGCTCCCGCGCTTTTCCCCCTGCTCGCCAGTCCTTGCACGGAACTTGGCCGCAAACGGCTTCTTCTTGCCGCCCTGGCCGTCGCGCCGCTCCTCCCGACCGCCACGGCCTCCCGAGGCGGAGGTGCTGGAACGATCGCGATGTCGCGAACCGCCGTCTTGCGGCTTGCCCCGCGGCGGGCGATGACCGAATGATGACTTGCGCATGGACGTCAGGCTCTGGATTCGAATGGAAGACGACCTTATGGCACCCCCGGGCCGCCTCGGCCACATGGAACTCGCGCTCGCGGAGGCCCAAGCCGCCGCGGCGCGGGGAGAGGTTCCCGTCGGCGCCGTCCTGACGGATCAGAGCGGCGCTGTCGTCGCCACCTCGGGCAATCGCACGCGCGAGCTGTCTGATCCCTCGGCGCACGCGGAAATGCTGGTCATTCGCGAAGCCGCCGCCAGGCTCGGCAGCGAGCGGCTCATCGGCCACGATCTCTACGTCACGCTCGAACCGTGCCCCATGTGCGCGGCTGTGATTTCCTTCGCGCGCATCCGCCGCCTCTACTATGCCGCGCCCGATCCCAAGGGCGGCGGCGTGGAGCATGGGGCCCGCGTGTTCAGCCACGCCACCTGCCATCATCGGCCGGAGCTTTATCCTGGTCTTGGCGAGACAGAGGCCGCCGCGCTTCTGAAGACGTTCTTCGCCTCGCGCCGCGCGGACTAGAAAACGCCAGCACACCGCATCACGTCTGCCGGTCTCCATCCGACTTGGCGCGCGCAAGCAGGCGGCGCATCCGCTCTTTCGCGCCATCCGGCGGGGCGAGTGCTGCGTGCTTTTCGGGAGGCGCGATCTCCGCCAGTCTTTCGGAGCCGAGAACCCGCTGAAGCTTGGCGCGAAGCTGCGCTTTGGCAGGCTCCGCGGCCGCGAGAATCTCGCGGACCTTCCAGAACTCGAGCGCCTGGAACCGCCCCGTTCCGGCATCGATATAGATGTCGGGCTGGTGAGATTTGAGCTTCTCCCGCACGATCGAGCGCTCGAACAGGAACGAGGAGGAGAACAGCGCCTCGATCGCCGTCGGCCTCAAACGCGAGGGAGACGGCACCGGCGAGCCGGACACGTCGATCGCCACCACCACGTCCACCTGCCCCGCCATCAGATCGAACGGCAACGGGTTGGTGAGGCCGCCATCCACATAGCTGCGTCCGCTCATCAGAACCGGCTCGAAGATGACGGGCAGCGCCATGCTCGCCGCCACTGCCGGCCGCAAGGGGCCGGAGGAAAAGACCGCGGGCTCGAGCGCGTAGAAGTCGCTCGCCACGATGTGGAGCGGAATGGCGAGTTCGTCGAACGACCTTGGAACCCCTTCGGGAAACACGAGATCCAAAAGCGCCTCCGGCGTCAGAATGGCGTGACGCTCTGAAAACAGGTTCCAGAAACGCCCCGCTCCCTGCACGCGTGCGGCGAACAGATCACGCAGGAGCTCAAATCTGTTGGTTAACGTCTCTTCCGTATGCGCGCGAATGTCGCGGGCGGAAAGTCCGGCTGCATAGGCCGCGCCAAAGATGGCGCCGATGGACGTTCCGGCGATGATTTTCGGTTTGATTCCAAGCTCATCGAACACTTCGAGCATGACGAGATGAGCAAGTCCTCGCGCGCCCCCGCCGCCGAGAACAAGACCGATCGATGGCGTTTTCCCGCTTTCCCTGGACGGGTTCTGGCCACGATTTGCCGCAATGCGCCCCGCCTCGCCGTCTGCCATGATCAAGCCTCAGAGATATCTTCTCTGCGCATCATAGGCGGGTCCGGTGTCCGGACAAAACACTTGTCGGACGAGCCCTCGCCTCAAGTTCTATGACCGATCCAAGAGCACGGCCTGGCTTCCCTCTCAACGCCGGCCGGAACGAATGAAACGAGCTCGGCGGTCATTCAACGACGGAGACGATCATGAAGACTACCTGGGCTTTCCGCGCCTCGACACTGGCGCTCGGCCTCTCGCTCATCGCCGCAAGCGGCGCATCCGCGAACACCGCCCGCTGGCCGGGTACGAAGGCCTCGATCGGCGGCGCCATCGCCGCGCGCATCATCGCCGTGAAGTGCAGCGGCCCGTTGACGCCCGCTGAGATCGGGGAGCTCGACACCTACATTGATGAAAGCCAGACGGCCTTCATGACGGGCAACAAGGCCAATCAGCGCCTGAGCGAGAGCGTCTTCCCGCAGCTCGCCCGCGACTACAATCAAAGCTATTCGAGCCGCGAAGCTTGCGATTTCACGGCCCGCGACATGGTGCGTGACATGCTCGCCCGCGTGCGCGCCGAGAAGTCGGAGCCGAAGAAGCAGGCCGAGCTGAAGCAATAGCCAACTTCGAGCGGTCCGAAAAAAAATCGGGGCGGGATACGGTTTTCAAATCCGTATCCCGCCCCGAAGCATATCTGGTCAGGCGATCAGGCCAGCTTGAACGGCATGTCCTTGCCCGCAAAGAACGCGTCGATGTTGTCGAGCGCTTCGAAGCCCATCTGGTTACGGGCCTCAATGGCCGCAGAGCCGAGATGCGGGAACAGGAACGTATTCGGCAGGTCGTAATAGCCCTCGTTGATCTTGGGCTCGCCCGCGAACACGTCGAGGCCGGCATACCCGAGGCGGCCGGACTTGAGCGCCGCGATCATGTCCTCGTCGTTGACGAGATCGCCGCGCGCCGTGTTCACGACGATAGCGCCGTGCGGCAGCTTCTCGATGGTGGCCTTGTTGAAGAAGCCGCGCGTCTCCGGCGTCGAAGGTGCGTTGATCGAGAAGAACTGCGAGACCTTGAGCAGGCTGTCGAGGCTGTCGTGATAGGTGGCGTTGTACTTCGCCTCGACCTCAGGCTTGGCCCGGTAGATATCGTAGTAATGGATTTCCATATCGAAGCCGCGCGCACGCTGCGCCAGCGCCTGGCCGATCTTGCCGAAGCCGTAGATGCCGAGCTTCTTGTTGTCGAGCCGCTGGCCGACGAGCTGCAGCGGCTGCCAGCCCGGCCAGGAGCGCGTGCGGATCATCTTCTCGCCCTCGCCCGCGCGGCGCGCAGCACCGAGCAGCAGCAGCATGGCGATTTCCGCCGTCGCGACCGTCACGCCATGGGGCGCGTTGCCGACCTTGATGCCACGAGCCTTGCAGGCCTCGAGATCGATGTGGTCGAACCCGATCGAGAACGTCGAGATGCACTTGATGTTCTCAGGCACGCGATCGATCACGGCCTTCGGGCACTTCTCGTTGAGCGTGAGCAGGATGGCATCCACCGACTTGGCGGTTTCCAGCATCTCGTCGACGGTGATCTTCGGGTTGTCTCCGTGCGCGATCACATCATAAGTTTCCCGCGCGCGGGCCATGACGGCATCCGGCAGAGGCCAGGTGATCAGGATCTTCTTTTTTGCCATGGGTCGTATGTCCTCCCCGGAAGTTCGACTTTGGTGTGAGACTGGCCGCGATCCATGCCGCATGGAACGCGCTCTGACAAGCCTTTCGCGGGCAATTCCCGGCCGAAACGCGGCCCTCGGCGCTTGCCGCACTGCGAAATGAGGCGGGCGGAGTGAGCCTCTTTCGCTTGCCGCCGCGCGCTCGCCGTAACTCTTTGTTCACCATGCCGGAGGCACTCTGGCCGCCTCTGAGATCAAACGCCGCAGCGTCCGCCCAAGGGCTGAATGCAGCGCGGCCCTGTCCGTTGGCCGGCCGCGAAAGGCCGAGATTGCGAATCCGTCATGAGGGCTCTCGTCCTGGCTTTGGCGTTGCTCGCCGTCCTCAAGGTCTGGTTTCAGGATAGCCTCTACCGGTCCGCAACCGAGGAGGCCCTCGTCTCTGCATATCGAACCCGCGCAGCCGATGCCTGCGCCCATCGCGCGCCCGCGCCTGCGGGGGCGGTCGATTGGTCGGCGGAGGCCGAGCCTCGGGTCGCCGTCGGCAACCCGGCCATTCCGGTGCATGTCTGGCAGTTCGAGCACGAGCTTTGGAACGCGCGCTTCCGCCAGCCCTACCTGATCCTGTCGGTAACGCGGACCGGGATCTCCTGCACCTACGACATCCTCGCAGACACGGCCGAGATCGCCCGCTCGTAGCGCCCCTCGAAAACCCGCATCCGTACGGCCTCGAAAGACGGAACGCGGTGCCTCTTTCGAGACGCCGCGTTCCGCCGTGTCGCAAATGCGGGAGAAGCGCAATAGCGATTAGAACTTGTACTTGAACCCGCCCCACACCGTACGGCCCTGGCCGGCTTTGATGCCGTCCTCGCGGTCTGCGATGTAGAGCTTGTCGAGCAGGTTATCGCCGGCGATGAAGAGGCTCGCTCCCGTATCGCCGAGCTTCATGTTGGCGCGGGCCGACAGCAGCCACACATCCGGCACGAGGCCGTCTTCGCCTTCCTCGTCGCCGCCGTAAGGCGTGTTGACCTCGTCGGTGTAAAAGTTGCCGCGATAGGTCCAGGATACGCTTGCGTCCCAGCCCCAGCGGTGCTCGACACCGACGGTCAGGTGCGCGAAGTGCTTGTAGACCTCGGGCACGCGATTGCCGCCGACAGACTCCACCTCGAGCAGTGAGGGATCGGCCTGACAATCTTCCGCATCGTTCGGCTCCTCGCACTCGAACAGCGTGCCCTTCTTGATCTTGGCGTCCGAGAGCGTGTAGTTGCCCTCGAAGAAGAGGTTCAAGGGCCCGCCCGTGAAGGGGCGGCTGTCCACGCGGCCGTAGACTTCAAAGCCGTTGATTTGGACGCGATCCAGCGTGTGATAGACGTTGTTGCCGGCCGCATCCGTACCAGCGCCCTTGACCTGGAAGTTCTCGATGTTGTGGTGGAAAGCCGCGATGTCGAACGTCACGCCCCGGATCGCCGTCGAGCGAAGACCGATCTGGAAATTGTCGCCGATCTCGTCCTCCGGCGGGAAGCCGGCGTTCGCCTCACGCAGAACGTGGGGCGTAAGACCGCGGTGATAGCCGCCGTAGATCGTGGACTTGAAGAAGCCGGTGTAGGCGAAGGAGATGCCCGGCGATACGGCCGTGGTGTCGAAGGAGTCCGTGCGGCGAGTGCCATCGAACCCTTCGATCACGACGCATTCGCCATCCACGGGATCGAGGAACGGATCGAGCGGACCGCAATCGCCCACATCCTCCTCTTCACCTTCGCCCTCTTCCTCGGTGGACGCACGCGTGAGACGCGACACACGGTAGTGATCGAGCCTCACCCCCGGCGTGACGTTGAAGGTGTTCGTCATATGGATGGTCGACTGCAGGAACGTCGAGAAGGCGTTCGCGTTGGTGTCGGTGTCGAACACAACGGTTCCGGTCTCGTCGCCATCCTCCAGGATCTGCCCCTGGCGTCCAAAGAAGTTCTTGTTCGTGAAGTCGTTGTACTCGTAGCGGATGCCCACCTGGATATCCTGGCGCAGACCGCCGATGAACGGGCGGTCGGCGAACTCGGCGCGCATTTCCGCGCCGAGCTGGCGATAGGTGCGCAGGCGCCCCAGCATCACGCCTTCAGGCACGAAGACGTCGTCGCCGTCGATCTCTGCCGAGAGCCCATCACCGGGATCGCTCGGATCCTCGCCTTCGAAGTTCTGGTACCGGTCACGGCGATGATCGAAGCCGTAGACGCGCGATGTAATCGTCGTCGTGTCGTCCACATAGTAGTTGTGCACGAGCTGAAGCTTGGTCACGTCGGCATTGTAGGTGTTGTAGTTCGCGCCGGGGTTCTCGAACGACTTGGCGTGTCCGATCGAGAAGAACTTGGCCTCGGCATTGCCCGGACCATCACCCTCCTCGCCCTCGATGTTGGCCTCGTCGTAGTTGTCGCGCTGGCGGAAGTGCGTCACCGAGAAGGTGAGATCCGAGTTGATCCCCTTCCAGCCAATAGCGCCGTAGAAGTCGTTGTAGCGCAGGCGCTCCGTATCCCACGCGCCGTCGGCTTCCGCGCCGCTGTAGGAGAACACCACGCCCACGTTGCCGATGCCCTGGCGCGTATGGAAATGCCGGGTGTTGGAAACGCCCCAACGATCCTGGCTCTTCGCCTCGCCGCGCCCGTCGTTCTCGGTGTGTCCGATCGAAGCGCCGATCACCGTCTCGTTCGGTCCGAACGGCGAGAGATTACGGAAGTTGACCACGCCATGGTTGTTGAGCGGGCCGTGGTTGATCACCGTGCCGCGCAGCACCTCGATGCTCTCGAGACGATCGACCGGCGGCACGTAGTGCACCGAAGGATCGATCCAGACGCTCATGTTGATCGGCTGGCCATCCTCGAGGTGCAGCACCTTTCGGCCGCGCCGCGGAGGCGAGCCGCGCACGCCGATGCCGCCGTGGCGCCCGAAGCCATCATCGTTGATCACGTTCACGCCCGGCACGCGCGTCAGCACGTCGTTGGTCTGCCGCGGCTGGAACTCGTCCATCTGTGCGGTGTCGACCCGGCTGGCCGCGGACGAGAAGTTCTGCAGGTTGCCCGGCAGGATGTTGGACGGGTTGATGGGAGACGTCGGCGAGTTCTCGGCCCGGGCCCGCGCCCCTCCGCTGTTGGCCGCACCGTAGGGCGAGTTGGATTCGATCGGGGCGTCCTGCACCGGCTCGGGCTGAGCGACCGGCGCGGGAGCCTGAGGCGGAGGAGCTTTCTTGGTCGCCGCCTTGGGAGCCCCCGGAGCCTTCTTTTGGATGACCTGGACTTCCGGAAGACCGCCCTCGTTAGCGGGCTGCGCGGCCTGCTGGCCAAACGCACTGGTTGAAATCAGGCAGGATGCACCTGCCATAAGTAGAGATCTCGTCGTGGTGAACCTGAAGGTCTGCATCCCGCCCACTCCCTATTCGACCCCGTTCTGGCGGACCAACGGCACCCCAGCGCCAATTGGCCTCTTTTTGGTCAAATTCAGAAATGTCGGAGAGTCCTGGCACCGACAATGGCACTATTTCCCGATATTTCTCGGGAACACGGAAACTCTTCAGATGTTGCACCTAAGCATCTTCGACTCGCGATCTATACGGTGGCAACAATACCTTATGCGTTACTTACATCAGTATTTGTACGTTACATGCTGAAGTGTATATACTGATGTAATTATACGGATAAGAAATTTGCCCGGGAACTATTTGATGCCAGAAAACGCCCGATCGGATGAAAGGCCCTAGAGCGAAGAAGCGCTCGTCGCGAAGCAAGCCGGCTACCGATTCTTCCGCTCCACCACGCAGACCGCCAAAAAAGAAAAGAGGCCGGTTGCTGAGCAACCGGCCTCTTAAGAGCCGCCTTTGGGAGAAAGGTGGGAGTTTAGAACTTCACCTTCACGCCGCCGTAGGCCGCGAAGGGCTGAGACGGGGAGATGGTGCGCGGGTCTGTGAGCGGGAAGCCGTTCAGCTCCTCGTTGATCGGGCTGACATCGCTCGTTTCGAAATACGTGCCGTAGAGGCCATATTTCCGATCGAACAGATTCTTCACGAGACCATAGATCTGGATGTTGTCCGTGATGTCGTACGACGTATGGAGGTCGACCCGAGTATAGCCTGCAAGAAGAGCGTGAAGATCATCCTCTGCCGATTCCTCGTTGGGGAAGAACGGCGAGTTGCTGGCCGCAACGAGATCCGCGCCGAACTTCCACTTGGAGGTCAGCCAGTACTCGAAGCCTGCCTTGAAGCGATGGCGCGGAATGCCGGGGAGGCGGTCGCCCTGCTCCAGGAAGGCGCAGAGGCCGTCATCGTCAGGATTGGTGCACTTGTCGAGGGTCGCGTCGACGAAGGCGTACGTCGCATAAACATTCCATTTGCGCGTCTCGTAACCGGCGGACAGTTCGACGCCCTGCCGCAGCGTATCGCCAGCGTTCACGAAGAAGATGCGATTGTCGACCATGACCGGCAGAATGTCGTCGGAGGCCAGGGTCCGGAACAAGCCGGCGCCCCAGGTGTAGCGGCCGCCATAGTAGTTGCCCTGTCCGCGCAGTCCGAGTTCTGCCGTATGTCCGACCACCTGCTCCAGCGGCGGGTCATCCGTCAGGAAGCTCTCGATAAGACACGGAACCTCAGGCTCGGCGCAACCCAACTCGGCCGGCGTCGGCGCGCGGTTCGATTCCGAGTAGCCACCGTAGAGCGAGAGGCCGGGCAGCAGCTTGAAGTTGGCGCCTGCCATCGGGTTGAACCGCTCATAGGTATTGGTGGCGTTGAGTTCGCTGAACTCGCCCGTCTGATCTTCGAGCTTGATACGCGCATAGTTATAGCGGCCACCCACGGTCACCGTGAGGCGGTCCGTGACGTCCAGCGCGTTCGAGAAATAGAGACCCCAGTAGGTGTTCTCGGTCTTCAGGTCGCGCGGAGCGAGTTCATCCGCCTCGTCCGGATCAACCAGGTTCTCCACGCCGCCGATCATCACGCCGGAGCCATCAACCACGTAGCCCGGCCCGATCTCGCCGAGTTCGCTCGACGTCTTGTAGCGCGAGCGTCCGTGATCGTACGACAAACCGGCGATGAACAGGTTCGGACGGCCGAACAGCGGGCTCTTCTCCTGCCCTTCAATAACGCCACCCCAGCTGTCGCTGTCGGTTCTGAGACGCTCGATAGAGCCAACGAGCTCCTCGTTGTCGCTAACGTCATCGATCGGGATGAGATTTCCATTCGTATCGACGATGGGCTGGTTATCGTCGCCCTCAAGGCAGAGGTACTCCTCGGCGGGGTCGCCACCGGGCGGCGTAGAGGGGCACTCTTCAGCCTCCGTGACGTTGCCGTCAACGACGCGGTTCTTATAACGGCGATAGTAGCCTGCGCCGGAGAGCGTCAGTGTATTGGTTGCCTTCACGGTGCCCGAGATCGTCGGCATCAAGACTTCAAGATCGGTCGTCTGAGGCGACGTGAACGTATTGCTCCAGCTCTTCTCGAGAAGCTGGATCGGCGCAGCAGCCGTCGCTCCGAAATGATTGTCGGCGGCGGTCAGGCTGAAATGGAATTCTGCAAAGCTGCCCTTGAGGCCGATGTCGCCGTAAAAGCGCTTGATCTCGCTGTCGGAGAAATCACGGAAGCCGTCTTCCTTGATACCCTCGGCCGCGACATAGATGCTCGCGTTTCCGCTCGATCCGCCCGCCTGAACGCCAACCTGGCGGCGTCCGTACGAGCCACCCATCACGTCGACCTCGGCACCCTCGTAGCTAAACCCGTCTTTCATGAGGATGCTGACCGCGCCACCCAGTGCGTTCAAACCGAACGACGGGTTGTTGCTGACGACCGACATCGATGCGATCGCGTTGCTCGGAAGAACGTCCCACTGAACCGTGTCGCCGAACGCTTCGTTGATGCGCACGCCGTTCTGATAGACGGCCAGGCCCTGAGAGCGGCCGCTGACCGGCGAGGCGTCGAAGCCGCGGAACGAAACTTCCGCGCGCATCGGGTTGCCGGCGGCGTCGGAGAGAATGACACCCGGAACCTGCTGCTGCAGCGCTTGCTGAACCTGTCCCGTGCCCTCGCGTTGGATGTCGCTGTCCGATACGGTCGTCACCGCGCTCGGCACCTTCACGGCCGGAGTTTCGGTGGGAGCCTCCGGCGCAGGCGTCGACGGTGCGCTCGAGAGCGGCGACACGGCGACGGCCTTCTTCTTGGCCCGCGCAGCCTTTTGAACCGGGGTTTCCTGCACGACGTCGATCGCGGGCAGCTCGCTTCCAGCGGCCCCTGACTGATTACCGCCAGCGGCGTCCTGCGCGGCGGCGCCTTGCGACCCGACGACAAGTGCTCCTGCGACCAGCGCGATCCGACTGAGATTCATTAGCCCCGTGCTCCCCTTGGTTACTAATAGTCGGTAGTGGGCTGGCGGTGCGCGTAACGTTGTATCCGCACAGTTCCTTGACAGCCGTTCCCCTTCCCTTCGGGAGGACTATGAGCCACAGGAAAAAACGGTCAACAAAGTAACAGTGATCTTTCCCACAAACGGCAGGATTTCATGGAGTATGTGACACTCTCGCATCGGGAATTTTTCCCGATTTTGCAATCACCTGCTCCCAATTACAGAACTTCATCTTATTTAGGGAATAAGTCCCGTAATAATCTGGGTGAAAATCAATCAGGATCGTCATCTCCGGATACACCTAAGGAACCGGAGTGGTGCAGGCAGGCACCGGCAGGTTTTGCCGCCTTCGGAGTGCCCTCCGCGAGGTATTCCTGGCCCGCCATGCCGGGTGTGAACGTGTTCGGATGAGTTGCGCCAAGGGCAGGTTTCGCGATATTGACGGGCAAGCTCTGCGCCCACCTCGAAAATCACCGGCCGGGGATGCCGGTTTCCAGGCACCACTCCGTTCTGTCGAAGAAGAGCGTGAGGACGACGCAAGATTCGGAATGCCGACCCGAGATTTCTGCTCAAGACTGCGGGGACTGCGGCTCGGTGTCAGGTTATAATGAAGCAAAGAGCCGGCATCCCGCAGTCGCCCGCATGGCGAAGAGTGGGCAAAGCGGGCCGGAATTCTGAGGTCTAGGAGGCATTTCTTGAACTGGCCCATTCGCTCCCGAGGCACCGCGCTCGGCTTCGTCGCCCTTGCATCGCTATCCGTAGGCGCCCTTCCGGTCCTTGCAGGACCGCCCGCGCTGTCCGTCGAGCTCAACAAGCTGGAGCCGCAGGGCTCTGGCTGCCGCGCCTATCTCGTCGTCCAGAACGATGACGCGACGGCCTACCAGTCCTACAAGCTCGATATCGTGCTTTTTCAGCAGGATGGCGTGATCGGCCGCCGCTTCGCCATGGATCTGGCACCGCTCAAGCCCCAGAAGCGCACGGTGAAGCTCTTCGATTTGGACAACATTGCCTGCGACAAGATCGGGAGCTTCCTGATCAACGATGTCGTGGAGTGCAAAGCCGATGCAGGTCCGCTCGATAACTGCCTCGCGGGAATGACGGTGAAGTCGCTCACGAATGTGCAACTGTCGAAGTAAGTAAAGGGTATCCGTCGTGGAGCAGATCACGGTCGCGGCCGGTCACGATTTCTCGATTTACGGCCTTATCCTGCAAGCAGACCCCGTCGTGAAGACGGTCATGGCCCTCTTGGCGATCGCCTCGGTAGCATGCTGGGCCATCATCCTGGAGAAGTCGATCCGCCTCACAAAGCTAGGCCGCGACCTGCGCCGCCTGGAGCGTTCGGTGACCGACGAGAGCCCGGCCGAGGCCCCTCGCGGCCTTGTCCGCACGCTCCTCTCCGCGGCCCACCACGAGGCCGACGACGGCGCCAGCCGCAACGAGAGCCGCAGCGAGTTGCGGGCGCGCCTGGAGCGCGCCATGCGCTCCGCCCTCAAGGGCGAATTGCAGCGCCTCGAGGTCGGCCTGCCGTTTCTCGCCACCGTCGGCTCGGCAGCCCCCTTCATCGGCCTCTTCGGAACGGTGTGGGGCATCATGAACAGCTTCACGTCGATCGCCCAGCAGAAGGACACGTCCCTCGCGGTCGTGGCGCCCGGCATCGCGGAAGCCCTCTTCGCCACGGCTCTCGGCCTTGCGGCGGCCATCCCGGCGGTCATGGCCTACAACATGATCTCTGTGTCGCTCGGCCGCGGCGCCAATCGCGCAGGTTCCACCATCACGGAGCTGGCCCGCCGCCTTTCGCGCCCCCAGTCTGAGGGCTTCGCCCGCACCGCCACCACCGGCGAGCCCCTGCGTGCAGGAAAGTCTCACTGATGGGCATGGCGGTCGGAAATGGCTCGCCCCAGGGCGACGAGGACGATAGTGGCTATCGCCCGATGGCGGAGATCAACATCACGCCGATGGTCGACGTGATGCTCGTTCTTCTCATCATCTTCATGGTCGCCGCGCCCCTGATGGTCGCGGGCGTCCCCCTGGAGTTGCCCAACACTTCCGCCGCCCGCGTCAGTCAATCCAAGAAGGCCATGGTCGTCTCGCTCGCGGGCGACGGGTCTCTCTACATTCGCGAGGAGCAGGTCTCGAGTGACAATCTCGTGCCGCGCCTTCGTGAGCTGCGTGCCTCCGAGGGCGATACCGTCGTCTACGTCCGAGCCGACAAGAAGAGCAACTACGGCGACGTGATGGACGTGCTGGGCCGCGTGGGCGAGAGTGGATACGGTCGCGTGTCGCTTCTCTCCCAGCCCAAGCCCAAGAGCGCACAATAACGCAAATGCGGAGCCGCCAGGCGCAATGACGCTACGGGCTGTAACATGGCTGGTCTCCTTCCTCCTCCACGGGGCGATCGTGGGGTTCTTCCTGATTTCGCCCGGCGGCGCATCTCTGGATGAAGGAACCGGCGAGGACACCTTCGTGGTCGAGCAAGGCATCGCCATCGAAGGCGTGGCCAAGCTCGGCGAAGCGGAGATGAACGTCGATGCCGTCGAAGCCCCGCCCCCGGTCGTCCAGGCCGCCCCTCCCGTCGAGGAAGTAAAGCCGATCGAGGAGGACGTGCAGCACGTGATCGGGTCCGAGTTCGGCCCCGAGCAGGAGAAGATCGTTCGCGAGCCGGAGCCTGAGGAGATCAAGGAGGCGAAGCCCGAGCAGGTCGCAGCCGTCGAGCAGACAGAAATCGCCGTTGACGAGCAGCGCGCTGCCGGCGCCAAGCAGACGGGCGGCGATACGACCGCCATCTCCGCCTATCGCGGCAGGCTGTTCTCGCACATCTCGAAGAAGAAGGTGAACCCGCGCTCCCGCGAGGTCGGAACGGTCATTGTCCGCTTCACCGTCGGCCCGCAAGGCGAGTTGATCTCGCGCGAGGTGACCGCAAGCTCGGGCTCGAAGGTTCTGGACGAAGCCGCCGTCGCTTCGATCGACCGGGCCGCCCCCTTCCCCCCGATGCCGAGCGATGCGAACAACGGCCCCATGGTGGTCTCGGTGCCTTTCAAGTTCTCGGTGCGCTGACAGATCGCCCCGCGCGGCCGCACGGATCCGATTTCATCACGCCTCATTTCTTTTTTTCGCGGGATGTCGGAACGCAGGCGTGTCCGCCGTCTTCATTGCGAGAGCCGCTGATCGGGCGAACGCCGGACAGCCGGAGACACAAACCGTAAGCAGGAGAGATCCCCATGAAGGTCATGGTCATCGTCAAAGCCAGCAAGTCGTCGGAGGCGGGCGAGATGCCGGGCGAGCAGCTTCTGACCGACATGGGCAACTACAATGAGGAGCTGGTGAAGGCGGGCATCCTGCTCGCGGGCGAAGGACTCCATCCCTCCAGCAAGGGCGCGCGTGTGCGCTTCTCGGGCAAGGACCGCCTCGTCATCGACGGACCGTTCGCCGAAACCAAGGAGGTGATCGCCGGCTATTGGCTCTGGAAGGTGAAAGACCTTGCCGAGGCCATCGCCTGGGTGAAGCGTTGCCCCAACCCGCACGACGAGGAAACCGAGATCGAGATCCGCCCGGTGTTCGAGGCCGACGACTTCGGCGAAGCATTCACCCCCGAGCTGCGCGCGCAGGAAGAGCGGATCGCCGCCGACGCCAAACGGAACGCCGGCGGCTGAATGTCAGGAGGAGGGCCGCTCAGCCCGTGAACGGTACGACCGTCTGGCGCTGGAGGCCGAGGCCTTCGATCTCGAGTTCCATCACGTCGCCGGCCTTGAGGTACTGCGGCGGCTTCATCACCGAGCCGACGCCGGGCGGCGTGCCGGTCGTCACGATGTCGCCCGGCTCCAGCACGCAGAACTGCGTGACGTACGCGACGAGATAGGGGATCGAGAAGATCATGGTCGCCGTCGATCCCTGCTGCTTCACCTCGCCGTTGACCTTGAGCGACATCTTGAGGTTTGACGGATCGGGGATCTCGTCGGTCGTCACCAGCCACGGTCCCAGCGGCCCGAACGTCTCGGCCGCCTTACCCTTGAACCATTGGCCGTTGCGCTTCATCTGGAAGCGCCGCTCAGAGACGTCGTTGCAGATCGCATAGCCCGCGACGTAGTCCATCGCGTCCTTCTCCTCGACATAGCGGGCGCGCTTGCCGATCACGAAGGCAAGCTCCAGCTCCCAGTCCATGCGGTCGGAGTTCTTCGGATAGATCACGTCGTCGAACGGACCCGAGACGGTGTTGCCGAGCTTATTGAAGATGATCGGCTCGGAAGGAATCTCGAGGCCGGCCTCCTTGGCGTGGTCCGCATAGTTGAGGCCGATGGCGATGAAATTCCACGGCCGCGCCACCGGCTGCCCGAGCCGCACGCCGTCCGGCGCCAGCGGCAGCGAGGCCGGATCGAGCGCCTTGAGCTTGGCGAGGCTCTCCGGCGAGAGCGTCTCACCCGTGATGTCCGCCACGTGCGCGGAGAGATCACGGATCTTGCCGTCCTTGTCCACCAGTCCGGGCTTCTCCGAGCCCTTGGGTCCGAACCGCACAAGCTTCATGAAAAGTCCCCCTCATCGTGTGCAAGCTGTCGTAGGATCGGCCAAACGTTAACGTGGCCAGCCCCTGTCCGAGATGTTCGAGAGCTTTACATCACACACCATCCCCGTCGGCAACGGCATTGAGATCGCAGCCGTGAAAGGGGGCTCCGGCCCGCCTTTGCTGCTTTTGCACGGTTATCCGCAAACGCGGGCCTGCTGGCGCAAAATCGCCGCGCCCCTGGCCGAGCGCTTCACCGTGGTCGCCGCCGATCTGCGCGGCTACGGACAATCGAGCAAGCCGCCGGGCGGCGCCGATCATGCCGCCTACGCCAAGCGCGCCATGGCCGCCGATCAGGTCGCTTTGATGCGGGCCTTGGGCTTCGAGCGCTTTCGCCTCGTCGGCCACGACCGAGGCGGGCGCGTCGCCCATCGCCTCGCGCTCGATCATCAGAGCGCGGTCGAGCGCCTGGCCGTGCTCGACATCGCGCCGACGGCCACCATGTACGCCGCCACCGACCGCGAGTTCGCGACCGCCTACTACCACTGGTTCTTCCTGATCCAGCCGGCAGATTTTCCCGAGCGGATGATCGCCAACAACACGCACTATTACATCCGCCACACGCTGGCCTCCTGGTGCCGCACCGACGGCGCCTTCGATGAGCCTGTGCTGCGCCATTACGTGGAATCCTTCTTCGATCCCATGGCCATTCACGCGGCTTGCGAGGACTACCGCGCAGCCGCCACCATCGATCTCGTCCACGATGCCGAAAGCGATGCGGCAGGCGTGAAGCTCACCATGCCGCTGCTCGCGCTGTGGGGAAGCCGCGGCATCGTGGGCCGCAAGTTCGACGTGCTCGCAAGCTGGCGCGAGAAATCCGCCGCCACGGTCACCGGCCACGCCCTCGATTGCGGCCACTTCCTGCCGGAGGAAGCCCCGGAGGATACGCTGAAGGCCCTGCTCGACTTCCTCTGAGCACGCGACCGCTGGCTGTCGGCAACACGCAGCGAGAAAGCTCTCGGATCTGCACCCCGTCCTTAGACGGGGTGACGGTGAAATGGGCCTGCCAAATCTTGTCCAGCAACGTCATCCCGGCGTCATGGCGCAGCCGTGCCTCGCAAGGTGGCCGGGATCCAGACACGCCCTCAAGGCAAATCAAGCCACTCATGCACAGGGTTGCGCTCGGGCCTTCTTCTTTCCGTGCCCGACTCGCCCCAAGTTGCAGCGACGCATGAGAGAGGCCCCGGGGAAAGCGCATGTCCTTATTGTTCCGCATCGTTTACGCCGCCCACGCCAAGGGCACGCACCACAAGCTGGCGCTCGACGCCCTCCATCATCTGCAAAGCCCCGACGCTGATCGCTGGGAGCGCCTGTTCCTGAAACATGCCGACCTCTACATGGAAGGCTCCAAGGCGCCCGACGACCAGTTCAAGGACTTCAAGAACCACGTTCTTCACGTGCGTGACGGTTATTGGGGCGGCGCCCTGGACAAAGCCGAGAAATGGTATGGCGAGCTGACGGACGCGCTCCGCCGCAACGATTGGGAGCAGGCCATCTGGAACGCGGGCGTGCTCTCCCATTACGTCACCGATCCGATCCAGCCCTTCCACACCGGACAGTCGGACGCGGAGAACAGCATCCACCGCGCGGCCGAGTGGTCGATCTCGCGCTCTTACGATGCCCTCCGCACCCAAGGCCTTGCCGCCCATGGCGAGATGAGACTTGGCGCGGGCAACGGAGAGCGCTGGCTGCGCGAGCTGGTCTGCCGCGGCGCGGAGAAAGCCAATCCGCACTACGAAGCGCTGATCGCCCACTACGATCTCAACACCGGCGTTATCGATCCTCCGGCCGGGCTCGATGCCTTGAGCCGCAAGATCCTGGCCGAGCTGGTGGTCTACGCAGCAGCCTCCTTCGCGAGCGTGCTCGACCGCGCATTTACGGAAAGCGCCGTCACCCCGCCGGACGTCAGCCTGACGCTCGACACAGTGCTCGCCGCCGTGAAGATCCCGGCCAAGATGCTGGCCAAGCGCCTCGCGGATGCGGAGGACCGCCGCATCGTGACCGCCATGTACGACGAGCTGACCACCACCGGTCAGGTGAAGGCGACGCTGCCGGAGGACGATCGCGTCGTGCGCGACCTCTACGCCAAGGAGATCGAGGCGCCGCAGCGCGCGCGCCTTGCCGAGCAGCGTGCCGCCGCCATCGCGCCGCCGAAGAAGGTCACGGCGCCGAAGCCCGCAGCACTGCAGGTCAAAGCTCACGAGCCTGCCGCCACGCAAACCGAGCCTGCTCCGCAGGACGTAACGCCCCCGGCCGCCGAGCCGCCATTGAACGAACGGCCGACAGAGCGGCACCGCCTCGCGCTCGCCGACGACATCGAGCGCGCGCCCTCCATCGGGCCGCGCATGGCCGAGCGCCTGGCCCCCGTGGGGGTTAAGTCTGTGGCCGACTTCCTGGCTGCCTCGCCCCGCGGGATCGCCGAAGGCTTGGCTCTGCGGCAGGTCTCGGAGGAGACGATCGCGCTGTGGCAGGACCAATGCCGGCTCATGCTCGAGATTCCGAGCCTGCGTGGCACCTACGCCGAGTTGCTGGCCCAGGCCGGCTACCGGACCGGCGATCGTCTCGCCGCCGTGGACGAGGCCAAGCTCTGCGCCGACGTGCTGGCATTCGCTGCAAGTCCCGCGGGCCAGCGCATCCTGCGCGACGGGAGAGCTCCCGATATCGAGCGGGTAAAAGGCTGGCTCGCCGCTGCAAAAGCCTCCCGCGCCGCCTGATCCCGCGCGAGACAAGCCGTCCGGCGTCAGTCATCGTCTTTACCGGATTGACACTACCCGCGTGCGTCGTATCGGTAGGACGGACGAAGCGTTCCGCTATCGCACACGCAGGATCGAGACTCGCCAAAGGATAAGCCCGTGACCGACAGGACAGCATACACCTCCAACGCTTCCACGAGCCAGACAGCAGGCACGGCGATTTGGATCGCTCTGATCGCTGGCCTCACCGTCATCGGCAGCTTCTCATTCGCCTGTGCCGCACCCCTGGCGGCCGTTGCCGCGCTTGCCGCCCTCAAGATGGGGCGCAGCGAAGGCCTCGCTCTCGTCGTCACTGCGTGGCTCGTCAACCAAGCCGTCGGTTTCCTGCTGCTCAGCTATCCGCACACCGCCGACAGCTACGCCTGGGGCGCGGCCATCGGCGTCTCGGCCGTTCTCGGTTTCCTGGCCGCCTGCATCGCAACGCGGCCTGCCATGCCTCAGCCGCTGTCTCTGGTCATCGCTTTCGCCGCCGCTTTCGTAACCTACCAGATCGGCCTCTATCTCGCGGGCGTGGCCTTCGCATACGAGGGCGATGCCTTCTCGATCGCCATCGTCACCGAGGTGCTCGTCATCAATGCCGTTGCCTACGTCGCCTTCGTGCTCGTTCACCGCGCTGCCATCGCGCTCGAGCTGGTGACCCCCGCGACTCAGGCAACGGCTTCGGCCGCATCCTAGCGGGGGCCCGCTCTCTTGCGGCGCTATCCCGCCGAACGCATCATCTGCCTCACCGAGGAGACGGTAGAAACCCTCTACCTCCTCGGTGAGCAGGATCGCATTGTCGGCGTATCGGGCTACGCCGTGCGCCCGCCGGGCGTCAGAAAAGAAAAGCCGCGCATCTCGTCCTTCCTGTCGGCCGACATCGAGCGGATCATCGCGCTCGAGCCCGACCTCATCCTTGCCTTCTCCGACATACAGGGCCCGATCGTCGCCGATCTCGCCAAGCGGGGCCTGCCGGTCTACCTGTTCAACCAGCGCGACATTGCCGGCATCTTCGCGATGATCCGCACGCTTGGCGCGCTGATCGGATGCACCGGGAAAGCCGACGCGCTGGCACGCACGCTCGAAACCCGCCTCGCCGGAATCGCAGAGCAGGCGAAAGGACGAACGACACGGCCCCGCGTCTACTTCGAAGAGTGGGACGCCCCTATGATCTCCGCCATCGGCTGGGTGTCCGAGCTGATCGAGATCGCGGGCGGAACCGACGTCTTCGCGGATTTGCGTGCGAAGGCCGCAGCCAGCGAACGCGTCGTCACATCGGAGCAGGTGATCGAGCGCGCACCTGACGTCATCCTCGCCTCCTGGTGCGGAAAGAAGGTCCAGCTCGACAGTTTCAAGACGCGCGCAGGATGGAGCGCAATTCCCGCCGTCGCCACGGGTCGGATCGTCGAGATCAAATCGCCGATCATCCTTCAGCCCGGCCCCGCCGCCCTGACCGATGGCCTCGACGCCATCCTCGCCGCCCTCGCTTGAGCGCGACTCACAAAAGGAAAGCGCGGCAAACCTGCCGGCCTGCCGCGCTTGAAATGTCAGAGATCGAACGCGAGGCTCAGATCACGCCCAGCGCACGCATGGCCTCGGCCACCCGCGTGAAGCCGGCGATGTTGGCGCCAAGCACGTAGTTGCCGGGCGCGCCATACTCTTCGGCCGTCTGCGCGCAGCGATCGTGGATGCCGTGCATGATGTCCGACAGACGCTTCTCCGTCGCCTCGAAGCTCCAGGAATCGCGCGAAGCGTTCTGCTGCATTTCGAGCGCGCTTGTGGCGACGCCACCCGCGTTCGCTGCCTTGCCCGGGCCGAACAGAACCTTGCCATCCAGGAACACGCGCACCGCGTCCGGCGTGCACGGCATGTTGGCGCCTTCGCCCACCGCGACCACGCCGTTCTTCACGAGCGTGCGCGCGTCGTTGCCCGTGAGCTCGTTCTGCGTGGCGGACGGCATGGCGATATCGGCCGGCACATCCCACACGCGTCCCTCCGGAACGAAGGTCGCGCTCGAACCCCTGCGAGCCGCGTAGTCCTTCACGCGGCCACGGAGGCGCTCCTTGACCTCCTTGAGCAGCGCAAGATCGATCCCGCTCTCCTCGACGACATAGCCGTCGGAGTCCGAGCAGGCGATGATGCGGCCGCCGAGCTGCTTCACCTTCTCCATGGTGTAGATCGCGACGTTGCCGGCGCCCGACACCACGACCTTCTTGCCGTCGAAGCTCTGACCCTTCGTGCGCAGCATGCGCTCGACGAAGTAGACGGCGCCGTAGCCCGTCGCCTCGGTGCGCACGCGCGAGCCGCCCCAGGTGAGGCCCTTGCCGGTGAGAACGCCGGATTCGTACTTGTTGGCGATGCGCTTGTACTGGCCGAACATGTAGCCGATCTCGCGCTGGCCGACGCCGATGTCACCTGCGGGCACGTCGGTATATTCGCCGAGATGGCGGCCGAGCTCGGTCATGAACGACTGGCAGAACCGCATGATCTCATGGTCCGAGCGGCCCTTCGGATCGAAGTCCGAGCCGCCCTTGCCGCCGCCGATCGGCATGCCGGTGAGCGCGTTCTTGAACGTCTGCTCGAAGCCGAGAAACTTGATGGTGCCGAGCATCACGCTCGGATGGAAGCGCAGACCGCCCTTGTAGGGGCCGAGCGCGGAGTTGAACTGCACGCGGAAGCCGCGGTTGATCTGCACCCGGTTCTTGTCGTCCACCCACGGCACGCGGAAGATGATCTGCCGCTCCGGCTCGCACAGACGCTCGATGAGCGCGCCGTCCGCATAGTCAGGATGCTTCGCGACGACAGCGCCGAGACTATCCAGCACTTCGCGCACCGCCTGGTGAAACTCGTCTTCCCCAGGATTGCGCCGCAACACCTCGGCAAATATCGGCTCCAGCTTTTCGTCGAGCATCGAGAATTCCCTATCCACGTCCAGACACGCGAACAGGCGGGTCCCCCCGCCTGTTTTTCATTCAGCGACGGGCCGGTTTCACAACCGGCCCGAGGTTTCGAGGCCCCGTATATACGGGGTTCACACCCCATTCAAAGCTTTTGTGACTGTTTTTGAGGCAGGCTCTGCTTAATTTTCGATCAGTCCAAGGAGGGTCTGCGATCGATCCCTGACCGGGAGCAGCCTCTCGATAAGCCGGGCTGGCCAAGCAATTGACGAAGCGAGGTTTATGAATGGAGGTGCATTCAAGCGGAGGTGAGCCTGCAAACTCTTGCCCGCAAGGCTCGGGAGCAAAGCGACCCGGGCCAAGTGGCCCGCCCTCGCGGGGCGCCTACAGGCGCGTGAGCGAAAAAATAGCGGACCAAAAGGGAGCATGTTTGAACTTCAGCCCGAAGGGCTCGGGAGCAAGGCGACCCGGGCCAAGTGGCTCGCCCTCGCGGAGCGCCTACAGGCGCGTGAGCGGAAAAATGGCGGAGAGGGAGGGATTCGAACCCCCGGTACGGTTGCCCGTACTCCGCATTTCGAGTGCGGCGCGATCGACCACTCTGCCACCTCTCCGGCCGTGCCACGGATCGCGCCTGGGTGATCGTGGTCAAATCACCGGGCATTTGCGAACCGAGCGGGCCTCAATAGCCGGTGATCGCCCGGGGCGCAAGAGCGCTTAGAAGGCGCTGCCACAGGCGGCCCGGAGACACGCGCTCCACGGCCCCGCCCGGGGGCTAAACCAGGGTCTAAGGCCGCAAATGGGAGGGGCGCACGAGCCGGGTCTTCACGTCCGCCTCGTCGAACTCGGGAGCGGCGAACGGGGAGACCGCCGCAGACACGGACGACGGCGCTACAGCAGGCGCCGCAACCGCGGTTACCGTTCCGAGCCACGCGTCCGAGAACGCCACGATCCCCTTGAACAGCGCCACCTTCTGCCCGATGGCGCGAAACGCCTCGTCCCGGTCGATCTCGTCCCATCCAAGATGCAGTTGAACGAGGGTGTCGTAGAGCTCCTTGAACTTGGCACCCCGGCCCTTGGCTTCCATGCCTTCGGCCAGGATCAGGAACTGCCCGATCTCCATCACCGTCTCTTCCGAAGGCCGCTGGCCGTCGGGATCGGAGAAGTGCGCGTCGAGATAGGCGAGTGTCTTGCTCAGCACCCGCGCCCGCGCCGCCATGGTCTTCTCGTCCGACTCCCGGTCAAATCCCAAGAGCGACGCCCAATCCTTGGCGGATCCGATCATACTGGGCTCCCTGTGCTGCGGCGGCTCGAAAACAAGCCCAAGAGGAAAGGAGGCGGACCTTATCCTCCACTGCCGGTCACCACAAATCCAAATCAAGGCGGCCCAAGGGCACGCGGTCCCCGGCGTCACGCGTCGTGAAAACGGGCCGTCTGCCGTATGAGCGTTCCGAACCAACGGTGAGAAAGCGTGAGCGTGAAGAGGAACGCACCGCCGCCCTCGTCCTTGTGCACGATCTCCATGTCTCCAGGCGCAATCGCACGCAGCACCGGGATCCGCCAACGTCCCAACGCCAGAAAGTAGCGCACCGAGCGGAACACGAGCGCACCGTTCTCCTCCACCACTGACAGCGACATGCCCACCCCGCGGCCAACGTGCTCCTCGAGCCCCGTCGGGCCGGAGAAGCACTTGGCCGAGTGGATCACCTGGGGAAACCGCCCGGCACGCGCATAAGTCCGCGTCCAACTCTGCCCGCCGAGCCCGGCGTTCTCCATCACCGCCACCGTGGCGCCACCCGTCATGCCGTCGTCGAGCGGAAGAGGCGCACCGAGGACGCGAGCGAGGAACGACAGAACTTTGCCGGCGCGTGAAAGCCGCGTTTCGAGAACCTCCCCCGCATAGATCAGCACCGCACCTGCAGCGAGACGTTTTGAGAAGCGGCGTTGCACGGCCATCGGCAGCCGCATCCAGCCTGCCTCTCCGACCAGGGCGCGGAACCTGAGGTCGACCACTCTGGTATCCAAGTCCGGACATTGCCCTGCGGCGAAAAGCGGGAGCGCGACCTCTTGCGGCCGCGCATCGGGGCTCGAATTCCTGTCAGGCTGGAAGGCTTGCAACACGGTCATCGCAACATCCTCGACACGTCCACCGGCCGGACTTTCGGTCGCGCCCCGGCTGGCTCAGGCGCTTGGCGGGCCTCGCTTCGAACGGCGCCCGGCCGTGAGCCCGGCAAAGCGCGCCACCGCGCCCCCCATCTTGATCAGCTTGGCAAGCACGGGCGTTGGCAGTTGCAGCACCTCGTCGAAACTCCGCGCCACGCCCTCCGTGAAATCGAGCATCGCGTGGAACCGCTTGCGCACCTCGCCCGAGACGCGCGCATCGCCCTCGGCCGCAGCGATGCACTGACGAAGCGCCGCGATGGCAGGATCGATTTCCCGCGTCTTGCGGTTGGCTGCGATCCGACGCACCATCTCAAACACGTCCGCCTCGGCCTCGTAGAAATCGCGCCGGTCTCCCAACGCGGAGACGCGCCGGATCAGCGACCAGCTCATCAACTCGCGCAGGGAGGTGGATACGTTCGACCGCGCGAGCTTGAGCTTGTCCGCAATCTCTTCCGCCGAAAGCGGCCGGTCCGACACGTAAAGCAAGGCATGGATCTGGGAGACCGAGCGGTTGACGCCCCAGATCTCCCCCATTTCGCCCCAGGCGACCACGAAGCGCTCGACGGCGGGAGGCAGCGGGACATTATGTACTGTTATTTCTGTCATGACAGAAATTAAAGAACGGAACGCCGCACTCGTCAAGGCCCGGCTGGCGTCTCCCGCGCAACGCAGCTCTGCGTTCAGGGAAGGCATGTGTGCGCCTTCGCCAAGGTGACCACGTTTTAATCGTGCACTGCACGCGAGAAAGGCAACTGTCTGCGAAATAAGCAGCGGCCTCTGACGAAATCCGCGGAAACATTGGCTTTTCTTTCGGCCTTCGGATTGGCCCGGCTCTTGCCATACACGAAGCATGGAGCAAATCAGGGCATCGGACTTGAAGCCAGCTTTTGACGAGATGAACGGACTCGGCCAGGGCGTGCGCGAGCCTTATGCGGCGGTTTCCGCATGGCTCGATACGATGCGCGTCGAGGACCTTCGCAAGAAGAGCGCCGAAGCAGAGCTACTCTTCCGGCGCACGGGCATCACCTTCGCCGTCTACGGCGACGCCGAGGCGGCCGAGCGCCTCATTCCCTTCGACATGATCCCGCGCATCATCTCGGCCGCCGAATGGCGCCGCCTGTCGACGGGCATCGAGCAGCGCGTGAAGGCGCTCAATGCCTTCATGTACGACATCTACCACCGCCAGGAGATCATCAAGGCGGGACGCATCCCCGCCGAGCTCGTCATCCAGAACAGCGCGTTCGTGCCGGAGATGATCGGCGTCGAGCCCGAGCTCGGCATCTACTCCCACATCATCGGCATCGACATCGTGCGGACAGCCGAGAACGAGTTCTACGTTCTCGAGGACAACACGCGCACGCCCTCCGGCGTCTCCTACATGCTGGAGAACCGCGAGACGATGATGCACATGTTCCCGAACCTGTTCGCGGAGAACCGTGTCGCCCCCGTCGAGACCTATCCGGACAATCTGAGAAAGACGCTCGAAAGTGTCGCGCCCCATCGCCTCGATACGGACCCCGTGATCGCCGTGCTCACGCCCGGTATCTATAACAGCGCCTACTTCGAGCACGCCTTCCTCGCCGACCAGATGGGCGTCGAGCTTGTAGAAGGCTCCGACCTCGTCGTCATGGACGGGTATCTCAACATGAAGACGACGCAGGGCCTCTGCCGCGTCGATGTTCTCTACCGGCGCGTGGACGACGCGTTCCTCGATCCCCTGACGTTCGATCCCAGCTCCATGCTCGGCGTCCCCGGCCTGTTCGATGTCTACCGCGCCGGCAACGTCACCATCGTGAATGCCCCCGGCGCCGGCATCGCCGACGACAAGGCCATCTACAGCTACATCCCCGAGATCATCGAATTCTACATGGGCCGGCCGCCCATCCTGAAAAACGTGCCAACCCACAATTGCCGCAAGCCCGACGCGCTCAAATACGTCCTCGAGAACATGGCCGAGCTGGTCGTCAAAGAGGTGCATGGCTCGGGCGGCTACGGCATGCTGGTCGGCCCCGCGGCAACCAAGGAGGAGATCGAAACCTTCCGCGCACGCGTCAAGGCCAACCCCGACAACTACATCGCCCAGCCGACGCTCGCCCTTTCGACCTGTCCCACCCTGGTCGAGGACGGCATCGCGCCGCGCCATCTCGATCTCAGGCCCTTCGTCCTGATTGGAGACGAGGTCCGTCTCGTGCCCGGCGGCTTGACGCGCGTCGCGCTTCGCAAGGGCTCACTCGTCGTCAATTCCAGCCAAGGAGGTGGCACCAAGGATACGTGGGTGCTCCAGGACTAAGACAAGAAACCGCGAGCGAAACGGGTCGCAGAACACATGCTAGGGCGCACGGCGAACGATCTCTACTGGCTATCGCGTTACATCGAGCGGGCCGAGAATATGGCTCGCCTCATCGAGGCGGGCTATCGCATCGCGCTCCTTCCCCGCGCGGGCGACGACCGCAATCAGGAATGGGCGTCCACCCTCGAAAGCGCCGGCTGCGCCGCGCAGTACCACGCCAAGCACGGCACGCTCGACACCCGCAACGTGGTCGACTTTCTTCTCTTCGACGCGAGCAACCCTTCGAGCATCCACGCCTGCCTCGCAACCGCCCGCCGCAACGCCCGTGCCCAGCGCACAGCCCTCACGCGGGAGATGTGGGAATCACTCAACAGCTCGTGGCTCGAATTCCAGACCATCAAGCCGGATACGCTGCGCCCGGATGCGCTGCCCCGCATCCTCGACTGGATCAAGGAGCGATCGGCCGCCTATCGCGGCGCCCTCCTCAACACCATCCTCCGCAACGATACCTACTTCTTCAGCCAGCTCGGCACCTTCCTGGAGCGGGCGGACAACACAGCGCGCATCCTGGACGTGAAGTATTACGTGCTTCTGCCCTCCACCAGCATGATCGGCAGCGGCGTCGACAACGCGCAGTGGGAGGCGATCCTGCGATCCGTATCGGCGCACCGAAGCTACCGCTGGGTCTACAAGGACAGTTATCGCTCATGGCGCATCGCCGACTATCTCATCCTCAATCGCGCCATGCCCCGCTCGCTGCGCGCCTGCTACGGCGAGATCGAGAGCACCCTCGATGATCTCTCCTCCCTTTACGGCGAGGAGATGCCTTGCGCGAAAACGTCGAGATCCACGCTCGCGCTCCTCGACAAGGGCGACATCGACACCATCTTCCAATCGGGTCTTCACGAGTTCCTGATCGAGTTCATCGCACGCAACAATCGCGTCGCGCATGAGATCTCCGAGGCTTATCACTTCAATTCTTGAGGGGCGGATGCTGATCGAGATTCGCCACAGAACGACCTACCGCTACGAGACACCCGCGCGCTACTCGATCCAGAGTTTGCGCCTCACGCCGCCGTCCTTCGAAGGGCAGGAGGTGGTGAGCTGGGCCATCTCCGCGCCGGGCTTCGACAAGCACATCGAATACCGCGATGGCTTCGGAAACCTCGTCCACCTGGCCTCCCTCGGGGCCCTGCACGAAGGTATCACGATCGAAGCCTCCGGCATCGTCGAGACCGAGGATACGTGCGGCATCGTGCGAGGGCTTACCGAAATAGCCCCGCGCCGCGTCTTCCTGCGCGAAACACCCAAGACCGCCCCCGACAAGGGCATTCGCGATCTCTCCCGCAGCGTCAGCAACGGCAAGATCCCGACCGACACGCTGGATTGCCTGCATGCCCTCATGCGCGCCGTGCGCGATGCGGTGGAGTACGAAATCGGCGCCACCCACGAGCACACGAGCGCGGCCGAAGCCCTCGCCGAGGGAAGGGGCGTGTGCCAGGATCACGCCCACATCTTCATTTCCGCCGCCCGCCTCATCGGCATCCCGGCCCGCTACGTGAACGGCTATTTCCTGTCGGGCACGCTGGCACCATCGGAAGCCCACCACGCGTGGGCGGAAGCCTGGGTCGACGGTCTGGGCTGGGTCGGCTTCGATCCGGCGAACGGCATGTGCCCCACAGAGCGCTACGTGCGCCTGGCCTGCGGTTTCGATGCCGCCACCGCCTCACCCATTCGTGGCACCCAGCGCGGCGGCGAGAACGAGGCCCTTGACGTCAAGGTCGAAGTTGAGCAGCAAGGCGCTCAGCAGCAACAGTAGCTGCCTGAACCAGGAAGGATGCTCGCGATGACCTATTGCGTCGCGCTGAGGCTCGACAGCGGCCTTGTCTTTGCGGCCGACACGCGGACCAACGCCGGTGTCGACAACATCGCCCAGTATCGCAAGCTCCACTTCTGGCGCCAGCCCGGCGACCGCGTGCTCGTGCTGCTCTCTGCCGGCAATCTGGCCGTGACGCAGTCCGTCGTCAGTAATCTTAACGAGCAGCTTGCCTCCACCGACAACAGCGGCCCCACGCTTTTCACCGTGCCCTCCATGTATCGCGCGGCCCGCCTCGTGGGCGACGCCGTGCGCGACGTGCGCCGCCAGGATGGCGCCGCGCTCGAGATGAGCAAGGCGGGCTTCTCCGCGTCCTTCATCCTCGGCGGCCAGATCGGCACCGAGCGTCCCCGCCTTTTCCAGATCTACTCCGAAGGCAATTTCATCGAAGCAACCGACGACACGCCCTTCCTGCAAATCGGCGAGCACAAGTACGGCAAGCCGATCCTCGACCGCGTGGCGCGTCCAGAGATGAGCCTCGGCGAGGCCGCGAAGCTCATCCTGCTCTCGTTCGACTCGACGCTGCGCTCGAACCTCTCGGTCGGAATGCCGATCGACATCCTGCTCTATGAGCGCGACAGCCTCGATGCGCGCCGCGAGAAGCGCATCTTCCAGGACGACGAGTATTTCAAGAAACTCTCGACCGCCTGGTCGGACGCCCTGCGCTCCGCCTTCGCCAACATTGAGGAATTCAAGATCTAGCGAACACCCTCTCCTTACCTCTTACCTCGCGAGTAGCGCGGCGATCCGGTCGTGGCTCTCGCGCGCGGCGGAAAAGTCCCGCCAATGCGCGATACCCGCGTCGAAGCACGCGAAAATGCGGCCCAGGATGATGGAGGAGGCAATGAGCGCGCCGGGGCTCATGGCGCCTTCAATCACGAGCAGAGCGCCGACCGCGAGCCCACCCGATTGCAGCATGAACCGCAATCCCTTTGCGAGCGCACCGAACCGCAACGACCGGCGCGCAGCACACGCCCTGAGCCGATAGTACCCTCGTGACGCCGCACGCCAGCGGTGGGCGATATCGAGACAGCGCACGCAGCCATCAGGAACGGCGCACGCAGCCACGAGGTCGCGGACCAGAACCGCGCGCTGATGCCGCTTCCGCGTAAGCCTCCGGCTCACATCCCGCGCGTGAAGCTCCGCCGATACGGCCACCGTGACCAGCAGCAGAATTCCCGCGAGTGCGAACAGGCCGAGCACCGGATGCAGCAGTGCCACCGCCACCAGGAAGGCCGGCGCCCACACCATATCGAAAAAGGCCGAAGGGCCGGAATTGGTGACGAACCGGCTGATCCGCTCCACGTCGCCGAGTGCTTCGAAGCCTCGCCGCGCCGGAGCCGTGCGCACGACGTCGAGCACCTTGATGTCGAGGCTTTGGACGAACGTCAGCCCGGCGCGAAAAAGCAGGCGCGAGCGGACCATGTCGAGCAGCGCAAACCCTGCGTGCAGGCCCAGCACCAGCCCCGTCAGCATCCCGAGTGCCCTCAGGCTCTGCGACGGCAGCACGTGGTCGTAGATCCGGAGCATGTACGCCGAGGTCGAGAGCTGCAGCAGGTTGAGCACGCCGGACAGCAGAAGAACCTGTGCCATGAGGGGCGCGGCAAGAAAGGCGAACCCTCCGCCCGCGCGCGCACCGCCCCGCCAGTTCCCGGCCGAGGGCCGGGTACGCTCGACAGCCTCCATCGCACATACACCTATTAATTGTGCTCATAAGTATTATACACGCTAAAAGATATACATCGTCATTTGCTAAGAATTGTTCATCACATCGCGGCTACTCATAGGTGAGACTAAAGTTCAACCTTGCGCGAACGCCCGGCTACCCCTCGAATGAGACGAGGCAAAAGTCTCGGCAGGCCGGAAGCGGCCGATTAACGACCGGGAAGCCATGGGAGGAAAAGGCTGGATGACAGACCCGATGGATCTAGGGGCCTTTCTGGATCGCTGGGCCCACGGAGATCCCGCGCGGGCCGACATCGCCGTCACGGTCGTTCGCCTGTCCGAGGCCTGTGGCCGGATCGGCAATCTCGTGAGCCTGGGCGCACTGGCCGGCGCGCTCGGCTCGGAAACAGGCCGCCAGAGCGGTGTCGACGCCCAGAAGGAGATCGACGTTCGCGCCAACGATCTGATCGTCGCCGCGCTCAAGGACGCGCCTGTCGCCTCGCTCGGATCGGAGGAGCTGGAATGGGCGCTTCCTATCCACCCCGGCGCCCCCTTGGCGGTCGCCGTCGACCCCATCGACGGCTCCTCCAACATCGACGCCAACGTCTCGGTCGGCACGATCTTCACCGTGCTGCCGGCTCGCTGTAATGGCGTGGACGCGTCGAGCTTCCTCCAGCCGGGCCGCGCACAACTCGCGGCGGGCTTTGCCGTCTACGGCCCCTACACCACGCTGGTTCTCACCCTCGGCAGCGGTACGCACATATTCACGCTGCAGCGCGTCTCGGGGCAATTCCTGCTGACGGCGGAGAACATCGAGATTCCTGCCACCACGCGCGAGTATGCCATCAACGCGTCCAACTATCGTCATTGGGACGAGGCGATCCGCACCTACATCGACGATTGCCTGCGCGGCAGCGAGGGACCGCGCGGCAAGAACTTCAACATGCGCTGGACGGCCTCTCCGGTCGCCGACATCTATCGCATCCTGGTCCGGGGCGGCATCTTCCTCTATCCGGCGGACCTCCGCGACAGCTACACCATGGGCCGGCTGCGCCTGGTGTACGAAGCAAACCCCCTCGCCTGGATCATCGAGCAAGCCGGGGGCGCCGCGACCTCGGGCTGCGAGCGTATCCTCGATCAAACGCCCGCCTCTCTTCACCAACGCACGGCTTTCGTCGGCGGATCGAAGAGCGAGGTGGAATATCTTGCACGCCTGCACCACGACCCGCACGGACTAGGCGAGCGCTCGCCGCTGTTCGGACGGCGCGGCCTGTTCAGAATCTGATCCGAAGCCACGCACCTCACCCTTTCCGCCAATCCGTACAAGACCGAACGAAGAAAAATGTCCGCCAAGCACCCCATCATCTCCGTCACAGGCTCATCAGGCGCCGGCACCACCAGTGTCCGGCGCACGTTCGAGCAGATCTTCCGGCGCGAGAAGATCACGGCGGTCTTCATCGAGGGGGATGCGTTCCACCGCTACGACCGCGATGAAATGCACGCCGCGTCAGAGGCCGCCGCGGCCCAAGGCAACTACACGCTCAGCCATTTCGGCGAGGAGGCGAACCTGCTGCCGGAGCTCGAGCTGCTCTTCAAGACCTATGGGGAGATCGGCACGGGCCGCGCGCGCCACTACGTCCACGACCAGGCCGAAAGCGAAATCTACGGCGCACCGCCCGGCACCTTCACGCCCTGGGAGGAGATCCCTTACGGCACCGACCTCATGATCTACGAAGGTCTGCACGGCGCCGCGATCACCAACAAGGTCAACATCGCCCGCCACGCGGATCTACGCATCGGCGTCGTGCCCGTCATCAATCTCGAATGGATCCAGAAGATCCACCGCGACAAGGAGGAGCGCGGATACTCGCCCGAGGCGATCACCGACGTCATCCTCCACCGCATGCCGGACTACGTGAAATACATCTGCCCGCAGTTCACAGAGACCGACATCAACTTCCAGCGCATCCCGACCGTCGACACCTCGAACCCGTTCGTTGCGCGCTGGATTCCCACGCCCGACGAATCCATGGTCGTCATTCGCTTCAAGAACCCGCGCGGCATCGACTTCTCCTATCTGCTGTCGATGATCCAGAACAGCTGGATGTCGCGCGCAAACTCGATCGTCATTCCGGGCGGCAAGCTCGATCTGGCCATGCAGCTCATCCTGACGCCGATGATCCTTCAGCTCATCGAGCGCAAGAGAAGAACGTTCTTCTGAGCAGCACAGCGAAAGATGACGGAACGACGACAAAAAGACGGGAATAATACCATACATTTCAGCAACTTGCGTGGATTGCGATTAGCGCGTCCTTAAGCTCTGCACCCTTAGGGTCCGCTCAAGCGGGTACAGGGTCGTGCAATGCCGAATGCAACAGCCGAAGTCGACGTCAGTTGGCAACGAGATCCGAACCTTTTTCTCATGCGCGCGGGCGCGGATCTCGACTGCGCGCTCCAGCCGATCGTAGACATCAACACCGGCCGCACGCTTGCCTACGAAAGCCTCGTGCGCCAGACGGACCGCCTCGGCTTTGCCTCGCCCGAAAGCCTGTTCGAGCACGCGCACGCAACGGGTGTGCTGCTTGAGCTCGAGCTCGTCATCCAGACCAAGGCGCTCGCGAAGTATGCAGGCGCCCGGGAGAATGGCTGGGCCCTGCTCTTTCTCAACCTCGACGGCCGCCTCCTCGGAAGACGCCGCGAGATCGAGGCGCATCTGACGCAGCTTCTGTCCGCACACGGCATGAACCCATCCGACGTGTGCATCGAGTTGTCGGAACGCAATCAGGTTCTCGAAGCAGAAGCCTTCGAGTGCGAAGTCGCAAGTCTCCGCAGAGCTGGCTTCTCGGTTGCCCTCGACGATTTCGGCACCGGAAACTCCGGTCTGCAGATGCTCTACAAATGCAATCCGGATTTCCTGAAGATCGACCGCTTCTTCGTCTCCTCGGTGCAATCCGATCCCAAGAAGCGCGTGCTCGTTTCATCCATCGTCGATCTCGCTCATGCGCTCGGCATCCGTGTCATTGCCGAAGGCATCGAGACGACGGCGGAGTTGCATAGCTGCCGCCGCATTCGCTGCGACCTGGCGCAGGGCTACTACATTTCCCGTCCTGTAATCGACACGGCCGAGCTGAAGACCAGCTACGGCGTGATCGGCAACGAGCAATGCCGGCGCGGCAACGGACTCTCGGCCGACGACGTGCGCGCCCTCGTCGAACCCCTCATGCCGCTGTCCGTGGAGGCGTCCCTCGCGGACGTGTTCGAAATCTTCGAGCGCAATCCCCGCCAAACCATGATTCCGATCATCGACGCCGGAAGAATGCCGAGGGGCATCGTCCGCGAGCGTGACATCAAGCCCTTCATCTACTCCCGCTTCGGCCGCGAGCTGCTCCGCAACAAGGCTTTGGGATTTGGCCTCAAGAACTTCGTCTGCTCAGCCGTCGTCGCCGACATCAACTCCCCGTTCGATCCCCTGCTCGAGCTGTCAGGAAGCGACGCCAACGATGCTATCATCGTCATCGATCAAATGGCCTATTGCGGCGTCCTGCCGACCACAGGGCTGCTCAAGCTCTCGAACGACATGCGCACGCGCGAGGCGTCCAACCGCAATCCTCTGACGCGCCTGCCCGGCAATCAGGCCATCCGCGCCTATCTGGACGAGCTTGCCGAACGCCAGGGGCTGCGGCGTCTGGTCTGCTATCTCGACGTCGACAACTTCAAGCCGTTCAACGACAAATATGGCTTCCGCATCGGCGACCGGGCGCTCATGATGCTCGCCAACATCTTGAAGTCGCTTCAGATCGAGCGCGATATTTTCGTCGGCCACATCGGCGGCGACGACTTTTTCATAGGCGGCGTGGAGGAGCACAGCGCACCTCTCCTCGCCCTTCTGCCCACCATCCGGCAGCGTTTCAATCTCGAGGCGGAAAGCCTCTATTCGCCTCTGGACCGCGAAGCCGGCGTCATCATCGGCAAGAGCCGCGACGGCCGCGATCAGGCCTTCCCTCTTCTCACCTGCTCGATCGCGGCCCTCGACCTCGATCAGCACGCACCCGGCATGAGCGCGGAGGAGGTCGCCTCCTATCTCGCTCAGATCAAGCTGCGTGCGAAAAGCGCAAAGACCGGAATTGCCGTCGCTCAGGTCGGCGCGAACAGCACGGCCAGCACGCTGGCCCTCGCCGACGTCGCCTGAAGCAGTCGATGCCGCGGGGCCGCCCCCTCCGCCTTTACCTTTCGTTTACCAAAGCCTCGTTAGCTTTTCCGGAAGGGACACAACGACCGACGACGCGTGGGGTAACGCACATGTACGATGCGCTGGCGTTCGATTACCATTGGCCACGCAAGACCCTCTCCACCGCACATCCCGATGAAACTGCCCAGCGGCGCAATCGAATGGCCGTTGGCGCGCTCCTCCAGGCGCCTCTCGAAGCGCTTCGCCCGACCCAGATGGCCGTCGGTATGCGCTCCGTGACGCGCAAGCAGCGCAAGGTCGAAAACCGCGCCGGCAAGCGCAAGAAGATCGAGAAGCTTCTCTGCAAGAGACCGATCCCGGCCGTGCGCGGCCCCGACGGCGCACTCTTCATTGTCGATCACCACCACTTCGGGCTTGCCCTTTGCCTCGCGCAGGTGAAGACCGCCTACGTCCACGTGATCGACGACATTTCGCAACTGTCCCGCCACGCATTCTGGCAGCGGATGGAAGCCGAAGGCCGCCTCTACCCCTATGACGAGTTCGGACGGCGCATCCCGCCGTCGTTACTACCGACTTCGCTTCATGCCCTGCGACATGATCCGTTCCGCGACTTGGCCTGGGAAGTGCGCGAGGCGGAAGGATTCGATAAGGCGCCCGAGCCCTACGCCGAGTTTCACTGGGCGAACTTCTTCCGCGAGCGAATCCCCCTCTCGACGATCCGCCGCGATCCCAAGGAGGCCATTCGTCTCGCCCTCAAGCTCTGCCGGTCCAAGGATGCCGCAGAACTTCCCGGATACGCCCACTGATCCGGGCCGAGAGCAACGCCTGAACGCACCCGCCTAACCCATTCCAGGGACCGGTCAACGGACAATCTTTGGGATGCGGGGCCTTCCGCACTTGTCGAGTTGCAGCTCCGCGTGTAGGGCAAGAGCCTGAAACCTCGAACGGATGGCGGAGATACGATGCCCCGGCCCCTCATCATCGCGCCTTCGATCCTGTCCGCGGACTTCGCGCGTCTCGGCGCCGAAGTGGCGGCTGTCGATGCGGCCGGCGCGGACTGGATCCATCTCGATGTGATGGACGGCCACTTCGTCCCCAACATCACCTTCGGCCCGCCCGTGATCAGTGCCATCCGCGGGAGCTCGAAGAAGACCTTCGATTGCCATTTGATGATCACGCCTGCCGATCCTTATCTCGAAGCCTTCGCCAAGGCCGGCGCCGAGATCATCACGGTTCACGCCGAGGCAGGCCCGCATCTCGATCGCTCGCTGCAAGCCATCCGCGCGCTCGGCTGCCGTGCGGGCGTCTCCCTCAATCCCTCGACGCACGAGAGCGCGATCGAGCACGTGCTGGATCGCGTGGACCTCATCCTACTGATGACGGTGAACCCCGGCTTCGGAGGCCAGGCCTTCATCCCGGCGCAGCTCGAGAAGATCCGTCGCGTTCGCGCGATGGTGGGAGATCGCCCGATCGACATCGAGATCGATGGCGGCGTGACGCCCGACACCGCGGGCCTCGTCGTCGCTGCCGGCGCCAACGCACTCGTCGCCGGATCCGCCGTCTTCAAGGGCGGTACCAAGGAAAGCTACGCCGCCAACATCGCCGCCATCCGCGCAGCCGCCGAGGCAGCCCGGACGCCCACGATTCTCTACGCCTGAGTTTAGAGGTAGCGACGCAATGTTCCCGCTTTCGCACATGATGAAGTCGTTCGTTCGCGTCGGCACCCTCAAGGTGATCGACGCCGAGGGCCGCACCCACGTCTTCGGCGGCCGCGCACCCGGTCCCGACGTGACCATGCGCCTGACCGATCCGACGCTCTACCGCAGCCTGTTCTTCAACCCGGAGCTTGCCGCGGGCGAAGCCTACATGGACGGCCGCATGAGCTTCGAGAACTCGACACTGCGCGACTTCCTCACGCTCTTCTCCGTCAACCGACTCTCGCTCGGCTCCTATCCGCTGCAGAAGGTGTTGCGCTCCGTTTCTCGCGGACTGAAGCGCTTCCAGCAGGCGAACCCGATCGGCAAGGCGCAGCAGAACGTTGCTCATCACTATGACATCGGCAACGACTTCTACCGCCTCTTCCTCGATCGCGGCATGCAGTACTCCTGCGCCTACTTCACGAGCGACGACAACACGCTCGAGGAAGCCCAGCAGAACAAGCTGCGCCTCATCGCCTCGAAGCTCGACTTGAAACCCGGCCAGAAGGTGCTCGACATCGGCTGCGGCTGGGGCGACATGGGCCTTTATCTCGGCCGCATGGCGGACGTGCAGGTCGTCGGCGTGACGCTCTCGAAGGAGCAGTGCAAGCTCGCCAACGAGAAGGCCAAGGCCCTCGGCCTCGCTGACCGCGTCCGCTTCGAGCTGCGCGATTATCGCGATCTCACTGACCGCTTCGACCGCATCGTCTCCGTCGGCATGTTCGAGCACGTCGGGGTGCACCACTACGGCGAGTACTTCGCCAAGGTGAACGAGCTTCTGACCGACACCGGCGTGATGCTGCTTCACTCAATCGGCCACATGAGCCCGCCCGGCACCGCGAGCCCCTGGCTCAGGAAGTACATCTTCCCCGGCGCCTACTCGCCCGCTCTTTCCGAAGTATTCACGGCCGTCGAGCAGAACAGCCTCTGGGTCACCGACCTCGAGTTCCTGCGCTTGCACTACGCAAAGACGCTCGCGCATTGGGAAAGCCGCTTCCAGGCGAACCGCGCCAAGGTGGCCGAGATGTACGACGAGCGCTTCTGCCGGATGTGGGAGTTCTATCTCATCAGCGCAGAAATGATGTTCCGCACCGGCAGCCAGCTCGTATTCCACATGCAGTTGGCCAAGAAGCGCGATGCCGTGCCGATCGTGCGCGACTACATCACCGACACCCAGCGCGAGTTCGTGAAGCGCGAAGCCGAGCGGGGCATTTCCGCCCCGTAACCGGGCGGAAAAAACGCAAGATGTAAAAGCCGAAGGTAGCAGCCTTACTCGGCCTTCGCCCGGTCCGGCGCAGGCGGCACCCCGTCCTTCAGACAATGATAGGCGGGCTTTGCTACCTTGCTCCAGACTTCCGTCGAGCCGAACAACGGAAGAAACACGTAGCCCCTCACCTCGATTTGGGTGGGGCTCAGGATCTGTGCATAGCCGCTGAAGCTCATGCCGAGATCGGGCACGTAGACGTTGCCGCCGCCCCAGGTGCCGTCGGGCTGCTTTGTGAACCCGTCGATCACGCGCAGCCCGCACACCTCGCGATGCTGCAGAGACTTGTCCGGATTACGGAAATCCTTGAGGGGTAACCGGTCGGGACCGTAAGGGAGACGGAGCCAGACGACCTTGGCGCACATCGCCTTTCCGCACGGCTCCACCTCCAGCACCACCTCGCCGTGGGAATCCATCCAGAACCCATCGAGCTCCGTCGCCCGCGCGCGGTCCGCCGCGAACGCGAATGAAACGAAGAGACCCAGCACTGCCGCCAAGCGAAGCATGAAAGTTTCCCTGAAAACGTTCCGGGATCCGCGGCCTCGGAACATGGCGCCGCAGCCCCTGGCCCTCGATATCCGCCAGCACCACGATGTTGTAAAGGCGACGCGAACAGTCTCACTCTTCACGGCCAAGCCGACGTGCTAAGTCCGCCACTATGACAGAGCCGACAATCTCGAATTCTCTAAGGCGATTCGCGCCTGCACTCCCGATCGACGACGCGCTCGCCCCGCTCGCAGCCGCGCTCGGCTCCCGCTCGTCGGCCGTTCTCATCGCCCCGCCCGGCGCCGGCAAGACCACCCGCGTGCCCCTTGCCCTGGATGGTGCGACCTGGCTCGAAGGCCGCAAGATCCTGCTGCTGGAGCCACGCCGCCTCGCCGCCCGTGGCGCCGCCCGCCGTATGGCCCAAACTCTCGGCGAGGACGTGGGCGAAACCATCGGCCTGCGCGCACGCCTCGAGACGCGCGTCTCCCGCAAGACGCGCATCGAGGTGCTGACCGAGGGTGTATTCACCCGGATGATCCTCGACGATCCGACCCTCGAAGGCATCGGAGCCGTTCTATTCGACGAATTCCACGAGCGCTCGCTCGACGCGGACCTGGGACTTGCGCTCGCGCTCGACGCACAACGCAGCCTCCGCGAGGACCTTCGCCTTCTCGTCATGTCGGCGACGCTCGCGGGAGACCGCGTCGCGACGCTGCTCGGCGACGCGCCCGTGATCACCAGCGAAGGACGGAGCTATCCCGTCGAGACGCGTTACCTCGGAAAAGATCCCACAAAGCGCCTGGAAGACCGCATGGCGGATGCTATCGAGCGAGCCCTGCGCGCGGATACCGGCTCCATTCTCGCTTTTCTTCCGGGCCAAGGCGAGATCCGTCGAACCGAAGAGCGTTTGCGCGAGCGTTTGTCGCCCGATGCCGCTATCCTCGCACCGCTCTACGGCGCGCTCGACCGGCGCGAGCAGGACCGCGCCATCGAGCCTGCCCCCGCCGGACAGCGCAAGATCGTGCTCGCAACTTCCATCGCCGAGACCTCGCTCACCATCGAAGGCGTCCGCGTCGTCGTCGATTGCGGCACCTCGCGCGTGCCGCGTTTCGATCCCGATGTGGGCGTCACGCGCCTCGCCACCGTTCGCGTCTCGCGTGCTTCCGCTGACCAGCGCCGCGGGCGCGCCGGCCGCGTGGAGCCCGGCGTCTGCTACCGGCTCTGGGACGAGGCCGAGACGGCAAGCCTGCCGCCCTTCAGCGAGCCCGAGATCCGCGCGGCCGATCTCGCCCCGATGCTGCTCGATTGCGCAGAGTGGGGCGTCACCGATCCGCGCACGCTGGCGTGGCTCGACCCGCCGACGTCGGCCGCCCTCGATGCCGCGCGCGAGGAATTGCAGATCCTCGGCGCTCTGGATTCCGCGGGTCATATCACGGAAACGGGCCGCCGCCTGCGCGCGTTTCCCTTGCCGCCGCGCCTCGCTGCCATGCTCATAGAGGCTGCGCGCCGCGGCGCCGAGCGCGAGGCTTCCGAGATCGCAGCCGTTCTCGTGGAGCGCGGTCTCGGCGGCAACGACACGTCACTCGATCATCGCCTGGAGAACTTCCGCCGCGACCGCTCACGGCGCGCGACCGAAATGCGCCGCCTCGCGGAAGGCTGGGCAAGAAGCGCGCACGAGGGTGGCTCAGCCAAACGCGACGAAGCGGCCGACAGCCACGCCGTCTCGACCGCAGCCCTTCTCTCCCTCGCGTATCCCGAGCGCATCGCAAAGGCGCGCGGCGCACGCGGCCAGTTCCTGCTCGCCAATGGGCGCGGCGCAACCCTCGATGCCGCGGATGCGCTCGCGCGCGCTCCCTTTCTCGTGGTCGCCGAGATGCAGGGCACGGCCGCCGCCACCCGCATCGTGCTCGCGGCTGAGACATCGGAAGCGGAGGTGATCGCGTTCGCGGGCGATCGCATCCTGGCGCGCGACGAGACGACGTTCGACCGGGAAGCAGCCGCCGTCCGCGCCCGGCGCGTCCGCCGCCTCGATGCAATCGAGCTTACGAGCGAGCCGCGCGCCGCAGAGCCTGGCCCCGGCGTGGAAGCCGCTCTCGCCGCGGGTCTCGCCGCGCTCGGCGCCGCCAAGCTGCCCTGGAGCAAGGCCCAGCTTCAGCTTCGCGATCGTGTCGCATTCCTGCGCGGTGCCACCGGATCGGAGGGCTCGAGCGACTGGCCGGATCTTTCGGATGCCGCGCTGACGGCCACGCTGCCGGACTGGCTCGGACCTTACCTCGCGGGCAAGACGCGCCTTGCGGACATCGGCGCCGACGATCTCGGCACCGCACTCGATGCTCTCGTCCCCTGGAGCCTGAAGCGCCGTCTCGAGGAGGAGGCCCCGACTCACTTCGAGGCTCCGACAGGCAATCGTCACGCTATCGACTACGAAGGCGCGGGCGCGCCGGCCTTGCACATTCGCGTGCAGGAGTTGTTCGGGCTGAAGACCCATCCGTCGATTGCGGGCGGGCGGCTAGCGCTCACGCTCAACCTGCTCTCGCCCGCCCATCGGCCGATCCAAATCACGCGCGACCTGCCGGGCTTCTGGAGCGGTTCGTGGAACGCGGTGAAGGCGGAGATGAAAGGGCGCTATCCGCGTCACCCCTGGCCGGACGATCCGGCGAGCGCCGCGCCGACGGCCCGCGCCAAACCACGCGGCACTTAGCGGCTCTCTGTTCTGGACGTGAACTCTTCGCCGAGAATGTTCTGAAGGCCCTGCATCAGGACGACAGGGGTCGCATTTCCAAGTACCAGCCCACATACTCCGTCACTCCGGCGAAGGCCGGAGTTAAGACACACCGCAACATGAGGCGATGGTCTCGCTCAAACCGGACAGGCGCCAACCAACGCTACCGCCCCTCCACACGCCGGTGTTGACCGGCACTCGCAGACACCTCTCCGGAATCCATGAGCGCACTGATGCACGCCGGGCTGAGCTTCGGTCCGACCTTGCGCATGCAGGCGCGCAGGCCGGCACTGCCGAGATCATGCTGGCTGCAATGGGCCATGTAATCTGCGCGGCAGTGCTTTCTCACCTTGTCGTCGTAGGCGGATGCCTCGCCCGAAAAAAGCAGTGGAACGAAACCAACGGCGGCAACCAGGCAGGTACGCAACATCGGGGGCTCCTCTCTGCGGGCTTGTCACGCTCCCCCACGAAACGATCTCGTACTCGCGACACGCACCTTCAAGGGCACAACTGCGGAGCCGGCATCATTCTTCGCAGAAAAATCCATAAAGCCCATGGAAATCCACAAAAATTTAGCACCAAAGATTGCGTGTTTCGAGCCCTTGCGGACTCCCTCGGCCATCTGCGGCGGGAGTGTTGCCGTGAAGCCCGTGCCAGAGCGGGTGGTGCCTGCTATAAGCGCCCCATGCGGGCGAGTCGGTTAGATTCTGTGCGCAATCGCGCCGGTCGCCACCCGCTCAAATCCAAAACTTCGAGGGAGAGAACGACCCATGGCACTGAAAGCTCCGGGCATCCTGACATTCATGCTTTCGGTCATTCTCACCGTGCTCGCACTGGTGACGTACGTCTTCGGTGCGTCAATTCCATACATTACGGGTCAAGAATTCTGGGTTATCCTTCTCGCTCAGTTCGTGCTCGTGTTCGGATGCATCATGCGGGGCTTGTAGGGAGGCCCCTAGGCGCCCTCTTGCCGGGGGGCACCTTTCCGCGCCGTGTCAAAAATTTCAGCGTCAGTTAAGTCGCGTGCGTTCGCTGTGCTCTTCTGTCGCGCGGCGTTCGGAACCCTGGATGTGGCACGTTCCTTTGCGCAAATTGGCACCCATGATGATACGCAAATTGCAGTCTGGCCCCTTTGCCGAGCGAGCGCGTCGTTCCGTGCGTGAAATCGCACTGGCCGTCGCCCTGACGCTTGCGGCTTTGGTCTTTGTCGTAGCGGCACTTCATCGCCACGCGCCGGAAACGGCTGCCATCTCCTCGTCGCAGGAGCCGGGTGCGAACAGTTCTAATTAACGAACGCACGCATCATCAGCACCGCTCGAAAGCGGCGCCTTAGAAACTCTCTAACAATCCTGAACTTTTTCACGCTGCCCTGACACCCGCCAGCGCATGGCCCGTCAGGCCTTGATGGGCTCAGCCCGCACCAGTCCCCGCACCGAGTTCCCGACATAGACGGTCTTCGCACTTGCGAGATCAACTTGCGTCAGCACGGCCTCCGTGGCCTTGCCGGTCGCGATCAGCTCGCTGCGCAACACCCCCGGCAAAAGCCCGGACGAAAGCGGTGGGGTTAAGAGCGTCCCATCCTTCTCCACGAACACGTTGGTCCGGCTGCCCTCGGCAAGCTCGCCCCGCTCGTTGAGATAAAGCACCTCGTCGGCCTTCACGGTGTCGGCGTAGTGCTGCCACTCCCGGTCGTAAAGCTCACGCCGGGTAGTCTTGTGGAACAGGAAGGCGTTTGTGCTGTCGAGCCGGGTCTCGGAGATCACATAGCGCATCACCGCGTCCGGCTTCTGGGCGGGCTGCTCCGCCGTGGTGAGGGTGAGCGTCCCATCCTCGGCCAGCAGAACCCGCACTCTCAGCCGCTCCCCCTCCCGGCCCTTGACCGCATCAGCCAGCGTCTTGCGCACGGCCGCCTCATCGAACGCGTAGCCGAAATAGGCGGCCGACGCCTTGAGGCGCTTGATGTGCCCTTCGAGGAGCCAGTACCCCGCGCCCGCGTCATGAAGCAGCGTCTCGATCAGCTCGAAGCTCTTCGGCGGATCGGTGAGGAACTTCATCTTGAGCAGGCACTCGGCATACTCCTTCGCGCCGACCGAGTCGTAGACGACGCCCGACCCGATCCCCATCTCGCCGCGCCCGTCGCGGAAAATGACCGGCGTGCGGATGGCGACGTTGAACAGCGCCGTGCCCTTCGGGCTGATGTGTCCGATCGCGCCGCAATAGACGCCGCGCGGCTCAGTCTCGTAGTCGCTGATCAGCTCCATCGCCCGGATCTTCGGCGCCCCGATCACCGAACCCGGCGGGAAGATCGCGCGGATGAGATCGGTGAGGCCGATGCCGTCCTGGAGCGTGGCCGTGACGCCGGACGTCATCTGATGCAGCGTCCGGAACGTCTCCACGGTGAAGAGATCGGTGACGTTGACGCTCCCCACTTCCGCGATGCGCCCGAGATCGTTGCGCATCAAATCGACGATCATCAGGTTTTCAGCGCGCTGCTTGACGTCGCTCGCGAGCACCCGCCGTGCATCCGCGTCCGCCTCGGGCGTACCGGCGCGCGGCGCCGTGCCCTTCATCGGCCGCGTGGAAACGACGCGACCATGCTTTTCGATGAACAGCTCCGGGCTCGCCGACAGCACCGTCACCTCGCCCGTATCGACGATACCGGCATAGGCGACGCGCTGGCGCTGGCGCATGTCGCGATAGAAGGTCAGCGGAGAGCCTTCGAGACGGAAGCGCGCCTTGAACGTGAGATTGAGCTGATAGATGTCGCCAGCGCGGATCTTGTCCTGTACGGCGGAAAAGCGGGATTCGTACTCCGCCTGATCCCACGCACACGCGACCGACGTGAACTGGTAGGAGCCGCTGCGCGTGTGCGTCGAGAGCCAATGATCGACCTCGGCCTCGTTCATCTCGCGCGGCCCGCGATAAAGGCCGAACCAGAGCAAGGGCACATTGCGCCCCTCGGGCAGCAGGCAGCGCAGCTTGGGCTCGAGCACATAGCCGAGCTCATAGGCGAAGAACCCGGCCGCATGCAGCCCGGCGGCCGCCCCGGCCTCGAGCCGGGAAATGGCTTCAGGCACCTCCTCCGGCGCGAAGGCAGATACGATCTCGACCGGCTCCGAGAAGAGCAGCGAAGGCGCCCCGCGCCCGGTGCTGTTGTCGAGAAGAACGAACGTTTCCTCGAGCCCGGCACCGGTTTTCTTCTGACCGGCTTGGTCGGCGGCTCGCTTGGGGTCGGCTTTAGTCATGCGTGCGGGGTCTCGTCTCAAGTTCTGAGCACTGTTTTGACGCCAGCTTATACGAAACTTTCCCGCTCGTGGCCGATAAGAACGCGCATGAAATATGCAGCCTGCCGGGGTCTATGGACAGGTAATCCACGGCCTTTGCCGCACCCCGGTTGAGTGGGGTTCACAAACCCGAAAAACATGCTATAGACCCTGCCGAGCCGCACCGGAGCGGCTCCTTCGAACGGGCCGGCCCGGATTCACGGGATATGAGGGCCCAGATCAGCCCCTACACCACTCGGTGGCCGGATCGTTCGAGACGACGCGACAGGGTGTCCCATACGGAGGCCTCGTCGGGTCGGTGATGTCGGTATCGCGGGATGGAGCAGCCCGGTAGCTCGTCAGGCTCATAACCTGAAGGTCGTAGGTTCAAATCCTACTCCCGCAACCAACATCCTCTACAAATCCATCTTCTAAAATACGGACCGAGCCTGCCTGCGCCGAGCGATGCTGTCGCGTCCTCCGGCCGTGTCGGCCGCTGCGCCACGGCGGAGCGGGAGGCTAGGCGATATCGCCGAGCTGGCGCGTCACATCGCGCGGTGCGTTCGCCTCTACCAGCACCTCGCGCGGAGCCGCATGGCTGATGAAGTGGATGGGGCTGGCGGTCAGCCCATACGCCCCGCTGTTGTGGACGGCGATGAGGTCGCCTTCCTCGATCCTGGGCAGCACGACGCCATTGGCGAGCCGGTCGATCGACGTACAGAGCGGGCCCACGAGGTCGATCTTCTCTGCGGGATCTCCGCCGCCAACCTTGTGCATGGCGTAGTTGCGGTGGATCACCATCCCGAAGTGACCGGAAGCCGGCAGGTGATTGTTCATGCCGCCATCGCAAATGCCGATGCGGTTCCCGCGCGACTCCTTGACGGAAATGACACGCGTCACGAAGTAGCCGGCCTCACCCACCAGATAGCGGCCAAGCTCCAGAACGAGCTGGGTGCTTGCAAAGCGCGCCTCACCCTTCAAGGCGTCGAGATCGCCGATGATGCCGCCCGCGACCGCGGCGAGATCGAGCGGCTTGTCCCCATCGTGATAGGGAATGCCGAGCCCCGATCCGAACACCAGCTTTTCCGGCGCGAGATCGTAGCGGTCACAGACCTCGCGGAAAATCGAAAGGAAGGTGCGGTAGTTCTCAGCGATCGCATCGGGCTTGAGGCATTGCGTGCCGGAGTAGATGTGCAGCCCCGTGACGCGCAGGTTGGGAAGCGCGAGGATTTTCGGAAACGCCTCGTGGATCTCCTCCACGTCGATGCCGAATGCGCTCGGCCGTCCCGCCATCTGGTCGCCGAACCCTTTGGGCACGCGCGAGGGCGCAATACGCACCAGAACATGCTGAACGCGCCCGAGCGAACCCGCGATCCGGTCCGCCGCAATCGCCTCGCGAACCGACTCGAGAACCAGCTCGCCGAGACCGCCCTCGATGGCCTCCTTGAGCTCGAAGCAGCGCTTGCCGGGGCCGGTGAAGCTCGCACGCGCGGGCTCCCACCCGGCCTGCGTTCCGAGCCGGAACTCGCCGATCGACGACACGTCGAGAAATGCGACATGATCCTTGAGCCAGCCGAGCAACGCCGGATTGGGGTTGCTCTTCGCGGCATAGCTGAGCGCGAAGCGGCCGCCGAACGCGGCCTGCAAGGCCGCCGCCCGTGCCACGATGGGCTCCGTGAAATAGACGAACGACGGCGTGCCGATCGACGTAGCGACGCGCAGGAGGCATTCGTCGACGGAAGCGCCGCTCATATCACTGCTGGCTTTCTGCAAATCTCAGGATGCGCTGAGCGGAATCGAAATTCTCGAGCGTGACGTCTTCGGGACGCACACGCACCCCTGCCGTCTCCTCGACGAAGGTGATGAGCTGTAGCATCGCGACGGAATCGAGCGCGCCGGAGGAGAACAGCTCGCTCTCGAGGCTCACGTCGCCATCCACGTTGAGCGTGTCCTTGAGGAATGAAAGAAGTTGCGTTTCAGTCAAAGTCATTGTGTCCACTCGAGTGCCCTTCACTCACCAGTTTGACGAATAGATCAGACGCTGGCGCCCGAAAGCGCCTCCTGCCTGGAAATACGCTCCTTGCAGCTTCGGATCACGTCGGGCCGCGCCAGCTTGCCGCTGGACGTGCGCGGCATGGCCGTGTCCCACACATGGATCGAGCGCGGGATCATGTAGTGTGGCATGGCGATCCGGCAATGCTTGAGCAAGGCCGCCTCGTCGAAGCCCGCGAGCGGCGTGACGGCGACATGCACCACCTCGCCCAGATCGTCGTCGCTCACACCGAAAGCAACCGCCTCGCCCACGAGCCCGCTCCGGTAGATCAGATCCTCGACCTCGTCGGGACTCAACCGGAACCCGCTGGTCTTGATCATGGCGTCGTTGCGCCCGACGAACCAGAGATCACCATCCGCGTCGACCAGAACGGTATCGCCGCTGTAGACGACCGGCTCGGCACCTATCAGATCCATAAGCTCCGGACAAGGACGGATCTTCTCGCTCGTGATCTCCGGCTTCCCCCAATAGCCGAGGCTCACGAGAGGACCGCGATGGACGAGTTCGCCCTGCTCCCCCGGCCCCGCGACACCCTCGCCGGGCTTGATCACGTAGATCTCTGATCCGGGAATGGCCCGGCCGATCGAGCCCATCTTCGCCCTGAACTTCTGGGGCGCGAGATAGGTTGAGCGGAACGCCTCCGTCAGGCCGTACATGAGGTAGATGTCGACGTCCGGAAACACATCCGGCATGCGCTCGAGAATATTGAGCGGGATCTTTCCGCCCGAGTTGGTGATCCGCCGCAGCATCGGAAGGTTCGCGGGCTTCTCGTCGAGTAGCCGCACGATCTGGTTCCAGAGCGGCGGCACCGCCGCGACGCCGGTGATTTCATAGCGCTGGATCGCCTGCACGATCTCGGTCGCCATCGCGACCGGCTGATGCACCACCGTGCCGCCCATCAGCATCATCGTAGTGAGCTGGTTGAGGCCGTAATCGAAGCTGTAAGGCAACACGCTGAGCAGGCGGTCGTCCTCGGCAAGCTGGAGATAGCGCGCGACCGACCTTGCGCCAGCCACGATGTTGCGATGGCTCAACATCACGCCCTTGGGCTTGCCGGTCGATCCCGAGGTGTAGATGATCATCGCGAGTTCGGTCTCGAGACGCGCCACCTCCGGCGTGCTCGGGTTCGCCGCCGTGGCAGTCCACCCGTCGAAACGCGCGTCGTCCGGCGCATCACCGAGAACGAGCACACGCGCGACGGAGGCAGGAAGCGCACTACGCGCCAGAGCCTTCGCCGGACGCGGGTCCATGATGATCAGACGCGCTTCGCAGTCGTCCGCCACATAGCCGAGCTGCTCGATCGTCCATTGCGTGTTCACGTTGACGACCACCGCCCCGATCTTCGAGACGGCGAACATCGCCGTAACCTCGGCGATGCTCTTGCGCAGGTGCACGATCACCCGGTCTCCCGGCTTTATGTCCTGCGCCTTGAGATAAGCCGCGATGCGGTCGACCTCTGAGGACACCTCCTCGTAGGTCGCGGAACGGTCGGCATCCACCAAAGCCTGCTTGTGCGGACGAACCTCCAGGTTGTCCGCGAGAAGGTGATAGAAAGTCGTTGTCAGCGCGTTCACGACAAACTCTCCGGGAAGTCTTTCATCCCGCAATCGCTCTATCCCTGGCCGGCGCTTTGAGCACGGTCCTTCTTGGGAAACGGAGTGAGACGAGGATAAATTTTTGCGGGCGAGCCGACCACGATGGAATCCGAGGGAACATTCGTCGTTACCGCCGTGTTGGCGGCAATACGCACCCGGTCCCCGATCTTGATGCCGCCGAGCACCGTCGAGTTGACGCCGATGAAAACATCATCGCCGATCACGGGCGTACCCGGCCCCATATTGGTGCCGATCGTCACGTTGTGCATCACGCCGAGCCGCTTTCCGATCACCACCTCCGGATGGATCGAAAGCGAGCCCTCCGCATGGATGATGTGAAAATCGTCGCCGATGGTCACCTGCGGCGGAATCCAGATTTTGGTAACGTTCGCGACAACGACATTGATCGCGCCATAGATCTTCTGTGCGACGCGCCGCGCGATTGGATTGGGCAATTCGATCGCCCAGCGCCCGAAACGATAGACCAGAAGCGAGACGAAGGCGGCATTGAGAGCCGAGCGTCCATGCCGCTCGTAATCTCCCCGCACCAGATTCAAAAATTTCACGGACATTTCCCACAGGCTCCCGGTGAGAAAAGCCCCCAGCATGCGTGATGGTCATGCGGAACAATCATGTGTCGGCGCAACCCTCGACCGCCTGAATTATCTGGAGCCCGCGTCTGCCGGACAGCCAAGAACGACAGCCCACTCAAGCCCCAGGTCATTTCCATGATATGACAATTGGGAGTACTTTTATGAGAAACAGGATTCTGTAACTTCTGTTTCGGGAAATGAAGTAAACGGCCGCAGAGTTTGGCGCCATCTACACCGGAAATACCAGGGAAACGCCGTTAACATTCTGCCCAAAATTGAGGCGCGCGATCAGCCCGAAACGAGATCCAGAGTTCGCTGGATCTCTCCGGCGTCCGCGATGAACTCGTTCTCCCCGCCCGTAGCGACCACGAACGCGAACGTCTGACCCTGCCGGTCGGTGATCACCTTCAGCGCCGAGACCGCCCGCTCCGGAGGTTGTACGACGAACAGCGTCGCATCGGGCGGCATGACGAGTAGGCCGTGGACGAGATGACTGCCCTCGACGCCCGCCACGACCCGCGCGCCCGCACAAGCCGAAACGATCTCCTCCACCGGCGCCGTCGACGGATCGAGAATGCGAAATCCCCGTTTTGACGCGAGTTCCTCCGCGATTGCGCGCTCGTTTGCGAGCACCCGGCGCATACCCGTGCTCCCGCGCAGCAAAAAGACGCCGGCGTGAGCGTCATGAGGAATGCCAGCAATCACCCGCTCCCGGAATTGATCGGCGCGCGCCTTCTTGTGGCTATTCTGGGAGAGATCTCGAAACAGGATCAGATGCTCGAAATGCGCGCGATTGATGCGGCGCGGCTTCATCCCGAGCTTGCTTTCATAGGTTGGAACGTGCCCGCCCGTGGTCATGGTCGTGGTGACCGGCGCGCCGTACTTTTCAGCCAGGCGATAGGTCAGGCAATCGTCCGAGAGCCAGGAGCCGAACCAGGTGTTGCCAACCCAGCTTTCATAGAGCGCCCCGCTTACGACCTCCCGCGGCTGAAGATACGCGGGCCATTTGCGGTGGCGAGGCCTCAGATGCTTGATGGCGCCCGACGCGTAGAGAACGCCATCCACCAGGTCCACATCCTTGAGGCGGAACCCGAGCGTGTCTTCCTGAACGGCGTCGTATCCGCCACGAAAATCGCGCACGACGCTCGCGACCGACCCGAACTCGGCCTCGCGGATGCGCTCGATTTGCCCAGGCAGGAATTTGGCGGGCGGGATGAAGCGGGTTTCACTTGGCGCCACCACCCACCGCTCGACCGCAGCGGATTCGATCTCCGCCTGCGGCAGGCCACAGGCTTGCTTCAGCGCGTGCAAGGCGGGACGGAACGAGATCAAGGCAGAAACTCCGGCGTCAGGACCTCGCGCAAAGCGCAAGACCGATCAGACCAGAGAAGGCTTTGCCGTCGTCCGGCAAGCCTTTGATCGTTATTATATTAATTTAACTCCGGAGACCCCGCTCCATGGCCGGCTCGCCCACTCCCGCGCTTCAGAAGCGCTCGCCTTGCCTATGACACGGGCCTGGACCAGGATCGCCGTAAACCCTACTTTGTGAACCTGGATACGGCGCGTTGCGAGCGCGCCATCCGCCAAAACCCCGACACCCCCGTCGCCGCACCCACGGAGCCTAGCCTGCCGATCGCCCGAACATTGCTGGCTTCATTGGCGCTGTTCGTCGCAACCTGGATTGCGGCGGGATCGACGCCTGCTTGCGCGGATGAATTCCGATCCTGGCAGGCGGCCACGGGCTACGAGCGCCCGCTCCATAAACCGCGGCACGCCGAGCAGGGCGAGGACACCAGCGACGAGGACACCCCCGTCGCAACCTGCCATCGCCTGCACACGATGAAGCCGGCAACGCAGCCGCCCGCAGTTCCGTGCCCAAAACCGTCTCGCGCCGCTGAAGGGGTTCAGCCGGGCGCGTCGTCGCTGCTTGGCACGCTGACCTATCACCTCCGCGAGACGAGCAACGCACCGCGAGCCCCTCCGCGCGCCGCCTGATCCGCTCGCCTGCGCAAGCCGACGACAATCCGGCAACCGCGTCTCGCCCGCCGAGATCGCTCGCAGCCTCCCGTCTGCGGCATGCGCAAGGCCATATCGCCAACCTCACCCTTTCAAGCCAACGGACACATTCCATGCTCACAATCGTCATTTGGGGCGCCATCGCTTTTTCAGCCGCGATCGCTGGTGCCATCCTCGCAAAGAACAGAAACCGAAATCTCTCGTCGTGGTCAGCCTGGTGCCTTCTGGTGCCCCCGCTCGTCGTCGTGCTTTTCCTTCTGCCGAAGGCCGAACCCGCTCCGCTCTCCGCCCGCAAGTCTCCCGGACTCGGAGGAAGGAAAGGGCGTCATGACAACTGACAACCGGCCTCCTGAAGCCGCAAGCAGGCTTCGCGCAGCGACGATGTGGGGGCCGGGCGTCGGCGAGGTGTGGTGGTGGGCGATCCCGCTCGCGACAGCCGCGATCGTCATGGCCGTTGCGACGTTCGCACCCGCGTTTTACGAGACACACGTCCTGCCCGAGCACGTCGGATACCTGGAACGCCTGCATTTCCTAATGCCGGCGGCAGGCGCCGTCATATGCTTCAAGCTATTGACGATGGAGCAAGTCCGGCGCCTGACCTATTTGCGCGCCGCGATCATCGTCTTTGCGATCGCCTGCATCTATATCGCAGGCGAAGAGGAAAGCTGGGGCCAGCACCTGTTCCAGTGGCAGACGCCTGAAGCGTGGTCTCAGCACAACCGGCAGGACGAGACCAATCTTCACAACACCTCCTATGTCTTCAACCAGCTACCCCAACTCATCCTGGAGATTGCCATCGTCGCAGGCGGCGTGATCGCGCCCTTCGTGACGAGACGCCACGGCCCTGTAGGAGGCGACCTCATTGCGTTCCTGACACCGCCGTTCGCGATGCTGCCGGTGTCGCTCGGCGCCATCGCGTTCAAGGGGACCGACCGGCTGCAGAAGAACAGCCTGATCTCTGAGATCATCGCTCGGCCGAGCGAGGTCACCGAGACGTTCTATTACATGTTCATTCTCTTCTATCTGATCATCCTCTACCGGCGTGTGATACGGCTCTGAGCCGATCTCCCTAAAATCCGCATAGCTGCGCGCTCGCGAGGTCCGTCCAATGGGCTTCGCGAGCGCGATCTCTTTGGAGAAAAGGAAGGATCCGAGCACCGGTTGATGGAGATCAAAGTTTGCCTCTCCCCTCGCACCTATACGGACAAGAGTGAGAAGAGTTCGAACGCCGACCGTTCGGGCGTATGCGGTTTCGTGATATCGCGATCCCGACGGACTCACACCGAGGGAGACGAGCCTTGCGATCCGGCAGCGGCCTAGGGCTCGATCCTTTGAGAAGGCGAAGCGCACGAAACACGGAGCGAATATCTGAATGGGTGGAGAGACCGTAGTCACAACCGGCAACCAGGGAACGAGCTCGCATTTGCGCCCCTGGCATGCGGAACCGGCCGAAACCCTCTTCAGCGTTTTGCAAACCACAACTGCCGGACTGACGACGGCAGAAGCGGCCCGCCGCCTCAAGACTTATGGGCCCAATAGCCTCCCCGAGCCCGCGCGGCGCCATCCCCTGCTCCGCTTCCTGGCACAGTTCAACAACGTCCTGATCTACTTCCTTCTGATGGCCGCCGTGGCCGCTTGGATTCTTGGCCACTACATCGACGCCTCGGTGATCGTCGCCGTCGTCACCATCAACGCCATCGTCGGCTTCATCCAGGAGGACAAGGCTGAGAAGGCGCTCACCGCCATCCGCAAAATGATCTCGCCCCATGCCAATGCCTGGCGCGACGGCCACCGCACCAGCATTCCGGTAGCCGGCCTCGTTCCGGGAGACGTCGTGCTTATCGAGGCGGGAGATCGCGTACCCGCCGATCTGCGCCTCATACGCGTGCGCGGATTGCTGATCGACGAAGCCATGCTCACCGGCGAATCCGTCACGGCAGAGAAACGCGAGGGCATCGTTGCCACGGACGCCCCCCTCGGCGATCGCACTGGTATGGCCTACTCAGGCACGCTCGTCGCCGCGGGCCAGGGAACGGGAGTCGTGGTGGCCACAGGCGGCGAAACCGAGATAGGCCACATCAGCGCGCTGATCCAGGGCGTCGAGCTGCTCACGACACCTCTGCTTCGCCAGATCAACCGCTTCGGAGAGCGCTTCACCTGGGTCGCGATTACCGCCGCCGCGCTTCTCTTCGCGTTCGCCACGCTCCTGCGTGACTACCCGTGGCCTGATGCCTTGATCGCCGTCGTAGCCCTGGCAGTCGGCGTGGTGCCGGAAGGGTTGCCGGCCGTGATCACCATCACGCTCGCCATCGGCGTGCAGCGCATGGCGGCCCGCAATGCCGTGATCCGCCGCCTCCCCGCCGTGGAAACGCTCGGCGCAACCTCCGTCATCTGCTCCGACAAGACCGGCACCCTCACGCGCAACGAGATGACGGCGCGCAGGATCGTGACACCGGACTATGCCCTCCTCGTCAGCGGCTCGGGCTATGAGCCCGTGGGCGACCTCACGGCACTCGACGGCGATGACGACGTCGCAGCGCTCGAAGCCGCCGCGCCGCTCATTCGCTCGGGCCTGCTCTGCAACGATGCGCACCTTCGCCATGCGGACGGGCATTGGGGTGTGGAGGGCGATCCCATGGAGGGCGCGCTCGTCGCGCTCGCCATGAAGGCCGGGCTCAACCCGGAGCACGTGCGTGCCGAGTGGCCGCGCGCCGACGAGATCCCTTTCGACGCGCAGCATCGCTTCATGGCCACCCGCCATGCCACGGCAGCAAGCGTCTCGCCCGCTCCCACCGCGCCGAACCACGGAACGAAGCACCATCACGGCGACGCGATCTTCGTGAAGGGTGCTCCGGAAGCGCTCCTGGCCATGTGCTCGGCCGAAGCCACCGCGTCCGGCGCCACCCAGCCCCTCGATCCCGCCTACTGGAGCGAGGAGATCGCCCGCGCCGCAGCGGAAGGCGAGCGGGTTCTTGGCTTCGCCATGAAGCACCCGGAAGGCACGGACCAGGGCCTCACGTTCGCGGACGTCGAGCACGGCCTCGTATTTCTCGGCATCGTCGGCTTTATCGATCCCCCGCGCGACGAGGTGATCGACGCCATCGCCGAATGCCGCTCCGCCGGCATTGGCGTCAAGATGATCACAGGCGACCACGCGGCAACGGCATCAGCTATCGCACGCCAGCTCGGCCTCGCGAGCACGGCCGAAGTCGTCACCGGCGCCGAGCTTGACAAGGCAACGGACGACGAGCTGCGGACCATCGCCACCCGCACGCAGGTATTTGCCCGCACGAACCCCGAGCACAAGCTTCGCATCGTGCGCGCGCTGCAATCAACCGGCGCGATCGTCGCCATGACCGGAGACGGCGTCAACGATGCCCCCGCCCTCAAGCAGGCAGACGTCGGCATCGCCATGGGCCGGAAAGGCACCGAGGCCGCGAAGGAAGCCTCCGAGATGGTGCTGCTGGACGACAATTTCGTCTCGATCGTCTCGGCCGTGCACGAAGGACGCACGGTTTACGACAACATCCGCAAGGTAATTGCCTGGACCATCCCGACCAACGGCGGCGAGGCTCTGACGGTGATCGCGGCCATTCTGTTCGGCTTCACCATGCCGATGACGCCGGCCCAGATCCTCTGGATCAATCTCATCCTGACGGTGACGCTGGGACTCGTGCTGGCGTTCGAGCCGACCGAGCCCGGTGTCATGAGCCGCCCTCCACGCCGCTCCAACGCGCCGCTCCTCTCTCAATTCCTCGTCTGGCGCATCTTCTTCGTCTCGGCCCTTTTCACCATCGGCGCGCTTGCAATCTTCTTCTATGCCCTCAATCGCGGGCTCGGCATCGAGATGGCTCGCACGATGGTAGTCAACGTCGTCGTTGTGTTCGAGATCTTCTACCTCTTCAACGTGCGCTATCTGCATATGACGTCGTTTACCTTCCGAGGCACCATGGGCACCCCGCCCGTGCTGCTCGCCCTTGCCGCGGTCGTCATCGCGCAGCTCGCGTTCACCTACGCACCCTTCATGCAGGAGCTGTTCGACACGCGTCCCATCGCTTTCGCCGATGGCATTGTCATCGCGGGTGCGGGCGTCCTGCTCATGGTCATTCTGGAGATGGAAAAGATCATCCTGCGCCGCCTCCAGATCTTCGACGGACTTGACCCCGAGGTGGTCACCGTAGATCCCCATCAGCCGGCGACCCGGAAGGCCGGCTGAGCCCTCGCGCAAAGCCCGGGTTCAAGCCGCGGGATCCCCGAGCCAGCGCGCAAAGAAATAGTTGTGAAAGGCAGGAACCGTTTTCGCGGTCCGGAATTTAGTGCGAATGTCTCGCTCCTGAGGCATCCCAATGAATTCAAGTGAGATCGCGTTGACGACTGGCTCCGCCCGTGCACTTGACCAGGTTGGGGTGGGCATCACCTATTTCCTGCTGGCTAAGGGCGGAATGCTGCTTGCAGCGGCACATCCGAGCGCCAGCGCCATCTGGCCGGCGGCGGGCTTGGCTCTGGCTGCTATCCTGATATGGGGCTTGAGAATTTCGCCCGCGATCTTTGTCGCGGCCTTCCTCGCCGACTTTACCACCACCGGCACCGTGGCGCCGTCCCTCGCTATCGCCGCCGGCAATACGCTCGAAGCCATCGCCGCCGGGCTCCTCATCAATCGCTTCTCCGGTGGCATCCGCACCTTCGACACCGCCCCGGGCATTGCCGTCTTCGCGCTCGTCGTCGCTCTAATCTCGACCCCCATCAGCGCAACCGTTGGCGTGGGCGCGCTCCAAGTTGCAGAGGGCACGCTTTCGCAATCAGCCCCCTCGCTTTGGTTGACATGGTGGCTCGGCAATCTTGCCGGCGCAGTGCTCGTCGCGCCGGCTATCGTCCTCTTCCTGCGCGACCCCCTGGCATCGGGTGAGCTTCGTCCGCTGCTGCAAATCCTGGCGATCGCCTTCCTGGCAGGCGTCATCGCCTTCAGCCCGGCATTGGCGGCGTGGCTCGATCGCGGGCTCCTGGCGTTCATCGCCCTCATCCCGCTTCTGTGGGCCGCGCTCTACCAGAGCCCGCGCAACACCGCCGCCGTGGCGCTCGTTCTCGCCGCCGGCATGATTTGGGCCACGCTCGCCGGAAGCAACGCCTTGAGCCCCCTCTTTCTCAACAATGCCCTGCTGACCGGACTCGTCTTCCTGGCCAGCATCGCACTTCCGAGCCTCGCCTTATCCGCCGAGAGGCGCGCCAAGCCCAACGAGCAGAAGTTGGCTCTCGCGGACTACGAGGAGACGAGCGGTGCCAGCGAGGCAAAGGACGGCGATACCGGCCTGCGTGAGAGCGAAGATCAGCTCCAGCGCCTGATCAACGGCATTCACGACTACGCCATCTTCATGCTCGACCCGCAGGGCCGCATCGTGAGCTGGAACGCAGGCGCCGCCCGCATCAAGCAATACACCCGCGAGCAGGCGCTCGGTAAGCACGTGAGCATGTTCTACACGCCCGAGGACAAGGCGATCGATCTCCCCGGCACAGCCCTGAAAACGGCCGCCCGCGAGGGACGCTACGAAGGCGAAGGCTGGCGGCAGCGCCAGGATGGAACGCGCTTCTGGGCCAACGTCGTGATCGACGCCATCCACGATTCCCACGGCAACATCGTCGGCTTCGGCAAGATCACGCGGGACGTGACGGAAAAGCGCGAAGCGATGCTCGCCTTGGAGAAAGCGCGCGATCAGCTCGCCCAGGCCCAGAAGATGGAAACCATCGGACAAGTGACGGGGGGCGTCGCGCACGACTTCAACAACCTGCTCGCCGCCATCATCTCGAGCCTTCGCCTGCTCGAAAAGAAGCTTCCCGCCGAGCCGCAATCGAAACGGCTGCTCGACAATGCCTTGAGCGCGGCCGAACGGGGCGCCTCCCTCACACAGCGCCTTCTGACGTTCGCGCGCAGGCAGGACCTTAAGCCCGAAACCGTCGACATTCAGAAGCTTATCGCCGGAATGACCGAGCTTCTTCGCCGTTCGATCGGCCCCTCCATCGCCATTACGACGAGATTACATAGCGACCGCACGATGGCGACCGTCGATCCCACACAATTCGAGCTCGCCCTCTTCAATCTTGCACTCAACGCCCGCGACGCCATGCCGAGCGGCGGATCGCTGACCATCGAGATCAGCGACGAGATCGTGACGCAGAGCCTGCCGGGCACCGAGCTAAAACCCGGCCGTTTCGTGTTGATTGAGGTCACGGATACGGGCACCGGCATGGACGCCGATACGCTGCGCCGCGCCATAGAGCCGTTCTTCACGACCAAAGGCATCGGCAAGGGAACTGGACTGGGACTCTCCATGGTGCAAGGCTTGGCCGCACAATCCGGCGGGTCCATGAAAATCGAGAGCGAGGTCGGCAAAGGCACCACCGTGAGCGTATGGATACCCGCATCCGACGGTGAAGCGACCCTCCCCTCGCCGCCCGAGCCCGATATGTACGAGGCCGTCAAGGAATGCCAGGTCCTCGTTGTCGACGACGATCCGCTCGTATCCATGGGCACCGTCGCCATGCTCGAGGATCTCGGCTATCGCACCATTGAGGTCTCGTCCGGCCGAAAGGCACTCACCGTTCTCGACTCCGGCGCACCCGTCGACATCGTGATCACCGATCAGGCCATGCCCGGCATGACAGGCATAGAGCTCGTTGCGAAAATCCGCGAGCAACGGCCCGACATGCCGATCATTCTGGCGACGGGCTGGGCCGACCTGCCGGAAAACGCCATGCCGGATCTGTTCCGTCTTTCGAAGCCCTACCGGCAGGAAGAGCTGGCACGAGCGATCAATCGCGTGCTGAGCGAGCGCGGACAGGAAGTCTGAGCGGCGATCTCTGGCCTCGCGCCACTCGCGATCCATCTATCCAGCCAGCACGGCCCCGCCGCACCGGATACCGTTCACCTGCACATCGACTTCGCCCAGGCGCACGCCCACGAGTTGAAGAAGAGGCACCAGCAGAGCATCGAGCGTCGAAGTGACGGGCGTCAGCGCCGCAAGAACCACGCCTTTAACGGCGGAGACCGAGAGGCCAACGCCGAGGCCCAGAATGTCGACGTGAAGGTCCATCGTTTGCAAAAGATGCGAGGTCAGCGAAGAGAGAAAGTCGCGAACCTCCGCGCTCTTTATCACGTGCCCGTTCACATCGCTCATGGTGAAAGTGAGATCCGTCGCCGACGTGTTGCTCATCTGTGTGTAAGCGCTCCCCGTTACCTTCACCAGCAATGCCTGCACGATGGTGCCGCTCGTCACGGGAACGCTCGACCCGAAGGAGGAAAGCCCGCCCGGGGCGACATCGCCGATCCAGGCTCTCGCTGCCGCGGGACGCGCCTCCACGGTCGCTTGCGCGTTGGAGGCTCCCCCCGTGCACGCAAGGCTCTTCAAGCGCGCCTCGGCGCTCGCGATCTCGAGGTAGAGAGGCAGCCTGATCCGAACCCCGCTCAGGATCCCGCTTCCGCCGACTTCCGCGAGCAGCCGGAGCCGCGTCTGCGCCGTGCGCACGATCGCGCCGGGTTGCCCCACCGCGACCCAGCCCGAATGCTGGGCCGCTTCGCCGATGGCGATATCGACCTTGAGGCTGAGCAGACCTGGAATGGTCGTGCCGAGATTCACCGCGACCTGCTTGTTCCCGTTGGCGAGCGAAGCAAGCGCCGTAACGAGAGACATTGCGTTGACGTCTGCCGCCAGCCCCGCCTGTGGCTGTCCGACCGCGGCTTGCGCCAGGGGTCCGAGATCGACCAGCGAGTGCAATGGCACCGTGACGGAGGCATTAGCCTGGCCCAGCAGCACGGTTGCCGCTTGAGCTGCTTGCGACTGACCGCTCGAAGCCGCGGCCTTGGCCAACGCGGAGAGAACTTGTCCCACCGTCGCGTTCGCATTGAGCACGTCGCTGTAGGTCCCCGCCGTCACGCCGACCTCCGTCGACAACGCCGAGAGAAAGCTCAACAGCGAGACGTTCCCGTTGAGAAGAGCCTGATAGTCCATCACCGAAAGAGAGACGTTGCCACCGAGCAACGCACCGAGAATGGCATTCGACAGTCCGCCCTGAACCGAAGCCAATCGGCTGCCGATGGAGAACGTCGCCTGCGCATCCGCAGTACCGATCGCCGACACAGAAATCTCGGGCTCCGGCATGAACGACTTCGCGAAATAGAGCTGTCCCCCCATCGCCACATTGAGGCGAACCGCATTGAAAGGCTGCTTGCCGGCCTCGAAACGCCTCTCGTGCGACAGCGCCGGATCCATCTCGTAACGCCCCTTGATCACATCGAGCGAGCGGATCGCGCTGAAACCGTTTGCCGCAAGCGTGGCGTGCGCGGCCTCCTGGGCGCGCACAATGTCGCCTGCGGCCGCGATTGCGGCGAGGTCCGCCACACCCTGCGCGGTGCGCCGCTCTAGGTAGAGCGATGCGATATCGACCGCGATCGCGCAGCACCCGACGCTGACCGTGAGAAACAGCGCCATCAGCACGCCGATGGAGCCGCGCCGGTTACGGCATATTCTTCTCGCAAATGATTTGAGGGCCACGGGATGCACCTCCTCCTGGGGGACTGAGAAAGGCGGTCAATAGCCGCCGCGCTTGATGACGGCTGTTCGCTCGATGACTTTTCCCGGCAGCGGAACCAGTCCGGAGAGAAGCCAGATCGGCAGATCCTGCGAGTTGAAGGAAACCTTCACCTCGAACTGCGAGGGATCGGCGGCGAGAGGATGCGCTGCAACGGCGATGCGGTCGGCACGCAACAAGGGATAGACCCCGCCACTCGCCGCCACATGCGCACTCGCGATAGAGGCCCGCTCCGAATCGTTGAGGCCGCTCACCGACGCACGCGCCGCATCTGCTGCGAGTTGCTGGACGGAGTGCGCAGCTCCGAAATAGAGCCCGTAGGCGAGAAGGCCGCAGAAAAAAATCAACGCCACCGGAAAAATTAGCGCGAACTCCACTGCTGCGGATCCCGCATCGGCTTGCGCCGCATCTCGCACCCGTCTGTGAAAATTACGCATCACACACCCTCGCCATGACATGCGTCACAACCTAGGCGCCTAATGCTAAACGGCGAATAACGGATCGACGGAAAACCATCGATGAAGTCATGACAAACTTATTTTGCTGCTAAAGAGAAGAAGGACATCATTTAAAGAAGAACGCGCATCCACCGTCCGTTGTTGGATGGAGAATACTCACCCGCGGCGGATCTCCAGACACGCGGCCTTGCTCTCAGTTGAAGCGTACGAGATACCGTTCATTGCGCATGAAGCAGTGCGCCACCCGCCACTCGAGCACATCCTCGTGGTCCGAGTAGATGAGGCGATCCAGCCGCAGGAGAGGCGTGCCGGGCGGAACATTGAGGTTCTCTCCGTCCTCCTCACTCGCCATCACGATATCCACGCTCTCGTCCGCGCGCCCCACGAGAATGGCGTTGAGCTGCGCAAGCGCGGAAAGACGATAGCTGCCGAAATCCTCCGGAATGCGCGAAAAGAGCTTCGCAGGCAGTAAACAGATCTCCGACAAGAAGATCTGCCCCTGATGCTCGCGCACGCGATCGACCTTGATCAGCTCATCACCCTTGCGCACACCCATCCGTTCGGCTTCGTGCACAGACGCCTGAATGCGCGTCACCGACCGCGCACGCTTCTGGCCGGAGATACGGTGACCAGAGAAATCGTGGAACATCGAGAACGGAAAGGTATTTTCAGCAGCCGCATAGTCGTTGACGAAGGTGCCGCGCCCCTGCCGCCGCGTGACGATGCGCTCGACCTCCATGAGGTCCAACGCCTTCCGCACTGTGCCGATGCTGATACCGAGCTGCTGAGCAAGCTGTGTTTCGTTGGGAAGCGTAGCACCCGGCTTCCAGTGACCGACAACGATGCGTTGAACGAGAACGTCGCGAACCTGCAGATAGAGCGGACGAGCCGCAAGGCGTGTTTCCAAATCAGGCATGCCGATCCCCCGAGCTCTTGAGAGCGAGCCTCAGCGACGCTGCGTTCAGCAAACTGACAATCTCACGAAGCGGCCTTTGCTCGTAAAAAGTCTTAGGGGTGAGAACACATTTATGCAACCATAAATTGTATATTTAAACAGCCATTCACTGAGCTTCTTCTTACATTTCGAAAGCATACGGATCGCTGCAGGATGATGGATAACCGTTGCAGGATATGACTTATGAGATAGCGAAGCGGGAATTCGGAATTGCCCGGGGCGCGCGGGCATCCATTCCGCGAGAAGCAGCGGAGATCCCGCGCGAGCAACGGCGCAACTTTAGCTAGAAGCGAAGTTTAGTGGCTTGGATCGAACTTAAGAGCGCGTCACTGATGACGCCCCCCTGCTGTTGGCCGAGCAGGATGGAAGCCGGCGATGAGGACGTCTGCTGATTGTTGACGTCGTAGAGTGCGGTGAAGCGCGCCAGGAATTTCTCGACCTTCGCCGGATCCTTGAAATCGGCAACGTCGAGCCGCTTGGAGATAGCCTTGGCCTGAGTGTCGACCTCCGCCTGCGCGATGCTGTCGGGCAATGCCAGCGCCGTGAGCACCACCTGGAGCAACGCCTTGTCGGCGAGGATGGAGTAGGGAGACACGATGCTGGAAGCCTTGCGCTGGAAGTAGAGCGCAAGCCGCACGCCTTCGTTCTGGCTGCCCGCCTGCTCTTCCATCGTTTGGCGGATGTACATGTCCTGAGTACGGATCCGCTCGTCCTTGTCCTGCGCCTCTCCCAACGCGATACGCTGCGCCTTGCCATCGGCGCCGAAATTGAAGGCAGCCGCCATATCCCGGTACTTGGTGTTGGCGCCCTTGTTCACGAAACTCTTGCTGTCGAACGGATCGCTCGTGAGGATCTGCCTGAGCGTTTGATCCGAGATGCTCTCCTTCTCGAACCCGAACGCCTTCTTGATGTATGCGACGACGCGCGTATCCTTGAGCAGCTCGTCGACGGACGTGATGGTGTCGATCTGCTGGTTGTAGTACTCGCTCTCGGTCTTGCCACGCGCCTGGTCGGCCTCCTCCTTGCCGAGCGTGACGGTGTAGCGGGTGATCGTCTCCGACTTGGAGTGAGTGATCTGCGCGCGGATGGCGCCCTGCGCCTCGCCATCGGTGCCGAAGTTGAAGGCGGCGGCCAGCGCGGTATAGCGGGAATCGCCGAGCTTGTTGGCGAAGCTGTCCCTGTTCGAAAGATCGCTCTTCAGCACTTGCTTGATCTTGGAAGCCGATTCCTGCGTCGGATCCAGATCGAACGCCTTCAGCGCATAATTGTAGAGCTTCGCGTTGGCCAGAAGGTCGTCGACCGACTTCACCTCCGACATGGCGAGCTTGTAGTAGCTGGTCTCCTGCTCCTCGGTGCTCACCACCTTGTTGTCGTAGTTCTCGATATAGCCATCGGCGAAATTATCGAGTTGAGCCGCCGTCTGCGCCGGCACGCCATCGTCCAGCGTACCGTCGGTGTTGAAATTGAAGGCCTCTGCCAGCGTCCGATAGCTGTCCAGCGAATTGGCGAGGCTGTCGGGATCGGAAAGATCGCTGGTCAGAACCTCGCGCAGGGTGAGGGGCGAGAGCAGGATCGGATCCAGCCCCGCGGCGGTCGCGGCGTAGGTCTTCAGGAAATCGTCGTTGACCACATCGTCGACCGACGTGACGCCCGCCATCAGTTCGGCATAAGCCTGGGACTTGAATGCCGCGGCGGCGGGCGAGGTGCCGTTTCCGGTGGCTTCATAGTGCAGAAGGATCGTGTCGCGGCGCTGCGCGGCCGTTTGCGCCGTCTGGCCCGCCGGAACGCTCCCGTCGCTCTCGAAAGAGAATCCGGCGGCAAGCTCGCGATAACGGCTGTCGTTGAGTTTGTTGGCCATGCTGTCCGGATCGGACAGATCGCTCGTCAGCACTTTCTTGATCGTTGCCTCGGACGCGGTGCTGGGATCGATCCCGAAGGACTTGAGTGCGAACGAGAACAGCCGCGAATCCGAAACGAGCTGATCCGCGGTGGTGATCGATCCGATGCGGGCCTGATAGTATTCGACCTCCGCCGCAACCGCGGCGCCCTTGCGCACGCGCTGCTCGGAGTAAAGCCCGACAGTGTCCTCCTCGTCCGAAGCGTCCTGCGCGATGGTCGTGCCGGAGGCGACATCTCCGGTCGTCGTGAAATTGAAGGCCCTGGCAAACGTGATGTAGCGCTGGTCTACGAGCTTGCGCACGAAGCTCTTGTCGTCCGTGAGATCGCTCTCCAGAACCTTCCGCATGAAGGCTTTGGCGTAGGTCATGTCCTCGAGGCCGTACGCCTTCATGGCGTAGGAATAGAGACGCTGATCCTTGAGGAAGTCGTCGACCGACGCAACCTTGCCGATGTTGTCGCGATAGTAGGTCTGCTCCCGCGACACCTGCGGATCCGAGAGCGTGCGCGCGACGCTCTTCGAAAGGTCGGAGGTGTACATCTTGTAGGAGAGGTATGTGGAAACCATTTCGGCTTTCCGATCGCGCCCAGCCTCTGTGTGTCGCTGAAGCAGATCGCGATCAGGCGCGCGGATGGCCGGAGCACGGCACGACGGGCCACAGGCCGCGAATCACGCAGGCAGCTTGCCGAGCTATAAGGTCAGGAGCTTATGCGAGCCTGCCGCAAATCGCGGGGCGGGCCACCTGGGAGAGCGCCAGGAACGATTGGGGAAGGGAAAAATCCGGGGAAAGAAAGACGGGGTCAAAAAAAAGCGGAACGGGACAGCCCGTTCCGCGCTCGTCTTGTCCGGAGTTACCGGGCCTCGCTCTCGGCGAAGTGACCATTGGCGGCCGGCGCCGCCGGGGGCGCCACTGCGCCGACGATGGTGCCGAGATCGTCAAGGAATTCCTCGACCCGGCCGCCCTTCAGCGAGGAAAGAAGCCTCTCCTCGATGCGGTGCACGATCGGCGTCACGGCCTTGAACAGGCGCGTGCCTTCTTCGGTGATCTTCACCTCGTAGGCGCGCGCATCCTCTTTGTCGCGCTTGCGCTGAATAATGCCCTTTTTGAGCATCCGGCGCACGATGTCCGCCATCGTAGAGCGGTCGATGCCCGTTGCATCGACCAGCTTGCTCTGGCTGAGCCCTTCCGAATGGGCGAGGGCGAACAGCACGGCATACTGCCGGGCCGTCAGATCGTAAGACGACATCTCAGTCTGATAGATCTCGGTGACCACTTGGACGGCTCGGTGGAACAGGTGCAAAGGAGACTGTCCGAGATCGGGCCCCGTAGTTTTTCGCGTCATGGCTGCTCTAAACGTCCTTTGCTCGCAGGGGTAGTCCTGGCCTGGGGATCGACAGTGGGCGGAAACCAAGATGGGAAAGCGGAAAACGCCATTCGACTCCTCAGTGGAGAAATTGTATTGAAATGCAAAGGGGAGCAGGGCGCTCGCACCACGCGGCGCTATTTGTCGACTGACACGGCAATCCGAGCACGAGAAGACGATCGCTATGATCTATTCGACCCAGGGCGTGCACCCGAGAGAGCGGCTCAGCTACTGGCGTGAGGTTGCCACGCGCGGCTACGTCGAGCACGATTTCCAGCCCGGCGATGCCCCCTCGTTCCGGGGCAGCGTGCAGATCACGAGCCTGCCCGGGCTAGGCCTCTCAACATTTAACGCAGATGCGCATCACGTGCAGCGCTCTGAGCGCAACGCATCCCACGAGGACAGCGGCGACCTCTTGCTCAGCGGCCTCTTCGCGGGAGAGGTCGGCTTCATGCAGGACGGCCGCGAGAGCACGCTCCAGGGCCGCGGCCTTTACCTGGTCGACCCCGTCCGCCCCTTCGAGCTGACGCTGCGCGAGCACTGCACACACGTCATCGTCAAGATCCCGCGCTCCTCGCTCGAAGCGCGCATCGGCAATACCGCCGATCTGACCGGCCGTCCTATCGACACCTCCACGGGCATCGGATCGCTGACGATGGGGTTCATCGAGATGCTTCCCCAACAGGCCGAAACGCTCGACGGCGTATCGGGGCTAAAGGTGGCGGAGCAGATTCTCGATCTCGCAGCTCTCACGCTGAACGGCAGCCGCGAGCGCAAGACCACGCTCTCCTCGCCCAAGGCGACCGCGCTCCTTCACCTGAAAGCCACCATCGAGCGGCTCTTGATCGAGCCGGGCCTCAAGCCTGAGCGCATTGCCGCAGAGGCGGGTATTTCCGTACGCTACGCCAATGCCCTGCTCGCCGAGGAAAACACGTCTCTCGAGCGCTATCTGGTCGACCGGCGGCTCGAGCGATGCCGCAATGCGCTCGAGGATGCGGCTCAGTCCCACCGCAGCATCGGCGAGATCGCGTTCAAATGGGGCTTCTCCGATCTCTCCCACTTCGGCCGGCGCTTCAAGGGCCGTTACGGCCTGACGCCGACGGACTTCCGCCGCCACATGGAGCGGCAAACGGAGAGCGCGCAGGCGCTGGAAGCCCGCATCCGCAAGGGCCAGAGAACTTCGGCACTCTGCCTTCCCGGAAGCTGATCTCCCCCGACGGCGGACGAACAGTGCGCCGTGACGCAAGGTGACAACGTGCGCCGAGCGTGCTTAGACCGAAGCTCGCTTCGGACCCAATGCCTCCGAATAGCCAATCATCGGTGCGAGCCAAAGCCGAACGCCGCTTCGGAGCCTCGCTCTGAGAACCTGCAAGAAGCCTAGATGTCGAAAAAGATAGCCGGCCCCGAGATCGAGCGGCTTGTCCAGCTCCTAGCACGTCTACCCGGACTTGGGCCGCGTTCCGCCCGCAAGGCGGCGCTGGCCCTGTTGAAGCGGCGTGAGGATCTGCTCGTACCGCTCTCGGATGCCCTTGCCGTCGCCGTCCGCACCATTGTCGAATGCCCCGTATGCGGCAGCCTCGACACCGTGGCGCCCTGCACCGTCTGCCGCGACGAGCGGCGGGACAGGTCGCTCATCGTCGTGGTCGAGGAGATGGGAGATCTCTGGGCGCTCGAAAGAGCCGCCGTCATCAACGCGCCCTATCACGTCCTCGGCGGCCACCTCTCGCCGCTCGACGGCATCGGACCCGACCGCCTCAACATCGCGACGCTGATCGACCGCGCCGCCTCCGGAGAGGTGAAGGAGGTCATCCTGGCGCTCAACGCCACCGTGGAAGGACAGTCCACCGCGCACTATCTGACTGAGCAACTGGCCCCCACGGGCGTCGTGGTGTCGCGTCTCGCCCAGGGTGTCCCCATCGGCGGCGAGCTCGACTATCTCGACGAAGGAACGCTGGCCGCCGCCATCAAATCCCGCAAACGGATCTGAGCGAAAGGCCCCGGGCAAAGCCGGCCGAGCAGCACGCATCTGAAACACCTCGCGCGTCACCCCGAGCATCCGCCCGCAAGGACAACGATGAACGCCCCCACAAAAGCGGAAGCTCTCCCACGCGCCCCGGCGAAGTTCGTCGTGGGATCGCTCCTGCGCCATATCCTGGTCATGAGCGGCGCGGGTGGTGTCGGGCTCGGCGCGATCTTCTTGAGCGATCTCGCCAACATCGCCTTCCTCTCGCTCCTCGACGATCAGGCCGTGCTGGCCGCCGTCGGCTATGCGAGCTCCATTCTCTTCCTGATGATCGGAACCGGCATCGGCCTCTCGATCGCGTCCACGACGCTCGTGTCCCGCGCCCTCGGAGAGGGCCGCCGCCTGCGCGCCTGCCGCTTCTCGGTGAACGCACACATTGCAAACTTCGTCGCTGGCCTCGCTGCCGCCGCTCTCATCTACTTCGCCATACCGTGGTTCCTGACGCTCTTCGGCGCAACCGGGCGCACGCACGATCTCGCCGCGCGGTATCTCTACATTCTCGTGCCGTCGATCCCCGTGTTGACGCTCGCCATGACGTCGGCCGCCGTGCTCCGCTCCATCGGAGACGCGCGCCGCGCCATGAACATCACGCTCTACGGCGCCATCATCAACACCATCCTCGATCCCATCTTCATCATCGTGATGGGCCTCGGCATCGAAGGCGCGGCGTGGGCCACGGTCATCGCGCGCATCGTCTTCATGCTGGTGGGGCTCTACGGCGTCATTGGCGTGCACGGGCTCGTCGCTAGGCCCCGGCTGCCCGCGCTCCTCGTCGACATTCCGGCCATGGCATCCATCGCCGTCCCCGCCATCCTTACCAACGTCGCCACACCCGTTTCCAACGCCTACGTCACCGCCGCCATCGCGACGCACGGCGACGACGCGGTCGCGGGCTGGGCCATCATCGGCCGCATCCTTCCGGTGGCGTTCGGCACCATCTACGCGCTCTCGTCCTCCATCGGCCCCATCATCGGCCAGAACTACGGGGCCCGCGAGGGAGACCGCGTGCGACAAGCGTTCAGGCTGGCGCTCGCCGTCAACGGCGCGTTCACGCTCGCCGCCTGGATCGTGCTGGCGCTGCTGTCAGCCCATCTCGTCCGTCTGTTCGGAGCGACAGGCGACGCCGCAGCTCTGATCAACCTCTTCAACTATTGGCTCGCCCCCCTGTTTGCCTTCATGGGCGCCCTGTTCGTCGCAAACGCCGTTTTCAACACGCTGGACTTCCCCCACTACGCGACGCTCTTGAACTGGGGCCGGGCCACGCTCGGAACCATCCCCGTGGTTCACCTGGGCAGCTCGCTCGCGGGAGCGGAGGGCGCACTCGCCGGGCACATGGTTGGCGGCATCCTGTTCGGGTGCCTCAGCGTCTGGCTTTGCAGGCACCTCATCGAGAAACTGCTATCCGAGCCCTTCCGGCACATCTGAAGCTGTGCATATCCCGGCGCTTATACCGGTCGCCTTTCCTTGGCGATGCGCGCTGCCGTGGGATAGGATTTACCCCGATATACGAATCGACATGAGCGGCCTCGCGCAGTGACCAAACCAGTATCGGAACGCATCGCCTTGGTCGCCCCATCGGCCGAGTCAGCCGCCATCCTGCGGCGGGATCTCATCGAGGCGCTCACCGCCCGCGGCCATCGCGTGCTCTGTCTCACGCCGCCCGGCCTTGGAAAATATGCGCGCATCCTGCGGGCCGCCGGTGCCCAGCAGCGCATCCTCGAACCGCCTCCCTCCCCGCTCCGCCTCGTGACCGACTGGCAGATGATTTCGAGCCTCGTCACCCAGTTCAAGGACTGGCAGCCCAACGTTGTCGTGAGCTTCGGCTTGAGAACGTCCATGCTGGCCGCCCACGCCGCGCGCCGGGCCGATGTCCGCCGCGTCGTCACCATGGTCAACGGCTTGCCGAGCGACGGCATCGAAAGCGTGGGTCGTCGCCGCTTCGCCGAGGCGCTCCGCGCCAGCGACGCCGTCGTGTTCCACAACCGCGACGACGAGCGCACGCTCGCAAGGCTCGGTCTGCTGAGGCCCAGCCTCGAAACCGTGGTCGTGCCCGGCAGCGGCATAAACCTGACCGAGTTCAGAGCCGAGCCGCTCCCCACACTCGATCAAGGCCTCGTCTTCCTGATGCTGAGCCGCCTGGAGCGCCGCCGCGGCGTCCTGGAATACAAGGCGGCCGCCCAGCGCATAAAAAAAGCTTGGCCGAACGCCGTCTTTCGCCTTGCAGGCTCACCGAGCGACGCACGCGACGCGGTGCCCCCCGAGAGCCTGGACGATGGCGGCACCCTCGAATACCTGGGCCAGCTGGACGACGTGCGCCCCGCCCTCGCCGCCTGCCATGTCTACGTCTATCCCTCCTACGCCGAGGGCATGCCCCGCTCCATCCTGGAAGCGCTCGCGACGGGACGCCCCGTCATCACCACGCGCACCCCCGGATGCGCGGAAACGGTCGACGAGAAGGTGAGCGGCTGCCTCGTGGCTCCCGCCGACGTGGCGGAGCTTGTGGTCGCCATGGAGAGCTATCTGCGAAACCCCGGCCTTCTGTCCGCCGGATCGCGCGCCGCCCGTCTCAAGGCTGAGCGCCGCTTCGACGTGAACGATGTCAACGCCGCGCTGCTGCGCACGCTGGGCCTTACTTGATCTGGTTCGATTGAAAAAACCCGGTTACGCGGGCGCGCGATAAAGCCGTGGGCTCAGCTTCGGCAGCAGAAACGAGCGCGCCGGGTCCACCAGCATACCCGGTCTAATGGCCTGCCGGCCTAGCAGCATCCGGTGCGCGAGCCCTTCGCGATTGGTGAGCCCGAGTTCGATCGGCCACTCCCGCATACCGACGCGCAGCATCGTGCGGATGATGCAGCGGTTCTCCCGCTCGCCGCTCGAGCTTGTCACGTCGCGCGCACCGAGCAGCTCGGCCTCGCACCAGACTGCGACCTCGGGCTGTTCCAGAAGAGGGTGAATGAGAAACCGCACGCGCGGCGCGGAAATGGGGCCAAAGGTCTCGACCGCCTCGGCATGCAGCGCCGATGTCCTGGCCCCGGTATCGACCTTTGCCTTGATCGCATAAAGCCCGAGATCCGGCAGCGCCACCCACTCGCGGCGTCCGATGATCAGCGGTTTGAGATCATGCTTCATGCGTCCGTCTCAGTGCGGGACTCACGCAATATTACATGAGAGTTGAAGACGAATGCAGGAGGATTGTCGAGCTTGGTAATAGTACTTAGCCATTAACGAAGAAGAGGTCGCACCGGACTGTACCAGGTCAGCAGATTGACCGCCGCCCCGGACTTCCCTATTTCAAGACCATGTCCACGCTGCCCATCATCACCCTGCCCGATCCCAAGCTGCGCAAGATCTCGGACCCAATCGAGAGGGTCGATGCCGAGCTGCTGAAGCTCGCCGACGATATGCTGGAGACGATGTACGACGCCCCCGGCATCGGGCTGGCAGCCGTCCAGGTCGGGGTCATGAAACGTCTGATCGTGCTCGATGTTTCCGAGGACGAGAACGAGCCGCGGCCGCTGACCCTCTTCAACCCCGAGATCCTGAAGCTCGGCACGGCCACCCGCGTGCACGAGGAAGGCTGCCTGTCGATTCCCGATTTTCGCATCGATATCGAGCGTCCGGCCACCCTGACCCTCGGCTACATCGACCGTGAGGGAAAGCCGCGTGAACTCGAGGCGGAGGGCCTGCTCGCCACCGCCATCCAACACGAGGTGGATCATCTGAACGGCAAGCTCATCATCGATTTTCTGTCGCGGCTGAAGCGCGATATGGTCGTCCGCAAATTCAAGAAGGCGGCCCGCGGCGAAGCCCCGGCCTGAGCCGCCACCCCGTCGGGACAGCCGGAGCCCTCATGCCTTTGAAGCTCGTGTTCATGGGAACGCCGGACTTTTCGGTCCCGGCCCTGGAGGCGATCGTGGCCGCTGGCCACGACGTCGTCGCGGTCTATTCCCAGCCGCCCCGCCCGGCCGGGCGGGGCATGGCCGAACGCCCCACTCCCGTTCATGCCAAGGCGGCGGCTCTCGGCATCCCCGTCCGGACGCCGCAATCCCTGAAATCGCCTGAAGAGCAAGCGGCCTTCGCGAGCCTCGGTGCCGATGCGGCCGTAGTCATCGCCTATGGCTTGCTGCTTCCGGCCGCCGTGCTCGCAGCCCCCCGCCTGGGCTGCTTCAACGTGCACGCATCGGAGCTCCCGCGATGGCGCGGCGCCGCTCCCATCCAACGCGCCATCATGGCAGGCGACGCGCACACCGCCGTAATGGTCATGCGCATGGACGAGGGGCTGGATACGGGCCCCGTCGGCCTGACGGACGTGGTGCCGATCACGCCCGACCTCACGGCCGGCGAGTTGCACGACCTGCTCTCCGAGCGCGGCGCCGCCCTGATCGTGAAGGCTCTGGCGGACCTCGAAGCCGGAACCTTCGCCACGCTCGCGCAGCCCGCGGAAGGCGTGACCTACGCCGCCAAGATCGACAAGAAGGAAAGCCAGATCGACTTCTCGAAGCCGGCCGCCGAGGTCCACAACCACGTCCGGGGCCTCTCGCCGTTTCCGGGAGCCTGGTTCGAGGCGACGCTCCAAGGCGGCAAGCCCGAGCGCATCAAGGTGCTGCGCACCACCCTCGTGGAAGGCCAGGGCCACCCCGGCGCGGTGCTCGACGACAAGCTCGCGATCGCCTGCGGGGAGGGCGCTGTCCGCCTGGTGGAGATCCAGCGCGCCGGTAAGCGCGCCATGACCGCGGACGAGTTCCTGCGCGGCTTCACCATTCCTCGCGGCACCCGCATCGGCCGCGCGGATTGACGGCGCGCGCCGCATTAAGCATCGCGCGCGAACGTCCAGCACAGAGCGCCGTTGTCTCCTAAACTCGCGGCAAAACGAGCTTTTGGAGCCGACGATGATCCGTAGCCTATCAGCCGGCGCTGCCGCCCTTCTCCTCACCGCCGCAACCGTCCAGGCGCAGGACGCCCACACCACCCGTATCGAGCCGTCGAACGCATACGGCGCCACCGTAACCATTGAGGAAGGCGTCCGCGTCTTCCGCCCGCTGCCCTCCGAGCGCCATGTGATCGTGAATCCCGGCGGCCGCACGCCGCTGAGCCTCAACTACTACGATCCCGTCACCGGCGTTCCCGTCCGCGGCGCCGCCCCGCGCTGAGGCCGTGGCGGCACGCTGAGCCCGGGCGAGCCCCTTTTCGGCACGCCCTTGAGGTGCTGCGCCTGAAAGAGTAGGCAGGGGCCTTCGCCAACAAGCAAGTCTCCGCAATGCCCCGCTATCGCCTGGCTATCGAATACGACGGCACGCCGTTTGTCGGCTGGCAGATCCAATCTGCCGGCACCTCCGTGCAGGGCGCGCTCGAAACCGCAATCCTGAAGCTCACGGGATCGCCCGCCGGCATCCGTGGCGCGGGCCGCACGGACGCGGGCGTACACGCCCGCGGGCAGGTCGCTCATTTCGATATTGAGAAGGAATGGCCCGCTTCGCGCCTGCGCGATGGCATCAACTTTTATCTCAAGCCGCAGCCGATCGTCGTGATCGATTGCGCGGAGGTACCGGGCAACTTCGACGCGCGCTTCAGCGCCACCGCGCGGCACTATCTCTACCGCATCCTGGCACGGCGCTCGCCGCCTGCCCTCGATCGCAACCGGGTATGGTGGGTTCCGCGCAAGCTCGACGGCGAAGCCATGAGGGATGCCGCCTCCGCGCTTGTGGGCCGCCACGACTTCACGACCTTCCGCGCCGCTCAATGCCAGGCCAAGTCGCCGCTGCGCACACTCGACCGGTTCGATGTGAGTTTGGACGGAGAGGAAATTCGCATCACCGCCTCCGCGCGCTCGTTTCTGCACAATCAGGTGCGCTCGATGGTCGGCAGCTTGAAGCTCGTGGGTGACGGAAAATGGACCCGTGACGATCTTCGCCAGGCACTCGAAGCGCGCGACAGAACGGCTTGCGGGCCGGTCGCCCCCGCATCAGGCCTTTACCTGATGGCGGTCGACTACGGCCCGTCTGCCACGACTGATTGAAAACGAAACAACGATCCCGTGAATGGAACGCGGATTAACGCGCGACCGTCACCGGGCAATGCGCCAGATGCACCACGTCACGCGACACCGATCCGAGCATCATGCGAGAGACGGCGCTCTTGCCGCCGGTACCCACTACGATGTGATCGAAGTTGCCCTCGCGGGCATAGTCGGTGATCGCCAGCGCAAGATCGCGGCTCTCGATGCTCACCGCTTTCACGTTCGCGATGCCTGCGGACTTCGCCTCTGCGGCTGCCTTCTGAAGGACGTTCTGCAGCTCGTTTTCGGTCCAGAAGAGCGTTGCCGCTCCACCCCGGCCGTATCCGCCGATCAACTGGTTCACCGTCGCAACGGTGAGATCCCCCTTGAGAGCAAGGGCGAGCTTCGCGGCGAGATCGATTGCCGGCTTGCTATGCTCCGTGTCGTCAACTGCGCAGAGAATCTTCGTCATGATCCACCTCTTTCCTACTGACTTTCGCTCGTCGGATCACAGGATCGCAGCGACCATCATAGCAGACATTGAGTGAGATCAACCGAAAGGACGATTACTGAACGGGTACGCGGAGCATTGTAGAAAATGCTTCAACAAACGCGCGTGTTTTGCGCGCCTCGTTACCACGCATTGAAGAGGCGCCGGATGAGGCGCACATAGAGGTGACCTGGCACCCACCCGCGGCCCCACACGGTAAACGTTGCGTTGGGCTGATAGCGAAGGCGCGGCCAGATGCTGGTGGAGGCGCGCCAGATGCTGCGCGCGACCACATCGGACTCTGCGCCCGCCTCTTCCCACGCCTTCAGGTTGGGCGCGACCTGCGCCACGAAGTCGTCGTAGGCCGTGAGCCCCGGCTTCGTCGCCACCTCGCGGGAGCGCTCGAAGAAATCGGTCTTGATCATGCCGGGCTCGATGAGCTTGACCTTGATGTTGTGCTGGCGGAGCTCGAACCAGAGCCCCTCGGAGAAACCTTCGAGCGCCCACTTGGTGGCGCTGTACATCGAATAGAGCGGCAGCGTCATGCGGCCTGCCGCCGATCCGACGTTGACGATCCGCCCCTGACGGCGCTCGCGCATGTGAGGCAGCACAGCGCGCGTCACGTTCAACACACCGAACAGATTGGTCTCGAACTGGCGTCGGATCTGCTCGTCCGTCTGCGCCTCGAACGGCCCCATCAGGCCATAGCCCGCGTTGTTGACGACCACGTCGATGCCGCCGCACTGGGCGATCACGTCGGCGACGGCCGCATCCACGGACGCCTGATCCGTCACATCGAGCTTGAACAGGCGGATGCGATCCGACTTGCTGGCGAGATCGCTGGTCTCGGGCTTGCGCATGGTTGCAGCCACGGTCCAGCCGCGCTGTGCGAAAAGCTCTGCCGTTGCCCTACCGATTCCGCTGGATGCGCCGGTAATAAGTACAGTCTTGTCGGCGCTCACGCAGACAACTCCAAAGAAACCCAGGACTTACTCAGTCGATCATGGAAAGGAATTCTTGCCGGGTAATCGCGTTGTCCCGGAAAATGCCGAGCATGCGGCTCGTCACCAGGTCCGTGCCCGGCTTGTGCACGCCACGCGTCGTCATGCAGTGGTGCTCGGCCTTGATGACCACGGCCACGCCTTGCGGGTTGAGCACCTTGTCGATCGTGTTGGCGATCTGAGACGTCATCTTCTCCTGGATCTGGAGACGCTTCGCATAGGTCTCGACGACACGCGCGAGCTTCGATATGCCGACCACGCGCCCGTTCGGGATGTAACCCACCCAGGCACGCCCGACGATCGGCGCCATGTGGTGCTCGCAATGGCTCTCGAAACGGATCGAGCGCAGCACGATCATCTCGTCGTAGCCCTCGATCTCCTCGAACGTCTTCTGGAGGATGGCCTCCGGATCGTCGTGATAGCCGCGGAAATACTCCTGGTAAGCCTTCACGACACGCGAGGGCGTCTCCAGCAGTCCATCCCGCTCCGGATTATCGCCAGCCCAGCGAAGCAACGTGCGCACGGCCTCCTCGGCTTCGGCACGCGTGGGAGCAGGCGCCTCGGCGGCGGGAGCTTTGATGATCTTACTTTTCATGGGTGTGGGCGATTGCCTTGTAGAGAAATAACGGAACTGCTCGTGTGATACGAAACCGGTGCCGTCCCGGATCAGTTTCGCGGGACACGGAAAGCACCCTGCGATCCGCCCCACGAGGTCCGGAAAATAAAGGGAAGCCTGACGTTTGGCCTCCCAATAACATAGTGTCGCCAAAGGGAAAGAAAAGAAGTTGGGCCGCCCCTGCGCGCGCCCCGCTCGCACCATGCTTAATGCGGGAACGCGGCACCAGGCCGCAACCTTGTGCACCGCAAGATAGACGCCATATCCCGCCGAGACGCAGAAAACAGGCAGAGAGGGACACGATGGATTGGCGAGGCGCCTTCGTGTTGGCGATGGGATTAGCCATGTTCGCCGGCGAGGCCCGCGCGGATGCCATGCTGAAGGACTTCCCCTATCCGCACCCGGTCCGGGAGTTCGTCTTCACCTCCCAGGGCCAGCCGCTCACCATGGTCTATATGGACATCGCCCCCGCAGGCACCCCCAACGGGAAAACGGCGGTGCTCTTTCACGGCAAGAACTTCTGCGGTGCCACATGGGAGGGCGTGATCGCGCCGCTGGCCACGGCCGGCTATCGGGTGGTCGTGCCCGACCAGATCGGATTCTGCCGGTCCACCAAGCCCGCCGCCTATCAGATGAGCTTGCACCAGCTCGGAGCCAACACGCACGCGCTTCTGGACAGCATCGGCGTCACCCGCCCCATCCTCGTCGGTCACTCGATGGGCGGCATGCTGGCGGCCCGCTACGCGCTGAGCTTCCCGGCCGCGACCGCAGCTCTCGTTCTCGTCAACCCCATCGGGCTCGAGGACTGGAGCGCCAAGGGCGTCCCCCCGAGCACCATCGACGAGCTGATCGAAGGCGAACGCAAGACCACGGCCGAGAGTATCAAGGCCTATCAGCAGAAAACCTACTACGATGGCCGCTGGAGACCGGAGTTCGATCGCTGGGTGGAAATGCTCGCATCAATGTACCAAGGGCCCGGCAGCGACAGCGTCGTGCTCTCGCAGGCCCGCGCCTCCGACATGATCTTCTCGCAACCGGTCGTACACGAGTTTCCGAGGCTCGCCGTGCCCACGCTCCTCCTGATCGGCGAGAAAGACACCACCGCCATTGGCAAAAACCGCGCATCCCCAGAGGTCGCCAAGACACTCGGCAATTACCCCGAGCTTGCACGTGAAGCCGAAAGCCGTATCAAGGGCGCGCGCCTGATCGCCTTTCCGAAGCTCGGACACGCCCCCCACATTGAGGAGCCGGAGGCATTCAATGCCGCGCTGCTCGATGCCCTCACATCGCTTCCTTCAACCCCTTGAGCCCTGACCGTTCCATGTCCTCACCGGATGAACCCGAAACCCGCACGCACACGCCAGACCGCATCTCCGCCCCCGAGGCGCTGATCTACGCAATGGTGACGGTGTCGGCCGCCGACCGCACCATCACAACGGAGGAACTGGCCCGCATCGGGTCCATCGTGCGCGAGCTGCCGCCCTTCCAGTCCTATACGGACAACTGGCTGGCGGATGCCGCGCAGGAATGCGGCAAGCTTCTGAAGAAGCCAGGCGGCGTTGACAACGTCCTCGCCCTCGTCAAGCGGAGCCTGTCACCGCGCCTCTACGAGACCGCCTACGTGCTGTGCGCAGAGGTCGCCGTGTCGGATCTCTCTGTTCACAATGACGAGGAGCGCTTCCTGACCCTGCTCGCGGACACGCTTGAGCTGGAAAAGCCGACCTGCGCCGCGCTCCTGCGTGGCGCCCGCGCGCGCCATCAGACAGTCTGAGCGCAGCGCTCGGCGAAACGCGCAATCTCGCCCGCTGCCATGGCGAGGTTATCCTCCAGCGTCACGCCGGAGCTGCGCCGCGGCGCCAGATCGTGGTCGCCGTCCCGCGCCCAAGCAACCGCGATCGAAGGCGGCAAGCCGTAGGTCGCAACCTCCTCCACGCCGCCGAACGGATCGCGCTCGCCCTGCACGATCAGCGTCGGGCAAGTGAGGCCGAGGAGGTGGGCGGTTCGCAGCGCATGAGGCTGTTTCGGCGGATGAAACGGATAGCCAAGGCACACGAGCCCCGAGATTCGCTTGGCGTCGAAAAAGGCCTGTGCCCCGAGACTGGCAACACGCCCGCCCAGAGACTTCCCGCCGATCAGGATTCGTTTTCCAGCCCCCGCTTCAGCGGAAATCCGCGCGAGCGCCGCGTCATACTCGGCGATCAGCGCCTCTGCCTTCGGAGGCGGCTTGCGCGATCCCATGGCAACGCGCGCCGCCATGTAAGCAAAATTGAACCGCACCACGCTGAGCCCTGCCTCGCCCAGAAGCTCGGCAACGCGCCCCATCCAGGGGCTCGTCATCGGCGCGCCCGCACCCGGCGCCAGCACCAGCACTGTCTCGGCGTTACGAGGTCCTGTGATGAGCAGATCGGTCACGGCACACTCGGATTTGCGGGGCTGATGGATCGCAGACGAGCCGCGCGAGACATTTCGCGACAACGCCTCCGGATCATCACATAGGCTCTCGGTCCGGATGACAAAAACTGATCGCCCGTCAGAACAATTTCCACGCGATTCGACGAGGTCGTCGCAATTTGGCCCCGCCATCGGCTAGGATGACCCCATCTGATTTGCTGCGGGGTTTCATGGCATTCGCCCGACGCGTCGCAATTTGGCTGTTCACGCCGTTGCTCGTGCTGTCCGGACCCGTCGCGGCCGAGGACAGCCGAGGTGCGAGCCAGACCGCGAGCGAGGAAACCGCGCGCACGTGGCACGGCCCCGCCGCGGCCACCGCTGAAGCCGCCGCAGCGGCCGAGGCCGCCAAGGACGCCGTAGTTCCGCCCGCCCCCAAGCCTGCAGAGCGGCCCGCTCCTCAAGCGCCCGCAAAAGCTGCCGCCCCGGCATCACCCCCCGCAAAAGCGCCGGCTGCCGCCGCACCCGCCGAAAAGGCCGCGGCCGCGAAGGCGGACCCGAAGGATACAAAGGACGCCGCTGCCGACAAGGAAAAGCCGAAGAAGCCGGCTCTCTCCGCCAAGCAGCTTTTCGGCTCCGTGAAGTCGGCAGCTCCCCTCGCGGCCCGCGCCGTTGGCTGGTACGCCAAAGGCTGCCTGGCAGGCGCCAAGCCGCTCGCCGTCGACGGCCCCGGCTGGCAGGTGATGCGCTTGTCCCGCAACCGCATGTGGGGACATCCCGATCTCATCAAGATCATCGAACGCCTGGCACGTGAGAGCACCGCCAACAAGGAATGGCCGGGTCTTCTCGTCGGCGACATTTCGCAACCGCGCGGCGGCCCGATGATCTCGGGCCACGCAAGCCATCAGGTGGGGCTCGACGCCGACATCTGGCTGACGCCCATGCCGGACCGCAAGCTCACGCGCCGCGAGCGTGAGGACATGTCGGCCGTTTCCATGATCTCGAATTACAGCTCGGTCGATCCGAAGGTTTGGGGCGAAGGTCAGGTGAAGCTGATCAAGCGCGCCGCGTCCTATTCTGCCGTGGAGCGCATTCTCGTCCACCCCGCGATCAAGAAAGCGCTCTGCGAAGCCGCCCCCAAGGATGATCGGGCGTGGCTGAGCAAGGTGCGCCCCTACTTCGGGCACTTCTACCATTTCCACATGCGCATCGGCTGCCCGAAAGGATCCGCCAATTGCCAGCATCAGCCCCCCGTTCCCGGCGATGACGGTTGCGATGGGGAACTGAAGGATTGGCTGAAGAAAGTCGCGCCGAAGCCCAAGCCGCCGGTCGATGCGTCGAAGCCGCCGCCGAAGCCTTCCAAGCCTGCGCCGCCCAAGCCCGAGATGACGCTCGCCGATCTTCCGGCCGATTGCCGCACGGTGCTGACGGCAGGCGGAAACGTGCCGCCGACCGAGCCCGCTCAATTGGTTGATACGAGTAAGAATGCCGGCCCTGCGGCGCCTCCCGAGAAGGACGTGGCCGCGACCGACGCCGCACCCGCTGCCGGCAGCGCGCCGCCGCCGTCTAAAGCTGGGCGATAAGACTTAGACCATTGCGCCAGGGCGTAGCGGCGGATGGCCGAACGGCCGCACCGGCACCGTGTAGACGCGCTCCGCCGCGATGGCGACGATCTCCCGCTCGGGCCAGCGCAAGGCCGAGAGGTTTCCACCGAAACAGCATCCGGTATCGATGCAGATGGTGTTGTGGACCCAGCCCGCCGCAGGCACGGGCGTGTGACCGTAGACGATGGCTGTGCGGCCCCGGTATTCGGCCGCCCAGTGATAGCGGATCGGAAGCCCGAACTCATCGGTCTCCCCCGACGTTTCCCCGTAGAGACAGAAGCGGCGAACCTCGCCGGAGACGCGCCCCAGCATCTCCTCCTTGATGCCGGCATGTGCCACGGCCAGCCGCCCGCCTTCGAGCCACACGTAGATCGGGAGCGTAGTGAAGAACTCCCGCACGCGATTGCGGAAAGCTTTCGTCTCGCCTTCGAATTGCGCGATCGTGCGGTCGAGCCCATGCGTCGGCTTCACGTCCTTGCCGTCGAGCCAGCGCAGGAACTTGACGTCGTGATTGCCGGGCACCGCAAAAGCCGCCCCGCTTTCCACCATGCTCATGACGATACGCAGCACGTCGGGCGAGCGCGGCCCGCGGTCCACGAGATCGCCGACGAAAATGGCCCGGCGCCCGGCAGGCGGAACAACCTCCACGGAAGCCGTGCCGGGCGTTCCGCTCCAGCGCACATCGTAGCCGAGACGCGTGAGCAGCGTCTCGAGCTCACCCGCGCAACCGTGTACGTCTCCGATGATGTCGAACGGACCGCTAACCTCTCTCCGGTCGGAGCGGGCCCGTGGATCGTCAAGCTCGATGTCGGTCATGGCGATGGTCAGATACGTGCGCACAATGTCGCGCACATGACGATTAAGTTTCAATAAAATCTTCGACTTGCCGCCTGGGGCGCGGAACGTCCGTCACGAAGGGCGCAAGGTGCGCGAGACCCGCCGGAACCGGGCCGCCATAGGCCCAATCCAGCAGCTCGACCGTATGCACGAGCGGAATATCGAGGCCCGTGGTGAGCTGGGTCATGCAGCCGATGTTCCCGGCCGCCACCACATCGGCCCGCGTGGAGCGAATGTGGTCCTGCTTGCGCTTCTTGAGCTGGCCCGCGATCTCAGGCTGGAGGATGTTGTAGGTTCCGGCCGACCCGCAGCAAATGTGACCTTCCGGCACATCCACCACAGCAAAACCGGCCTGTTTCAGGAGAGCGCGCGGCTCGTCATGGATGCGCTGCCCGTGTTGCAGCGAGCAGGCCGAATGATAGGCCACCCTGAGCGACGACCAGCGCTCCGGCGCGCCGAGCTGGTACTCGTAGAGGAATTCCGACACGTCCTTCGCAAGGCTCGAGATCTTCTCCGCCCGCTCCGCATAGGCCGGATCGCCGCGCATCATGTGCCCGTAGTCTTTGACGGTCGTGCCGCAGCCTGAGGCATTGACGATGATGGCATCGATCTCGCCGCGGTTGATCTCCTTCGACCACGCGTCGATGTTGCGCCGGGCGAGCTTCATCGCCTCGGCTTCGCGGCCCATGTGCTGCACGATGGCGCCGCAGCAGCCCGATCCGTTCGCTACCACCACGTCGACGCCACGCCGCGCAAGCAGCCGGATGGTGGCATCGTTGATGTCCGGGCGAAGCACCGGCTGCACACACCCCGTCATAAGGATCACGCGGGCACGCCGTTCGCTATGGGTCACGGCCGTTCCCGGTCCGCCGAAGCGCGCCTCCCGCGTGATGGCGGCAGTGGGTGCCAGCGCGAGCATCGCGGCCACTTCCTTGAGGCCGACCCGTTCCAACAGCGGAATGAACGGACGCGCGAGCGGCGCGGCCTTGAGCGCCAGCCGGAAACGCCTCGGATAGGGAATGAGGAACGCGAGCAGATTGCGCAGCGACCGTTCCTTGAAGCTGCGCGGGGTCTTCTCCTCGATCTCGGCGCGCGCCAGATCCACGAGATGCATGTAGTCGACGCCGCTCGGGCAGGTGGACATGCACGAGAGGCACGAAAGACAACGATCGATATGGTGGCGGATCTGATGCGTCGGCGCGCGCTCCGTCCCGCGCTCCATCATGTCCTTGATCAGGTAGATACGCCCGCGCGGAGAATCGCGCTCGTCCCCGAGCACCACGTAGGTCGAGCAGACCGCCGTGCAGAGCCCGCAATGCACGCACCGCTTCAGGATCCGGTCGGCCTCGGCCACACGCGGATCAGCGAGCTGCTCGGACGTGAAGTTGGTCTGCATCGTTGGTCATTCGCTCCGAAGAGATCTCGCCGTGACGGGTCGCGTCCTGCTCACATCGTTGCGTACATGCGGCCGGGATTGAGCAGGCGCAACGGATCGAACGCCTGCTTGATGCCCCGTGTGATGCGATCCACCGCGGGTCCGAGCGGCTGGAACACCTCGACGGTGCGGCGCACGGCTTCATCCGCGCGGATCAGCGTCGCATGCCCGCCGTGCGTGGCAACAGCGCGGCGGATATCGGCGCTGCCCGCATCTGCCGTCGCGGGCGTTTCGAGCCACACGAGGCCGCCGGACCAGTCGTAGAACGCTTCGACCTTCATATGCCTGCGGATCGCCGCCACCAAAGGAGCCGCCGCGCTTGGCGTGGTCGAAATCCGCCACAGGTGCGTTCCGTTGGGCGGCAGGAACGACAGCCGCCGCACCTCAGCCCAGAACTCGAGCGAGCTTTCGAGCTCGAGTTCGAGCGGAGCGCCATAGGCCGACAGCACCTCGCGAAGCTTCAGCTTGCGATAGCTGATCGACCGGGTGAAGTTCTCGAGCCGGATTGCGGTGAGCGACCGCGGCTCCTTGGAAAGCCCCTTGTGCGCGAGCCGCCCCGCGAGCGCCTGCGAAAGATGCACGGTGCCCGACACCTCGTAGGGCTGCGCGAGCGCAAGGCTCATCAGCTCGACGGCGAGATCCTCCGTAAGATCAGGATAGACGAGCGTGAGCACGTCGTCCGGCAGCGGCAGCACCTTGAAGGTAACTTCGGAGAGAACGGCCAGCGTGCCCCAGCTCCCGGCAAGGCCGCGCGCCACGTCATAGCCCGTCACGTTCTTCATGACGCGCCCGCCGGATTTGAAGATCTCCGCCCGCCCGTTCACGCCCCTCACGCCAAGCAGATAGTCCCGCGCCGCCCCCGCCGCGATACGGCGCGAGCCCGAGATATTGGCCACGAATATCGCGCCGATCGTCTGCAGCCCTGCATCGGTCCCGAGCGCGGGCCCGAGATCGATCGGCTCGAACGGCAGCATCTGCCCGCGCGAAGCGAGCTCCACCTCGATCTGCGACAGCGGCGTTCCCGCCCGCGCAGCCATCACCAGTTCCGACGGCTCGTAGAGCGAGATGCCGCGCATGGCCCCTGTCGTCATCGCAACGGGCGCCGCCACCGGACGCCCCACACCGCGCTTCGTCCCGGCTCCCAGAATCTCGACGGGAATGCCGCGCTCGGAGAGCGCGGTCATCATGCTCTTGAGCTCCCACTCGGTCGCTGGCCTCATGATGTCGTCCATGATGCCTGCCCTCAAGCCGCCGCCGCGGGATTGCCGTCGACGTGTCCGGCGGGCACGCCCTGCGCTGTGGCGGCAGCCTTGGCCGTCTCCACCGCATCCAGCGGAAACACCTTCCCGCAATTGAGCAGCCAGTCCGGATCGAACACCGACTTGATGCGAAGCTGAACCGCCATGTCCTCGTCGTTGAATTGCACCCGCATGAGATCGCGCTTCTCGATGCCGACGCCGTGCTCGCCCGTGAGGCATCCGCCGACCGCGACGCACAGCTTGAGAATTTCGGCGCCTGCCTGCTCTGCCTTCTCCATCTCTCCCGGCGTGTTGGCTTCGTACATGATCAGCGGATGCAGGTTTCCGTCGCCGGCGTGGAAGATGTTGGCCACCCTGAGGCCATAGCGGCGGCAGATCTCCGAGATCTGCTCAAGCACGTGCGGCAGATGCGCGAGCGGAATGGTGCCGTCCATGCAGTAGTAGTCCGAGATCCGCCCGATCGCACCGAACGCGGCTTTCCGGCCCTTCCAGATCTTGGCGCTTTGCTCGGCCGATCCGCTGACGGCCAGCGCCACCGGCTTCAGCTCGTGGGCGATGCTGGCGATATAGGCGAGCCGGTCGGCGATCTCCTGTTCCGAGCCTTCCACCTCGATGATGAGCAGCGCATCCACGTTTGTCGGATAGCCCGCCTTGGCGAACGCCTCGCAGACCTCGATCGCCGGCTTGTCCATGAACTCGATCGCCACGGGAATGATGCCGGACGCGATGATGCGCGCCACGCAGATCCCCGCCTTCGCGCTCGATTCGAATCCGATCATCATCGGCCTCGCCCCTTCCGCGGCACGCAGGATGCGCACGGTGGCCTCGGTGATGATCCCGAACTGACCTTCGGAGCCGATGATCAGCGCAAGCAGATCGTACCCCTCCGCATCGAGGTGCGAGCCGCCGATCTCCACGATCTCGCCGTCCATCGTCACCATCTTCACGCCAAGCACGTTGTTGGTCGTAACCCCGTACTTGAGGCAATGGGCACCGCCCGAGTTCATCGCCAGGTTTCCGGCGAGCGTACAGGCAAGCTGGCTGGAGGGGTCCGGCGCATAGAAGAAGCCCTCGGCCGACACAGCTCCCGAGATGGCAAGGTTGGTGATGCCCGCCTCGACCCGGGCGAAGCGGTTCTGAAAGTCGATCTCGATCACGCGGTTCATCTTCGAGACGCCGAGCACGATGGCATCCTCGAGCGGCAGCGCGCCGCCGCAGAGAGACGTGCCGGCGCCCCGGGGAACCACGCGGATGCGGTTGGCCTTGGCGTATTTCAGCACGGCCGAGACGGCTTCCGTCGAGGTCGGCAGCACCACCGCCAGCGGCATGCGCCGATAGGCGGTCAACGCGTCCGTCTCGAACGCGCGCCGTCCGTCCTCGTCAGAAATCACGGCGTCAGCGCCACAGAGGGCCACCAGATCGCGCACGATCGCATCCCGTCGCCCGACGATGGACGAATCGGGAAGCGGCAGCTCGATCGACGACATCTTTCTGTTCCTCTCGGATCGAAACCGGACTGTGGCAAACGGATTTGCGCCAAACGGAGAACGCGCGGAAACCGCGCCCCGTTTCGCGATGCGCGATCAATTCGCGCGGGAGTCTCGCATGCGCAGGGGAAAGCGGCAACATTCCGGCGCACGCGACGGGCGGCCAATCCCAAGCCGTTTCGTGACGCGATCGGAAAATTTCACAGCCTGTGGCAGAGATAGCGCCGCCGCTGTAGTCTGAACGGCAGCTCCACCTCCAGCAATTCGTGAGCGCGCCTTGAAGCCACGTGTCGGGCTGTTCGTCACCTGCCTTGTCGATCTGATGCGCCCCTCTGTCGGGTTCGCAGCCGCCCGTCTCATCGAGGAGGCTGGATGCGTCGTGGTCGTCCCTGCCGGTCAAACCTGCTGCGGTCAGCCCGCCTACAATGCGGGCGATCCCGAAACCGCCCGCGACTTGGCGCTGCAAACCGTCCGCGCCTTCGAGGGATGCGACTTTGTCGTCGCGCCGTCTGGTTCTTGCGCCGCGATGCTACGCATCCACTATCCCGCGCTCTTCAAGGGACGCGGCGACGTGGAAAGTGAGGTCGAGGCTTTTGCCGGGCGCGTCCACGAGCTGACATCCTTCCTCGTGAACGTGCGCCACAAAACCGAGACCGGCGCGAAATTCTCGGGCCGCGTCACCCATCACGACGCCTGCTCGGGCCTGCGCGAGCTCGGCATCCGTAGCGAGCCGCGCCAGCTCCTCGCTGCCGTCGAAGGCTTGGAGCTCGTGGAGGCGCGCGAGGTGAGCCCCTGCTGCGGCTTCGGCGGCCTGTTCTCGGTCAAATACCCGGAGATCTCTGGCGCCGTCGCGGACCGCAAGATCGAGGATCTGCGAGCCCCGGCGCCCGATCTCGTCACCGGCGGCGACTTGGGATGCCTGATGAACCTCGCGGGCCGGTTGCGCCGCACCGGCATCCACCTGCCCTGCCGCCATGTGGCGGAGGTTCTGGCCGGCGAGCTTCACGATCCCCCCATAGCCTGGGGAGAAGAGGACGCCCGGTGACGCCATCGACCGAGACATTCAAATCGAATGCGCGAGCCGCCCTCGCCGACGCCAAGCTCGCCAAGGCGCTCGCCGGCCTGCCCGGCGGGCTCGTCGCCCAGCGCACGGCCGCCAAGGGGCGCGTGCCCGAGTTCGAGGCCCTCCGCAACACCGCCCGCGACATCCGCGACCACACGCTCGCACACCTCGATCTCTACCTCGAAGCCTTCGCCCAGAAAGCCGAAGCGGCTGGCAGCCGCGTGCACTGGGCAGAAACCGCGGAGGAGGCCCGCGCCATCATTGCCCGCCTCTGCCAGGAACGCGGGGCACGCCTCGTCACCAAGGGCAAGTCCATGGTGTCGGAGGAGATCGCCCTCAACCGGCATCTCGAGGATCTCGGCATCACGGCGGTCGAGACCGACCTCGGCGAATACCTGCTCCAGATCCGCGGCGAGACGCCGAGTCACATCATCGCCCCCGCCATCCATCTGAGCCAGGACCAGGTGGAGGCGGATTTTCGCGTCCACCACAACCACCTCGCGCCCGATCGCGTCCTCACGACCGCGGAATCCCTCGTCGCCGAAGCGCGCGCTGTCTTGCGGGAACGCTTCCTGGCAGCAGACATCGGCATCACGGGCGCGAACTTCCTCGTCGCCGAAACCGGCTCCGCCATCATCGTCACCAACGAAGGCAACGGCGATCTTTCGGCCCATCTTCCGAAGACCCACATCGTGCTCGCCGCCATCGACAAGGTGGTGCCCACGCTCGCGGATGCCGCCACCCTGCTGCGCGTGCTCGCCCGCTCGGCCACCGGCCAGGACATGACGGCCTACACCAGCCTGCTCACCGGCCCGAAAGCACCGGGCGATCCTGACGGGCCGGCCGAATGCCACATCGTCATCCTCGACAACGGCCGCAGCGAAATGCTGAAGAACGGCCTCGGAGAAGCCCTCCGCTGCATCCGCTGCGGCGCCTGCCTCAACCATTGCCCCATCTACAATGCCATCGGCGGCCACGCCTATGGCTGGGTCTATTCAGGGCCGATCGGCGCGGTGCTGTCACCCGCGTTTCTCGGAATAGACGCGGCGCAGGACCTGCCCAGCGCCTCCACCTTCTGCGGAAAATGCGAGGAGGTGTGCCCAGTGAAGATTCCCATCACGCGGCTGCTGAGAGGCTGGCGCGAGAAGAGCCTGGAAACCGGCAAGCGGCGCCACGAGCGCTGGCTGCTCGGCGCCTGGGCATTCTTCGCGAGGCGGCCGCGGCTGTACCATCTGGCAACGCGCTTTGCCGTAGCCACGCTCTCGGTGCTCGGCCGTCCGCGCGGGGCGTTCAAGCGCCTGCCGCTCGCAGGCGGCTGGACGGCACGCCGCGACTTCCCCGCTCCGCAAGGACGCACGTTCCAGCAGCTCTGGGCTGAGCACCAGCGGGGTGTGCCTCGATGAGCCGCGAGACCATTCTTGCCCGCATCAGAAGCGCCCTTCCCGCTGCAGCGGGCCGGAAGGACGAACGTCCTCGCGCCGTCGCACAACGCCTGGCAAACCCGCCCCACCATCCGCGGCCTGCGTTTGCGAGCCTGACCGGAGAGGCACGCCACGCCCGCCTGATCGCGGCGCTCGAAACCCAGGGCACGGATGTGATCGAAGTCGCCTCCCTGGGCGACGTACCGGCAGCGGTCGCGACCCTGCTCGGCCGAAGCCAGCCCACGCCGCCGCGTCTGGTGATTGGAGACGACGCGCGCCTTGCCGGGCTGTCATGGGAGAAAACGAACCCCACCGCACGCCCTGAACAATGGGACGCCAGCGCGCCGCTCGAGGATGGGGATGCCGCTCTCACGCACGCCTGGGGCGCGGTCGCGGAAACAGGAACGCTCGTCCTCCTCTCGGGAGCCGCGAGCCCCGCCTCGCTCACGTTCCTACCGGAGTTTCACCTCGTCGCGCTGGCACGGGAGAGCATCGTGAGCTCGTTCGAGGAAGCGTTCCAACGCATTGCGGAAAGCCGTGTGGACCAGCGCTTCCCGCGCGCCGTCAATCTGGTGTCAGGCCCATCGCGCACCGGCGACATCGGAGGACGCATCGTGAAGGGCGCCCACGGGCCCCGCCGCCTCGGCGTGATCCTTTACGGCTAGACGCCGATCTAAGCGGCCAGCATCCGGTCGTGCTCGCGCCGCCTCACCATCCGTGCCACGCCGCCCCACGCCTTCGAGCGCGTGAGATCGCCGAGCTGCCGGTGCAGGAGCGCGAAGAACTCCGCGACATCCGCCGCGAACGAGCCATGCCGGCCTTCCAGCACAACGGCCATCAGCTCGGCGTCCTGGAGCGTGGACAGATCCTCTTTCTTTTCGGGCGACGAGCTACGCATTGCGGTCCTCTGAATTCGTTGTCGCGAAGTGAGGAGCAAGATCGAAGCCAACTGGCCATGCCAGCCAAACCGGGCCGAATACCGGGTTTGAGCCGCCCCGCAGCCGAAAACAGCGCCCGGCGCGAGCGTTAACGTCCCATTTTCGGCGAAAAGCCAACCCGCCTCGCCGCCCACCTGTCCCAGCCTGAAATTCCACTTCCGGCCGTTAACGAACGCCCGAAGCATGTGGTCAGCTTGTCGCGGGGAAATGCCTTTTGCCCTTAGGGCAAAGCCGAATTGGCCTTCAGAGGCTTGGCAGCGGGCGCCTGGGCCTCGGAGGAGGCGTGCACCGGCTTCCGCGGCCGATCCCCCGGCGATACCTCGGCCTTGGCCTTCGCGCCCGCGGGCGCATTGTCCGGATCAGCCGCGACTTTGGTGGTGCCGGACGGAGCCTTGTCCAGCGTCTGCTGCTCGGCGCCGTCCGAGCGCTTCTTTTTCACGATCTTGTTCTTGCGCGGCGTCTTGCGGTGCCCGGTGCCGCATTCGAACGAGCGCACGTCATTGCGCACGCTCATGACGCCCTTGGCACTGTCCGCGAGCGGAAGCGTGTCGAGGCTCGCCGAGTGATTGAAGAGCTGCTTCCACTCATAGCTCTGGAAGCCATGCTCCAGAAGGTTGGCGGCGCGCACTGTGCGCAACGCACTCGTCGACTCGCCGAGTACCACCGCCATCAGATGCCGGCCGTCGCGCGTCGCGCTGGCGACCACGTTGAACCCGGAATCGCAGATGAAGCCGGTCTTCATGCCATCCGCGCCTTCGAACGAGCGAAGGAGACCGTTGTGCGTGCCGATACGGATCTTACCGATCCGTGCATCGAACATCGACCAGTAGGCGAGATGCTCCGGATAGTCCCTGATGACCGCGCGCGCGAGCTTGGCGAGATCGCGGGCCGTCGTCACCTGTTCCGGCGCAGGCAAGCCGTTGGGGTTGACGAAGATGGTGCGCGTCATGCCGAGACCGCGCGCGGTTTCGTTCATGCGCGAGACGAACGCCGCCTGCGATCCGCTGATCGCCTCGGCCAGCATCACAGCCACGTCGTTGGCCGACTTGATGATGAGCGCCTTGAGCGCCTGATCGACCGTGAGGTTCGCCCCCACGTGCAACCCGAGCTTGCTCGGCGGCTGCAATTGAGCGGCCTCGCTATAAGGAATGCGCTGATCGAGCTTCAGCTTGCCGCTCTTGAGGGCCTCGAACGTCACGTAGGCCGTCATGATCTTGGTGAGAGACGCGGGGTGCCAGTGATCGTCGGGGTCTTCCGCGTAGAGCACCTTGCCGTCGGCCGCATCAAACACGAGCGCCGGGCCGCCGGCCCGCGCGGAGCTGGCGGAGAGCACAGCAACCCCGCCGGACATGAGTGTCAGCGCCGACAAAGCGGCAAGGATCCACCTGGCTCTCATGGCCTTCCTTAGAGAATGCCGAGACGAGTTCGGCACCTAACATATTCGGGGGCGCAGTCGCAATCCGCAGCGGGCGCAATTCCCCGCACATGTGGTCATGCTAACGCAAAAGAGAGCGCCAAGTCTCTAGGCCCACGGCCGCGCAACCGCATCGCGCCCTTCGAAATCCTTGATCGCTTTTTCCTTTTCGAGCGTCAGGCCAATGTTGTCCAAACCGTTCAGCAGGCAGTGCTTGCGGAACGGATCGATCTCGAAGCGGATCACGCCGCCGTCCGGCCCGCGGATTTCCTGGGCTTCGAGATCCACCGAAAGCGTCGCGTTGGCCCCGCGGTTCGCATCGTCGAGCAGCTTGTCCACCTGTTCCTGGGGCAGCTTGATCGCCAGGATGCCGTTCTGGAAACAGTTGTTGAAGAAAATGTCGGCGAAATCCGGCGCGATCACGCAACGGAAGCCGAAATCCAGAAGCGCCCACGGCGCATGCTCGCGCGACGAACCGCAGCCGAAATTCTCACCCGTGATCAGGATCTCGGCCTTCCGGTAGGCCGGCTTGTTGAGCACGAAATCCGGGTTCTCTTTGCCCGACTGGTCGTAGCGCAGCTCGTAGAAAAGCGCCTTGCCGAGACCCGTGCGCTTGATCGTCTTCAGGAACTGCTTCGGGATGATCATGTCAGTGTCCACATTCCGCAAAGGAAAGGGAGCCGCGACACCCGTCAGCTTCGTGAACTTCTGCATTTTTTATCGTCCCTGGGAGCGTTAGACGCGCAAGCTGTCGGCCAGCGCTCGAAAATATCCTTCGGCGGCAAGCAGGCGGTCGACCCGGATTAGAGACATCGACGCCGATGGTTCCTCAGCCTGTCCATGGGGACCGAGCTGTTCAAGCCGTCTTTTAACGCCAGCTAGCTTTCGTCCGTCAAGATGGTGTTGCAGCACGCCAACCAGTGTCTCGAGATACCCGGAAATCCGCCCCAACTCGCGCATGAGACCCCGCTGGGCCGACTTGTCGTCAGGCTTCGCCGTTAATCTTACGGAAAATCGCCCCGCCCGGGCCAGTGTTTCCGCCACCGCATCGGCGTAACGCGCGACCTTGGCGCGCCGTTTCCGGTCGAGCGCGCTGATCGCGCCGGCCCACCGGTTTAGCGTCTCCGCAATCGAGAGCAGACGTTTGGGAAAGTCCACGAGCTGCATGGGGCGCGGGCCAAAATGGGATCGACGCCCGATCCTAGGCCCTCACGTACGTGCGGGGACAACATCGCCCGTCAGCGGATGGAAGGATCCGCGAAGCACTTGCGCATGTATTCGCAGCGATGGGATCCCGCGAAATGCATGCTGTCGCCCTTGGCCGGCGCGATGAACTGGCAGATCTCCTCGAGCCCGCCCTCGTCGAGCCAGCCTTGACGGCGCCCGCGCTGCACGGCGAAGCAATCGGCCGTCTCCTCGTCCGGGCCGCGGAACTGGTGGCCGCACTCGTGCGCGAAGATCCAGAGCTTCACCGGCGTGGAGACCTTCGAAAGCAGCCTGGGGTTGAGGATGAGAAAGCCCGGATAGGCCGCGCCGTAGTCGTCGAGCTGGCTGTCGATCACGGTCGGCCGCTGCCCACACACCTGCTGGCGCCCGTCGAGCTTGAGCTCGCCCGGCTTCAGCACGTGCGCGTCCCCGCCCACATGCTCCGCATATTCCTCAGGTGTTGGAACGTCATCGGCCATCGCGACGGATGGCGCAAAAAACGCAAGACCCATGAGGCAAACGCCCAAGGCCACACGCCCGAACAAGCCGAGCACTGGACGGCAAGCCGTCGTCAACTGAGCACCTCTACGTGACACCCGCACGCGCCCCGGAGAATCTGATTTAGCTTTCGTTTTCCGATGAGAAGTACGTCCATCGGACGGCAGAATGATCCGAGCGCTGCATCGAAAGCCCCGGCACCCTAGCAGGTCCAACATCCGCTGCAAAAGTTAACAATCACCCAGACAAGGCGCGCACGAGGCGACATTCCGGCCGTGTGGCGGAATTACCGCGCATGACCAATTAAACGGCGGAGTTTCTTCCCGTGTCCTCGTGCCCCCTCAGTGAGTGGCCTGATCCTCGATCTCTTCCATATCGTCGTCGGAGAAGCCGAAATGATGGCCAATCTCGTGGATCAGCACATGGGTGATGATCTCGCCCAGCGTCTCCTCGCCATTCTCCGTCCAGTAGTCGAGGATCGCGCGCCGGTAGAGAAACACCATGTCCGGCTCGCGCGGCACGTCGAGCACGCTTTTCTTGTCGAGGCTGAGGCCCTGATAGAGCCCCATGAGATCGAACGGGCTTTCGATATCGAGCTCGTCGAGAACCTCATCCAGCGCGAAGTCCTCGACGCGGATGACGAGATCGCCGCAAACCTCACGGAACTCGGGCTGGATCCGTTCCCAGGCACTGGCCGCGATGACCTCGAAATCAGCCAGGCTCGGTGCCGCTGCTGACTTCCAATCGATAGGTCCCGCCATTATTCGCCTCCCGCTCTTCTTTTTGCGAACGGGAGAGATAGGCGCTTCGCCCCCACGACTGCAAGCCCAGCCATGGGGGTGAGAATACGGACGTCAGGCCTGCCAGGTCCGGATATCGACGAAATGGCCGGCAAGCGCCGCCACCGCAGCCATTGCAGGCGAGACGAGGTGCGTGCGGCCGCGATAGCCCTGGCGTCCCTCGAAATTGCGGTTCGACGTCGAGGCGCAGCGCTGGCCGGGCTTCAACTGGTCCGGGTTCATGCCAAGGCACATGGAGCAGCCGGGCTCACGCCACTCGAAACCGGCCGCCTTGAAGATCTTGTCGAGACCTTCCGCCTCTGCCTGCTCTTTGACGAGGCCGGAGCCGGGCACGATCATCGCATAGGCGAGACGATCCGAGATCTTCTTGCCTTCCACGATCTTCGCGACCTCGCGCAGATCCTCCATGCGGCCGTTGGTGCACGAACCGATCCAGATCACGTCGAGCGGGATGTCCGTCATCTTCGTGCCGGGCTGGAGCCCCATGTACTCGAGCGCGCGCACCATCGAGGCGCGTTTGTTCTCGTCGGCCACATCGCCAGGATTGGGAACTAGGCCCGAAATGGACACGACGTCCTCCGGGCTCGTGCCCCAGGATACGATCGGCGGCAGCTTGGCGGCGTCGAGCTTCACCTCGCGGTCGAAGTGTGCGCCCTCGTCCGTGCGCAGCGTGTCCCAATACTTGAGGGCCATGTCCCAGGCCGCACCCTTGGGCGCCTTCGGGCGGCCCTTGATGAACGCATAAGTCTTCTCGTCCGGTGCGATCATGCCGGCGCGCGCGCCGCCCTCGATCGACATGTTGCAGACCGTCATGCGGCCTTCCATCGAGAGATCGCGGATCGCCTCACCCGCGTATTCGATCACCGAGCCGGTGCCGCCGGCCGTGCCGATCTCGCCAATGATCGCGAGGATGATGTCCTTCGCCGTCACGTGCGCGGGAAGCTTCCCGTCCACGGACACGCGCATGTTCTTGGCCTTCTTCTGCACCAGCGTCTGCGTGGCGAGCACATGCTCGACCTCGCTCGTGCCGATGCCGTGGGCCAGAGCGCCGAATGCGCCGTGCGTCGACGTGTGGCTGTCGCCGCACACGATCGTGGTGCCCGGCAGCGTAAAGCCCTGCTCCGGCCCGACCACGTGGACGATGCCTTGGCGCTTATCGAGCTCGTTGTAGTACTCGACGCCGAAATCCCGCGCGTTGGTTGCGAGCGTCTCGACCTGGATCCTGCTGTCCTCGTCGGCAATGCCCTTGCGCCGGTCGGTCGTCGGCACGTTGTGATCGACCACGGCCAGCGTCTTCTCGGGCGCGCGCACCTTGCGCCCCGACATCCGAAGCCCTTCGAACGCCTGCGGGCTCGTCACCTCGTGTACGAGATGGCGGTCGATATAAAGCAGGCACGTACCGTCCGGCTGCCGGTCGACAACGTGGTCTTCAAAGATCTTGTCGTAAAGCGTCTTGGCCATGGATAAGGCTCTATTTTCCGAGACTTAGGTGCTTCCAGAAAGCGGGAGCAGCTTTCCGGCGAGAAGCACGACAATCAAATGAGACCTATCAGATAGCGTCTCGCGGCCCGTGTTGCAAATCAGCAGGCCTTGTTCCGTCCATAAGTCGAAGCGGCGATTGCGCGACTTTTTGACCGTCCGGCCAATGAAATGGGCCGGACACCCGGAAAACCCCGTGCATCCGACCCAAAGGACACCGGTATCCGACGCTCTCGGGTGGTGGCAAATAACCCTGGAGCACGGACTGTCCGGATAACATTATTACATCCCAATCGCGCCTTTGGATCAGCGCCCGAGGCTTAAATTTTCGTCACTCCTATTCCCGCCAGTGCCGGGCCTTCGCGACGAGAAAATCCCTCAGTACTTGAACCTTCTTCGAGCTTTTCAGTTCTTCCGGATAGACGAACAGGACGGGCAGGCTCGGCTTGTCGGCTTCGCATTTGGTGAGCACCGGCACGAGATCGCTGTCCTGCTCGGTCATGTAGTCGGGGATCATGCCGATGCCGATGCCTGCGAGCACGGCCTGCTTGATCGCCACCACGCTGTTCGTGCGCAGCACCGGCGCCCTCGGCTCTTTTCCCTCCCGGCCCGCAGTCTCCAGCCAGCTTATGGCCGGCAGGAGCTGAGGCGGCAGCCCGCTGTAGGAGAGAACGCGATGATTGCCGCTATCGAGATCCGCAAAAGTCTCGGGCACGCCGAAGCGGCGCGTATATTTCGTGGACGCCATCGGCCGCACGCTGGCCGAGAACAGGGGACGGCGGATGAGATCGGACTGCTCGGGCTCGCGCGTCCAGATCGCCACGTCGGCCGCGCGCATGGCGATATCGATCTGATCGTCATCAAGAATGAGCTCGATGCTGATCTCCGGATAGAGATCCATGAACTCCCGGAGCCGCTGAGATACCCAGACCGTGCCGAGCCCCACGGGTGCGGCGATGCTGAGCTGTCCGGACGGCTTGGTGGTGGTGTCGGCAAGCAGCGTTTCCGCCGTCTGCAGCTTGCTCATCACCTCCGCGACCGTCGTATAGAGAAGCTCCCCCTGCTCCGTCAGCACCAGGCCGCGGGCATGGCGGTGAAAGAGAGACACTTTGAGGTCTCGCTCGAGCGCGGAAACTTGTCGGCTTACTGCCGATTGGCTCATGTGCAGCGCGTCGCCGGCGTGCGTGAAGCTGCCGGCCGCGGCGGCGGCATGAAAAATTCTGAGTTTGTCCCAGTCCATAAAGACATCCCCGGGGGCGCAATCGACCGACAACCGGGCTGGCGAGCGCTCAACCAGCACGCATACGCACCATTGCCCCAGCATTGCGATTATTTGATATCGGCAGCGCCGGAGCCATCGAAAAATGCATACCAGCGCCGTTCCACCGCAGGGATCGTAGGCGTTGGCAACAGGCGCCGCTATTGCCTATATGTCGGGCAACCGCTCGACGGTTCACGCCCGATAAAACAAATCCTCAACATCTGCCGGGCCTTCGCGCGCCGGCCCTAGCGGAGGTCATTTCCCCATGCGGCTTTACCATGTTGCAGCTCTAACCCTGGCGTCCGCCGTTGCGGCGTGCGGCGGCTCGAAAGAGCCCACCAAGCTGTGGGAGGCGACCGGCTTTCAGAACCCCGAATCCGCTTTGCCCGATACGGCCGCGAATGTCATCTACGTGAGCAACGTGGCCGGCGGCCCGGGTGATCGGGACGGCAACGGCTACATCTCCAAGCTGTCCCTCGATGGCAAGGTTATCGCCGAAAAGTGGGTGACCGGGCTCGACGCCCCCAAGGGCCTCGCGCTGTTCGGCGGCAAGCTCTACGTCGCAGACATCGACAAGCTCGTGGAGATCGATACCGCAAACGGCACCATCGTCGCCAAGCACGAAGCCCCCGGCGCCAAAATTCTGAACGACGTAGCCGCCGACGGCAATGGCCAGATCTACACGTCCGACTGGCCGGGCAACGCCATCTGGCGCCTCGCCGACGGCAAGTTCGAGAAGTGGGTCGAAGGAGAAGGTCTCAAATCGCCCAACGGCCTCCTGATCGAAGGTGACAAGCTCGTCGTCGCCGCCTGGGGCGAGGGCATGGGAGCGGACTTCTCCACCAAGACACCCGGCCATCTCCTCACCGTAAGCCTTGGCGACAAGGCCATCGCCAACCTCGGAGACGGCAAGCCGGTCGGCCATCTCGACGGGCTCGAGCCCTTCGACGCCGACAGCTACATCGTGAGCGACTGGGTGGCAGGCAAGGTGTTCCAGATCACCCGTTCAGGCAGCGCCAAGGAGCTTCTCTCGCTCGGCCAGGGAAGCGCGGACATCGGGTTCATCTCGAGCACGCGCACCCTCATCGTCCCGATGATGGTCGACGGCAAGGTCGTCGCCTACAAGCTCTGAAGTCGAGTTATACGGATCCCGGCGCGGGCCGGGATCCGTGATGCCCATCGCGACCAATCACTCCGCAGCGGCGGCCGTGGTCTCATGCTGGGCTAGGAAGCGCTCGGTTTCGAGAGCCGCCATGCAGCCCATGCCCGCGGCCGTCACGGCTTGGCGATAGACCTCGTCCTTCACATCGCCCGCCGCGAACACGCCGGGAATGGCCGTCGCGGTCGAATCCGGCGCCGTAATCAGATAGCCCGACGGAGTCGTCTCGAGCTGCCCCTTGAACAGCTCCGTCGCGGGCGCGTGGCCGATCGCGACGAACACACCATCCACCTTCCGCTCGGTGATCTTGCCCGTCTTCACGTTCTTGAGCTTCACGCCGGTGACCGAGCGCGGCTCCTCGACGCCGACGATCTCCTCGACCGCGCTATCCCACACCACCTCGATCTTGTCGTTCTTGAACAGGCGGTCCTGCAGGATCTTCTCGGCACGGAAATGGTCGCGCCGGTGCACCACGATCACCTTCTTCGCGAAGTTCGTGAGGAAGATCGCCTCCTCGACCGCGGTGTTGCCACCGCCGATCACGACGACTTCTTTGCCCTTGTAGAAGAAGCCGTCGCACGTTGCGCACGCGGAGACGCCATAACCCTTGAAGGTCTGCTCGCTCGGGATACCGAGCCAGCGCGCTTGCGCACCCGTGCAGATGATCAGCGCATCGCAGGTGTAGCGATCGCCTGAATCGCCATCGAGACGGAACGGGCGCACGCCGAGGTCCACCTTCACGATGTGGTCCATGATGATCTCTGTGCCGACGTGCTCGGCCTGGGCCTTCATCTGCTCCATGAGCCACGGACCCTGGATCACGTCGGCGAAGCCCGGATAGTTCTCCACGTCGGTGGTGATGGTGAGCTGGCCTCCCGGCTGGTTGCCCTGGATGATGACCGGCTTCAGCATCGCGCGGGCGGCATAGATGGCGGCGGTGTAGCCGGCCGGCCCCGATCCCAGGATGATGACGCGTGAGTGCTTGGTGGTGCTCATGATCGACCCTTCCGGACCGCGCGACCCGCGGCCCCCCAATGAGTCGCGCCGCCGGGCGCGATAGCTGCCCTCATATAATCAAGGAGACGGGCGAGCGCGAGCCCTGCCGAACGCAAGGGAAGAGTTGTCAGCCGTCCGTTAGATAGGACAACGCTGCGCGAATCACGGGCGGCGCGAACAAAATATTCCTGTGTCCCAGGCCATCGAACGCCCGCAGCTCCGCCTGCGGACACGCCGCCGCGATCTCCTCGGCATTATCGAACGTGACCTCCAAATCGTCCCGGGCATGGATTACGAGGGCAGGCCGGTTGACGGCAGAGAGGAGATTGGCGGCGGTGAAGGAGGCGATCGAGCGATGCGCGATCCGCTCCAGGTGCCGCTCGTAGGCGCGCCTCGCCACCCGCCCGAGCCCCAGCTCCTCGGCGAACTCACCGGTTACCGTGGAGAACCGGTTCGGCGAGGAGACGAGCACATAACGCTCGAAGGAATGCCCGCCCGGCAGAGGCGGGGCCCCTTCACCCACGAGCAGAACCGCGAGCCCGCCCATCGAATGGGCGACCGCGAACCGCAGCGGCCCGAGCGTCCGCACCACATCGAGCAGCGCGCGCGAGCAGTCGATGAGGCTCGCCCGCTCCCGGCCGCTTTTTCCGTGCCCGGGCTGATCGAACGCCACCACACGGAAGCCGGCGCGCCGAAGCTGCTCGGCGAACACGGCCATGAACGAGGCCTCGCTCGTCCAGCCGTGGGCGATCAGCACGCCGCCGCGATCCGGCACGCCCGCATCCGGCTCGAATACATAAGCCTGGACGCAGCCCTGGGTCGTCGGCACGCGCACCCAGCGCGCGTTCCTGAGATGAAACCGCGCACGCTCCACCAGCACGGCATGGTCCGGCCTGCGCCGCGACGAAAACTTCGGCTGGCAGAAACGCCTGTAAGCGATGTCGCCCGCCAGCGCCGGCGGAAATCCGTCGAGCCGCACAGGCCGTGTCCTCAGCCGTCGATCGAAGAACATCGTCATCGACCGGAGATCTCCTGCAATTCGCTTTGCACGAGCCCTATCGGAAAATCATATCTCCACGAAAAAGGGAGAGAAGGGAAAGCCGATAGACTCTCATCGTGAAAAGGAATGGTGAAATGATTCAATCAAAACGCAGGTATCTTAGATCAAGCGGAGCGAACGGAAGCTCGCGTATCCTCCGCGCCCCACGATCACGTGATCATGAACCTGGACGCCGAGCGGACGCCCCGCATCGACGATCATCCGGGTCATATCGATGTCGGCACGCGAGGGCGTCGGATCGCCCGAAGGGTGATTGTGCACGAGGATGATCGCGGTGGAGGAAAGCTCGAGCGCCCGCTTCACCACTTCGCGCACATAGACCGGCGTGTGATCGACCGTGCCCTGGCCCTGGATCTCGTCCGCGATCAGGTGGTTCTTCTTGTCGAGAAACAGGATGCGAAACTGCTCGCGATGCTCGTAGCCCTGCACCGCCTTGAGATAGTCGAGCACTTGCGTCCAGGACGAAAGCAGAGGCCCGCTCGCGATCTCGCTCCGCATCAGCCGGAGCGCCGCGGCGCGGATCAAGCGCAGCTCCGTTATGACGGCGTCGCCCACACCCGAGATCTCCTTGAGGCGCGCGTCCGGCGCATTCACCACTTGGGCGAACGAGCCGAACCTGGCAAGCAGCCGCTTGGCGAGATCCTTGGTATCGCGGCGAGGAATGGCGCGAAACAGCACCATCTCGAGCAGCTCGTAGTCTGGCAGCGCATCCCCGCCCGCCTTGCGGAACCTGTCGCGGAGCCGCTGCCTGTGCCCTGAGTATAGCGGCTGAGAGGCTTCGAGAAACGAGCCTTGCACGCCGCTGCCCGGCGCATCGGCTTCCGCCTCCGGCGGCGCGACCGCGGCATTTGCTTTCGGATCTCTCGCGCCAGGACCCTGCATATGCCCGCTCGGCTATCCGTTGCGGGCAGAAGGCCACTCGAGGCCGGCCGGCGAATGCGTGAACACCTCGACCCCGGTCTCGGTCACGCCCACCGTATGCTCGAACTGCGCCGACAGCTCGCGATCGCGCGTCACCGCCGTCCACCCGTCCGCCAGGACCTTAACGTGCGGCTTTCCGAGGTTGATCATCGGCTCGATGGTGAACAGCATCCCCGGCTCCATCACCGCGCCTTCTCCGGCCTCGCCGTAATGAAGAATGTTCGGCCGGTCGTGGAACACCTGGCCGAGCCCGTGCCCGCAGAAATCTCTCACGATGCTGCAGCGTTCCTTCTCGGCGAATTCCTGGATCGCCGCGCCGATATCGCCGGTCGTGTTGCCGGGCTTCACCTGCGCGATACCGATCTTCAGTGCTTCGTAGGTCACCTCGATCAAGCGCTCGGCGCGTCGGCTGATGGCCCCCACCGCATACATGCGGCTCGTATCGCCATGCCAGCCGTCGACGATCAGCGTCACGTCGATGTTGACGATATCGCCCTCGCGCAGCGGCTTGGGTCCGGGAATGCCGTGGCACACCACATGATTGATGGATGTGCAGATCGACTTCGGAAATCCGCGGTAGTTGAGCGGTGCCGGCACAGCGCCGTGATCGAGCGCGAACTCGAGCACGCGGTCGTCCAGCTCCTCGGTGGTGACGCCGGGCTGAACGTAGGGTGCGATCATATCGAGCGCGGACGCCGCGAGCTGCCCGGCTTTGCGCATTGCGGCAAAAGCCTCGGCGCCGTGGCGCTTGATGGCTGTCGACTCGCGCGCCGCGCGTGTGACTTCGACGTTGGACATGATGGCGTGCGGGCCCTTGTGCGTGAGGGAACGAAAAACTCTCGACGTGCTCGAAAGTGAATGTAGTCCAAATCGGTCGCCGTGCAACGCTCCCGGCCGTAGACCTTTGCACGCGGCGAATAGCAAAACGGCGGCTGCCCGGAGGCCGCCGCCGTTATCTTGTCCCTTGGAGCGCCACAGAGCGGAGCCCCAGCCGGTCTTAGTTGCCTTCCTCGGCCGGAACCTCGGCAGCGGCAGCTTCCGTTACGATCTTCTGAGCTTCGCCGACCCAGTTGTCGCGCTCGATCTGGCCGTTGAGCTTCAGTGCCTCGTCGACGTTCGAGATGTCCTCATCCGAGAAGTTCGCGACCTGCTCGAACTTGTAGCAGTTGAGCGTCTTGAGCCGGGCCGCGAGATCCGCGTTGATGCCCTTGATGCGCGTCAGATCATCGACATCACCCTTCGGCTTCTTGAAGCCCTTCCAGGCGGCGTTGAGGCGGCGGGCACGAACGTCCGTGCGCTCGAAGATGCGCGCAGCGCGGCCACGGCGGCCACGGAGATAGTAGAGCTTCGCGCGGCGGACCTTGCCGCGGCGCAGAACCTCGATCTCGGCGATATAGGGCGAGTAAACCGGGAACACGCGCTCCACGCCCTCGCCGTAGGAAATCTTGCGGACGGTGAAGCTCTCGTTGATGCCACCGCCGGAACGGGCGATCACAACGCCCTCGTAGGCCTGGAGGCGAACCGACTGGTTCTTGCCTTCGCCTTCGATCACCTTGACCATGACCTTGACGGTATCGCCAGGCGAGAATTCAGGCACCGAACGGGTCCGGAGCACGGCATCCATCTGCTCGCGCTCGATCTCTTGAATGATGTTCATTTTCATTCCTTTTTGTTTGTATATCAATGCAGAGGAGCAGCGACGCGGAGCTAGTCCGGCGAGCGCGGCTCGTGCGGCTCCTTGTGGAGCAACCCTCGATGGGGGAATTTGTTGGCTGGGCCTATAACCGAATTTCGGCGGGTTGTCGAGGGCCGCCTTCACCCCGCAACCGGCCCCGACAAGCTCATAGGCGCACTCGAGTTGCCGCTCCCGCCCTGACGCGGGCCACCCCTAGAAAAAACGGAGTTAGTGCCCGCCCGCCGCACCGGCGTGCGCGGCCGGCTTGCGCATGAACATAGCCAGCAGCGCCATGCCTGCAAACAGGGCCGTCAGCACCAGAAATACGTCCGAGAAGGCGAGCACGCTGGCCTCGCGGCGAACCAGAAGCGCCAGTTGCTTGAGGGCCGCCTGGTCGCCGTCGGCGATCTGCGCCGAGAACTGCTGGGTGAGCCCGGCCAGCGTCTCTTCCGCCGCTGCCCGCCCCCACGAAACGCTTTCGTGCAGCCGGGCGAGGTGAAGATCCATCCGGTTGTTGAGCATGGTGTTGATCACGGCCAGCCCCACCGCGCCGCCGAGATTGCGGGTGAGGTTGTAGAGGCCAGAGGCATTCTTGAGCTGCTCCGGCGGAAGCGTGCCGAGCGAAAGATTGTTGATTGGAACCATGCACAGCATCAGCGAGCACCCGCGCAGGATCTGCGGCAGCAGCAGTTCATGGAAATCCCAATCAGCCGTGATGCCGGACGCCACATATGTGCCCAGCGCAAATCCCATGAAGCCGACGAGCATCATGACGCGCGGATCGAGCACCTGCGACAGCCGCCCCGCGATCGGCGCGGTCAGGAACATGGCGACGCCAGTCACGAACATCGTCTCGCCGATCATCAGGGCATCGTAGCCGCGCACCTGGGAGAGATAGACCGGGTAGAGGTAGGTGAGCCCGTAGAGGCCGATGCCCATGATGAAGCTGAAGGCCGAGCCGAACGCGAAGTTGCGGTTTCGGAACGCGCGCAACTCGACGATTGGCTGCTCAGCGGTAAACGCACGCCAGAAGAAGAGGAGGCCGCCCGCCGCGCACAGCACCGCGAATGTCATGATCGTAGCGTCGTCGAACCAGTCGTAGCGCGGCCCTTCCTCGAGCACGTACTCCATCGAGCCGAGGAACAGGGCCATGGCCGCGAAGCCGACGATATCGAAGCGGCGGAGCAGAGACCGGTCCGGCTTGTCGAAATCGACGAGAAAGAACACGGCGACCGCGACAAGGATGCCCGGCCCGACGTTCACCAGAAACAGCCAGTGCCAGGAGAAGGCGTTGCTGAGATAGCCGCCGACCGTCGGACCGATGGTGGGCGCGAGCGTCGCCACCAGTCCGATCATCGGCGAGACGATGCCGCGCTTGGAGGCCGGAAACAGGGAGAACGCGACCGCGAACACGGAGGGGATCATGCCGCCGCCGATGAAGCCCTGCAAAGCGCGATACACGATCATCTGGTCGATCGTCGTCGCCGTGGCGCAGAGCGCGCTCGCAATCGTGAAACCGACCGCCGATGCCGTGAACAGCACGCGTGTGGAGAACGCCCGCGCGAGCAAACCAGAAAGCGGAATCATCACCACTTCTGCGATCAGATAGGAGGTCTGCACCCAGGGGATTTCATCGGCACTCGCCGAAAGTCCAGCCTGGATCTCCGACAGCGACGCGGAGACGATCTGGATATCCAGGATCGCCATGAACATGCCGAACACCATCGCGAGGAAGCCCGCGAGCTGGCGCGGCGTGACGCCGATCCAGGCAAGCGTCTCGCCTTTTGCCGCCCCGGAAACCTGCGGGATCTCGTCGATGGTGGTTGAATGGGCCATGGCTGCGCTCGAACCGGCGAGGGCTTACTCGATGTGGCTGGCGGTTTGCTGTCCGTCCGACTTGTGCGCTGCGCGGGTGTCGATGCTGACGACCACCGAGAGGCCGGGCCGCAGTTTGCCCAGCGCATCCGGCGCCCGCACCGCGATCCGCACCGGAACGCGCTGCACGATCTTGGTGAAGTTGCCCGTCGCATTCTCGGGCGGCAGCAGCGAGAACTGCGAGCCCGAGGCCGGCGCGATGCTTTCCACGGTGCCGTCGACCACCTCGCCGCCCAGCGCATCCACACTGATGTGCGCGGCATCGCCGGCCTTGACGCCGCGAAGCTGCGTTTCCTTCAGGTTCGCATCGACGTAGACCTTGTCGAGCGGCACAACCGCAGCCAGCCGCTTGCCGGGCGTGACGTAGTCGCCCACCTGAACGCTCTTGTTGCCGACCACGCCGTTGAACGGGGCGCGGATCACGGTGAACGAGAGATCGCGCTTTGCGCGGGCAACCTCGACATCCAATTCCTTGGCGACCTGCTCGGCCTGCTTCTGCTGAGACTTGAGCAGCGTGATGTTCGCGCCCGCCGTCTCGATCGCGGCTGCGCTGGCCTTCGCCTGCGCCCGCGCCGTATCGCGCGCGGCAATTGCGGCATCAAGGGTCGCCTTCGACGTCACGTCGCGATCAACAAGCGGCTTGGTGCGCTCGTAGTCGGCTTCCGCCTTGAGCACGGTCGCGTTGGCGGCATCAAGCTGCGCGCGCATCTGCTGCTGCGTTGCCTCCGCCGCCCGGATCTGCGCATCGAATGTCGCGATAGCGGCCTGCTGTGTCGCGAGCTTCGCTTCTGCCTGCGAGACCGCGAGCTGGAAATCGCCATCGTCGAGCCGCACCAGCACGTCGCCTTCCTTGACGGACTGGTTCTCGACGACCGGCACCTCGGCCACATTGGCCGCGACCTTGGGCGAGATCAGAGCCATGTCCGCGCCCACATACGCGTCGTCGGTCGAGACCATGAATCGCCCGACCGTGATGTAGTCGTAGCCGAACCAGAGACCCGCCCCGAGCACGACCGCCGCAATGCCTCCAAGCAGGAGCTTCTTGCGAGAGCGCGGTGCCTCGCCTTGGGCCGCCCCGGCGCCGCCCTTCGGCGCATCTGACTCGGCGGGCGACACCTCACGATCCGCACGCGCCTCCACAGGAGACACGGCGTCATGCTGCGCCATGCCTTTCGGGGGCTGCGGCGGCTGAGCCGAGGGACCGGCCAGACGCGCACCCGGAAGGGGCGTTTCGACAGGCTCGAGCTTCGGATCCTTGAAGCGAATGGCTTTGGCGGTTGACATGGGTGTCGATCCAAACAGAATTCAATCTAAACTAAACAGTTCAGTTCGCTATTGACATAGAGCAGAAATACGACAATATCAATACCGAACTGAACCGTTTGGTTCGATCCGTGACACCTTTGCACAGGCTGGCGATGAGCAGATTGAAATCATTGCAAAAAGACGAACCTGAGAGCGGAGAGCCCTCAGACCTCCGTCGTGGCGGCCGTCCCCCGGCGGGGACAGACCCTCTCAAGCGCAGGCAGATCTTGGACGGGGCGGGGCGCGTTTTTTCCACCCTCGGGTTCGATGCCGCCAGCATGAGCGACGTGGCTCGTGAGGCCCAGGTGTCGAAAGCGACCCTCTACGTCTACTTCCAGGACAAGGAGCACCTGTTCACGGCCATTTGCGCTGAGCGGCGCGACCGCAACATCGCCGATCTGATCGAGATCCTGGATACCGCGAGGCCTCTGGAGGAAACGCTCGTCGCCTTCGGCACGGAGATGCTGCAGCGGATTTCGCAGCCCTATGTGCTGGCCGCCCACCGCGTCGTCATCGGCGTGGCCGAGCGGATGCCTGACGTCGGCAGCGAGTTCTTCAACGCGGGCGCGATGAGGCTGGTGGAAGCCTTCGCGCACTTTCTCGAGCACCACGTCGCCCAAGGCACGCTGAAAATCGACGACAGCGTACTGGCGTCGGCCCAGTTCCTCGAGCTTTCGCAGGCAACCGTCTTCCGTCCCCGCCTCTACGGCGTCACCAAGGAGCCCGTCTCCGACGACGAGATCCGCAAGGTGATCGGATCGGCCGTCCGCGTCTTCCTCGCTGCATACCGCCGCTGAGCGGCATGATCTGCAGAGAACCCTAGGGTTTCGGCGCCTTGTCCTTGTCCATCACCTCGGCCGTCGTGGGGCTCAATGGCGTGGCCTTGGTCTTCGGCTGCGTCAGCGGTGTCGGCTCCGGCGTCGTCATGTTCCCGCGCAGAAGCGAGCGCCCGGCCGTGAACCCGCCAACGAGCTGCAAAGCCAGGCGCTCGTCGTCGCGCTTGCGCACGTCCCGCGCCGTGGCCTCCGCCTCCGCCGGATCGAACCCGAGCCCCACCAGCACCGCCTTGCCGAACGCGAGCGCGGATTCGAACGTCTCGCGGATCTGATAATCCACCCGCGCCTCGATCAGCCGCAGCGTGTGACCTCGATCAAACGAGCGCACGAACAGCTTAGCGACGGGGAACTCGGACTTCACGAGCTGCACGATCTTGTCGGCGGCTTCCTGGTTGTCGACGCAGACGAGAATGGCCTCCGCCGTCTCCGCACCGGACGCACGCAGCACGTCGAGCCGCGTCCCGTCGCCGTAATAGACCTTGAACCCGAAATTGCCGGCGGCCCGGATCATGTCGACGTCGATCTCGATCAACGAGACGTCCACGCCGCGCGCCAGCAACGGCTGGCTGACGAGCTGTCCGAAGCGTCCGAACCCGATGATGAGCACGCGGTTCTTGAGCCCTTCGGCCAGATCCACGCCGTCGAGCGAAACCTCCTCCTTCGGCATGACGCGATCGAGCAGCAGCAGGATCAGCGGCGTCAGCGCCATGGAGAGTATGACGATGGCGCTCATGACGGCGGCCGAGCGCTGGTCGAAAACGCCTGCGCTGAGCGCGGCCGAATAGAGCACGAAAGCGAATTCGCCGCCCTGCGCGAACAGCGCCGCGCGCAGCACCGCCTCCCGCCAGCTCGATCCGAACAGCAACGCGATCAGGAAAATGCCGGTCGCCTTCGCGACCATGAACGCGGCCACGCCCGCAAGAATGATCGCCCACTCGTTGAGCACGAGCGAAAGATCGAGCGACATGCCGACGCTGAGAAAGAAGAGGCCCAGAAGCAAGCCCTTGAAGGGATCGATGTCGGCTTCGAGCTGGTGGCGGAACGTCGATTCCGAGAGCAGCACGCCCGCGAGGAACGCGCCCATCGCCATCGAAAGCCCGCCCCATTGCATGAAGAGCGCGGCGCCCAGCACCACCATCAGCGACGCAGCGAGCATGATCTCACGCCCGCCAAGCGTCGCCACGAGATTGAACAGCGGATTGAGCAGCCATCGCCCGGCCGCCACCACCGCCAGGATGGCCGCGATGCCGATACCGATGCTGACCCACGCGGGCTGCGTCTCGCCCGCGCTGTTGCCGTCGAGCGCAGCAAAAAAAGCGACCAGCGCCAGCAAGGGCACGATCGCGAGATCCTCGAGCAGGAGAATGGAAACCGCGCGCTGCCCGCCCGGCGTCGCGGTCTCGCCGCGCTCGTCGAGCATCTTCATGATCACCGCCGTAGACGACAGCACGAAGCCCATGGCGCCGATCACGGCCACGGGCATTGAAAGACCGCCGAGATAGATGCCGACGGCCGACAGCATCGCCCCGCACGTGACCACCTGCACAAGCCCGAGCCCAAAGATGTCGCGTCTCAAGGCCCACAGCTTCGCCGGACGCATCTCGAGCCCGATGATGAATAGGAACATCACCACCCCGAGCTCCGCCACATGGAGGATCGCGACGGGATCGCTGAAGAGACCGAAACCGAAAGGCCCCACGATCAGGCCCGCCGTCAGATAGCCGAGCACGGAGCCGAGCCCCAGCTTGCGGAACAGCGGAACCGCAACGACGCTCGCCGTGAGGAGGGCCACGGCGTGGGCGAGATTGATCGACGTCGAGTCAGCAGCCATCGTCGCGTTGGTCTCCGGTCCTGGACGGTGTCACAACCATCCGGCGCTCGGAGCCGCGGTTGTATCACCTCGATAAATCGTCCGGACCGGATTGCGCAAGCAAAGGAAGGCAGAGCCCGGCGCCTGGAGAAGCTTCAGCGCCGGGATGTGACCCGCATGCTCCACGTTGCCGGGCAAACCGCCCGCAAACGCCCTTAGGCGGCGTTCGCCCTGCCGATGAACCCGGCCGCCAGCTCCTGAAGCTCGGCGGCCTTCGCCGCGATGTCCTTGGCCGAAACCGCGACCTGCTCGGCCGAGGCCTTGGTCGAGGACGCCGCGTCCGTCAGGCCGGTGGTGTTCGCGGCCACCTCGACGGTGCCCTGCGCGGCCTCTTGCACGTTGCGCGCGATCTCGCTCGTGGCCGCGCCCTGCTGCTCCACGGCCGAGGCAATGGTCGTGGTGACCGTGCTCATGTCGGAAATCACCGCGGTGATGGCGTTGATCGACGACACCGCATGTGACGTTGCGGCCTGGATTGCGCTGATCTGCGCGCCGATCTCGGCCGTGGCCTTGCCGGTCTGTGAGGCGAGCGATTTCACCTCCTGCGCGACCACCGCAAATCCCTTGCCCGCTTCTCCGGCACGCGCCGCTTCGATGGTGGCGTTGAGGGCCAGCAGGTTCGTCTGCCGCGCGATGCTGCTGATCAACTCCACCACGGCCCCGATCTGCGTGGCGGCCTCGGAAAGATCGCGCACCTTGCTGGACGTCTCCGTCACGGTCTGCACGGCGCGGCTCGCCATCTCCGTGGACGTCGCGACCTGGCGGCCGATCTCCTGCACCGACGCAGAGAGCTCGTCCGCGGCCGCCGCCACGGCGCGCACGTTGGTGGAGGCCTCCTCGGCAGCGGCAGCGACCGCCGTGGTGCGATCGGTCGAGGCCCTGGCGGAGGAGGAAAGCTGGTCAGCCGCGCCTTCGAGCAGGTTCGTCGTGCTCGCGACGGTGGAAGCCATCTCGACGACCGAAGATGCCAGCGCACCCAGATCACGCCGCCCCGCCTCGATGTAGACGCTGATGGCGTAGTCCATGTCGAGCAGCGCCACGCGGTTGATGGCGATCTGCAGATCCGTCCGCGCGTCGCCGCCGCCCGTGGTCCGGCCGAACAGTCCCTTCGCAGCCGGTGCCATCTTGTCGGCAATCGCCTTCAATAACCCCGAGATGAGGGCATTGTAGCCGCCGATGTACCAGCAGGGATCGAGGCCGATACGATGATGGGTTTCTCCGATCCTCCGGATCGAAGTCTCGTAGGCGGCATCGAAGCGGCCGTCCATGATCGTCGCCCAGTGACGGATCTGAGCGGACTTCGCCGCCTTCATGTGCTCGCGCGAGCCGAAAAACTTGAGCGTTTCCTTGAACCGTCCGACGTGATCGTAAAACGTGTCGAGGATCGCCGGCAGCTCGGCCATGATGAAATCTTTGTGCTGACGAATCGTCTCGCAGGTTTTCTCGTCGATCTGGTTGAACGCCAGCCGACCCTTTAGCGAAACCTGACCCTTCATTCCCGTCCCCCGGTGAAAATCCTTCATTCGTAGGAATCATTAGGGCGCAGGAGTTAAGCGGTGCTTGCGACGTGTCGGATTTCGGCGCGCCGCACGTCAGAAAGTCTCGCGCGCACGATTTGTCGCAAGCGAAAAATCAGACGCGCGCTGACGGATACTCCCAAGGTGGCAATCGCCCCTCGGCCGGCTCGCCCTGCATCGACGCGTAAAGCTTCGTGCGCTACGTCTTCGTCTTGCGCGCCAGAAGATCCGGCCGCCGCTCGCGCGTGATCCGCTCGGCTTCCGCACGCCGCCATGCCGCGATGCGCGCGTGATCTCCGGAAAGCAGCACCTCGGGCGTCGCACGCCCTTCCCACTCGCGAGGCTTTGTATACTGAGGGTATTCGAGCAGCCCGCCCTCGAAGCTCTCGTGCGTGAGGCTGTCGGCCGCCCCCAGCACGCCGGGGATGAGCCGCACGCACGCATCGAGAAGCGTCATCGCCGCAAGCTCCCCGCCCGAGAGCACATAGTCGCCGATCGAGATCTCCTCGATCCCCCGCCCTTCGATCACGCGCTCGTCGATCCCTTCGAAACGGCCGGCCAGCAGCATGACGCCCGGCCCTTCCGAAAGCGCACGTGCACGCGCCTGTGTGAAAGGTGCCCCACGCGGCGACATGTAGATCAGCGGCAGATCCGGCGCCACGTTACGCGCCTGGTCGATGGCCGCGGCGAGCACATCCGCCCGCATCACCATTCCGGCGCCCCCTCCCGTCGGCGTATCGTCCACTGCACGATGGCGCCCGATGCCGCAGTCACGGATCTGATGAAGCGCGAGCGACCAGAGCCCCGCCTCCAGCGCCTGCCCCACGAGCGAGAAGCCGAGCGGTCCCGGAAACATTTCAGGAAAGAGAGTGAGCACCGATGCCCGCCACGGCGTGCGGTCCCCGGCGGTCGGAATGTGAGGCATGAAGGATCCGTCTCGAAAAGGGATGAACGCGACTATAGCGCCCCTCCCAAGACCAGCGCACGCCCTATTCCCCGGCATCGTGAAGCGCGGGCACGGGTAGAGAAACACCGCAGACGGAGAGCGCCCTGCGCGAGCGGATGTTTCACGCGAATCACCCGTCGGCGAACGAAGGTCCACAAATGCCAACGCCGGCCAGGGGATGCCCCTGAACCGGCGTTCGACGGAACCGACTGTGATCGCTTCGAAGCCTGGGGCCTGAAGCAACCGGGGCTACCCCGGACGCGCAATCGCGCCCTAGTAGGACCCGTTAGGAACTTTCGCCCGGACGACGTCGCCAGCGATGGCGAACACGCGGCTGAGGACAAGGCTCAGCAAACCGGAAAGGTGGCCCTTACGCTCTACAGCCACCACATCGAAATGATCCTCGAGTGTGTACAGAAGCTTGGCCATTCATCACCTCTTTATCCAACCCTAGGATCGGAAAAGTAAAGAAGTACTGAACGATGAATTTGGCCGGTACAAGGCACAACCTGGGCTTCAAACGCCTTCAACCACAGTAATATCAATTGTACCAGCACCTTGGCGCAATGCCTTGGCCTCGGCGTACTCGGGGCTCGTGGCGTAGCCGACGGCATGCTCGTAGCTCGGAAACTCGAGCACCACGTTCCGCTGCGTGCCGTTGCCCTCGATGATCTGGCACTTGCCGCCGCGCACGATCGGCCGCCCCTCGTACTTGTCGAGCGCGACCTTCGACTTCGCGACGTACTGCCCCCACTTCTCCGCATCCGTCACGACGGCGTGCGCGATCACATATCCCTTGGCCATGGCTCGTTCCTCTTTTCTGAATTCGTTTGATGGATGGTCGTCGGGCGCGCGGGTCTAATGGATGCCCTTGGCCCCGTTCGGGGAACGGGCCAACACCTCTCGGATGTAGTGCAGAAACATTTCGGCAGCCGCCTTCGGATCGTCCGCCTGCGTGATCGGCCGCCCCACCACGATGTGGTTTGCGCCGGCCGCGATGGCATGATCCGGCGTCATCACGCGCTCCTGGTCGTCGGTCGTGCTGCCGACCAGACGAATGCCGGGCGTGACGATGAGGAATTTCGGCCCGGTCGCCGCACGAATCCGCGCGGCCTCCTGTCCCGACGCGATCACCCCGTCAAAGCCGGCGGCATAGGCGAGTTCCGCGCGGCGCAGCACGAGATCTGCGGGTGAGAAGCGCGATCCCTGCTCGGCGAGATCGTCTGCCGACAGATTGGTGAGCACGGTGACCGCAAGCAGTTTCAACCCGCTCCCGCCACGCCCCGACACGGCCGCCCTCAGCGTCTTGAGGTCGTGCCCATGGACCGTGAGAAACGTCACATCCAGCTCGGTGGCATTGGCGACGGCCCGCTCGACCGTGTTGCCGATGTCGAGCAGCTTCATGTCGAGAAACACGCGCTTGCCTTGCCGCCTCAGATCGCGCGCGAGATCGAGCCCGCCCGCAAACAGCAGCTCGAGGCCCACCTTGTAGAAGGTCACGCTCTCGCCGAGCACGGCCACGAGCCGGCGCGCCTCCTCGACGGTCGGCATGTCGAGAGCAACGATGAGATGGTCTTGGGGCGAGGTATGGGTCATCGATCAGCCGTGCAGGACATGAGCCGCGCGCGCAAGTTTCTGGATGAGCTGCTTGAACCGCTCTTGCGCTTCCTTGTTCTTGAGGTGACCGTTGTCCTCGAACGCCTCAGCCGCCTTCGGAACCGCGAACTGATCCGGCAGCACCAGCGCGTTGAGACCGAGTTCGAGAACGGTCCGCACAGTATTTACGCCACGAAGACCGCCCATGCCACCGGGGGAAGCCGATCCCAGGGCAAAAACACGAGTCTTGAAAACGGCCATCGGCTCCTCGCCGTCGATGCGCACGCGGCTCACCCAGTCGAGCGAGTTCTTGAGCAACGGTGTGATCGAGGCGTTGTATTCCGGGCACGCGATGAAAATGCCCGTGTGAACCTTCATGAGCGCCTCGAGCTTCCGGGCGTTGTCCGGAATGCCCTCGATCGCCTGCAGGTCCGCATCGTAGAGCGGCAGCGGGTAGTCCCCGAGATCGGCAAACGTCGCGGCGATGCCATTCACCTCCGCAATCTCCGCACCCAGCCGCGCCAGGCGCTTGTTGTGGGAAGCTTCCCGCGCACTGCCGGCGAAGAAGAGGAGCTTGGTGGAGGAAAGGCTCATGGGGTCTCCTTGATCGCGACAAATCCCATCGGCGAGCGAGCTTGCCCTGTCCCCGCCTCAGCTGGAACCGGATGTTTCCACCTTGAACGGAACAAATCTAGCCGCCTTTGCCTTCGAAAAAGTCTTTCACGCGCGCAAAGAAGCCGGCGCTCTCGGGGCTTGTACCCTTGTGGCTCTCCTGCTCGAACTCTTCGAGCAGCTCGCGCTGGCGTCGCGTCAGGTTCTTCGGCGTTTCCACGTCCACCTGGATGTACATGTCGCCCACGACCTTCGAGCGCAGCACCGGCATACCCTTGCCCTTGAGCCGGAACTGCTTGCCGCTCTCGGTGCCTTCGGGAATCTTCACCCGGCTAGCCGCGCCTTCGAGTGTCGGCACCTCGATCTGCCCGCCGAGCGCCGCCGTCGTCATCGAGATCGGCACCTTGCAGAAGAGGTCCGCCCCGTCGCGCTGGAAGAACGAGTGCGGCTTGAGCGAGAGGAAAATATAGAGATCACCGGGCGGCCCGCCCCTGAGCCCCGCTTCACCGTCACCGACGAGCCGGACCTTCGTGCCGTCCTCGACGCCAGCCGGAATATTGACCTGCAGCGTACGCTCGCGCGTGACCCGCCCCGCACCGGAGCAGGCCGGGCACGGATCGTCGATCACCTCGCCGCGCCCCACACAGGTCGGACACGTCCGCTCGATGGTGAAGAAGCCCTGGCTGGCGCGCACTTTGCCCATGCCGCCGCAGGTGGGGCACGGCGACGGCTTGGTGCCGGCCTTGGCGCCCGTTCCTGAGCATGTTTCGCAGGAGATGCTGGTCGGCACGCGAATTTCGGCCGCCTTGCCGGCGAATGCCTCCTCGAGCGTGATTTCCATGTTGTAGCGCAGGTCGGCGCCACGCTCGCGCGAGGAGCGGTTCCGCTGCCCGCCGCCGCCACGCCGCCCGCCCATGAACTCGCCGAACAGATCGTCGAAGATGTCCGACATCGACGAAGCGAAATCCGGCCCGAAACCGCCGCCAGGATGGCCGCGGCCCATGCTCTGGTCGAACGCGGCATGGCCGAACTTGTCATAGGCCGCGCGTTTCTGCGGATCCTTGAGCGCTTCATAGGCCTCGTTGAGCTCCTTGAAACGCTGCTCGGCATCCTTGTCGCCGGGATTGCGGTCGGGATGGCAGTCCTTTGCGAGCTTACGGAATGCGGACTTGAGATCCTGCTCGCTCGCGGTGCGCTGAACACCAAGAATTTCGTAATAGTCGCGTTTGGCCATGGGGCGGCATTCTATCCGGCGGGCGAAGACTGGAAGCAAGCACTATCGCGGAAAGCCCCACCCATCGCCTGCCGCAGCACTTCCGAGCCGGACGCAGCGCCAATCCACACGGGCCTCGGGTGCCTCCAGGAAAAAAGTGAAACGGCTTTCCTTCAAGAGGCACGCCAAAACAAAGGATTAGCGACAATCCACGCTTGGCTGCGCAAGGATTTGCGGCCAGCGAGGGCCGCAACTCGAACACGACGAGAATGGGATCTTCTGCGTCCTGCAAAAAACCCCTGCCTCTCCCCGCCCGACCGAAGCGTCGCCGCTCCGGACCCTGCGGGGAGAGAAGGGGTCGCAAGCAGGCGTTAGCCTGCCTTCTTCTTGTCGTCCTTCACTTCTTCGAAGTCGGCGTCGACGACGTTGTCATCGGCGCTGTCCTTCGCGGAGGCTTCACCCGCGCCCGAGGCGTCACCGCCCTTGGCGCTGTAGATGGCCTCGCCGATCTTCATGGCGACCTGGGCCAGAGCCGTGGTGGCGGACTTGATCCGCTCCGCGTCGTCGGAGGCAATAGCCTCCTTCGCGGCTTCGACCGCCTTCTCGACATCGGCCTTGACCGCGGCAACTGCCGGGTTGGAGCCGTTGTCGGTGAGCTCCTTCTCGGTCGAGTGGATCAGGGCCTCGGCCTGGTTCTTGGCCTCGACCAGCTCACGCCGCTTCTTGTCCTCGGCCGCATGGGCCTCGGCATCCTTCACCATGCCCTGGATCTCTTCGTCGCTGAGACCGCCGGAAGCCTGGATCCGGATGGACTGCTCCTTGCCGGTTGCCTTGTCCTTGGCCGAAACGTGCACGATGCCGTTCGCGTCGATGTCGAACGTGACCTCGACCTGCGGCACGCCGCGCGGCGCCGGAGGAATGCCAACGAGATCGAACTGGCCGAGCAGCTTGTTGTCGGCAGCCATCTCGCGCTCGCCCTGGCTCACGCGGATCGTCACGGCGTTCTGTCCATCCTCAGCCGTCGAGAACACCTGGCTCTTCTTGGTCGGGATGGTGGTGTTGCGATCGATGAGGCGCGTGAACACACCACCGAGCGTCTCGATGCCGAGCGACAGCGGCGTCACGTCGAGCAACAGCACGTCCTTGACTTCGCCCTTGAGGACGCCGCCCTGGATCGCCGCACCGACAGCCACGACCTCGTCCGGGTTGACGCCCTTGTGAGGCTCCTTGCCGAACAGCTCCTTCACCACCTGCTGCACCTTCGGCATGCGCGTCATGCCGCCGACGAGCACGACCTCGTCGATCTCCGCAGCCTTGAGGCCGGCATCCTTGAGCGCCTGCTCACACGGGCCGCGCGTCTTGACGATGAGATCGTCCACGAGGCTCTCGAGCTTGGCGCGCGTGAGCTTCATCGTGAGATGCTTCGGACCCGAAGCATCCGCCGTGATGAACGGCAGGTTGATCTCGGTCTGCTGCGACGAGGAAAGCTCGATCTTGGCCTTCTCCGCAGCTTCCTTGAGGCGCTGCAGGGCAAGCTTGTCGTTGCGCAGGTCGATGCCCTGCTCCTTCTTGAACTCGTCGGCGAGATAGCTGACGAGCTTCATGTCGAAGTCTTCACCGCCGAGGAACGTGTCGCCGTTCGTGCTCTTCACTTCGAACACGCCGTCGCCGATCTCGAGGATCGAGATATCGAACGTACCGCCGCCGAGGTCGTAGACCGCGATCGTCTTGGCGCCCGTCTTCTTGTCGAGGCCATAGGCAAGCGCAGCCGCCGTCGGCTCGTTGATGATGCGAAGCACCTCGAGCCCGGCGATCCTGCCGGCATCCTTGGTCGCCTGACGCTGGGCGTCGTTGAAATAGGCAGGCACCGTGATCACGGCCTGCGTCACGGTCTCGCCGAGCTTGGCTTCCGCGGTCTCCTTCATCTTCTGGAGAATGAAGGCAGAGATCTGCTGGGGCGAATACTGCTTGCCGTGGGCTTCCACCCAGGCATCGCCGCCCGGACCCTTCACGATGGTGTAGGGAACGAGCTTCTTGTCCTTCTCGACCATCGGATCGTCGTAGCGACGGCCGATCAGGCGCTTGATCGCGAAGAACGTGTTGGTCGGATTGGTGACAGCCTGGCGCTTGGCCGGAAGGCCGACAAGACGCTCGCCATCGTCCGCGAAGGCCACGATGGACGGCGTCGTATTCACGCCTTCGGCATTCTCGAGCACGCGGGGCTTGCCCCCATCCATGACAGCGACGCACGAGTTGGTTGTGCCGAGGTCGATACCGATGACTTTTGCCATGTCTCCGAAATTCCTCTTCGTTGCGGCAGACCGTCCGGACCCAAATTAGGCCGGCGCCCGGTTTTGTCCGTTAGCCTCCGGATTTGGAGGCTTGGGATACGGTCCCCAAGGAGAACAATTGATGATGCGAACTTATATAGGGCGAGGTTTTCGGCGCACAACGGGCACCGCTCACCGTCGCAGCATCAATTTTGGGGCCACTGCTTTAACACTCCTCACGGCGCTTCGCGCAAGCCTTTTGCGGGAATGGCGCTCATGGCGCTGAAACCCGCGGGGGCAAATGGCGCCATGCCTGCAGTTGCCGGCGCAAATCGCTGGAACACAACGGCCTGAGGCATCAATGCGACCTCAGAGCACCGGCCGCTACCAAGCGCCGCATCCGGCATGAAATTCAGCGCGCGGGAGACGGCCGGCTTTCACTCGATATGCTTGATCAAGTGTTACCGATCGGTACCCTGCCCGCGCGCCTGACGTGAGAGCGCGCCCTCAGACCGAGGTGTCGCTCCCCGGCGAGGCCTCGGACGCGGGCGCGTCCCCGCCGCCGGCCTCGTCCGCCCCCTCCGCGGCCGGGGCCTTGGAAGGCTTCGATCCTCCTTTTGCCACGACCACCATGGCCGGACGGAGCACGCGATCCTCGATCACGTAGCCCGACTGGTAGACTTCGAGGATCGTGCCGGGGGCCACGTCCGCGTTCTGCATCTCCATCATCGCCTGATGCTGGTGCGGGTTGAACGGCTCCCCCTTGGGGGTGATGCGGCGAACGCCATTGCGCTCGAGCACGTTGAGGAACTCGCGCTCCGTCATGCTGACGCCCTCGACCAGCGCCTTGAGCGCGGCGTCCTGATCGGCCGCGCCGGCGGGCACCGCTTGGATGGCGCGCTCGAAGTTATCGGCGACGTTCACCACGTCGCGGGCAAACTTGGTGATCGCATACTTCGCGGTTTCCTCACGCTCGCGCTCGAGGCGCTTGCGGACGTTGTCCATCTCCGCATGCGCCCTCAGAAGGCGGTCGGTCAGATCCGAAACCTGTCCCTTGAGGGTATCGACCTCCGCTCCGAGCCGCAGCACCTCCTCGGCCGCGTTGGCAGGCGCATCGGAGGGAGCTTCGCCCGCACCACTTGCTGCATTGGGATTCGTCGTCTCGTCAGCCATGACATCTCCGCGTCGATGCGAACTGGGTTGAACGCCGTCTCGGGTGCGGCCGATCGAACGGCCACCGAAGGCGCACACGTGCGCCCGATATCAGCCGCCAACCAGGAAAAATCAAGCCAGCACGCGGCTAACCAGCCGCGCCGTATAGTCTACCATCGGAATGATACGGGCATAGTTGAGCCGCGTCGGGCCAATAACACCCAAAACGCCGACAACTTTGCGGTCTCCGTCGTGGAACGGCGCGACGATCAGCGACGAGCCGGAAAGCGAGAACAGCTTGTTCTCCGAGCCGATAAAAATGCGCACGCCGTCGGCATGTTCCGCGAGCCCCAGGATCTGCGACAGGTCCCGCTTGGTTTCGAGATCGTCGAAAAGCTGTCGAATCCGCGCCAAGTCCTCGATCGCGGTCAGATCCTTGAGCAGATTGGCCTGTCCGCGCACGATCAGGCTCTTGCGATCGTCCAGCGTGCCTGACCACTCGGCGAGCCCCGCCTTGATCACCTTCTGCGTCAGCTTGTCGAGCTCGGCCCGCGCCTGACCCAGCTCCGCCTCCATCGAGGCGCGCGCCTCGGGAATGGTGAGCCCGCGGATGTGCGCATTGAGATAATTCGCAGCCTCCGTGAGCGCCGAGGGCGGAAGCCCGGCCGGGATGTCGATCAGACGGTTCTCGACGTTTTGGTCTTCGTCAACGAGGATGACGAGCGCCTTGGTCGGCTCGATCGGCACGAAATCGATGTGCTTCAGCCGCGCGACCTGCTTCTCCGCGAGCACCACGCCCGCGCAATGGGAAAGGCCGGAGATCATCTCGCCGGCTTCCATCAGCACCTGGTCCAGCGACTTGGTGCGCTTGACGGCGATCTGCGCCTCGATTTTCCGCCGCTCCTCCTCGCTGAGGTCGCCGACCTCCAAGAGGCCGTCGACGAACATCCTGAGCCCGGATTGCGTCGGCAGCCGCCCGGCCGAGGTATGCGGCGCATAGATGAGGCCCGCGTGCTCGAGGTCGCTCATCACGTTACGGATCGACGCGGGCGAAAGGGCCATCGGCAGCACGCGCGACAGGTTGCGCGAACCGACGGGCTCGCCCGTCGCCAGATAGCTGTCCACGATCTCGCGAAGGATCGTGCGCGAGCGTTCACTGAGCTTTTTGATTTCGGATTGAGGGTCGGACATCGAGTTACCGGTCATGCGGCGTCGGCCGTCGCGGGAGACCCTAAAAAATGGCGAGGCTGCTCGTCAATGCAAGACCAAGTTCACCCCCGCGAACACCCGCCGCTAAGTTGAGCGTGCACGTCGGAAAGAGAGCCCCCGGACCGGCGAGCAGGCCCGGAATTGGAGGTTGATCCGGACTGAGCCCTCCCGTAGGGTCGCGCGAATTACCAGGATACGAGGGGTGAGGGCGCCTGCGCGCCCCTGATCCTCCATAGAGAATCGAGATCCCATGCGCCCCTCCAAACGCCAGCCAGGCGAGCTTCGCCGCGTCTCCCTCGAGCGCGCGGTGTCCATGCACGCCGAAGGGTCCTGCCTCATCAAGTTCGGCAACACCCATGTGCTGTGCACCGCGAGCCTCGAGGAGCGCATTCCACCGTGGCTCAAGGGCCAGGGGCGAGGCTGGGTCACGGCCGAATACGGCATGCTGCCCCGCGCCACCAGCGAGCGCACCCGCCGCGAGGCCGCGGTCGGCAACCAGTCCGGACGCACCCAGGAGATCCAGCGCCTGATCGGCCGCGCCCTTCGCGCCGTCGTGGACCTCCCCAAGCTCGGTGAGCGCCAGATCTCCATCGACTGCGACGTCATCCAGGCCGACGGCGGCACGCGCACTGCCGCCATAACCGGCGCCTGGGTCGCGCTCCACGACTGCATCCAGTGGATGAAGCTGCGGGACATGGTCAAGGACGGGGTCCTGCGCGACCACGTCGCCGCCGTCTCCGCGGGCCTCTACAAAGGCGCGCCCGTCCTCGATCTGGATTATGCCGAGGACTCGGCCGCGGACGCGGATTCGAACTTCGTCATGACCGGGGCCGGCGGCATCGTCGAGGTGCAGGGCACGGCCGAGACGGTCGCCTTCAGCCAGGAAAGCTTCGACCAGTTGATGGTGCTCGCCCGCAAGGGCATCGCCGAGTTGGTCGAGTTGCAGAAGCTCACGGTGGCCTGACGGCGTCTTGAACCAAGGCCTGCTGCCGACCGCCTGAGAACAGGAGCACGCCATGCTCGCTGGGCACTTGGCTCTCGTCACGGCCGCCGTCTTCACCGGCGCGGCCATCTACATCAACTTCGCCGAGCAACCGGCTCGCCTTCAGCTCGATGACCGCGCCCTGCTGGCGGAATGGAAACCCAGCTACAAGCGCGGCTTCGCCATGCAGGCACCGCTCGCCGTGATCGGCTTCCTTCTCGCGCTCTCGGCCTGGTGGACCACCGGCGATTGGCGCTGGATCGCAGGCGGCCTCGTCATCATTGCCAACTGGCCGTTCACCCTCATCGCCATCATGCCGACCAACACCCGGCTGCTCGCCACGCCCTCCGGATCGGCCGGCCCCGACACGCGCGCACTCATTGAGAAGTGGGGCGGTCTCCACGCCATCCGGACCGCACTCGGCGCCCTGTCGACCGTGATATTCCTGTGGGCGCTCAACTAGCCCCTCCTCAGCCTCGCGGGAAAAGAGGAGAAATCACCAGATGCCGCCAACTGCGATCCTCGAAACCGTGCTTTACGCCGGCGATCTCGCCGCCGCGGAGACTTTCTACAGCGGTGTGCTGGGCTTGAAGCTTTATGCCAAGACCGAAGGCCGCCACATCTTCTATAAGCTCGAAGGCCAGATGCTTCTGATCTTCAACCCGCAAGCAACGCGCAAATCCATGGGCGGCCCCCTGCCCGTGCCGGCCCACGGCGCGGAAGGCGAAGGCCACGTCTGCTTCGCGGCAACCTCGTTCGAGATCGAAGCCTGGCGCCATCGCCTCGCCGACTTCGACGTCGCGATCGAGGCAGACTTCACCTGGCCATCGGGCGGCCGTTCGATTTACGTGCGCGACCCGGCCGGCAACTCCGTCGAGTTCGCCGAGCCGCGCATCTGGGGATTTGACGAATGAAGCAGTTGGCGCCTGGAAGCCGTCTCGTGGTGGCGAGCCACAATCCCGGCAAGGTGTGGGAGATCAAGGAGCTGATCGCGCCTTACGGCTTCGATGCCGTCTCTGCCGGTGACCTCGGCCTCGCCGAACCTGAGGAGACCGAGCCCACCTTCGAGGGCAACGCGCGCCTCAAGGCACTCGCGGCCGCCGAGGGCTCGGGCCTGCCCGCGCTCGCCGACGATTCCGGCCTGGAGGTGGAGGCGCTCGGCGGCGCCCCCGGCATCTATTCCGCCCGCTGGGCAGGACCGGGCAAGGATTTCGGCCTCGCCATGCGCCGCGTCCACGACGCGCTCGCGGAAAAGGGGGCCTGGAACGGCGCCGCCCCCCGCGCGAACTTCATTTCCGTACTCTGCCTCGCGTGGCCGACGGGAGAGCATCGCCTGTTCGAAGGCCGTGTCTACGGCACACTCGTCTGGCCTACCCGCGGCGGCAACGGCTTCGGCTACGATCCCATGTTCGTGGCGGACGGAGAGACCCTCACCTTCGGCGAGATGGAGCCCGCATCCAAATATGCGATCTCGCACCGAACGCGCGCCTTCGAGGCGTTCAAGCGCGACTGCCTGGAGCAGGTGAAGCCCCAGCACGCCGCCCCCAAATCCGGGCGCAATCTCGAAGCTCTCGAAGCCGCCGCCCGCAATCTTTCCACGCAGGCCGAGCTGGCTCGCTTCATCTCCGGCCTGCGCGAGGACTTCGCGCGGAACGCGCCGGAGTGGAAAGCGGCCGACCTCGCCGCGTTTCTCGCCGCCCTTGAAAAGGCGGCCTCCGCCGCCGATGTCCCGGACGCAGAGCCCCGCTGGCGAACCCTGGCCCGCGCGCTCCTCGCGGCCAGCCGATGACAACCGACACCACCATACGCCAGAACGACGGAGAGCCGGGCTTCGGCGTCTACATCCACTGGCCGTTCTGCGCGCAGAAATGTCCGTACTGCGATTTCAACAGCCATGTCCGCTTCGGCGGCTGGGACGAGCCGCGCTATCTCGCCGCCTATAAACGCGAGCTGGACCACGTCGCGCGCCTCATCGCGGGAGCGTCGTCCTCCGAGAGCGGCAGGAACGCGCGCACCGTATCGTCGATCTTCTTCGGAGGCGGCACGCCTTCCCTCATGAAGCCGGAGACCGTTGGCGCCATCCTCGATCACATCGCGGAGCTCTGGCCCGTCGATGCGGATGCCGAGATCACGCTCGAAGCCAATCCCGGCAGCGTGGAAGCCGCGCGCTTCGCGGGCTATCGCGCAGCCGGCGTCAACCGCGTCTCCATCGGCGTGCAGTCCCTGCGAGAAGGAGACCTGAAACGCCTGGGACGCATCCACTCGGTCGCCGAGGCCAAAGCCGCCGTGGAGATCGCGCGCCGCACCTTCGATCGCTTCTCCTTCGATCTCATCTACGCGCGACCTGATCAGACGCTCGCGGATTGGCGCGCCGAGCTTGCCGAAGCGATCGAGATGGCCGGCGACCACCTTTCGCTCTACCAGCTCACCATCGAGCCTGAGACACGTTTCGCCGATCTCTACGCCAAAGGGCGGCTCGTCATTCCCGCAGCCGAGGCCGCACACGATCTCTATGAGCTGACGCAGGAACTGACGGGCGCCGCCGGCTTCGGCCAGTACGAGATCTCGAACCACGCGCGCGAAGGAGAGGAGAGCCGCCACAACCTGCTCTATTGGCGCTACGGCGAGTACGCTGGCGTCGGCCCCGGCGCTCACGGCCGCCTCGCCGCGCCTAGCGCCCATCTTGCCACCATGACCGAGCGGAGCCCGGAACGCTGGCTGGACCAGGTCGAGCGCACCGGCACCGGCATTGTCGAGACGGAGACACTCTCTCCGGCCGCGCGTACCGACGAGATGATGCTGATGGGGTTGCGGCTGTCCGAGGGCATCGATCTCGCGCGGCTCGCGAGCCTAGGCCGCCTCGCGCCACGCCAGTCCGTCGTCGATGCCCTCATCGCGCAAGGTTTTATGGAATGGGTCGACCCGCCGCGAGACCCTGAAAGCGGCGGCCTGGACGAGATCCGCGCGTGCCTCGGGCCGGGCCTCGCCCCGTCCCATGTCACGGCAAAGCCCCGCCCGCTCGCCCGCGAAGGCCGCATCCGCGCCACGCCCTCCGGACGCTTCATCCTCAACCAGCTCGTACTGGAGCTGTCCGCGAGCTTCGAACCGCTCGGCCCGCCGTCAAGCTCATGACACAAGCTCCCGTCAGGACTCCGGCCACTTTTGCACCAGACGGCGCCCTTCCAATCGGAGCGATCCTGCTCTAATCAGCCGTTGGCGCTCTCCCGGGGGACACACAATCATGATGCGGCGTTTATACGATTGGATGATGGCCAAGGCGCGCAACGACCGCGCTCCCCACGCCCTGTTCTGGGTGTCCTTCATCGAAAGCTCGTTCTTCCCCATCCCTCCGGACGTGATGCTGATCCCGATGGTGATCGCTCAGCGCGCCAAGGCGTGGTGGTATGCCACCGTCGCCACGATCGGCTCGGTCATCGGCGGCGCATTCGGCTACGGCATCGGCTACTTTTTCTTCGAGCAGATCGGCCGTCCCATCCTCGAGTTCTACGGCAAGGCGCAGAGCTTCGGCGAGTTCACCAACTGGTTCAACGAATGGGGCGTCTGGATCCTGATCATCAAGGGCATGACGCCGTTCCCCTACAAGGTGCTCACCATCACCGCCGGCGTCACCCACATGCCACTCATCGAATTCATGCTGGCGAGCGTCATCGCACGTGCCATGCGCTTCTATCTGGTGGCGGGCCTGCTCTATTTCTTCGGCGAGCCGATCCGCGAGTTCATCGAGAAGCGGCTGACCTTGGTCACCACGGTGTTCGTAGTCTTGCTGGTTCTGGGCTTCGTCGCCATCAAATATGTATTCTAGAGTAGGGGTCCGCCGGCAGGGCGGCCCCGAGGAGCCACGCGCATGCTGACAACCGAGCTACCGGAAAAAACCGCCGCCTATCGCTATGGCGGCCTGACGCTCTTCCTCGCCACCGGCGTCATTCTGGGAGCGCTCGCGTTCGAGCACCTCGGCGGCTTGGCACCCTGCCCGCTCTGCTTGATGCAGCGGTATGCGTACTATGCCTCGATCCCTCTGCTCTTCATCGCCATGGCGCTGGTATCTGAGAAGCCCCGGGTCGCCGCGCTGATTTTCTTCGTGGTTGCGCTCGCGTTCCTGGCCAATGCGGGGCTCGGCGTCTATCACGCGGGCGTCGAGTGGAAATTCTGGCCCGGCCCCGATACATGCGGCACGGCCCAGGCACTCCCCACCTCCGCGTCCGACCTGCTGAGCGGCCTCGACCAGACCCGCGTCGTCCGCTGTGACGAAGCAGCCTGGACCTTCGCCGGCCTCTCCCTCGCAGGCTGGAACGTCATCGCCTCGCTGCTCGCCTTCGCCGGCGCCATCAAGGCAGCCTTCCTCGCCGCCGAAGGCCCCTGACCTGAAAGGGGCCGCTTCTGCAAAGCGCCCGGTATCTCGAAGGCTCTAGGGTGCCGCGCTGAGGGCTGGCCAATCTGCTAGTGCGCGCGCCGCAACCTCATGCCCGGTCTCGTTCCAGTGGGTATCGCCCCAGAACCAGGGGACCCTTCCCTCGCGCGCAACCGCGATCAAGGGATCGGTAAGATCGAGAACCGGAACACCGGACTTGGCACCCCACGCTTCGAGCTGCCCACGAAGCTGGCCGATGTGTTGAGCCGGATCCTTGATTTCGCCCTCCGCGGGGAACTTGCAGAGCCCCGCCAGCACGTGCAGCTTGTTCGGCACGAACACCACCGCATACTGCCCGCCCGCGGCGCGCACCCGCTCTCCGAATTGATCGAGGGAGCGGGTGATGTTTTCCACCTCGCTCTCGACGCCCTCGAAGGAGTTGCGTGCCCACAGGAACGTGTAGAGCTGATCGTTAACGGTGCACACCCGAAGTCCGTGCACGCCCTGCTGGCCGTCCGTCGCCGCGGTCAGCATCTTCCAGATCTGATCGTGGAGAAGCCCCCCTTCCGGGGTCGGCGCCGCACCACCGCTCTTCATGCGCTCGAAGCGGCGTGAATCGAGAAGGTCGTTGCCTTCGAAAATGAACTGGACGACGCGCTTGCCCTTGAGGTCGGGCGCGGTCTCCCAGAAAAGCTCATGCTCCTCCTGCGGCGCGATGCCGATGAGTGCGATCTGCTGCGTAGTCCGCGATGTCAGCGCTTCAAGCCGCGCGCCGAGCGTCTTCTCGACCGGCACCAGCGCAGCGACCAGGATCGAATCCCCGAGCAGGATGATCTCACCGCCCTCGCGATCGATCGCGTTACGGAAGCCATGCCGGTCGGTGCGATACTGGAACGGGATCGGGTCGCTCGGCAGCCCCCACGCCGAGGCCGTGTCCTGGTGCGTGGTCCCGTGCTTATCAATGTTCGGCTCGCGCTTGGTGCCGAGGCTGCCTAGCTCGTCGACCCGAGGCTTGAACATCGCCTCCCAGGAGACGAGCCCCACGGCGCCGAGCGCCTCCAGAGCGCCGAGCGTCGCGACGATAGCAAACACAGAGGAAAGATAGGCGAGCAGGCGGGAACGCGACCACGCAGCGAGCAGGAACCCGGTTCCGATCACGGCGAGCGCGAGAGCCGGAACGATCGTCCGGATTCGCCACAGACCGAACAGCCGCCGCGTGGACGGTGTCGTCGGCTCCGTATCGGCCGTGAGCCACAACAGAAGCGTGAGCAGCATGAAGCACACGCTACCCGCGACGAGAAGTAGTCGCCGATTGTTTGCTTCAGCCACCATCGCGCGCCACCTCGTTGCAACCGGAAACGGAACTCCGCACGATCCGCGTCATCGCGGGCCGCGTCAGTCGAGCTCGAACTTGTCCTTGTAGTCGACGCGCAGCGACGGATCCTGCTCGCTCTTGTCGAGCACGCAATTGCCCACCACCAGCGTCTCCATCTCGCAGCCCATGAAGCAGCGGAACGCATCCTCCGGCGTGCCGACGATGGGCTCGCCCCGCACGTTGAAGCTCGTGTTGACGACGACGGGGCAGCCCGTGCGCGCCTTGAACGCGGAGATGAGCGCGTGATAGCGCGGGTTCGTCTCCTTGTGCACCGTTTGCACGCGCGCCGAGTAGTCGACGTGCGTCACGGCCGGAATGTCCGAGCGCGGCACATTGAGCTTGTCGATGCCGAACAGCTTCGTCTCGTCCTCGGTCATGGAACGCCGGCGACCTTCGACTACGTCGGCGACGAGCAGCATGTACGGGCTCTCGCTGTCGAGATCGAAGTAGTTGGAAACATCCTCCGCGAGAACAGACGGCGCGAACGGACGGAAGCTCTCGCGATACTTGATCTTGAGGTTGAGGTTGCGCTGCATTTCTGGATTGCGCGGATCTCCGAGGATCGAGCGCGCACCGAGCGCACGCGGTCCGAACTCCATGCGCCCCTGGAACCAGCCGACGGCATGTCCAGCCTCCAGCGCGTCCACCGTGCGCTCGAGCAGCCCCGCGTCGTCATAGGTCTTGAACTTGGCGCCCGCCTTCTTGAGGCGCTGCTCGATATCGGCCTGCGTGTAGGCCGGCCCGAGATACGCGCCGTGCATCCCGTCGAGGGCGCCGTTCATCGCCACGCGCGGCTTCTTCGCGTGAATGCTGTGGGCCGCATAGGCCGCACCCAGCGCACCGCCCGCATCGCCCGCCGCCGGCTGCACCCAGATGCGCTTGAAATGCCCATCGCGCAGGATCTTGCCGTTGGCGACGCAATTGAGCGCGACACCGCCCGCCATGCAGAGATTGGAGATGCCGTAGGTCTTGGCGAGATCCCGCGTGATGCGCAACATCACCTCTTCCGTGACAGCCTGCACCGAGGCCGCGAGATCCATCTCGCGTTGCGTGAGCGGCGTCTCGGACTTGCGCGGCGGCCCGCCGAACACGTCGTCGAAGGCGCGCGAGGTCATCGTGAGGCCGGTCGCATAGTTGAAATACTTCTGGTCGAGCCAGAAGCTGCCGTCCTCCTTGAGGTCCATCAGCGTATTGAGGATGCGGTCCGCATATTTCGGCACGCCATAGGGCGCGAGGCCCATCACCTTGTATTCACCGGAGTTGACCTTGAAGCCCGTGTAGTACGTGAACGCGGAGTAGAGCAGGCCGATGCTGTGCGGCCAGTGAATCTCGCGCACCGTTTCCAGCGTCGAGCCGCGCCCGATCGCAACCGAAGTCGTCGCCCATTCGCCGACGCCGTCGAGCGTGAGAACAACGGCTTCCTCGAACGGAGAGGGAAAAAACGCCGATGCGGCGTGGCTCTGGTGGTGCTCGGCGAACAGCAGCTTCTCCTCGATTCCCTTGCCGGAGCGGGAGAGCGGCGTCAGCGATTTCACCATGCCGACTTTCTGAAACAGCTTCTCCTTGATCCAGACGGGAAGCGCCATCTTGAAAGATCGATAACCGGCCGGCGCGTTGGCGAGATAGGTTTCGAGCAGGCGCTCGAACTTCAGCAGCGGCTTCTCGAAGAACGCGATGTGATCGACGTCGTCGAGATCGATACCGCCCTCTTCGAGGCAATAGCGGATCGCGTTTTCCGGAAATCCCGGATCGTGCTTCTTGCGCGTGAAGCGCTCCTCTTGCGCCGCTGCAACAGGCTTGCCGTCCACGAGCAACGCGGCCGCGCTGTCATGATAGAAAGCCGAGATACCGAGTACGCGCATGAGTTTTGTTTCCAGGTTTCAGGGAGGGCGTGCGAAACGACCGCACGCCCGCGACGCAATGCCGGGCGCAGCAGCGCAGGCCCTTTAGAAAACCGTGTAGATGAACGGAGCGATCGCCGATCCCTGCGCCAGCACGAGAAGGCCGCCGACGACGAGCAGCACGAGAATGATCGGGAAGAGCCACCACTTCTTGCGGGCCCCCATGTAGGCGAACAGTTCCTTGAACAGCGAAAGCATGACGTTTCCCCTATGACGATGGCCTGAGCAGCAGGTTCGATCCTGCCGCTAGAATTGGTTCTTCATGTTCGAAAGAGAGGCGCGCTCGGACGCGCTCGTCGCGATCCAATGCGTGTTGCCGTCACCCTTGCGGCGGCGAAGTGGATCGCGCGAAAGCTGCATGATGAGCCCTGCCGGCACGATGGCGATCAGGAACAGGATCATCATGACGATGGGGTTCATGATCTTGCTCACCAGCATCGCGAAGCGCATCCAGAGGATGTTCAACGGACGCAGGAGAGAAGGCTGAAGCAGGCTGATGGCAGCCAGCACCACCGCAAGCCCCGCCGCGATGGTTAATACCGCCGTGTGGGACCGCCAGAAAAAGGCCACGGCGAGCGCGATAGCCGTGAACACCAGTCCAGTGGAACGATCCGACGGCAGCGGGTGCTCTGGCCGTTCGAATTGCTCATGTAATTGTCCGCTCATGGGGCCGCTCTCTGAGGATCATCTGAGAACGGAAGCTATAGTGCCGCACCCGGCGCGGTCGACTGAGATCGCCTCTGTTGGTTATCGGGACTGGTATCCACCCGGCCCCTTTTCGAAGCCGCTTCCCCCGGCGCGCGAGCCGCCCGGCGCCCTTTCCCGAGAGGCCCCAACCTCGCCTCTGGAGCCGCCGAGTTATCAACAACAGCGGTCAGGAACGCGAAAAGCCAGACAGGTGAAGCGCTTGCATGCGTCACATGTGGCGATTTCACATCAAGTCAAGATCATTTCGTCGGCCAGACAATTTTGCGCCTTCGCGTGGCCACAGTGTCACGGTTAATTGTTCTCATTCGCGGAACACAAAAGGAACTTCCAGTTGAGCGTACCGCGTGTGGCGAGCGTACCGTGCCGGGGTGAGGCGTCGAAGAGCAGGGGGAACGAGGGGCACCAGGAAACTGGATCCCGAGACACTGTCCCGCTCGAAACATCCCGGAACCGGATTGTCGTGCGAATGGAAGAGCTTCAGGGCTCCGGCCAGACGTTATCAACAGAAGTCCGTTCCGTTCTCAGGAACCATTTGAGTAAGCGTTGCGTCAGTTGCGTACCGAGTGCCGTTGCGTTGCGTAAGCGTTCCCCTGAGTTGCGTACCGTTGCGTTGCGTACAGTAGATTTTGCGTACCCCTCTGCATCCCCCAAGAGCACGCTCTGCGGCGTGTTCGAACGAATGAAGCGAGCTGCTCGGACCAAAAAGTTCGAGCGTATGGCCGAGCGGCTCGCACCCCCTAGTAAGCGTCCCGCGTATGCGTTCCAGCCGGCTCGATGGCCCGCCTCGAAGTCCCCCTCCGACGGGGCGAGGCCTACCCTCAACGCGCCGGACAAGCAGTGAAAGCGTCAGAGTGTGAGTGAAGCGTATGCATGAAGAAAGTGCGTGGCGTTCGTTGCAGGATGTCGTCGGCGTAATTTTGGCGGCGTCCAACCCTGGTGCTCGAGACGGAGGTACGGTCTCCGCGAGCGGCCAGCATCAGGACAGCAAGTAACGGGAATGAGGTCGAGCCCCGTAGTGATGCGTTTCTCGACCCTGAGATTCGGAGGCCCCGAAAGGGCTTCCAACGAGTAGGCAAGCATACCAGACACCTGACATCAGTCCCAGTTGGTGCCACATGATCCGGTCACGCGTAGTGGCACTGAAGAAAACTGGTGTGCTTGCCGACATATTATCGCGTCAAAGAAGGAGCGATCCGATGATCCCCGAGCACATCAATCCCATGCAGTGGCATCAGGCTGTAGGCATTGCGCGCCAATCGTGCGCCCGTTTCTTCCGCGATGGCGGAACGGCGAAAGATGCCATGCGCGCATTCGGCGCCGAGGCCAAGACCGCAGACGCCGGAGATTGGAGCAAGGCCGTCGAAGCCATCGCCTTCGTCCTGTGCGCGAAGCCCGAGAAGCGCGCCGCCTGAGCTGCGCCCTGCCCGAGCAGACTTTGTTTGTTAGACCTTCCAATCCTGGCCCCGGAAACGGGGCCATTTTTTTTGCGTTTCCGTCCGCGCGCGATAGACCGGTAGCTGACGAGCGCACGCACGGCACCCCGGCCGAGACGAGGGTCCAGGCAAAACGAAACTGCCGGTTTTCCGAAAGACGCACCGCAGCCTAAGGCTCGAGCTCCGTATCCCAGTAGAGATAGTCGAGCCAGCTATCATGCAGGTAGTTGGGCGGGAACAGCCGCCCGTTCCTGTGGAGCTCGAAAACCGTGGGCCGGTACGGCATCTGATACGGCTGCATGCCCGCATCCCACGGCATCTCACCACCCTTGGCGAGATTGCAGGGTGCGCACGCCGTCACGACGTTGTCCCACCGCGTCTGTCCGCCCCGCGAGCGCGGGATGAGATGATCGAAGGTGAGATCTTCGCGGCAGCCGCAGTATTGGCATGAGAAGCGGTCGCGCAGAAACACGTTGAACCGCGTGAATGCCGGATAAAGCGCTGGCTTTACGTAGGTTTTGAGCGAGACGACAGAGGGAAGCCGCATCTCGAAGGTCGTGCTCCGGACCGTCCGGTCGTACTCGGAGACGATGTTGACGCGATCCAAAAATACGGCCTTCACCGACTCCTGCCAGCTCCAGAGCGACAAAGGATAGTAGCTCAGGGGCCGAAAGTCGGCGTTGAGAACCAGTGCCGGAAACGCTTCCGGCGTGGCAGCATGAGCATTCACGAGCTTGCTTCCAGTCGGTTCGTCGAATCGAGGCGTCACCCCCGCTTTCGGGAGCGGATACTAGCGACGCATGTCACCTCTGTGAAGGTCCCGGGGACAACGGGTCCACTTTCGCGTTCGCAACCGCACCATCATAGAACTATTACGAGGAAAAATGCCCTTTGGATGACCGCCTCACGCATCGCGGTCCCGATAGGCATGGAGCGACCATAAGAGTCGCGCCGCGATCCCGCGCCAAGGACGCCAGCGCTCCGCAATGTCGACCAGCTCACGCACGCCGGGGCGCGCATCGAGCCCCAGCGCCCGCTGCGCGGCAAGCTGCAGCGCGAGATCGCCCGCCGCAAAGCCATCCTGCGCGCCGAGGCAGAACATGACGTAGATGTCCGCCGTCCACGGCCCAACGCCGCTGATGGCGAGAAGGGCTTCACGCAGGTCCTCTTCAGCCTCTGAGCGATCGAGCGAAAGCGCACCCGATACGATCGCATCCGCGATGGCGCGCAGCGTTTTGACCTTGCCTTGCGAAAGCCCTGCCGCCCGCAACCGGGCAACGTCGTGCCGGAGAAGCGTGGCCGCCTCGAATGGCTCCACCACCTGCGCCGTGCGCTTCCAGATCGCGCCCGCGCTTGCGACCGAAAGCTGCTGGCCGACGACAACCTGCGCGAGCCCGGCAAACCCGGGTTCGAGCCGTCGCAGAGGAGGATCGCCGACGAGGTCGTGCACGCGCCGCATCGCCGGGCAGATCTTCCGCAAGCCGCTCACGCCTTTGCGGATGTCCGCGATCGTTTCGATCGTCGCGGCGCCACGCTTGGATTTTTGTGGGCGATCGATTTTCCGCACGAGGTGTGACGCGCTCCACGCTTTTCGCCGCTTCCCGCTCAAAGTAATGTGGAACCCGGCGTTTGGAAACGCCGCGCAAGAGCATTGCGAATAGTGAGTGTGTTGCGCGTAGAGAGGGTGTGATGCGGCACAACCTGAGAGAACCGGGATCCCCACACATGCTGTTGGCCGCGCTCCTGGCTGGCGTATCGCTGATCGCACCGGAGGCATTGGCGGCACGCGAGAAGCTCAAAAACTGGGAGACCATCCAGAGCGACCGGCATGGATTCATGATCGCCTATCCCGGATCAGTCTTCACATCGCGCAACAGCGGCCCCAACGACGAAGACGGTCGTGTCCTCGTCTCGCGCGACGGCGGCGCCCGGCTCATCGTCGGCGCATTTCCCAATGACGCCGAAGCCTCTCTCGCCGAATACCGCGCTCAGCTTCTCTCCGACAACTACAGCGGCGCCGATCTCGACTACGCCCCCGTGAAGAAGCGCTCCTTCATCATCTCCGGCACGCGCGGCGACATGCATTTCTATGAGCGCGTGAGCTTCACCTGCGGTGGACGGCTGATCAACAGTTGGGCGCTCCTCTACCCGGTGTCAGAGCGGCACATTTACGACCGCATCGTCGAAGCGATAGCGCCCACCTATTCTCCCGGCGCCGGCCGCACCGGTCAATGCGATTGACGGCATGAGCGCACAGCCCGTCCTGCGCTTCGCGCCGAGCCCGAACGGCGAGCTTCACCTCGGCCACGCGCTGTCCGCGCTCGTCGGTTTCGACATGGCGCAGAAACTCGGCGGACGCTTCCTGCTGCGCATCGAGGATATCGACACCACCCGTTGCCGCGACGAGCACATCACGCAGATTTTCGAGGATCTCGCCTGGCTCGGCCTAAAGTGGGAAGAACCGGTGCTGCGACAGAGCGAGCATTTCGGAACCTATCAGGCAGCGGCAAACTGGCTGAAGCGTGCGGGCCTCCTCTACCCCTGCTTCGCGACGCGCAGCGAGATCGCCGAGAAGGCCCAATCGGCGCCTCACGCCGTCGATCCCGATGGCGCCCCGCTCTACCCCGGCCTCCACAAGCACCTTTCGGCACCGGAGATCGCCGCTCGCCTCGGGCGCGGCGAGCCGTTCGCGCTCCGCATTCACATGGATCGCGCATTGAATGCCCTCGAGGGCATGACGGGGTCGCGCCTGGTCACCTTCACGGAGCTGGATGAGGACGGCCGCCCCCAGCGCATCGAGATGGACCCGGCGGAGTGGGGAGACGCCGTGATCGTGCGCAAGGATGTGCCGGCGAGCTACCACCTCGCCGTGACGGTCGACGACGCGCGCCAGGGCATCACCCACGTCACTCGCGGCCGCGATCTCTACCCCGCGACGAGCCTCCAGCGCCTGCTGCAGGTTCTGCTGGGATTGCCCGAGCCGGTCTACCATCACCACAGGCTGCTGACGGACGCCGAAGGACGCAAACTTTCGAAAAGCGCACGCGACACGTCGCTTCGCGATTTGCACAGGCAGGGACTGGATGCGTTGCAGATCCGACAAAAAGTGGGATACTGAAGCAACGGGCTGAAACATCCGTCATGCCATCATTCGTAAACCAATTTTTCCGATGGTGAAACATCGGGTTATAACCTAGAATTGAGCAATTGATTTCTCCCGTATTTCGGGGATCGAGGTGAAGAAGTCGCGCAAGCAGAAGCCGAGGGCCAGGCACCGTGCTCCCAAGCCGGCGGCTCCGCCTCGCCGCGTCTACGCCGCTCCGCGAAAGCAGCCTCGTCTCGGTGACATCTTCCGCACGGCCGAGCGCCGCGTCTCTGCCTTTGGCACGTCCAGCCTCGCCTTCATTCGCGGCGAAGCGCGCGATCTTTCCGCTCTCGCCCGCCGCATGTCTCCGCGTGACGTCGGCGCGAAGTTGCGCCGCATCGGCGCAGAGGCGCGCGCGCTCTCGCTGCCTTATTCGTCCGACGAGCGGGAAGCCCTCGCCCTCCTCTTCCTGCCGTTCCTGCTCGTGGCATCGGCGATCGTCGTGCACCAATCGGTGCGCACCTTGCAGTCCTACATCGTCGTGGTCGGCGCCCCGGACATGGAGATCGCCCCGGTCCGCCCCAACATAACAAGCAGCCCCTCGCTCGCTGCGTTGCCTCGCACCGTCGCGCATGAGGTCACCCCAAACCTTGCGGTGCTGCCGCCCATAGCACTGATTGCGTCCGAAACTGTCGGCACCGCTCCGCTCGGGCGCACAATCGCAGCCCGGCCTTCCGAAGCACCCTTGGCACTCGTTCCGCGGCCGGAGGCCGTTCTAGCCCCCCGTACCGGGATCGCCGAGTTGGCTCCTCTTGCACCCGCACCGGCGCCATCGCGTGATACGAAACTGGCGCTCCTCTCGCCCGCGCTAGCACCGCGTGACGATCTCCCTGCGGTCCCGCCTGCCGTGATCGACACTTACGATGCCGACGAGCACGGCAATCCCGTGCTCGCGGGCATCTGCTCCATCGAGCAAGGAACTGCGAGACAAAGCGCATCGTCTCCGGCTTACGCGAGCGCCGGAGGCCAGACGCTCACGGGAGACGACTTCGGCCTGCACCTCGCGCAAGCCGCGGAGGCTCAGGCCGGCGGCTTCGTCATTTACAACGAAGCCTACCGGCGCATTTCATTTCCCATGGGCGACGTGCCGAGCCTGTTCGGCGTCTGCACCGACGTGATCGTGCGCGCCTACCGCGCCTTGGGGTTCGACCTCCAGGCCCTCGTGCATCAAGCCCGCTCCGGCAGTGGCGATACCAACATCGACCATCGCCGCACCGAGGTGCTGCGCCGCTTCTTCGCCGCCCAGGGCGAGAGCCTGCCCATCACCTCGTTCGCGGAAGACTATCGCCCCGGCGACATCGTCACCTACTACCGGCCTCAGAACCAGCGCTCGCGCTCGCACATCGCCATGGTGTCGTCCGTGATCGCGCCATCCGGACGGCCGATGATCATCCACAACAGAGGCTGGGGTCCGCAACTCGAGGACGCGCTGTTCGTCGATCAGATCACCGGCCACTACCGCTATCGGGGTCCGTCGCCGGCGCGCAATGCGGCTCAGGAAAAGTTGCACGACAAACTGCCCGCCGGACATTCCCGCGGCAAGCTTGGGCCGCGCACACCCGTGCTTCCCGCCTCCTACGCTCCCCCGCCGTCAGCCGAAGCCCCGCGCCCTGCCGGGCACTGAACCACGCGGGCAAAAAAGGCGCGAAATCCGGCGGAGCTTCAATCTGGTTACGTTTTATTAGCCATACAATTTCAGAATAGTTTTCAAAATTTTGCAGCAGACAAAAACCTTACGAACTGAATAGTCTTGCTTAAAGCCGCGAATAAGCACAGTTTTCGAGTGCCCACCGAAATGCCGCGAAGACAGGATGCGTCGCCACGCGCCGCCATGGTTTTCGCGTTGGTGTTACAGCGCACGAGACGCCCATGCTTGGTTTCCGCCTCAATACGCCCGGTCCCTTCTGGTACGAGGATCTCCTCTTCTTCGTGCTGGACGAAGGACGCCGCCTGCCCGCCCGGGCCAGCAAGGCAGCCGCACAGATCCGCCGGATCGCTGAGACGGCCTGGACCTCTGTATCGGCGAGGTTCGACTCCGAGCTCGCCGGCCGCGTTCGCGATTGGACGGCGAAGGCCAGACCGGCAGACGAGACCGCACCCGCCCTGCGTATCGAGCAGGCCGATCTCCTGGACGAGCCCCTGACTTGGGCGCTCGCCACCGAGCCGCTTGTCGCGGCAGACACGGGAACCCACGCCGCGGTCGGCTTCCACAAATCCGCGGGCGAGCAACTCGACGCACTGACGTACGTCATCGACCGGATGCGCGATGAGCTAAGGCCGCTGATGAGCTACGCCAGCTTCGAGCAGGGGCGCGTCCAGACGCTGGACGACATCCGCCTCGAAACCTCGATCGAGGCGCTCCTCGAGCTTTCGAGGAAGAACGCGGCGACACGCCCCAAGAACCGGGCGCTCAACGCCGCCTGATCTGACCTGGAAAAACCGGATCGCAGCGCGCCACGCTACTGCGCGCCGACCGCCGTGACGCGGCCGTCTCCCGGCGCCGTGGCCTGGGCGGGGTCGAGCACGTTGCCACCGAAAGTCTGAAGCTCGAGCACGGCGAGAGCACGCTCCGGCAGCCCATCCGCACGGAAGCGCAGGCTGCCGTCGATGCCCGTGAACCCCGAGGCCCGCGTCAAGGCCTGCGGCGTGAAGCGCTGCCCCGGTTCCGCTGAAGACAGCGTGATGGAAATGCTCACCGCGTCGTAGGCAAGGCTCGCGAGACGCGGCGGCGCCTGCCCGAAGGAGCGGGAGAATCGCTGCGCGAAGTCGGCCCAGCCATGCGGATCCGGTCCCGGATACCAGCCCTTCACGAAGGCCGGACTGCGCCCCGCGTTCGGGAAATCCCAGCCGCCCGTTCCGAGCAACTGCACGCGATCGGCGCTGATGCCGGAATAGGTGAGGATGGGATCGATCTGCGGCAGCACGTCCGCGCCGCCGGCAATGAGCAGCGCATCGATGGGCGCCGCCGAATCCTGGCTCTGCTTCAATTCGTCGGCCAGCGCCCGTACCGGTGACAGCATCGCGTTGGGCTCGAGCGGATAGCGGCTGATAACGGCGAGCGCCCCGCCATTCCGCTCCACAGCCCGGCGAAACGCGGGCTCGATCACCGCGCCATAAGCGTCATCCGGCACCAGCGCCGCAAAGCGGCGTTTCCCCCGGCCCACGGAGTAGGCGACGATGCGATCCACTTCCTGCTCGGGCAGGAAGCTCATCAGATAGACCCCGTTCCCGGCCACGCGCCGGTCGTTGGAAAACGCGAGCACCGGCACGTTAGCCTTGCGCGCCACCGGCGCCACCGCCTGCGTCGCCTGCGCCGTCAGCGGGCCAACGATGATCTCGGCCCCTTCTCCGATAGCTTCTTGTGCCGCCTGTGCGGCACCTTGCGGAGAGCCCTTGTCGTCCTTGACGATGAGCTGCACCAGCGGATTGTCGAGCTCGAACAGCGCAAGCTCGCCCGCCTGCTTCATGCCCTTCGCCGTCGAGGCCTGCGGCCCGAAGCCCGAAAGCGGCAGCAGCATACCGATGCGCACGGGCTTTTGCGGCCTCCCGCCCATTGCCGGCGCGCCCTTCTGATCGCCCAGCGCCGCCGTCACGTCGCTGGTCGGACTGCCGAGATTGGTGGCACAGGCTGCAACCAGGCCAGCGGCGGCCATGACTCCAGCCGCGCGGCACGCCAGACGCCCCGCCGCGCGAAGCCGCGCGCGCCATCCCGCAGGACGGACTGGAGGTCCGGCGTCGATCATGAGTGCGGTCCTCTGCAGCCGGTAGAAAACAACGTCACGCCGAGAGTACCATGACCAGGGAAGATGATTGCAAAAGATACCTGGCCGGCGACAGAGGCGGCCAAGCATCCTGAAGAGCCTCTGGTTACAGGCCAAGCGCCGGGGCGTGAAGTGAATTGTGTCACGGCAATCCAAATATCTCTTGGTTTTTCCACGGCAAAGGAGTGAAAGAGAGGTGCCGCGACACGGCCATCGCCCGACTGTCTGTCCGGATGGAGTGGGAAGCTAGTCCGGGTTAGGGGCGGAAAGATGAGAGACGAGCCTCCCGAGAACGAGAAGGTAAACAGCCTCGCGACCGCAAGCCGCGTCGGGTTCGAAATCGAGCGCCAGCTTGGCCTGCCCCTGGGCCCGGGCCTCTATCTGGTCTCGACCCCGATCGGCCACTTGGCCGATATGACGCTGCGCGCAATCGCAACCCTGGCGCGCGCCGATGTCGTCTACTGCGAGGACACCCGCCACAGCCGCACGCTGCTCGCGCACTACGCGATCCGCACGCCCCTGCGTCCTTATCATGAGCATAACGCCGAGGAGCAGCGCCCCCGCATCCTCTCGGAGCTGGAGGCCGGGCGCTCGATCGCCCTCATCAGCGATGCGGGAACGCCGCTGATTTCCGATCCAGGCTTCAAGCTCGTTCGCGATGCCGCCGCCGCGGGGCATGCCGTCGTCGCCGTACCCGGCCCCTCGGCGACACTCGCCGCACTCACTGTGGGCGGCTTGCCGACCGACGCGTTCTTCTTCGCAGGATTCCTGCCCGCCAAGGAGGGCGCACGAAAATCCAGGCTCGCCGAGCTGGCCGCCATTCCTGCCACGCTCGTCTTCTTCGAAGCCCCCACGCGAACGGCCGACACGCTCGCCAATCTGGCCGAGGAACTCGGCAACCGCGAAGCGGCCGTCGCGCGCGAGCTGACCAAGCTGCACGAAGATGTCCGCCGCGCGCCTCTCACCGGCTTGGCCCGCAACTTCGCGGCTGATCCTCCGAAAGGCGAGGTGGTGATCGTCGTCGCCCCCCCGCAGGAGACGGAGGTTACCGACGCCGCCATCGAAGCAAGCCTCGCCCCCGCGCTCGAAAGCTTGAGCATCCGCGACGCCACCCGCATGGTGGCCGACACGCTGAAGGTCCCCAAAGCCCGTGTCTACGACGTAGCCCTGGGTCTCAAGCGCCGCGCGGGGAGTTGAACGGGATGCCGGCGCCTCCTCCGCACAAGGATCGTCTAAGGGAGGAACGCCGCGCCAGATACAAACTCGGCCGTCATGCGGAATGGATCGCGGCGCTGGCGCTGCGCCTGCGCGGCTACCGCATTCTCGGGCGCCGGGAAAAAACGCCCCTCGGCGAGATCGATCTCATCGCCGTGCGGGGCCGCCGCCTCGCGTTCATCGAGGTCAAGCAACGCGCCACCCTGGAAGCGGCAGAAGCCGCCGTCACCGCGAAGCAACGCGCCCGCATTCGCAGGGCTGCCGATCTCTGGCTCGCCCAGCACACGCGTTATCAATCCCATGAGCTGGGCTTCGACATCGTGTTCCTGATTGGGCGCGGCTGGCCCCGGCATCTCGAGAATGGCCTGTAGCCGGGAATTTTCTCGACCACACGAACATTTGTGATTGCCAGGACTTCCTGCCGGCACACCGGATGTTTTATACGCTACAGTGTAACGCATTTGCAAACTGAGGCCTCAATGGGCCCTTCACGGGAGTACGCCATGAGAAGATCGATTATCGCGCTAATGCTGGCAGCGGGCGCGCTGGCCGTGGGAGCCGGAGTGGCTTCCGCCGCGAGCCTCGTCTCGGCCAAGAAGCTTGAGCTCAACGTCGACGAAAAGAAGGTCGAAGAGGAGCGCAAAGCGCTCTGGGACAAGCTGGGCGGCTGGTGCGCGATCAAGGAATGGCACCCGGCAGTAGCAGCCTGCGACGAGAGCAAGGAGGGTGACGACACCTTCCGCACGCTGACCCTGAAGGACGGCGGCAAGATCAAGGAGAAGCTCCTCGACCGCGGCGCAATGAGCTACCGCTATTCCATCGTCGAGAGCCCGCTTCCTGTGAAGAACTACGAGGCACAGTTCTCCGTCACCCCCGATGACGACGACCTCGACGAGATCAACGTCGTATGGAGCTCCACCTACGATGCCGCTGACGGCAAGGAGGACAAGGAAGCTCGCAGCACCATCGACGGCATCTTCAAGGCCGGCATCGACAGCATCAAGGCCACCTACGGCAAAAAGGACGACGACGACAAGAAGTAGTCGCGCGAAGTCCGATATCGAAGACGGCCGGAATAACGAAGGGCGCGATCCAACCGGGTCGCGCCCTCAATTCGTTCTGGAAAGGGATGGAAGATCAGTCCGCGGATGCAGTCTTGGAGCGGCCCGACTTCGCGGCCATCGCCGCAGTACGACGGCGATCGACCTCGATCTTGGAAACCTCTCCCGCGGAGATGAGCGCGTTGATGCAGCGGTTGGAGAGCTGCGGCCCATGCGAACGCATGCACTGGCGAACCGCGGTGCTTCCAGGCGCGTGCTGGCTGCAATAGGAGTAGTAATCGGAAGCGCAGGCGAGCTTGACGCCAAGACTGACGGCACCGGCCTGGGAGTTAAGCGCGCCCGTGAGAAGAATGGCCGCGATGGCAACGCGGACCGGTTTGAAAGTCACGGCTGTGGCAATCGAGGTCTGAGGCGTCATGGCAATCTCCATCGGCCTTGCATGACGCAGAAACTAGGTTATGTCGCGCCTGCGCGCTGTCCCGCAGGTAACTATGGAGAAAATCTGGTTTTTCCGGTTAAGATGGATTTAACGCGCCCCATAAAAATCGAAGCGTTGCCAAGACGCAGGGGTACGGAGAGGAACGAGAGACGAGGAGGAAATATGAGCAGGCTTTACGGACCAAAGCATCGCGAGTTCCAGGATCTCTTCGAGAGCCGCACGATGGCGGATCGCGTGGAAGCGATCGCCGCCAAGACTGAGATCGACGATGTCGCGCGCGCCTTCATCGAAAGCCGCGACATGTTCTTCCTCGCTTCCGCCGACCACAACGGCCGGCCGACCGTATCCTACAAGGGCGGCGATCCCGGCTTCGTCAGAGTGCTCGACGCCACCACGCTCGCCTTTCCGAGCTATGACGGCAACGGCATGCACTACTCCACCGGCAACATCGCGGGTAACGGCGAGATCGGCTGCCTGTTCATCGACTTCGAGCGCCCCTTCCGCCTGAGATTGCAGGGCAAGGCACAGGTGTTGAAGGAGGGCCCGCTCATGGGGCTCTTCAAGGAGGCCGAGCTTGTCGTGAAAGTCGCGGTTTCCGACGTGTGGATGAACTGCCCTCGTTACATCCACCGCTACAAGAAGCTGTCCGCCTCGCGCTATGTGCCGCGCGCGGACACCGAGACGCCCCTCTGCGAATGGAAGCGCATCGACGGGATGCAGGACACCTTGCGCCCGCACGAGACCGCGGCCGTCGAACGGGCCGGACATATCACGATCGACGAATGGATGGGCCGGGTCATGACCGGCGACGAGAAGGCCTGAGAGACCAATGCCGCTTCGCATAGCCTGCCAGATGGACCCCATCGAGCGGATCGACATCCGCGGCGACAGCACGTTTGCCATCCTGCTGGAGGCGGAGCGGCGCGGTCACCAGATCTTCTACTACACGCCGCCCAACCTCGCGCTCGAGGGCGACCGGCTGCTCGCCCGCGGCCACAGCCTCAACGTCGTCGACAAGCTCGGCGACCATTACCGGCTGAGCGACGCGCGGCGGGAAAATCTCGCCGACTGGGACGTGGTTCTGCTCCGGCAGGACCCGCCCTTCGACATGGCCTACATCACCACCACGCATCTCCTGGAGCGCATCCATCCAAAGACGCTGGTGGTGAATGATCCAGCGCACGTTCGCAACGCGCCCGAGAAGATCTTCGTTCTCGATTTTCTCGACCTGATGCCGGCGACCCTTGTCACCCGCTCGCTGGACGACGTGCTGGCCTTCCGCCGGGCGCACAAGGACATCATCGTGAAGCCGCTCTACGGCAACGGCGGCGCGAGCGTGTTTCGCATCCGCCCCGAGGACAGCAACCTCGCCTCCCTGGTCGAGCTGTTCCAAACCGTCTTCCGCGAGCCCTTCATGGTTCAGGAATATCGCGCCGAGGTCCGCAACGGCGACAAGCGCATCATTCTGATCGACGGAGAGATCGCGGGCGCCGTCAACCGCGTGCCGGCCGAAGGTGAAACCCGCTCGAACCTGCATGTCGGCGGCACGGCGGCGAAAACCGAGATCACCGACCGCGAGCGCGAGATCTGCGCCCGTCTTGCACCTGAGCTCAAGCGCCGCGGCCTGATTTTCACCGGCATCGACGTGATCGGCGGCTTCCTCACCGAGATCAACGTCACCTCGCCGACTGGCATCCGCCAGGTGAAGGCATTCGGCGGCACAGACATCGCCGCACGCATCTGGGACGTCATCGAGACGAAGGTCGCCGCCAAGACCGCTTGACGGCGACACGTAAGCAGATCGTTCGGCGCTCCGCCATCGAGCCGGAGCGCCGAAGCACGATCAGTAGCGGACCGACAACTGCGCCGACCCGATATGAGCGAGATAGTCTTCGCGGATATTGGCGTCGTAGTTGAGCTGGAACGTCGATTCCGGCCCGATCTGCGCCAGCAGACCCAGGCCCAGCGCTGCTGAATCGCGCCCAACACCCGGCCCCGCGGCCGTGAATGTCGCGCCGCCGGCCGCGAAGCTCGCCGTGACATCCTGCGCATCGTCCGAAAACTCGTGCAACCAAAGCGCCCGTGCCTCGAGCACAGTATCGACAGCGATCGGCACCAGCGCCTTCAGGCCGAGACCCGACACCAGCGAGTCGTTGTTCTGATCGCCGACGGAGAGCCCCATGCCGGCGTCGCTGGTCTCCTTATAGCCGTCCTGCCGCAGCTTGGAGTACGTCAACGACGCGACCGGCGTCAGAATGTTGCCGCCGCCGACGTGCATCGGCGCACCCAGCTCCAACGCAGCATTGTATTGATCGCCGTCGTGATCGCCCTTTGCTACGTCTTGCAAAGGCACGCTCAGAACGCGCGTCGTTTCGTAGTCGTGCCACGTGAAGCCGGTGCGGCCCGTCGCATACCAGCCCGAACCCCTGTAGGAGGCATAGAGTTCGGCCAAATAGCTGTCGATCCCGGTCTTGTTGGCCTTCGTGTCGCCCTCTCCGTCGATATCCGTGTTGGCATATCCGATCGCCACGCCGACACGAACGCCGGGTGCGGCCCAGTTGTCATAGCCTGCGAGGATGCCGTAGAGGCGCGCGTCGTAGCCGTCGACGTTTTCGATCTCGTCTTGATTGAAGCCGACGCCAAAGGCTCGGCCCCAGAGAGCGCCGCCGCCCTGCGACGGCCCCGCATCGACGCTCGGCGTGGATCCGCCGAGGTTGGACCGGTTGGGATCATTCTGCTTCATGCCCAGTCCAGACGGCTGAGGGAAGCTGTTTCCGCTGGACCCGGTTGCGCCGACCGAGGCAAGGCGTGCCTCGATATGCTGGCCGGTGACCTGGTTGAGCAAGATTGCAGCCTGCTGCGTGGCGTAGTTGGTCTCCGGCTTCAGCTGCTCGCCGGCCTTGCGCACGTCGTCCTCTTCCGAGAGATTCTGAACGGCACCCGCCAAGGCACCCGCATCGGAATCGCTGTCCTCGACGGATAGCAACCCGTTGAGAGCCGAGATGCCCGGCTTGGACAGGCCTTCAACACTCGAAGCGTCGGCAACGGTGGCTTGGATCGCAAGCGAATCCCCGCCCGCGCCCGCAGCGGCGTCCGCTGTCCAGCTCACGAGTACCGTGCCTTCGACTTCGGGAGTGTCTCCCACGTTCAGTACATCGAGTTCTTTGGCAACGAGATACCACTCGCCGGATTTCACGACGCTGTCGATCACGGGAGCGATCGTCGTCGTCCGGCTGAGCGACCCACCGGTGACGTTGCCGCTGTTGTCCACGTCGACGACGGTGAGATCGTCGATGAAGCCGCTGTTCTCCGAAGGCAACGCGGCAGTGGACCCCGCGCCTCCACCGAAGATGTGCGGCTTGAGTACATTGCGGCTGTCGGCGACGTCGAACCCGTAGATCGTGGTCGCGGGGCTGGTGAAGATCGTGAGGTCGACGTCCTCCATGTCTCCGGCGTTTTCCAGCGTGAATGTTTTCGAACCCCAGATAGAGATATCGAATGTGGCGGACTGAGTTGCGCCGGCGGCAGCGCCTGCAATCCCGAGATCGGGATTCGCAATCACGGCGGCACTGTTGTCGACCGCGGTGACGATTGACGCCGAGTTTTCGCTGGCCGGCAGCTCACCGTGGGCCGGATTGCCTTGCACGGCATCGCCGACTGCTACTCCCGTGGCGAAGCAGCCTTCACTGCCGACCGTGCACGACCTGCCGGGCGCCAGCGTCCGTCTCTGATCGACATGGATGTCGCCCTCGATTGTCCCCTCGCTTTCGTTGCTCAGAACATGAGCGCCGTTCGAGTAGTAGAAATCGCCGGTGATCGTGCCGCTGTTGACGATGGTCGAGTCGAGCTGGCCGAATTGAGAGTTGATACGGAGGTAGTCTTTCTGAAGAGCCGTGCTGGCATCGATTGGGCCGAGCACATTGAGACCCCACCAGCGGAGCGCGTGACCGTTCGTCATCACAATATCGCCCGAGATCGTGCCGCGGTTCTCGATCTCGGCTGTGCTCGTGATGCCGGAATCGGAGACGGCGGCAATGGCGATACCGCCGCCAGGCCCATCCGTGTGCTCGATGAGGCCATCGTTGATGAGGCTGAATTCGGCAGCGCGGCTGTAGACTCCAGCAGCCAGGCTTCCGGAAACGGAAATAGTTCCGCTCTTTTCATTATCTAGCGAGAACGACTCGAGCTCTTCCTCCACGAAAACGCCAGCCGCCACTTGCAGACCGGCATTTGGGATCGTCCCGACACTCGCCGTGACATCGTCCGGGCGCGCCTGAATGGCGTCGCTCCTGAGGCGGGTGATGACAATGCTGTCGCGTTCGACCTCGATTTTTCCGGAGTTCGTGACATTGAGTTCCTCGACATCACCGTTTCCTGCGATGCCGTAAAGCTGGCCGACGCCGGCATGACTCAGTTTGATGTTCCCGGTGTTCTCGATGTTGTATTCGCCGTCGTCGTTTGCGTTGATCCCAATGATGTTGGCAACGTTGGACGACGAGGAAATGGTATCGGCACCGAACGTCCTCGCGTAGTCCTTGCTCCCGTCACCGTTGACGACCGGCGCGGCCGTGATCGCCCGGATCTCGGCCGCAGTAGCGGCCCTTGCCACCGTCGTTACGGCGCCATCCTTGTCAGTCACCGTGTATGTCGTCGTGCCGGAAGGCGTGCTGCTACCCCAACCTCCAGGCGGCACATGGACGGTTGTTTTCGCGGTCGTTTTGACCGCGTTGTCGAGGATCTTGTCGTTCGACATCGTATTTTCGATGTCGCCGCTGTTCTTGAGGTTTCCCTCCCCATCGGTAGGGGTGACGAGAATACCGCTGACCGTGATGGCTGTCGCAGGCGTGAAGGATGCATTGAGTGCCGAGTTCGCGAACAGATCCGAGACCAGCCCCGGAGCAAACTTGTCGCCCGCGTTTCCTCCATCCGTAATGGTGATGTGGGACGTGTTCTCCTGCTCCCCCTCGCATTCGATGCCGACAGTCAAGGTTGAGCTCGGCGCACATGCGGCCATCGCCTCATGCGAGACGGAAACGCTCAGCATGAGCGCCAGCGAGAGTGAAGCGGCCGCACTGCCGAGACGGACAGGCGGCTTGAACGCAAAACGTGTCATATCTTCCCCCATCGAAGATGTTGGTTGGCGAGGTTCTTTTTTTCTGGAAGGCGAAGGTGTTGGAGCGCGTTAGCGCGCGGCCTCACACTGGCTTCAAAGCCAGGGCGGCCCCTCGGGCGGACAAGACGAATGTGGCAGATATGCTGGGGCGGATGCGCCAGGCGATACGCAATACATTGACTGTCCTCCCGTCAGACCCTCCCGACACCGATGCGGAACAGTTCCCGTCAAAAGGCGTCAGCGGGCCCAATCTGTACCGTTATTTGTCAGCTTTGCCCGCGCGCTGATGGCAGATAGGCAAAACGCAATAACGTTTCACCCCTACAGTGAACATACGGATGGAGCTTGCCTACGGGACTAGTTCCCTACTTATGTAATCTCGCCAGAGTTACATCTTGCCAGTGGCAGAATGGATACAGGCCCGAGCAAGTGCAGCACCCGAACGATTGCATCGCGTTCGATTAGAGCGGAGCATCAGACTCTGGGGACATGAGCCCGAAAGGGGCACGCGGGTGGACTACACGGCACTGTCGAAAATCGTTCTCTTCCTCGCCTTCGGGGTGGCGTCGATCGCCGGCATGCGCCGGCAATGGATCAATGATCCGCCGGGCTTCCGAAAGACGCTGAAGCTGGTCGCCGCTCTCCTGGTGTTCAGCCTCGCGGGCGTCGCGCTGATGATTGCCCTCGTGCCCGAGCCCCCCGGAAACGCAAGCGGCATCGCGACCCTCGCCCTGATCGGGTTTATCCTGAGCTGGATCTTTCTCGGCTCGCTCTGGCTGGCGCGTCATGCCCCGCGCTACAACGCCCTACCCCGATGGGTGGACCATCGCTTCGGCCGCGTCGAATCCACCCTTATTGCCGTCTGCGCAGCGAGCGTTTTGACGTTGCTTTTTCTCTAGAAACAGCAAGCCCATTGTTATTTGAACAAAGCCCGGAAATTCGCCGCACCTTTTTGGCTGCGACATTATCCGGACTGGAAATGGCGTAGCCGAATTACAAATCTCATTTTGTTGGTAGGGACGGGAAGTATCAAAACCTAGAGTCACTCCACAATCTTTGAAGCGCGGCCCGCATGTCTGCGCTTCCAATAACGATAAGAACGACGATGGGAACCGAAACGTCCGGCCTTGAGGAGCGCTCAATGCCAAAGAAAAAGGGTCCTATCGATGATCGAGCTCGCACTGATTGCCTGCCTCACCGCCGAACCCGGCAAATGCAAGGATGTCGGCCTCATCTTTCAAGCGGAGAGCATGACGCCGATGCAGTGCGTGATGGGCGCCGCGCCTGAAATTGCCAAATGGACCGACGAGCATCCGCGCTGGTACGTGAAGCGCTGGACATGCCGTCCCGCAGGCACCGTCGCAAAGATTTGAGGACCTCTCTCCGTATCGCCGGCTCGCACTCGGCGATACGGGTTCGCGCGGTGATAGCGCGGAGTGGATTAATCGGACTTCACCAGTCGCAGCAGCTCGGCGCCGTCCTCTCCCTGCAATCTTAGGATGGACCCTTCCAGCTTGTAGCTGCGAGCCCGCGTAAGCGCGCCGAGGAATTTCTGCTCCTGGTCCATGACCGCGGGCGGGCACATCATGCGCGTGGTTGCAGGCGGCGCGATGGTGATCTTCTCTCCGGCGATCTTCGCCGTGCCGGAAATCCGATTGCAGCCGCCAGCCCCGCTCAGCTTTCCGGAGGCATCGATACGAAACGTGGAAGCGACGTTGTCGACGACGCCGCGACCCTCGATGTCCTCGGCCAGCCAGGTGATGTCTGTCAAAATCGCATCATCCGCAGCCGCTCCGGCAAATGGAAAACCTGCGGCAACAAGAAGTCCGGCCACAAATCTAAACGACCTCACAAGGACAGTCTCCCAAAGCACAGAAAAATGCAGGAGTGCGCCCTGCGACGATTGCGAACCGGACACGCACGCCCTATGGCCTAAAGATGCACACCTGAACGTGGCCGAATTCTGTAGAATTCGAACCGCTTATTACTCCTGCCGCGACTTCGTTGCGACGGCGACCGCCGACACCCGAGCCGACGATCCCGCCGCTCCTTGATCAAGGAGACGGATCCATGGACGCGTCCGCGTCACCCCCGCGCAAACCGCCTGCGCCGACCTTTCGCGAGCTCTTCACGCCGAAGCTGATCACGCTCCTGCGTGAAGGCTACGGCGCGAAAGACTTCGGAGCGGACGCGCTGGCAGGCCTCACCGTCGCAATCGTCGCGCTCCCCCTCTCGATGGCCATCGCCATCGGCTCGGGCCTTTCCCCGGAGAAGGGCCTGTTCACCGCCATCGTCGGCGGCTTCCTGATCTCGGCGCTCGGCGGCAGCCGCTTCCAGATCGGCGGGCCTGCGGGCGCCTTCATCGTGCTGATCGCCGCCATCGTGGAACGGCACGGCTACGACGGTCTCGTGCTCGCAACCTCCATGGCCGGCCTGCTGATGATGCTCGCAGGCTTCCTGCGGCTCGGAACGTACATCAAATACATCCCCCTGCCCGTCACCGTCGGATTCACGGCGGGCATCGCCGTCATCATTTTCGCGAGCCAGATGAAAGAGCTGCTGGGCCTCGATCTCGCCCATGAGCCCGCGGCCCTCGCCCCCAAGCTCGCGGCCATCTGGAGCGCGCTCGGATCGTTCAACCCGGCCGCAATCGGATTGTCGCTGCTTGCCGTCGTCCTCATAGTCGGCCTGCGCCGGGTAAAGCCCAAATGGCCCGGCATGCTCATCGCCGTCGCCGTGACGGCGCTGCTCACGGCGCTTTTCCAGCTCGATGTCGCCACCATCGGCTCGCGCTTCGGCGAGGTGCCGCGCATGCTGCCCTCCCCTTCGCTCCCCTCGTTCGATCTCGCCAAGCTGCGCGCTGTCTTCCCGGACGCCCTCGCCATTGCCCTCTTGGGCGCCATCGAAAGCCTGCTCTCGGCCGTCGTGGCGGATGGCATGACCGGACGCAAGCACCGCTCCAATTGCGAGCTGGTCGCCCAGGGCGCCGCCAACATCGCAGCCGTCACCTTTGGCGGCATGTGCGTGACAGGCACCATCGCGCGCACCGCGACCAACGTGCGCGCCGGAGCGCGAACGCCGGTCTCCGGCATGCTGCACTCGGTCTACATCCTGCTGTTCCTGCTGGTCGCCGCGCCGCTCGCCGCCTACATCCCCCTCGCGAGCCTCGGCGGCGTACTGGCCGTCGTCGCCTGGAACATGGCGGAGAAAGAGGAGTTCGCCGCCCTCTTGCGCTCCTCCTGGGGCGACGCGACCGTTCTCATGGCGACCTTCCTCCTCACCATCTTCGAGGATCTCACGATCGCCATCGCCGTCGGCGTGACGCTCGGCGCCTTCCTCTTCATGCACCGCATGGCGGAGAACGTGGAGGTCGAAACGGGCCACGCGCTCGTGGCGGACGATGCCGCCGATACGGCCGGAGAGCAGCGCACGCGCTACGAGCCCGCGGCGTATGGCCGTGACGTCGTTGTCTACCGCATCTCGGGCGCCTTCTTCTTTGCCGCCACCGCCGCCGTGCGCGGTGTGCTGGACCGCATCGGAGAGCACCCCAAAACCTTCGTCCTGGATTTCGCCGACGTGCCCCTCGTCGACAGCACCGCCGCCAAATCCCTGGAAGGCTTCGTGCACCAGTTCGAAGGCGCAGGGACGAAAGTGTATTTCACCGCGGCTCGCCCGAACGTGCGCCGTGCCCTCCTCAGCGCGGGGCTCAGATCTCCCCGCGTCCACTACGCCCCAAGCATTCAGGACGTCGTGGACGCCGCCCAGGGATCGTAGCTGCCGAAACTCCACGCGTGCCCCTCGGGATCGCGGACGGAGTAGCTGCGCCCGCCGTAGCTCTCTCCCCGCGGCGCGATCACGGTCTCCGCACCCGCCGCGGAAGCCCGCGCATAGTGCGCGTCCACATCCTCGACGATGACGTAGAGGGTCTGCGTGCACCGCCCGCCCGCGCGCTCGGGCAGCGTCATGACGAGCTTCCCGAACTCACCCCCGTTGTCCGGCCCGATCATGATCATGCCGTTCGCGAACGTGAGCTCGGCATGAACCACCTGACCCGCGTCGTCGCGATAGACCGCATGCTGCTCGAAGCCGAACGCCTCGCACAACCAATCGACTGCCGCGTCGGCATCCTTGTAGCCGAGGCAGGGGATGAGACTGCACTTCGCACTGGGTCCGGCCATTTCGAAAGCTCCCTGAGAAAATCCAAGAGACGACGGAAGATAGAACGCACTTCGCGAGGCGAGGTTCTGGCGGTACCGGCGTTTCGCACAGCCTTTCGCGACGGATATTCCCGGGTCAGGCGTTCCCCCTACTGATGACAGCCGCGCCGGGGGTGAGATGTACGGGACCATCGCAACAGTTGCGTTCGTGGGCGTGGAGGCGCGCGCCGTCGAAGTCCAGGTGCGGATTACCCCGGGCCAGCAGACCTTCGCCATCGTCGGCCTGCCCGACAAGGCTGTCGCCGAAAGCCGGGAGCGCGTGCGCAACGCGCTGCACGCGGTCGGCCTGGGCCTCCCTTACAAGCACATAACCGTAAACCTCGCCCCCGCCGACCTGCCGAAGGAGGGCAGCCACTTCGATCTCGCCATCGTGCTCGCACTCATGGTCGCCATGGAGGCCGTCGCACCCGACGCCATCGAGCGATACGCCGCCATTGGCGAGTTGGCGCTAGATGGATCGATCCGCTCGATCCCCGGCGCCCTGCCCGCCGCCATTGGCGCCAGCGCCATGGGCAAAGGGCTGATCTGCCCGCAGGCCTGCGGTTCGGAAGCAGCCTGGGCCGGAGAGGACGCCGACATTCTCGCCGCTCCTCACCTTCTATCGCTGGTCAACCACTTCAAAGGGCTGCAAACGCTCTCGCGCCCCAAGCCCGCCCTCGAGCAGGACCGAACCGCTCTTCCCGATCTCCGCGACGTCCGCGGTCAGGAAAGCGCCAAGCGTGCGCTCGAGGTCGCGGCTGCCGGCGGACATAACCTGCTGATGATCGGCCCGCCGGGATCGGGAAAATCCATGCTCGCCGCCCGCCTCCCGTCGATCCTTCCCCCGCTCACGCCCGAGGAGATGCTCGACGTCTCGATGGTCCACAGCCTCGCCGGAGAGCTGATGGGCGGAAAGCTCTGCACCGAGCGTCCCTTTCGCGCGCCTCACCATTCCGCCAGCATGGCAGCCCTGGTGGGCGGCGGAACGCGGCCGCGTCCCGGCGAAGCGAGCCTCGCCCATCTCGGCGTCCTCTTCCTCGACGAGCTTCCCGAGTTTCAGCCAGCGGTACTCGATGCGCTACGTCAACCGCTCGAAACCGGCGAGCTGATCATCGCCCGCGCCAACCATCGCATCGCCTATCCGGCCCGCATGCAGCTTGTGGCCGCCATGAACCCCTGCCGGTGCGGAGGCGGAGCGGGGCAGAGCTGCAAACGCGGCCCGCGCTGCGCCGCAGACTATCAGGCGCGCATCTCAGGTCCCATGCTCGATCGCATCGACATTCAGATCGAGGTGCCGGCCGTCTCCGCCGCCGATCTCGTGCTGCCGCCGCCCAACGAAGGCAGCGCCGAGGTGCGCGCCCGCGTCACCGCCGCTCGCGAACGCCAGCGTGCGCGCTTCCTCGCGCACGGCGCCCCGAAACTGCGCACCAACTCCGAATGCACGGGCCACATTCTCGAAAAAACCGCCGAGCCCGATCAGGCAGGCATCACCCTCATTCGCCAGGCCGCCGAAACGCTCAAGCTCTCCGCCCGCGGCTTCCACCGCACCCTCCGCGTCGCCCGCACTCTGGCTGACCTCGACGGCGCCGAAACCGTCGGCCGCATCCACATCGCCGAAGCCCTCTCCTACCGCGGCGAGACGTTGAGGCAGGAGCGGGTTGCGTGAGGGGGGAATGGGAGAAGGCAGCGGGCAGCGGAGAAAAATCTATGGGCTTACGTCCCAGATCCGTCGCGCGGCAGCCTCTGTACCGGCGAACATTGCCGAAGGCTACGGCCGGGAAAGCACCGGCGCCTACGTCCAATTCTTGAAAACCGCGAGGGGATTTCTGCGAGAGCTCGAAACCCACCTGCTTTTGGCGGCACGGCTTGAAATGCTCGAAGGGAAACAGGCAATCGCTCTGATTACCGACGCCGAGAGCATCGGCAAAATGCTTCATGCCCTCGTACGGACGCTCCAGATGAAAAAGCCTGCGGTTCGCTAGAACCGCAGGCTCTCCCATCTGCTGCCGGCTGCCTGTTGCCCGCTGCCTAGTCCTTGATGTTCTTCTGGATCTTCGCTGCCGTCACGGTGTTCTGCAGGAGGCACGCGATGGTCATAGGGCCGACGCCGCCCGGAACCGGCGTGATCGCGCCCGCAACCTCGGCGCACTCCGCGTAAGCCACGTCACCCACGAGCTTCGTCTTTCCGTTCTCGCCCGGCACGCGGTTGATGCCGACGTCGATGACGATCGCGCCCGGCTTGATCCAATCGCGCTTCACCATCTCGGGACGGCCCACGGCCGCGATCACGAGATCGGCCTCGCGCACCACGCCCGGAAGATCCTTCGTCTGCGAGTGGGCAATAGTCACAGTGCAGCTCTCGCGCAGCAGCAGAGCGGCCATCGGCTTGCCGACGATGTTCGAGCGGCCGATCACCACCGCATGGAGCCCCTTGAGGCTCGGAACCGCGCGCTTCGCCAGGATCGCCGAGCCGGTCGGCGTGCAGGGGACCAGCGTCCGCTCGCCGATCCACAGCCGGCCGACGTTCGTCGGATGGAAGCCGTCCACGTCCTTGTCGGGATCGATGGTGTTCAGAACCTTCTCGGCGTTGACATGCTTGGGCAGCGGAAGCTGCACCAGGATGCCGTTCACCTCCGGGTTGGCGTTGAGGCTCTGCACGAGCGCCAGGATCTCCTCCTCGGAGGTGCTCTCGGGCAGCTTGTGCTCGAACGACTTCATGCCAACCTCGACGGTCTGCTCGGCCTTGTTCTTCACATAGACCTTGCTGGCCGGGTCCTCGCCCACGAGCACCACCGCGAGCCCCGGGGTAAGCCCATGGCTGGCCTGAAGTGCCTTCACGTCCGCCGCCACCTGCTTGCGAACATCTGCTGCGATGGCTTTGCCATCGATGATCTGGGCTGCCATGGTTCCCTTCCTCTTTTTTGCGTTGCCCTAGTCGTAGCCGTAACTAGAAGGCGGCCAGCCTTTCGGCCAACCGCGCTTCGATCTCGTCTGCATTGCCGGTGATCTCGACCGACTTGACGCGCGACTTGCCGCCTTGGGCGAGCCGCAAGCTGCTCTTTCCCACTCCGAGCCATCCGCTCAGAAGCTTCAAGAGCGCAGCGTTCGCTTCCCCGTCGGCGGGCACCGCACGCACCCTGGCCTTCAGGGCAGGCCCCTCGGCGGTCGTTTCGATGCCGTCAATACTATCTTTGGACGATTTCGGCGTCAGACGCACGCGCACGATGACGCACCCGGCGCCCGCCCGCCGGTGAACGGAGGCCGGGGTGTCTGTCCCGGCAATCCCCGTCACAGGAACAGCTTAGCGATATTGGTCAGCACCACCTGCTGGATGAAGAAGCAGCCGAGCAGCAGCACGAGCGGCGAAATGTCTATGCCCCCGAGGTCCGGCAGCGCGTTCCGGATCGGCCGCAGCAGCGGCTCCGTCACGGCCGCGAGCGCCTGGGCCAGCGAGCTGACGAACCGGTTGTAGGGATTGACGACCCCGAAAGCCATGAGCCAGCTCAGAATGACCGAGGCCAGCACGATGTAGACGTAGAGATCGATAAGATAGCTGATGAAGCCGAGCAGCTCGATCATTGGGCGCAAAATCCTAGAGTGCTTCCGGAGAAGTGGGGACCCTGTCTCCGACAAGAAGCACGGCAAAACAGAAAGCTGGAGACGTTTCGCGATTGAACCAAGACCGAACCGGCTCCACGAGCATTTTCGACGGATCTTTCCCGTACGCCAAGGGCTTGCCGCGCTCCCCGTCGCCGCGTCGCCCCTTTTCAACCGGAAGCGGGCATCCGGATCGGATACCGCTTCATCTGACGACGTGTAACGGGTGAGGCGCTAGGCGGCAAGCCGCCGTGGGGCTTGGCGCACACCCTGCGCCCCCTCCGGACAAGCCAGTCCGCTGTTCCAAGCCGGAGCCGCCTATCCCCTTCCTTGACAACGCGGAAAAGCGGACGGTAAATGCGCGAACTTCAGGCAGCGACCGCACCGATCCTCTTGGGCCGGTGCAAACGTCGCCAAGATCCCATGCCTTTAGGGGCCGTAGCTCAGATGGGAGAGCGCTGCAATCGCACTGCAGAGGTCAGGGGTT